>SKER01000077.1_pt1 | contig 133399 bp, 121 predicted proteins | sample 4826961 | NCBI WGS metagenome assembly SKER01 (sample SAMN11008804, study PRJNA524170) | human gut metagenome | biome: Human fecal sample; material: Feces; isolation source: fecal sample from pouch patient p47 | host: Homo sapiens | place: Israel: Tel-Aviv | collected 2016-11-16
CCCTTACTAACCTCACAAAGTCGGTGAAATCGACCAACTTTGCTCCGCATCGCACGAACTGAAGACAGCTCAAAAGGTCTGGGAGACCTTTTGAGGTTGGAAATAGGGAAAGCTTCGCTTTCCTCAGTAAGTACGGCAAGGTGAGTTAACGATGCGACATGGAGTAAAGACTGTCAATGATACAGTTTTTATGAAATTAGTCAGGGATATAGAAAACTACAGTCGTAGTTTTCGTAGTCACTCTAATGAGAAACCATAGAGTGACTTTATCCGTGGGAAAATTTTGATTTTCGAAGAGTATTAATTGGAATTATGACAAAAAATCGTAACAAGCATCACTTTCTGCTAGTATTTCTCCTCATTCTAGTTCTAGGGTTAGCCTATGTCAGTATTAGCAGTCGGATAGAATTGCATCAGCTTAAAACCAGCCAATCATCTTCTAGTTCTGATTCATAGGATGAAGTTAGAAAGGCGAAGCGAAAGCTGGATAGGGTGAGACGAAAGGCTAGTAATCTGGCCTATGACCGTGATGACCTGCAGATTCAAAAAAAGGATAACTATTTCAAGATTAATCTCATTCAAAATGGCTCTACAGGCTACAGTTGGGAAATCAGTCAAGTATCTAAAAACCTGCAGCTAAGCAAAATAAAGTCTGAGGATGTGACTTGGTTTGACCCAGATTATGAAAAGCAAGATGATGCTTCTGGACTGGCTTATGTTGAGGGAAGTGTCAACCAAGATGGTCACTATCAGTTTCAGCTGGACAGCCAATTTGGTGATGGGAAAGATTCAAAGCACCCGACCACTGAAAGCTATCTCATTAGTATCGATTGTCAAAACGGTGTCATCACAAAGATAACCCCTGAGGACAAAAATCCAGACCATAAATAAGAAGTAAAAAAGAAAGAGAAAATTCATGTCAAAAGAACTCGTATCAATTATTGATGTTAAAGACCACCTTGGTCAAGAAGTTACCATCGGTGCCTGGGTGGCTAATAAGTCAGGTAAAGGAAAATTAGCCTTCCTCCAATTGCGCGATGGCACGGCCTTTTTCCAGGGCGTGGCCTTCAAGCCTAATTTTATTGAAAAGTACGGCGAGGAAGAAGGACTGGAAAAATTCAACCAAATCAAGCACCTGAGCCAGGAAACCTCTGTCCTAGTGACTGGTACCATTAAAGAAGATGACCGCTCCAAGTTTGGTTATGAAATGGATGTGATCGATGTTGAAGTAATCGGCCAGTCCCATGACTATCCCATTACCCCTAAGGAGCACGGAACCGACTTCCTCATGGATAACCGTCACCTCTGGCTACGCTCTCGCAAGCAAATGGCCATCATGCAAATCCGCAATGCCATCATCTATGCGACCTACGATTTCTTTGATAAGAATGGATTCATCAAGTTTGATAGCCCTATCCTGTCGGGAAATGCAGCAGAAGACTCAACGGAACTTTTTGAAACCGACTACTTCGGGACACCAGCTTATCTCAGCCAATCTGGCCAGCTTTACCTTGAAGCCGGTGCCATGGCTCTAGGTCGGGTCTTTGACTTCGGCCCTGTTTTCCGGGCAGAAAAATCCAAGACCCGCCGTCACCTGACTGAGTTCTGGATGATGGATGCGGAGTATTCCTTCCTCAACCATGACCAGTCAATGGATTTGCAAGAAGCCTATGTTAAGGCCCTCGTTCAAGGTGTTTTGGACAAGGCTCCCCACGCCCTAGAAATCTTGGAGCGCGATGTGGACTTGCTCAAGAGCTACATTGAAAAGCCCTTCAAACGAGTTTCCTATGATGAGGCTATCGACCTTTTGCAAGCGCATGAAAATGATCCCGATACGGACTACGACCACCTGGAACATGGGGACGACTTTGGATCCCCTCATGAAACTTGGATTTCCAACTACTTTGGAGTGCCAACCTTCGTGGTCAACTACCCAGCCAGCTTCAAGGCCTTCTACATGAAGCCAGTTCCTGGCAATCCTGACCGAGTTCTCTGTGCCGACCTCTTGGCACCAGAAGGCTACGGCGAAATCATCGGTGGCTCCATGCGGGAAGATGACTACGATGCCTTAGTTGCCAAGATGGATGCCCTTGAAATGGACAAGTCAGAATACGAATTCTATCTAGACTTGCGTAAGTACGGTTCCGTCCCTCATGGTGGCTTCGGAATTGGTATCGAACGGATGGTCACCTTTGTCTCCGGCACCAAACACATCCGCGAAGCCATCCCCTTCCCACGGATGCTGCACCGGATTAAACCATAAGATACTAAGCCGTTAAGCAACTCAAAGAATTTTAGGGAAATCAACGAAGGTGCTTGCACCTAGGTGATTTCATCTAAATTCAAAGAGTTGTAGGCGTGTTCAATTACCGTAAGATACTAAGCCGTTAAGCAACTCAAAGGAACATAGGAAAATTGGCGAAGAAGTACTGGACTTCGAGACAAGTTTTCTCTTTTTCCAAAGGGATGTAGGCGTGTTCAATTACTAGTAGCTAAAGTTAAACTCGACATTTTCAATGTCGGTTTAACTACGGTGCCCGCTATAGAGCGGTCCACCTATAACTACCACTAACTTCGAAAGAGGAGCAATGTTGGCTCCTCTTTTTGCCTGTCCAAAAACAGGATTTTTCTGTCACCTTTCTTCTGTTTAAATCTTCTGAATATTTTGCTATAATAGGGGCAAATCAGCAAGGAAAGCTCTCGGGCTTCTCCGATATTTTTGTCACCGCCAGCCTGACGATGGCAAAGTAATGGTTAGGAGGAAATCTTATGACGACGACAGTAATGGCCAATTATAGTGTCGGTGAGGATTGTTACCAAGAAATACCTCAGGTGCTTAAGCCCTATAGTATCAAGAGCGTTGTCCTGATTGGTGGAAAACGGGCTCTTGGGGCAACCGAGGATGAGGTGCGTGCCGTTCTGGATAAGGCTGGCATTGAAGTGACGGGAAGCTTTGTCTATGGAGTGGACTCCACCCAAACCAATATTGATAAGTTGGTTGCTAATCCTGCCGTACAAAAAGCCCAGGCTATCTTTGGTTTTGGTGGTGGGAGAGCCTTGGACACGACCAAGATGGTCGCCAAAGCGCTGGATAAGCCCACCTTTACCTTCCCAACCATTTGCTCCAACTGTTCTGCAGGAACAGCCATAGCTGTGGTCTACAAGGATGATCACTCGGTTCTTCGTTACGGTTACCCAGATTCCCCCTTACATATCTTCATCAATACCCGTGTCATCTCTCAAGCTCCTAGTAAGTATTTCTGGGCTGGCATTGGTGATGGGATTTCCAAGGCTCCAGAAGTGGAGCATGCAGTAGCAGAGGCTAAGAAGAGGGGCTTGACCGACCTGCCCCATACAGCTAGCTTGGGCTATGCTGTTGCCTTATCTTCTAAAGATGCCTTCTATCATTATGGTAAGCAAGGTCTGGAAGATGTTAAAAATCAGAAGAACTCTAAGGCTGTTGAAGAGATTGCTCTGGACATTGTCGTGTCAACGGGCTATGCCTCAAACTTAGTCAACCAGCCTGATTTTTACTACAATTCTTGCCATGCCCATGCTTTTTACAATGGGACAACGGCTGTGCCACGTCAGGGTGAATACCTGCACGGGGTTGTTGTTTCCTATGGTGTCTTAGTTCTTCATGCCTATTTTGACGAACAAGAAGAATTGGAAAGGGTAGCCAAGTTCAATAAATCTCTTGGTCTACCAACCACCCTCAAGGAATTGGGGCTAAGCCAGGCTGAAGTTCCAAAGATTGTTGAGGTGGCTCTGACGACCAATGAATACAAAAATACTCCTTTTGATGCTGAAAAATTTGCCCAAGCCATTCTAAGTGTTGACCAACTCGGACAAAAACTAGCCTAAATTAGAAAGTGTGATTTTCATGAAAAACTTCCATACCGAAAAAGCGCCCAAGGCCCTCGGCCCTTATGTTCAAGCCAAGCAAACTGGCAATCTCCTCTTTGCCTCTGGCCAAGTTCCCCTCTCACCTGAAACAGGTCAAGTGGTGGGGGACACGATTGAAGAGCAGACCCGGCAGGTCCTGAAAAATATCGGGGCTATCTTGGAAGCCGCTGGAACTGATTTTGACCATGTGGTCAAGACCACCTGTTTCCTGAGTGACATCAATGATTTTACAGCCTTCAATGAAGTTTACGCGACAGCCTTCAAGGAAGAATTTCCAGCCCGCTCCTGTGTGGAAGTGGCCCGTCTGCCAAAGGACGTCAAGGTTGAAGTCGAAGTGATAGCAGAACTTGCCTGATAAAAAGGGATTGGAGTAAGAGCTCCAGTCTTTTTTTATGCTTTGGGACCATTCAGACAAATTAAAAACAAAAGCTGAAATCTAGAAAGGACAACTCTATCAAACATTGGGCTTGATTTCCCTTGACTATTAGTCCCTCTCTTAATTATGCTATAATAGAGGCTAGAAAGTAGGTAAAATATGCCAGAAGACAAGCTCGTTTATGACGCCCTAAACCAACAACCCTATCACTTAACTGAAGGGGTCTTTTTATCGGAGATTGATGGCCAGCTAAAAAATTTGATTAAGCATGACCATCCCCAACTGACTGATGAAGATTTCATCTCCAATAAGAGCTTGCTCCACTATCGTCTGATTTTCCTGGATAAGACCATCGAACGCGCCCAGGTGAAAAATGACTATATTCGCGAGACGGTCTATGATGTCATGAAAAAAGGCGACTACCAGACTTTGGATGTCCAAGAAGCCCTGGAACGTAAGGTCACTTTTGGTCAAAGGATTGCCGATGATGTGGCTCGGTTTGGTGGTTCCTGGACCTTTATCATCAGCTTCACCCTCTTCATGGCTATTTGGATGGGGATTAATGTCTACAAGCCTTTTGGAATCCAGTTTGATGCCTACCCCTTTATCCTTTTGAACTTGGCCCTATCGACACTGGCGGCCATTCAGGCACCCTTGATTATGATGAGCCAGAATAGGGCTAGCGATTATGACCGTTTACAGGCCAAGAATGACTTTAATGTCAATAAAAAATCAGAAGAAGGCGTTCGCCTTCTGCACACCAAGCTGGATCACTTGGTTCAACAAGACCAGTCAGACCTCTTGCAGGTGCAAAAATTACAAACTCAAATGTTGGCCTCCATTACCCAGCAATTGGATGATTTACAAAAGACCAATTATGAGCTTAGGGAGCAACTGGCCACTAAAGATTAAGCATCACTTTTAAAAATTGAAGCTTTCTTCTAGGTTCCCTGCCCCTAGCAAAGGCAGAAAGGAGCATTGACTTTTCAGGGAGAGTCAAAGGTCGAAAAATACGGGAGAGACAAGGCCTAAAGTTTTGGGCCTAATCCAAGGAAGGGAGAAAATTATGACAAACCCCATTAATCTTGTGATTGTAACAGGGATGAGTGGTGCCGGAAAGACTGTTGCCATTCAATCCTTTGAGGACATGGGTTACTTTACCATTGATAATATGCCTCCAACCCTAGTTCCCAAATTCATGGAGCTAGTCGGTCACAGTGAGGAAAATGACAAGGTAGCCCTCGTTGTTGATATGCGTAGCCGTCTCTTTTTCAAGGAGATTAACTCCATCTTAGATGAACTGGACAAAAATCCAGCCATCGATTTCAAAATTCTTTTTCTAGATGCAACGGATGGCGAGCTGGTAGCCCGCTATAAGGAAACCCGTCGCAGTCACCCTCTAGCTGCCGATGGTCGGGTGATGGATGGCATTAAGCTGGAGCGCGAACTTTTGGCCCCTCTCAAGAGTCTGAGTCAAAACGTTGTCGATACGACTGAATTAACCCCACGGCAGTTGCGCAAAACTATCTCCGAGCAATTTTCATCGGAAGATGATGCAGCACCATTTCGGATTGAGGTCATGAGTTTCGGCTTCAAATACGGCCTACCCCTAGATGCAGACTTGGTCTTTGATGTACGTTTCTTGCCAAATCCCTATTATATTCCCGAATTACGCAATCAAACGGGACTTGATGAAGAAGTGGCTGATTATGTCATGAACCATGATGAGTCCGAAGACTTTTACCACCACTTGCTGGATTTGATTAAACCAATTTTGCCAGGCTATCAGAAGGAAGGTAAGGCTATCTTGACCGTTGCTGTTGGCTGTACGGGTGGGCAACACCGTAGCGTAGCCTTTGCCCACCGCCTGGCTCAGGATTTGAAGGCTGACTGGCCTGTCAATGAAAGCCACCGCGACAAGGATAGACGTAAGGAAACGGTGAACCGCTCATGAGAAAACCCAAAATTACTGTAATCGGTGGTGGAACGGGGATTCCAGTCCTCCTCAAAAGTCTCCGTCATGAGAATGTTGACATCACCGCTATTGTGACTGTGGCTGACGATGGGGGCTCTTCGGGCGAGCTCCGTTCTGCCATGCAGCTGACTCCGCCTGGTGACCTGAGAAATGTCTTGGTTGCCATGAGTGATATGCCCAAGTTCTACGAGAAGATTTTTCAATACCGCTTTAATGCGGACGACGGTGCCCTGTCTGGCCACCCTCTGGGGAATCTGATTATTGCTGGCATTTCTGAGATGCAGGGTTCGACCTATAATGCCATGCAGATCCTCAGCAAATTTTTCCATACAACAGGCAAGATTTATCCTGCTAGCGAGGATGCCCTGACCCTACACGCTGTTTTTCAGGACGGTCACGAGGTGGTTGGCGAGTCCAGTATTGCCGATTACGAGGGTATGATTGACCATGTCTTTGTCACCAATACCTACAATGCCAAGCAGCCCTCGGCCAGTCGTAAGGTTGTTGAGGCCATCCTGGATAGCGATATGATTGTCTTGGGACCTGGTTCACTCTTTACCTCAATCCTACCTAATCTGGTCATTCCTGAGATCAAGCAGGCCCTTTTGGAGACCCAGGCAGAAGTGGCTTATGTCTGTAATATCATGACCCAATACGGGGAAACCGAGCAATTTTCTGATGCGGATCATGTGGCTGTTCTCAATCGCCATCTAGGTGCAGATGTCATCGATACTGTTCTCGTTAATATTGAGCCTGTTCCCAAGGACTATATGGACACCAATAAGTTTGACGAATATTTGGTTCAGGTTGATCATGATTTTGAGGGACTGCAGAGCCTGGTCAAACGGGTTATTTCGTCTAATTTTTTGCGTTTGGAAAATGGCGGAGCCTTCCACCATGGGGAGCTAGTCGTTGAAGAATTGATGCGTTTAATTAAGAGGAGAAAACGATGAGTTTTACCACTCAGGTCAAAGAGGAAGTTCTGGGTCTAAGCGATAGAGAGCGCAGTCAATTGTCTGCCATCATTAAGATGTCTGGCAGTCTGGGCCTGACTGGTGCTGGTTTGACCCTGTCTATCCTAACGGAAAATGCCAAGATTGCCCGTCATATTTATTCACTTCTGGAAGATCTCTATGGTAGTCATCCCGACATTCGTTACCACCAAAAGACCAATCTGAAGAAGAATCGGGTTTATACCGTCTTTCTTGATCAAGAGGTCGAGGCCATTCTCTCTGACCTGCAATTGGCAGACTCCTTTTTTGGGATTGAGACTGGTATTGCCCAGTCTATCCTCAAAGATGATGAGGCCGGTCGGGCTTATTTGCGAGGAGCCTTTTTAGCCAATGGCTCTATTCGTGACCCCGAATCAGGCAAGTATCAATTAGAAATTTTCTCAGTCTATCAAGATCACGCCGAAGACCTAGCCCAACTCATGCGAAAGTTTATGCTGGATGCCAAGGTTATTGAGCATAAAAATGGAGCGGTAACCTACCTGCAAAGGGCAGAGGACATCATGGATTTCCTGATTGTTATTGAGGCCATGCAGGCCAAGGCTAATTTTGAAGAAATCAAAATCATGCGAGAGACCAGAAATGACCTCAACCGGGCCAATAATGCGGAAGCCGCCAACATTGCCCGCACGGTCAAGGCCAGCATGAAAACCATCAATAATATCATCAAAATTATGGATACCATTGGTTTTGACAGCCTTCCCTCAGACCTCCGTCAGGTCGCCCAGGTTCGAGTGTCTCATCCAGATTATTCTATTCAGGAAATTGCTGACAGCCTAGAAACACCCTTAAGCAAGAGTGGCGTCAACCACCGCCTCCGCAAAATCAATAAAATAGCAGAGGAACTGTAAGATACAAAGGGCCGAATCGCTTTAGCGATCTTTCTGTAGAAAAATAGGAAACTGACGCTGTGCGAGAATCGCACAAGGAGGTTTATCTTTTTTCCTAAGAAAGAGGCCCGTGTTCAATTAACAAGATACAAAGCCGTTAAGCACTTTGAATGATTAAAAAGGTCTGGGAGACCTTTTTAACCCGAGCTTGAAAATGAAAAAGCGAGGTGGAATTCTGACGAAGGCGATGAAACGCCTAGGAAGAATTATCTATTTTCAAAGAAGTGTAGGCGTGTTTAATTAATAAGATACTAAGCCGTTAAGCAACTCAAAGAATTTTAGGGAAATCAACGAAGGTGCTTGCACCTAGGTGATTTCATCTAAATTCACAGAGTTGTAGGTGTGTTCAATTGAGCAGTTTCACTAAGTGCTAAAAAACTTGTTCAGCTACGGTTGTCGCTAGAGCGAGCAACCTATACCTATTACTAATGCCATTATCGGCCAACCGATATATGCATCGTAATTAGAAAACTGTCTCAAGGTAGTTTTTGATTTTAAGGGATGTAAGTTTGAATTTTCTATTCTCTGAAAAAATGATTTCGCTAATAAATTTTTCACAAAAGGCTTGCACTTTTGTTTTTTTATGATATACTTAACCAGTAAATAATCTAATTAACCGGTTAAGGAAGAGAGAAAAATGAAGAAAAAAAGACTAATGACAGTTGCAATCCTGATGATTCTTGCTTGTGTGGTGATTGGTTTTACCTGGTTCCGTGAGCAAGAGAAGCAGAAGTCTGGTGATATTCAGGTGGTCGCAACTTTCTATCCCATGTATGAATTTACCAAAAATGTTGTTGGGGACCAAGGTCAGGTTCAGCTTCTTATGAAGGCGGGCACAGAGCCCCATGACTTTAATCCGTCCACAAAGGACTTGGCTACTATTCAAAAGGCCGACGCCCTGGTCTATGACAATGAGAGCATGGAAACCTGGATTCCTAAGGTTAGGAAGTCTATTGGCAAGGGAAAGACCGATTTTATTCGAGCTACTGGTAATATGGTCCTCCTAACAGGTAGTGAAGAAGAGGGGGAAGAAGGGCATGAGGGACACCATCATGATTATGATCCCCACGTTTGGTTATCGCCAAGTCGCTCCATTAAGTTGGTAGAAACGATTCGCGATAGTCTCTCTAAGAAGTACCCTCAGAAGGCGACGATTTTCAAGAAGAATGCTGCTAAGTATATTCAGAAGTTGAAGGGCTTGGATAAGGACTACGCATCTGCCCTAACTACTGCCAAACAGAAGAGTTTCATCACCCAGCACGCGGCCTTTGCTTACCTAGCCCTGGATTACGGCCTCAACCAAATCCATGTCAATGGCATTTCAGCTGAAAGCGAGCCATCTGCTCAACACTTGGCTAGCTTGAGTCAAGAGGTCAAGAATTCTGGCATCAAGTATGTTTATTTTGAAGAAAATGCCTCATCCGCCGTTTCCGAAACCTTGGCCAAAGAGGCTGGCGTTGAGACCCTAGTTTTGAATCCAATTGAAAGCCTGACCCAAAAGCAGATGGATGAGGGAGAAGATTATTTCTCCATCATGCGCCAAAATCTAAAAAACCTCCGAAAAACGACCGACAGCCAAGGACAAGAGATTCCTGCCAAAGAAGCCCCAAAGACTGTTCAAAAGGGTTACTTTAAAGATAGCGATGTCAGCAATCGAACCTTATCAGACTGGTCAGGTGACTGGCAATCTATTTATCCCTATCTCAAGGATGGGACTCTGGATCAGGTCTGGGATTACAAGGCCAAGCTCAATAAGGATATGAGCGCTAAGGCGTATAAGGAATACTACACCAAGGGCTACAAGACGGATGTGGAAGCTATCTCAATCAATGGCAAGAAAAATCAAGTGACCTTCACTCAAAATGGGAAAAGTCAGACCTTTACTTATAAGTATGTTGGTTATAAGATTTTGACCTATAAAAAGGGCAATCGTGGTGTTCGTTACCTTTTTGAAAGCAAGGATAGCAAGGCTGGTGAATTCAAATACATCCAATTCAGCGACCACAATATTTCCGACACTAAGGCCCAGCATTTCCATCTATTCTGGGGAAATTCCAGCCAAGATGCCATCTTAAAAGAAATGGACAACTGGCCAACCTATTACCCAGCCGACAAGTCTGGTCATGATATTGCTCAAGATTTGGTCGCCCATAGTTGACTGGCAAATCATAAACTCAATCTGATATAGAGTCCGGAGACTGGTGTCCCGGGCTTTTATTCTACCTGCATTAGAATCATTCTAGAATAAGCGTCTTTGCTCCTGTAAGGCCAATTCTGCCAATCATTTGTGATAGAATTAAACCGTACTCAAAAGGAAGTAGAGGCCAGCAGATTTTCTTGAGTTTGGTGGGCTGATAGGTGAAATTCCCAGAAGGTGGGCCTCTTTTAGCCTGCCATTCAATGAAATTTTTCGACTGACCTAGCTCTTTCTTCCAGAGTATAAAATAAGTTTTATTTCCGAAAGGATGATATAGATGACTAAAAAAGAAGTTGGTCACAATTTTCTTGCCAGACTAGGCAAGAAACGCTTGCGTCCTGGTGGTATCACCGCCACCAATTGGTTGATAAAGGAAGGAAGATTTAGCAGGGACAGTCAGGTTTTAGAAGTCGCCTGTAACAGGTGCACGACCTCTATAGAACTGGCCCAGACCTTTGGCTGTCAGATTAAGGGAATTGACCAGGATAGGCGGGCTCTAGAAGAGGCCAGGAAATCTATCCAGGCTGCCCATCTGGAGGAGTTCATTCAGGTTCAAGAGGGCAATGCTATGAAACTGCCCTTTCCTGACAATAGTTTCGATATTGTTGTCAATGAGGCCATGCTAACCATGTTGTCAGAAAAAGCGAAAATCAAGGCCGTCAAGGAGTATTATCGGGTTCTCAAGCCCGGTGGACGGCTCTTGACTCACGATGTTTCCTTTAGTGATAAGCATCTGGAAGATAAATTGACCCAATTGAGGCAGACTATCAACGCCAATGTTAGTCCCCTACATGTGGACAAGTGGCAGGAACTCTTTAAATCCTGCGGTTTTTCGCAAGTTAATTATCACACTGGTAAGATGACATTGATGTCAATAACTGGTATGATTAAGGATGAAGGGCTCCTGGGAGCCTGTCGGATATTTTACCGAGGAATGAAAAAAGACAATCGCCAACAATTTCTGAAAATGTACAGCTTCTTTAACAAGACGGGTAAAGAGTTGGGTTACATTGCTGTGGCAAGTCAAAAATAAGGAGGAAGAAGATGGCCTATATTGAAAAGTTAGCACCAGCCAAGGTAGTCGATTTGAAGGATGAAGTACCGATTGAGGAAGAACAGATGCTCAGTCGGACCCTGGTTCAGCGAAAGGATTTAGGGATGACAGTCTTTTCCCTGGATAAGGGACAGGAGATTGCCCGCCACAAGTCGTCTGGCGATGCTATGGTCAATGTCCTATCGGGACAGGCTAGAATCGAAATTGGCGATGAAGAGTTTATTGTCAAAGCTGGCCAAACCATTCTGATGCCAGCTGGCATTCCCCATGCCCTCTATGCGCAAGAGGCCTTCCAAATGTTGTTGGTGGTCGTTAAACCGGAGGCCTAGGCATGAAATTAGAGTTACTAAAAATGGTCAACTATCATGACTATCAAATCACCAGTCGCTCCCTCAGCCAAAAACTTGACCTTGACCAGGCGGTCACCCTCTATGCCATGGATAAGGATGAGACCATCAGTCAGGAAAGCTCTCCTAGTCCCAAGCTAATTCAGGTCTTAGAAGGTCATCTGGCAGTCAGTCTGGCTGAGGAAGAAGATCAAGTTTTAAATTCTAATGAACTCTTAGTGGTTCCCGCTTTAAAACTTCACGCCCTCAAGGCAGTCGAAAGGACAAAGTATTTACAAATCGAGCTATAAACAAACAAAAGCCAAGGCCTTTAATTTCGAAGGCCTTGGCTTTTTGGTGATTCTAGTCTTTTTACTTCGCAAGGACTTATTAAACGAATACAATCGTAGTATTCGAGCCTGCTTACATTCGTACTATTTAACGACATGGAATTTTCAAAATCGATGTTATTTTGAAAATGAAAGAGTAAGGTAGCTAGGTAAGTCACCATAGCGATTAGAGTAGTTTATCAGTGGTTAAAAGCTACTGATAAACTTGCTATGTTAGAAAGTATAGAAAATGCTAACTTTGATTTTATACTCATCAAACTTCAAAACTAGCAATTTACAATCTCAATATGATTACATCTGGAAATTGGACATGTATCTTTAACTAATAAAATAATCGCAAAGAGATACTTTCGCCAAAGTGATATTAAAAGCAACAAGTGCAATTGTTGCTTTTAGCGGAAATTTTGAGACCGAGGCTCAAAATTTAGCAATGAAACTCCGTTAGGAGTTTGCTTGCGTCTGCACTTTTTAAGAAAGTATCAAAAATGCTAATTTTGATTTTATTGTATCTCAACAGATTTTTTGACAAAAGAAAAGAAGTCCGAAGACTCCTTTTGATAGTTCTTATTTGAGACCGTATTTCTTGTTGAAACGATCGACACGTCCGTCTGCTTGAGTGAATTTTTGACGGCCAGTGTAGAATGGGTGTGAATCAGAAGAGATTTCAACACGTACCAATGGGTAAGTTTCCCCTTCAAATTCAACGGTTTCGTTAGATGCTTTAGTAGAACCGCTGAGGAACTTGTAACCTGTAGTTGTATCTAAGAATACGACTGGGCGGTACTCTGGATGGATATCTTTTTTCATGATGTAAAATTTTCCTTTCTGCCATAGCTTTCCTAAGCCATAGTTAATAACTACTCTAGTTTATCAAAGTTCCCTAGCTTTGGCAAGACTTTTAGCTAAATTCCTTGAGATTTTAGTCATGTCTCCTGTCTGCTTTTATTCTCCTCTATTAGTGAGACGAAGCGCCAGAAGTAGCATCTGCTGCAGACTCGGCCCCACCACCAGAAGATGAGGCACCGGAGGTTGCATCAACGCCACCACCGTGGCCACCAGATGATGAAGCACCAGAAGTAGCATCGGCTCCTGCCCCACCAGCTAAATGTTGACCAGTAGTTTCTAGATACCAATCCAACCAAGGCTTGAAGTTGAAGACAATTTCATTGATACCAGCATAGGAGCCGTCTGGGTAGTACATGGCCTGATAGTTGTGAGTATTGAGGACGGCTGGGTTCGGGTTAGGAATCAAGGTGCGAACGACTTCCTGATTACCATTGCGGAGCGTTCCGATAACCCATTCCACATTTTTCATCCGAGCGGCTGGCAGGCTGTTGTGAACTGTAGACAGGCGGCTACCTGATTGGGACGGAACCCGTTTAGCGTACATGGTTTCAGGGTCTTGGTGGGCATTGTTATAGTAGAGGAATTGGTTGTTATCATCGGCATAGGTCAATTCAAAAGGCATGGACTTGAGAAACATGTTAATTTGATCAACTGTCAGGATACCATGATCCAGCTTGACATAGGTATCACCAGAGACAGCCCCAGTAATTTCAGCCACCTTTTCAACCCATTCAGGGTCATCTGGGTCAACCTCAGTTACAGTAGTAGCAATCGGATGGTTACAATCCAAGTCTTCTGGTTCAATTGGTTTTGGTTTTTTCAATTTGGAAACGACCTCCACATATTTAATAAAGTTATCTAGGCAAGTAGATAGGAAATCGACCGTTCCTTGGTTGATGATGTCCCCATTTTCATCAAAGGCTTCCTTGGCCTTGCCCAAAAGGAATTCATTTCCTGGCAAGGTATAGGCGCTGACACCCGGGGCATCCAGAATTTTGCGCAGGTGTACCTGAGCCCGTGAAGTCCCTTGGTCATAGTAGGAGGCTCCGACAATCATGACAGGCTTATTTTCAAAGGGGTGCAGGTTGAAGGAGAGCCATTCCAAGGTGCTCTTGAGGGCAGGTGTAATGGTGTGATTGTGTTCGGGCGTGGCAATAATCACGCCATCTGCTCGAGTAATCTTGTTGTAAAGGTATTGAACCGCAAAGGAATCTGACTGGTCATCATCCTGATTGAACATGGGAACATCCTTGATTTCCAAGACCTCTAGTTCAAATTGATATTTAAAGTGACGACGAATATATTCCAACAACATGCGGTTATAGGACTTTTCGGCATTGGAGCCAACGATTCCGACGAATTTCATAAAAGTATTTCCTTCCTATTTTAGGTTTTCCCAATCAAAATTTTCAGCCTCTTTTTTTAGAAGCGCTTTAGCATGGGACAATTTCTCAGTCATCTTAACGAAGAGACGGAAGTCATCAAAAATGGCATCTAGTTTTTGGCTGGTTTCGATGTCAATTAAGTCCCCCTTGGCATCAAAGGCCTGGAGAGAGTGGGACAGAAGAAATTCATCTGGCAAAACAGAAGCCTGAAGTTCTGGTGCATTGAGAATTTGTCGCAACTGGAGTTGGGCGCGTGATGAACCCAGAGTTCCATAGGATGCTCCTGTAATCATGACAGGCTTATTGAGCATAGGATAGATGCCGTAGGATAACCAAGCCAGAGCGTTCATCAATACTGCTGGGACTGAGTGGTCGTACTCAGGTGTCCCGATAATGACACCGTCAGCAGCTTCGATTTTAGCCGCCAAGTCTTTAACAGACTCAGGCAAGGTGCGGTCGGCAGGCTTATTGAAGAAGGGTAGGTCTTTAATTTCGACCAGCTCAATGTCAGCCTTGTCCTCAAAGTGCTTTTGAATGTATTGCAAGAGTTGTCGGTTTGTGGATTTTTCGGAATTTGTTCCAACAAGTCCGATAATTTTCATAGTGGGCCTCCTAATTTGTGATGCAGATTTAAACCCTAAGCTTAAGACCTAGTGAGTTTTAGCAAGAAACTTGCCACTCCCTTTAATTTTCTCAAATTTAGGGCATCTGCTTGATTGAAAAACTAAGGTGATTATCCAAACCAGCCAGCCTCCCACTAACTAATAGGCTAGGAAGACAAATGACTTAAGGCTAGACTTTTCCTCAGTTTATTCAGCTGATTTCATTGTAACAAAAAAGCACTCTGTTTGAAAGTGCTTACAGTGATTTTGATTCGATTTCAACTTCTGGCAATAGCTAAACTGGGACTGGCTAAAATTCCATTGTCCTTATCTACTACCAAGGCCTCTATTCCAGGCTCTTGACTAACTTCTGTCATAATGGCTTGACTGGGCTTGCCAAAGAGACGAGTCGTCCAGATTTCCCCATCAACCGATTGCTTAGAAACAATGGTCAGGCTGGCTGTTTGACTGTCCACAGGATAACCTGTCTGGCTATCAAAGATGTGATGGTAGGTCTTGCCTTGATAGCTGAAAGTTCGCTCGTAGATACCTGATGTCACGACCGATTGGTCGCGAATTTTTAGAACAGCCAAGTGGTTGCCTCGAGGAAGCTGCGGATTTTGGATGCCAATTCGCCAATTTTGGTCAGGATTGTGGTAGGCTGGTCCAAAGGTGAGGACATTTCCTCCTAGGTTAATCAGGCCAGCTGGAACGCCTTGGTCTTTTAAAAAATCCACAATCCGATCAGCAATGTAACCCTTGGCTAGGGCCCCCAGGTCAATTTTCATACCGGACTTGGTTAGAAAGACAGAAGACTTGGTTGGGTCTAGGATAATCTGCTTGGGGTCAATTAAGTTCAGCTGGGCCTCGATTTTCTCTTGAATGGGGACCCTGGCATCAGAAAATCCGATGCGCCAGGTCTGAATCAGAGGACCAATAGCAATGTTAAGATGACTGGCAGGAGCTAGGCTATGCTTTTTGCCCAGAGCAATCAACTCAAAGAGCTGAGGATGGACGACCACAGCTTCTTGACCGGCTGCTTGATTGATGGCCATCAATTCCGAACGGTCATCATTGGCAGAAAAACGGTGGTTGTAGAGGTGGAGTAACTCCTCCACCTGATCCAAAATAGGCTGGGGGTTGCTGGCATAAATAGAGGTGTCAATGGTGGTTCCCATCAGATGAACCTGGCGATTAGTTAGGCTTAACATGGGCGACGACCTCTTTAATTTCTTGATAAATTTGCTCGTTTTCTTCTAGACTGTAGGAGTTGGCGCCACTAGCAAGGGGGTGACCACCCCCATCGTGCCTTTTGGCAATCTCGTTGATGATGGCCTTTTTACTGCGCAGGCGGACCCGATAGTGGCCCTCAGGTTGTTGGACAAAGATGGCCCAGGACTGGATGATATCAATTTTGCCGGGCGTGCCAACGATGGCGGAACTCTCAGCCTCGCTGACCCCAAAGTCTTCTAAAACTTGGCGACTTAGGAGGAGGCGGGCAGCCCCATTTTCATCCACTTCCAGATGCTCAAAGACATAGCCCTGGAGCTTGGCAATTTTAAAGGAAAAGCTATCCATTTGCCGAGAAATGGCCGCAAAATCAAAGTCGAATTCTCGCAAATCTGCGGCAATTCTCAGAGTTTTAGGACTAGTTGCATCGTAGAGGAAGCGTCCCGTATCACCGACCAGACCGGCATAAAGTAGGCGAGCGGCCTCATCCGTCAATTCCAGTCCAGTCTCTTGGGCAAAGTTAGTAACGATTTCGCTGGCTGAGGAGGCCTTGGTATCAACATAGAGCAGGTCACCATAGGGGTCCTCATTAGGATGATGATCTATTTTTATAAGAAAGTCTCCCTGATTAAAGCGGTCATCATCAATTCGAGGAGTATTAGCTGTATCTGTGACAATGACGAGACTGCCGATATAATCTTCGTCAGTCACTTGATCCATCTGATCCAGCCAAGCCAGACTAGGCTCATCGCTACCAGTCGCTAAAATACTTTTATCAGGGAAGTTGTGGCGCAGAATCTCTCTCAGGCCCAACTGACTGCCCAGAGCGTCAGGATCGGGTCTTTGGTGACGATGGATGATAATCCTATCGTAACTTTTAATTTTTTCCAGAATTTGCTTGAAGGTCATAGTCGTCTCCATCCTTGTTTTTGAGGCTATTATAGCATAATTTATAGGACCTGAAAGGCCTGAAAAAGCCAGCCAAGAATCACCTTGACTGGTTTTCTAAAGCTTATTTGATGGACTTGTATTGGGCAGCTAGGCCACGTTTGACAGCAGGTCGCTGGGCAATTTTTTCGGTCCAGGCTTGCAGGTTCTTGTATTCCTTGACATTGAGGAAAACACCTGCCCGATCCCAAATCTTATCTTGGGCCAGACGACCGTACCAACCCCAAATAGCTAGGTCAGCAATAGTATAATCTTGACCTGCTATATAAGGTTTTTTAGCCAATTCCTTGTCTAGGACATCCAACTGGCGTTTGGCTTCCATGGCAAAGCGATTGATGGCATACTCAATCTTTTCTGGCGCATAGTGGAAGAAGTGGCCAAAACCACCGCCCAAGAATGGGGCAGCTCCAGTCTGCCAGAAGAGCCAGTTGAGAACTTCATTGCGCTCGGCAGGGTCACTTGGAATTAATTTTCCAAATTTTTCAGCCAAGTAGAGCAGGATATTAGCTGACTCAAAGACTCGAACAGGCTTGTCACCCGATAGGTCAAGCAGGGCAGGAATCTTTGAATTAGGATTGATAGCTACGAAGTCGGATCCAAATTGATCTCCTTCACCAATGGCAATCTTGAAGAGGTCATAGCCAGCACCCTCAACTCCCAACTCCTTTAATTCTTCAAACATGATAGTAGCCTTGATGCCATTTGGTGTTCCCAAGGAATAGAGCTGGAAGGGTTGGTCGCCCTTAGGTAAGTGCTGTTCAAAGCGAGCACCAGCAGTTGGTTGATTGAGAGAGCCCCAAGTCCCCCCCATTTGGGCTGGATTTTCCCAAACTTCTGGTAATTGATAATCAGACATAGTCACATCCTCCTTCTTGTCTTTTCTGATTTTATCCTAACAGAAAGACCAAGAGATTACAAAAGTTTGACACGTGCTCGAGATAATCCTGCAAGCGAGTCATTAACCATAAAAACTGTGAGATTGTCTCTTGAATTTCCTCTCATTTATGATAAGATAGGAAAAATTATTTGTAAAAGGATTTATCATGTATCAAAAGCTTGCCAAAACCGAACTCCACTGTCATCTTGATGGCTCACTCTCCTTACCGACTATTCGACAACTGGCTCAGATGGCTGACATTACCATTCCAGCTTCAGATTCTGACTTGAGAGCTTTGGTAACAGCGCCCCAACATTGTCAAAATCTGATGGATTACCTCAGGATCTTTGACTTTATCCGTCCCCTCTTACAAACCCAAGAGGCCCTTGAGCTGGCAGCCTATGATGTTGCCCGCCAGCAGGCTCAGGAAAATGTCATCTACAGTGAAATTCGCTTTGCTCCTGAATTGTCTATGGACCAGGGTCTGACAGCCAGTCAGACTATCCAAGCTGTTCTCGCTGGTCTCAAGCGGGCCCATGAAGACTTTGGTATCGTTAGCAGGGCTTTGGTTTGTGGCATGCGCCAATCAGATCCGGACTTGACCTGGGACATCCTCTCAGAGGTTGCCCATCTGGCCCCTCAAGGCCTAGCTGGTTTTGACTTTGCTGGGGATGAACACGCCTTTCCGCCTGCCAAGATTCAAGAGTTAATTAAGAAGGCCCAAGACTTAGGTTATCCTCTAACCCTGCATGCTGGTGAATGTGGCTGTCCCCAGCATATCGTTCAAACCCTGGAGATGGGAATCAAGCGGATGGGGCATGCTGCCGCTATCACCCACCATCCAGAGATTATTGCTGAATTTGTGAAAGAAGGAGCAGTAGCCGAGCTCTGTTTGACCAGTAATCTCCAGACCAAGGCCGCTCCGAGTTTAACCGACTATCCCTACCAGGAATTGCGAAAGGCAGGGGCTAAAATCACCATCAATACTGATAATCGGACGGTTTCTGATACCAATTTGACTAAGGAATACCGACTTTTTAACCAGTATTTTGCCACCAGCCCAGCTGATTTTCTAACCTTCAATCAAAACGCTATCTCCGCTGCCTTTACCAGTCAGGAGGAAAAGGACCAGTTATCCCAGATGCTAGAAGAGGCTTACCAGCCCTATTTATAGACTGACTCCCTATAAAATTTTCAGGGAATGTGGTATAATCGAAACACTGATGATTTGGAGGAAACTATGGCTTTAGCTAAGATTGTATATGCGAGTATGACGGGCAATACTGAAGAGATTGCCGATATTGTGGCTGAAAAATTAGAAGAACTGGGGCACACTGTTGATGTTGATGAGTGTACAACAGTTGATGCAGCTGACTTTGAAGATGCGGACATGGTCATCGTTGCCACCTACACCTATGGCGATGGTGACCTGCCCGATGAAATCGTTGATTTTTACGAAGATTTAGCTGATGTTGATCTTTCGGGTAAGATTTATGGGGTGGTTGGCTCCGGCGATACCTTCTACGATTATTTCTGCAAGTCTGTCGATGAATTTGAGGACCAATTCGCTCTGACAGGTGCCAGTAAGGGTGCTGATTCTGTCAAGGTAGACCTAGCAGCAGAGGATGAGGATATTGAAAATCTCGAAGCCTTCGCCCAAACAATGTCTGACAAATTAGCCTAGATAAAAAATAGAGAAATCGGCAAAACTGTCGGTTTCTTTTTCGTGAAAATTCTACTCAAAGACGTTATAATAGGAGTTAGCTAGTTAAAGCGAGACTATAAGAATCGGCAAAAGTCGTTTTTTCAGATAGATGGAGGAAATATGGCTAAGAATAGAGATTATGCTTTTGGTTTCCATGATGAGGTCAATGCCTTGGTTTCAACAGGTAAGGGCTTGACCGAAGAAGTTATCCGTGAAATTTCTCGAGTGAAAAATGAACCCCAATGGATGTTGGATTATCGCCTCAAATCCTTGGAGCTCTTTCACAAGCTCCCCCTACCCAAGTGGGGGCCAGACCTTTCGGGTATCAATTTTGATGATATTATCTACTACCAAAAGCTATCCAAGGACCGTTCGCGTTCTTGGGAAGAAGTCCCCGATAAGATTAAGGAAACCTTTGACCGCTTGGGGATTCCTGAGGCAGAAAAGCAGTACCTGTCTGGTGCGGCTGCCCAGTACGAGTCCGAAGTGGTCTACCACAATATGAAGGAAGAGTTTGAAAAGCTGGGGATTGTCTTCACCGATACGGATACAGCCCTGCAAGAGTACCCTGAGCTTTTCAAGGAGTATTTTGGGACGGTTATTTCCAATGCCGAACATAAGTTCGCGGCCCTCAACGGAGCTGTTTGGTCAGGGGGAACCTTTATCTATGTACCTAAAGGCGTTCAATGTCCCATGCCAGTCCAAACCTATTTCCGGATTAACAGCGAAAATGCTGGCCAGTTTGAGCGCTCTCTGATGATTGTTGATGAAGGAGCTTCTATCCAGTATATCGAAGGTTGTACGGCCCCATCTTATACGACCAACAGTCTCCACGCTGCTAGCGTTGAAATTGTTGTTAAACGGGACGCTTCCTTCCGCTACACGACCATCCAGAACTGGTCGGATAATGTCTATAATCTGGTAACCGAGCGGGGAACCGTTGAAGAAAATGGAACCCTGGAGTGGATTGATGGAAATTTGGGAAGTAAGGTCAATATGAAATACCCTTGTTCCCTACTCAATGGCCCCCATGCTCGCTGTTCGGTCCTTTCCATGGCCTTTGCCAACTACGGCCAACACTTGGATGCGGGCTGTAAGGTCTATCACAATGCTCCCAATACCTCTAGTACTCTGATTTCTAAATCTGTAGCCAAGGATGGTGGTCGAACTGATTATCGGGGAACTGTTCGCTTTGCCCCAAATAGCAAGGGTTCCAAGTCCCACATCGAGTGTGATACCATTCTTATGGATGAAGAGTCAAGCTCAGACACCATCCCCTTCAATGAAATTCATAATTCAGATGTTGCTCTGGAGCATGAGGCCAAGGTGTCTAAGGTTTCTGAGGACCAACTCTACTATCTGATGAGCCGTGGCGTCAGCGAAGAGGATGCTACAGCCATGATTATCAATGGTTTCATGGATCCTATCACTAAGGAACTCCCTATGGAGTACGCCGTCGAACTCAACACCCTCATCAACATGAGCATGGAAGGCTCGGTAGGGTGATAGAAAAACATTTCTATGACCCAAAGGGTCTAATACTCAATGAAAATCGAAATTAGCCGAGGCAACGAACTGAAGACAGTACTGGAGTACGGCAAGGTGAGTTAACGACGGAAAAATTTGATTTTCGAAGAGTATAAGAAATGAACGGCTAGCACTATGGTGTCTAGCCTATTCCTATCACTTACTCCAAACGGGAAGCAACATCGGCTTCCCGTTTTTACGTGTCGTAACCTGAGGAAATCTAACTAAGACATAAAAGTCTTGCTAGATTACGGCAAGCACTAGGGGTGCCTGACTATCACTAACCTTAAAAGGGAAGCATTGTTGGCGTCCTTTTTTATATTCTAAGGTTCTGATAAATTGATCACCCTCATCTTGAATTTCACTCAACAATTCCCTATAATAGACCTATGCCTTTCAAGAAAATTAATTTAAAGAGTCGGAGCTTGCGCTATTTGCTAGCCTCGCTGGGCCTGCTTATTGGCCTGATTTATCTGGGCTTTTTTGCCTATCGCTTCTGGGATAATCTGAGCGATTTCTTTAATGTTGAGAAGCAGGTAGTTTCCTTTGGTCGCCAGTTTTCGACGGCCAATCTCTTTAATTTCTGCGTTCTGATTCTACTGACAGCTCTGGGTTCGGCGGTTCCCTTTCTTTCCAATGCTGTGCTTGCGGTCTTCAATGGAGTCATCTTTGGCCCCTGGTTGGGCTTGGTCATGAATCTTATGGCAAATTCTTTGGGAAATTTTCTCTCCCTAAAGATTCTCTCCAAGATAACGATTACGGAGCGAGAAAAATCCTTCTCAGATAAGCTGGATTTTCTTAAGAAAATAAATAATCCCTATCTCGCCATCAGTTTGGGTTATATGGTACCAGTTTTTCCAACTCTTCTGGTCAATTATTTGGTGATAGAAATGAACTTGCCCCTAAAAAAATGGTTGCCCTGTGTTTTAATAGGTGTCTTCCCTACCTCCTGTCTATACGCCTTTGGTGGGGATGCTATTATCAAGGGAAATATCAAACGCATCCTCGTCCTCCTAGTCTTGACCCTCTTGGTCTACCTAGTAGTCAAGTGGATGCTAAAGCGAAAGAAAGCCTAGTTTTGCTGGTCTCTTGTTGCTATAATGAGGTGTTTTGAAAATCATGAATAGGAGCTTTTTATGGATTTAGAAAACATTCGCCACAATATTGATAAGATTGATAGGGACCTGGTGGCCTTGATTGAAAAGCGGATGGAGCTGGTCGCTCAGGTGGCAGCTTATAAGAAGGCGACAGGTAAGGCCATCTATGATCAGGCCCGCGAAGAGGCTGTTTTGGACAAGGTATCTGGTCTGGTTCAAAATCAAGCCTTTGAGCCCTTTATCCGGGCCAGCTTTGCAGATATTATGAAAGAGTCTCGTGCCTATCAAAGTCAAGAGTTGAACTAGGCTAATCCTAGGCAACCAGGCAGTTCTGCTGAATTTTTGCAGGCATCGTTGTAAACCAAGAATTGGACGAATTTGAGCTCAAGCAGAAGGGTATTTCACTTGGGGAGCTCTATCCTAAATGAGCAAAGGCTCTTGCTCTTAGTCATGGAGGAATTTTGTGTATCACTCATTAAAAAATAAGGCGCTACTGATTGTCGCAGCGGTCATTATCGGTCTGGTGATTGGGACAATTGACACGGTTTTCGGCCAGGTTTTGCTTTTTGTTAGTGCTTTTCGTGACAGTCACCTAGCTTGGACCCTGCCCTTTCTCGCTCTGGCTGGATTAGTCAGCGTCTGGCTCTACCAACGCTTCGGCGGTGAGGCTGGTAAGGGCATGGGTCTGGTCTTTGAAGTCGGCCACGAGAAAAGAGACGACATCCCCAAAGTCTTAATCCCCTTGATTATGGTAGCAACCTGGCTGACCCATCTTTTCGGAGGAAGTGCCGGTCGAGAAGGAGTAGCTGTACAGATTGGAGCAACGGTTTCCCATTGGTTGGGCAAACTGATTCCCCTACAGAATAGCTCTCGTATCTTTTTGGTGACAGGGATGGCAGCAGGTTTTGCCGGTCTCTTTCAAATTCCTCTAGCAGCTACCTTCTTTGCGATTGAAGTTCTGGTGGTAGGTGAATTAGCCTTCTCAGCCCTCTTGCCAGCCCTGATTGCCTCTCTGGTTGCCAGTCAGACCTCGCACGCTTTGGGTCTAGAAAAATTTGCCGTACCCGTCTCTGTTCATTTGCAATTGGAACCCCTTGTGGTTGCCAAGTTGCTGATTTTGGGCCTTTGCTTTGGCCTTGTTGGCAGTCTCTTTGCAGCTAGTCTGGCATGGGCCAAGAAGCAAGCGAGTCATTATTTTAAAAATCCTTATTGGCGGATTGCCCTTATCAGTCTCTGCTTGACTGTTCTCTTTTTCTTGCTTTGGCAAGGACGTTACACGGGTCTGGGAACCAATTTGATTTCAGCTAGTTTTTCAGGCGGTAAGATTTATGCCTGGGACTGGGCTTTGAAATTGGTGCTGACGGTTATTACGCTAGCAGCTGGTTTCCAAGGGGGAGAAGTAACACCGCTCTTTGCTATCGGGGCCAGCCTCGGGGTCGTTCTTGCCGGTTTCTTCGGCCTTCCAGTCGCCTTGGTCGCAGGCCTGGGCTATGTCAGCGTCTTTGGTTCAGCTACCAATACCCTCCTAGCCCCAATTCTCTTGGGCGGTGAGGTCTTTGGCTTTGCCAATACTCCCTACTTTGCTATCGTGGCAGTCGCTGCCTTTCTCTTTAGCCATAAACATACGATTTATGCCTTGCAAAAACGCTAATCATAGTGTAAAATATTTCTATGTGTGTAATGGACACACGAAAATACGGCTAATCCGCTGGGACAAGCACCTAAGATTAGTAAGATAGGAGAAAATAAATGAATCCATTAATCCAAAGTTTGACTGAAAGTCAACTTCGTACTGACATCCCTGACTTCCGCCCTGGTGACACCGTTCGTGTTCACGCTAAGGTTGTCGAAGGTAACCGTGAACGTGTTCAGATCTTTGAAGGCGTTGTTATCTCTCGTAAGGGTCAAGGCATTTCAGAAATGTACACTGTCCGCAAGATTTCAAGCGGTATCGGTGTCGAACGGACTTTCCCTCTTCACACACCACGTGTTGAAAAGATTGAAGTGACTCGTCACGGTAAAGTCCGTCGTGCTAAATTGTACTACTTGCGTGCCCTTCAGGGTAAAGCTGCACGTATTCAAGAAGTCCGTCGTTAAGACTAATAAAAAAGGTTCCAATCGGAACTTTTTTTATTAGTCTCAACCTCAATTAATTGTCAATATCTTTCAGCTCTTCTACCAAATTTTTAAACATAGCATTTAATGCAGCTAATCGCTTTTCAACCTTTTTAGCGGCAAAATCCAAGGTGAAACCTTCCTCAAGCATTTCCTGAATCAAAAGCATTTTTTTGATATTTATATAATCAAATCTTCTGGTACTGCCCTCTTTACTATCTTGAGAGTTAATGATACCTTTTTCTTCCCAATAACGAATTTTTCTAACTGGGATGCCTGTTATTTTAGAAACTTCCCCAATGCCAACGACTAACTTTTTTATCAAGTTAACATCAAGAAGAGCAGAATAATCATCAAAATCCTTTTTCATGCCATTTCAATCCTTTTCGCTGTAAATTTAGTTACTGTGTTATTCTATAACAATTGAGAAAAATCTACAATTTTTTCTTGACTATCGAAATAATTTTAGGTATATTATTTGTAGATTATCTACAATTAAAATAGATTGTTTACAAGAAACGTAAAAAATATAGGCTAACGATTATGAAAATTGTGGTGACCAGTTTGGTTCCCTATGCAATCAATTATTGTTGTTGACATTTAAACGCTTCTTATTTTGTAATTAATGTCTACCTATGGTTAGTTTGGAGATTCAGGAGGATCAGATGATAAATGTTTTAGTTCTAGGGGCAACAGGCAGAACTGGTCGCTTAATCATAGACGAACTGATCAAACAAGACTCTGTCCAGATTTTAGCAGGACTAAGAAAAGAATCAGACAAGGCCAGATTGGCTCCCTTAAGAAAAGCAGTGAGAAGCACTGTTATTGATATAGAAGATGAAGGAAAATTGCAAAGAGTACTACATGATCATGATATTGATATTGTCGTTCAGGCTATTCGTTTAAGAGAAGATATACCAGATGACGCTTTAGTTCAATTAGAGCAGCGCCTTCGTCGAGCCTTTCCTTTTTCAAAAGAATTCCGTATAGTAACCGTAGGGGGAGCAGGAGCATTAAGGCTTGAGAATGGACAGCGCTTCTGGGAGACTGATTGTTTCCCTGCAATGACTTTGCCACGTGGAGCTGCACATGCTAAGTTGAGGGATTACTTAGAAGAATCATCTCTTAAAGATTCTTGGACTTATCTTATACCGCCCCCTGTTTATCGTCCAGATGGAAATAGGACGGGGAGCTATCAGAGACACTCCCCAACAATGGCAGAAGATTTTTTTCTTAAGAAAGAAATCTCCTATGCTGATTTTGCCCTTGCGGTAGCGGACGCTGTCGTAAAAGAATGGCGGGGGACCTATCTCATTTCGATTTAGGAACTATGAATGATTTAAATTTGGCATAGGACTTTTTTAAAGTTGCATTCATCTGTAGTCTAGGGTACAATATAAGGGATTGGTACGTTAATGTGTCTCCTTAGTTAAATGGATATAACAACTCCCTCCTAAGGAGTAGTTGCTGGTTCGATTCCGGCAGGGGATATAGATTTTTAGACGATAACCATGTTATTTCAGCATTTCCAGTAAAATTTGATTTGAAGCAATTCTTCCATTACTAGTGAGTATGTTCCAGTGAACATACTTCAGATTGAAGACAAACTCTCGAAAATTGAGGGTTTGTCTTCAATCTAAAAACTTTTCTTTTCCCAAAAATACCTTGACCCCCTTTCTTTCTGGTGCTACAATATCTTGTAGATTGTTTCTAATTAAGCCACAACATCTTGTGGTCCTAAGGAGTCGAGTGTGAAATTTGTTTATATTTCTTTGAGTGGTAATACCAAGGCCTTTGTCCAAAAGCTGGTGGATTATTTTGCCTTTAACCATGCGGATATCCCCGTTGAAACTTTGGATGTCAAGGAGCTGGTCAAGGAGGGGCAGGCTTATCCTGATTTAGACCAGCCCTATGTGGCCTTCCTCCCCACCTATTTGGAAGGTGGCAACGGGATTGATAACGGGGACCAGGAGATTCTAACGACCGACTTGCGTAAACTCATTGATAAGGGCAATAATGCTAGGAATTGTCTGGGCATTGTCGGAAGTGGCAACCGCAATTTCAATAATCAATTCTGTCTGACCGCCTACCAGTATGCCGACCAATTCGGTTTTCCTGTGCTGGATACCTACGAAATGCGCGGACTCACAGCCGATGTTGAAAGAATCGCCAATAAAATTTTGACAGCCTATGGCAAGGAAAAATAGCAAGCAATCACTAGCCCACTCCTAGTGGTTTTTCTTTAGCTCTTTTGCTCCTCTTTTAGGCCTTATTTAGAATGATTTTCATTAGACAAATTGTCTGAATTGTGCTACAATTATGAATTATAAAGCGGAGGATTTTTAATGAGAGATGACATCAAGTTAAATGAGCGTGCCAAGGCTCTCAGCGAGGAATTGGTTGAAAAGTTAGAAACTGTCTATGACCCTGAAATTGAGCTCGATATTTACAATCTGGGCTTGATTTATGAAATCACCATTGATGAAAAAGGTCATTGTCAGGTGGTCATGACTTTCACCGATGTTGCCTGTGGTTGTGCAGATACCCTCCCTCTTGACCTAGCAGAGGTTCTTAAAACCATTGATGGGATTGAGTCGGCTAGTGTTGAGGTGGTTTGGAAGCCGGTTTGGAAATTGACGCGCATCAGTCGCTTGGGTCGGATTGCCTTAGGAATCAGTCCCAGATAAAATTTTGTTTATACTTCTAAGAAGTAGGAGGTTACCCTCCATCTCTTGCTTAGGCACTATATATTCTAGAGAGAAGGAAATCTTATGTCAGATGATATGAAGAAGCTTCGTCATCGTTCAGCTGTTTATGATAGTATGGTCAAGTCACCCAACCGTGCCATGTTGCGGGCAACAGGAATGACCGATAGGGATTTTGATACGCCAATCGTTGGGGTCATCTCAACTTGGGCTGAAAACACGCCTTGTAATATCCACTTGCATGACTTTGGTAAATTGGCCAAAGTCGGTGTTAAGGACGCCGGTGCCTGGCCTGTTCAATTTGGAACCATTACGGTTGCGGATGGGATTGCCATGGGAACCCAAGGGATGCGGTTTTCTCTGACCTCTCGGGATATCATCGCTGACTCTATTGAAGCAGCCATGGGTGGCCATAATGTTGATGCTTTTGTTGCTATCGGTGGTTGTGATAAAAATATGCCAGGCTCTTTGATTGCCATCGCTAATATGGATATTCCAGCTATCTTTGGTTACGGTGGGACCATTGCTCCAGGGAACTTGGATGGTAAGGATATCGACCTAGTATCAGTCTTTGAAGGGGTTGGTCACTGGAACCATGGCGATATGACCGAAGAAGAAGTGCGGCAGATTGAATGTAATGCCTGCCCTGGCCCTGGTGGTTGTGGTGGTATGTACACCGCCAACACCATGGCAACAGCTATAGAAGTTCTGGGAATGAGTCTTCCAGGTTCCTCTTCTCACCCAGCAGAATCCGCTGAAAAGAAGGCAGATATTGAAGAAGCTGGTCGTGCAGTCGTCAATATGCTTAAGTTGGGTCTCAAGCCTTCTGACATTCTGACCCGGGAAGCCTTTGAGGATGCCATTACCGTTACCATGGCCCTAGGTGGTTCAACCAATGCGACCTTGCACCTTTTGGCGATTGCCCATGCCGCTAATGTTGACTTGACCTTGGAAGATTTCAACACCTTCCAAGAAAAAGTGCCACATTTGGCTGACCTTAAGCCATCTGGTCAGTATGTTTTCCAAGACCTCTACAATGTCGGTGGGGTACCAGCCGTTATGAAATACCTTCTGGCTAATGGATTCCTCCATGGTGATCGGATTACCTGTACAGGTAAGACAGTAGCTGAAAACTTGGCTGACTTTGATGATTTGACACCGGGCCAAAAGGTCATTATGCCTTTGGATCATCCTAAACGTGCCGATGGACCTTTGATTATCCTCAAGGGTAACTTGGCTCCTGATGGTGCCGTTGCTAAGGTTTCTGGAGTTAAGGTTCGTCGCCACGAAGGTCCTGCCAAGGTCTTTGACTCTGAAGAAGATGCTATCGAAGCAGTTCTGGCTGATGACATCGTTGATGGCGATGTTGTTGTTGTCCGCTATGTTGGTCCTAAGGGTGGTCCTGGTATGCCTGAAATGCTCTCTCTATCTTCCATGCTGGTTGGTAAGGGACAAGGTGACAAGGTTGCCCTGATTACCGATGGTCGCTTCTCTGGTGGTACCTACGGCCTGGTTGTTGGTCACGTAGCTCCCGAAGCTCAAGATGGTGGTCCAATCGCTTATCTGAGAACTGGTGATACCGTTATTGTTGACCAAGATACCAAGGAAATCACCATGAAGGTTTCTGAGGAAGAACTGGAACGTCGTAAGGCTGAAACAACCATCCCACCACTTTATTCACGTGGTGTCCTCGGTAAATACGCCCATATCGTTTCCTCGGCCTCCAAGGGTGCCGTAACCGACTTCTGGAACAAGGGTGAATAAGGCTTGAGGCTGGTGGATAAGGATTTTCGCTGAAGGCCAGCTCGCCTGAATCTTGATTCCTGACTAAGTTAGATAATATCATAATAGCTCAGTTTCGGCTGGGCTTTTCTATAGCTCTTAATGAAGCAAGCCATAATGGCGAAGCTGAATTTAGAGCTATTGATGCAGTTTTAGTACAGTTAAAACTACGTTCCGAATGATGCAATTTTTTTGATGTCCAGATTTTCCTTGCAGGAGGTTAGCAGATTTGTTATACTTATTATAAGTTTATTTTAAGTATGTGTTTTTATGAAAAAGTCAATGACAGTGGGAGCCTTTAGCCTCCTGGCCTTTACCCTAATTGGTCTAAGTGTTGGTCTGCTTTATCTCTTTAAAAAGTGTTTTACTATTTTATTGGGTAGGACTAAAAAAACTGATGACTTTTCTGTTCTCAAATAACGAAGGAGAGTTCTCATGTCTGACAAAAATGATTGTAGTCGGAAGGCTGAGCAAAGGCAGAGGATTAAATTTATCTGTCTAAGCGCTTTTTTCTTGGCCTATTTTGATGATTTTACTAGCAGCTTGGCAACTTAGAACGGAAAATCCAATGAGCAAGGCTCCCGAATCAACCTCAAGCACAAGAGAATTAACCGACCATGAGAAACAGCTGGCCTATGCTAAAAAGCATCAGGAAAAGATTAACGAGTATGTTTTGCATCATGGCCTTGGCCGAATTGAAAGTGTGCAGATCAACTGGGAGCAGACAAAATGGGAACCGGCTCCCTTCATTGGTCCCGAATCAATGATTTTGGCTGGGACGGTTAATGGTTGAGAGGATTCTAGCTGGTACCTATCCATTGTAATTGGCGATGATGACAAACCTGATATGAAAAAGAAGACCTTGTTGAGTATTACCCTAGGTGATGATGTCATCTGGGATGATGATTGGAATCATCATTTTTGATAATGAGTTTGTGAACTTTTGCAAAACCTGCCCTAATTGGATCACTGGGCTCTTGAGTCTATCATTTAGCCCATTTTGGGCTTGATTGCTTCTTTAAAAGTGGTAACATAGAAGCGATAATATTTTTTGGAGGTTTCCATGGAAAAATTGCAAGCCTATCTGCCTGGTTTTGCATTGACAGCAAGTCTAGCTCTGATGGCCATGATTTTGGGGAATTTCTTTCCTCTAATCGGCTCTAGTGTTTTTGCTATCATTTTGGGCATTTTGGTCAATAATCTTTTTGGGCTGAAAGAAGGTTTCCAAGCGGGGGTTGCCTTTAGTGGTAAGAAAATTCTCCAGTATTCGATTATTGTTCTAGGTTTTAGCATGTCCATTCAAGAGGTCTCAAAGACTGGCTTGTCCTCCTTGAAAATTTCGATTACGACGATTTTAATTTCTTTCATGGTCTCTTACTTGGTTGGTCGCTGGCTCAAACTATCGAAAAACTTGGAGACCTTGATTGGTTTTGGGACAGCCATCTGTGGGGGTTCTGCCATCGCAGCCGCCTCCCCTATCTTAGAAGCAGAAGATGACGAGATTGCTCTCTCCATGTCTACCATCTTTCTTTTTAATATTATAGCGGTCTTTCTCTTTCCGGCTCTTGGCCACCTGATGCAGATGTCTGACTATAATTTTGGTCTCTGGGCAGGGACAGCTGTCAATGATACTTCCTCAGTTGTGGCTGCAGGGTATAGTTATAGTCGGAAGGCTGGTGACTTTGCGACCATTGTTAAATTGGCTCGGGCTCTAATGATTGTGCCTTCCTGCCTGATTTTGGCTGGTCTTAAATTCTATCAATCCAGAAAAAGTCAACAGAATTTTTCATTTATGAAAATCTTCCCTTGGTTTATCCTCTGGTTCGTCGTGACCTCTATCCTATCTTCCTTGGGAATTTTTCCTAGGGTAGCCATCCCCTATGCGAAGTCAGTTTCGCAATTTTTGATGGCCATGGCTCTGGCTGGTATCGGTTGCAAGGTTTCCTTTCAACAATTTAGGAAAGCCGGTCACAAACCTCTCTTGACAGGTCTGATTACCTGGGCAGCAGTTGCAGGGTCGAGTCTAATTTTACAATATTTTGTCTTTTAAGGTCATGCCTTTGTCATGATTACATGCTATAATGGATACTAGTTATTTTAAGGAGTGTGGCAATGCCCAGAAAAAGAAAAAGACCTTTAGATAGTCGCATTGACTATACGGTCATCCTTCCTGCTTTTCTCTTAATCTTAATCGGGATGGTGGCCATCTATACAGCGACTAGCCATGATAATCCCCATTCTGTCCTCTCGGTTATTATCCAGCAGGTCATCGGAATTGTGGTCGGCTGTATCATCGCTTTTGTCGTCATGTTTTTTGATGTGGAGCGACTCTGGAAACTAACCCCCTACCTCTATGGCACAGGTCTGGCCTTGATGGTTTTACCCCTCTTCATTTATAGTCCAACCCTGGTTGCTTCAACGGGGGCTAAGAACTGGGTCAGTGTTGGCTCGGTCAGCCTCTTTCAGCCCTCGGAATTTATGAAGATTGCCTATATTCTTATGTTGGCCCGAATGGGGGTCTGGTTCAAGGATGAGTATAAGGAAGAAGAGCCCTCGCTCAAAAAAGATGGGCGTTTGATTCTCATCTATCTTGCCGTAACGGCTCCAGTCCTATTGCTCTTAGTATTGCAGAAGGACATGGGGACAGCCATGGTCTTTCTGGCTATTCTGGCCGGTCTGATAGTCCTATCCGGCGTCTCCTGGCGGATTATTCTATCGGCTCTCTTGGTGGCGGGGCTCGGCTTTGGCCTTTTCCTCCTCATCTTTACTAGTGATTGGGGCAAGGAGTGGCTCTATCATATGGGAATGGAGACCTATAAGATTAACCGAGTGGCTGCCTGGCTGGATCCCTTTGCCTATGAGTCAGGCATTGCCTACCAGCAGGTCCAGGGCTTGATTTCTATCGGTAGTGGTGGTCTTTTCGGTAAGGGCTTTAATATTGCCGAGTTATCAGTACCTGTTCGTGAATCAGATATGATTTTCACGGTCATTGCTGAGGACTTCGGGTTTGTTGGCTCGATTGTCGTTATCTTGCTCTATTTAATTCTCATCTTCCGTATGATTCGAATTACGATTGAGTCCAATAATGTCTTTAACACCTACATTGCGACGGGATTCATCATGATGATTCTCTTCCACGTTTTTGAAAATATTGGTGCGGCTATCGGAGTTCTTCCCCTGACAGGGATTCCACTTCCTTTCATTTCCAAAGGGGGTTCCTCACTCATGTCCAATTTGATTGGGGTCGGTCTGGTTCTCTCCATGTCCTACCAGAATTCTTTGGCCAAGGAAAGACGAATTGACGAAGGTTTGAGCCGCAGTAGCTGGAACAAATATTGGATTTAAAAGCAGGCTTAGGAAGTTTCATTCCTAGGCCTTTTGATTTGGAAAAAAGTAGAGGGCTATTTGCCTCAAAAAAGGCGTGAAATGGGGCTGGAAATAGGACAAGCAAGGTGCAAAATAGAGCGAAATATGCTATAATAAAAATTATGAAATTTCATGATTATATCTGGGATTTAGGGGGCACTCTGCTGGATAATTATGAGACTTCAACTCAGGCCTTTTGCCAGACCCTAGAAGAGTTTGGCTTGAGGGCCGAGCATGATCAGGTCTATGCTCAGTTGAAGATTTCGACAGATGCAGCCATTGCCCATTTTATTCCTAATCAGCCGGCCTTCCGGGCTCATTATAAGAGCCGCGAGGCCCAGGCCCTTGCCCAACCGCATCTTTTTGAGGGGGCCAAGGACTTGTTAGCTAAGATTGTTAAAGTGGGTGGCCGAAATTTTCTGATTTCCCATCGCAATCATTTGGTCTTAGACATTCTCAAAAAGGCAGGGATTGACCAATATTTCACCGAAGTTGTGACCAGTGAGTCGGGTTTCGCGCGAAAACCCAATCCTGAGTCCATGCTTTATTTAAAGGACAAGTATGCTATGACTAGTGCCTTAGCTATTGGCGACCGAGAGATTGATTGCCAAGCGGCCCAAGCAGCAGGGATTGAGGCCCTGCTCTTTGATGGAAAAAAATCATTATTAGAAACGGTAGTGTAAGATGACAGAAGAACAAAAAAATCACGAGGAATTGGCCCAGGAATACGATGCCAGTCAGATTCAGGTCCTGGAGGGCTTGGAAGCCGTTCGGATGCGGCCTGGGATGTATATCGGTTCAACCTCTAAAGAAGGGCTCCACCATCTGGTTTGGGAGATTGTCGATAACTCTATTGATGAGGCCCTAGCTGGGTTCGCCAGCCATATTGAAGTCTTTATTGAGCCTGATGATTCTATTACCGTTGTCGATGATGGTCGAGGAATTCCGGTGGATATTCAAGAAAAGACTGGTCGTCCTGCTGTTGAAACGGTCTTCACCGTTCTTCACGCCGGTGGTAAATTTGGCGGAGGCGGCTACAAGGTTTCCGGTGGTCTGCACGGGGTTGGTTCTTCCGTCGTTAATGCCTTATCAACCTCTTTGGAAGTTAAGGTCCATAAGAATGGCAAAATCCACTTCCAAGAATACAAGCGAGGCCTCGTAGTCGCAGACCTCAAGGTCATCGGGGATACGGACAAAACAGGAACCACGGTTCATTTCACACCTGACCCAGAAATTTTTACCGAAACGACGGAATTTGATTTTGATAAGCTGGCCAAACGGATTCAAGAGTTGGCCTTCCTCAATAAAGGGCTTAAGATTTCCATTAGCGACAAGCGTGAGGGCAAGGAGCAAAGTCAGGTTTACCACTACGAAGGTGGGATTGTCAGCTATGTTGACTACCTCAACGAAAACAAGGAAGTCCTCTTTGAGAATCCTATCTATACCGACGGGGAAATGGATGGCATTTCAGTTGAAGTGGCCATGCAATACACCGGTACCTACCATGAGAATGTCCTCAGTTTTGCCAATAATATCCATACCCACGAGGGCGGTACCCATGAACAAGGCTTTCGGACAGCTCTGACGCGGGTCATCAATGATTACGCTCGGCAAAACAAGCTGCTCAAGGAAAAGGACGACAACCTCTCAGGAGAAGATGTCCGTGAAGGCTTGACCGCTATTATTTCTGTCAAGCATCCAAATCCGCAATTTGAAGGTCAAACCAAAACCAAACTGGGTAACTCAGAGGTAGTCAAGATTACCAATCGCCTCTTTAGCGAGGCTTTCTCACGTTTCCTTTTGGAAAATCCTCAGATTGCTAAGAAAATCGTTGAAAAGGGTATCTTAGCTTCTAAGGCTAGGATTGCTGCTAAGCGAGCCCGTGAAGTTACTCGCAAAAAGTCTGGCTTGGAAATTTCCAATCTGCCTGGTAAATTGGCTGACTGTTCTTCCAACGATGCCAGTCAAAACGAGCTCTTCATCGTCGAAGGGGATTCAGCTGGTGGTTCTGCCAAGTCTGGCCGAAATCGTGAGTTCCAGGCCATCTTGCCTATTCGTGGTAAGATTCTCAATGTCGAAAAAGCCAGCATGGACAAGATTCTGGCTAATGATGAAATTCGTAGCCTCTTTACTGCTATGGGAACAGGCTTTGGTGCCGAGTTCGATGTCAGCAAGGCCCGTTACCAAAAGTTGGTCATCATGACCGATGCCGATGTCGATGGAGCCCATATCAGAACCCTGCTCTTGACCCTTTTTTATCGCTACATGCGTCCTGTTGTTGAAGCTGGCTATGTCTACATTGCTCAGCCACCGATTTATGGGGTCAAGGTTGGTAGTGAAGTCAAGGAATACATCCAACCAGGCGCTGACCAAGAAACCAATTTGCAAGAAGCCCTGGAGCGCCACACCCAAGGTCGCTCCAAACCAAGTGTTCAACGTTACAAGGGGCTAGGGGAAATGGATGACCACCAACTCTGGGAAACAACCATGGACCCTGAACACCGCCTGATGGCTCGTGTTTCTGTTGATGATGCTGCCGAAGCCGATAAGATTTTTGACATGCTCATGGGTGACCAAGTTGGTCCCCGCCGTGAGTTTATTGAAGAAAATGCTGTCTATTCTACCCTAGATATTTAGTTGGAACTTTTTTTGATAAGTCCCTAGAACTATGATATAATGGGGCGTACTATGTGAAAGAAAAGGAGCAGGCTTATTGATTTTCAGCCTTGAAAATTAGGCTATGCTCTAGCAAGCCCGATTACCCTACCAGCTTAGGCCTGGTTGGAGGAATGGATTTTGCATTAAGGTATCAAAATGATAAAAAGAGAGAAGTGGGACAGGCAAGCTCAAGGCTATTGGCTTCCTTGAGCTTTGTTTTAGGCCCTTCTCATGACTTAAAGGAGAGAACATGTCGAGCGGAATTGTAGTGCTGATAGTAGCCCTGGTCCTCGTGGTCATTGTCGGTTATCTTATCGGTGTTATTCTTAGAAAACGAAATGATTTACGATTGGCACAATTAGAAGAGCGCAAGCGACAGTTATTTGAGCAGCCAGTCGCAAAGGAATTGGAATCCGTTAAAAAGCTGAATCTGATTGGCCAAAGTCAAACCACCTTCCGAGAATGGAATCAAAAGTGGACCGACCTGTCGACCAATACGGTTAAGGACATCGAAGCCAACCTGATTGAGGCGGAAAATCAAAATGATTCCTTCCGCTTCCTCAAGGTCAGAAATTCTCTGGGCACGATTGAGAGCCAATTGGATTTGGCCCAAGAAGATATTAGCTCAGTTCGAGATGCCTTGGAAATTCTGAAAGATCAGGAAGACAAGAATAGTGCCAGAGTTAAGCATGCCTTGGACCTCTATGAAGATCTCAAGACCAGTATTGAAGATAACTCTGATAACTTTGGTGCCACTAAGACTGAAATTGAGAAGCAACTCAAGAATATTGAAGCAGAATTCTCTCAATTTGTTACCCTCAACTCAACAGGGGACCCTGTTGAAGCAGCTGAAATCTTGGATAAGGCTGAGGAGCATACCATTGCCCTCGGTCAAATATCAGAAAAAATCCCTGCTATTGTGGCCAAGTTGGAAGACGACTTCCCAGATCAATTGGATGATTTGGAATCGGGTTATGGCAAGCTTTTGGATGCGCATTACCACTTCCCAGAACGCAATATTGAGCGTCGCTTCCAGGATATTCGAGAATCTATTTCCAGCAATGCAGATGGCCTAGCGACCTTGGACTTGGATCGAGCTCTTGAGGAAAACGAAGAAATTCAAGAAAAGATTGACGGTCTCTATGCCATCTTCGAGCGTGAAATTGATGCTAATAAGCAAGTTATGAAGGATTCTAAGATCCTGCCTAAATACTTGGAGCATGCTAAGCACAATAATCAGGCGCTTGAAAAAGAAATGGCTCACCTCAACAGTCTTTACATTATTGAAGACAATGAGACGCTCAGTGTTAGCAAGTTTGCTAAGGAATTGAAGAAAATCGAAGACGATACCATCCCGGCAATTGAAAACTTTGACACTCAAGAGAAACCTTTCTCGGAACTTAAAGGAATCTTTGATGATGCCCTCAAGACCCTGTCTAACGTTGAGGATGGTCAGATTGAACTTAGCGGTGAGCTCAAGGGAATTGAGCGTATTGAAAATGAGTCTCGGATTCAGGCCGATGACTATGTGAACCAACTCCATGTGATTAAGCGTTTCATGGAAAAACGCAATTTGCCTGGTATTCCTCAGGACTTCCTCAGTATCTTCTTTACAACCAGCGAGCATTTGGAAACTCTCCTGGATGAACTGAGTAAGGGGCGCATCAATATTAACTTGGTAGCCCGCTTGACCGAATCAGCTGGTTCTTCCATGGACCTTCTGATTGAAACGACCTACCGTGTGGTTCAAAATGCAACTTTGACCGAGCAACTCCTGCAATACTCAAACCGCTATCGTAGCTTTGAGCCTGCAGTTCAAGAGAGCTTTGAAATTGCCCTCAAACTTTTTGAGAAGGAATACGATTATAAATCTTCCTTTGAAGAAATCTCCTATGCTCTGGAAGTTGTTGAACCAGGCGTCACCGATCGTTTCGTGTCATCATACGAAAGAACGCGTGAAATTATTCGCTTCTAATTGAGGCTTTGAATTTATAAGGACCATTAAAATGACTGGATTTTCCGGTCATTTTTTAATGGAAAAATTCAGCCTTGACCTCGTAAAATTTGCCCCTATTTGTGATATAATGAAAGTCCAAATGGGCGAAGAAAACTGGTGGTAATACTCAATAAAAATCAAAAGTAGCCGAGGCAACGAACTGCAGGCAGTACTTGGGTACGGCAAAGTGAGTTAACGATGGATAGTCTTGATTTTTGAAGAGTATAAGAGCCGTTTTTGCCTTGAAAAAGCTTTATCAGGCTGATAGAAAGGTGAGTGGGGGCATGCATGAAACGGCTGAGTCCAGCGAACGTGTGATTTTGCTGGGTGTTGAATTGCCCAGCAGTCAAAATTTCGACATGTCCATGCAGGAATTGGCGGGTTTGGCCCAGACAGCAGGGGCACAAGTTGTCGTCAGCTACCAGCAAAAGCGTGAAAGATACGACAGCAAGTCCTTTATTGGTTCGGGCAAGCTCCAAGAAGTGGCTAGTATGATTGAGGCAGATCAGATTGATACGGTCATTGTCAACAATCGTCTAAGTCCAAGACAAAACGCCAATCTGGAAACGGCCTTTGGGGTCAAGGTGATTGACCGCATGCAGTTGATTTTGGATATTTTTGCTATGCGAGCTCGTAGTCATGAGGGCAAGCTCCAGGTTCATCTGGCCCAGCTCAAATATATGCTACCTAGGCTGGCAGGACAAGGCGTCATGCTCAGTCGTCAGGCTGGTGGTATTGGTAGTCGGGGCCCTGGTGAGAGTCTTCTGGAACTCAATCGGCGCTCTATTCGCCATCAGATTAGCGATATAGAACGGCAACTCAAGCAGGTTGAAAGAACTCGTTCCACCATACGTGAAAAACGGCTGGATTCGTCCGTCTTTAAAATCGGTTTGATTGGCTATACCAATGCGGGAAAGTCAACCTTGATGAACCGTTTGACAGATAAGGACCAATACGAAGCCGATGAATTATTTGCAACACTGGATGCGACGACCAAGCAGATTTTTCTTAAGGACCAATTTCAGGTAACCCTGACCGATACGGTTGGCTTTATTGGCGACCTGCCGACAGAATTGGTGGCAGCCTTCAAATCAACCCTTGAAGAGAGTCGTCATGTGGACTTGCTTCTTCATGTCATTGATGCCAGTGACCCTAATCACACGGAGCAAGAAGAGGTGGTCTTAGATATTTTGAAGGACTTGGACATGCTGGATATCCCACGTCTAGCCATCTATAATAAGATGGATCAGGCCCAGGACCTAGTGGCCACAGCCTTTCCCAATATTCGCCTTTCCTTAAGGAAACCAGAGAGTCGGCAAATTCTCCGTCGGCAAATTTTGGATGAAATCGAGCAGCTTTTCCTACCCTTTAGTATCAAGGTAAGTCCAGATAAGTTTTATAAGCTCTATGATTTAAGCAAGTATGCCCTGCTGGATTCTTATCAATTTGACCAAGAGTCTCAAGAAATTTCTGGTTTTATTGCTGAAAAAAATAAGTGGAGATTGGAAGAATTTTATGACTGATGTGATGGAATTAGCCCTCAAATACGGGGGCTTTACCAGTTTGGATAAGGTCTATCTAAAAAACAATCTGGCTAGTCTGAGCCTTGAGACCGCCCAACTCTTGGTGTGCCCGCCTCCAAGTGTCGTCAACGCCTATTTTGCTGAGCTCTATCAGAAGGAAGGCCCTCAAGCAGCGACGGCCTATTATTTGGAACTTTCTCAAGCCTTTGGTTGGTTGACCAAGCAGCCCTCTTTTGCAGAAGAAAGGCAGCCCTTTGTCCGCCTAAACCTATCTGGCAAGTCTTATGGCTTTGTTTATGAGTCGGCCCAAGAAGTGGCTCAAGTATTTTCAGAAAATGAAGAGCCCATAAGGGGTCAACTCTTGTTGGAAATAGCCCAGATTTTCCCCCACTACAAGGTTTATCAGGAGGCTGGCACCATTAAAATGAGACCGCTGGAATTCGCTGAAACCGATGTGGAGAAGGTTGAATTAGACCAATCTGCCCTCCTGACGGATGTCTACCGTTTGCAGGCTGGCTATCTCAAGATTTCTGGTTATAATGCGGATGAGGTTCTAAGTGTGGCTGACCGAGTAAGTAAAAAGGCCCAGGAGCCAATTTATTATGGCTTTAGCCAGAGGCAGTTTGTCATTTATATAAAAGAATAGAAAGAAGTTAGAAAGACTGGTCCCGGAGTTTTCTGGGACCAGCAAGAGAGTTACGTATGGAATTGCAATTTTTAGGAACAGGAGCCGGCCAACCGGCCAAGGCTCGCAATGTCTCCAGTTTAGTCTTGAAGCTCCTCAATGAAATTGACCAAGTTTGGATGTTTGATTGCGGGGAAGGAACCCAGCGACAGATTTTGGAAACAACCATCAAGCCTCGAAAGGTCCGTAAGATTTTCATCACCCACCTGCATGGGGATCACGTCTTAGGTCTACCTGGTTTTTTAGCCAGTCGCTCTTTTCAAGCCAGCGAGGAACAGACCGACCTCGATCTTTATGGTCCTGTCGGTATTCGCAGTATGGTTCTGACCACTCTCAAATTATCGGGGACCCGCCTGCCCTATCGCATTTATTTTCATGAGTTTGATGCCCATTCCCTAGGAAAGATTTTGGAGACGGATAAATTTACGGTTTATGCTGAAAAGTTGGACCATACGATTTTTTGTGTGGGCTATCGGGTGGTACAGAAGGACTTGGAAGGCACTCTAGATGCTGAAAAGCTTAAAGCGGCTGGTCTTCCTTTTGGCCCGCTCTTTGGTAAGGTGAAAAATGGTCAAGATGTGGTTCTGGAAGATGACACAAAAATTATTGCTAAAGACTATGTTTCAGCCCCTCGCAAGGGTAAGGTGCTAGCCATTCTGGGGGATACTAGAAAATGCCATGCCAGCGTTCGCCTGGCCTTGGGGGCTGATATTTTGGTTCATGAGTCGACCTATGGTAGGGGAGATGAACGCTTGGCTAGAAACCATGGCCATTCTACCAATATGCAGGCAGCTCAGGTGGCCAAGGATGCTAGTGCCAAGAGGCTCTTGATGAATCACATCAGCGCCCGTTTCCTAGCTCGAGATGTCCGCCAATTAGAAGCGGATGCGAGAAGTATTTTTGAAAATAGCAAGGTGGTCTGGGACCTAGAAGAGGTAGAGATTTGACAGCACAAAGACAACGAGTAGTGGCCATAACAGGAGCTTCGGGAGGCCTAGCTCAAGCCATCATCAAGCTCCTGCCTCAAGACGATATTGTTCTGGCTGTGGGACGAAACCAAGAAAAAATGGCTAAGCTATATGCTGATAGGCCCAATTTCCACAGTTATGGTCTCAATAGTCGTGATGACCAGGCCCTAGCTCAGCTAGTGGACCAAGTCTATAAAGAGTTCGGTCGCATTGATGTTTTCATCAACAATGCTGGTTTTGGTGAATTTAAGGCCTTCGATACATTCGATGCTTCAAGCATTCGCGAGACCTTCGATGTTAATACCCTAGCGGCCATCAATTTTTCCCGTCTGGTTGGGGAGCGGATGGCTGTTGCTGGTTCTGGCCATATCATCAACATTGCTAGCATGGCTGGCAAGATGGCGACCGCCAAGGCTTCTGTCTATGCGGCGACCAAGTCCGCCCTCATTGGCTATTCCAATGCTCTGCGGTTGGAATTGGCTGGCAGCCAGGTCTATGTGACGACGGTCAATCCTGGCCCTATCTCAACCAAATTTTTTGACAAAGCAGACCCCTCAGGGAACTATCTCAAGGCGGTCGCTCGTTATAGTTTGACCCCCGAGCAGGTGGCCAAGAAAATTGTCGCCAATATGGGCAAAAATAAGCGAGAGCTCAATTTGCCTCTAGCCATGGCCTTTGCCGCTAAATTTTACGCCCTCTTTCCCAAGACAGCAGATTTTCTTTCCAGAAAGGCTTTTAATTATAAATGATTACCTCTAAGTTCGATTGGAAACAAGTTGACAAGGCTCCTAGTGGGCCCTTTTTAGAGCTGGCGAAAACTGAGGAATTAGATGACTTGGCAGCCAAGATCCTCTACCAAAGGGACATTGATGACCAGCCCAAGCTTGAGGATTTCCTGTCGGCTGACTTGTCCCAGCTACACGACCCCTATTTACTCCATGACATGGACAAGGCGGTAGAGCGGATTCGCCAGGCAATTGAAGCTGGGGAAAAGATTCTTATCTACGGAGACTACGATGCCGACGGCATGACCTCCAGCTCCATCATGAGGGAGGCCTTGGAAATGCTAGGAGCTGAAAATCAGGTTTACCTGCCCAATCGTTTTACCGACGGTTATGGTCCCAACCTCAGTGTCTACAAGTATTTTATTGAGCAAGAGGGGATCTCGCTCATTGTCACCGTCGATAATGGTGTTGCTGGTCATGAAGCTATTGCGTATGCCCAAGAGCAAGGCATTGATGTTGTTGTCACCGACCACCATTCCCTACCAGATAGCCTGCCAGAGGCTTACGCCATTGTTCATCCTGAGCATCCAGATGGAGACTATCCCTTTAAGTATCTGGCTGGTTGTGGTGTGGCCTTTAAATTGGCCAGCGCCCTCTTAGAAGGCATTCCCAATGAGCTTCTGGATTTAGTCGCTATTGGCACCATTGCTGATATGGTCAGCCTGACTGGAGAAAATCGCATTCTGGTCAAGTATGGCCTGCAGATGCTGACTCATACCGAGCGCATTGGCCTGCAGGAGCTCATGCAGGTGGCAGCGATTGAGTCTAGCGACCTCAATGAAGAAACCGTTGGTTTCAAGATTGCGCCCATGCTCAATGCTCTGGGGCGCTTGGATGATCCCAATCCTGCAGTTGAGCTCCTAACTGGTTTTGATGACCAGGAGGCCCACGAGATTGCCCTCATGATTGAGGAAAAAAATGAGGAGCGCAAGCAAGTAGTTCAGGATATTTATGACCAGGCCTTGACCATGATTGATCCGGCTAAACCCGCCCAGGTTCTGGCCAAGGAAGGTTGGCATCCTGGGGTTTTAGGCATTGTTGCTGGTCGGCTTTTAGAAAAACTTAGTCAGCCTGTCATTCTCCTGAATATTGAGGATGGCAAGGCCAAGGGCTCGGCCCGTTCGGTTGAGGCGGTTAATATTTTCGAGGCTCTCAATCCCCATCGGGAGATTTTTGAGGCCTTTGGTGGCCATGCTGGAGCAGCTGGCATGACCCTAGCAGTTGAAAATCTCGACCAGCTCTCAGATACCCTTTGTTCCTATATTCTTGACAAGGGGCTGGACCAGGCTGGCAAGAATAGTCTGGTCATTGATGAAGAGCTCCAGCTAGCGGATTTATCCCTAGAAACCATTCAGAGTTTGGAAAAATTAGCCCCCTTTGGTATGGACAATCGGAAACCTGTCTTCCTCTTAAGGAATTTCCAGGTGCTTCAAAGTCGAACCATGGGTCAAAATGGGGCCCATCTCAAACTAAAATTGGCTCAGGGAGGGGCAGAATTTGGCTTGGTGGCCTTTTCACAAGGTTCGCTGGCTCAAGATTTTGCCCAGGCTAGTGGTTTGGAGCTGGCTGTGACCCTGTCAGTCAATAAATGGAATGGTCATACCAGTCTGCAACTGATGCTGGTTGATGCTCGGGTTCAAGGGGTTCAGCTTATTGATATTAGGGCAAAGTCAGCCCAGATTCCTGAGGGGGTTCCCAACCTTAATCAAGTGCTAGAAGGGGACAGTAAGGCTCAGGCAGTCGTACTCTTAGAGGTACCAGATGAGCCTGCCCAACTCAAGCAAGCCTTTGCTGGCCAAGATTTTTCTGTTATTTATTTTAAAAATCAGATCAAGCAGGCCTATTATTTAACGGGCTACGGCACCAGGGAGCAGTTTGCCAAGCTTTACAAGACTATCTATCAGTTTCCCGAGTTTGATATCCGCCACAAGTTGAAGGAACTGGCGAACTACCTCAAGATACCTGATATCCTTTTAATTAAGATGATTCAAATTTTTGAGGAATTAGATTTTGTGACCATCGAAGATGGTGTGATGACGGTCAATAAGGCTGCCAGCAAGAAAGACATCTCTACCAGCCAGATTTATCAAGATTTAGTGGCCTTGGTCAAATACCAAGAACTCATGGCCCTGGCCAGCCCTAAAGAGATCTATGACTGGCTGATGGCTGATGAATCGGACTAGCTAAACTCCAAACCTAGAAATATAAGGTCCAAAGAAACGGTCGATGCTCAATAAGCTGGGCATCGGCTTTTTTGTCTAGAGGACACTTAAAGAAAGTCATTCCAGTCACGATAGAAGAAGCGTCAGTCCCTCCCAGTGACTTTGAGTCTCAGAAGGTGGCGGCTACCTTTGATGGCCTGAACAAGGCTCTTGTTATTTTGACGCCCACGAGAATATCTGCCAGGCATATTTTAGCTGGTTTGACGAAGTTACTAAAAAACTGTACTATAAAAGCATGGATATTTGGACAGCTCTGGGCAGGTATTCCCAGGTGGAAACGGAGCGCCTCTGGCTTCGTCCTTTTCGTTTTGATGACCATGAGGATTTTTATAAAATTACGCAAAGTCCAGCCAATCTGGCCTTCATCTTTCCGGCCCAGGCTAGTCTGGCGGAGAGCGATTACCTCTTGGTCCATTACTTTATGAAGGAGCCCCTTGGAACCTGGGCTCTAGAGGACAAGTCCAGTCGAGAGATGATTGGGGCTATCCGCCTTGAGAAGCTCAATCTGACCAAGAATAGTGCCGAAATTGGCTACTTTGTTCGCCAGGATTTCTGGGGGCAAGGTCTGGCCACTGAGAGCCTAAAGACGATTAGCTTTCTAGCTCTTAGCCAATTCGGTTTACAAAATCTGTCCCTCATTTGCCATCAAGAAAATTTGGCCAGTCAGAAGGTTGCCCAAAAGGCTGGTTTCAAATTGATAAGAGCCTTCAAGGGAAGCGACCGCTATAGCCACAAAATGCGAAGCTACCTAGAATTTCAGCTAAAGGCGGGTGATCTATTGTGACCAAACACCAAGAAATCTTAGATTATTTAGAGGGCCTGCCTATCGGCAAGCAGGTCAGCGTCCGTTCCATTTCTAACCACCTCTCGGTTAGTGAAGGGACCGCCTATCGAGCTATTAAGGAGGCTGAAAATCGTGGCCTGGTCGAAACTCGTCCTCGCAGTGGAACCGTTCGAGTGGAGCAAAAGGTTCAGGTTCGCTTGGAGAAGTTGACCTATGCTGAAATCGCCAAGATCACCGAATCAGATGTCGTTGCTGGCCGTGCCGGCCTCAAGCACGAATTTAGCCGTTTCTCCATTGGCGCCATGACCAAGAAAAATGTGGGGCGCTATCTGGTCAAGGGAGGTCTTCTTATCGTCGGCGACCGTGAAGAAATTCAAGTGCTGGCTTTGGAAAATAAGACAGCTATCCTGATAACAGGGGGCTTCGCCGTATCCGACAGGGTTTTAGAGCTTTCCCAGAAACAGGGCATTCCTGTCATGGTCACTGCCTATGATACCTTTACTGTCGCCAGTATGATTAATCGAGCCTTGTCCAACGTTCGGATAAAGACGGACATTAAGACCGTGGCTCAGGTCTACAGCCTTAAATCCCATTATGGTTATTTAAATATTAAGGATACGGTCAACGATTATCATCGTCTGGTTAGGAAGAACAACCATGTGCGCTACCCCGTTATTGATGACTGGGGAAAGGTTCGAGGAGTGGTCACCATGCGCGATGTCTCCAACCAAGATGCCAGCACTAAGTTAGCTCAAATTGTCACCAAGCCAGTCACCACCAAGCCTGAAACCAGTCTGGCTACCGTTGCCCAGAGGATGATTGTCGAAGATTTCGCCATGTTTCCGGTTGTTGATGATGACAATCGTCTACTGGGGGTCATCAGTCGAAAGCTGGTTTTGGAGAATTTGCAGGAGCTCGATCATGATGGCCTGCATACCATCAGTGACCAGATTATCGCCAGCCTCAAGCCTGAAGGTCAAAATTATGGCTTCAGGGTGGAGCCTGCCATGATTGACAATGCAGGAAATTTGACCAATGGGGTCTTAGCAGAATTGCTCAAGGAAACAGCTCTGCGAGCCCTGGCTCTGGCCCGCAAAAAAAATATCATTATCGAACAAATGATGATATACTTTTTACAGGCTGTGCAAATTGACGACGACTTGATCTTGAAACCCAAGATAGTCAGGGAGAATCGTCGTTCTGCCCTAGTTGACATCGAAGTGAACTGCCAAGAAAGAGTGGTCTGCAAGGCCCTGATTACCAGTAAGGTCAATTAATCGCAAACCGATTTTTTAAAACAAGTAGAGCTTTTGGCATTGACCAGAAGTGACGAGACTTTTAAAGCGAATAGGGCTAGCTTGTCAGAGCGCACCCAAGCCTAAATAGAGGAGTTTTTAAATCATGATAACACTAAAATCACCACGGGAAATTGAAGCCATGAAGAGGGCTGGCGACTTTTTGGCCAGTATTCACATTGGCCTGAGGGATCTGATTAAGCCAGGTCTTGATTTGTGGGAAGTTGAAGAATACGTCCGTCGTCGCTGTAAGGAGGCTAATATCCTGCCTTTACAAATCGGCGTGGACGGTCAGCTCATGGACTATCCCTATGCCACCTGCTGTGGTCTCAATGACGAAGTGGCTCACGCTTTTCCACGCCACTATAAACTAAAGGATGGCGATCTCCTCAAGGTCGATATGGTCTTGACCGAGCCCTTGGATAAGTCAGAGCTTGATGTGTCCAAATTGAACTTTGACAACGTTGCCCAAGTCAAAAAATATACCGAAAACTATACGGGTGGTTTGGCTGACTCTTGCTGGGCCTACGCTGTCGGCAATGTCTCTCAAGAGGTCAAGGACCTGATGGCCGTCACCAAGGAGGCACTCTATCTGGGCATTGAGAAGGCCGTTGTTGGTAACCGGATTGGTGACATCGGTGCGGCCATTCAAGAATACGCTGAAAGCAAGGGTTACGGAGTTGTCCGTGACTTGGTCGGCCACGGAGTTGGTCCAACCATGCATGAGGAGCCTATGGTTCCTCACTATGGGAAGGCTGGGCGTGGTCTGCGCCTCAAAGAAGGTATGGTTCTGACCATTGAACCTATGATTAACACGGGTTCTTGGGAAATTGATACGGATATGAAGACCGGCTGGGCCCACAAGACCGTTGATGGGGGCCTATCTTGTCAGTATGAACACCAATTTGTCATCACTAAAGACGGTCCAGTCATCTTGACCAGTCAAGGAGAAGAAGGAACTTACTAAACCCATGAGGAAAAAATTCGTGGATAAGCTGGTGGAAAAACTCAATTATCCACCCCTGCAGGTCTATCTCAAGCACTACCGCAGTGCCGAGATTGACCTATCCAGTATCGCCGTGGCCTATTACTTGCTGCTGACCATCTTCCCTTTGATTGTCATTGCTGCTAATATCTTTCCTTATTTAGACATTGATTTACCAGATGTCTTGTCCTTTCTAAGGGCTAACCTGCCATCGGAGATTTACGCCAATGTCGCTGGCATTGTCCGCAACCTCTTTGCCACCCCTTCCAATGGGATTCTGGGAGTTGCGACCCTAGCGGGTTTTTGGACCATGTCCCGAAGCCTGACCTCCCTGCAAAAGGCCTTTAATAAGGCCTATGATGTCAGTCAACACCGGGATGTTGTGGTAGGTCATATCGTGGGGATTGTTGCTAGCTTTTTCATCCTCTTTTTGCTGACCTTTGCCTTGCTACTGTCAACCCTGTCCGATGGGGTTTACCAGGCAGCCTTGCAGAGGAAGTATGATGTGCCCTCGGGTCTGATAAAGCTCTTGCTCCACCTCAATCGCCCCATCATGGTTCTGGTGGTTTGGATTGGCTTGACCGTTCTTTACTTTATCCTGCCCAACGTGAAGATTCGCAAGATTCGCTACACCATTCCAGGAACCATCCTCAGTGCCATCGTCATCATCTTTATGACGGGCTTGGTGGGGGACTATGTGACCCATACCTTTAACAATCTGGTGGACATCAAGTTCTTCGGGTCAATCATCATCTTTATCATCATGTTTTGGTTCGTTCTCTTGGCCCGAATACTCATCACGGGTGCTGTCCTCAATGCCACCACCCAAGAATTGGTTACTGGGAAAATGGAAGGCCGCCGAGGCGATGTTTTTGCCTTCTTGCAATCCATGGGTGACCATCAGGAAGAAAACGACCGCGAAAACCAGCCAGACAAGGAGTTTGGCAATCCTTTTAAAGAAGAGGATTAGAAGCAAATTGACACAAATTCCTAGCCTAATACAGAATTCGAAGGAGCTCAAGGCCAAGGTCTTGGGCTTCTTGACGTCTAAGACTGTTAATTCTTTCTTGTCCCGCCACCATGCCCCCTTCTTTAGTCTCCCTTCCTTTTGTGCTATAATGATGGAGATTAAACCCATTAGAAGAAGGTAGTTCTATGACAGTTGATTTTAAAGCAGAAGTGGAAAAGCGCCGGGAGGATTTGTTGGCTGATTTGTTCAGTCTTTTGGAAATCAATTCCGAGCGTGATGACAGTCTGGCAGACAAGGAACATCCTTTCGGACCAGGTCCTGTCAAGGCATTGGAACATTTTCTAGCTATGGCCCAAAAAGATGGCTACAAGACTAGAAATATTGACAACTATGTCGGTGATTTTGAATTTGGTCAGGGGGATGAGACCCTAGGAATCTTTGCCCATCTGGATGTGGTGCCAGCTGGGTCAGGTTGGAATACGGATCCTTACAAACCGGTCATCAAGGATGGTAAGCTCTATGCCCGCGGTTCTTCTGATGATAAGGGCCCAACTCTAGCAGCCTACTATGCCTTAAAGATTATCAAGGAACTAGGCCTACCAACTTCTAAAAAGGTCCGCTTTGTTTTGGGAACAGACGAAGAGTCAGGTTGGGGCGATATGGATTATTATTTTGCCCACCCCGATGTTGAAAAGCCTGACTTTGGCTTTGCCCCAGATGCCGAGTTCCCGATTATCAATGGCGAAAAGGGAAATATCACCCAGTATCTGCATTTTTCTGGGCAAAATGCTGGACCTGTCGTCCTTCATTCCTTTAAGGGAGGCCTGAGGGACAATATGGTGCCTGAATCCGCTCAGGCTATCATTTCTGGTCAGCTTAGTCAGGCCCAATTGGAAGCCAAGCTAGATGACTTTTTAGATGCCTATCCTGTCCTGTCAGGCTCTATTGAGGCTCAAGGAGACCGCTTTGTCATTGAAATCGTCGGCAAGGCTGCCCACGGTTCAACCCCAGAAGAAGGGGTTAATGGAGCAACCTTCCTAGCTCTCTTCCTCAATCAATTTGACTTTGCCGGTCCTGCCAAGGCCTTTATAGACTTGTCAGCGAATGTCCTGCATGAAGACTTTGCCGGGCAAAAACTGGGGCTGGCCTACACCGACCCTAAAATGGGTGCCCTGTCTATGAACGCTGGTATCTTTGACTTTGAAGAAGGAGCTAACGACAACACCATTACCCTCAATTTCCGCTATCCTCAAGGGACTGATACGGCCACCATCAAGGCTGGTCTGGAAAAACTGGCAGGAGTGGCGTCTGTTAGTCTAGCCGACCACGAGCACCTGCCCCACTATGTTCCTATGGATGACCCCTTGGTTAAAACCCTCTTGTCTGTTTATGAAAAGCAGACAGGACTGGAAGGCTATGAGCAGGTCATCGGCGGTGGGACCTTTGGCCGTCTCTTGGACAGAGGGGTTGCCTTTGGCGCCATGTTCCCAGACTATGTCAACACCATGCACCAGGCTAATGAATTTGTCGAGGTTGAAGACCTTTTTCGTGCCTGTGCCATCTATGCTGAAGCTATTTATGAATTGATTAAATAGACGACCAATTTATATACCACTGGACCAGATTAGTTGAGCTAGACTGGTCCGTTGATTTTCGAAGAGTATTAAACCATTCCAGGCTGAAAGCCCCAGGGCAACACTATGCTCCGACTTCAACCTATTTTTAAAAAGGAGAAGAGTCCATGTCATCCATGCAAGAAATCGTCAAGGCCATCATGGCCGATTCGCAAAATGAAGACTATACCAAGGCCGGAATAGAGCCACTTTTTACGGCTCCCAAAACAGCCCGCATCAATATCGTCGGTCAGGCACCAGGCATCAAGGCCCAGGACACCCGTCTCTACTGGAATGACCCTTCCGGTGATAATCTGCGGGACTGGTTGGGAATTGACCGAGATACCTTCTATAATTCCGACAAGATTGCCGTTATCCCTATGGATTTTTACTACCCTGGCAAGGGCAAATCTGGTGACCTGCCTCCTCGTAAGGGCTTTGCGGAAAAATGGCACCCCCTGATTTTGCAGGAGTTGCCTGACATCTCTTTGACCCTTTTGATTGGGAACTATGCCCAGCATTATTACCTCCAACAAAAATCTTCGGTTAAGCTGACGGATAATGTCAAAGCCTATAAGGACTTTCTCCCAGACTTTTTCCCCTTGGTTCATCCGTCCCCGCGCAACAATATTTGGCAAAAGAAAAATCCTTGGTTCAAGGAAGAGGTTCTGCCAGATCTCAAAAAATTGGTGAAAGAGATTCTCGAAAAATGACCCAGAAACTAACCTTCAATGTTCACACAGCTCAAAAGAAGCCCAACAATCAGGATAGCTGTCCCTTCTGCCAGATTGATAGCCTGGAAAAAATTATCGCCCAAGAAGGAGACATGATCTGGCTGGACAATAAATACCCAGTTCTGGCCAAGACCTATCAGACCTTGATTATCGAGTCTAGCCAACATCTGGGAGACATCACAACTTACAGCAAGGCTCACAATCGTAAGCTCTTTGCCTTCGCCCTCAAGTCTTGGCAGGACTTGGAAAATAGTGGTCGCTTTAAGACAGTCGGTCTCTTTAAAAATTTTGGTCCCCTCTCAGGTGGCTCCCTGCGCCATCCCCATATGCAGGTGATTGGCTTTAAAGAGGTTGACGCCTACGAGGCAATAGATGCTGAGACTTTCGCTGGGGCTCTGGTGAGCCAGGAAAGGACTGACCTAGCCCGAGTCACGATTTCTGACCAACCTCTAAGCAGTTTCACCGAAATCAATGTGGTCATCGCGGACCAGAGAGATAGCGACAAGTTGGCCGACACGGTGCAGAAGGTTCTTTGCTATGTGCTTGAAGGCTACCTTGGCGGAGCCTGTTCCTCCTACAATCTCTTCTTTTATCATCAAGGAGAAGGTCTAGTCTGCAAGGTCATTCCTCGCTTTGTGGCTTCCCCCTATATGATTGGCTACCATCTGGTTCAGGTTAATTCTGACAGCAGAGTGGCAGAAGAGGTGGCGGAATTCCAAGCATTTTTGGAAAACTAGTAGACATCTGACCTAGAAATTTGGGTCAGATTTTTATTTTTATACTCTTCAAAAATCGAAACTATCCATCGTTAACTCACTTTGCCGTACCCAAGTACTGTCTGCAGTTCGTTGCCTTGGCTATTTTTGATTTTTATTGAGTATTAGTTTGCATCACAGTCTTGTCGGCTGTTCAAGAAAATGCTAAACTGTTTTTGTAGGAATAGTTTAAGTTGCCCTCTGGTAGAGATGAATTAGTCTGATGCAGAGGCAGAAGTTACTTGAAAGCAAGGAGAAGGATATGGCTATCAGTGAAGTTGAGATTAAAGAATTGGTTGAAGCCGTTCAAGAAAAGGCCCCCGACTATCAGTTGGATTGGCAGACCTATCTGGTCAGTAACCTTTGGGGAGCCGGTGGTTTTTGGTTGGAAAATCCACAATATTTTATTTTTATTTACCTCTCTAAGAATTATCAAGCGATTGCCAAAAAAGATATTCAAGGCTTACAAGTGGAAAATCGCGAAAAGGACTATCGCCTGAATATTCGCCTGACAAATGGTCCATACTATCAGGTTGACCTTCTTAAGGGCGTCAAGGATCTTCCTCATCACGAAGAAAAACTAAATCATTTAGTGGAGCGCCTGTCACAGGACTTTGGGGATCGCCAGGACATGAAAAATCACAGTCTATACTGGGGTGGACTATTAGTAGCTCAAATCATTCTCCTAGTCTTAACGGTGGTGGCGGCAATTGTATTTGCCCTAACTAAATCCTTGCCAATACTTGTTTTGGCAATAGGCTGTGGCTTGGCCATCAGATTTCATGTCATTCCTCGCTTGGTCTATCGCATCCACCCACCAAAAGACCAATAAGCAAGTAGTTCGCAATTTTCTTTGGCTCTGTCAAAAAGAATAGAATAATTAAAAAGCTGATTCCTCCTAGAGATTGAGAAATCAGCTTCTTTTGTCTATTCAGCTTATCAATGTTATAGCCAAGAAAAATCAAAATCTGATATTTTCTATCGTAACAAGTTTATCAGCGATTAAAAATCACTGATATATTATCGCTATGGAGGTTGCCGTTTAGGAATAAGACAGAAGAGCTTTGACAGATGTTAAAATCACCCCAGCAAGGGTGACTAGCTGTCTGCTGTGGCACGAGGTGGCGCAGTAGACACCTACTGCGACATCAGTCACTTTAGTGACTTGAGGTCCTTGCTCCTTTCCTCGGGTCGTTTAATTTTCCTTGAGTATGAAGGGATTTATTTTCCCAAACAGAATTGGCTGAAGAGTTGGGTGATGAGTTCATCGGGGGCGGCATCTCCTGTAATTTCTCCCAGAATTTCCCAGCAGCGGGTCATGTCAACCTGGAGAAGATCGACCGGCATGCCGGCTTCTAGTCCCTGATTGACCTCCTGTAGGCTGGCTAGAGCCTTTTCAATCAGGGAGATATGGCGTGAGTTGGATAGGTAGGTGGCATCTTTTTCTACCAAACCGGCATTGTCAAAGAAGAGGTCGTTGATTCGTTCTTCGATGGCTTCCATATTTTGATTATTGAGAACAGAGATTGGGATGGCATCAGTTGGTAGCTGGTCCAACTCAATCTTTTGTGGCAGGTCGGTCTTATTGATGAGGATAATCCGCTTGGCCTCCTTGCTGATGTCCAGCAGGTCACGGTCTTGTTGACTTAAGTTTTCAGAGCCGTTGAGGACCAGAAGAACCAAGTCAGCTTCGGCTAGGGCCTTTCTGGAGCGATCAACCCCAATCTTTTCAACCAAATCATCGGTCTCCCGAATACCAGCCGTATCGATGAGTTTGAGAGGAACCCCTTTGATATTGACATATTCTTCAATGACATCACGGGTGGTCCCAGCCACATCGGTGACGATGGCCTTGTCCTCTCGCAGGAGATTGTTGAGAAGACTGGATTTTCCGACATTGGGACGGCCGATAATAGCCGTAGAGAGGCCCTCTCGAAGAATTTTCCCACGCTTAGCCGTAGCTAACAAATGCGTCAGGAGCTCTTCAAACTCTTGGGTCTTTTCTCGCATCAGGGCTGTGGTCATTTCTTCCACATCATCATATTCGGGGTAGTCAATATTGACCTCGACCTGGGCTAGGGTATTGAGAATTTCCTGGCGGGTATTGTTGATGAGATTTTTCAGGGAGCCATCCAGCTGGCTGACGGCAATGTTCATGGCCTTGTCGGTCTTGGCCCGAATCAGGTCCATAACGGCCTCAGCCTGGGTCAAGTCCACTCGACCGTTGAGAAAGGCCCGCTTGGTAAATTCACCGGGTTCAGCCATCCGTGCTCCTGAGCGCAGGAGGAGTTGGAGGATTTCATTGGTAACGGCGACACCGCCGTGGGTATTGATTTCCACCACATCTTCACGGGTAAAGGTTTTGGGAGCTCGCATAACCGAGACCATGACTTCGTCAATAATTTCGTCATTTTCAACAATATGGCCGTAGTTGATGGTGTGGGAAGGCACGCTTTCCAAATCCTTTCCCTTAAAAACACTCTTGGCGATGGCCACAGCCTGACTGCCCGAGAGGCGGACAATGCCGATGGCCCCCTCTCCTAGGGGAGTTGAGATAGCGGCAATGGTATCAAATTCTTTAGTAATGGACATAAGTCTTCCTTCTTGATTGAGATACTGTCATTGTATCGCAAGCCCCAAGGGATAGCAAGTCATAAAATCACCGCCCCAGTTGGTAGTTGGAGCCTTTTCATGATATAATGAATTGACTAAAAAGAGAGGGAAAAATCGCATGCAAAAGATGGATGACTTGAAGAAACAAGCGGGTATCAGAGCAGCCCAGTATGTCAAGGACGGAATGATCCTTGGTCTGGGAACGGGCTCAACCGCTTATTATTTTGTGGCTGAAATTGGTCGCAGGGTGCAAGAGGAAGGCCTGCAAGTGGTGGGCGTGACGACCTCAAGCGGGACAACGGCTCAAGCCCAGTCTCTAGGGATCCCACTTAAGTCTGTTGATGAGGTGGATGTCATCGATTTGACCGTTGATGGGGCGGATGAAGTTGACCGCAACTTCAACGGTATCAAGGGGGGCGGTGGAGCTCTATTGATGGAGAAAATTGTGGCCACACCAACTAAGGACTACATCTGGGTGGTTGATGAAAGTAAGTTGGTTGAGACCCTAGGTGCTTTTAAGTTGCCTGTCGAAGTGGTTCAATATGGGGCTGAGCGTCTCTTTCGTCAGTTTGACCAGCAGGGCTACAAGCCTAGCTTCCGCCAAAAGGACGGCAAACGCTTTGTGACCGATATGCAGAACTATATCATTGACCTAGATTTAGGAGCCATTCCTGACCCTGTTGCCCTTGGGCAAGAGCTGAAGAGCTTGACGGGCGTGGTTGAACACGGCCTCTTTAATGGCATGGTCAATAAGGTCATTGTGGCTGGCCAAGATGGGGTCAGAGTATTAGAAAGTCATAAATAAGAAGGAGAGCCGTGTTTTTGAAAAGGGCTTGGAACAAACAGCCAGAAGGGCGAATGCATCCTAGGTGTCTGTCCCGTACCCATTCAGAAAACCCCTGTCCATTTATAAATTGTTACCGATAGCTCAGCTATCTTAGAGATGAGGACATGATGTCAAAATTTGAACGTATTCACCTAGTTGTTTTGGATTCCGTTGGAATCGGTGCGGCCCCAGATGCCAATAACTTTGTCAATGCTGGTGTGCCAGATGGTGCTTCTGATACTCTGGGTCATATTTCCAAAACAGTCGGACTGGATTTACCCAATATGGCTAAAATCGGTCTGGGTAATATCCCTCGCCCCCAAGCCCTCAAGACCGTACCAGCAGAAAGTCAACCAAGTGGCTATGCCACAAAATTAGAAGAGGTTTCTTTGGGAAAAGATACCATGACCGGTCACTGGGAAATCATGGGTCTCAATATTACTGAGCCTTTTGATACCTTCTGGAATGGTTTTCCTGAAGAAATCATCACCAAAATTGAAGAATTTTCTGGTCGCAAGGTTATCCGAGAAGCCAACAAGCCTTATTCAGGAACTCAGGTCATTGCTGACTTTGGTCCTCGTCAGATGGAAACAGGCGAGCTGATTATCTATACCTCAGCTGACCCTGTCTTGCAGATTGCTGCCCATGAGGATGTCATTCCTCTGGAAGAGCTCTATCGTATCTGTGAATACGCCCGTTCTATTACGCTGGAACGTCCAGCCTTACTGGGTCGGATTATTGCCCGTCCTTATGTAGGTCAACCAGGCAACTTCACGCGAACCGCTAACCGTCGGGACTTGGCGCTATCACCCTTTGCCCCAACTGTCCTCAATAAATTAGACGAAGCTGACATTGATACTTACGCCGTCGGTAAGATCAATGACATCTTTAACGGCTCTGGCCTCAACCACGATATGGGCCACAATAAGTCCAACAATCACGGCGTTGACAATCTCATTGAAGCTATGAAGAAGCCTGAATTTACCCATGGCTTATCCTTCACCAATCTGGTGGACTTTGATGCCATGTATGGTCATCGTCGCAACCCTCAGGGTTATCGCGATTGCCTGCAGGAATTTGACGGTCGTCTGCCAGAAATCCTTGAAGCCATGCAGGAAAATGACCTGCTCATGATTACGGCTGACCACGGTAATGACCCTACCTATGCTGGTACCGACCATACCCGTGAATACATCCCGCTCCTAGCCTATAGCCCAGCCTTTAAGGGCAGTGGCACCATCCCAGTCGGTCACTACGCTGACATCTCTGCCACCGTTGCCCAAAACTTCGGTGTCGACACCGCCATGATTGGCCAAAGCTTCTTGGATAAGTTGGTGTAGGGAGACGGAAAAATGGTAAATAAGAAGGTTATTTCGAGCAGTGTCAAGGGAAAGAGTACAAGATTAGTTGGGAATTCTAAGAGATTTATTTCAAAAAAATTAGAAAACTCACAAGAGATTAGTCAGGAAGCTCTTTTAAAAACTTTAGATTGGGCCTATTCTAAGACTATTGAAGGAATACCTGGGCAACAGACACTTGATGAGTTTGTAGAAGATTATTTATCGAAAAGTAGTGATAAGGATGAAGCAATTGATAAGATAATCAAATTTCAAACAACCAAAGCAGCTGTTTCAGGTTTTGTTACTGGATTTGGTGGAGTTCTGACATTACCTGTTACAGTTCCAGCAAATATAACGACCGTTATTTTGTTCCAAATGAGGATGATAGCAGCTATAGCCAGCATCAGAGGTTATAATTTACGTAGTGACCAAGTCCAGACTTTTGTATATGCTACCCTTGCAGGTTCTTCTGTGGCTGATATTGTTAAAAAATCTGGAATAACGATTGGCAATAAACTAGCTGTTAATACAGCAAGGAGGATACCTGGAACTGTTCTCACTAAGATAAATCAAGCAGTTGGATTTAGATTAGCAACTAAATTTGGAACAAAAGGGGTTATCAATCTAGGGAAGATGGTTCCTATTGCAGGTGCGGGAATTGGTGCGATTTTTGATGTTACAACAACAAGAACCATTGCAAGGATGGCTAAAAAAACTTTTACCACTAAGGGTATTGAGTTAGGTAATGATGAGATGATTAGTAAGGAAATGGTAAATAATTAATTATCTTCTAAAGGGAAAGGAGGCGATTATGACAGCATCTATTGAAAAAGTCGAACGTTTGATTGACCAGATTAATAAGCTCCATTTGGCTTATTCACGGGACTATTTTGAAACTGGAAAAGTGGCCAAGGTCAACCTTTCTCATACTTTCTCCAAGGTGCCGACCGAACATATCTTGTCCTATCGTCTCAATCTCCATGAGTCTATCAACGACTACCTTTACCGAGCTGACCTCAAGGATATTAACTTTTATTATCGGGTTAAAACGGCCGAGTCCATTCTTGATAAGATTGAGCGCTATAAGGCCAGAGACACCCAGTACCCAGTTAATAATATCCTCAACGATATTTTTTGGGCTCGCATGATTTTGACCTCAGAACAAGTTGCCCAAGTACTCAACTCTCTAGATACTTGGAAGGAAAAATTTGGTCTAAAAAATTGGTATTTGCGGGACCTTGATGGCTATGTTGGCATCCATATCTATTTCAAAAATGCTAGTAATTTCTATTATCCTTGGGAGTTACAGATTTGGGATGAAAAGGATGCCGAAAGCAATATCAAAAGTCACCAGAACTTTAAACGGTCATTTGTAACATAAGAAAAGGTGAAGATTATGACACTATTAGATAAAATCAATCAGACTCGTGATTTTTTGCAGGAAAAGGGCATGGCTGCCCCTGAATTTGGCCTAATCCTTGGCTCAGGTCTGGGTGAATTGGCAGAGGAAGTGGAGAATGCCATCGTTTTAGACTATGCTGAGATTCCCAACTGGGGGCGTTCAACCGTTGTCGGCCATGCTGGCAAGCTGGTCTACGGCGACCTAGCTGGACGTAAGGTTTTGGCCCTGCAAGGTCGCTTTCATTATTATGAAGGCAATCCTCTTGAAGTGGTAACCTTCCCCATTCGGGTGATGAAGGTCCTAGGCTGTCAAGGTGTCCTCGTGACCAATGCGGCTGGTGGGATTGGTTTTGGTCCTGGAACCCTCATGGCCATCAGCGACCACATCAATCTGACTGGTCAGAACCCCTTGATAGGAGCCAATCTGGACGACTTTGGTCCGCGGTTTCCTGATATGTCCAATGCCTACAGCAAGGATTATCGGCAGACGGCCCACCAAGTGGCGCAAAAGCTGGGAATCAAGCTGGACGAAGGGGTTTATATCGGCGTTACGGGTCCTTCCTATGAAACGCCTGCGGAAATCAGGGCTTTTAAAACTATGGGAGCGGATGCTGTTGGAATGTCCACGGTCCCTGAGGTTATCGTGGCAGCTCATTCAGATCTCAAGGTCTTAGGAATTTCTGCCATTACCAACCATGCCGCCGGTTTCCAAGACGAGCTCAATCACGAAGAAGTGGTGGCTGTCACCCAAAGAATCAAGGCTGATTTCAAGGGTCTGGTTAAGGCGATTCTAGCCGAATTATAGGAGGTGAGACTCCATGCGAGTCCATTTTGTTATCCATGAATCTTTTGAAGCCCCAGGAGCTTACCTAGCCTGGGCGGCTCTTCGAGGTCACGAAGTAGCCATCACCAAGGTTTACCAATTTGAACCATTACCTGAGACGGCAGATGACTTTGATCTGTTGATTGTCATGGGGGGACCCCAAAGTCCGACCTCTACCCAGGAGGAATTTCCCCACTACAATGCTCAGGCTGAGATTGCTCTCATTCAAAAGGCCATCAAGGCTGACAAGTACATTATCGGAGTCTGTCTGGGTGCCCAGCTCCTGGGACAGGCCTATGGGGGGACCTGCCTAGCCAGCCCCGAGCGAGAAATTGGGAATTTCCCTATTGAGTTGACCCAGGCTGGTCGATCTGATTCTCGCTTATCTCATATTCCCCAAGGACTGGTGGTCGGTCATTGGCATGGGGATATGCCAGGCTTATCGGAGGGAGCTCAGATTCTGGCCACTAGCCAGGGCTGTCCAAGGCAGATTGTCGCCTACAGTCATAAGCATTTTGGCTTTCAAGCCCACCTGGAATTGACCAAGGACTTGGTCAAGCAGCTCTTGGCCCAAGAAAAGGATATTGAGGGCGACAGTCAAAAATACACCTATGTCCAAGGGGCAAAGGACATCTTGGCCTACGATTATGACCAGATGAATCAAGCCCTCTATCAATTTTTAGATAAATTGACCCAATCATGAAGACCTACCATTATGGCTTACGCTTTTGGCTAGCGGTCTGCTTAACTGGTCTTTTGGGTGGTTTGGCTGGAATTGCTATGCACGAATTGCTCAATCTGGTCGAAATGCTGGTTTTTGGTCACAGCGATGATGACTATCTGAGCTTGGTGCGGTCCCTGTCTGCTGGCTCCCGCTTTGCTGGCATTTTCATTATTTCGATTATCGCTGCAGCTGTCTGGTATTGGTTACAAAAGGCCCCTTATCAGATTATTTCCGTACGACAAAGTCTCAAGCACCCCAAGAAACTTCACAGTTTTCTGCGCCAGGCCATCCATAGTCTCCTGCAGATTGTCTTTGTTGGTGCCGGTGGTCCAATCGGTAAAGAAGGAGCCCCCCGCGAATTGGGGGCCCTCTTTGCCGGTCGCATAGCTGTTGGTTTCAAATTGAAATCCAAGGATGCCTATTTGCTGATTGCCAGTGGAGCGGCAGCAGGACTGGCAGCTGTCTATCAGGTGCCTCTATCGTCATTTTTCTTTGCCTTTGAAGTCCTAGCCGTGGCTCTTTCCCTTCGCAATCTGCTGGTGGTTCTGGTCACTACCTATCTGGCGACCTGGGTCTCCAATCCCATTGTTACTAGTAATCCCAACTATCACTTGCGAGCTATGACCACTCATCTAGGGTTCTGGACTAGTCTGGGCCTCTTGCTTCTTCTGGCAATTCTGACCGCACTCCTGGCAGGGATTTTCAAGCGTCTCAATGGCCTTGCTGGCAAATGGCGACGCAAGGACAAGACCATCTGGCTCAGCCTGCCCTTGACAGGCGCTCTAGTCGGAGCGACTGCCCTGATTTTTCCAACCGTTCTAGGCAATGGTAGCGCCCTAGCGCAATCGGCCTTCAACGGTTTAAGTTTGCGGACTGCCCTTGTTCTTTTTGCCCTCAAGGCTGGCCTGGTCCTTCTTAGCTTGGTCAGCGGGGCCTATGGTGGTACCCTGACTCCTTCCTTTGCTTTAGGAAGTTTACTGGGGCTTATGGTCTGTCAGGTCGTCAGTGGCTTGATTCCTGTCCAAGGCCCTGAACTCTTTATGCTAGCAGGGGCAGCCAATTTTTTGGCTATTACCATGAAGGCTCCCTTGACGGCTTCTGGGCTAGTGATTGGCTTCACTCATTCCCAGCCCGTCCTTCTGATACCCATCCTGTTTACAGTCACTCTGACTAAATTTTTTGAATCACGCTTATTTTATAGAAATTGAGGAATTAACTTATGTCTATTCATATCGAAGCAGCCTCAGGAGAGATTGCTGATAAAATTCTCTTGCCAGGTGATCCCTTGCGGGCCAAATTTATCGCTGAAAACTTTTTAGAAAATCCAGTCTGCTTTAATCATATCCGTGGCATGCTAGGCTATACTGGCACCTACAAGGGTCAAAAGGTCTCTGTCATGGGAACCGGGATGGGGATGCCCTCCATCTCCATCTATGCCCACGAATTGATTGTTGACTATGGTGTCAAGAAGCTGATTCGGGTGGGAACAGCCGGTTCCATTGATCCAGATGTCCATGTGCGCGAGCTGGTTCTGGCCCAAGCCGCAGCTACCAATTCCAAGATTATTCGCAATGACTTCCCTGAATACGACTTCCCGCAAATTGCGGACTTCGACCTCCTGGATAAGGCCTACCATATTGCTAAGGATTTGGGCATGACCACCCATGTAGGTTCGGTTCTGTCTTCAGATGTCTTTTATTCTAGTATGCCAGAGCGCAACCTAAAACTGGGAACCCTTGGGGTCAAGGCTATTGAGATGGAAGCCGCAGCCCTCTATTATTTGGCGGCCCAGTATCAGGTCCAAGCCTTGGGCGTTATGACCGTCTCTGATAGCTTGGTTCATCCAGAAGAGGACACCACAGCCCAAGAACGGCAAACTACCTTTACCGACATGATGACCGTCGGTCTAGAAACCCTGATTGCCTAAAATGGATAAGCAGACCCTAAAGGAAACCCTGGTCATCCTCATCCAGCATTACGACTATGCTTTGGCCTATCGTCTTGTGGAAAAGCAGGCGATAAATCCGGATGCCGAGACCCTCCTATATTTGATGAAGAAGCGACGGCAGTTAGCCATTAACGAACTTTATGAGCCCAAGACGGTCCAGCATTTTCAAGAGGCTTATCGGTGCTCATTAACAGCTAATCCCCAAGAACAGGAGTTGTTGGCCAATTATATCATGGACCTGCAGGCCAAGGTTAGGTCTGAGGACATCATTGATTTTGTCCGAGCCGTCAGCCCCATTCTCTATCGGCTTTTCCTGCGCTTGATTGAGAGGGAGATTCCTGATTTGACAGCCTATATCAAAAATTCCAAGGACTCTAGTTACGATTCTTGGAAATTTATCCAGATGGAAGACTCACAAAATCAAGCCCTACAAGACTTTGCCAGAACCTGGCAGGATCCCAGGGTGACTTCCAGAAGTCTGGTGGCCTTGATTGACCTGCTTCCCATTTCGAGCTCGCTCAAGAAGGATGTGACCTTTCTTAGGGATATGGAGAAGTCGGTCCGCAATCCTCTGGCCCATCTCATCAAACCCTTTGATGAAAAGATTTTACATGAGACGACTGGCTTTTCCTCTCGTTCTTTCCTAGAGATGATTATCAAGTTAGCCCGCCATACTGGTATTGCCTATCAGGAAAATCCCTTTTATTTTGACCAGATCAACCAACTCATTAGCTCACTTTTATAAGCAAAAGGATAAAAAATTCTATGAAGTATTTGATTACCTTCCTCATTTCTATGATTCCCCTCGTCGAATTGCGGGGAGCTGTTCCCTATGGTATCGGCGTGGGTCTCCCCATGTGGCAGGCTATTATTATCGGCGTCATCGGTAATATGTTGCCCGTGCCTATTATCTTCTTCTTTGCCCGTCGAGTCTTAGAATGGGGGGCTGATAAGCCTGTCATCGGTGGCTTCTTTAGCTGGTGTCTCAAAAAGGGCCACAATGGGGGCCAAAAGTTGGCTAAGAGTGCTGGCGACAAGGGCCTTTATTTCGCCCTCTTTCTCTTCGTTGGTATTCCCCTACCAGGAACAGGAGCCTGGACAGGCACCCTAGCAGCCTCCATCCTTGACCTTAAGTTCAAAAACAGCATCATCGCTGTCATCGCAGGTGTCATCCTAGCTGGCTTCATCATGGGCTTTGGCTCAGTCATTGTAAAAAGCTTTTTCTAAGAAAAGAAAAAAGAGGTTCGGGGTGAACTTCTTATATCTAAATTTCATGAAAACGTTAGAATTTTTCTGGCGTTTTTTTATTAACCTGATAAAGTCCTTAAACTTTTTTTCTAAAATAGACTTAGAAAGAAGGGGAGGATAAAATCATGGATTATATGCTAGAAACGAAAAATTTGACTAAACAGTTTGGTAAGCAAACCGCGGTTAATCAGCTGAATTTGAAAGTTGAACGGCATTCGATTTATGGTTTGTTAGGCCCCAATGGTTCCGGCAAGTCAACGACACTCAAAATGATTACAGGAATGCTGAGAAAAACATCAGGTCAAATTCTTATAGACGGACACGAATGGAGCCGTGAGGATTTGGAAAATATTGGGGCTCTAATTGAATCACCGCCGCTTTATGAAAACCTGACTGCACGTGAAAATTTAAAAGTAAGAACCCTGATGTTAGGCCTGCCGGATGGTCGGATTGATGAAGTCTTAAAGATTGTTGACCTAACTAATACGGGTAAAAAAAGAGCCGGTCAGTTCTCCATGGGTATGAAACAGCGTCTGGGGATTGCGATTGCTCTGCTTAATAATCCCAAGCTTTTGATTCTGGATGAGCCGACCAATGGCCTTGATCCCATTGGTATTCAGGAACTGCGTGAACTTATTCGTTCATTTCCAGAACAGGGAATCACAGTCATTATTTCCAGTCATATCCTCTCTGAGATACAGATGATAGCGGATCACATTGGGATTATTGCCAATGGCGTACTGGGTTATCAGGATAGGATTCACCAAGGCGAAGACTTAGAAAAACTCTTTACTGAAGTGGTTATGAAGTACCGAGGAGGTGAGTGAGATGCTGGGGATTTTTCAGGCAGAACGTTTAAAACTGAAGCGGACGATGGCAAAAAAGTTGCTGTTTTTGGCTCCTATATTAGTGATTATACATGGTCTTATGGTACCTCAGTATTTGATTACAGATGCTTATAATTGGTGGTACATTATCATTTTACCGGGGCTGCTGACCTTATTTACTGCTTTAGTAAACATTTATGAAGAAAAAAAGTTACATTATCGGGCAGTGTTTCCTTTGCCAATTTCTTTAAAAAAAATTTGGACGTGTAAGATTGCTTCTTTGGCCTATTATTTGACCCTGAGCAGTCTTTTGCATTGGTTCCTCTTAGCCTTGTCTACTTTTCTTCATTATGGAGAAACTTATCCTATTAGTCAAATGCTTCTTGCTTCTATGGTACTATTGCTCAGTGTGCTTTGGCAGATCCCGTTTTGTTTATGGCTGGCAAAGAAATTGGGTTTTATTGCCACCTTGTTAGTCAATTTCACAGCTAATTTCTTGGGAGTTGCTTTTTCGACAACTGCCTATTGGTTACTGTGTCCTTATGCTTGGGGGATGCGATTGATGATTCCCATTATGAAAATATATCCCAATGGATTGAAAGCTGGTTCAGAGGCAGCGGCACCGCTATTAGCAACTAGCAGCTGGTCTATTATGCTCAGTTTAATGCTGGCGTTTGCCCTCTTTGCAGGGCTGACTTGGGTAATGGCTTTCTGGTTTGAAAAACAGGAGGTTAAATAATGGTAAAATTGATTTGGGCAGAGTTTTTAAAATATAACCGTACCTTTTTGCCTTGGATACATGTACTTTTACCAGCTGGTATAGCTGTTTTAACTGCTGTCTTTGGTCTTGTGACACCTGCTTATTCTTGGGGAAGCATTACGAGTGGTTATTTACAAGTGCTGGGAATGGCTTTTCCACTAGTCATTGCTATTATTTGCAGCAAAGCTGTTGAATTAGAGGCGGAAGCTGGTCACTTTCAAACTGTCTTAGCAAGTAGTCAGCGAAAAATCCTTTATTTTGTAAAGTTTGTCAGTCTTATCGTAATGGAAATTGTTGCTATCTGTTTAGCCCTAGTCATCTTTGGCCTCTTATATCGGTCTAATACAGATGTCCCTTATCTTGCCTTTTATGGTTATGCGGGTCTGTTTTTATTGGCATCAACAGTCATCTTATATTTGCTTCATATGCTAATCGCCTTTTTATTTGGCAGTGGCGCAACAATTGGTCTAGGGATTTTTGAAGTTTTAGTTTCAGCCTTGTTTCTAACAGGCATAGGTGATGGTATTTGGCAATTTGTTCCTTGTGCTTGGCCAGCACGGTTAATGGAGGATTTGTTTTACATGTTGCAATACCCAGAGCAAAATCCTATGTTTGTCCAGCAGCTTCTCCTCTGGCTGGAAGTTGCCTTTCCAACGACTTTGCTTGGTTTATTTCTCAGTCTTCTTTGGTTCGACAGGTGGCAAGGGAGAAGCAGTGTTGAATAAAATATGTTATTCTAAGGGAGGAGGTTTTTCAATGACAAAAATTTTAGCTCTTGATGATGAGACCGATATTTTAGCGCTTATAAAAAATACCTTGGCCCTGCAGGGTTATCAGGTAGATACTTTTGAAAGTGCCAGTCAGGTAGACAGAGCCCAGCTGCCGCATTATGATTTAATCTTACTGGATATTATGATGCCGGATATAGATGGCTTCAGTTTTTGTCAGGAAATTCGTCCTCTGGTGGATTGCCCCATTCTTTTTCTGACAGCTAAAACCCAGGAAGCTGATATCGTGACAGGTCTGGCTTATGGAGCAGATGATTATTTGGTCAAGCCTTTTGGGGTACAGGAGCTGCTGGCACGTGTGCAGGCACATCTGCGCCGAGAAAAGCGTGAGCACCATGCGACCTTGCTCCTAGATAATGTTCGCTTTGACCTCTCTAGTAAGCAAATCATGGTCGGTGAGACAATTTTGGATGTGACTAAGTCAGAATATGAAATCTGTCAGCATTTAGCCAAGCACCGCGGTCAGGTTTTTTCTAAAGAGCAGCTCTACGACTATCTGTATGGCTTTGAAGAACGGGGGACACCTGCCGCGATAGCAGAGCATATTAAAAATATTCGGGCCAAATTTAGAGACTACGGACAAGAACCAATAAAGACAGTCTGGGGGATTGGCTACAAATGGGAATAAAGAAAAAGTTCTCTAGTTTAAAGTTCTCTAGTTTAAGGACGATTTTTATCAGCTATTTTACAACGGTCATTTTTGCTTGTGCACTTTTAATGATAGCTAATCTAATTGTCCTAATTCTTGCTTATCGAACTGGAGCCATATTTCCAGCCAACTATTCAGAACAGTACCTGATTGAGAAAAAACATTCAATTGAGACCAGCAAGACTTTGTCTAAACAGATGCTCCCGGATGATACTCGGTATCTCTTGATAAATCATTCAGGAAAAATCGTGGAAACTAATATGTCTCAGCCAATGAAAGAAGCGGTGGTGAAAAATTTCAGAGAGCAGGACAGCGGTCAGACAAAATATGGCTATTATAGGGTGTTTCAAAGACCTGATGGCAACCTTCTTGTTAATTACCAACTTAAGGAGCGCTATTCATTTAAATGGGGAAACCTTTATCTACCTAGGCCCGCATGGCTAGTAGTAATTTTATTTGGTGTGGGCAGCCTGCTCATTTTTATTATAGTCACATTATCCTTTGTGAAACGGCTACAAGGGCAATTAAATCCAGTTTTAGAAGCAACGAAAAAGATTACAGAAGAAGATCTGGATTTCTCTGTTGGGCATTCTCGTATTAAGGAATTTGACCAACTGTTAGTAAGTCTAGATAAAATGAGGGGTGCGCTAAAAGAGTCCCTGCTTGAGTCTTGGTCACTAGAGCAAGAAAAAAGTGACCAAATAAGAGCCTTGACACATGACATTAGGACTCCGTTGACAGTTGTTCGTGGGAATACCGAACTTCTGAGCCAGACAAATCTAACAGCCGAGCAGAAAAAATTTGTTGCCTATAGTTCTAAAAATATTGGTCAAATTGAGACCTATCTGAGTGAATTATCCTTGATTGCCAAAGAAAACAATTTACGAAATTTTCAACCTGAAAAGATTTCTCTCAAAGACTTTCTCGAGGAATTAAACCAGGCAATCTTTGCCTTAGCTAAAACCAAAAGTTTATTACTTGATTGTCAAAATGCAATTTCTGGAGACCCTGAAATCAGCCTTGATAAGTCTCTATTCCAGCGAGCCTGGATGAATATCATTTCAAATGCAGTAGAGCATAGCCCTAGGAGAAGCCAGTTATTATTGAACTACAGGATAGAAGATAATTGGTTATTAATGACATGTCAGGATAGTGGTCCAGGCTTCTCTCCGGAGGCTCTGAAAAAAGCCCACTTACGTTTTTTCAAAGATGATAAAAGTCGTCATGATAACAGTCATCTTGGAATTGGTTTAACCATTGCTGAGAATATTACCCAACTTCATCAAGGGCAGTTAACTTTGGATAATGCAGAATCAGGCGGAGCAAGAGTGATTGTAAGGGTTCCCATCATTGAATTTTCATAATAAAATGAACCAGCCCTTTAATTATCAGACGAATAGAGGGCTGGTTCATTAGCAGAGAAATGTTAGCAATAAAACTAACTTCGTGTTATAATTAAGTAGTAAAGAAGTGAAGACGGTGGTTACAATCCTTTTTCTGAAAGTGAGGTGATGCCTATGCGGTACTCATCAAACTCCAACAGAAGGGAGGTAACTCTTTGACTGCTTTTGAAGTGGTAGAGACGATTTTATACTCAATAAAAATCAAAAATAGCCAAGGCAACGAACTGCAGGCAGTACTTGGGTACGGCAAAGTGAGTTAACGATGGATAGTTTTGATTTTTGAAGAGTATTAGGTTTTGCTATGTTTACCATAGCCCTAATCAGTCTTTGTTACCAAATCTTCAAAAATGACAGAAAAAATAACCGTCTCAACTTTGGTACGTTGACGGTTATTTTTTAGCTAAAAACGTAGCCACCGTTTAACGGCTTTACATGGGGTCTTGTTGGCGACAAGGCCCTTTTTCTATTATCATTGTGCCATAGTTGGCTGGTAATGCAAGCGTCAGATAGATGTGGCAGAAGCACTGATATTCGAATTTTTGGAACTATTGTCAAATATGCACTGGTGTATTGACTGATTATTAGAACTCACCGGTACTCTGTGAAAATAGCTAGCTTTTCCAACCACCGAGCTCGCCTTTTTACTATCTCTAGATTTTAGATGCTTATTTGCTATAAGATGCGACATGAAGCCTAGGTCGGGTCGGCCGACATTAACAACTTAGATGAAATAGTGAGGGAATAGATATTTTCTAAGGAAAATAGCGCCGTCGAACGAGCTCTCAGTGCTTAGTAAGACTGTTCAATCAAACTTCACTTCTTCCAAGAGATAATCGATAAAGCGTTCGCCCATCTTGGAGAGGTTGGCTTTTTCGTGTTTGATGTAGACGATGTCAATTTTATCGTCAACTTCCAGCGGAATAGAGACAATATCATCGCCGTTGAGGTTGCTGTTGAGAATCCCTGTGGCCACGGTATAGCCGTCCAAGCCAATCAGGAGATTGAAGAGGGTGGCCCGGTCCGAGACCACGATGGATTTTTTGTGGGGAATCTGGGACATGATTTCTTCTGAGAAGTAGAAGGAGTTGTGCAAGCCTTGCTCATAGCTGAGATAGGGAAAATCCTCTAGGTCGCTGAGACTGACGGATTTTTTGCTGGCTAGGGGATTGGACTTGCTGACAAAAATATGGGGCTGGGCGACAAAGAGGTTGGTATAGGTCAGGTGATTGTCAACAAACATCTTGGTCAGGACATCCCGATTGTAGCTGTTGAGAAAGAGAACCCCGATTTCTGAGCGGAAATTTTTGACATCATCGATGATTTCATAGGTTCTGGTTTCTCGCAGGAAGAGCTCGTACTGGCTCATATCGGCTCCCTTGAGTAGGGAGACAAAGGCATTGACGACAAAGGCATAGTGCTGGGCCGAGACACTAAAGAGCTCGCGGTTGTGGTCCTTACTCTTGTAGCGTTCTTCCAACAAATTGGTCTGCTCCACCACCTGGCGAGCGTAGGAGAGAAATTCCATCCCATCCTGGGTCAGGGTAATCCCCTTAGGATTGCGGTTGAAAATCTTGATATCCATTTCCCTTTCCAAATCCCTGACAGCATTGGAAAGACTAGGTTGGGTAATATAGAGTTGCTTGGCAGCCTCATTCATACTACCCGTTTCGACGATTTTGATAATATAATGTAATTGTTGAATACGCATAGGCTTATTGTAACATAAAGCAGATATAGTTTCAGACTATAACAGTAATAGAACTTATAGGTCCAACTATAGCAATCTTAGCAGATAGAGAACCCCAGGAAACGCTCCTCACAATCCCTTGTTTTTACTGACATTTGCAAGGGCTTATGATATAATTTTATCAGACAAATTCTGAAAGGAAGCTTTTTCGATGAAAGGTATTATTCTTGCAGGTGGGTCAGGGACTCGCCTCTACCCATTGACCCGGGCGGCTTCAAAACAGCTCATGCCTGTTTATGATAAACCCATGATTTATTACCCCCTGTCAACCCTCATGTTGGCTGGGATTAAGGACATCTTGATTATTTCAACCCCGCAAGATTTGCCTCGCTTCAAGGAATTGCTTCAAGACGGTTCTGAGTTCGGCATCAATCTTTCTTACGCTGAGCAACCGAGTCCTGACGGTTTGGCTCAGGCCTTTATGATTGGTGAAGATTTCATTGGTGATGACAATGTTGCCTTGATTTTGGGCGACAATATCTACTACGGTCCAGGCCTCAGTCGCATGTTGCAAAAGGCTGCTAGCAAGGAAAAAGGGGCGACCGTTTTTGGTTACCAAGTCAAGGACCCTGAACGCTTTGGGGTCGTTGAATTTGACGAAAATATGAATGCCATCTCCATCGAAGAAAAGCCAGAACACCCTAAGTCTCACTATGCTGTGACGGGTCTTTATTTCTATGATAATGATGTCGTCAACATTGCCAAGAATATCAAGCCAAGCCCTCGGGGTGAATTGGAAATTACCGATGTCAACAAGGCCTATCTAGAGCGTGGCGACCTCTCGGTGGAAGTCATGGAACGTGGCTTTGCTTGGTTAGATACAGGAACTCATGAAAGCCTCTTGGAAGCGGCCCAATATATCGAAACGGTTCAACGCATGCAAAATCTCCAAGTGGCCAACTTAGAAGAAATCGCCTACCGCATGGGTTACATTAGCAAAGAGCAGGTGCGTGAACTAGCCCAACCGCTCAAGAAAAATGAATATGGACAATACCTCTTGCGTTTGATTGGAGAAGCCTAATGACCGATAAATTTTTTGAAAAAGAACTGGCAGCTCGTAAAATTGAAGCCATCCCAGGCATGATTGAGTTTGATATTCCAGTTCACGGCGATAACCGTGGCTGGTTCAAGGAAAATTTCCAAAAAGAAAAAATGTTGCCACTCGGTTTTCCAGAAAGCTTCTTTGGGGGTGGTAAGTTGCAAAATAATGTTTCCTTCTCTCGCAAAAACGTTTTACGGGGTCTCCATGCCGAACCTTGGGATAAGTATATCTCGGTAGCTGATGAAGGAAAGGTTCTGGGCTCTTGGGTTGACCTGCGTGAGGGCGAAAGCTTTGGTCATACCTACCAAACCATCATCGACGCCTCCAAGGGTATCTTTGTTCCTCGTGGTGTTGCCAATGGTTTCCAGGTCCTTTCTGACAAGGTTTCCTATAGCTATCTGGTCAATGACTACTGGGCACTGGAACTCAAGCCAAAATATGCCTTTGTCAACTACGCAGATCCAGCTTTGGGCATTGAATGGGAAAATCTAGCAGAAGCAGAAGTCTCTGAAGCCGATAAAAATCATCCAATGCTCAAAGATGTGAAACCACTGAAAAAAGAAGATTTGTAAGAAAAGACCCGATAGGGTTTTCCACGGCGAATATAATAGGTGAGCCTAGCGAACCTCTATCTGATACTTTTCTCTGTGACGAAAAAATCAATATAAAAAGACGAGCAAAGCGAACTTAAAACGTGTGTCACCGCCGTAGTGGAATGATGGGCATTTCTGAAACCTTGGGTTCAGAAATGAGTCAATGAAATCCAGTCCTTAGAGTGACTTGAAAGTCCTTGGCAAGGAAGTTGACAAGAAAGACTTTCATAGACACTTTTAGACTTAGTTCATGACGCCCCCACCACCTAAGGAAACTGTCAAAAACAAAAAACTAAAAAAGGAAAATCGAACCCGCCCTAAAGGCTGTGTCAAAAAGAGAAATCGTCTAGAAAATCAGGATTTTCTGCCGATTTCCTGTTTTGACTTTGCCTTTTACGGGCTTAATATCTTAGGAGTAATCATGTCTGAATACAAACACATCATCGTTACCGGTGGCGCAGGCTTCATCGGTTCCAACTTTGTCCATTATGTCTACAACAACCATCCGGACGTTCATGTAACGGTTTTGGATAAATTGACTTACGCCGGCAACCGTGCCAATCTCGAAGAAATTCTTGGCGACCGCGTTGAGTTGGTGGTTGGTGATATTGCGGACGCTGAATTGGTGGATAAATTGGCTGCCAAAGCGGATGCCATCGTTCACTATGCTGCGGAAAGCCACAATGACAACTCGCTCAAGGACCCAAGTCCCTTTATCTATACTAACTTTGTTGGGACTTATACACTCTTGGAAGCGGCTCGCAAGTACGATATCCGTTTCCACCATGTGTCAACGGATGAAGTGTACGGTGACCTTCCTCTTCGCGAAGACTTACCAGGTCATGGTGAAGGTCCAGGCGAAAAATTCACCCCAGACACTAAGTACAATCCTTCATCCCCTTATTCATCTACCAAGGCGGCTTCTGATTTGATTGTTAAGGCTTGGGTGCGTTCATTTGGAGTCAAGGCGACCATTTCTAACTGTTCCAATAACTACGGTCCTTACCAACACATCGAAAAATTCATTCCACGTCAAATCACTAATATCTTGTCTGGTATCAAGCCAAAACTTTACGGCGAAGGTAAAAATGTCCGTGACTGGATTCACACAAATGACCACTCAACTGGTGTCTGGGCTATTTTGACCAAGGGACAAATTGGAGAAACTTATCTGATTGGTGCTGACGGTGAAAAGAACAACAAGGAAGTCCTTGAGCTCATCTTAGAAAAAATGGGTCAACCAAAAGATGCCTACGACCATGTGACAGATCGTGCAGGTCACGATTTGCGTTATGCCATTGACTCAAGCAAGCTCCGCCAAGAACTGGGTTGGACACCTGAGTTTACTAACTTTGAAGCTGGCCTAGAAGATACCATCAAGTGGTACACCGACCACCAAGACTGGTGGAAGGCTGAAAAAGAAGCGGTCGAAGCTAACTATGCCAAGACACAAAAGGTTTTGAAATAAGCTATAGCCCCAAGCCTTTCTATAGAGGATTGAGACTAGAAATCATAAAGACTAGAAATAAAGAAAGCGAGCTTAAGGGCTCGTTTTTTGCTGGGCGGGTAGATTGCTTGTGCAGACTCAATGGAGGTCAAGAATGGCGACCTAGATGAGGGAGAGGCGTCACTCTTTTAAGATTATAGTAGGAGTAAAAGGGGCTTAACCTCTAAGTCTAATTTTTTAAATTTTGGCGAGTATCAATCAAGACAAGCCAATGTTGATAGAAAAATCTGGGCAATCTTTGCTGGTCTGCTCATTTTGTGAGGGCCTTGGTCTTAATTTTATTAAGCATTTATGGTAAAATGAAAGAAAATAAGAAGTAAGGGAAGTCACTATGGAGCAAGTCCTACAAGATTATCAACAACTATTGCACAAACTGGCCGTCACGCGGCACTATTTACATCTCTTTGAAGCAGAATTATCCATGATTGAACAAGAGCCTTCGCTCTTAGAGTTTTCTGTTGAAACGGTTCTGATTAAGCCAGAAATTGACAAGATTTTGGAAGCCTGCCAACCTCTCAAGCGTCAGGAGGAGAAGGTTCAAGCCTTGGCTTGGTACGATGAGTCCTCTTTTCGTTTGATGAATGAATCTCTGGATGTCGTGGGGGATTGGCTGTCCCAACTGGCCTTTTTGGAGGAGGTAGCGGTTGCCCAACCGTTTTTCTACAATCTACTAGACCAGGATCGGGCTAAATCCTTTGGTATTTTGGTGGATCTCTTTGGCAGTTTGCAAGTTGCTGGTGCAGCCCTTAAGGAAGAATATGAACGCCCTTATGAGGTCTTGACCGACCAGCCTTAAATATTAGAAAGAAATAGTTGACCTTTAAATGAGTCCAGAGAGGCTCCAAGGCAAGCATTTTACGGATGGGGAGAAATTTCCCACCTCTATTTGTGTGACCTTGCTCTCTAGGCAGGGTCTTTTTGTTGGAAAGGAAACCTTATGCAAGCACAAGAAAACCCCAGCATTCTCAAGGAAAACTTGAGAATCAGCAGTCAGACTGAAATTGCTCCTAAAATTTTTAAGATGGTTTTGACTGGCCAGATGGTTGAGGAGATGAAGGAGGGGCAATTCCTTCACCTGCGGGTGCCAGACCCCAGCAAGCTCCTTAGGCGGCCAATCTCAATCTGTGATATTGATAAGGAAAAGCAAGAAGCTTCGATTATCTATCGGGTTCAGGGCATGGGAACAGAGATTTTATCCCATTTAAAATCAGGTGATTTTATTGATACTATGGGACCCCAGGGCAATGGTTTTGACCTATCAATGGTTAATCCAGGTGACAAGGTCCTGCTGATCGGTGGGGGTATCGGTGTTCCACCCCTCTATGCGACCGCTAAGGCCTTAGCTAAAAAGGGAGCCCAAGTGACAGCCGTGCTGGGCTTTGCCAATAAATCTGCCGTCATCTTGGAAGAAGAAATGAAGCAGGTGGCTCAGGTGACGGTGACTACGGATGACGGTTCTTATGGCATCAAGGGCTATGTCTCGACGGTCGTCGATGAATTAACCGATGATTTCACAGCCATCTATTCCTGCGGAGCACCAGGCATGCTCAAGTATGTGGATAAAAAATTCGCTGACCACCCCCATGCTTATATGTCCTTGGAAGAAAGGATGGCTTGCGGAATGGGGGCCTGCTATGCCTGTGTTGTCCATCTCAAGGATAGTTCAGAAGCTGCAAATAGGCGGGTCTGCCAGGACGGGCCCGTCTTTGAAACAGGCAGTGTCGTGCTCTAGGAGGTTACTATGACTAAAAATCGTTTAGCTGTTTCATTACCAGGTTTGGAGCTAAAAAATCCCATTATTCCTGCTTCAGGCTGCTTTGGTTTCGGTCAAGAATATGCCAAGTATTACGACCTCAATCAACTAGGATCCATCATGATTAAGGCCACTACTAGAGAAGCCCGTTTCGGCAATCCAACTCCTCGGGTGGCAGAAACTCCATCTGGCATGCTCAATGCCATTGGTCTCCAAAATCCAGGTGTGGAAGCTGTCCTTACGGAGAAACTTCCTTGGTTGCAGAAGCATTATCCTGACCTCCCCATAATCGCCAATGTCGCTGGTTTTTCCAATGAAGAATATGCCAGTGTCGCTGGGAAAATTTCCCAAGCTCCCAACGTCAAGGCTATTGAGCTCAATATTTCCTGCCCCAATGTAGACCACGGCAATGCTGGCCTCTTGATTGGTCAGGTGCCTGAACTGGCTTACGCGGCGACCAAGGCTGCTGTTGAAACCTCTCAAGTCCCTGTCTATGTTAAATTAACGCCAAGTGTGGCTGATATTAGCCAGATTGCTAAGGCAGTAGAAGATGCTGGCGCAACTGGCTTCACTATGATTAATACCCTAGTGGGCATGCGGTTTAATCTGCAGAGCCGTAAGCCTATTATTGCCAATGGGACAGGTGGCATGAGTGGCCCAGCTGTCTTTCCTGTCGCCCTCAAACTTATTCGCCAAGTTGCCCAAAATTCTAAGCTCCCTATCATTGGGATGGGAGGTGTTGACTCAGCAGAGGCAGCCCTTGAAATGATGATAGCAGGAGCCTGGGCCATTGGTGTTGGGACAGCTAATTTCACGGACCCCTTCGCCTGCCCTAATATCATCGCTGACCTGCCAAGGGTTATGGATAAGTATGGCATTGAGACCTTGCAGAAACTAAGAGAAGAAGTCTCCCAAAGCCTGTAAATTTTCAAACTTGCCATCAATCATAAAGGACAGGAATTGATTGACAGAGAGCCTGCTCTAAGTTAAAATGGAACTAACGAAAAACCTTTAAATTTAGCCCAGAGAGGCTAGCAAGGGAAGAGTGAAAGATGGGGAGAGGACTACCCTGATTTTTATCATACCTTGCCCCTTCGGCAAGGTTTTTCTATAGCTCTTAATGAAGCAAGCCAGAATGGTGAAGCTGAATTTAGAGCTATTGATGCAGTTTTAGCTTCGCTAAAACTACGTTCCTCTAGTACTTGGTGAGTGTTGAAAACAGAGCCTAGGGCCATTGATCCAGTTCGAACGGCGTGAGAACTAGGTTCCTCGATTTCTTAATGAAACAAGCCAGAATGGCGAAGCTGAATTTAGAGCTATTGATGCAGAGAGTGGGACATAAATCAGTATTTCGAAGAAATTGATTTCGTTGTCCCGCCTCCGCACAGTTGATTAGGATGGTTGCTATCACTTGCCTAGCAAGGGATAAGGGCTTCCAATCAACCACTGCGTCAATGTGTGTGATGTTGAAAAAGTAATGAGGCAAGGATTTTTTTGTCCCAACCTCTACGTTCCTAAGTTTTCTTAGCGAAACGAGTTAGTTGATTTATAACGAAGTTGAGCTTAGAAGATTTTAGAACTGGACTAGAAACAAGTTCTGCCCAGTTTCACCTCTTTCCCTTACGTTTTTTGCAGAAAGGATAAAAAGACCGATATGAGAGAGTCTCGTCCCCTTGTTGCCCTTGACTTTCCTTCTTTTGAGACTGTCAAGACCTTCCTAGAGCGTTTTCCGCAGGAAGAGAAACTTTACGTCAAGATTGGTATGGAGCTCTATTATGGGGCTGGCCCTGAGATTGTTTCCTATGTGAAATCTTTGGGGCATTCGGTCTTTCTTGACCTGAAGCTACACGATATTCCCAATACGGTTAAATCTGCCATGGCAGTCCTAGCCAAGCTGGGTGTTGATATGACCAATGTTCATGCAGCTGGTGGTGTCGAAATGATGAAGGCGGCAAGAGCAGGTTTGGGCCAAGGTCCAAAATTGATTGCCGTTACCCAGTTAACCTCGACCTCGCAAGAGCAGATGCAAGATTTTCAAAATATCCAAACTAGTTTGGAGGAATCGGTCCTGCATTATGCTAAAAAGACCCAGGAAGCTGGCCTAGATGGTGTGGTCTGTTCAGCCCATGAGGTGGCTAAAATCAAGGCAGCAACCTCTAAGGATTTTATTTGCCTGACCCCAGGCATCAGGCCTGCTGGCTCAAGTGTCGGTGACCAAAAACGGGTCATGACCCCTGCCGATGCTTACAGAATCGGTTCTGACTATATCGTGGTTGGTCGCCCCATTACTCAGGCAGCTGACCCAGTCGCTGCTTATCAGGCAATCAAGGCTGAGTGGAATTCTCAAGCATAGCAGACAGAAAAGAAAATGATTTGTTAGCTGGGCAGGTAGAAAAAAGTTTGCCCTCATAAGAAAATCCCTCAATTTAGAATGGAGAAAACAATGACATTAGCATCCCAAATCGCATCCGATTTATTAGACATTAAGGCTGTTTACTTGAAGCCTGAGGCCCCTTTCACTTGGGCGTCAGGGATTAAATCGCCGATTTATACCGATAATCGCATCACCCTTTCTTATCCAGAAACAAGAACCTTGATTGAAAATGGTTTCGTTGAAAAAATCAAGGAAGAATTCCCAGAGGTTGAAGTGATTGCCGGAACGGCAACAGCAGGGATTCCCCATGGTGCTATCATCGCCGACAAGATGGACCTGCCTTTTGCCTACATCCGGAGTAAACCCAAGGACCATGGAGCTGGCCACCAAATTGAAGGACGCGTTGCCAAGGGTGAAAAGATGGTCATCATTGAAGATTTGATTTCAACTGGTGGCTCGGTCTTGGATGCTGTTGCAGCCGCTGAGCGGGAAGGGGCCGATGTCCTCGGTGTGGCAGCCATTTTTACCTATGAACTGCCTAAGGCTGATAAGAACTTCGCTGATGCGGGTGTTAAATTGGTGACCCTATCCAATTATTCGGAACTCATCAAGGTAGCTAAGGTCCAAGGTTATATCAACGCGGACGGCTTGCAGCTTTTGAAGAAATTCAAAGAAAATCAGGAAACCTGGCAGGACTGATTTGACGAGGTCTTCTGGCTGTACCAATCTGAAAAGATTAGGAGGTGCTTATGGCTTTTGGTAATTTTTCTAAGCGAGAGCTGCTGGATTTGACCGAGGCAGAAGAAGTTTATCCTTTCACGCGCGAAAATAGCAAATCTACCCCAATTATCCGGCATCGCCGTAACAAAAAGATGTTGGCATTGGTGACACATAGAGAAGGAAAACTTTTGCTTAATCTCAAGCTTAAGCCAGAACAGATTGAAATAATGATGGATACCAAAGGAGTTATCCCAGCTTACCACATGAATAAAAAACACTGGCTGACTGTTTTGGTCAATGAAACCGAATTGAGTGAATCGGAACTTGCGGCTATGGTGCTGGAAAGCAGCCGTTTAACTAGTTAGGAGAATAATTATGAAAATCACAGTTCCTTTTGAAGAGCGCATTATTCCAAAACGATACAGTAAGTACACCGATGAACTTGCGCAGGGAAATGCCATTGTATCCTTCCCTTTTTCAATAGAAGAAGCACCTGCTGGGACTAAGACCTTTGCTTGGTCCTTGGTTGATTATGACTCCATTCCAGTCTGTGGTTTTGCCTACATACACTGGGTTGTGGCCAATGTGCCCGCTGCCAAGACCAAGATTGAGGCTGATTTTTCACGAATTGACAGTCAGCATCTTCATGGCAAGAACAGCCTTGTCAGCAAGTTTTTAGCAACAGATTTTTCGGCCATTGAGAATAATTACATGGGGCCGTATCCGCCAGATAAAGATCATTTTTACACATTAACGGTTTATGCTCTGGATAAAGAATTGGACTTGGCTGATGGTTTCTACATGAATGATCTTTTACATCAATTAGAAGGGCATGTGTTGGCAAAAGCGAAGCTCGATTTGATCGGAAAATGTTAGGAGTAAAGTATGCAGCATTCAAGTTGGCACCAGCTCATTAAGGAAAAATTGCCTGAACATTACTTCGGACAAATCAATGCCTTTATGGATCAGGTTTATAGCCAAGGAGTCGTCTATCCACCGCGGGAACAGGTCTTTAATGCTATCCAAACGACGCCCTTGGAAGACGTTAAGGTGGTCATTATTGGTCAGGATCCCTACCATGGTCCTAAGCAGGCTCAAGGCTTGTCATTTTCCGTCCCCGAGGAGCTTCCAGCACCGCCATCTTTGCAAAACATTCTTAAAGAATTAGCTCAGGACATTGGTCCCAGAGACCACCATGATTTGACCCCCTGGGCTAAAGAGGGTGTGCTCTTGCTAAATAGCTGTTTGACAGTTCCGGCTGGTCAAGCCAATGGCCATCAGGGACAGATTTGGGAACCTTTTACGGATGCAGTCATTAAGGTGGTTAATGAAAAGGAGACGCCGGTCGTCTTTATTCTTTGGGGCGGATTTGCGCGCAAGAAGAAGGGGCTCATTACCAATCCTATCCATAGAATTATCGAGTCCCCCCACCCCAGCCCTCTATCGGCCCATCGGGGCTTCTTTGGCTCTCAGCCTTTCTCAAGGGCCAATGCTTATTTGCAGGAAGCAGGACTAAAGCCGATTGATTGGCTGGCCTAATTCTTTAGGGGGACTTCAAAAACCTTCTATTTTTATAGTTTTAGTTTTTTAAGGTTTACTTTGTCCAAATAGGAATAATTGAGAATCTAGAGTGCTAATTGGAGAAGGAGTTTTACATGTTACTCATTAAAAATGGCCGTGTCGTTGACCCTAAGTCAGGTTTTGACAAAGTTACAGATGTCTTGATTGACGGCAAAAGAGTCATTAAGATTGGTCAGAGTCTAGACCAAGTTGCTGACCGAGTCATTGACGCGACTGGCCTGGTGGTAGCACCAGGCTTGGTCGATATCCATGTCCACTTCCGTGAACCCGGTCAAACTCACAAAGAAGATATTCATACGGGGGCTCTAGCTGCAGCAGCCGGAGGAGTAACGACAGTGGTCATGATGGCCAATACCAATCCGACCATCTCTGATGTCACCACCCTCAAGGAAGTTTTGGCCAGTGCAGCTAAGGAAGACATCCACATCTATACCAACGCTACCGTCACCAAGAACTTTGATGGTCAAAATTTGACAGACTTCAAGGCCCTTCTTGAAGCAGGTGCCGTTTCCCTATCGGACGATGGAATCCCCCTGCAAAGTAGTAAGCTAGTCAAGGAGGCCCTAGAATTAGCCAAGGAAAATAATACTTTCATTGCCCTCCATGAAGAGGACCCTGAGCTCAATGGCATTCTTGGGTTTAATGAAACTATTGCTCGCGATAAATTTGGTTTCTGTGGAGCAACAGGTGTGGCAGAATACAGCATGGTTGCCCGTGATGCCATGATTGCCCATGCGACCCAGGCTCACCTCCACATTCAACATCTGTCCAAGGCTGAGTCCGTTAAGGTGGTTGAATTCGCTCAGCAACTTGGTGCACCTGTGACAGCCGAAGCGGCCCCTCAACACTTCTCGAAGACTGAGGATTTGTTACTAGTCAAGGGAACTATGGCCAAGATGAATCCCCCCTTACGAACAGAAAGCGATCGCTTGGCTGTTATTGAGGGACTCAAATCAGGCGTTATCTCAGTCATTGCCACCGACCATGCTCCCCACCATGCTGATGAAAAGGCTGTTGCCGACATGACCAAGGCGCCATCTGGGATGACAGGACTAGAAACCTCCCTTTCCTTGGGCCTAACCAACTTGGTTGAAACGCGAGAGCTGACTCTGTTAGATTTCTTAGCCAAGATGACGAGCAACCCAGCCGACCTTTATGGCTTTGATGCTGGCTATCTGGCTGAAAATGGTCCAGCTGATATTCTTATCTTTGCGGACAAGGAAGACCGCCTGGTTTCAGATAAGTTCGCTTCCAAGGCCTCAAATTCTCCCTTTATCGGAGAAAAGCTCAAAGGCGTGGTCAAATATACCATCTGCGATGGTCGAATTATTTATCAAGCATAAGCCTCTAAGGACTGGGTCCTTTCAAGTGAACCTGGTCTTTTTTGACGGGAAAATATTATTTTTTTCTGAACAATCTCATTTCAAATTATTACTATTTATTGTATAATAGATAATACTAATATTATTCTGGAGTTCTTCATGCGCAAGCAAACATTCTTAATCCCGACCCTATCTGCCCTCTTATTCTCAACGGCAATTTTATCAAATAAAACCTATGCCAACGAGGCTAATTTGGCCACTGGGGTAGATGGACAGGTGGACTCTATCCAAGTGTCACAGTCGCAAGAGGAAGAATCCAGTCAGAAGGCTTCTTCACCAAGCTCACAGCCGTCCTCAACGGACTCGAGTTCAGAAGAAGAAAGCCCGACCCAAAAAGCCAAATGGATTTTGGTCAACCCACAATCAGACCAAGAGCCTACAACTCCAGAAAGCCAAGAAAAAACTAGCCAAGCAGACTCCCAAGCACCAGCGTCAAAGTCAAGTCAGGACATCACGATTCTTCATACCAATGATGTCCACGGTCGTATGCTTCAAGATGATAAGAATGGCATTATCGGCGATGCCAAACTAGCTAGCGTTGTAGAAACTTCCCGTCAGCAAGGCCAAACCCTAGTGTTTGATGCCGGTGATTCCTTCCAAGGGCTACCCATTTCTAATAGTAGCAAGGGCCAAGATATAGCTGATGTCATGAATGCCATCGGCTATGATGCCATGACTGTTGGTAACCATGAATTTGATTTTGGCCTCTATCAATTAAAACGTCTCCAAGAGAAGTTACAGTTTCCTATCATCAGTTCCAATATCTATGTCAATGGTGCCAGACTCTTTGAGCCATCAACCATCATCGATAAGACGCCTGGTCAAGACGGCGATGAGTTTGTGGTGATTGGTGTAACGACACCTGAGACAGCAACCAAGACCCATCCTGATAATATCAAGGGCGTAACTTTTACTGATCCCATCACGGAGGTCAATAATGTCATCGCCCAAACTGAGGCTACCGCTAGAGCTCAGGGCAAGACTTATCATAATTATGTCATTTTAAGCCATTTAGGGGTTGATGCGACAACCAAGCCAGAATGGCGAGGTGATAGCCTAGCCCAGGCCTTGGCAGAAAATGAACTCTTAAAGGATAAGAATGTCATTGTTATTGATGGCCATTCCCATACGGTTCTCCAGCTGACGGATGGCCATGTTACCTACAATCAAACAGGAAGCTACCTCCACAATATTGGCTATATTACCCTAAATTCTGATCGTGTCCTGTCGGCAGGTGACTTATCGGCAGACCAATTAGAAAATGTCACACCAGACCCTGCAGTCGCAGGCTTGCTGGAGAAAATTCAGGCCAAGTATGAGGCAGAAAGTGCCCAAGTCATTCGAGGAGACAACCCTGTAGAGTTAAATGGCGATCGGATGAATGTGCGTGTGCGTGAGACCAATCTAGGGGACTTAGTTGCAGATTCCCTGCTAGCTTATGGTCAGACAGGCTTTAGTCACAAGTCTAATCTCGCTGTGACCAATGGTGGAGGTCTGCGAGAAACCCTTAAAGCAGGCCAACCTATCACCAAGGGTGATGTCATTGCCGTCCTTCCTTTTGGTAATACCGTTACTCAAATTCAGGTAACAGGTCAAAACATCGATGATATGTTTCGGACCTCACTAGGGTCCATCGTCCAGGTTGATAAGGATAACCAACCTATCTTAGATGAGGAGGGTAACCCACTCTTGGAACCTAGCGGAGGATTCTTGCAGGTTTCCGGTGCTCGTGTCTACTACGATACGAATTTAGATCCAGATAAACGGATTCATGCCATCGAAGTTTGGGACCCTGAAAGCGAAATCTACCTGCCTTTAGACTTATCCAAGACCTATTATTTGGCCACCAACGATTTTCTGGCTGCTGGTGGGGATAATTACACCATGCTGGGTGGTCCTCGTCAAGAGGGACCGTCAATGGACCAAGTCTTGAAGGATTACCTCAAATCAGACATCGATTTGCTCCAGTATAAGGAGATTAATCCAAATAAGCGACTTATATCGATTTTGGCTCTCCATTACTATGATCCAGATTGGATCAAGAAGCATATTGGCCCTTCGGAGCATTCTTTCAAACCAGCACCCTTGGCTCCTCGGCGAGATGGCGGGCGAAGTGATGGTTTCCAACCGAGGGCACCAAAAGATTCTAAACCGGATTCTAAGCCCAATCTAAATCCAAATGATTCAGAGAAACCAGAAGGTCCAGACCAGCCAAAGATTGATGGGGGAGTGGACAATATTCCTGATGAAGCGCCTAGTAAAAAGTCCGATGCGACAATTGAGCAAAAGATTCCTGAGGAGCTTCCTCAGTTGGATAAGGCGATTGCGATTGACATCAGTAAGCTGGCAGACAAGCCTGAGGAGGCTATGAAGCAGGCTAGTGACAAGTCAGAGCAAATGACGACTAACTCAAATAAGCCAACTTCGCAAGATATTGACCTTCCTGATGTTAGCTCACAATCCAAAGGACTGGGAGCAAATTCTGCTGCAGGTTCTAGCGGACGTGGCCAATCTGGGTCTGGCTCAACTGGCTCAAGGATGGAAGCAAGTGCTCAACCCCATGTTTCAGCTTCTAACACTGCTGATAATACCCGCTTCAACGAAGTCTTGGTTAGCTTCGTTGGCGTTACGGTTATTGCAGCAGGAGCCGTAGTGGACCACCTACGTGTCCGTAGACATAAATGAATTAAAGACTAAAAAGGATATCCTTCGGGATGCCTTTTTTCTATGGCTGAGAGATTGCTAGTTGATAATTCCAATTAAACCCAAAAACAACAAAAAAAAAAACAGATTAGGCTTGGCTGAATCTGCTTGAGTGATATTCTATAAATTTTATTTCTTTGGGTGCTGATGGGTCAGGTTGAGGCCAAATGGCACAAGATTTTCTTCCTTATTTTTTATCCGAACCATATTGTCCTTATGCCGTATGATAATAATCAAGGCCAGACAAGAGACAATCAGCGTAAAGAGCCAATCGTAGCTCGGCAGGATAAAATGAAAGGCCGGGAAGGTAAAGAGGGTGATGAGTCCAATGACCGAAACCGCTATACTGGAAAAGGAAATCATGCTGGTCAGGAACAAAATGGTGAAGAAAACAGCCAGTAAGAAGAGGCAGTAGAGGGGGGTGAAGCCTAGGAGGACGCCAGCACTAGTAGCTACCGCCTTGCCTCCCTTGAAGCCAGCAAAGATTGGTAGGGTATGGCCCAGAACGGCGAAGAAACCAATAACCAGGGGTGAGATAGCCGTTGCCCCAAACCAAACAGGCAGTAGGACCGCCAAGGTCCCCTTAAGCATATCCATCAGGAAGGTAATGGTTCCCGCCGTTTTTCCTAAGACACGAAAGGTATTGGTCGTGCCAGTATTTCCGCTACCGTAGTCACGGATATTTTTGTGGTAGAAAATCTTACCAATCCAGAGCCCTGAGGGAATAGAGCCCAGCAGATAGGCAATCACAATAAAAATAATAGTTTCCATGCTGTCATTATATCAAAAATTAAGGCCTGATTACAGGCTTTCTTAGAGAAAGCTGATAGAAAGGCCTCTTTTGTGGTTCTAAGGCCAAATTCTTTTGCAAATTCCCCCAAAAACTTGTAATATAAGAGGGATGAATAATTGGGAGGTCAATTTTGACGAAAAAAGAAATTTCAATTACAAATTATAATGATGACGCCATTCAGGTGCTAGAGGGGTTGGATGCGGTCCGCAAGCGTCCCGGTATGTATATTGGCTCGACTGATGCTACGGGCCTCCACCACCTAGTTTGGGAGATTGTCGATAATGCGGTCGATGAAGCCCTGTCTGGCTTTGGGGACCGGATTGAAGTTGTCCTCCATCAGGATGGCTCGGCCAGCGTTACCGATAGTGGACGCGGAATGCCAACGGGGATGCATGCTACTGGCAAACCGACTGTTGAAGTCATTTTCACCGTTCTTCACGCTGGTGGTAAGTTTGGCCAAGGGGGGTACAAGACCTCTGGTGGCCTGCACGGGGTTGGTTCCTCCGTGGTTAATGCCCTGTCCAGCTGGTTAGAAGTCGAAATTACCAGAGATGGTGCCATTTACAAGCAACGTTTTGAAAATGGTGGCAAGCCAGTAACTGAGTTAGAAAAAATTGGCACGGCTCCTAAGTCCAAATCAGGGACCAAGGTCACCTTCAAACCAGATGATAGTATTTTTTCAACCACTGATTTTAAATTCAACACCATTTCTGAGCGCCTCAAGGAATCCGCCTTTCTTCTTAAAGAGGTGACTTTGGTTCTCAAGGACGAGCGCACGGAAGAAGAAGTTGAGTTTCATTATGAAAATGGGGTTCAGGACTTTGTTCACTATCTCAATGAAGATAAGGAAACCCTGACCCCTGTTATCTATTTTGAAGGGGAAGACCAAGGCTTCCAAGTTCAGGTGGCCATGCAGTACAATGATGGCTTCTCTGACAATATCCTCTCCTTTGTCAATAACGTTCGCACCAAGGATGGCGGTACCCACGAAACGGGCCTCAAAACAGCCATCACCAAGGCCATGAACGAATATGCAAGAAAGACTGGCCTGCTCAAAGACAAGGATAAGAATTTGGAAGGCTCTGATTACCGTGAAGGCCTATCAGCTGTCCTCTCCATTTTAGTTCCCGAAGAGCACTTGCAATTTGAAGGCCAAACCAAGGACAAGCTGGGAAGCCCGCTGGCCCGTCCCGTTGTCGATGGCCTGGTCTCTGATCAGCTAACCTTCTTCCTTATGGAAAATGGGGAGTTGGCTTCTAGCTTGGTCCGCAAGGCCATTAAGGCTAGAGATGCCCGAGAAGCAGCCCGCAAGGCCCGTGACGAAAGCCGTAACGGCAAGAAAAACAAGAAGGACAAGGGCCTCCTTTCAGGAAAGCTGACCCCTGCCCAATCTAAGAATCCCAAGAAAAATGAACTCTATCTAGTCGAAGGGGACTCAGCCGGTGGATCCGCTAAACAAGGCCGTGACCGCAAGTTCCAGGCTATCCTACCCTTGCGAGGTAAGGTCCTTAATACCGAGAAGGCCAAGATGCCTGACATTCTCAAGAATGAAGAAATCAACACCATGATTTACACCATCGGGGCAGGTGTCGGACCTGATTTTAGTCTGGATGACATCAATTACGATAAGATCATCATCATGACCGATGCTGATACCGATGGGGCCCACATTCAGACCCTCCTGCTGACCTTCTTTTATCGCTATATGCGTCCCTTGGTCGAAGCGGGCCATGTCTATATCGCCCTGCCACCACTTTATAAGATGTCCAAAGGAAAGGGCAAGAAGGAGCAGGTGGAATACGCCTGGACAGACGGTGAGCTAGAAGACCTTCGTCAGAAGTTCGGTCGTGGTGCTCTCCTGCAACGCTACAAGGGGCTGGGGGAAATGAATGCTGACCAGCTCTGGGAGACCACTATGGACCCAGACAACCGCACCCTTATCCGCGTGACCATCGAAGACCTAGCTAGAGCCGAACGCCGCGTCTCCGTCCTCATGGGCGACAAGGCCGCCCCCCGCCGCCAATGGATTGAAGATAACGTCAAGTTTACGCTGGAGGAAAGTACGGTGTTTTGATGGTTAGGAAAAATTATTTTGAAATTTTAGATAACATGAGTTTCGACCCTAAAGCTGAGCTAGATAGTTTACTGGGACTTTTAAACAAGAAAGAGCACTTGAAGTCTGTTTATCATTTAACATCTATTTATGATACTATATCTGAAAATTTTCTTAGTTATAAAAATAGGTTAACTATTACTAATTTTGATGAGTTTTTAGCTTACATTTGTCAGAGTGGTGAAAATTCGACGGATATTTTATTTCTTACTTCAGAAATTTTGAATGATATTTTCCGAGACTTCTTAAATGTATTTTCAGATGAGGAGAAGAAATATATTGAGGAGGCGATATTTCACAATATAAATAAGTTTCTAGATTTATCAAACCATGAGTTTCTTACTCTAGAAAGTGGTCGTCAAATTATCGTTGAAAAGAATGTCTATGCTTCAGAAGTATCTCAGATTGTGTTTAAGACAAATATTCAAGAAGCTATTAAGGTATTAGAATATAATCATTTTGCTAATAAGGGAAATATAGAACGGAAAAGAGAAATACTCAAATCACTTGCTGATTATCTTGAGCCCCTTAGAAGCGAGATTAATGCGTCAGAGGAACTGAAAGAGGTTCTCAAAGTAAATAATAAAAAGATAATTTCTGTTGAAAAACTTTTTGAGATGTACAATCAATTTGGTTTAAGACATAATAATACTGAACAGTATCATCTTGGTATGTCTGAAGCTGAAATTGAACAGTGGTATGATGATATTTATACCTCAACTTTATTTGTTATTCTCAGTTTAAATGAGGCACAAATTTTATCACGGCTAAATAAGCTAAAATCTAATAGTTGACTTGCTCGCCCACCTCAACCCTCTCCACCGTGGAGAAACTGGCGCAAGCCAGCCCTCGTGAGAGGGCTAAATCAATAATCGCTGCCGTGATGGAAAGACTGTTTGGAAATTTCCAAACAGTCTCGGAAAAATGGAGACTTTAGGCTCCATTTTTAGCCATGGAATTTCGCAGAAAGTCGCTGGCGTCCGCATCACCTAAAGCGATTATTAAAAAAACAAATTATAAAAAGCCACTTCGGCTAAGAACCCAAAGAAACAAATATTCAGCTAGCATCCTAACTGAACAGGGGACTAAATGTCCCTTTGTATCTTATGAAAGGAGTTGAATTCGCCCTAAAGTCTGTGTAAAAAAGATAAATCGTCTAGGAAATCAGGATTTCCTATTTTTACTTTGACTTTTACGGGCTTAATATCCTATGTCCAATGTACAAAACATATCCCTTGAGGACATTATGGGAGAGCGTTTTGGTCGCTACTCCAAATACATTATTCAAGAGAGGGCTCTGCCAGACATTCGTGATGGTCTCAAGCCTGTTCAGCGCCGGATTCTTTATTCCATGAATAAGGACGGCAATACTTTTGAGAAGGGCTATCGGAAGTCGGCCAAGTCGGTCGGTAATATCATGGGGAATTTCCACCCCCACGGTGACTCTTCCATCTATGATGCCATGGTCCGCATGTCTCAGGACTGGAAGAATCGTGAGATTCTGGTCGAAATGCACGGAAACAATGGTTCCATGGACGGTGACCCACCGGCTGCCATGCGGTATACCGAAGCTCGGCTGTCAGAGATTGCTGGCTACCTCCTGCAAGACATCGACAAGGATACTGTGCCCTGGGCCTGGAACTTTGACGATACCGAGAAGGAGCCAACTGTCCTGCCTGCTGCCTTCCCTAACCTCTTGGTCAATGGGGCAACAGGGATTTCGGCAGGTTATGCGACTGATATTCCACCTCATAATCTGGCTGAGGTCATTGATGCAGTTATCCATATGATTGACCATCCCAAGGCTAAGGTTGATAAACTCATGGAATTTCTCCCTGGGCCTGACCTGCCGACTGGCGCCATTATTCAAGGAGCGGATGAAATTCGTAAGGCCTATGAAACGGGTAAGGGACGGATTGTCGTTCGCTCACGGACGGAAATTGAGCCCCTCAAGGCTGGTAAGGAGCAGATTGTCGTCACCGAGATTCCTTACGATGTCAATAAGGCCGTCCTAGTCAAGAAGATTGATGATGTCCGTATTAACAATAAGGTTCCTGGTATCGCCGAAGTGCGGGACGAGTCCGACCGTGATGGCCTGCGGATTGCCATTGAGCTCAAGAAGGATGCCGATAGTCAGGCCATTCTCAACTACCTGCTCAAGTACACCGACCTGCAGATTAACTATAATTTCAATATGGTGGCCATTGATAATTTCACGCCTAGACAGGTTGGCATTGTTCCCATCTTGACCAGTTACATTGCCCATCGTCGCGATATTATCGTGGCCAGGTCTAAGTTCGACAAGAAGAAGGCTGAAAAACGCCTCCATATTGTTGAAGGTTTGATTCGGGTCCTCTCCATCCTAGATGAGGTCATCGCCCTGATTCGGGCTTCGGAAAATAAGGCGGATGCCAAGGAAAACCTCAAGGTCTCTTACGACTTTACCGAGGAACAGGCGGAAGCCATTGTTACTTTGCAACTCTACCGTTTGACCAATACCGATATTGTGACCTTAGAGGAAGAAGATGCTGCTCTACGGGAAGAAATTGCTACCCTCAAGGCCATCATCGGTGATGAACGAACCATGTTCAACCTGATGAAGCGGGAACTCCGTGAGGTCAAGAAGAAATTCGGCAACCCACGACGTTCCGAATTGCAGGCTCAGGCCCAAACCATCGAGATTGATACAGCCAGCCTGATTGTCGAGGAAGATACCTACGTCAGCCTGACTCGCAGTGGTTACCTGAAACGCACCAGCCCTCGTTCTTACAATGCTTCGACGCCTGAGGAACTGGGCAAACGTGATGAGGATAGGGCAGTCCTGATTGCTCCAGCCAAGACCACCCAGCACCTTTTGATTTTCACCAATCTTGGAAATGTCATTTATCGGCCGATTCATGAGTTGACCGATATTCGTTGGAAGGACATCGGCGAGCATCTCTCGCAGACATTAACCAATTTTGCCACGGACGAAGAAGTCCTCTACGCTGAAATTATCGACGATTTCACACCTGAGACTTATTTCGCTGTGACTAAGATGGGCCAAATCAAACGAGTAGACCGAACCGAATTCCAGCCATGGCGGAGCTATAAGACCAAGTCTAGCAAATATGCCAAGCTCAAGGGTGATGAGGACCAGGTGGTCGCTATGGCTCCAATCAAGTTGGATGCCGTCATGGTCATCACCGAGAAGGGCTATGCCCTTCACTTCCCTATTGAGGAAGTGCCAGTAGTCGGTAGCAAAGCAGCTGGTGTCAAGGCCATCAACCTTAAGGATGGCGATAGCGTCAAAGCGGCCTTCATCGCCAACACTAAGTCCTTCTTTATCCTGACCCAGAGAGGTAGTCTCAAGCGGATGGCTCTGGATGACATTCCTCTAGCGAAAAGGGCAGGGCGTGGCCTCCAGGTTCTGCGAGAACTCAAATCCAAGCCACATCGTGTCTTCCTGGCAGGACCAGTCCTTTCGGATGCCAATACCCAAGACTTGGACCTTTTTAGTACTGAGGTTGAAGAATCCAAAGACCAACAAATCCTTGAAGTTATGTCTAAGACTGGTAAGCTTGAGCAAGTCAATCTGGTAGACCTTGGCCTATCCGAACGCACCAGCAATGGTAGCTTCATTTCAGATAGCATTTCTGATGAAGAAGTTTATCAAGCAGAAGTGAAATAAAGATTTTAAGAAGTTAGACGAGCTCATCGCCTGGCTTCTTTTATTAACCAAATTTTCTGAATTTTTCCACAAAAGCCTTGAAAAAGCTAGGAAAAAGGTCTACAATAGAACCACATTACCTGATAGAAAGAGGGATTGATTATGACAGTTGATTTAGATTGGGAAAACCTAGGCTTCGCCTATCACAAGCTACCTTTCCGCTACCTTTCCTACTATAAAGATGGCAAGTGGGATGATGGCCAGTTGACTGAGGATGCTACTCTCCATATTTCCGAAAGTTCTCCAGCTCTCCACTATGGGCAACAAGCCTTCGAAGGGCTCAAAGCCTATCGGACCAAAGATGGTTCCGTTCAACTTTTCCGTCCAGACCGCAATGCGGCCCGCCTGCAAAACACGGCTGACCGTCTGCTCATGCCCCAAGTACCAACAGACAAGTTCATTGATGCTTGTAAGCAGGTTGTCAAAGCCAATGAAGACTATGTGCCACCTTACGGTACAGGTGCCACACTTTATCTGCGCCCTCTCTTGATTGGAGTTGGTGATGTTATCGGTGTTCACCCTGCCGATGAATATATCTTCACCGTCTATGCCATGCCAGTCGGTAATTACTTCAAGGGTGGTTTGCAGCCAACCAACTTCTTGATTCAAGACGATTATGACCGAGCTGCTCCCCATGGTACAGGGGCTGCTAAGGTCGGTGGTAACTATGCGGCTAGCCTCATGCCTGGTGATATTGCCCATAATTCTGGTTTCTCAGACGTTATCTATCTGGACCCAGCAACTCATACTAAGATTGAAGAAGTGGGTTCAGCTAACTTCTTTGGTATCACCAAGGATGATGAGTTCGTCACACCACTAAGTCCATCCATCCTACCATCCATTACCAAGTACTCCCTTCTTTATTTGGCAGAGCATAATCTTGGCCTCAAACCTGTCCAAGGCGATGTCTTCATCAATGATCTAGACCGCTTCAAAGAAGCAGGTGCCTGCGGTACTGCAGCAGTAATCTCACCAATTGGTGGCGTTCAACACGGTGATGATTTCCATGTCTTCTACAGCGAAACAGAAGTGGGACCTGTCACTCGTAAGCTCTATGACCTCTTGACAGGTATCCAGTTCGGTGATATTGAAGGACCAGAGGGCTGGATTTATAAAGTTGATTAACATTAGTGAACTTCTTGCAATAGATTTTGCAGGAAGTTTTTTGCTAAAAAGTGGAGACCTCTCAAAATCCTACTAGTCAGTTTAGAAACTCTACTAATTAGAAATAATTCTCATTTCATCTTGCAAGCTTGAGGCTTTTTGTGTAAAATTAATAGGAAATTTATCAATGCAAGGAAGTAAGTCATGGCAAAGAAAGACAAAAAAATTGAAATTCAATTAGCAGATGCCCAGATTCTTGTTTTAGGGAAAAAACTGGCTGGATATGCCTTAACCATTGGAAAAAGGACGGTTGGTCAGATTGTAGAAGTAGATGGTCAGTTTGCGATCGTTGAAGATGAAAGCATCAAAGATTCCTATAAGGATTTGGATCAAGCAGTCCAATCTATTATCGAAAAATACAATCTAAATCATTAAAAACTGTTGACATTAAGGGTTCCTTTATGTTAGAATGAACCCTAGTTGCATGGAAGGGTAGCGAAGAGGCTAAACGCGGCGGACTGTAAATCCGCTCCTTCGGGTTCGGGGGTTCGAATCCCTCCCCTTCCATTAGGATACTAAAGGCGTTAAGAACGCACAGCAAAAATAGGGAGTTGACGCTAAGTCACTTGGACTTTAGGAAACTCATCTTTTTTGCCCAGCGTTTAGCCTGAGTTCAACTCTGTTTAACATGGAGTCAAACTCGTAAGTATTAAATTTTGGGGTATAGCCAAGCGGTAAGGCAAGGGACTTTGACTCCCTCATGCGTTGGTTCGAATCCAGCTACCCCAGTCTGAGGTTATGAGGTTAGCCCTCAAACCGCCAAGTTTGTCCTTGCGGGTTGCCTTAAGAAAATATAGTGTTGTCAAGTGCTGGATAGACCAGTTCTTGCTGGAGGTTTTTTTAGAATGAATGAATTTGAAGATTTGCTAAACAGTGTTAGCGAAGTTAACCCTGGTGATATTGTCACTGCTGAAGTTTTGACAGTTGATAATGGTCAAGCAAACGTAATCATAGAAGGTACTGGTATCGAAGGTGTTTTGACTCTTCGTGAATTGACTAACGATCGTGAAGCTGACATCAATGATTTTGTTAAGGCTGGCGATAAGATTGAAGTTCTTGTCCTTCGTCAGGTTGTAGGAAAAGACACAGATACCGTTACTTATCTTGTCTCTAAAAAACGCTTGGAAGCACGTAAGGCTTGGGATAAACTTGTTGGCCGTGAAGGCGAAGTCGTTACTGTTAAGGGAACTCGTGCCGTTAAAGGTGGCCTTTCAGTAGAATTTGAAGGACTCCGTGGATTTATTCCAGCATCAATGCTTGATACGCGTTTTGTTCGTAACACTGAACAATTCGTTGGTCAAGACATCGAAGCTAAGATTAAAGAAATTGATCCTGCTGAAAATCGATTCATCTTGTCACGTCGTGAAGTTGTTGAAGAAAAGAATGCTGCTGCTCGTCAAGAAATTTTCTCAAAACTTGAAGTTGGCTCAATCGTTACAGGTAAAGTTGCTCGTTTGACAAGCTTCGGTGCCTTTGTTGACCTTGGTGGTGTTGACGGACTTGTTCACGTGACTGAATTGTCTCATGAACGCAATGTATCACCTAAGTCAGTAGTTTCTGTAGGCGATGAAATTGATGTTAAGGTTCTTGCTATCGATGAAGAAGCAGGACGCATCTCACTGTCACTTAAGGCAACAACCCCTGGACCTTGGGACGGAGTTGAACAAAAATTGGCTGCCGGTGATGTTATTGACGGTACTGTTAAACGTCTGACTGACTTTGGTGCCTTTGTTGAAGTTCTTCCTGGAATCGATGGACTGGTTCACATCTCTCAAATTTCACACAAACGTGTTGAAAATCCAAAAGATGTCCTTTCTGTTGGTCAAGAAGTCCAAGTTAAGGTCTTGTCAGTTGATGCTGATGCTGAACGTGTATCCTTGTCTATCAAGGCCCTTCAAGAACGCCCAGCTGATGCTGAAGGTCAAGGCCAAGGTGAAAAACGTCAATCACGTCCACGTCGTCAAAAACGTGAAAAACGCGATTACGAATTACCAGAAACCCAAACAGGCTTCTCAATGGCAGATCTCTTTGGAGATATCGAATTGTAAGCAAAGAAAAGCAGCTTTCGGGCTGTTTTTTTCTGGCCTTTAGTAGAAACTCCATCTAGCTGAATGTTTTGTAGAGAAGTAAATGGTAAGCTAGCCTTTGATTTGCTAGGCTTAATTCATAGACAAACTTTTAATTTTTGACATTAACTAGAACTTCCTTTGAGAACTTAGGCATTCCAAAATCTTGGATTTTCCTATAGCAAAATCTAATTGAACATGGTATAATAATATCCGTTGCCACTCTTAGTGTAATGGATATCACGTAAGATTCCGGTTCTTGAGATGGGGGTTCGATTCCCTCAGAGTGGAAAAGAATAGACCGTTAGTTGAGCTAGCGGTCTTTTCTATAGTTCTTAACAAAGTGAGTTGCTCACAACGAAGTCGATTTTATACTCTTCGAGAATCAAATGATCCATGGGAAAAAGCAAGTCCACTATTTGTGTTGATTTTCATTGAGTATCAGAGCCCTTGATGCAGTTTAGCAAGTCTAAAACTAGGTATAATGTTACTGAACCTATGCTCTCGTTTATTTGGGCCTCTTTTTCAACAGGGTAGCAGAAGGCTAATAAAAAAGAACCCGCTATCAGGTTCCTTCGTTAGGACTTAGAAAATTTGCAGGAGCCATTTACCACCTAGTACCCAAATCAGGTTGTAGCCGACAACGGAGATGGGTTTGGTCCAGAGCATGATGAGGCTGAATTTCTTCAGAGGCATATTGGTCAAGCCAGTTACCATGACCACCAGGTCGGCTGGTGAAACTGGTGAAACCATACAAAAGATAAAGAAATACTGATAACCAGAGCTCTCTAGCTTGGCTTCATACTTACGGAAGGTTTCCTCCTTAACGAAGAGTAGGATAAACCTGCGACCATACTTTTGAACTAGGGCAAAGAGGATGATGCTACCGATAATGATACCGATAGAATTGTAGATGAGACCTGGCCAGAAACCAAAGACCGCAAACCCAACAACTGTAGTTACACCACCTGGGATGATGGGGAAGACCACTTGGACAATTTGAATGAGAATGAAAATCAGGGGCGAGAGGACCTTATATTGCATAACCCAGTTTTTGAAGCGATCAAAGTCGCTTAAGGTGCCATCTCTAAAGAGCCAGATAACAAAAATGGCAGAGGCAATGAGAACAAGCCAGCCTAGCCATTGGATAGCTTTTTTCGTAAATTCATACATGCTAAAATTATACCCTAATTCCCTTATTTTTGCTATTTTCAGGTGGATTTGTTATAATGAGCCAGTAATATTTTGGGGTCGTTACGGATTCGACAGGCATTATGAGGCTTGTTTTGCAACCCATCGGCAGATGTAAAAATGCCAGTTAAATATAACTGCAAAAAATACAAATTCTTACGCAGTAGCTGCCTAAACACCAGCCTGTGTGACTAATAGCGAATGGCTTGTGTTTGCTTACTAGTCTTAAAAAACAGCAAGCTACGTTAGGCTGCAGTCAGGTCAGCCTAAAAGAGATCTACTGACTCGCAAGATTTAGGCTTGAGTTATGTGTCGAAGTCTTGTTAAAGCAATACATAACCTATGGTTGTAGACGAATGAGTTAGCAGGTGTTTGGACGTGGGTTCGACTCCCACCGGCTCCATTGAGAGAATATCTTAGTTTCGGATAGAGAGAAGGATGTTATTATGAAAAAAGTTTTAGTGACCCTAGTGGCTCTACTTGCTGCTATCGTTTTAGTATCTTGTAAGAAAAATAATCAGAGTAAGACCTCCTCTTCATCCTTTAGTTTGAATTCTAGTACCTTGCAGAGTTCTGACAATCATGATGGCGTTCGTAAGAACTTTGATAAGGTTAAGGTTGGTAAGGCTGAAAATGATTTTACTGGTGGTACCAACTTGGCTCAGTTAAAGCAATATTTTGGCGAGCCTAAAAGTCACAAGCAGGAGAAGCCTGCGTCTGGTAATATTACCTTGGATGTTTACACTTGGAATGTTGGCAATATCACAGTTGAAGTCAAACTTTTCAAGGATAGTACCCTGGTTCGTTCCATTAAGGGCTACACCTATCAGAGGGATGCTAATTTTTCTGCGAAAGACTATAAGAATTTGAAGAATGGCTATGCTTATTCAAGCATGGTTGCCAAGTACGGGGCACCAGATAGCCTTTCAGAAGCAGCATCGTCTGATAAAACTGAGATCCAAGCTGTTTGGTCCAGTAATCTTAAATTAGCCAAGGGCCAAAAGGAGGGTCAGATGATTCTAAACTTTACCAATGGCAAATTGACTGATAAGGAGCAGTCTGGATTAGGTCAAGCAAAATAAACAACAAGAGTCCGGGACAAAACCCATTTGCCCCCATAAAAACAGAGGATCGCTTGTTAGTGACCCTCTATTTTTTAGGTTCGGTTGCTTCTCCTGTTATATTTGATGAGATTATTGGCCATAAGGGCCAATCCCATGTCAATCTTGACCTGCCGTTTCCCCCGCAGATTACATCTTTTGTAACCCAAACAAGCCTTTATCTGCCCAAAGACAGGCTCCACATCAACCTTGCGTTGTGCGAAAACTTGACTGCCCTCAGGAGATAAAAGCGCTTGAGCTTCTTTTTGCTTTAAGTATTGGTACCGCTCGTTGATATATAGCCCCCTTTGAGGAGCTAATTCAGGCTCCTCAGCCTGGTAGACCTTAATCTCTTGTTCAAAACCTGTTTGAGTTTTCTGGTGTTTGAGATGATGAAACACATATTTCCAACCCTCTGGATGGGTGTAGCTATCCTCTTTTTCATCATAGTGCCAATTGTCTAAATTCTTGTCAGACTTTCTGTAGCCCCTCTTTTGTTCCTTACCAAACCTGCCATACTTAATCAAGTGATTAATTTCCTCTTGGTCAAGAGTCAGTAGGTTCTCTTCACTACCATAACCAGCATCTGCGACAATAGTCTTGGCGTCATGGGGATAGGAGTCTAAAAATGGTAAGAGGGTCTTGGTGTCTGTCGGATTTGGGAAGATATCATAGTGGAGAACAAATTGATTCTCAGTAGCGATTTGGAGATTGTAGCCAGCCTTCAGTTGACCATTTCTCATGTGGTCGTCTTTCATCCGCATAAAAGTGGCGTCTGTATCTGTCTTTGAAAAACTATTGCGACCAGTGAAAGTGGCTTGATAGGTCTCATACTTTTGTGCACGGGCTGAAAAATCATCCCTTACCTTTCGAAGGACTTTCTTGAGTTTCCGACGCTTTGTTTTACGCTCATCCTTTCCTTTTACAGGATTTTCTTCGATGGCTTGGTTAACTGATTTCAATTCTTCCTCAAGGATTTGAGAAAACTCTGTCAATTGTTCAGAAGTTACAGGCTCTTGGTCATCTAAGACAATGGCCTCTTGAATCAAAGGATTAATTTCCTCTTGAAAATAGGTTTTTAGAGTCGCTTGAAGTTTGGCAGAAAATTTATCAACAGCCTTCCGCCAAACAAAACTGTACTTGTTAGCGTTAGCCTCAATCTTAGTCCCGTCAATAAACAAACACTCTAAGGACACTAATTCCTCCATTTTCAACTGAAGGTTGAGGTCAATAAAGAGATTACGAATCAGCTCCACCATCCCAGGAGCCACACGAAAACGATTGATTGTCCGATAAGAAATCACCAGCTGACCTGTTAAGTATTGCATGGCAAGATTTTCCACCATCATTTTTTCTATCTTTCGTCCGGAAAAGATCCCTTGAGAATAAGCAAATAAAAGGGCTGCTAGGAGTAATTGGGGAGGGTAAGAAGGTCGCCCAAACTCATGATAAAAGTTTAGAAAGGCATTATCATCTAGTTTATTGACCACCTTTTCAATCGTAAAAACGAGATGGTTGTGGGGTAAGAATGCGCTTAATTCTAGTGGCAGAGTCGCTTGATTTGTGTTATAGTGAATGTACATGAGGTAGCCTTTCTATTATTTTTTTGTCAACGATATTTTATCAAGACTACCTATGTAAAGCAAAAAGCAACGGCATCAAAACCGTTGCTTTTTCGTTGGCTTAGGGATAGTTTTGTCCCAACCTCTTTATATACACAAAAGCCCAGGGCTTATTAGCCTAGGACTTCTATTTTTATTCGCTATCATCGTCGTTATCATCGTTATTTTGGTTAGCTTGATTGCTGGATGATGAACTTGACTGGTCGTCATCGCTACTGCTTGAGGAGCTTTGCGATTGACTATCGGAGCTACTACTGTAGCTGTAAGATGAAGATGAGCTACTGTAGCTATAATTATTGCTATAGCCGCTCTTAGCAACGTAACCGCCACTGCGGTAAACTCCATCTGGCATAGTCCAATCGCTGCTACCACTGCCATTGGTTTGGAAGAGGTAGGAGCTCATAGCTTGATAGACTTCAGCTGCAACATCAAGACCTGTACCATAGACTGGAGTCAGTCGGCTCTTGTAGCCAGTCCAGACTGCCATAGAGTACATTGGTGTGATACCGACAAAGGATTCATCAGGAGCCATGGTACCAACTGAGGAGTTGTAGAGGCCTGTATTGGCTTCGACTTGAGCTAATTCATCGTCGGAATAGTTGGAGGTACCTGTCTTACCAGCATTGATGGCACCTGGTACGGCTGCCTTGGTACCTGTACCAGCTTGTAGAACGGTCTTCATCATGTCAACCATCATATAAGCTGTTGAAGCCGACATGGCCTGACTGCCAGAGGATGAGAAGGTTTGATCCTTGCCGTTACTAAATTCTACCTTGTTAATGTAGAGGGGCTCGTAATAGGTACCGCCATTAGAGAAGGCAGCATAGGCAGCCGCCATCTTTTCAGAGCTTGCCCCGTATTTTTTATCGTTGCTACTATTGTTACTTGAGATGGCATTGGCATAGTTCAATTCTGGATAATTGATGCCTAGACCACTCAGGAAGCTTTGGGCCTTATCGAGGCCTACAGCAGCAAGGGATTTCACGGCCGGAACGTTACGAGATTGTTGGATGGCCGTTTGGATGGACATGGTTCCCATGTATTTTCTATCCCAGTCATAGACGGGAGTGGAGGTACCAGGGAAGTAGTAAGGACTATCTGAGACGCTGGCTCCAGTAGAATTGTAAACACCATTTTCGATGGCAGGAGCATAATCGGTGATTGGTTTCATGGTTGAACCCCAGTCACGGTCGGTTAAAACAGCTTGGTTGGTTCCCATTGAAACAGCTTCGTCCTGGTGACGGGCTCCAATTTGGGCCACAACATTACCATTAGTAACATCAATAACCGTAGAAGCCACCTGCATCTTGTCGTCAGGGTAGGCGATGTAGTCGTCAGAGTTAACGATATTATAGAGTTGTTGTTGGGCTTGGGTATCCACATTGGTGTAGACCTTGAGGCCGGCGCTGTAGACATCCGCGTGGGTCTTGTCTGAGACCTGCTCAACCACCTGCTTAATATAGTTATCAAGATAGGCGTCATAGCTAGCCTTCTTGGTCTGAGGAATCAGGCCGTCAGTAACATCAGTAGCGACAGCTTCGTTGTAGGTCTTCTTATCAATACTGCCAACCTTATACATTTCCGAAAGGACGGTGTCTCGTCTCTTCTTAGCCTGCGCAGGGTTGGTGTAAGGATCGTAGAGAGTAGGAGCATTTGGCAGACCTGCCAAAAGGGCCAACTGGGGAATGGACAGGTCGGTCAGGCTCTTACCATAGTAACCTTGAGCCGCTGTCTGCATCCCGTAGTAACCGTTACCCATGTAGACCTTATTGACATAGAAGGTCATGATTTCCTGTTTGCTATATTTTTTCTCCATCTGGATGGCTAGCCAAGCTTCTTGGGCCTTACGTTTGAGGGTCTTATCTGAATTATTGGTAGAGAAATAGGCCAGTTTAATCAACTGCTGGTCGAGGGTCGAGCCACCTTGGGTCGAGCTTCGGGTGAAATTGTGCCAAGCGGCACCGATAATCCGATAGACATCAATCCCTCTGTGTTTATAGAAGCGATGGTCTTCAATAGCAGTAATGGCATTAACCAGATTGACTGGAATGGAGTCTGTTTTGGCACTGATCCGCTTTTCTGCCCCTAAATCGGCTATTTCAGTGCCATTCTTATCGTAGAGGATACTGGAATTGGTCGCGACCAACTGCTTTTCAGAGAGTGCAGGAGCACTGCTAGCATAGTAAGCAAAAAGGAGGCCACCAGCCAGCAAGCCGACGATAAATAGCGAAGCTAGAATGCCCAAGAAATATTTGAAAAATTTCCACGTCTTCTGCTTGGGCGTCAACTTCTGCCCATGTTCGCCTTCGTTCTTCCCAATGGATTTGATGCGATCGGACAAGTTGGCACCGATGTTTTTCCAATCCGGAACTTTGAAATCAAATTTTTTCATAACTCTTTACTTCCGTTCAAAAAATGGTAGTCAATAATATCTAAATAGGGGACTTGTGGGTAGGCACTCTCTTCTATTTTTATGCCTTCTTTTTTGATATAATCAAGGGGCATGGATTTACTACCATGATCAATCTGATAGAAATCAATCAGAGCCTTGGCCGGCAGTAGGTAAGTCTCTTTTAAGCTGGAAAAATGGAGGAGGACAAAGCAGATGCCGTCCTGCCTGACAACTTGGGCCATATGCTCAATCTGATGGGCGTGGAAATTCTTCATGGGCATGGCCGTTTTCTGACGAGTTTCCTTTGCCTCAAAATCAATATAGTGGCCCTTGTAAACGCCAGAATAGTCAGTTGTAGAAGCTTGTCTGAAATAGGCTTCTACAATTTTTGCCCGACTTCTTTTTGGATAGTCAACCTTGACAATCTGAACAGGAGTCGGCTTCTTGTGAATGACAGCCAGTTTGTGGGCCAGATAGTAATCATTGGTCTGGTTGATGGCCGCCTCGAAAGACATTCCCCGATTGGCAAAATCAGTTTTTTTCTTTTGCTGTCTGACTTTTGGGAATGGCTTACGAACAAGGTTATGTGGATAGTTAACCATAATTCTCCTAACTTAGACAGACTTATTTCCATAAACCATCCCATTATACCATAAAAATAAAAAGGAATACAGTCTATGACTTCAATTCTCGTAACAGGTTACCGCAGTTTTGAACTGGGGATTTTTAAGGATAAGGACCCCAAGATAGCGGTTATCAAGAAGGCCATTAAGAGGGCTATTTTAGGCTACTGTGATCAAGGACTAGATTGGTTGATTTTTACAGGCAACCTAGGCTTTGAGTTTTGGGCCTTTGAGGTGGCTGAGGAACTCAAGGTCCAGTATGGATTTCAGACGGCTGTCATCTTTCCCTTTCAAACTCATGGTCAGAACTGGAAGGAAGCCAATCAGGAAAAGCTAGCTCGCTTTAAAGGAGCCGACTTTGTCAAGTACTCTTATGAAAGTTACCAAAATCCAGGCCAGTTTCGGACTTATAATCAGTTTTTGATTGATAATACAGATGGGGCCTATGTCTTTTACGACTCAGAGGCTGAAACAAATTTGAAATATTTTATTAGCCAAATGACCTCTGATAAACACTATTTTGTAGACTTCTTAATCTTCGAAGATTTGAACGAAATTTTGGAAAATGATGAGTGGTAAAGACTTGATTTTTGATATTTTTGTCTGTATAATTAATTAACGCTAGGGCTTGGCCCTGACGAAATTGACAGATAGGTATGGAGAAAAGAATGGCAAGTATTATTTTTAGTCCAAAGGACATTTACGAACAAGATTTTAAAACGAGCATGCGTGGTTATGACAAGAATGAGGTTGATGAGTTTCTTGATGATGTCATCAAAGACTATGAGACCTACGCCGCTCAAATCGCAGCCTTGCGAAAAGAAAATGAAAAATTAAAAGCAGATGCTAAAAAGGCTGCTTCCCAACCTGCAAGTGTGGCTCCAAGCTATGGCAGCGATGGAGTTCGGACTGCTAGCGTAGCTTCTGCGCAAGCGAGTAACATTGACTTGTTGAAGCGTGTTAGCCGCCTAGAAAAGGAAGTCTTTGGGAAACAATTAGTCGACTAAAATTCATAGACTAAGAGGCAGTGTGCAATTTTTGGATAATCGCATGTCGCTTTTTTCTGTCGGCATGAGGAAAGTCCATGCTAGCACTGGCTGTGATGCCAGTAGTGTTTGTGCTAGGTGAAACAATAAGCCTAGGGATGTCTATTTGACATTACGGCGGACGATGAGGCTAAGTCCTTGGATATGCCTCTAGTCCTGAAAGTGCCACAGTGACGGAGCCTTTGAGGAAACTCAAGGGGTGGAACGTGGTAAACCCCTCAAGCTAGCAACCCAAACTTTGGTCGGGGCACGAGATGGCTGGAATGCGAACGGACCATCTTGACTGCGCAAGCAGTAGACAGATGATTATCGAAGGGGGTAGGACCTAGTACCTCTGGAACAAAACATGGCTTATAGAAAATTGCATAATAGGTTTTAGAGCTAGCTCAGGCTAGCTTTTCTTGTAAGCAAATAGGAACAGTATGAAGCAAAAATTTAACCTCATAGCGACGGCAGCAGCGGGGCTGGAAGCTCTTGTTGGCCGAGAAATTAAGGAGTTGGGAATTGACAGACAGGTTGAAAATGGTCGTGTCCGTTTCCAAGGAGATGTTAGAACTATAGCTCGGACTAATCTCTGGCTACGAACAGCAGACCGAGTCAAGATTGTCGTAGGTGAATTTCCAGCGCGGACCTTTGAGGAACTCTTTCAGGAGGTCTTTGCTCTAGATTGGGAGAATTATCTTCCACTTGGGGCAAAGTTTCCAGTGGCCAAGGCCAAGTGTGTCCGATCCAAGCTCCACAATGAGCCTAGTGTTCAGGCTATCACCAAGAAGGCTATTGTAAAGAAGCTCCAGACCCACTTTCATCGTCCAGAAGGGGTCCCTCTGCAGGAAACTGGTCCGGAATTTAAAATAGAAGTGTCAATCCGCAAGGATAGGGCCATGCTTATGATTGATACGACAGGGGAAAGCCTCTTTAAACGCGGTTATCGGACGGACAAGGGTGGCGCCCCCATCAAGGAAAATATGGCAGCGGCCATTATTATGCTCTCCAACTGGTATCCTGACAAGCCCTTTCTTGATCCGACCTGTGGTTCTGGCACCTTTTGTATTGAAGCGACCATGATTGGCATGAATATCGCCCCTGGTTTCAACCGCGATTTTGCCTTTGAGGCCTGGCCTTGGGTGGACTCGGACCTGGTTCAAGAAGTTCGTGACCAGGCCGAGAGTCAAGCCAATTATGATAGAGATTTGGACATTATGGGTAGTGACATTGATGCTCGGATGATTGAAATCGCTAAGAATAATGCTCTAGAGGCTGGACTTGCAGATGTTATCAAATTGAAACAAATGCGCCTGCAGGACCTGAAAACGGATAAAATCAACGGAGTGATTGTTTCTAATCCGCCATATGGTGAGCGATTGCTTGATGACAAAGCGGTTGACATTCTGTATAATGAGATGGGTCAAACCTTTGCGCCACTTAAGACTTGGAGCAAATTTATTTTGACTAGTGATGAAAATTTTGAACAAAAGTACGGAACGGTTGCTGATAAAAAACGCAAACTTTACAATGGGACCTTGCGGGTTGATTTGTATCAATATTTCGGTCAACGAGTCAGACGTTCGGAAATGTAGAGAGGGAAGAGATGGCTAAGGAAAATGGTAAGTTGGACTTTGAAGATGCCAAGGACATGACGATCCAAGAGGCACTTCAAAAACATAAGGAAATAGAAGCTGGTGTTACTGATGACGATGGGCTTCTCGACAAGTATATCAAACAGCATAAGGACCAGGTTGATGCTGAGAAATTTGAGTCGCAGAAGTCGGATTTCGAAAATATTGACACCTCATCCTTGGATAGTTTTATTCAAAAGCAAAAGGAAGAATTGGCCAACCAAGGCATTCTAGCTAAGGAATCTGAAACGAGCCAAGGTCAGGAGACTTCTTCTGAGAGTAAGACTTCAAAGGCCGATACAGCTGGCCAAGAGTTTATTGATGAGACCAGGGTCTTCACGCCTGTCAAGGAGGAGCAAAAACTAACTGCGGAGACTGCTGATAAAGCTCAGTCCATCAATGATGCTGATTATCTATTGGAAGAGGACTCTGACCAAGAAGTTGATGAGCCTGAACCCGAAGACAGTCTAGACGAAATAGAACCTTCGAAAAAGAGCAAGGCTGGTATTGTAGCTGGTCTGGTTGCAGTCTTAGTTTTGATTGTCGGGGCTGGCTTTGGCCTCAATTATTGGAACAAGCAATCCTCAACGACCCTTTCTTCTGGAACTAGCAGCAAGGGAGAAAAGGCAGGTAAGTCAGACTATGCCAGCTTCCAAAAAACTTATAAGTCTTTCTTCACTGATGACAAAGAGACCCAACTAAAAAATAGCCAGTTTTCTAAATTGGACGATTTGAATAAGAGCCTGAAAAAGTTGGATGGTACGACCTATTACCGAGATGCCAAGACTGACTATAAGAGTTTGTCCAAACAAGTAAGCGCCATTCAGACCATCAATAAGTTGTTTGACAAGGAAGTGATTCTGGATGGGAAATTGGTAGAAGATGCCAAGGCTAACAAGGATGCGGACTTTGATAAACTGACGGATGATACGCTTAAGACTGGCAACAGTGCCTTGGATAAGCTGATTCAAGAAGCGGTTAAAAAAGGGAAAGAGCAACAAAAGTCAGCTCAATCGTCATCTAGTTCATCTAGTCAGTCCAGCTCGGCTCCTGCAGATAATGGGGATCAAAATTCTAAGGCTGGCTCTTCTGATGTAGGTGCTACACCTGCGCCTAGCATTCCTTCTGGAGGGAACATTCGTCAGTCTGGAATTACTAATTATGACCCTGCCAAACTCCAAAGAGATCGCAGTCGGGTTCCTTACAATGCTGATGCCGTTAAGGACGTTAATAATGCTGCCTGGGTCTTTGGTGATGGTATTCTGGAAAAGGTTGTCTCTACCTCTCAACAAAGGGGTTATTTCTCAGGAGATGACTACATCCTAGAACCTGTCAACATTATTAATGGCCACGGTTATTACAATATGTATAAGTCTGACGGTACCTACCTCTTCTCTATTAATGCGCAAACAGGCTACTTCTTTGGAAATGCCTCAGGCCACCAACCAGACTATTAAGTAGAAAAAGAAGAGAGTAGGGACAAAAATCGCGATTTCTCAGAAATCGATTTACCTCACTCCTTAATTTCAAGGTTTAAGAAGCTGCTCCAGTAGTCGCTATTTTGCGAACTACTGGGCTCTCTTTACTAAGTTTTCCCTTTCAAACTATCATCGAGTTTGAAAGGGACCTGTTGCGGGAAGTCTAGTCTATTCCCAGACTATTTCTTTCCCGCCTCCGCACAGTTGATATTGGTTTTCTCCAAGGGTCTCCCAGACCCTTGGACCTATCCCTTCTTAGCAAGGGATAAGGACTTTACTGCCGCTTCGCTGGTATGTGATGGACTAAATGCCAAAGCATTAAATCCATCATCACAAATCAGCCACTACGTCAATGTATCTAATGTTGAAAAAGTAACGAGGTTAGGACTTTCTGTCCCAACCTCGTCTTTTTGGTTCTATAAATTTTAACTCAGTATTAAATCTCTAAACTAGGTGGCACTGGAAGGCGTCGTCGGAGATGCCTTGGGCCAGGATTAATTTTGCCCATTCCTTAGCTGAGTGGAGGCTGTGATCCTTGTAGTTACCACAGGATTCAATGGTAGTTCCAGGAACATCTTCCCAGCTAATCGAATCGGCGATTTCTTGGAGGCTGTCCTTGACCACCTTGGCAATTTCAGTGGCGCTTTGTTGGCCCCAGAAAATCATGTGAAAACCAGTCCGACAACCAAAGGGCGAGCAGTCAATGAGTCCGTCCATGCGTTTGCGGATTAACTTGGCCAGAAGGTGCTCAATGGTGTGGAGTCCGGCTGTATCAATGGAATTTTGGTTAGGTTGGATGAGACGAAGGTCAAAGTTGGTAATGACATCACCTTTGGGACCAAATTCTTCTGAGATGAGACGGACATAGGGAGCCTTGACCGCTGTATGGTCAAGCTCAAAACTTTCAACAACAACTTCTTTATCTTTAGACATGAGACTACCTCGATTCTATAGTAATTCTGCCTTCATCATACCACAAATAAGAGAGACTGGCCGAGTGAAAAATTAGGATGATTTTGCCTCTTCTTGTAATAAGGGGAATTTCTTGTTAGGGAAAGCTCATCTAAAATTTGTAATGGGGGAGCTAGACTGGTCCTTAGAGGCTCTTCTTTTATCCCTGATTGCTCCACTCTCAAGGATATTCTTCTTTAGTGAAATATAATTGAGATATTCTGACAATTATGTTAAACTTAAAGTTAGTTTTTGAATAAAAACGACAATAGATTTGAGGTGAAACATGCTAAATATTATTTTAGCGATTGTTGCTATCCTCATTGGTTTAGGTATTGGTTATGGAGCTATGGTTGCCAAGACAAAGGCTGACCGTGAAGCTGCAGAACTAGCTCTTTTAAATGCTCAACAAGAAGCGGTTACCATTCGTGAAAAGGCTCAAGATGATGCTGGCCATATCAAAAAGGCGGCAGAATTGGACATGAAGGCTGAACGCAAGGAATTGCTTTTAGAAGCTAAGGAAGATGCCAGAAAATATCGCGAAGAAGTTGATAAAGAATTTAAATCTGACAAGCAAGAATTGAAGCAGATGGAAGCTCGTTTGACCGAGCGTGCTTCAAGTCTTGACCGCAAAGATGAGAATTTGTCCAGCAAGGAAAAAACGCTGGACAGCAAAGAACAAAGTCTTTCTGATAAATCTAAACACATCGATGAGCGAGAAGCTAAAATCGCACAATTGGAAGAAGAAAAACAAGCTGAGTTACAAAAGGTCGCTAATATGTCTAGCGAGCAGGCTCGGGAGGTTATCTTGGGTCGGACGGAAAATGAGTTGACTCAAGACATTGCCAGTCGAATCAAGGAAGCTGACGAAGAAGTCAAGCGGACGGTTGACAAGAAGGCTAAAAATCTCCTAGCTCAGGCTATGCAAAGGCTGGCTGGTGACTATGTGACTGAGCAGACCATCACAACCGTTCATCTGCCAGATGACTCTATGAAGGGGCGGATTATCGGTCGGGAAGGTCGCAATATTCGGGCTCTGGAAAGTCTGACAGGAATTGATGTTATCATTGATGACACACCAGAAGTAGTTGTTCTATCAGGTTTTGATCCTATCCGTCGAGAGGTCGCTCGGATGACCTTGGAAGCCTTGATTCAAGATGGTCGGATTCATCCGGCTCGGATTGAAGAATTGGTAGAAAAGAATCGGCAAGAAATTGATAACCGGATTCGAGAAGCTGGGGAAGCAGCTGCCTATGAAATTGGGGCGCCTAATCTCCACCCCGACTTGATTAAAATCATGGGACGCTTGCAATATCGGACTTCTTATGGACAAAATGTCCTGCGCCACTCGGTTGAAGTTGGTAAGTTGGCTGGTATTCTAGCTGGTGAAATTGGTGAAAATGTTGCCCTGGCTAAGCGAGCCGGTTTTCTCCATGATATGGGCAAGGCCTTGGACCGCGATGTTGACGGTAGTCACGTTGAAATCGGTACGGAATTTGCCCGTAAATACAAGGAAAATCCTGTCGTGGTTAACACCATTGCCAGTCACCACGGTGATGTTGAACCTGAGAGTGTCATTGCTGTCTTGGTGGCAGCAGCCGATGCTCTCAGCTCAGCCCGTCCTGGTGCTCGTAATGAGTCGGTTGAAAATTACATCAAGCGACTGCGTGATCTGGAAGAAATTGCCTCAAACTTTGATGGGGTGCAAAATAGCTTTGCCCTACAGGCTGGCCGTGAAATCCGGATTATGGTTCAACCCAACAAGATTTCTGATGACCAAGTAACTATCTTGGCTCACAAGGTTCGAAAGAAAATTGAAGACAATCTGGACTATCCAGGTAATATCAAGGTTACCGTTATCCGTGAATTGCGGGCCATTGACTACGCTAAATAGTGCTTGCTTAATAAAAACAGGTGAGAAGGTTTAAGGTCTCGCCTGTTTTTTTGTATGGTCTGGGCCTAGCTGGGGAGTCTATCCTGTAAAGAAAAGGCTGGGACAGCTAATTAGTACAGGGCCTATAAAATTATGTCGGTGAGCAAGTTAATTGACTCTGCTTATCCTGAGGTCTATACTAGACCTACAATCAAAATGTTACAAAAATGGTAACAGATAGAAAGAGGCCTATGATGACAATTACAAATGGTTATTTTCAATCAGCCAGAGAAGAAAAGCTTGACTTGGTCAATTTGACCAGCTTGGAAGAACGGGCTAAGGAAATTATTCCTCAAGGCGGTTTTGGCTATATTGTTGGTGGTTCTGAAGATGAATGGACCATCAAGGAAAATACCAGGGTTTTTGATCATGTGCAAATCCTGCCTCGGGTATTGACAGGGGTGGAGAATCCTTCAACAGAAACAGAACTTTTTGGTCAAAAACTGGCTATGCCCATTATTAGTTCACCTGCAGCTGCACAAGGTTTAGCCCATGCTCGTGGGGAAATGGCGACTGCTCAAGGAATGGCAGCAGCGGGAACGATCATGTCCCAAAGTACCTATGGGACCACTACCATTAGCGAAACGGCTGAGGCCGGTCAAGGAGCGCCCCAATTTTTCCAACTCTATTTGAGTAAGGCTTGATCTGTCAATCAAGCTTGGTTAGATGAAGCTGTCCAGGCAGGTGTTAAGGCGATTATCTTAACAGCCGATTCAACCTTGGGCGGTCACCGTGAAGCGGATATTGTTAATAATTTCCACTCCCTATGGGAAATCTAGCCAAATTAGCCGAAGCTAGTCAAGGTCTGGGAATCAGCGATATTTACGCAGCAGCTGCTCAGAAAATTTTGCCAGAAGATGTAAAACGCATTACAGACTATACCCATTTACCCGTCATCGTCAAGGGGGTGCAAGATTCAGATGATGCTGAGGTAGCTATTCAAGCTGGTGCCCAAGGAATTTGGGTTTCCAACCATGGTGGCCGTCAGCTCAATGGAGGACCTGCCTCCTTTGATGTTTTGGAAGCAATCGCTAAGTGGGTGGATAAACGAGTTCCCATCATCTTTGATAGTGGTATTCGTCGGGGGTCCCATGTCTCTAAGGCCTTGGTAAGTGGGGCTGATGTGGTTGCCCTAGCTCGTCCAATTATTTATGGTTTAGCCCTCGGAGGGGCTCAAGGTGTTCAAAGTGTTGTGGAACATTTGAACAAGGAATTCCGTATCATCATGCAATTGGCCGGTGCCCAAACGGTAGAGGATGTCAAAAAAGCCAAGCTGATTCGTCCCTAAGAAAATGAGATAATGACCGAAAAAGGAGCCCATGAGGTTCTTTTTTCGGTGCAGTTTTTCCAAAAGTATACTTTTGACCACAAAAACATGTGAGACTTGGGCTGTTATATAAGGTCAATCCTGATAGAATAAGATTAGGGTTTTGCGGTTGCGAAACAGAAATGAAAATCGGCTGTCTTTATGCTACAATAAGGGTGTTTGAAAGACTGTCTTGAGGATACTCCTCTATGCATTAAGCCTAGAAAGGTCGTTTATCTTATGTCATTTGATACTATTGATCAATTGGCGGTCAATACTGTCCGTTCGCTGTCAATTGAAGCTATCCAAGCTGCTAATTCTGGTCACCCAGGCCTGCCAATGGGGGCTGCCCCAATGGCCTATGTCCTTTGGAACCATGTCATGAATGTCAATCCAAAAACCAGCCGTTCTTGGTCTAATCGTGACCGCTTTGTCCTATCGGCTGGCCATGGTAGTGCCCTTCTTTATAGTCTGCTTCACCTGTCAGGCTACAAGGTTAGCATGGATGATTTAAAGAATTTCCGTCAATGGGGGTCTAAGACTCCTGGTCACCCAGAAGTGGGGCATACCGATGGTGTTGAAGCTACAACTGGTCCTCTAGGCCAAGGGATTGCCAACGCCGTTGGTATGGCGATGGCAGAAGCTCATTTGGCTGTCAAGTTTAACAAGCCTGACTTTGATATTGTTGACCACTACACCTATGCCCTGAATGGTGATGGTTGTCTCATGGAAGGGGTTAGCCAGGAAGCAGCTAGTCTGGCTGGTCATCTCAAGCTGGGCAAGTTGATTTTGCTCTATGATTCCAATGATATTTCTCTGGATGGTCCAACGTCAATGGCCTTCACAGAAGATGTTAAGGGTAAATTTGAAGCTTATGGTTGGCAGCACATCTTGGTTGAAGATGGGAATGATTTGGAAGCTATTGAAGCAGCCATCCAGGCTGCTAAGGCTGAAAAAGAGAAACCATCCATTATTGAAGTTAAGACTGTCATCGGATTTGGTGCGGAAAAACAAGGAACTTCTGCAGTCCACGGTGCTCCTCTAGGACAAGAAGGCATCGACTACGCCAAGAAGGCTTGGGGGTATGATTACCCTGCCTTTACCGTGCCCGATGAAGTTAAACGCCGGTTCGAAATTGGCATTCAATTCCGTGGCGAAGCGGCTGAAAATGCTTGGGATACCAAGTTCCACGAATATGAAAAAGCCTATCCAGAATTAGCAGCCGAATATAAGGCAGCCTTTACTGGAGATGCTCAATCCGTTGACTTGACACCGCATGAATTGGGAACAGCTGTAGCCAGTCGGGTTTCCAGTCAAGCAGCTATCCAACAAATTTCAGCTCAACTGCCTAATTTCTGGGGTGGTTCAGCCGATTTATCAGCCTCGAATAATACCATGGTTAAGGCTGAAACAGATTTCCAAGCTGATAACTATGCTGGTCGCAACATCTGGTTTGGTGTGCGGGAGTTCGCCATGGCTGCTGCCATGAATGGGATTGCCCTCCACGGTGGTACTCGTGTCTATGGTGGTACCTTCTTTGTTTTCTCCAACTATCTGCTTCCTGCCGTTCGGATGGCAGCCCTGCAAAATTTACCAGCCGTCTACGTCATGACCCATGACTCAGTAGCCGTTGGGGAAGATGGTCCAACCCATGAACCTATCGAACAATTGGCTAGTGTTCGCTCCATGCCTAACCTCAATGTTATCCGTCCAGCAGATGGTAACGAAACCAATGCAGCTTGGCAAAGAGCCCTGGCAGAAACGGACCGCCCAACCATGTTGGTCCTGACCCGTCAAGGCCTGCCTGTACTCGAAGGAACCAAGGAAAAAGCGGTAGAAGGCCTTAATAAGGGGGCTTACATCCTTTCAGAAGCCAAGGGCGACCTGGATGGTATCATCATTGCCACAGGTTCTGAGGTCAAGCAGGCCCTAGATACACAAGCAGCTCTGGAAGCTGAAGGAACTCATGTACGTGTGGTTTCCATGCCAGCCCAAAATATCTTTGACGAGCAAGATGCCAGCTACAAGGAAAGTGTCCTGCCAGCAGCTGTCACTAAGCGTTTGGCGATTGAAGCTGGTTCTAGCTTTGGTTGGGGCAAGTACGTTGGTCTAGCTGGTAAGACCTTGACCATTGATACTTGGGGAGCTTCAGCACCAGGTAATAAGATTTTTGAAGAGTATGGCTTTACAGTTGACAATGCTGTTGCGCTTTACAAATCTATGTAAGAAAACTGTGTTATAAAGATATCGCCCAAGTTTTCCTTGGGTGACTTTTTGGTAACTACAAGTTTTAAATTGACAGGCAACTAGAGTTTAGGCTACAATGATTTTAAATAAGTTAATAAAAAATGGAGGACAAGTAAATGAAAAAACTAATCCCCCTTTTGGCGACAGGCCTATCAATCTTAGCTTTAGCAGCTTGTGATTTTGATGATAATGATGATCACGTTCAGACACCTGCGTCAAGCACAGTATCATCAAGTCCATCAAAGTCATCAAGTGCTAGCTCATCGTCAACATCAGCTGCTATTTCAGAAGATGAAGCTAAAAATACCGCTCTTGCCGATGCAGGTTTGACAGCAGAGCAAGTTACTTTTACAAAAGTAGCGCAAGATATTGAAAATGGTAAAAATGTTTACGAACTTGAATTTGTTAAAGATTCAATTGAGTATAGTTATACCATTGACAGTAGTAATGGTGCTATTCTTGAAAAAGAAACAGATAACGTCAATGACTAGTCCTGATAGAACAGAATTTAGTGAGATAAGTTGAAGAGTTGAGTTTAATAATCTCAGCTCTTTTTTGGTGGTTTTAAATCTGTTAATCAGAAAGTTAAAGGTCTATTTCTCTAGTCTTAGTTTGCTAAGATGTTTTTGTAGTATTAGAAAACCATAGAAAAGTTTTTGAAATCACTTTTAGCTTTTACTATTCTTCTTGCAGTGGTAGGAGATATATTTTGACTGAAAAAATAGGGTTTGTAGTACTACTAAGGATTTTTGGACCACTCCAAAATCCTTTTTAGTGGTCAGAAAGATTTTCTGCTAACAGAATTAGTTTCCTTAAGGCAAAAAGGTTTATCTAGAATGGTTTTTCCAGCCTATGACAAAATGATGTCATAGATTAATTTTTTGTCATACCATGCTTATTTTGCGGAAAGTAATTGACAAAAAAGCCCCTTTTTTGTATGATTTTGGTAATTGTTTGTATTAGTTTTACGTAACAAATGATTTTTCATTTAGTAAAGGATGAAGTTGATGGGAAAGACCTGTTGCGTTTTGTATAAGAAAATCAAATAAATTTATGATGATAAGGACATTCGGTCTAACCCGATCTTGTCAGTTATTCTATTAAAAGCTTTAAATGAATTAACCAAGTCAAGCAATGCTTGTTGGACAGCAGTTTACTTATAGCGAGGGCTCAACCTTTATGAGATGACACAAGGTGTTTTTATGCCTGAGTCGCTACACTCTTTTAGAGTTATAGCACAAAAAGATTGTAAGTGAAGGATAGTGAAGGCAGTTCTTTAATAAGTTGCTATTTAGAAAGAGGAAAAGGGAGAAGAAAATGATTGAATTTCAGCACGTCTCAAAGATTTATGGGGAGAAGGAGGCCCTCAGTGATCTCAATTTAACCATCAATAATGGCGAAATTTTCGGTCTGATTGGCCACAATGGGGCTGGTAAAACGACCACTATCTCGATTTTGACTTCGATTATTGAGGCCACTTATGGAGAAGTCGTCGTTGATGGTCAAGCCCTCTCAGCTAATCGTGATGCCATTAAGAAGAAGATTGGCTATGTACCAGATTCACCTGACATTTTCCTCAATTTGACCGCTAGTGAGTACTGGCATTTTCTAGGAAAAATTTATGGTGTTGAGGACAGTCAGATTGAGCAAAGAATTGCGGACTTGACTCAGGTTTTTGATTTGACCCAGCAACAAAATGATACCATTGATAGCTTCTCGCATGGGATGCGGCAGAAGGTCATTGTTATTGGGGCTCTTGTGGTTAATCCCGATATTTGGATTTTGGATGAACCCCTGACGGGACTTGACCCCCAAGCTTCCTTTGACCTCAAGGAAATGATGAAGCAACACGCCCAGGCCGGCAATACGGTCCTCTTTTCTACCCATGTCCTACAGGTGGCTGAGCAACTCTGTGACCGCATTGGTATTCTCAAGCAGGGAAAACTAATCTTTGTTGGCACCTTGGAAGAGCTTAAGGCTAATCATCCTGAGAAGGACTTGGAGACCATCTATCTGGAAATGGCAGGACGCAATGCGGAAGCCCCTGAGACTTCCCTGGGTGAGGAGGTGACTAGTCAATGAAGTGGTCAACTATTTGGGAACTCATCAAGATAAATATTCTCTACTCTAATCCGCAGAATATGTCCCAGATTAAGAAGAAGCGAGAGAAGAGCCCAGGGAAGCAAATTGTGGCTTATAAATCTATGTTACGCCAACAAGGGCTGCTGATGCTCCTCTTTACCTTCGTCTATCTATTTAATTTTATTATGGTTGATTTTGCCAAACTGCCTGGTTATTTCACCCAATATGTTATGCTCTTCTTTTTGATGGCGGTTTTCAATGCTTTCTCAGCCATGTACGCTATCTTTTATGACAGTAAGGATTTGGGCTTGTACGCCCCCTTGCCCATCAAGACTTCAGACCTTTATCTAGCTAAGGCTTTCTCCTCTTTAGGGATGGGAGCAGTCTTTTTAATGCCCCTCTTGTCTCTTTTTATCCTGCTAGCCTTTCGCGTGGGAGGAATTCTGATGGTTCCCCTAGGCCTTCTCTTTTTCCTTCTGGCCCTAGTTTCTTGTCTAACTCTGGCCTTGAGTGTCAACCATCTGGTTGGGGGCTTGGTTGTTAGAAGTTCTAGGCGCAAGCTTTTTTCGACCATCTTGATGGTTCTGACGACCCTCGGCATTATGGGGAGTCTCTTTTATTTCTTAGCTGCCAATAATAAAATAGCTATGGCGGATGGCCACCTGGTTGACCGTCCCCTCATTCCTTATTTTCGGGGCTACTATGATGTTCTCGTTCATCCCCTTGCCTTTGAGACCCTTCTTAATTTCTACCTGCCCCTTGTCTTGGTCTTGATTTTGGCCTTCCTATTGGTCAAATACTTTATTCCTCGCTATTATCAGGAAGCCTTCTACAAGAGTCAGGAACAAGAGGCTAAGTCACAAAAGCAAAAGGTCTATAAAAATACGGGCCTAAATAGGACCCTGATTCGTCATCATTTAGCTACCCTGCAAAATGGAACTTTGATTGTGCAAAGTCTCATGACTCCTATACTTTTTCCTGTCATGATTGTGTTTTATTCCTTGAGTATTGACAAGAGCATTATTGCTCAATTTTCAGGGGACTACTTTGGTTTTGCTTGGCTGGTTGGCCTAGCTTTTGGGGGCTTGAGCGCAACACCAGCCTCCTTCCCAGCTGTTGGTCTCTCCTTGGAGAAGGAGAATTACCTAGCCTTTAAGGCCCTGCCAATCAATTTCAAGGATTTCTTGAAGCAAAAATACCTGGTCTTGGTTAGTCTACAGATTTTTCTACCTTGGTTGGTCAGTATAGCTATTGGGTTTTACTTTGGCCTCCAGCTTCCGCTGATTTTGGCTCTGGCCCTGGGTTACCTGCTATCTGCTTTTGTTCTCAATGAATTTATGTATCGCAGAGACTATCGTAACTTGGTCTTAAATTGGCAGGATATGACCCAACTCTTTAATCGTGGGGGCGGTCAGTGGATGGCTTTTGCCTTCTTACTCCTTATCTTCCTTTGTGGTGGGCTCATCTTTGGCTTGACCGTTCTCTTAACTGTTTTACTAGGAGCTCTGGCAACCAGCTGTTTGGTGCTTGTCATCAGCCTCTTAGTCTTTGCCTTCCTTCAATACCGACTTAATCGCACCTTCTGGAAGGTCTTGAATTAATTTAAATCAAGCTGTGCCAAGGCACGGCTTTTAGTGTATAATGAATGATATGAAACGTAATTTTACAGGAGTCAAGCGACTGGTTATCAAGGTGGGGACTAGCTCGCTGGTCTTGCCCAATGGAAAAATCAATCTGAATAAAATTGACCAGCTAGCCTTTGTTATTTCTGATTTGATGAATCAAGGCAAGGAGGTCATTCTGGTGTCTTCGGGCGCTATGGGCTTTGGTCTCAATGTCCTAGGGATGGATAAGCGACCGGCGGAAATCGCCCGACAGCAGGCAGTTTCTAGTGTTGGTCAGGTGGCCATGATGAGCCTCTATTCCCAAGTCTTCTCCCACTACCAGGCCAAGGTCAGCCAGCTCTTGATTACCAGAGATGTGGTGGTTTATCCTGAGAGTTTAGAGAATTTTACCAATGCCTTTGAGTCTTTGATTAAGCTGGGAATTGTTCCCATTGTTAATGAAAATGATGCGGTTAGTATAGAGGAGATGGATCACCAGACCAAGTTTGGTGATAATGACCGCCTTTCCGCAGTAGTGGCCAAAATTACAGATGCTGATCTCTTGATTATGCTATCGGATATTGATGGCCTTTTTGATAAGAATCCCACTGTTTATGAAGATGCGGTTCTGCGAGAGCGAGTGGCAGAGATTACGGATGAAATCCTGGCCTCGGCTGGTGGTGCTGGTAGTAAATTCGGCACGGGAGGCATGCTCAGTAAGATTCAATCAGCCCAGATGATTTTTGAAAACGAGGGTCAGATGGTTCTGATGAATGGGGAGAATCCTCGGGATATTCTGCGACTCTTAGCAGGCGAGAAAATAGGAACCTGGTTTAAAAAGGCTGACTAAATCGAGGAGCTAATCTTGGGAGCTAATCCTTGAGCTTGGGGCCGTCTTGAGACCTGTGGTTTAGACAAGCTAGGCCATTATTTTGGCAGAAGCCTTTGCCTTTATAGTGAGGAGGAATGCAAATGACTGTGATTGAAGCGTTAGGAAAGCAGGCCCAGCAGGCTAGTCGAGACTTGCTGGCCTTGGGAACAGTTGAAAAAAATCGGCTACTCTTAGGGGTTGCCCAGACCCTAGTTCAAGAGACTGAAAAAATTTTAGCAGAAAATGCTAAGGATTTAAGTAAGGCCAAGGAACATGGGATTAGTCCCGTTATGGAGGACCGCCTGCGCCTGACAGGCCGGCGGATCCAAGCCATGGCAGAGGGATTGCGTCAGGTAGCGGATTTGCAGGATCCTATTGGACGGGTGGTGCAGGGCTTCACCAACTTAGATGGCCTGAAAATTGTGCAAAAACGGGTTCCCATAGGTGTCATTGCTATGATTTTTGAGAGTCGGCCCAATGTGTCGGTGGATGCCTTTAGCTTGGCCTTCAAGACTAACAATGCCATTATCCTACGCGGTGGCCGTGATGCCCTTAACTCCAATAAAATTTTGGTTAATCTGATTCGTCAGACTCTGAAAGCAGAAGGGCTCAATCCCGACATGGTCCAGCTGGTAGAAGACACCAGCCATGATGTGGCCGAAGAGCTGATGCAGGCAACCGATTATGTGGATCTCTTGATTCCTCGTGGTGGGTCTCGTTTGATTCAGACGGTTAAGGCCAAGGCCAAGGTGCCGATTATTGAGACAGGGGTCGGGAATGTCCATATTTATGTGGACGCGACAGCTGACCTAGAGATGGCGACTAGGATTGTCATCAATGCCAAGACCCAGCGGCCTAGCGTCTGCAATGCTGCAGAGAGTCTGGTAGTTCACCAGGCGGTGGCAGCCGAGTTTCTGCCCAAATTAGCAGAGGCCGTTAAGAAAGTCCATGCGGTTGAATTTCGAGCTGACCAAGGCGCTCTGGCCTTGATGCCAGAAGCAGTTCCTGCGACTGCAGAGGATTTTGCGACAGAATTTTTGGACTATGTCATGTCGGTCAAGATTGTTGCTAGCTTGCAGGAGGCTATTGATTGGGTCAATAACTATACGACCCACCACTCAGAAAGTATTATCACCCAGGACATTAATTCAGCTGATGCCTTCCAGGAGCAGGTAGATGCGGCGGCTGTCTATGTCAATGCCTCAACCCGCTTCACCGATGGCTTTGTCTTTGGCTTAGGGGCAGAAATCGGAATTTCAACTCAGAAGCTCCACGCCCGTGGTCCTATGGGCTTGGAGGCTCTGACCTCAACCAAGTTCTACATCAATGGTCAAGGCCAAATCAGAGAGTAAGCATTAGGAAGAAGGTCGTGCCTGAGCACGGCTTTTTTATACTCTTCAAAAATCAAAATTTTCCGTCGTTAACTCACCTCGCCGTACTTATTGAGGAAAGCAAGACTTTCTGCATCTTCAACCTCAAAAGGTCTCCCAGACCTTTTGAGCTGTCTTCGGTTCGTGCGATACGGAGCAAAGTTGGTCGATTTCACCAACTTTGTGAGGTTAGTAAGGGAGCTAGGCAATCGCTATGGAGATTGCCGTTTGACATCAGTCACTTTAGTGACTTGATGGCCTTGCTCCTTGCCTTGGCTAGTTTTGATTTTTATTGAGTATTAGTGAAGGCGGACTTTGTTTTTATGAGGCTACTAGCTAATCAGTCCATCTTTTGGGCTGGCACCTAGGGTTAAAACTCGACAAATTTCAAATGAAACTCATCTCGTTGATAAGCTGAATGTCTGCTAGAGGTTTTCCTTATAGATTTTTTGAGGGTGGTTTTCATTCAATGTTGGCCCTTAAATCTGGCTCTCGTTTGAGAAATACTTGGGCAGTTCTAGCACATTTATGGTAAAATAAAAGTTATGACAAATGAATTTCACCATGTGAGCGTTCTTCTGCACGAGACAGTTGACATGCTGGCCCCCAAGCCTGATGGTATCTATGTGGATGCCACCTTGGGTGGGGCAGGCCACAGCGCTTATTTGCTCTCAAAGTTGGGTCCCAAAGGCCATCTTTACTGTTTTGATCAGGACCAATCTGCTATAGATAATGCCCAGGTTAAGCTCAAAGATTATGTGGACAGGGGCATGGTGACCTTCATTAAAGATAATTTTCGCAATCTCAAGGCTGACCTAGCTGAAGAAGGGGTGACCCAAATTGACGGCATCCTTTATGATTTGGGGGTTTCTAGTCCCCAGTTGGACCAGCGAGAGCGAGGCTTTTCTTATAAGCAGGATGCTCCCTTAGATATGCGAATGAACCAAGAGGCCGACCTATCGGCCTACGATGTGGTCAATACATACAGCTATCAAGACCTGGTGAAAATCTTCTTCAAATATGGGGAAGATAAGTTTTCCAAGCAAATTGCCCGTAAGATTGAGCAGGCGAGAAAAAGTAAACCGATTGAGACAACGACTGAACTGACCGAGATTATCAAGTCAGCCAAGCCAGCCAAGGAATTAAAGAAAAAGGGGCACCCAGCCAAGCAGATTTTTCAGGCCATTCGGATTGCCGTCAATGATGAATTAGGGGCTGCGGATGAGTCTATTCAGCAGGCCTTGGAACTCCTAGCCTTGGATGGTCGGATTTCGGTCATTACCTTTCATTCTTTAGAAGACCGGCTGACCAAGCAAATCTTCAAAGAAGCTTCAAGTGTGGATGTGCCTAAGGGTTTACCCTTCATTCCTGAGGAAATGCAGCCCAAGATTGCCTTGGTCAATCGCAAGCCCATCTTACCCTCCCAAGAGGAGCTCTCAGTCAATAATCGGGCCCATTCAGCCAAGCTGAGGGTGGCTAAAAAAATTCGAAAGTAGTTAGAATTATGGCAAATAAAAAGCAAGAAGAAGTAGCCATTCAAAACGCCATTCAAAAGCGTTTTCGTAAGTTTTCCAGACTGGAGGTTGCTTTTTACGGCTCCATTATCATTACGGCTGTTCTGATGTCCGTAGGGATTATTTACTTACAGAGTCGCAATCTGCAACTCAAACAGCAGATTACTGAAATTAATAGTCAGATTAGTGATGCAGAAACGGACCTAAATAATGCCAAGCAGGAGGTCAATGAGCTGACGCGCTCGGACCGGATTGCCGAGATAGCTAAAAAGGCAGGTCTCAATATTGATAACTCTAATCTTGGAAATGTTGGGAGTAACAAGTAGCGCATGAAGAATTTGATTAATCGCTTCTTGTCCTATGTGACAAGGGATCGGCGAGGACCTCGGGCTAATCGAGAACGGGTCGGTCAAAATTTGATGATTACCACGGTTTTCATCTTTTTTATCTTTATCATTAATTTTGCCATCATTATTGGGACCGACTCTAAATTCGGAGTCAAACTAGCTCCCAAGGCCAAGGCTGTTTACCAGACAACAGTGACCAAGGCGGCCAAGCGGGGGACCATCTATGACCGCAATGGTAATGTGATTGCAGAGAATTCAACCACCTACACGATCTATGCCATTATTGACAAGAAGTATGTTTCAGCTAAGAAGGAAAAGCTCTATGTTCAAGACAAGGACTACGATAAGCTGGCCGACATTCTCAATCAGCAGTTAGGGGTGGAAAAGGACTATGTCTTAAAGCAATTGAGACAACCTAAGCTGACCCAGGTCTATTTTGGGTCTAAGGGGACTAATCTATCCTATTCGACCATGCAGGCTATTTCAGATGCGGCCAAGGAAGCAGGCATCAAGGGAGTTGACTTTGATACCAGTGCTAGCCGTCTTTATCCCAACGGAACCTTTGCCTCTGAGTTTATTGGCATTGCCCAGAAACAAAATGGTAAGAAGGGGGACTCAACCCTGGTCGGAACGACTGGACTGGAAGCCTCTATGGACAGCATCCTGTCGGGAACTGATGGTAAGGTTACCTACGAAAAGGACGAAAATGGGAATATCCTTTTTGGAACTGGGAAGAATATTAAAAAGACGATTGATGGGCGTGATGTCTATACTACTCTAGATGCCACCCTACAAACCTATCTGGAGACCCAGATGAATACCTTCATGGAAAAGGTTGGCAGTGCAACAGATGCTAGTGCTACCTTAGTCAATGCCCATACCGGCGAAATTTTGGCAACAACCCAAAGGCCTACCTATAATGCTGATACCCTGCAGGGAATGAGCAAGGATGAGGGCTATAATTGGAACAATATGCTTTACGGTACCAATTTTGAGCCTGGTTCTACCATGAAGGTTATGCTGCTGGCTTCGGCTCTCAATGAAGGAGCCTTCAACGCCAACCAAACCTACTACAATGGGGATGGTATCAAAATTGCTGATACCACCATCAATGACTGGGCGGTCAACCAAGGGACGTCATCTGGTCAGACCATGACCTTGGCGCAAGGCTTTGCTTATTCGTCTAATGTGGGAATGACTATTTTGGAACAGCAACTAGGTGATTCAACTTGGAGCAGCTACCTGTCTAAATTCCGTTTTGGTATGCCGACACGTTTCGGTATGGACAATGAGGAATCTGGATCAGTTTCCTTAGATAATAAGGTTACAGCAGCTATGTCAGCCTTCGGTCAAGGGGTGTCTGTTACAGAAATTCAGATGCTGCGGGCCTTCACAGCTGTTGCTAATAATGGTGTTATGTTGGAACCTCGTTTTGTCAATCAAATCTATGATTCTGCTGATAATAGCAGTCGAGTTAGTTCCACAGAAGTTGTGGGGAATCCTGTTTCTTCTGATGCGGCCAAGCAAACCCGTGACTATATGGTGGATGTCGGAACGGATCCTAATTATGGTACCCTTTATTCGTCTACAACAAATGCGCCAATTATTCAGGTTGGCAATTATTCAGTTGCTGTTAAATCAGGTACCGCCCAATATGCTGCTGGCGATGGCGGTTACGAGCAGGGTGAGCACAGCTATATCTATTCGGTTGTAGCTATGGTTCCTGCTGATGACCCTAAATTCATCATGTATGTGACTTTGAAGAAACCTGAGAACTTTAGTGGTTTATTCTGGGCTGATGTGGTCAATCCTGTCCTGGAGCAAGCCATGCTTATGCAGGATGAACTGTCATCAACCTCAGTCAGCTCACAGGCTTCATCTGAAACCGGCTATAAGATGCCAGATTTTACCGGTAAGAATGCTGGGGATGCTTCAACCACCCTGCGGCAAAATTTAGCCCATGTTATTCCTCTCGGAACTGGAAGCAAGGTCAAAAAGACTTCAGTCAAGGCCGGCAGCAATGTGAAATCGGGTCGCCAAGTCTTGATTTTAACTGATAAGTTTCAAGAACTGCCTGATATGTACGGTTGGACCAAGGCTAATGTCAAAATCTTTGCTGACTGGATGGGGATCAAGGTATCCTTCAAAGGATCTGAGTCGGGAACGGTTACCCAGCAGAATATTGACTCGGGTTCCAAGTTGAAAAATGTTAAAAAATTGACGATTACACTAGGAGACTAAGATGTTAACCATATTATTAGCAGGTTTGACTGCCTTCATTTTGACGGTAGTCGGAATACCCTTCTTTATCAAATTTTACCAGGCTAGGAAAATTGCCGGTCAACAGATGCACGAGGACGTTAAACAGCACCTGGCCAAGGCCGGAACGCCGACCATGGGGGGGACAGTCTTTATCCTTGCGGCAACCCTAGTGACTCTAGCCTTTTCAACCCTAAGTCTTTTTCGAGGAGCTGCTTTTGGAGCGACAGCTGGAATTCTCTCAGTTGTGGTCATCTACGGAATCATCGGCTTTCTAGATGACTTTCTCAAAATTTTCAAGAAAATTAACGAAGGGCTAACACCCTGGCAGAAGATGCTCCTGCAGATTCTGGCGGGCCTGATTTTCTACTTTACCCATGTTCGTCCTAGTGGAACGGATGCCATCAATATCTTTGGCTTTCAACTCCACATCGGCATTTTCTATCTAGCCTTTGTCCTTTTCTGGGTGGTTGGCTTCTCCAATGCTGTTAATCTGACCGATGGTATTGATGGGCTGGCTTCGATTTCAGTCGTTATTTCCCTGATTGCCTATGGTATTATTGCCTATCTTCAAAAGCAACCAGATATTCTCCTGATTATTGTGGTCATGATTGGTGGTCTCTTGGGCTTCTTTGTCTTCAATCACAAGCCTGCCAAGGTTTTCATGGGGGATGTCGGTAGTCTGGCCTTGGGGGCTATGCTGGCTTCCATTTCCATCGCCCTAAGACAGGAGTGGACCCTGCTCCTGATTGGCCTAGTCTATGTTTTGGAGACCGCTTCGGTCATGTTGCAGGTGACTTATTTCAAGGCTACCAAGAAAAAATATGGGGAAGGTCGGAGAATTTTTAGAATGACTCCCTTCCACCATCATTTGGAGCTAGGTGGCTTATCAGGCAAGGGAAAAGAATGGAGCGAGTGGAAGGTTGATGGCTTCCTCTGGGCCGTCGGTGCCTGCTCAAGTCTTGTCGCCCTCCTGATTTGGTTAATGATTAAATAAACAAAAGAAAGGTCTGGGAAGCTGGTTCCAAGGCCTTTCTTTTGGTATAATGGGTGAAGCAAATACGAGATGGCTTCATTAAGAAGCGCTCAAAGAGGTAAGTATGATGTTTAAAGATTATAATTTTAAGGACTATATCAATCGAGCTCTGGATTTGATGTCTTTTAAGGAGCCAACGCCAGTTCAGGCTAAGTTGATTCCAGTGGTTCGCTCTGGGCGTGACCTGGTGGGTGAGTCAAAGACCGGTTCGGGGAAGACCCACACTTTTTTGTTGCCTATTTTTGAGAAATTGCAAGAAAATCTCAATCAGGTCCAAGCGGTCATCACGGCTCCAAGTCGGGAGCTAGCTAGCCAAATCTACCAGGCTGCCAAACAAATCGCGACTCAGGCTGATAGTGAGATTCGTCTGGCCAATTATGTCGGTGGTACAGACAAGCTTCGTCAAATTGAAAAATTAAAAGCTGGTCAACCCCAGATTGTTATTGGAACACCTGGTCGGATTTATGACTTAATCAAATCGGGTCATCTGGATATTCACAAGGCTTCAACCTTTGTCGTTGACGAGGCCGACATGACCATGGACATGGGCTTTCTGGATACGGTTGATAAGATTGCAGCCAGCCTGCCAGAGACTGTCCAATTTTTGGTCTTCTCAGCTACCATTCCCCAGAAGCTCCAGCCTTTCTTAAAGAAATACCTGACCAATCCAGTGATTGAAAAGATTAAGACCCAGACGGTGATTGCGGATACCATTGATAACTGGTTACTCTCCACCAAGGGTCGAGATAAGAATAGTCAGATTTTGGAAATCCTGTCCAGCCTCCATCCCTATCTGGCCATGATTTTTGTTAATACCAAGGAGCGGGCAGATGAGCTCCATAATTTCTTGGTAGCCAATGGCCTAAAAGTCGCAAAAATCCACGGAGGAATCCCTCCTCGGGAACGCAAGCGAATCATGAATCAAATCAAGCGCTTGGATTATGAGTATATCGTAGCGACTGATTTGGCAGCTCGAGGTATTGATATTGAGGGGGTCAGCCATGTCATCAACGATGCCATCCCTCAGGATTTATCTTTCTTTGTCCATCGGGTCGGCCGGACGGGCCGCAACGGCCTTTCTGGTACAGCTATTACCCTCTATCAACCTAGTGATGACAGCGACATTCGTGAGCTAGAAAAACTGGGCATCAGCTTCCTACCTAAAGTTTTTAAGGATGGTCAATTCCAGGATACCTATGACCGTGACCGCCGGGCTAATCGGGAGAAATCCTATCAGAAGCTGGATACAGAAATGATTGGCCTGGTCAAGAAGAAAAAGAAGAAGGTCAAGCCAGGTTACAAGAAGAAAATCCAGTGGAAGGTTGATGAAAAACGCCGTAAGGAAAGGCGGGCAGCCGCCAAAGCCAGAGGACGTGCCAGTCGCAAGGCTAAAAAGCAGAGCTTTTAAAATTTATTAAGACAGGAAGTTAGGGCCCTTGTGCCTTAACTTTTTTACTTGTCCCGGCTACCCTTGCAGGCTGGATTGTCAGGGTCTTGCAAGTTGTTAGACCTCGGAAAAAGAAGGGGGGCTTGCGTCAACTTGTCCTGCTGGGGGGTTAGGCTAGTCTGCCTGACTATAATAAGAGCCACCACGTATGCTTTCATCCTTTGCCTTTCATAACTTAACTCAGTAGCCTTCGTCTTGATAGAATCTTGTTATCGCTTGATAGAAATTCCCTATTATTCAAGGGCAGGGGGACATGTTAAACTAGTGATAAGTATAACAAGATAAGGAGACGACCATGAAATTGAAGAAAATTTTTCTAACGAGTCTGGTCTTGGGCTTGGGAGCCCTAACATTAGCAGCCTGCTCTTCTAAATCAGGAAGTGCAGCTAAGCAGGACATTATTGTTGCTACTGATTCTGACACCGCTCCCTTCACCTTTACTGGCAAGGACAATAAGCAGACTGGCTACGATATTGAGGTGATGAAGGCTGTCTTCAAGGACTCTAAAAAATATAATGTCAAATTTGAAACGACTGAATTTGAGTCTATCCTGCCGGGAATTGATTCGGACCGTTACCAAATTGCAGCCAACGACTTTAACTATAATGCCGACCGCGCTAAGAAATACCTCTTCTCGGACCCGATTTCCCTGTCGAATTATGCCATTGTCACGAAGTCAAGCACCAAATACGATAAATTAGAGCAGCTCTCTGGTAAATCAACTGAGGCCTTGGCAGGTTCCAACTATGCTCAAACCTTGGAGGACTGGAATAAGGCTAATCCAGATAAGGATCCTATCAAGGTTAATTATGTTTCTGGCCAAACAGGCTTTACCTCACGCCTCCAGGATCTGGACCAAGGCAAGATTGACTTCATCTTCTATGACCAGATTTCTTCTAGCTACGCCTCCAAGGACCAGGGCTTTGACTTCACGGTTAGCCAGTTAAAAGATAAGATCGGTTCGGAAAAGGATGGCAAGGAATACATTCTTTTTGCCAAGACCGACCAAGGTAAGGAGTTACAAGTCTTCGTCAATAAACGCGTTAAGGAATTGCAAAAGGACGGTACCCTTGCCAAACTGAGTCAGAAATATTTCGGTGGCGACTATGTTTCCGACCTCAAATCCTAAGAAGAGCTATCAGCTGATAGCTTTTTTCTATGCCCCCTTTAGGATTTACTATTTTACAGCTCCCCTTTTGGATGATAGAATGAAATAATCATATAACTTGAATAAAGAAGAAACTAGGAGAACTTATGGCAGAAGATAATCGGATACAAGAGAAAACAAAAGAGTTCTTTAAAACGGCTAGGGGAAAGTTAATCGGCTTTTTCCTAGTTTTGGCTATAGTGATTTTGACCTTGGTGCAGGTTTGGGGCTACTTGGTTAAGTCTGGCCTCTATAACGACTTTGTTAAGACCCTGCCTGATGGTCGGCTCTTTAGTCTGCAGGCTGTTTTTAGTGCTATTCCAGATATTTTGAAACACCTGCCCATGACGCTGGGCCTAACCATCTGGGGCTCAATTTTTGGTTTGATTTTGGCCTTGCTCTTTGCCATCGTCAAGATCAATCGGGTGCCTGTTCTCTATCAAATTCAGGCCTTCTTTGTCAGCTTTTTACGGGGAACGCCTATCTTGGTCCAACTGATGTTGACCTACTACGGGATTCCGCTTTTGTTGCGTTACCTCAACATGAAGTTTAACACGGGCTGGAATATTAATAATATCTCCCCTATCGTCTTTGCGGTGGTAGCCTTTGCCCTTAATGAAGCGGCCTATACCAGTGAGACCATTCGGGCTGCCATTCAGGCTGTTGATGCCGGAGAAATCGAAGCTGCTAAGAGTCTGGGAATGACCAATGCGCAGATTTACCGTCGGGTTATTATCCCCAATGCTGCTGTGATTGCGACCCCAACCCTGATTAACACCCTGATTAGTTTGACCAAGGGAACCTCGCTGGCCTTTAGTGCAGGGATTATTGAAATGTTTGCCCAGGCTAAAATTATCGGTGGCCGTGACTATCGCTATTTTGAACGCTATATTTCGGTGGCTATTATCTACTGGATTGTCAGCATTGTGATTGAAAATATCGGTCGCTATATTGAAAAATCTATGGAAATTAAGTCGCCAGAAAATATTTCTGGTCGAGAAGGAGGCTTGCGCTAATGATTAAGATTAGAAATTTGACCAAGGCCTTTTCAGGACAAAAGGTTTTGGATAGCCTCGACTTGGATATTGAAAAAGGTCAAGTCATTGCCCTAGTTGGAGCTTCTGGTGCTGGGAAATCCACCTTCTTACGCAGTATGAATTACTTGGAAGAAGCCGATTCTGGGACCATCGAAATTGATGACTTCAAGGTGGATTTTGAAATTATTTCCAAGGAGCAAATCCTAACCCTGCGCCGTAAGCTGGCCATGGTTTTCCAGCAGTTTAATCTTTTTGAACGTCGGACAGCTCTGGACAACGTTAAGGAAGGCCTTAAGATTGTTAAAAAGCTTTCGGACAAGGAAGCGACTGCTATTGCCAAGGAGGAATTAAAGAAGGTTGGTCTTGCCGATCGTGAGAACCACTATCCTCGTCACCTCTCTGGTGGTCAGAAACAGCGGGTAGCCCTGGCTCGAGCTCTGGCTATGAAGCCAGATGTCCTCCTCTTGGATGAACCAACTTCAGCCCTAGACCCTGAATTGGTCGGAGAGGTGGAAAAATCCATTGCAGATGCGGCTAAGTCTGGCCAGACCATGGTCCTTGTCAGCCACGATATGAATTTTGTCGCCCAGGTTTCCGATAAGGTCCTCTTTCTGGAAAAGGGACATATTCTGGAGCAGGGGACACCTGACCAACTCTTTAACCACCCCAAGGAAGAAAGAACCAAAGAATTTTTTGCTAGTTACAAAAAATCCTATGTCTGATATAATAGAAATAAGTTTGAAGCTCGTTTGGCCAGTCAAGCGAGCTTTCTTGTGGCCTCAGCCAGCTTATGAGTATGAATCCATTGCTGAGTGCTTTGGTTGCTAGATATTAACTTCTTTGACGACAGGTGTCTTATGTTAACAGATATTTTTAAATTTTATTTGCAGGGGCTTTTTATGGCCATTGCCTTCGTTATTTTTGCAGTAATTTTTTGGATTGCCTACCGAGCCCTCAAGCTCAAGGATAAAACCATCAAGGAGCGGCAGAACACTCTCTATGACGGCATAATGATGGCCCTGATTTCAATTCCCATCCTATCTTTTGCCTTTATGGCTATTGTCCTGATGATTCGGTCATAATAATTGACCCCACCCCAATTCTGGAGTAAACTAGGGCTACTAAAGATAGGCGACAGATTGGATTTAGGGAGAAAGGCCTGCTTGCCTTTTTCCAACATTGAGGAAGGGAGCGGGATAAATCCTTGAGTTCAAGGAAGTCAATTTTGGCGCCCTGCCTCCTAACAGTTAATCTTAAAAATAAGAAGTTATCCCTAACTCTATTTGTCCCTAACAAAGCTAATAAAGGAGATACAAATGCTTTATGATACATTGGTAATTGGCTCTGGACCTGGTGGCATGACTGCAGCCCTCTATGCCGGTCGCTCAAACCTCAAGGTTGGTTTGATTGAGCAAGGAGCGCCAGGGGGTCAGATGAACAATACCTCGGATATTGAGAATTATCCTGGTTTTGAGACCATTTCTGGGCCGGATTTGTCCATGAAAATGTATGAACCCTTAGAAAAATTTGGTGTTGAAAACATCTATGGTATCGTTGAAAAAATTGAAGACCACGGCGATTTCAAGAGAGTTCTGACGGGCGATGAGCACTATGATGCCAAAACGATTATTCTGGCAACTGGAGCCAAGCACCGCTTGGTTGGGGTTCCTGGCGAAAACCAATACAATAGTCGTGGGGTTTCCTACTGTGCGGTCTGCGATGGGGCCTTCTTCCGCGATCAAGATCTCTTGGTCATTGGTGGGGGCGATTCAGCAGTAGAGGAAGGCATCTACCTGACCCAATTTGCTAAGACAGTGACCATCGTTCACCGTCGAGACCAATTGCGGGCCCAGAAGATACTTCAGGACCGTGCTTTCGCTAATGATAAGATTGACTTTATCTGGGATTCTGTTGTTGAGGAAATCAAGGGGGATGACGTCAAGGTCCGCTCGGTTGACATCAAAAATGTTAAGACGGGCCAAGTCATCAATCGAGAATTTGGCGGTGTCTTTGTCTATGTCGGTCTAGATCCTATTTCAAGTATGGTGAGCGAACTGGGGATTACAGATGAAGTCGGCTGGGTCATCACCGATGACAAGATGAAAACCAGTCGTCCTGGAATTTTTGCCATCGGCGATATTCGCCAAAAGGATTTGCGGCAGATTGCGACCGCCGTTGGCGATGGTGCCATCGCTGGTCAAGAGGTTTATCATTACATCAACGATTTGGCTTAGACTTAAACAGATGAAAGCCCGATGAGGCCTCTGTATACAGCCTTTCACAAGCATTCCGGCTGGAGTGCTTTTTTCTTATTGTCTGAATTGTGCTATAATATTACCAATATTCAAAAAAAGGAGGAAACTCTTTGCCCCTCCTGCCAGCTAGCTGGAGGAGAAAGATTAAATACTAAGATGTCAGAACAACACACCACGGAGGCGGAAGCCGAGACGACCAAGAATGGCATGGACCGAGGCTTGACCAACCGTCATGTCCAGATTATCGCCATTGCTGGAACCATTGGGACAGGGCTCTTTCTAGGGGCTGGGAAATCCATTCATCTGACAGGGCCATCCATCGTCCTCGTCTATATTATTACAGGGATTTTCATGTATCTAATGATGCGGGGCATCGGCGAAATGCTCTACATGGATCCTGATCAGCACACCTTTATCAACTTTATTACCAAGTATCTGGGTCAAGGTTGGGGCTATTTTGCAGGCTGGTCCTACTGGATTTCTCTGGTTCTTTTGGGAATGGCAGAGCTAACCGCCATTGCCAAGTACGTCCAATACTTTATCCCAGGAGCCCCCAGTTGGTTGATTCAGCTGGTCTTTCTGGTCCTCCTCTGCGGGGTTAATATCGTCGCTGTCGCAGTCTTTGGTGAGGTCGAATTTTGGTTTGGCATGATTAAGATTATTGCCATCCTTGCTCTAATAGCAACGGCTATTTTCATGGTTCTGACTGGCTTTAAGACCCCTGTCGGTCCTGCCAGTCTGGGAAATATCTTCCACGGCTTTAAATTCTTCCCTATGGGTGTGGACCACTTCCTTATGGCCTTTCAAATGGTCTTCTTTGCCTATCAGGCCATTGAATTTGTTGGGATTACCACTTCTGAAACCAAGAATCCACGCCAGGTCTTGCCCAAGGCCATCCACGCCATCCCTAGTCGGATTATGTTTTTCTATGTGGGTGCCTTGATTGCCATCATGTCCATTTTCCCTTGGCATCAGTTACCTGCTGACCAGTCTCCCTTTGTTATGGTCTTTAAATTGGCTGGTGTCAACTGGGCAGCTGCCTTGATTAACTTTGTTGTCTTGACAGCAGCAGCTTCCTCACTTAACTCCATGCTCTATTCCAGCGGTCGTCACCTCTACCAACTAGCCAGTGAGACCCCTGCTCTGGATAGATTCAAGCTCAATCGTTTGTCACGTACCAATGTCCCTCAAAATGCTATCTTTACCTCGGCAGGATTTATGGTTTTGGCGGCCATTCTCAGCGTTGTCCCTTGGATTTCTGATAGCTTTACGGTTATTACGTCATCTTCTTCTGGCGTTTATATCGCCATCTATGCCCTGACCATGCTGGCCCATATGCGTTACCGCAAGTCCAAAGACTTTATGGCAGACGGCTTTCTCATGCCAGCCTATAAGGTTCTTAATCCCTTGACCATTGCCTTCTTTGGCTTTATCTACCTGTCGCTCTTCCTGCAAGAATCAACCTTTATCGGTGCAGTCGGGGCCACCATCTGGATTTTAGTCATGGGAACGATTTGTCAAATCGCTACTAAAAAGCAAGCCATCAGATAAAGCAAAACCAGAAGCATGCCTTCTGGTTTTTTCGGTAGGACAGGCACGTCGCACATCTGGTGTGAAAGTTCCAGGGCTCACCCGCTATTGATGAGGAAGACAGGTTCTTCAAGTGATTTTCGGTTCTTTGGTAGGACAGGCACGTCGCACATCTGGTGTGAAAATCCTACGCCCTCCCCACTAAGGCTGAGCAGGCCTAGTCCTTCAAACGACTTTTCTTCATCCCATCTTATTTATGTTATAATAGTCACAAACTCAAAGGAGAAGCGCTTGATGTATAGAGATGACAGTTTAATCCTACATACTGACTTATATCAACTAAACATGATGCAGGTCTATTTTGATCAAGGTATCCATAATAAGAAGGCCGTTTTTGAGGTCTTTTTCCGTAAGGAACCCTTCGCTAATGGCTATGCGATTTTTGCTGGGCTGGAGCGGATTATTAACTATTTAAATCATCTTCATTTTTCAAAAACCGATTTGGCCTACCTGAAAGATTTGGGTTATCCCCAGGATTTCTTGACGTACTTGGAAAATCTCCAGATGACCTTGAGCGTTCGTTCTGCCAAGGAAGGAGATTTGGTTTTTGCCAATGAGCCCATTGTTCAAATTGAGGGTCCTTTAGCTCAGTGTCAGCTGGTTGAGACGGCTATCCTCAATATCGTCAACTACCAAACCCTGATTGCCACCAAAGCCGCACGCATTCGCTCAGTCATTGAGGATGAACCCCTCTTAGAATTTGGAACCCGTCGGGCTCAGGAATTGGATGCTGCCATCTGGGGAACCAGGGCTGCTGTTATCGGTGGCGCTAATGCCACCTCCAATGTGCGGGCTGGCAAGATGTTTGGTATTCCAGTCTCAGGAACCCATGCCCATGCCTTGGTCCAGGCTTATGGCAACGATTATGATGCCTTTATGGCTTATGCAGCTACTCATAAGGACTGTGTTTTCTTGGTAGATACCTATGATACCTTGCGACTGGGCGTTCCAGCTGCTATTAAGGCTGCCAAGGAGCTGGGGGACAAGATTAATTTTCTTGGGGTTCGCTTGGATTCTGGTGACTTGGCTTATTTGTCCAAGAAGGTTCGCAAGCAGTTGGATGAGGCTGGTTTCCCCGAGGCTCATATTTATGCCTCAAACGACCTTGATGAAAATACCATTCTCAACCTCAAGATGCAAAAGGCTAAGATTGATGTCTGGGGGGTTGGAACCAAGCTGATTACCGCCTATGACCAACCAGCCTTGGGCGCCGTCTATAAGATTGTGGCTTTGGAAGATGACAAAGGCATCATGCAAAACACCATTAAATTATCCAACAATGCTGAGAAGGTCTCAACGCCTGGTAAGAAGCAGGTTTGGCGGATTACTAGTCGTGATAAGGGCAAATCCGAAGGCGACTACATTACTTACGATGGGGTTGATGTCAATGAGGCTGAGGAGCTCCACATGTTCCACCCGACCTATACCTATATCAATAAGACTGTCAAAAATTTTGATGCTGTTCCCCTCTTGCAAGATGTCTTCGACCAGGGGCAACTCGTTTATCAGCAGCCAGACCTGATGGCTATCAAGGATTACGCCAAGAAGGAACTGGATCATCTCTGGGATGAATACAAGCGGGTCCTCAATCCTCAGGATTATCCAGTCGATTTGGCACCAGATGTCTGGCAAGATAAGATGGACCTGATTGCCAAGATGCGAGAGAAGGCTAATCAAACCCAGGATTTTTAAAAAAGGGCGAGAGCCTGAGCAAGGAAAACTGCTTAAAGACGGCAGAACCTTATGAGCTAGCTAGTTTTGCCTAGGTTGGTTTTTAAGCAGAAGAAAAGGAGATAGAAATGAGCTTACAAGCAGAAATTATTGAAAAATTAGGGGTTCAACCCCAGATTGACCCCAAGCAGGAAATCAGACGCTCAGTTGATTTCCTGAAGGCCTATCTAAAGAAGCATAGCTTTTTAAAAAGCTATGTGTTAGGGATTTCTGGTGGCCAGGACTCTAGTTTGGCTGGTCGTCTGGCCCAGATAGCTGTTGAGGAGTTGCGGGCCGAAACGGGTCAGGACTATCAATTCATCGCCATCCGCCTTCCTTACGGAGTTCAAGCGGATGAAGATGACGCCCAAAAGGCTCTGGCTTTCATTCAACCAGATGTCTTCCTGTCCATCAATATCAAGGAAGCAGTTGATGGTCAGGTGGCTGAATTGGCCAAGGCAGGCATTGTGGTTTCTGATTTCAATAAGGGGAACATCAAGGCGCGTCAACGGATGATTACCCAGTATGCGGTCGCGGGCGAAAATAGTGGAGCGGTCATCGGAACCGACCATGCAGCCGAAAATCTGACAGGTTTCTTCACCAAATTTGGTGATGGTGGCGCCGATATTCTTCCGCTTTTCCGCCTCAATAAGCGCCAAGGCAAGCAGCTTCTAGCAGAATTAGGCGCTGACAAGGCCCTCTATGAAAAAATTCCTACGGCAGACTTGGAGGAAAACAAACCAGGTATCGCCGATGAGGTGGCTCTAGGCGTGACCTATCAAGATATTGATGATTATCTCGAAGGTAAGGCTGTCAGCCCTGAGGCCCAAGAGACCATTGAAAAATGGTGGGCCAAGGGTGAGCATAAGCGCCACCTACCGATTACGGTCTTTGATGATTTTTGGAAAGATTAATACTCTTCGAAAATCAAAATTTTCCATCGTTAACTCACCTTGCCGTACTCCAGTACTGTCTTCAGTTCGTTGCCTCGGCTAATTCCGATTTTCATTGAGTATAAATTTGAGTAGTCCCCAGCGACTACTTTTTCTATCGCTTTTAAAAGTATTTTCTTGCTTGGCGTTTTTTTCTGTGTTATACTAATTGTAAGTTATAAGACTAATGGAGGCTTAGTGCTATGTTTTCAGCTGAGAAATTAAAAAATCGTCGGAAGGAATTGGGTCTGTCCCAGGCTGATGTTGCTAGGCAGCTGGGAATTTCTCGCCCCTCTTATTTTAATTGGGAAAATGGGAAAACTAAGCCCAATCAGAAGAATTGGACCAAGCTCAGTAAGATTCTGCAGGTGAACCCTTCCTACTTCCTGTCCGAGTATGAGATTGTTGAGACCTATGTCCAACTCAATAAGAGCAATAAAAAGAAGACCGTGGATTTTGCCAACCGTCTTTTGGCTGAGCAGGGCAAGATGCGTTCAGAAGCCGGTCGCAAGCTTTATGCCTACAAGGTCTATGAACGCTTGTCTGCTGGTACGGGTTATACTTACTTTAATGATGGCAACTATGATGAGGTCTTTTACGATGAAAAGATTGATCATGACTTTGCTTCTTGGGTTTTCGGAGATTCAATGGAACCAACCTATCTCAATGGTGAGGTGGTCCTGATTAAGCAGACCGGTTTTGACTATGATGGTGCGGTCTATGCGGTTGATTGGGATGGTCAGACCTATATCAAGCGAGTTTATCGCGAACCCGAAGGTCTGCGCCTGGTTTCCATCAACCAACAATATGCGGATAAATTTGCGCCCTACGATGAAAATCCAAGGATTGTTGGCAAGATTGTCGGCAACTTTATGCCTGTTGATGCTAGTGCCTAGAAATAAAGATAAGACTCCTAAGAGCAGTTCTTCAGGTTGGGCGGAACGGTTCTTAGGAGTCTTTTATACTCTTCAAAAATCAAAACTCCCCATCGTTAACCCACTTTGCCGTACTTACTGAGGAAAGCGAAGCTTTCCCTATTTCCAACCTCAAAAGGTCTCCCAGACCTTTTGAGCTACCTGCAGTTCGTTGCCTTGGCTACTTTTGATTTTTATTGAGTATTACTAATTTTATTTTCTACTTCATGAAAAAGCATCTGCTCTAGGCAAGGGGTAAAGACGCCGGTCCACTTTAGTGACTGGTGCCGCAGGAGCTGACCTGCTGTCTTTGCACCACTTGGTGGCACAGCAGACGACTAGTCACCCTTGCTGGGGTAAGACGACGAAGGTTTTGACATCTGTCAAAGCTCTTCTATCTTACTCCCAAACGGCAATCTCCATAGCGATTGCCTAGCTCCCTGCCTCATTCAGCCAGTCTAGTAATAGCGATTGTTCTAACCACGTAGGGTCTTAATCGTAGGGTAGGAGGAGCTGAGACTGGCTCAAGTCAAGGGTCAGCTGGTAATCACTATTGTCTCGGATAGTGTGTTCGAAGTCTGTGGTATAGAGGACTAGGCGGAGCTGGTCACCTTTATTTAGGCGGTAGATGCTTGGTTGCAGATCTAGCTGGATTGTCATCCATTGGTCGGCCTGAACATCATCAATGGATAGGAGGCCCTGACGATTTTGCAGGTTGAGAACCGCCTTGCTGATGACCCGATAGGGTGTCTCAACGAAGGGTAGCTCTAGGCAATTTTCGCGGACATAATTGCAACCATTATCAATGCCACGGGCTTCTTTAGTACTTGGGACATCCTTGTAGCGCTTTTTAAGACCAAAGTCCAGGACTTGGGCAGAGAGAAGGCCTTTAGCCCTTGAGGATTTAAGTCTGAGCTTGAGACGGGGGCGACCATTGACTAGCAGGTCCTCCTCAAGAGTCAAATCAATGGTAACCTGGTTAGCCTTACCTTTAAAGAGTTGAGCCTTAAAAATGTTGAAATCCTTGGCGTAGCGCTCAAAGTCCTCTTCTTGGTAGTGATTTTCAATAATCGCCTGGCCATGGCCCAAATCCAAGGTACGATAATGGCTTCCACCAAAGTCCTCTAGCCTTTGCCAAACCTGCTCTTGGCTGTTATCCTGCCAGATGACCCTAGGCAATTGAAAGCCATTGGCCTGACCCAGGAGCTTTTGCGTCAGGAGGGCATTCATACTTTCACGGAAATCAATGGATTGCCAGTTATTCATGTAGACATGCATGCCATTGTGGAAAAAGAGGTGTTTGTTAATGTCGCTCGGCAGGGCCTTGAAGAATTGGTAGGCATGGAGGGGCTTGACATTCCAATCCTGACTACCGTGGGTCAGGATGACTTGGGCCTTGACCTCCTTGGCGTGGCTGACATAGTTGCGGTCCTGCCAAAACTGGCTATAGTCACCCTTGTCTCTGTCTAGGTCCTGGCTCATTTGCCTGAGGAAGGCCTGGTAGGCCTGGTTGCTGCGGAGGTATTCCCCTCCTAGAAGGTTTCTGGAATAAGTATATTCGGTCAAGACATCTAGGTCTTCACCAGGATAGCCCCCAGGACTAGAGACTAGGCCGTTTTCCCGATAATAGTCATACCAAGATGAAATCCCCGCCTCGGCAATGATGACTTCTAGGCCATCTACGGCGGTAGTGGCTAGGGCATTGGACATGGTGCCCAGATAAGAAATCCCTGTCGTGACCACCTTACCAGAAGCCCAGTCAGCTAGGACCTGGGTGGAGCGCTTGGGGCTGGTGTAGGCGACAGCTCGGCCATTGAGCCAGTCAATAACTGCCCGAAAGGCATTGACCTGCTGGTAGTCCCCACTGGTCATAAAGCCTTCAGAAGCCAGCGTCCCCAGGCCTGAAACATAGATATTGGCGAAACCTCGAGCCAATAAGTAGTCGTTGAGACTGTAGTTGGCAATATGGGTAAAGGTCTCGCTGGCAGGGCCTTGCGGAGCCTGAGAATGGCTATAGGCAACTTGTGGGATGGGCTTCACCTCCACCTCAATCTTGTGGGCAGGTTTGGAACTTAATAGTCCTTCCATCTTGTGCATCTTTTTATCATTGGCCACAGGATTGGTCCCTTGGTGATAGGGGCTGGCTGTCAGAGTCGTTGGTAGAGCTTGGTCAGTTTGTGGACGTAGAATATGGACTCGAATCAGGTCTTTTTTTCCATCCTGATCACTATCAAGACCGGTTTCAACGTAGACCACTTCACGGATGATTTGGCTGGTATCAAAGGATGCCAGACTTTTTCCGTTGAAGTAGTGATAGTGGTTATCGGCAGGAAGAAGCCCCTGACTAAGGAGCTTATCAATCAGAGTCATACCAGTTTTTTGCCTGGTCGCTAGTAATTGGTGGAGATTGAGAAGGAATTCTTCCTCCTGAAAGGCAATCGGAAAAGCGATCTTTTCTATAAAAGTATTGACCTCCTCAAAATCGACATGGGGAATGAAGTCCAAAAGTTGGAGAGCAACCATGTAGAAGACCTCTGACGTCAAGGCTTGATCGGATTGGAAAAAGGCCAGCAAATCAGTATCGAAGTCGGCAAGCCAATTGGCTAGAGGGATGTCTCTATCTTCATATTGGAAGAAACCCTTACGAAGGAACTCCTCCAGGTTAGCTTTGGCAGACTTTTCTAAGGAGACCGAAAACCCCAGCTCCCTTAATTCTTTCTCAGCTTCTTGGATTGAAAGGGGAATATAACTGAATTGATTGAAACGCATGCTCTCACCTCACTAGTAATACTCAATGAAAATCAAAATTGGCCAAGGCAAGGAGCAATGACATCAAGTCACTAAAGTGACTGATGTCAAACGGCAATCTCCATAGCGATTGCCTAGCTCCCTTACTAACCTCACAAAGTTGGTGAAATCGACCAACTTTGCTCCGCATCG
>SKER01000080.1_pt1 | contig 130075 bp, 100 predicted proteins | sample 4826961 | NCBI WGS metagenome assembly SKER01 (sample SAMN11008804, study PRJNA524170) | human gut metagenome | biome: Human fecal sample; material: Feces; isolation source: fecal sample from pouch patient p47 | host: Homo sapiens | place: Israel: Tel-Aviv | collected 2016-11-16
CTGCCGTTTGGTGGCCATGCTGATCCTGTCTTCCATGGAACCAGCCAAGCAGGAGGGATGGGTTTCGCGCTCACCCCCGGTGAGGCACCACTACACTTTTCGCGCTCAAAAAACGTGATGCACGTCGCTTCGCGGCGCATGAGGATGAGCATAAGTACGATGGCGATGAAGACGATCCGGCGTAAAGCCGGATGTGGTGCCGTGCGGGGCTTCGTCCTTCATGTCTAATCGCGATTAAATTGATATTAATTATGCAATCGGCTACTTTTATTTGACTTATTTCTCGTCTTATCTTATAGTTTCTACAATTAAGAGCCTAACTCGGAAAGAGAGGCGGAACAATGGGTATGAAATATAGGAGTTTGGCGCGGTCGTTCCATACCGACAGATCCAATGACGCCTTCAACAACCATGCGAAGCTTGCCCGGCAACGGCTCGAGGCGGACCCCACATTCAGGACCGGGGTCGTCACCCCTCTGGGCGAACTGTTCGCCGCCACACCACGCGAGACATCCATGCTCACGGAAAAGATACTTCTCGCGGAACGGCGGGTATCCCGGCTCTGGAACCAAATCCCTGGCGTCATGCGCTGGGACTACATACGGCACTCCATCAGCGAGGAATTGTTCGCCACCAACGAGATGGAAGGCGTACGCAGCACCCGCAAGGAAACCCAGGAAGCCGTGGAAGCGGCCGACAAGGCGAGGAAGGACGGCGACGACCCCAAGGCTCGGTTCAGCGAATTCGCCAAGCTGTACCTGAACCTCACCGACAAGGACTCCGCACTGCCGGCGGGAATCGCCGACATCCGCGACATCTACGACAAGATCGTGCTCGACGAAATCAACGAGAGCGACAAGCCGGACGGCGAACTGTTCCGGAAAGGCGACATGGAAATACAAGGCCCGCACGGTCTCGCGATCCACAATGGAGTCAAAGGCGAAGGCAATATCGGCGCACTCCTCACCGACATGATCCATCTCGCGACCTCCGACGAGATTCCCCGGCTGCAGTCGGCCATCATGTCGCACTTCCTGTTCGAATACGTCCACCCGTTCTACGACGGCAACGGCAGAACCGGCCGGTATCTCCTGGCCCTGTACCTGAACCACGACCTAACCATGCCCACCGTGCTGTCGTTGTCCCGCACCATCGCGGAGAACAAGAACGCCTACTACAAGGCATTCATGGAGGCGGAGGACAAGCTGAACTGTGGCGAACTCACGCTCTTCGTGAACACCATCCTCGGATTCATCCGGAAGGCCCAGGACGAGCTGATCGACGAACTCGAAGTTAGAGTCGACCAGCTCGACAAGGGCCGGGCGGTCTGCGACCAGCTCGAACGGAAGCACGGTCTGTCCGCGAAGGCGGTCTCGATACTATATGGCGTGATCCAGGAGGAGATGTTCGACTCGACCAAGTCCATGACGCTGAACGATGCCGCATACCATATCAGACTATCCAAGCAAAGCGCGAGAAAGTACGTGGGAGAGCTCATGGACGCGGGTCTCGCCATCCAGTCCGGGAAGCGCCCACTGAAAATACGGGCATCGGAATCGTTGAAGGGCATCCTTGAGGCCGGAATGGGCGAGGACGCCGGAGAGCATGGCGGCAAAACCCAACAAGAAGAAACAGAAACCGCCCACGAGGGCGATCCCGCATAACTCAACTATCCGGAAATTCCGGATAGTTGAGTTATCATTAAACATCGCGACCGGATGGATGGTCAAGGTTTATCCGCTGCGTGAAACGTCGAGTGAAACGTGTTTCTCGCGGCGGAACTCCCACGTCCCGTCCGCGCGATGGACGATGCCGCCAGATCCCTTCGTACGTCGTCTGCCATTGGCCGCCATGATGTTCCTCCCTGTCGGGAGCGCCTTCGGGCATCTGCCGCAAGCGCCCTCCCAAGGGCACTCTATTGGCACTCTATCCGGGCCACAAATGGCCAGATACGTGGCAAAAACGGCCATTCCCCAGTAATCGAAAAACGGCGGAATCCCAACGTGTCCGGAGACCGGAAACGTTGGGATTCCGCCGTTTTTCAGGGCTGCAACCCCCTACTTGCTCACATTGAACTTGAACTCGACGATGTCGCCGTCCTGCATGACGTAGTCGCGTCCCTCCTGACGGAGCTTGCCTTCCTCCTTGATCTTGACCATGGAGCCTTCGGCGGCCACGAAGTCGTCGTAGGAGACGATGTCGGCCTTGATGAAGCCCCTTTCAAAATCGGTGTGGATGACGCCGGCCGCCTGCGGGGCGGTCCAGCCCTTGTGGATTTGCCAGGCGCGCACCTCCTTGACTCCAGCGGTCAGGAAGGTCTGCAAGCCGAGGATGTCGAAGCCGACGCGGGCGAGCTGGTCGAGACCGGATTCGGACAGCCCGGCGTCCTCCAGCATCTCGCGGGCGTCCGCCTCGTCGAGGTCGGTCAGGTCGGATTCGAACTGGGCGTTGAGGAACACGGCCGGCGCCGGCGCCACGGATGCGGCGAGCTTGGCCTGCAACTCCTTGTTGGCGAGCTCGTTATCGTCCACGTTGAACACGTAGATGAACGGCTTGGCGGTCATCAGGTGCAGGTCGTAGATGTCGTCCTTGTTGATCTTGCCTGCGGCGGCGGCATGGTCGATGGTCTCGCCGGCTTCAAGGATCTCCTTGGCCTTCTTGACCGCGTCCATGTACGCCTGCTCGATCTTCTTGCCGCGCAGGTCCTTTTCGAGCTTCGGCAGCGCGTTCTCGATGGTCTGCATGTCGGCGAGGATCAGCTCGGTGTTGATCGTGTCGATGTCGTCGGCCGGATCCACCTTGCCGTTGACATGCACGATGTCGTCGTCCTCGAACGCGCGCACGACCTCGCAGATCGCGTCGGCCTCGCGGATGTTGGCCAGGAACTTGTTGCCCAGGCCTTCGCCTTCGGAGGCGCCCTTGACGATGCCGGCGATGTCGACGAAGGTGACGGTCGCGGGCACGATCTTCTCGGTGTGCACCAGCTCGGCGAGCACGGGAAGGCGCTTGTCCGGCAGCGGAACGATGCCGGTGTTCGGCTCGATGGTGGCGAACGGGTAGTTTTCGGCGAGGACATTATTGCGCGTCAGCGCGTTGAACATGGTGGACTTGCCGACATTCGGCAGGCCAACGATTCCGATAGTTAGAGACATAGTATCCAGTATTGGTGTCAAGGTGGACGTTGGCCGCGCCGATGACGCAATTCGTTGCAGCGAATCGTTCTCAATAACAAAAGTGCGAGTCTCACGCTCGGCAAAACGAACATGAACACCGTATATTGCCCGGAATATAAGGGTTCTGGACAATGTGCGGCTGAGTGGTTTTGTTCGTTTTCCTCACACGTTTCTTATTGAGAACGATTCGCTGCGATTGGCAGACAGCAAAAACGTCACAGCTCGGCCGCGCCGATGCGCCGCACTGCCTCGCGCAGCAGCGATTCGTCCTTCAGCAGGCTGAGCCGCACCCAATCCTTGCCGACGCGGCCGAAGCACGTGCCCGGCAGCCCGGCCACCTGCGCCACGTCAAGCAACGCGTCGGCGAAACGTTGCCCGCTCCACCCCTCAGGCGCCTTGAACCACACGTAGATACCGCCGGCGGAGTCGAACACGTCGAATCCGAGCGAGCGCAGTCCCCCGGCGACGATCTCGCGCCGCCCGGCATACCGCCGGGCCAGTTCGTCGACGCACGACTGGTCGCTGTTCAGTGCCACGGCGCCGGCATCCTGGATCATGCCGGTGACCATCGAACCCATCTGATAATGGTATTGCTTGAGCCGTGCGACCACGTCCCGGTTTCCGGCGACGAACCCGGCCCTCCACCCGGCCATCGCGTACATCTTCGACAGTGAATCCACTTCAACGGACACGTCGGACGCGCCCGGCACCGTCAGCAGGCTGACCTGCTGGTCGCTCACGCCGAGTCCCGTGTATGCGAAGTCATGCACGATGAGGAAGCCGTACCGCTTGGCGAGCTCCACCGCGTGCTCGAAGAATGACGCCGGCGCCTGCGCGCCCGTGGGGTTGTTCGGATAGTTGAGTATCAGTATGCGCAGCCGGCGCCACACCGATTCGTCCACCGCGTCCAGGTCGGGCAGCCAGCCGAGTTCGGCGCGGGCGGGCAGCAGTATCTCCTCCGCCCCGTGCATGACGGACATACAATGGTACGACGGATAGTAGGGGTCGACGAATGCGACGGCGTCACCGCGGTCGATCAGAATCGCGAACAGTCCGGCGAGCCCGTCAACCGCGCCTTCCACGGCGAACAGCTGGGAACGCCAGTCCAGTTCGACACCATGCACGTTGCGGTACCAGTTCGCGGCGGCCTGCAGGAACGCCGGCTTACCATCGAACGGCGTGTATCGCGCGTTGAGCGGGTCGTCGACCGACGATTTGGCGACGTCGCGGATGAATTCGGCCGGGTATGCGTCGGGGTTGCCCTTCGCCAGGTCGATCACGTCGGCGCCGGACGCCACGGCTGCGGCGACTTTCACGTCCATGTCGGCGAACACGTTCGGCGGGATGATCTGGGCGACCGGCGCGAACCGGGGCGCCCATACGCCATCGCGGGTGTCGTCGTCTTGTGCGGCGCTCATTGCGGTATTGCTCCTTTGGGATGGGGTTATATAGGAACGGAAAAAGAGGGGACATGTGGCAAGGACCGCCCTCCGGCGTTACGCGCCATCTCCCGCCAGCGGGAGGTGGCATGCCGTCGCCCCGCTGGCGAAGGACTGTCGGCGTAGCCGACTTCGGGCGGTCCGAGGAGGAAGCGAATCTCAGTGCTGCAGCCGCTTGGCGAGCAGGTTGCAGATCAGCTGGCTGACGAACACGATGACGAGAATGATCAGTGTAGCCACCAGCGTCACGTCGCTCTGGAACCGGTTGTAACCGCGGATGATCGCGAGGTTACCCAAACCACCTCCACCGACCACGCCAGCCATGGCGGAGAAGGCGACCACGTTGATGAACGACAGCGCCGACACTCGGATGATCGGCACGCGCCCTTCGCGCAGGTACACGCGCCATATGATGTCGAGCGTGCCCAGGCCGGATGCCTTGGCCGCTTCGACCAGGCCGGGGTCTATCTCCAGCAGCGCGTTCTCGACCTGCCGGGCGTAGAACGGCACGGTCGCGCCCACGATCGGCACGATCATCGCCTCGGTGCCGATGGAGGTGCCGACGATCACTCGCGTCACGCCGACCAGCAGGGCCATGAGAATGATGAACGGGATGGATCGCACGATGTTGACGATCTTGTCGAGGATGTTGTAGACGATCACGTTCTGCGTGAGCCCGCCGCGTCTGGTAAGCAACAGCAGCAGACCGAGCACAAGGCCGATCGCGTATCCGATCACCGCGCCGACGATCACCATGTACAGGGTCTCGTAGGTCGCGTCCCAGACCTCCGGCCAGATCATCGACACATTCGGCAGCCATGTCTCCAGCAGATCATTCATTGTCGTTCTCCTCCACCTCGTTCACATGCAGGTCGGCGAGCGGCGTCGCGCTCACCCCGACCGTCGGGAAATACGCGAGCGCCTTGCTGACCGCCTCGGCCGGACCATCCAGACTGACCAGGATCATGCCGACCGGCGTGCCGTGAATCACGTCCACGTTGCCGAACATGATGTTGCCTCTCACGCCGAACCGTTCGCGTATGTCGGCCATCAGCGTCTCCTCCGCACCGGAGCCGACCGAGAACAGCAGGTACACGCTGCCGCTCTCCCGCTCCTTGCTGAACAGCGGGTGCTCCTGGACGAGCGTGATGCCCTTGTTCATGTTGCCGGACGTGTAGATGAACTCGCGGGTCAGTTCGTTGGACGGGTGGTCGAACACGTCGAGGATGGACCCGTCGTCGACGACCTTGCCGTGGCTCATGACCGCCAGGTCGGTGCAGATGTCCTTGACGACCTGCATCTGGTGAGTGATGAGCACGATGGTCAGGCCGAGCCGTGCATTGAGGTCCTTGAGCAGGGCGAGGATCGACCGGGTGGTGCGCGGGTCGAGCGCGCTGGTCGCCTCGTCGCACAGCAGCACCTCCGGGTCGCCGATCAGCGCACGCGCGATGGCGACGCGCTGCTGCTGGCCACCGGAGAGCTGCCGCGGATACGCCTTGGCCTTGTCGGCGATACCGACGAGTTCCAGCAGATGCATGGCCTTCGCGCGGGCGTCCTTGCGGGATACCTTCTCGTGGATGAGCGGCAGGGTGACATTGTCAAGCACGGTTCTGGATGGCATCAGGTTGAAGTGCTGGAAGATCATCGCAATCTTGCGGCGCAGCGGTAGCAGCCGGCCCTCGCCGAGCGTGCTGATGGTGGTTCCGTTGAAGGTCACGGTGCCGCTGGTCGGACGCTGCAGGACGTTCATCGTGCGCACCAGCGTCGATTTTCCGGCGCCGGAGAAACCGATGATGCCGTATATGGAGCCCTTGTTGATGGTCAGGGACACGTCGTCGACGGCGCGAAAGCGTTTTTTGCCGCGGCCGAATTCGACGGTGACGTGGTCAAGCGAGATCAGAGGGGCGCCGGCGGCGACGGAATCCGAAGCCTCCGCCGCTGCGGTTGCGGTTGCGTTGACGGTTGCGTCGCTCACGCGGCCTCACCCGCCCGACCCGCAGCACCATCCGCCCCATCGACGGCGGACTTGCCGGCCGCCGCGAGCACGGCGTCGAGGATCTCCTTCTCGCCGGACAGCACGAAGTCCTCCATCACCGGGCTGAACGGCAGCGGCGTGAACCGCGCGCCGACGCGCAGCACCGGCCCGCGCAGATAATCGAAATGGTTCTCGGCCACGCGCGCCGCGATCTCGCCGCCCACGCCGCCGATCTTGATGGCCTCGTGCGCGATGACCAGATGACCGGTCTTCTTCACCGACGCGTAGATGGTCGGCATGTCGAGCGGCGTGATGGACCGCAGGTCGATGACCTCCACGCTCACGCCGTATTCGCGCCGTGCAACATCCGCGGCAGCGAGCGCCTTGGTGAGCATCAGACCGTAGGAGACCAGCGTCACGTCGGCGCCTTCGCGCACGACCTCCGCACGGCTCAGGTCGATGGGCGGCAGGTCCTCGGGCACGTCGCCCTTGACCGGGAACAGTCCCTTGTTCTCGAAGTAGATGACCGGGTTAGGATCCTTGATGGCCGCCTTGAGCAGCTGCTTGCCGTTGGCCGGCGTCGAGGGCACGACCACGCGGATGCCGGGGATGTTGGTGAACCACGTCTCCAGCGACTGGGAATGCTGGGCGGCGCCGTGCTTCATCAGGCCGTCGGGCGCGCGCAGCACCAGCGACATGGTGGCCTGTCCGCCGAACATGTAGTGCGCCTTGGCCATCTGGTTGAGCACCTCGTCCATGGCGATGCCGATGAAATCCGCGAAATGCAGGTCGATGACCGGCTTGGCGCCGGCGATGGCCGCGCCGACGCCGGCGCCGACGAGCGCCGTCTCGGAGATCGGCGTGTCAAGCACGCGCTCGGGGAATTCGTCCTTCATGCCGGCGAACTGGCCGAAGATGCCGCCCTGCTTGGCGATGTCCTCGCCGTAGACGAACACACGTTCGTCGGCTCGCATCTCTTCGAGCATGGCCTCGCGAGTCGCCTCGCCGAATGTGATGATTCGCTCACTCATATAGGTTCACCTCACCGCTGAATACGTCGTCCAAGGCGTCCTCGGCCTTGGGGAATGGACTGTTTACCGCAAATTCCAGAGCCTGTGCGAACTCCTGGTCGAGCCGCTCCTCCGCGGCGTCGAGGTCGTCCTGCGCGACGACGCCTTCGAGCAGGATCTTGCGCCGGAACCGGTCAATCGGGTCGTTGTAGAGTTTCCACTCCTCGACCTCCTCCTGGGAACGGTACTTCTGCGGGTCGGTGATGAAGTGGCCGTCGCGCCGGTAGGTCTTGCATTCCAGGATGGAGGGGCCGTCGCCGCGGCGGGCGCGGTCGATGAGCTTGGCGGAGGCGTCTCGCACGGATTCGACGTCGTTGCCGTCGACGGTGACACCGGGGATGCCGTATCCCTGAGCGCGTTCCGACAGGTAGTCCACGTTCTTGATGTCGTCGAAGCGGGTGGTGGATGCCCACGCGTTGTTCTCGCACACGTAGATGACCGGCAGTTTCCAGCTGGCGGCGAGGTTCACGGCCTCGTGGAAGGTGCCTCGGCTAGATGCGCCGTCGCCGAAGAAGCACACGGCCACGTCGCTGCCGTGCCGCTGCTTGATGGCGAGCGCCGCGCCGGTGGCGATGTTGAAGCCGCCGCCGACCACGCCGTTCGCGCCCAGCATGCCGACGCTGAAGTCTGCGAGATGCATGGAGCCGCCCTTGCCCTTGCAGTATCCGGTGGCGCGGCCGTAGAGCTCGGCGAGCGAACGGTCGACGCGGGCGCCTTTGGCGAGGGTGTGGCCGTGGCCGCGGTGGGTGCTGGTCACGTAATCGTGGTGGGTGAGGTTGCTGCATACGCCGGTGGCGACGGCCTCCTCGCCGATGTACAGGTGGGCAGGTCCGACGATCTCCTTGCCGATGTGCGCCTTGACGGTTTCCTCGAACCGGCGGATCTTGCGCATGGTGGTGTAGAGGTCAACGGCCTGCTGCGTGGTCAATGGTGTGCTCATGATGTGCGGGCTTTCGTATGTTCCTTGGTTTGTTTCCTGTTGGATGTGGGCGGCGCGTGGGCCCGTCCCGACTTGTGCCGGGCCTTGCGCGGGAATCGTCGCGGCATGGCCGTCTCCTGCATGGTCCGTCTGACGACCTGTGCGGCCGTCCTTCACGGATGCCATGCCGGGCCATATGGCCGACCTGCCATGATGCCGGCCGGAGGGCCGCCGCGGTGCGGACCGTCCCTTTGGTCCGCGCCATCCCGTCCGGCTGGCATCATGTCTTCTCGGCGAGCACTCCCCTTCAGCCGAGATGCGTCGACGTTCCCCGTTCGCGTCGCTTGTCGTGTGTGTTGTTATGTTGCGTGCTGCGGTTGCGGCGGCATTCGCCGCATGTCACCACAGCGGAATGACGGCCCCCTTGTACAGCTTGTCGATCAGTTTCTTGACGTCGTCGCTGCGGTAGGCGTCCACGATTTTCTTGTAGGTGGCGTTGTCCTTATCCTTGGCGCGGGAGACGATGATGTTGTAGTACGGCTTGGACTGCTCGTTGACCGGCTCGATGTAGATGGCGTCCGACTTGGGGTTGAGTCCCGCGTCGAGGGCCATGAACACGTTGATGACGCTGGCTCCGACGTCGGGCAGCGAACGGGCGGTCTGCGAGGCTTCCAGCTCGGTGATCTTCAGGTTCTTCGGGTTGGACACGATGTCGTCCGGCGTGGGGTTCGCACCTTCCTTGTAGTCGAGCTTGATCAGGCCGGCGGACTGGAGCAGCAGCAGGCCGCGGGCCGCGTTGACGGAGTCGTTGGCGATGGTGACTTCGGAGCCTTCCGGAATGTCTTCGACCTTCTTGGCCTTGTCGGAGTACAGGCTGATCGGGTTGAGCACCGTCTCGCCGACTGCGGCGAGCGCGTTGTCGTGCGTCTTGTTGAAGTCGTCCATGAGGATGTAGCCCTGGTAGGCGTTGAGGTCGATGTCTCCCTTGTCGAGCGCCTCGTTCGGCTGGATGTAGTCGGAGAACTTCACCAGTTCGACGTTGATGCCCTCCTTCTTCAGGTTCGGGATGACGACCTGATCCCAGACCTCGTTGCTGTCGCCGACCACGCCGACCTTGACGGTGGTGCCGGAGTCTGCCGAGCTGCTGTTCCCGCACGCCGTCAGACCGCCGACAAGCGATGTGACCGCCAATACCGCCGCAGCGATTCTCCTGATCTTCATGTCTCTTCGTTCCCCCTGGTATCGTGTTTGGTTTGTGCCGTGTGTTTGGATGCTAAGATTGCTGATCGTGCACATTGATCTTGTGCGCCCGCTGCGTTCCGGCGGGATGCCGGCCGTTTTCGCGAACAATGTTCAGCGTAATGCGCGTTTTCACGCGGTTCTTGCGATTGCGTCGAACAGGGCTATCGCCGAAATCTATATGCCGCTATCATGCGCGTATGCCGCACGGCCGGCGAATGCGCGCCCGGGCGGCGCGGAGGCCACCACCAGTCTCACATATTGAGACATAAAGCCGTCATCTCGTCGGATTCGCCGGCAGAATCCAGCGCCGTAACCGAATCGCCTCGAATGGACCGGTCCCGGAGACGGTGGCATAATACACGCGGAAAACATCAGTCACGGCGAAACCGTGCAAGGGAGGGAACATGATCATCACCACCGCATCCGGCGCATCAACGGCGTCCGGCAGTCCTGTCAACGGCATTCTGCTGGCGATCCACGCGGGAGCCGGCGACCGGAGCAAGGATGGCAGCGCGCAGAAGACTGCGCAGGCCGAGCGCGATCTGCGTCGGGCGCTGGACGCCGGCTACGCGCTGCTCGAACAGGGCGCGCCCGCCGAGGATGCGGTATGCGCCGCGATTCATGTGATGGAGGATGCGCCGGAGTTCAACGCCGGTCGGGGCGCGGCGCTGACCAGCGAGGGAAAGGTGTCGATGGACGCCTGCCTGATGACCGGCGACGGCGAGGTCGGCTCCGCCGCCGGGCTGACCACGGCCCGGCATCCGATCGATGTGGCCCGGGCGGTCAAGGAGCGCGCCAAGCACACGATGTTCGCGCTGCCGGGCGAGGACCTGCTGCGCTCGTGGGGCATCGAATTGCGCGATCCGTCGTATTTCGTGACCGAGGAACGCCGGCGTTCGCTGGCACGCGCCCAATCCGAGGGCGACGCCTGGGAGAAGCACGGCACGATCGGCGCGGTGGCGAGGGATGCCGCCGGACATGTGGCGGCGGGGACGTCCACGGGCGGCATCACGAACCAGATGCCGGGGCGCGTCGGGGATTCGCCGCTGCCCGGATGCGGCACGTACGCGGCCGATGACAGCGTCGCCGTGTCATGCACGGGTATCGGCGAGGCGTTCGTGAGGTCTGTCGCGGCGCATCAAATCGCGGATCGTGTGCGGTTCGCCGGCCAGTCAGTGCAGGAGGCCGCTCAGGCCGCACTGGATGACGTGGCGGCCCGGCGCGGCGACGGCGGCGTCATCGTCATGCCGGTCAGCGGCGACGGCGTCATCGCCTACAACAGCGAGACGATGAACTACGGATACGTCACCGCCGACGGCGTCCGCGTCGTTCACGGCGCCGAATAACAACAGACGGCCTGCGCCATCCGACGACAGCTTTCCGTCCATCCCGCGAAAGTCCCATTTGCGGCGTGCGATATGGAACTTTCGCGGAATAGGGCACCGGACGATATCGAGCTACACCGCGGATGACGACCGTCCGATGGACCCTTTTGCGGGGTCAGCCTACGATGGCGTCGACGGCGTCGATGACGGCTCCGCGGAAGCCGTCCTTCTCCAGCTTGGCGACGCCGCGGATCGTGGTGCCGCCGGGCGAGCAGACGGCATCCTTCATCGCTCCGGGATGGGTCCCGGTGGCCATGTACAGCGCCCCCACGCCCTCGACCATCTTCGCGGCGAGCCGGTATGCGGTGGCCCGCTGCAGTCCGTACTGCACGCCGGCGTCACCCAGCGCCTCAATGTACATGTCGGTGAAGGCGGGTGCGCAGCCGGCCACCACCATGGCGATGGTCATGTGTGCGGTGTCGACGCGCTCGATCAGCGAAATCGGGCCGAACAGCGATTCGAAGACCTCCGTCTGCATGTCGGTGAGCGTGTTGTCGGTCTCGGTGACGAGCACGCCCTTGCCGACGGCCATCGGCGTGTTCGGAATCGTGCACTGGATATGGATGCTCTGAGCCAGATCGCCGAACAGCTTCTGGTACTTCGCCAGATCCCAGCCGGCGGCGATCGACACCACGAACCGTCCGTTCTTGGCGAACTCGTCTGCGATGGGCTTGATGACGGATTCGATCTGATACGGCTTGATGGCGATGATCACCACGTCGGCCGCGGCGGCGACCTCACGCGCGTTGTGCAGTGGACGCGCCCCGAGCTTCGCAGTACTGGCTTCCAGCTTGTCGTAATGCGCCGCGCAGGCGACGATGTCGCTGCCGTTGACGACGCCCGCGTCGACGAGACCCTGCGCGATGGCCTGCGCCATGTTGCCATAGCCGATGAATCCTATGGTGATGTTCTGCGCCATGATGCTCCTTGTTGTGTTGTTCATACGAAAGATGCAGTTCGTCATGCCCCGCCGCGCACGGCCGCGAAGCGTACGCCCGCACGCTAGAACAGCGATTCCAGGTCACCGCGGTTGAGGGCCTCGTCGTAGAGATGGCGGAACACGAGATCGCCGTGCAGCCCGTCATGCTCGAACTCGTTGGTGACCCAGTAATGCGAGTTGCCGACACGGCTCAGCGTGTCGAGCTGCATGCCGGAATCCACGTACATGTCGTCGAAATACACGGCCGATTGCAGCGGAACCTCGTTGCGGGCCAGCTGGTCGGCGTCATAGATCACACCGAATCTCGTATCCTCCATCAGCAGGTCCATCGCCGGCTTGAACGGCCGCAGCACGGACTCCTGCTCGAACATCCACGGGAACATCGCCTCGCCGGTGAAGGCCAGCGGGCGTTCGCCGGTCGAGAACCGGGGCATGGTGTCGCGCACGCGCTGTGCCGCCCAGCGAATCGGCTCGTCCAGTTCACCGTTCGCGTAGATGAACTCCTGCAGCGGCCAGTACAGGGGACGCGAGGAGGTCGCGTTCATGACCTTCGCCAAGAACTCGTCGGACAACGCCGCCCCGGCTGAGACCGAACCGTCGCCGTCGACGAACGCATCGTCGAAAATCCAGTGCACGCGCTCGAAGCTTGGCTTCATGCCGAAGTCGGAGCCGAGGCATTGCAGGCGCTCCACGGTCAGCGGGTCGCCGTTCGGCAGCAGCGGAGTTCCCTCGGGCAGCGAGCCGGAATCGCCACCGATGCCGCCGGCTTCCGCGATCTCAGCCACGGTCGGCAGCTGATCCGCGACGGCGGCGACACGATCGACATCGACGCCGTAGCGCTCGTAAAACTGCGCGGTCTTGCGGGCCATGCGCGGGAACGTGTGCTCATAGACCTCGGTCGCGTTCGCCGGGACATGCGGGATGCCGCCGCAGGTGAAGCTCGCGGCCACTCCTTCGGGGAACAGCGACAGGTAGGTCAGCGTCAGGAATCCGCCATAACTCTGGCCAAGCGTCACCCACGGCGAGCCGCCGAACTCGGTGCGGCGCAGATGTTCGAAGTCCCGCACGATCGAATCTGCGAGGAACCGCTTGAGGTAATCCGCTTGCGCACGCGCTCCCCCGGCGGCGAGCCTCGCCATGGCATGCGAGTCGACGCGCGACGAGCGGCCCGTGCCGCGCTGATCCGGCAGCACCACACGGAAATGCTTGACCGCCTCCGCAATCCATCCGTCGCTCGACGGGTTCAGCAGCCTGGGTCCGGCCCCTCCCGGACCACCCTGCAGGAACACCAGCAGAGGCAGATCGTCATGCACGTGCTCGGGGGCGGTCACCACGCGGTAGAACAGGCTGATCGATTCCCCGTCAAAGCCGCGCCCCGGCTCATGACCGGCCCAATCAAGCGGGACCTTGACCGACCGATCCTCGATATGCAGCCCCGGCACGTAATATTCGGCAAGCAGCGTCATACATTCCCTTTCATTGATGCACCCCGGCATCCCACGATGCCGTACCATTCTCGGTTCCACTGTAGCCGACCGGCGGCGGAAACCCGAGGGGATTCCCACCAACGAAACGCACCCCGCCCGACACGCCGCATCGCAATGAATCATCCGGCCGACCGATGTGGGACGGGTCACCGCACGCGATACGCTGAACCGTATGGGAATCATGGAACGAATCACCACGTGGAACAGGAAGCATGTGCTGCTCGCAGATGCCCTGTATGCGGTGATCATCTCCATCTTTTTCACGCTCATGGCCGGTACCAATGACAGCAATCCCGGCATCATCGCCTATTTCGACCATACGGTAATGGCCTTCTGGAGCTTCGTTCTGATGGTTCCCGTCACGATGCGCCGGTGGAAGCCGCAGATGGCTACATTGCTGTTCGCCGGTCTGGTGGTCGTCCAACTGGCGTTCGGGCCGTCGATGGTATATGCCGACCTGATGGCGCCATGGATGCTGTATTCAGCCATCGTATATGCGGATCCGCGCAATTCGAAGGCGTTCATCGTACTCGCCGTCGCCATCGGGGCCTTGGCGTCGCCCGTCATCATCTGGTCCGCCGATGCGGGTCCCATCCTCAATCAGGGCGTGCCCTTCGATGGACTCAGCCCCCTGGAGACATGTTCGGGGACATACATCTATGGTCTGAGCGGTGATTGCGCCACCACCATAACGACAAGCTCAGTGGCCATATTCATCTTCATCGCCGTGTATCTGTTCGCGGCGATCATCGTCGCGTACTGGCAGCGGGCCCGGCGCATCACCGTCAGCATGATGCATGAGCGCAACGACGCCTTGCAGGCAAAAGAGGATGAGGAACGCCATATCGCGGCGCTCGCCGAACGCGCCCGCATCGCGCGTGACATGCATGACGTGGTGGCGCACACACTGTCGATCATCATCATCCAATCCGACGGGGGCCGGTACGCGGGCGCCAACAATCCGGCGCTGGCCCGGCAGACCATGGAGACGATCCGTCATGAATCGGAGCGCGCGCTGCACGACATGAAACGTCTGCTGGGCGTGTTCGGAGGGTCGGACCATGCCGATTACGCGGATGTGGACGCGCTGATCGACCAGGCGAGGGCGGCGGCCGGCATGGGGTGCACGATTCGCAAGACCGTGTCCGGCCAGCCGCGGGCCGCCGCGCTCGGCGCACAGGCGAGCACCGCAATGTACCGCATGGTGCAGGAGGCGCTGACGAACGTGCGCAAATACGGCGGCCCGAACGTCACCGTGCAGATCAGCGAGATCTGGGGGGCTGACGGACTTCACGTCACCGTTGCCGACAATGGCCGCGGCGCGTCATCGTCGTTGGACGGCCACAAGCCCGGTTACGGACTGATCGGCATGCGCGAGCGAATCGGCGCGGTCGGCGGCAGCGTGACCAGTGGACCGCAGCTTGGCGGCGGCTTCGTGGTGTCCGGCTTCGTGCCGTACAGCACTGTCTCAACGCAGTCCGAGGCTGCTGCGCCGGCGTCCGAAAGCCCGAACGTAGCGTCTTCCGCTGCGGTGTCTTCGGGCGCGGCAATCATGCCGATGGCGGCCCCGACGACCGGAACGGTTTCAATGGCGACGGATACCGGGAATACCGGGGTCGTCAGTAATGTCGCGAACGCCCCGCAATCCGCCGTCGCCAGTCAAGTCGGTGTCGTCCAACCGGCCGGTGTCACGCAACCGGCCGGCGCAAAGATGCCCCGTCCGGTGTCGCAGATGTCATCGGTCCCGACACAAGCGCCGCCGGCGCCCATCACCATACGCCTGCGCACGATTCTGTCCGCCCTGCGTTCGAAGCCGATCCAGCAGGCATCCGCTACCGGGGAGCAGCGGCTCAACTGGATCGAGCGCATGTCGCAGTGGACCGAGCGGCATTATCTGCTGACCGACCTGCTGCTCACCATACTGGTGGCCTGGATGCTGCTTTCCATCAATCCATCCGTCATATACGCCGAGGGACTGCAGCTCGACAACCGTTTCGACCGCGCATTGACGATCATCATCCTGATTCCGTTGATCTTCCGCCGCAGGTTCCCGGAATCCAGCGCGCTGGCGGTGGCCATCCTCGCCGCGCTTCAGCTGCTGTTCTTCGAGCCGGTCAGCCTGGCCGATATCCTCGCTTCCCTTGTGGCCCTGTATTCCGCGGTGTTGTACGGCCGTGACAAGGCATGGCGATGGACGGGGATCGCCGCAATATCGGATTCCGTGCTGTTCGGCTGCAAGATCTTCGCCGCTCAAACCGGGTATCGAAGCATCTTCAGCATGCTGACTCATTCCCGCCCGGCATATTCCCTCGCGGCGACGCCCGCCGCGTTCGCATCGGCAATCATGTTCATGGTGATATCGCTGGCGTTGTGCATAAGCGCGACGGCCATGGCACAATGGGACCGATCCAGCGGATCGAACGCGCTGGTGCTGCAAGCCCGCGAGGAGGCGTTGCGCGCGGAGCAGGCCAAGCAGCGCATCCTGGCGGCGAACATGGAACGTGACCGCATCAGCGAGAGCATCCAGTCCGAGGTGACGATGACGCTGACCAGCGTGATCGACCAGGCGGTCGCCGGCCTGCGCATACTTGACGATTGCGAGCGTCACGGCGAACAGCCGTCGCCCGGGGCCATCTCCGAGGCGTTCGCGGCCATCGGATCACAGGGCCGTGCGGCGCTGGCCCACATGCGCAAGCTGCTGGGCGTGCTGCGCGAGACCGGATTCAGCGATGAGGCTCACCGGCAAGAGCAGCCCGGCATGCAGCTCAGGCCCGCGGCATCGCTCGACAAGCAGCTGCACGATAGCCAGCTGCACGGCATCGCGTCGTAATGAGACGGCGCTCCACGGCCCGCCGGGGATCATCCGACATGAATTCAGGGTTAAATCAGGGGGCGTGATGCGGGACTTGTTCGCCGATGTTGGATACAGTGGAAGGCATGAGTGAGTTGCAAAGAATTCGGGTGGTCATCGCCGACGATCAGGAACTGGTGCGAGCGGGATTCGCAATGGTGATCGGATCCCAGCCGGACATACAGGTGGTCGGGCAGGCGGGCGATGGCGCCCAGGCGGTGTCGTTGGCCGAATCGCTGCACCCCGATGTGGTGCTGATGGACGTGCGCATGCCCGGCATGGACGGACTGGAAGCGACCAGCCGCATCAGCGCGCTGGAAGCGGCCGCCGGAGACGCACCGCGCAAGACCCGCGTGATCATCCTGACGACGTTCGACCTGGACGAGTACGTGATGGCGGCTATCAACGCCGGCGCATCCGGATTCCTGCTCAAGGACACCGAGCCGGAGACGCTGCTGAGTTCTATTCGCACGGTATATCAGGGCAACGCGATTATTGCGCCTTCGGCGACGAAACGACTCATCGAAAAGATGATGGAGGACGGGTACACCAAGCATGGGTTGACGGCGACTGACGGCTATGCGGACGGTTCGTCCACGATGCCCGGCGCCCGGCCGGTGGCATACACTGACCCGGAACTGAACCTGCTGACCGAGCGGGAGCGTGAGGTGCTGGTGGAGATCGCCCATGGATTGTCGAATCAGGAAATCGCCGACAAGCTGTTCATCAGCCTGCCAACCGCGAAAACGCACGTGGCGCATATCCTTGCCAAAATCAATGCGCGCGACCGCGTCCAGGCCGTCGTCTTCGCCTACGACAACGGTCTGGTATAAGGCGAATATAAAAAAACGCCCCCGCTGGCGGGGCGCGATGCTCAGTCCGCCAGCGGGGGCGCTAGTTGTCAGATCGCGTGCTTGCGGCGGATCATCATGATCGTGACGCCGGCGGCGGCGATCAGGATGAACGCCGAGGCGATGCCGGACACGTCCGCGCCGGTCTTTGACAGCGGCTGCGTGCCGGAGGGGTTGCGGCCAGAGGCATTGTTGACACCGGTGTTGCCGGCATTGCTACCGCCGTTACCGTTGCCGCCGTTGTTGCCGTTGCTGCCACTCGTCTCGCGCACGACCGAGGCCTGCGCTTGGCCGGGCTCGACCTTGACGACGTTCTTGCCGTCGGCGCTCAGCGTGACCTTGGCACTGTAGGCCGCGGCGAGGTTGACTCGCGCCCAGCCCTGCGACGAGGCGTCCAGCGGATAGCCGGAGTCACCTTCGGTCGCGGCGAGCACGGCCTTCTTCTGCGCGGAATCCAGCGACTTGAACGCGGCGACGTTGTCGAGCATGCGGACGGCCGAGTCAGGCACCACCGGCGCCTGTCCGGTCGTGCCCGTGGCCTGGAAGCCATAGGTCATGCGGGCCTTGTACGCGGCCAGTGCGGAGGCACGGTCGGTCACCGGCTTGGTCGAAACCTCGTCGGTGAAATCGTTGCGGTAGCCGTTGGCGGCGTTCGCGCCGGTGTTCGTGATGCAGACGTCGAGCGTATCGCCGTGGTTGTCGGCCTTGCACTGCGCGGTCAGGTAATCGACGAGCTCGGCGCGGGCGGCCGCGCCTTCCTGTGCGGTCTTCTCGCCGCTCACCGCGGTGGCGACGCCGTACTGGCCGGCGATGTGGCCGCCCATGATGTCGAGCGGGTAGTGCACGCCGAGCACGATGCGGTTGTTGCCGGCCTCGGACACGCGGGTCATGATCTCCGGGCCGAGCTCGGGCAGCAGGTACGCCAGGCCGGCGCCCTGCGTGAACGCGAAGGTGGTGTGGCCGGACGGGAACGAGCCGGAGTTGTACAGTCCGTCATACTCGTTGTCGGGCGCTTCGCCGTCTCCCCAGTCGAAGTTCTCGTAACCGGGGACCTTCTTGATGTTCAGCGTCTGCTTCAGACCGTTCATGTTCAGCGTCGTGCCGTTGAAGTTCACGCGGTCCACGTAGGGGCGCGGGTGCTGGTATGTGGCCTTGGCGACGCCGGTGGAAGCGGACTTGTTCATGTCAGACAGGAACTGGGCGGTCTTCGGCAACTTACCAGCGTCGGCGGCGTCCTTGTAGTACTTGCCGAGCACCGGACCGAGCGCGTCGTACAGCGTGTTGGTGGAGTTCATCTGGGCGTCGGACAGGGCGCGCTGGTCCTGCGCGGTGTTGCCGTCGGTGCCGTACGCCTTGTTGTTGATGTCTTCGGTGAGCTGGTCGTCGTGCACGAGCACCGACTTGCCCTCATCGGTCACGCCCTTGCCTGCGACGTAGTACTCGTTGAAGTCGGTCAGCAGTCCGGTGATCGTGTCCTTGGAGGATGCGGTCTTCACCACGGTCGGCGCCTTGGCGCCGAAGGAGATGGCGGTGATGGTGCTGCCGTCTTCGCTCAGCGTCACCTTGGCGCTGAAAGCCTTGGCGAGGTTGATGCGCTCGAATCCGTTGGAGCTGGCGTCCAGCGGGTAGCCGGAGTCAATTTCGGAGGCTTCGAGCACCTGACGACGCTGGGCGTCGGTCAGGTCGGGGAATGCGGTGAGCAGCAGGTTCTCCGCGCCTTGCGGCACGACGGGCGCCTGACCGGCGGCCGAGGTCTGCGAGAATCCGTAGGTCATGCGTGCGGTGTAGGCGTCGATGGCGGACGCGCGGTCGGTCACCGGTTCGGTGGACACCGCGTCGGTGAAGGTGTTCTTGTATCCGTTCTTGTCGTTGGCGCCGGTCTTGCTCGCACACGCGGCGACGGTGTCGCCGTTGCCGTCGGCCTTGCAGCGTGCGGCGATGTAGTTCTCAAGTTCGTCATGGGCCGGCAGCAGCACGTTCTGGCGGAACGTGGCATCAGACCACAGAGCGGTGACGGATGCGCTGGCGGAGATGCGTCCGCCGATCACGTCCATCGGGTAGTGCACGCCGAGCACGACGCGGTTGTTGCCGCCTTCGGCGGCGCGGGCCACGAGTTCCGGTCCGAGCTCGGGCAGCAGCGTGGCCAATCCCAGACCGCGGTTGTAGGTCTTGGTGGTGTGGCCGGACGGGAAGGACTGCGACGGCTCCTGATAGTCGGTGTAATCCTCGCCGTATTCCTGGCCGTCGATATTGATCATCGGGATGCGCTTGATGTCGAGCGTCGGGCTCAGACCGTTGAGGTCGGTGTCACCGCCGATCGTGCGGTCGACGCCTTCGTTCTCCTTGTTGAAGTACGGACGCGGGTAGTTGAAGTCCTTCTTGGCGCTGCCGGTGCCGACGAAGCCCGCGAACGAGTCCTTGCTGCTTTTGCTGAACACCAGGTCGGAGGTCTTGGGCAGCTCGCCCTGCGCGACGCCCTCGGCCACGTACTGGCCGATGATCGGCCCGAACGCGTCCTCGTAGATGCGCAGTGCGTCGCCGTCGCTCGCGTCGAGAGCGGCGCGCTCGGCCTGCGTGTAGGTGCCGTCGACCTTGGTGGTGTCGGCGGCGGCCTTGTTGTTGATGGCCACGACGGTCTTGTCGTTCCGTCCGAGCACGCTCTTGCCGGCATCGGTGACCTTGCCGCGGAAGGCATCGCCCTGCGGCGTGTTGTTCACGACCTTCTTCGGGGTCCACCATTTGTAATACTCGCCGAGCAGCGAGGTGATGTTCGGCTTGACCGCGCTGCCGTACGAGGGAGTGTCCGCGGCGTCCGCGGTGACGCTCACGGACATCAGCATCGCGATGGATGCGATGCCTGCCACGGCGCCCTTGAGGACCGCGGACTTACGCATTGTCTTGTGCATTCTTTCAGCTTCCATTGTGTGTTGGTTGATATGGAACCGATTCTGTTGTAGACCAACTGTCAGGTTCCGACCGCTGAAAGATAATGAAAATCACCTTCGATTAATGAACAGTTCATTTTGCAACGTACCGATTTTTTGCGTGTTCAGGTTATAACATCGCGCGTCGGGAGCCGCGTGTCACGGGTCGTGCGGTATAACGCCATATAGGCGATGAGGTCCCTTCTTTTGAGTGAAAGAAGGGACCTCGTTGCACTGGCGGCTGTGTTGACCATCCACCGGCTCTACGAACTAGGCTTCAGCCAGAGCCTCGACAGGCTGAACCGTCAAACAGACAGTCCGGTGGACTGTCTGTAGGTGAAGTGAGCGGCTTGCCGCGAAGGCCGCCTAAGAGGCTCAGGCTTCAGCCAGAGCCTCGACAGGCGGCGTCTTGACTGCGCGACGGGCCGGGAACACGCTGGCGAGCAGGGCTGCGATGGCGGCCACCACAAGCACGATGCCGTTCATGCCCCATTCGAAGGGGAACACCGTCTTGCCGTACAGGCTGAACACCATGTATGACCCCAGCCATCCGAACAGCGTGCCGAGCACCACGCCGACCACACCTGCGACGAGCGACAGCAGCAGCGCCTCGACGGCCAGTGAGCGCCGCAGCTGCCCGCGGGTCATGCCGATGGCCCGCAATGTCGCGGATTCGCGGGTGCGTTCAATCACCGACAGACTCAGCGTGTTCGCCACGCCGATCAGCGCGATGAGCACCGCGACGGCGATCAGCGCGACCAGAAGCATCAGCATCGAGTTGATGATGGTCTCCCATTGTGCGCGTTCCGCCACGGGACCGGTGATGGACACGGTGGAGTCATACGAAAATACGTCCTGAATCTTGTTGAACACGTCACTCAGGGAGACGCCGGCCGACTGGGTATCCACACGCATGAGCAGCATGTGGCCGGTCGCGGTGATGTCGCCGTTGTTGAAATGGCTGGTGTTGATGAAGGCGACGGCATCATAGTTGGACGAGACGCGGCGGTAATCGGATTGCACCGGCTTGAGACGCATTGATGAGGAAACACCTCCGTTCGTCGAGCTTGCGCTGGCGGACCCGTCTTGCTCGGTGCTTGCCGCAATGCCATTCGACTCCACGGCAGTGAACCGCAGCTTCGCATCGGAGCCGAATGTGATCTCCTTGCCTGAGGTGGCACGGTATTTCGGCAGCAGCACGGTGTCGTCGCCGACGGTGACGCCGCTCAGGTCGGCGTGCATGACGCCGGCGAGTTCGGAGGTGTTCTTGACGCCGACGAGCAGCAGGGACATCGTTCCCCCGTTCACGCCTTCCGCGGTCACCGTCGCCGTGGGCGCGTACATGGTGGCCGCGACGCCCTTGACCTGGGCCGCTTCCTTGACTGCGCTGGTCTTCAGGCCGTCGCCGGTGGCGATCATGTCGACACTGTACCGGGACGCGAGCGCCTCCCCCATGGTCTGCTTGGCGCTGGCTGCACCGGTGGCGATGGTGGCGACCAGGGTCACACCGATCAGCAGCGCGGTGCCGGTGGCGGCGACGCGACGCGGGTTCTTCTGGATGTTGGCGTGGGCAACTTTGGCGCTCGGACCGCACATCGAGACGAGCGCGCCGACGCCGCGCATCAGCACCGGCAGCCAGAACGTGGCGGTGAGTACGAGCCCGAGGAACACCAGCGCGGCCCCGCCGATGGACATCAGCAGCACACTGCTGTAATTGTCGCCGGCCATGGTGTCCAGACCGTTCAGCATGCCGGACAGCTGCCATACGGCGACGCCAGCCAGTGCCAATCCCGCGATGATCGTCAGAACGCCAATCGTGGCGCGGACCTTTCCGGCGCGTGATGTATCGGTCAGCTCGATCGGGCGCAGGGCCTCAAGCGGCGTCACGCTGGTGGCGGACCGTGCGGAGCCGAGTGAGGCGAGTACAGTCATGATCAGGCCGAATGCGATCGGAACCACGAACGCTTGCCACGAGAGAATCAGCCTGGCCTGCATTCCCATCATTTCCATTACGCCCGTGTTCGTGACCAGCGCGATCAGACCGACGCCGAAGCCGACGCCCAGCACCGACGCAATCAGGCCAAGCAATCCGGCCTCCATCAGTACGGATGTGTACAGCTGGCCCTTCTTCGCGCCGATTGTGCGCAGCAACGCCAGCGTGCGCCTGCGTTGCGCCACCAGCACCTGGAACGTGTTGGCGATGACCAGGGCGGCAACGAACAGTGCGAGCACACCGAAGCTCAGCAGGAATATGGTGGGGAAGCTGGTGTTGTTCGAGCTGAGGTCCCTGACGGCCTCCGCCTCGACCGATCGGCGCGATTCCACGCCATAGGATTTCGGCAGGAGCCCGGAGACCTCGTCGACGGTCCGCTGCGCGGCAGCGGCGTCGGCTTCGTCGATGTCAAGCAGGAGCATGTACGCCTGCATATGGTCGAAATCATCCACGCCGTATACCGCGGCGACGACGTTCTCCGACAGCACCGAAGCGCCACCGTAAAACGAGTACACACCAAACGGGTCGCTGGTCAGGCCAACGACGCGCACGTCACGCACCGCGGTGCCGCTCAGAGCGCTGCCGTTGGATATCGGAGCGACGTCCACCTTGTCGCCGACACCCACTCCAAGTTGTTTGGCGACGGATTTTGGCAACGCCACCTCGTTGTTGTCGACCGGCTGGTCGCCGGAGACGATGCGGACCGGCAGCAGCTTGCGGTCGGTTGACGTGCCGACGGCGTATCCGTTCGAGCGCTTGCCCGCTGCGGAGATCGAAACGCTGACGGACGTGTCGACGCGGGCGCCCTTCACGCCTTTCGTGGCGCGTATCCGGTCGAGGTTGAAATCGGCGACGGTGGTTCTGTCGGCCGAGCCGTTTTCGGAGACCGCGCCGTTGCTGTTTGTTTTCATCGTGGCGATGTAGTTCGCTTCGCCGAGCTGGGCGGTCCTCTGCCTGCGCAGCGAGTCGTCCATGGAGTTGGAGAACAGGAACGTGGCGGCGATGAACGCCGTGCCGATAAGGATGGCTATGCCTGCGGGGATGAGCATCCTCGCGCTTTTTTTCATGAGTTTGATGGTGATGGAGAACATGAGAAGTCCTTAATGCTGTGGGCGGGTCAGCGGCGGTGCTGGGCGACGGCGGCGTGCTGCGGAGCGCCCGGAACGCTTGGAGCACCCGGAACGAAAGACGCCTTTTCGGTGTGCCCCTTGAGGGCCGCCACCGGCGGTCTTGGAACGGTGGTGCCCGCGGACGGCCCGCCGACCAGTTGGGTGGCCCGCTCGCGCTCGTTCATCAACAGTTGGTTCATGCTCTCGGCGGTCGGGCGCTGCTCGTCGGCGACGATCTGGCCGTCGGCGAACACGATCGCACGATCGGCATAGGATGCGGCGACGGCGTCATGGGTGACCATGATGACGGTCTGCCCAAGTTCCTTGACGGATCGCTTCAGGAAGCTCAGCACTTCGGCGCTGGAGACGGAATCGAGGTTGCCGGTGGGCTCGTCGGCGAACACCAGCGACGGTTTGGTGATGAGCGCACGCGCGATGGCGACGCGCTGCTGCTGGCCGCCAGACAGTTCATTCGGCCGGTGCGTGAGACGTTCCTTGAGTCCCAGCGTCGTCGTCAGCATGTCGAACCACTGACGGTCGGGCTTCTGACCCGCCAGAGTCAACGGCATGAGGATGTTCTGCTCGGCGGTGAACATCGGCAGCAGGTTGAAGCTCTGGAAGATGAAGCCGATCTTGTGGCGGCGCAGCATGGTCAGCTGATTGTCGTTCATGGTGGTGATGTCGGCGCCGTCGAACACGATATGACCGCTCGTGGCCGAGTCGAGTCCGGCGAGCGTGTGCATGAGCGTGGACTTGCCGGAGCCGGACGGGCCCATGATCGCGGTGAACCTCCCTTGCTCGAACCGCACATTGACGCCGCGCAGCGCATGCACCGCGTTTTCGCCATGCCCGTAGTCCTTGACCAGGTCGATCGCCTCGATGGCGATGGGGTGCCGCTGTTCCTGCGCCGCACCGGCATTGGTCTGCGGCTGCATGATCTGCTGTTCCATAACGTCCTCTTCCATATCAATACAGGGATTTTCCCTGAACGTTACTTTCACCATACGGGTGGCGGGCTCGGACCGGCATCGTGCGGCGGGGTGAATCGCCATCGTGCCCATCATCCTTGAGTATTACGCGCTCGAACATTGTGCGCGGTTTCACTGCGCTCGGCGGCCTCTCTCGGCCGGGAACGCACGGGCCCGTGGCGATGACGGGGAATGGGATGATAGGGGGGTGCCTGGCAAGAAGAATTGTACGATGAGCGAGAACAGTGTTGAGAACGAGAATGGCGAAACGTCCATTTTCCAATGATTCTTAGATTTGCCCTCACGCCCCGAAACGGCATGTAACCGGTTAAAAACGATTTCGTGGCACAGGGAATGCCACGAAATGCCGAAAACAGCGATTTTTACCGTTTCGTGGCACGAAACCCCCTGCTTGCATCACTGTTCAAGACAAAAAAGCCAAAATGTGGTCGGAACGGAGCTGAACAGCAGGATCGGACCATACGCCCTCCCGCTGGCGGGAGGTGGCGCGAAGCGCCGGAGGGTGGTTGTGCGGCGACATCCCACCCGCTTCACTACAGCCCAGCCAGCAAGGGCTATATGCAACAAACCCGCGCTGCATGACGTCAGCGCGGGTTTGTACGGGTTCCCCTTCTCGTTCCGCGTCACGGTTCCCCGACCGGCGACGCGGAAAATCCTTGCGGCTATCTAGCCAAGACCATCACTTGGCCAGTCCGGAGGCGCGCAGCGCCTCGAAGCCGCCCTTGAGGTCGTCGAGGATGTCCTCGATGTTCTCGGTGCCGATGGACAGGCGGATGGTGCCCTGGTGGATGCCCTGATCCTCCAGCTCCTCCAGCGTCTCCTGGGAGTGCGTGGTGGAGGCCGGGTGGATGACCAGCGACTTCACGTCGGCCACGTTCGCCAGCAGAGAGAACAGGTGCAGGTTGTCGATGAAGACACGCGCCGCGTCCTTGCCGCCCTTGATGTCGAAGGTGAAGATGGAGCCGGCGCCGTTCGGGAAGTACTTCTTGTACAGCTCGTGGTCGCGGCGCCCCTCGATGGACGGGTGCGAGACGGACTCGACCTCAGGCACGGTCTGCAGGTACTCGACAACCTTCAGCGCGTTCTGCACGTGGCGCTCGACGCGCAGCGACAGGGTCTCGGTGCCCTGCAGCAGCAGGAACGCGGCGAACGGGGACAGGGTGGCACCGGTGTCGCGCAGCAGGATGGCGCGGATGCGGGTCACGAAGGCGGCTCCACCAAGGGCCTCGTAGAAGTTCAGACCGTGGTAGGAGGGATCCGGCTCGGTCAGGGTCGGGAACTTGCCCGGCACCTCAGTCCAGTTGAAGTTGCCGCCTTCCACGACGACACCACCCAGCGTGGTGCCGTGGCCGCCGATGAACTTGGTCGCGGACTCGACCACGACGTCGGCGCCGTGCTCCAGCGGGCGGAACAGGTACGGGGTGGCGAAGGTGTTGTCGACGATCACCGGCAGATGATGCTTGTGGGCGATTGCGGAGATGGCCTCGAAGTCGGGCAGGTCAGCGTTCGGATTGCCGAAGGTCTCGAAGTAGACGAGCTTGGTGTTCTCCTGGATGGCGTCCTCGAAGTTCTGCGGAACCTCCGGATCGACGAAAGTGGTGGTGATGCCGTCGCGCGGCAGCGTGTGCTTGAGCAGGTTGAAGGTGCCGCCGTAGATGTTCTTGGAGGAGACGATGTGGTCACCGGACTGGGTGATGTTGCGCACGGCGTACTCGACGGCCGCGGCGCCCGAGGCGACCGCGATGCCGGCGGTGCCGCCTTCAAGGGCGGCGATGCGATCCTCGAACACGCCCTGGGTGGAGTTGGTCAGACGGCCGTAGATGTTACCCGGGTCGGCGAGTCCGAAGCGGGCCTCGGCGTGGTCGAAGTTGTGGAAGACGTAGCTGGTGGTCGCGTAGATCGGCACTGCGCGGGAGTCGGTGGCCGGGTCGGCCTGCTCCTGGCCGACGTGCAGCTGCAGGGTTTCAAAACGGTACTTCTTGTTGGCTTCGGTCATGGTGGTCGCTCCTTTTCCCATGTCGGGATGCTGTGGTTTCCGTGTCTTTCTTGTCGCCACCCGTCGGCGGTTTCCAGCGTCTGGCGAGGTGTTGGTTTAGACCATAGGGCACATGGATGCGGCATCGCAAGTCCGGCGTTATCGCGGTTGCCTATAACCCTTTAAAAGCCGTTGGCATCATTGGTGTCGCAGGTCGTAACAGGAGCCCTAGAACCGACTATCCACGATGCGACACGCCGCTGCCGTCAGAGCCGGTTCCACAGGTCACGGATCATGTCGGTGATGGTCAGGTCGCGCAGGGATACCATCTTCGGGAACGTGCGGATCAGACGGCGCTGCTGGCGGTTGAGCGAGCGACGGACCAGCTCGCCGGCATCCGCAACCGGTCTGGATGCCGCACGAATGCCCTGCTGGGCTCCGGCCGCGAACCGGTCATACGCCTGCTCCGCCTGCCCGCGCAGTTTGGCGGACGTTTCGCGCCACTGCTCGTCGGCCTCGCTGATGCGTGTGTCGATCTGTCTGATCTGCTGCGATTTGAGCGCCTTGATGCCCTCGCTGACCTTCGCCAGACGCGAGTCGAGACTGCGCAGACCGGCTTGGGTGATGGCCGCATCGATTACCACCACGATGAACGACAGTCCCGCGACGGCGTGAAGCAGCCATATCGGCCAGGACCGGACGATGTCGGACATCCACGGCTGGACCACCAGTTTGATGCACGTCGCCCCCGCGCCGAACGCCAGGAACCCGTTGAGATACACGCGCCCGTTGATGTTGAACGGCTTGCCGGAATAATCCCAGAAACGCATGTGATACAGTTTCTCGATCGCCCAGCTCGACGCATATTCCAGCGTGCATGCGAGCACGCCGCTGGACAGGAACAGCGACAGCGGATTGTTCACGTCATGCAGCAGCACGACGACCAGCAGACCGCCGAACCCGTAGATCGGGCATATCGGCCCGTTGAGCATGCCCCGATCCTCGAACCGCTTGCGCAGCACGACGCTCAGGCCGGTCTCCCACACCCATCCCACGAACGAGTACGCCAGCCAATACAGGAAGAAGCGTTCCACGACAATCAGAACATCCATAGGCGTCATGGCATCCTCCTTGCGATCATGCGGACGGAACCGCCGCATCGGGCTTCGTCCCGTCGTCACGTGTATCAGACAACTCTAGCGCGAGGCGTCACGTTCCGGCTTCCGCTCCCATGCCGTCGATACGATGCAGGTGGCACTTCCCGGCCGCCCGCCACCGGTGGCGCGCTGGGCGGGACCGCGTTACGCGGTGTGCGCCCGACGATGCTAGTCTCTGTTGTGTATCGTCATTGCCTACCAGTAAGGGGTGTTTCCGAATGACCGATGATGTGACGCTGTATGACCGCGACCCACATTACATTCCGCGCGTGGCCGCCATGCACGACATGTGCGGGTATGGCAAGTGCTCGCTGACCGCGGCGATCCCGATCCTGTCGGCGGCCGGCTGCGACGTGTGCCCGGTGCCGACGGCCCTGTTCTCCGCACACACCAAGTACGCCGTGTTCACGTTCCATGACACGACGGACATTCTCTCCGGATATCTGGACGCCTGGCGCAAGGAGAACGTCGAGCTGGACGGCGTGTACAGCGGCTTCCTCGGCTCCCCCGACCAGGTGTCCATCATCCAGCGCCTGTACCGCGAATATCCGTCCGCGCTGCGGCTGGTCGACCCGGTTATGGGCGACGCCGGGCAGATGTACCCGACGTACACGCCGGAACTGTGCGAGGCGATGGGGGCTCTGGCGGACGGCGCGGACGTGCTGATGCCGAACCTGACCGAAGCGAGCATCCTGACCAGGCGCGACTACCCCGGGCAGGATCTCGATGACGCCGCCGTGACCGAACTGCTGGACGCGCTGCTGGGACTCGGTGCCAAGAACGTGGTGCTCAAGGGCATCGACCACGGTGACGGCAAGATCATCAACTACGTGGCGAGCGCCGAAAAGGGCGCTGCCGAGAAGGTCGAGCTTGTGCACGACAAGCTGCCGTACATGATCCACGGTACGGGTGACGCTTTCGCGTCCGCACTGTGCGGTGCGGTGATGGCCGGCCGCGGCCTGGCCGAATCGGCTCGGATCGCGGGCGAATTCGTACGTCATGCAATGGAAAGCACCCGCAATCAGCCGCATTTCGAGGAGCGCGGGGTCAGTTTCGAGCTCGATCTCGGTGAGCTCACTTCGCTGGTGAAGTGAGACCGTGCCGCAAAGCCGGCAAAACGGAACTGCGCCGAAGCCCTGGCTGGGCCTTCGGCGCAGTTTTGTATCAGAACCACTCTGACTCGGGACCAAGGAATCCGGCCTGAGGGGAAGGCGTCAGGCCACTCCCGTATCGCAGCTCTCAGTATTCGCGCGTCTTGGGCGGGAAGTCATTGATGTGCACGGACTGCCACAGGATGGAGGCGTGAGGTGCCGATGAAGCCTCGGCATCGGCGGCATCGGCCATCCCGATCATCGAATGTGCGAGGAAACGTTCGTCGTCACGCGCCGGATAATCGAGCCTTTGCAGGGAACCGCGCGATTCGTGGCGCGCCTCGGATGCGCGCAGCATGGCTTCGGCGAGCAGTGTCAGGTGCCGTACCTCCCAGATCGCGGTTATCTCCTGATTGAACGCGGGCGTCTCCGAATGCGCCGTGAGACGGCTGGCGCGGGGACGGATCACAGTATCGAGCAGGTTCAGGGCCTCGCTGATGGAACGGGCGTCGCAACGCACCGCCAGCGCATGTTCCATCAGCGTTCCCAGATCGGCGGCGAGCCGATACGGGTTATCCTCCTCGGAACCGGGCTGCGCGGAAGCATCTGAGCCGCCGAGCTCCGCTGTCTGCGGCATACCGTCAGACGTATCGTCTGCCGCGTCATCGTCCGCGTCCGGTCTGCCCGCAAGCATCGTGGCGACATCCTGCCTGCGCGAACGGGCGACGTCGTCCACCAGCACGGCTGCCGCCTCGGCGGGACCGTCATCCGCATCGGCGTCGCGCATCGGGTCGTCGACCGGCGACTGTGCGATGCGGGCCGCCAGCGACTCACCTGCGCGCGTGCCGAACAGGCATGCGTCGAGCAGCGAGTTGCCGCCCAGACGGTTCGCCCCATGCACCGACACGCACGAGCATTCGCCCGCGGCGAACAAGCCCTCCACGACCGTGCGGGTACCGGAATCGGCGTCGCCGTTCTGGCTCCCTGACTCCGCCCAGCGATACACCTCTCCATCCGTGGTGATCGGGATGCCACCCATCGTGTAATGCGCGGTCGGTTTGACCGGCACCATGTCCTTGGCCGGATCGAGGTTCGCGTACGCCTTGATGGTCTCCACCACCTGCGGCAGCACCGCATTCATATGATCCGGATCGATGCCGGTCATATCGAGCCACACGCAGTCCTTCGGACCGTCCGGGTCTTTCGGGTCCGCGACGCCGCGTCCGCCGTCGATCTCGGCCATGATCGAACGGCTCACCACGTCACGCGCGGCGAGGTCGCGATGCTCCGGCGCATAACGTTCCATGAACGCCTCGCCGTCGGCGTTGCGCAGCACGCCGCCCTCCGCACGGGCGGCCTCCGACAGGAGTATGCCCGTGTGCGCGAGACCCGTCGGATGGAATTGGACGAATTCGATGTCTTCCAGCTGGAGTCCGGCGGACAACGCCAAGGCCATGCCGTCGCCGGTCAGATCCCATGAATTCGACGTGGTGTGGAACAGTCGTCCTGCACCGCCGGTGGCGAACATCACGTTGTGCGCATGAATTGCGTGGGTGACGCCGGCGTGCGTGTCATAGGCGACCACGCCCGCAACGGCGCTCCCCGACTTGTCAAGCACCACATCGGTCACGTACCATTCCTCGGCGAATTCGATGCCGGCCGCGACGCACTGCTGCCACAGCGAGTGCAGGATCTGATGGCCGATGCGGTCCGCCGCATATGCCGCCCTGCGCACGGGCATCTTGCCGAAATCCGCGGTGTGACCGCCGAACCGTCGCTGCGCGATGTGGCCGTCATCGGTGCGGGAGAACGCCACGCCCATACGCTCCAGGTTGATCACGGTCTGCGGGGCGTACTCGGCGAGCAGCTTGGCCGCATCCTGATCGACCAGCCAGTCGCCGCCCTTGACGGTGTCGTAGTAATGCCAATGCCAATCGTCCTGTTCCACATTGCCCAGACTCGCCGCGATGCCGCCCTCCGCTGAACCGGTGTGCGAGCGCAACGGCTGCAGTTTGGATATCACCAGGACCTTCGGCTCGATGCCGGACTCCTTCAACTGTTCGATGTCAGGGGAGTGCATCAGCCCCAGCGCCGCCGACAGGCCGGCCGCCCCGGCGCCGACGATCACAGCGTCATACATTTCTTCCACATGTTTCGGACTCATATCCAAGATTGTCGCACAAGGGCTGACGTTCGCCGCGCACGTGACGGGGGCACGGCGGATAATACCGTTCATGGAAGAAATATCCGACAGCACGGCGACGCCCGGCAACACGACGACGCCCGGCAATGCGGCAACATCCAACGGCACAGCGTCATCCGGCAGCACAGCGCCGTTCAATAGTGCGACATCGTTCAACAGTGCGGTGTATGACATCGTCCGGCGGATCCCGCGCGGAGCGGTCGCGACCTACGGCCAGGTCGCGACGCTGGCCGGCCGCCCACGCAATGCGAGGTTCGTCGGCTTCGCGCTGCACGCCAATCCCGAACCCGGCGTGATTCCCTGCCATCGCGTCGTGTTCCGTGACGGTTCGCTGGCGCCCGGCTTCGCGTTCGGCGGCCCGGAGCGGCAGCGCGCGATGCTCGAAGAGGAGGGTGTGCCGTTCATCCCGCCGCGGGCGGGCCACGACAATGCCGGTGACGGTGGATGGCGTGTCGACCTGGCACGATGCCAATGGCAGGCGTAACGCACGCCAAGGCGCCATGCTTTCGCCTGTGCCATCCGCCACGAGTGAGTATCGTCATCATGATCTCCGTCTCCCTCCGGTTTCCGGAACGATGGAGATGCGACCGTTCTCGACGGTTATCAGTCCGATGAGCTCCATCGTCCCCAATTGCGAGAGCACATGGGCGACCAACTCATGCATGCCGCGTTCCGGCACCGCATCCGCTCCCTTTCCTTCCGTTGACTTCCCTTCCGTTGGCCTCCCTTCCGTCGCGCCCGTCTCCAGGCCTTTTTCACCTGACCGGGTGCGCAGCTGTTCGGCGACGGATTGCGCGGTCGGGGCTATCCGCCGGCGACGGCACCATCGGATGGCATCAATGATCGCCCGCTGGCTCTCGGTCATCGCCGATGACCTGTTGCCGCCCGATGGGCTGCTGTCGCGCAATATGCCGGCATCACGAGGCGTCCCGACATCGCAGTCCGAGCCGTCTTTCCGTTGAGTGGCCACGTCGTGAAACGACTCCGGCGGATGCGGGGCATGCCAGACGTCATCCATGTCGGCGACGGAGCACACGATGGTGGCCCGTTGCTCCTGAATGAGCCGGTTGCAGCCACTGTTGCCCGGCATGTCAATGTTGCCGGGCACCGCATGGATGTCCCGCTGCAGTTCGTTTCCCCAGTTCACGGTGTTCAGCGCCCCTGAACGCAGTCTCGCCTGAGTGACCACCAGCGTTGACGAAAGCGCGGCTATGATGCGGTTGCGCGACAGGAACCGCCTCGCCTCCGGAATGGTTCCCGGGCACAGTTCGCTGACCAGTGCTCCCCCGTTTTCCGCAATCCCGTCGAACAACTCGCTGTTGCACTGCGGCCCGGCATGGTTGAGACCTCCGGCGAACACGGCCACCGTGCGCCCGGCCCGTCCGATGCCGTACGCCCGCATCGCGTCCAATGCTCCCCTATGGGCGGCGGCGTCCGCCCCCATGGCTCCCCCTGAAACCACCAGATGCCCGGCTTGCGCGGCATGCACGGCTATGTCCGTCGTCAGTCGGCGCCCATACTCGTTGACGCCGCGCGAGCCCACGATGCCGACGGGCTGCGGGCAACTGGTCAATGCCGCGCGATCGCCACTGCCCCACAGGCACAGCGGGGGCGCGCAACGACCCAGCAACGCCAGGTCGTTGAGACGGGTGGGCCACCATACGTCATGCGGCGCGATGATCCATTGCCTCCCCTCCATGGTGAACCAGCCGCAGAGATAATCCCTGTCCCACGTGGGGAGAGTTCGCAATCGCTGCTGCCATGTCGCCAACGCGGAGCGAAACGAACGCACCGCCTGCGGCGTGGGCTTGCTCCCCCATCGGGTCATGCCGATGCAGAACGCCTGCTCGATGACCTTCCCCGCGCCGGCCGACGTGCGCAGTTCCGGGTCGCTGTCCCGGATGAGGGTGAGCGCTTCCCACGCATCGGCCGTGCCCTTGAGGAGCGCGGTCATCAGCGCGTCTGCGGTGTTGAGGCAGAATGTCAGGATGGCCCGAGCGAGCGTCTCCTCGTCAAGGTCCCAGCAAAGGCCGCTATCCGACTCGCATACAGTCATGACATCCTCGCTCTCAACATGATGCCTTGCGACATCTCGTCCGGCCCCGGCGACGTTTTGCCCGCCAGATCGGCCAGCGTCCATGCCAGTCGCATGGCCCGATCCACTCCACGCAGGCTCAGCCGATGCGACGCCAGCGCCCTGTTGGCGAGTTCCAGCGCCTTCACCGACGTGTTGGCGCGCATCCACGACCCCGGCACTTCGGCGTTGCAGCCCCACCCGTATTTGGAATACCGTTCGCCGGCCGCCGCCCGCGCCGCGATCACCTGCTGCTGCATGACGTGGCTGCCAATCGAATCGCGGGTCGGCGCCGAGGCTATGCACGGGACCGGCGGCACCTCCACCTGAATGTCGATCCGGTCGAGAATCGGACCGGATAGTCTGGCGAAATACCGGATACGGTCCTTCTCCTTGCACACGCAGCGCTCCCCGTTGCCGTAGGCGTAACCGCACGGGCACGGGTTGGCTGCCATGACCATCTGGAACATCGCCGGATAGTAGGTCGTCCCCTTCGTGCGAGACAGGGCCACGTACCCGGATTCCATCGGCTCGCGCAGCGTCTGCAGCGTCCTCGCGGAGAATTCAGGGGCCTCGTCCATGAACAGGATCCCGCGGTGGGCGCGCGTAATCGCCCCCGGCATCGCAAGCCCTGATCCGCCACCCACCAGCGACGCGGTCGACGCCGTATGGTGAGGCGCCTCGAAGGGCGGCATATCGGAGATGCCATAATGCTGCAGCGTGCCGCACAGGGAGCGTATCGACGCCACTTCGAGCTGTTCCTCCGGCGTAAGCGGGCACATGATGCTCGGCATCCTGGAGGCCAACATCGTCTTGCCCGAGCCCGGCGGGCCGGTCATCAGCAGATGGTGTTTCCCGGCCGCCGCCACCTGCAACGCCCACTTGACATGATCCTGGCCGACCACCTCGCTCATGTCGCCCAATCCGCTGAAGGCCGGAGTGTCCTCGACCGTGCACGAAACCGTCGCCCGGTCGACGCCAAGCGTATACGACGCTCGGCCTCCCGCCAGCTCGATGAGTTCGCCCACATGACGGACGCAGGTCACGTCCATCTGCGGCACCAGGCGGGACTCGTCCTCGTTGCCGTAAGGCACGATCAGTCGCCGTATCCCCCGCTCCTTGGCATGCAGCATGATCGGCAGCAGACCATGGATCGGCAGCACGGTGCCGTCGAGGTTCACCTCCCCCAGAACGATCGTCTCCTCCAGGCTGTCGTGCGGAATCGCCCCCGCCGCGCTCAGCACGCCGGCCGCGATGGCGAGGTCGTGCGAGGCGCCCCGCTTGGGCATCGACGCGGGAGACATGTTGACGGTGACGCGGGTGTCCGGCCATTTGAACCCGCTCGCCTGGCAGGCGGATTTGACCCGTTCCCGCGATTCGCTGAGCGAGGCGTCCGGCAGGCCGATGACGCTGAAATACGGCAGACCGGGCGAGATGAACGCCTGAATCTGGATGATGAAGGCCTTGAGACCAATCAGGCCGACCGAAAGGGAACCGCCGATAGCCATCAGAACGCCCCCGGTATGTGGTGCACCGACACCATGCCCGCACGCGCGACGATGGTGAGCACGTCGAACCGCACCCCCGTATGCCTGATGCGGTGGTCCGGCTCGAGCAGCCACTGCACGCCGGCGCGTCTGAGATTCGTCTGCTTGTGCAGGGTGACGGCCTCCTGCGGCATGCCGAAATGGTCGGTCCGCCTGGTCTTGACCTCGACGAACGCGATGACGCGGTCGGGCGTCATCATGACGATGTCGAGCTCCCCGTACCGCGAATGCCAGTTGCGCCCCAGAATCGTGTATCCGTGCCGTTCCAGCCAATCCGCCGCATATTGCTCCCCCAGCACCCCCAGCTGCTTGGGTTTGAGCGAGCCGTCGCACAGCCGGCACAGCATATCGCTCAGCCCCGCCACGGGAGGATCATGATCGGTCGTAGCGCCTGCGTGTTCCGCTCGGCTTGTCAAACAGGTGTCCATGACCATCAGTGCACCATAAAACCGCCTTCGACCACATGGTTTTCGTCCAATGTGGTCGAAGGCTTGCCCTTCGGCGTGTTGTGGATGGAATGTGGATGAATATCCACTTATCCACATCGCCGGCACGACGACGATTCCGTGCGCTGAGCTGAGGCATGGGCGCGCCCGCCAAGGCCATGCCTTATGGCAAACTGGTTGACGATTCTTTGACTTCAGGAGGCATATATATGAGCGGCTCAAGTGACGCGCTGGCCACGGTGACCTTGCGGGTGAACAGGTTCACGCCGCGTCCCGAGCGTGATCGCCCGGCCCGCTCCGGCAGCCCCTTCGCCAAGAAAAGCTCGCCATTCGGCGGCGCCTCCGCTTCGGCGCGTCGGCGTCCCCGCGGCAAGCAGTGGGTTCAGGAGTACACGCTGCCGGTTCGCCGGGAGGATACGGTGCTGGACTGTCTGCTGAAGATCAAGCGCACTGTGGATCCGACTCTGGCGTTCCGTTATTCGTGCGGGCATGGCATGTGCGGTTCCGACGCGGTGGCGATCAACGGCACGCCGACGCTCCTGTGCACCGCGACCGTCGGCGACTGGGCGAAACCGGCGACGCCGATTCCCCTCGCCGATGACGAGGGATTCCGCCGCACCGGCGACGCGGGTGATAAGCGGAGTGCGGACACGACCGCTCCCGAAGGAAACTCTTGCGAAGACAACGCAGGCGCGCAATCCCACGAACTCGGCATCATCGAACTGGCACCGCTGCCGGGATTCCCCGTCCAGCGCGATCTGATCGCGGACATCGACCCGATGCTCGACCAGATCAGGAAGCTCAAGCCGTATCTGCAGGCCGATGGCGTGCTCGCGACCACCAGCGAAGGCAAGGTGGACGTGTTCGAATACCTTCAGCGGCCAGAGCAGCTGGCGAAATACGAGCTGCTCAGCAACTGCATCGCCTGTGGCGTGTGCGAGGGAGCCTGCCCGGTCTACGCCGGCGGCGACGCCTTCATTGGGCCGGCGGCCCTGATCTCGGCCTCCCGCTTCGTGAACGATTCGAGGGACACCGCAACCGACGAGCGACTGGATGCCATCGACACCGCCGACGGCGTGGCCGCTTGCCAATCCGTGCGCGCCTGCTCGCGCCACTGTCCCCGCGGCATCGACGTCGGCGAGGAGATGTGGCAGATCGTCGCCCGCGTCCGAGAGCGCTGACAGACCGAAACAGACACCATTCGACAACGGTTCAGGGGATTGTTTATGGATAAGACCTCATATGCGAATCTCGCCAGGGCATGGGAGTACGTCGAGAATCATGCCTATTCCCGGCAGACGCAAGCGCTGCTGGACGCGCGCGAACAGGCCGCCCAGTGCGATCTTGCGCAGGGCTCCGCAGCTCAGGCGCAGCTGCTGCATACGCTGGCATGCATGATGCGCAGCACCTCGGTGATCACCATCGGCTCCGGCTCACTCGTGGAGATCGTCCAGCTTGTCGATGCGCTGCACGGTACCGGCCAGTTGACGGCGGTGGATTCCTCGACGCAGGGAATCGCGCTCATCCGCAAGATGTTCTTCGCCCTGTCCGACACGACACAAACGACGCTGCGCGCGGTGAACGCGCCGGTGAACGTGTTTCTGCCGCGTCTCAACGGCACGGATTACGACCTGATCGTCGTCTCCGGCGATGCGGCGAACTATTTGGACACGTTTGTCCAGGCGCCGCGGCTGCTCCGGGAGCACGGCGTCATCGTGTTCACCGACATGCTCGCGTTCGAGGGCGACGAGGCGAACGGCGGTGTACCCAATCCCGCCGACCGCAGCGACAAGGCGGTGGTCATGCGGCAATTGCTGGACATGGTTCAGGACGACGACCGTTTCGAATCCTCTCTGACTCCGACCGGCACCGGACTGCTCATCGCCGTCAAGCGCTAGGAGGCGATCCGGCTGACCGCCACTTCCACGGCCTCGTCGGGGTCGTCCGTGATCAGTACCAGACTCGGGTCGAGCGGCGAGATCATGCCGTGATCCTGCACGGTCGACGTCAGCCATTCGAACAGGCCACGCCAGTATTCGGTGCCGTACAGGACGATCGGCATCGACATGACCTTGTGCGTCTGCACCAGGGTCAGCAGCTCGAACATCTCATCGAATGTGCCGAATCCTCCGGGGCACACGATCACGCCGGACGAGTATTTGACGAACATGGTCTTGCGCACGAAGAAATAGCGGAAGCTCATGCCCAGGTTCACCCATTGGTTGAGCCCCTGCTCGTGCGGCAGTTCGATGCCCAGTCCGACCGATTTGCCGCCGGCAAGCGCCGCACCACGGTTCGCGGCCTCCATGATGCCCGGCCCTCCCCCGGTGATGACGGCCACGCCATGCTTTGCGATTCCACGCCCCATGCGCCGCGCCGCCTTATAGTCCGGGTCGGTGCGCGGCGTGCGGGCGGAGCCGAACACGCTGACCGCCGGCCCGAGCTCGGCGAGCGCCCCGAACCCATCGACGAACTCGGATTGGATGCGCAGCACACGCCACGGATCCATGTGGAGCCAATCAGTCTCCTGATTGGGTTTGAGCAGGTTGGCCGTAGTGTTGTCGTTCGGAATCATCGGGCCGCGCAGAATCACCGGGCCCCGGTGATAGGTGTCGCCCAACGGCGATGCATCCTGCTGAACGCCGGAGACGGCGGCGCGTACCGCCGCGTCATCCGTCTGCCGCCCGGCGGCCGATGATTTCCCTCGTTCGGCACCTGCCGCGGCGATGATGTCGTTCAGCGCGTTGTTCGCCGCCGCGTGGGCGAGCTTCTGCGCGGCCAGTTTACGCAGCTTCTTTTTCTTGCCGCTTTTCTTCGACGCATCCGTTTTCGACATGATCACGCACTCCTTGTCTTGGATGTCTCCAACATACCAGCAGAAGCTCCGTTACGACACCGACTCCAGCTCCTCCTTCTCGAACCGCTTGGACTGACGGCTCAGGAGGATGCCGCTGATGAGCGCCGCGATCAGGGATGCCATCAGCACGCCGAACCGTCCTTCCGCAGACAGCTCCGTGTTCGTGTAGGCCAGAGAGGCGATCAGGAACGATACCGTGAAGCCGATGCCGCACGCGCAGGCTGCGGGGAACATGTCGCGCACGCGCAGTCCCTTCGCCATCGTCAGCCCAGCCACGTGCGTGGACAGCCATGCCGTGATCATGATGCCGAGCGGCTTGCCGATCACCAGCGCCACGATGATGCCGATGACCACGGGCGACAGCATCAGCGCCGGGGACAGCTCGGCGAAGTGCACGCCGGTGGCGAACAGCGCGAATATCGGCAGTGCGAGCAGCGAAGAGAATGGCTGCAGCTTGCTCGCATAGCGTTGCGCGCGCGGTGACTTCTCACCGTGCATTTCACGCGACGGCGTCAGCAGGCCGACCAGCACGCCCGCCAGCGTGGGGTGCACGCCGGCCTCGAACATCATCACCCATGCCAGTACGCCTATCACGGCGACCAGCAGCCATGGGACGCGGCGCAATCTCACCAGGAACGCCCAGATGGCCGCGCATATGGCGATGCCGATGAACCAGTACCATGCGTTGAGCGACGAGAAGAACACCGCAATCAGGATGATCGCCAGCAGGTCATCGACCGTGGCGAGCGTCATCAGGAACGCTCGGATCGAACCGGGCAGCGCCTTGGCGAACAACGCAAGCACCGCCAGCGAGAAGGCGATGTCCGTCGCTGTGGGAATCGCCCACCCCTGCGCCGCTTCGGCGAACGGGATATCCGCGCCGGTCGGGATGGTGACGATTCCCGGCGCAGGCGGCGCGAACCGGGAGAACAGGGAGATGACCGTGATGAACAGCACCGGCGGCATCAGCATACCGCCCACGGCGCACAGCATGGGCACGGCGGCGGCTTTCGGATTGGCGAGCGAACCGGTGGTCAGCTCCTGTTTGAGATCCAATCCGACCGTGAGGAAGAATATCGTCAGCAGGCCATCCTGCGCCCAATGCCCGATCGGCAGGATGATGTTGGTGCCGGGAATGCCCAGCTGCGTCTCCGCCACCGCCTCGAACATGTGCGACGTCCATGGCAGATTAGCCAGGACCAGACCAGCAAACGCGAACGCGAGCATAATCAGGCCGGAAATACGATCGGACGCGGCGATTCGCCGGATCCTGGCCCAAACCCTACCCGTGCTATTCATGAACCCTCAATTCCATACCAGGTGAACAGCCTGACGCGGACGCATGCCTGACATGTCAGGATTCGGTGCCATCAGACCGACTCCTCATTTTACAGACCCCCATCCCACTCTACGCCCCGGGCTGAGCCTAGCGAAGCGAGACCACAATCACAGGGACCAAAGGCGAGCCGTGAAGAAACAGCAGAGCTGCTTGTAGGCGAGGAGTGGGGGGCGACGAACAATCCATATCCGGCGGAAGTCCCATTTATTCGTCGCCGGATGGGACTTTCGCGGGAAAGGCGTGGGGATGATTCCCCGCCGACCGTCATCCGGCTATCGCCTGTACCACACCATGCGATTTTTGACGGTTTTGGGGCTGGTGTGGCCAAGGGCGATTCCGGGCCCATTCACCGGTCATTGGAAAATGGCGGTTTCCGCGACCCGCATTCTGCCACACCACGTGATGTGAAGGCTCACATCGCATGGTGTGGCTCTCTGCTGTGCCACACCATGCGATTTTGGGGTGTTTTTCGCCTGGTGTGGCACACGGGATGGGAGCGAATCAGCCGGACGGATGGGTAGGGACTGAGTGCGGGCTGTTCCATTGAGCTGAGAACCACCCCCCAGTCATGCCGCGCATGCCAGCCCTCCGCCAGCGGGGGCGATAATGCCGGGCGCCCCGCTGTTTGCCTAACGGCTCGCCCCGCCAGCGGGCCGAGAGGCAATCCCGGTTGCCGAAATCAGGCGCGATGTGACAGGGCTGCGGCGATGTTGTCCAGCACCTGCTTAAGCAGCGCCTTCGGGCAGGCGAGGTTGACGCGCTCGAATCCGGCTCCGTTCTCGCCGAACAGCACGCCCTCGTCGAAATACACTCGAGCGCGGTCGCGCATGAAATCGCGCAGATCGTCCGCCGAACCGAAGCCAAGACCGCGGCAGTCCAGCCATGCCAGATACGTGCCTTCCGGCTCGATGAGCCGAAGTCCAGGCGTGCGTTCCGCGAACTCGCGCAGCAGCGAAAGGTTGTCGGCGAGCACGCCCATGAGCGCATCCAGCCACGGTTCGGCCCGCTCATATGCCGCCTGGCACGCGACGAGTCCGAAATGGCTGACGGTCAGGCCGGCGATGTTCTCCGCCGCCACGTCGAACGCCCGCTTGAGTTCGGGGTTGACGGTGATGACGTTGGAGCACAGCAGGCCGGCGATATTGAAGGTCTTGGTCGGGGCGGTGAACTCATAGCAGTGGCCGGCGTAGCGCTCCCCCAGCGTGCCGAACATCGTCACGTCGTGTCCGGGGTAGGCGAAGTCCGCATGGATCTCATCGGCCAGAATGGTCACGCCGTGGGCGATGCAGATGTCGCCCAGACGACGCAGCTCGTCGGCGCTCCACACGCGGCCGACCGGGTTGTGCGGGTTGCACAGCATCAGCGCCGTGCACCGCGGATCGGACGCCTTGGCCTCCAGATCGTCGAAATCCATGACGTAATGTCCGTCGTCACCCAGGATGAGGCGGTTGTCGAGTATGGTCAGGCCGTTGTGCTCCGCGGCGGCGGTGAAAGGATAGTAGACGGGTCCTTGCAGGATCACCTTGTCGCCGGGATGGGTGACCGCACGCAGTGCGGTGTTGACCGCGGGCATGACCCCGTCCGACAGGCTCACCCAGGCCGGGTCGATGTCCCAGTTGTGCCGACGACTCATCCATGCCGTCAGCGCGCGGAAATACCCGTCGGTCGCGTAATCGTATCCGAAGATGTCATGTTGGGCGGCTTCGACCAGCGCTTCTACGATTTCCGGAGCCGGCTTGAATTCCATGTCGGCAACGGACATGGCGATCACGTCCTCACTTCCCACACCCATGTCATCCTCGATCATGTGCCATTTGATGGATGTGGTGCCGCGCCGTTCGACCACGGACTGGAAATCGTACACGTCTGCTCCTCGTATGTATTCGATGGCGCCGGAACACGGTCATGGGCGGATGCTCCTCGTTGCGCCTGTCTGCTGTGCGCCCATCCATTGGAAAAGCCCTCGGAAGCATTCGCTTTCAAGGGCTTTTTGTGCGCCGAACAGGATTCGAACCTGCGACCTGCTGATCCGTAGTCAGCTGCTCTAATCCGCTGGGCTACCGGCGCATACCGCGCATATTGAATTATGCACAACCGTGAATTGCTTCACGGCTCGTGCGCCAGACAGGATTCGAACCTGCGACCTGCTGATCCGTAGTCAGCTGCTCTAATCCGCTGGGCTACTGGCGCATGTTGTCTTGTTTGCGGCAACTCAAATAGATTACATCAATGTAATGACTTTAGCAACTTGGCGTGTCGCGCGCGCGTCGCGCGCGCGTCGCGAACGTGCCGCGCGCGTCCCCGTCATGCCACGAGGCGCCGTTCCCCACGGACCAGTTTGGGCAGACCCTCACCCCTGACCGAGGCCGCGTCGACGATCACCTGCTGCACGTCATCCATGCCTGGAAGCTCGAACATCGTCTCCTCAAGGGTCTTCTCGATGATCGACCGCAGTCCTCGCGCACCCGTCCCGCGCGTTATGGCGGTCGACGCGATGGCGTTCACCGACTGCTCCGTGAAGACCAGATCCACCCCGTCGACGGCGAACATCTTGCGATACTGCTTGACCAGGGCGTTCTTGGGCTCGGTGAGGATGCGCGCCAGATCGGCCTCGGTCAGCTCGTCGAGCACGCTGACCACGGGCAGACGCCCGATGAACTCGGGCAGCAGACCGAATTCGGCGAGGTCGTCGGCGCTGACCTGTTCGAGCAGTTCCTCGGGCTTGACCTCATGGTCATGCCAGGAGGCCCCGAAGCCGCTCTCGTGGCGTCCGAGCCTACCAGCGACGATATCGCTCAGCCCCACGAACGCACCGCCGCAGATGAACAGGATGCCGCGCGTGTCGATGGTCACCGTGTCCTGGTCGCGGTGCTTGCGTGTGCCCTCGACCGGCACCGAGGCGATCGTGCCTTCGAGTATCTTCAGCAGCGCCTGCTGCACGCCCTCGCCGGAGACGTCACGGGTGATAGACGTGTTCTCGCCGGATTTTCTGGCGATCTTGTCGATCTCGTCGATGTAGATGATGCCGTGCTGAGCCCTCTCGACGTCCCCGTCGGCAGCCGAGATGAGCCTCTGCAGCACGGTCTCCACGTCATCTCCCACATACCCGGCCTCGGTGAGCGTCGTGGCGTCGGTGATGACGAACGGCACGTTCATAACCTTGGCGAGGGACTGCGCGAGATACGTCTTGCCGACGCCGGTAGGGCCGAGCAGCAGTATGTTGGATTTGGCGACCTCGACGTCGGCGAGCGGATCCGTGCGGCGGCGACGCCCGAGCGCCTGCTTCTTGCCGTCGAGCTGCCCGGCCGATTCGTGCAGTTCCATGTTGACGCGCTTGTAATGGTTGTAGACGGCGACCGACAGCGTGCGTTTCGCCGCGCTCTGCCCGATGACGTACCGGTCGAGATAGGCGCTGATCTCGGCGGGCTTGGGCAGTGTCAGGGCGTTGACATCGGCGCTGTGCTGACGTTCCTCCGAGACGATGTCGACGCACAGCTCGATGCATTCGTCGCAGATGGCCGCGCTTGGGCCTGCAACCAGCTTGCGTACCTGATGCTCGGTCTTGCCGCAGAACGTGCACCGAGGCACGTCCTCGTTGTAACTCACCACGCGCCCCATGCAGCTCTCCTTCGACTATGCGTCCCGTTATGCGCACTGTTACGAGGATACCCCCGGCCTGACGGCGACGGGGGTATCCACTTGTGAAGATTCATGAACCTCACGAACGGTGTTCGAGCACTTCGTCCACGATGCCGTAATCCTTGGCTTCCTGGGCGGTCAGGAACGTATCGACCTCGATGTCCTTGCGGATCTTCTCGACATCCTGTCCGGTGTGCTTGGCGAGCGTGTTCTCCAGCCATTCGCGCATGCGCAGCATCTCCTTGGCCTGGATCTCGATCTCCGTGGCCTTGCCGAAGCCCTGGTCGATGGCCGGCTGGTGAATGAGCACGCGTGCGTTCGGCAGCATCAGGCGCTTGCCCTTGGCGCCGGCGGCCAGCAGGATCGCCGCGGCGGAGGCGGCCTGACCGAGGCAGACGGTCTGCACGTCGGGCTTGATGTACTGCATCGTGTCGTAGATGGCGGTCATGGCCGTCATCGAGCCGCCGGGCGAGTTGATGTACATCATCACGTCACGGCTCGGATCCTGCGATTCGAGCACAAGCAACTGGGCCATGATGTCGTCGGCGGACGTGTCGTCGACCTGCACGCCCATGAAGATGATGCGGTCCTCGAACAGCTTGGTGTACGGGTCCTGCGTCTTCATGCCGTACGGCGTCTTCTCGGAGAACTGCGGGAGCACGTAACGGTTCTGCGGCGAGACAGCCGCGCCGCCGCGCAGCGCGCTCTCGCGGGCTGCGGCGGGCATGAACCCGACGACGCCGCGCGGGCCGGCGAGACGGTCGGCGCGGGCTGCGAACTGAGCTTCCTCGGATGCCATTTCGATCATTCTCCCTTCGTCATCGAATCGTGCGTGGTGATGATCTTGTCCACGAACCCGTACTCCAGCGCCTCGGTGGCGGTGAACCAGTGGTCGTACTCGTTGTCGCGGTAGATCTCCTCCACCGTGTGGCCGGTCTGTTCGGCGGTCAGCTCGCTCATGGTCTTCTTCATATCCATGATGAGCTCGGCGTTGATGCGCACGTCGGTGGTGGTGCCGCCGATGCCGCCGGACGGCTGGTGCATCAGCACGCGGGCATGCGAGGTCAGGAACCGCTTGCCCTTGGTGCCGGAGCTCAGCAGGAACTGGCCCATCGACGCGCACATGCCCAGGCCTACGGTCGCCACGTCGGGCTGGATGAGCTGCATGGTGTCGTAGATGGCCATGCCTGCGGTAATCGAGCCACCGGGCGAGTTGATATACAGCCAGATGTCCTTCTTCGGGTCCTCCGCAGCCAGCATGAGCATCTGTGCGCAAATGCGGTTGGCCATGTCATCCTTGACCTCTTCACCCATCCAGATGATGCGGTCCTTCAACAGACGATTGAAAATCGGATCCGGCATCGACGGCATGTCGCCGTCCGCCATCACCGGGGATGATGTCAGCAAATCTGCCACCTTATCTCCTTGACTCACAGTACGTTGTGTCTCACAATACGTTACAGCAATTCACTCTACCTGTCCGAACCGACGGCAGCGCCCTGCACCGCCCTTTTTCGGCTACCCGCATAGCGGGAGGGCGGAATACTTGCTCTATTGAAAATCAATTCGCCGTCCTTTCATGTCCAGCTCATTGTTGCGAGGCTAAACGTCAAAGCCCGTCTGTCACATCTCGTGCCAGGCGTCTAGGGGGGGGTATCGTATCCCTCTAGCATCGCGCAAAGGAGAGTCAAATGAGCAAGCAGTTCAGAACAACAATTTCCGCGTTAGCGGCAATCATCTGCTCGGTAGTTCTGTCATCCTGCGGAGTAGTGCCAGGACAACAGAACGCGGAGTCGGCGAATGTCTTCGATACCAGTACTCCACAGAAGACCGTGGAAGGTTTTCTCCGTGCACTAGGCAATGGCGATCAAGCTACGGCTCTCAAGTACGTCACGCCTTCGGCCCGGCCGGAGGATGATTTCATTCCTGACCAGCTCATCAAAAAAGCATCTAATCGAATCAGTGAAATCAATGTCGGAGAGGCCGAAAATTCCAAGGCGCACGGCACGATGGTTAGCTATTCGTATAAGGCCGATGGCCGCACTGTTAAAGGTAAAGCTGCCGTAAAGTCATCTCCGGATGGAGGATACCGACTCCGTAATGATCCCGACAATGATTCCGATGACCGTCCTATCACGAGTATCGACGACTTCATGCCACCTATTGGTTTTTCATCTAAAGCATTGAACGTCGAAGAAACCGCCCGGATTCTGCCAGGAACATACGATCTGAGTCTGGAACCATCATGGGGCACCCTTGAAATGACCGTCCATGCCAATGGAGCTCATGAGCCCGGAAATACAGTGACAACCGAATATGGGAAAATGAAGATTTCCAATAAGTCCAATCTCATAGAACGATTGAGAAGAAACATGATCGAAAACTTGGATGATTGGAACGAAACGAAGAATGATAGTGATTCCACCTTCCGAGCCGATCAAATGACTTGGGAAGTTACCAGCATTCAGCAAGTTCCTCATGACTACTCGCTGCTTGCCTTCGATGCAAAGGGTAGTTTCCCCTACACGTTCTTGACCTTCCAAAGAACAAAAAACAACACGATGTCTTTCGGAGGACCCGAAGATCTTCAAGGACATTTCATCATCGGCGTTGACGAGCTCACAGATATTTCAGGTGCCGAAAGCACCACGTCCACGGTATCTTTCACCCAACACGATATCGATTCAATCACTATCGACAATAGGAGCGAGGTTATCTTCGCATACCCCCAAGAGATAGAGAACGGATACTCCTTCTAATCGAATGAAACTTGCCCTGGGATGAGGCAACGCTCAACAGTCACTTCATCATTGCGACATACCCCGTCAAGGTCACATCATGAAATGAGATCGCGGCTCTCCCAGCAATGTATGAATGAGACCCTGTGCAGCCAATGTCCTGAAATAGCAAACTATATTTCTATTTCAGGACATTTTTAAGTTAGAGACACAATCATATTATCTGCGATAGTAATCAGCTCAGCCGCCGCAGCAGCCAGGACGACACGAAGGCGGATGCCGCCACGGCCAGGCCGACCGGCACGAAGAACTCAATCGGCGCCTCGGTGAGTTCCATGACCAGGCACATGGCCATGAGCGGAGCCTGCTGGGATGCGGAGAGCAGCGCGGCGGCCCCGATCAGGGCGCACGCGGTGACCGAATCTACGGGGAAGACGAACAGCCAGAGCAGTCCGAGCATCGTACCCAGCGTGGATCCCAAGGCGATGCCGGGCTGAAGCACGCCGCCCGATGCGCCGGAGCGGATGGTCATCAGCGTGACGAGCGCCTTGGCCACGAAGGTGAGCGCCAGCACACCCAGCAACATCCATAGCCGGTTCAGTTCAAGCGGAGTCCCGGCGTTGACGACCGAGCCCGGAGCGCCGTCCGAGCCGGCGAGGAACGTCCATGGCGAGGCCGCTGCGGACGCGGCCGATTGCGCCGCACCGGAAGTGTCGGCCATTTCGGGGATGAATGTGCTGAAGCCGAGCTGCGCCGCGGCACGCCCATTGCCCATGACCTGCGGCACGACGATAGAGACCAGACCGGTCACCAATCCGGCGAGCGGCATCTGCCACATCAGCGACCATCCGGTGGGCTTGTGCGATTCGGCCCACCGCGAGCCCTTGCGGAACAGTGCGCCGACGACGCCGCACGCCGTTCCGCACAGCAGCGCGAACAGCATCAGGCTCGGCGTGCTGTTCATCTGCATCGCGCCGATGTCGTAGAACATGTGCTCGCCTTTGATGGCGGTCGCGACGAACGCCGCAGTCGCAGACATCCCCAATCCGAATGCGACCTTCTCCAACGTCACGTCGACGAGCAGTATCTCCACCGCGAAGAACATGCCGGCCAGCGGCGCGTTGTACACGCCTCCCAGACCGGCACCGGCGGCGACGGCGACGACCATGCGGCGATCGAGCACGCCATGCGCGTCGCCTTCGCCGCCACCGATATGGAAGATGTCGCAGAACCGCTGCGCCAGCATGGCGCCCAGCTCGCGCGGCGCGACCTCGCGCCCGATGGAGGCGCCGGAGCCGACGATGAATATCTGCAGCACCACATGCACGATGGTCTGCCAGAACGGCATGCGGCCCCCGTTCACCGCCTTCTTGACGGACGGCACCTTCTCGGTCTTCGTGCGCAGCAGGTACCATATGACGCCGGCGACGCCCAGTCCCAACGTGACGGAGGCGATGCGGCGGACCGCCGGCACGGTGAACGCGCCGGGAATGAACTCGCTTTCGATGAATCCGAGCATCACGTATTCGACACCGTACAGCAGCAGCGTCAGCAGGCCGGCGCATGCGCCGATGATCGCGCCGAGCACCAGCGTGGCCGCGGTCAGCCAGCCGATGCGCTTCCAGTCGGTCTTCTCCATGATGCACCTCTTCGATGGCGAGTGGAACGTCCGGGAACGGGAGACCCGCCCATGTCAGCCTACCCGCGGCATCCTACACCCGCTCCTCACCGCGCATATCCCACCGTATATACGACTTGACCCGGAACCTTTGCGGTTCCGGGTCAAGTCAGTCATTCTGCATCACGGGCACGGCGCGATAGCAGCGATGCCGCGCGATTTACGCTCACTCGGCGTCGGCGGTGTTCTCGTCGTCCTTCTTGGCGAGCTCGTCGGCGACGGCGGCCGCGGCGGAGGCGGCTTCGACGCTCTCGGACTCTTCGTCCTCAGCGGCCTCGCCGAGGAAGGAGCTCAGGTCGAGGGTCTCGCCTTCGGACTTGAAGGTGACGGCGCGCATGCCGGCGAGCAGGCCCTTGGAGCGGCCGACTTCCTGCACGGCGGAGCCGAGCTGGCCGTTCTTGACGATGGCCTGGATGAACGCGGACGGGTCCATGCCGTACTGCTGGGCGATGGAGGCGAGGAAGTTGGTGACATCGGCCTGGGAGACCTTGACGTCCAGCTTCTCGGCCAGGGCGTCGAGCACCATCTGGTCGGTGAGCTCCTTGACGACCTGCTTCTCGGCGTCGGCCTTCTGCTCGTCGGTGGCCTTGGACGGATCGGCGGTCACGTTCTTGAGCTGCTGCTCAAGCATGTCGGCCTTGACGCCCTTCGGCACCGGGATCTCGGCGCCTTCCTCAAGCTTGGCGATGAAGGCGTCGCGGGCCTCGGTGGCCTGACGGCCTTCGGCGTCGCGCTCGGCGGCCTTGCGCACGTCGGCCTTGAGCTCATCCAGGGTATCGAACTCAGAGGCGTCCTGGGCGAAGTCGTCGTCGAGCTCCGGCAACTCCTCGGTCTTCACGGAGTTGACCTTGACCTTGACGAGCGCCTCTTCGCCTTCGTGCTCGCCGCCCTGCAGCTTGCTGTTGAAGGAGGTCTCCTCGCCGGCGGACAGGCCTTCGAGGGCCTCGTCCAGACCGTCCAGCATGGTGCCGGAGCCGAGCTCGTAGCTCACGCCTTCCTGGGAGTCGACGGACTCGCCGTCGATCTGGGCGTCGAGGTCGATGTTCGCGAAGTCGCCCTTGGCAGCCGGACGGTCGACGCCGACCAGGGTGCCGAAGCGCTGGCGCAGGGATTCGAGGCGGTTGTTCACGTCCTCATCGGTGACCTGGGCCTTGGGCACGTCGATCTCCAGGCCGTCAAGTTCCGGCAGCTCGATGTCGGGACGACGCTCGACGGTCGCGGTGAACTTCAGCTTGGTCTCGTCCTTGGCGGATTCGGGCACTTCCTGCACGTCGATCTCCGGCTGGGACATCGGATGGATCTTCTTCTCCTCAAGCGCCTTGGAATAGAGCTCCGGCACGCCGTTGTTGACGGCCTCGCCAGCGACGGCTGCGAAGCCGATGCGCTGGTCGATGATCTTGCCGGGGACGTGGCCCTTGCGGAAGCCGGGGATGTTCACCTGCTTGGCGATCTCCTTGCGGGCGGCATCCAGATACGGGTTGAACTCCTCCGGGTCGACGGTGATGGTGAGCTTGACCTTGGTGGGTTCGAGATTCCTAACGCTGATTTTCACGCTTGCGCTCCTGAAAGTCGTTTATTCTACTTCATCTGCCGGTAGGCAACCTCTACATGATAACGCGACTTACGGACGCTGCGATGAGATTCACCTGCCAGTCACGGGCGCCCTGCGATTTGAGGAATTCCGCGACATCGCGCTTGCGCGGTTCGTCGGTCCAGCACAGGTTGCGCAGGATCTGCGGCTTGACGATGATTTCGGCGGGGGTGCGGGTGTCGTCGGCGATCTGGGAGACGACTTTGCGCACGTCTTGCAGCAGCCGCATACGCTGAGGGTGCCTGGTGGCCCAGAGCTTCATCGAGCGAGGTGCGTTCGCATGCTCCTCGTCGGCCACGGGCACCGGCATCACCGGCCATTGCGACGGCGGCAGCTCCAGCGCGCGCCGAATCGTCTCTCGCCATACCGAGGGCTTGACCTTGCGCTGAATCGGCGCGTACCGTTCGAACATCTTGTCCTGCTCGCCGCCGGTGCGCATGCGCACGCGCTCGTTGAGCGACCTGATCATCCTGAATTCGCGGGCGTTGCGGGGCTTTCGCGACGCGGCCTCGACTATCGAATCGTCGGAGAGCAGCAGTCCGGGCGCGATGTCATAGGCGCGGGCGAGCTCGTCTCGCTTCTCCCACAGCGCCTTGGCCACGGCGAGGCCCTGGTGGTCCTGGCTGACGGTGTTGATGTGCGATATGCGCAGCCAGGGCACCGGATGCTCCCGTCTGGGTCCCATGCCGGTCTGCAGCGCATACCGGAACTCCTCATCGGCCCATCCGTCCTTGCCCTGCACCTTCAGCTCGCGCTGCATCTTCCGGCGCAGCTCAATCAGCAGTTCGACGTCCAATGCGGCGTAATTGCGCCAGTCCCTCGGCAGCGGCCGATATGACCAGTCAGCGGCGGAATGCTCCTTGGCGAGCGTGACGCCCAGATAATGCTCGGTGACCGCGGCGAGACCGAACCGGTGCAACCCCAGCATCCTCGCGGCGATCTCGGTGTCGAACAGGGTCTGCGGCGTCAGGCCGATGTCGGCGAATCCGGGCAGGTCCTGCAACGAGTCGTGTAATATCCACACGGCATCGCCGACCGCGTCGTTGAACATGCCCCAGTCGGCACCGGCGCGGGTCAGGGCGACGGGGTCGAGCAGCACTATGCCGGCGCCTTCGCGCTTGAACTGCACCAGCCAGTCCTCATGGCCGTACCGGAATCCGGAGGCGCGTTCCGCGTCGGCGGCCAACGGCCCGGCCGCCCCGGCCAGACGGTCGCATACCTCCCGAAATCCTTCAAGTGTGTCGGTCACATCCGGAACACCACCTCGCGGCTGCGTCTGCAGCCTCGGCTCATCGGTCAACTGACGGCTCCTCCTCGCATTCGCTGGCGGACTGCACGAATCGCGCCCAGCACTGCACCTGGCCGCCCGCGTCCAAACCGCCATCCATGCTAGCAAGGGGTGTCCATGAGACACGCATCTCGCAGCCGGCGGTTCCTTCCTGAGCGAGTCCGAACGACGTGTTCTGCGTGACGGTGACCGTACCCGACACGTCACCTAAGGAGGCGTCATCCACGAACGAGCACATCCCGTCCCAGTACATGCTCGGGGCGAGGCCATCGTTCTCGTCGGACGGCAACGGCAGCTGCGCGTAGGCGACGCAACGCCAATGGGAGTGCCAGTCCTCGCGTTCGCGCTCGACGTACAGCAGCATGATCCAGCCCGAGGCCATGTGGGCGTCGCCGAACGAACGGGAGTCGTCATCCGCGACGCATTCCATTTCCACGCCGATGCCGTAGTCGGCCAGCGTCGAGGGCACGGGAAGCTCACGGTAGCGCATGCCCGTCACCCGCGGCATGGAACGCACCGATTCCACCGCCGACCAGACCGCGTCCGGCACGCCGACCGGGCGTTCAGGCATGTCGGCGTCCGGGTGCCGCATCGTTGCGGAGCCCCTCGGAAACGCGAAGATTTCAGCCATATATACAGGCTACGGTGTCGTCGAAGATTTTACGGTATTTCCACACACAAGATTGTGTAGGTTTTCGAGTCCGACACCGCAGAGAACGGTTCCCTATCAGTACACGACGAATCCGTGCGACTGGAATTGCTCCGTCACGCGCTTCTTCAACGCGGCGGACGGGCCCTTCTGATGCTCAAGAGGATACGGGATGCGCAGCTCATGCCACTTCGGGCGCCCGAGCTGGTGGAATCCCAGCACGTCGATGTGTTCGACGGCCCCGTCGAAGCTCTCGCAGATCCTGGCCACGTTCTCGATGTTCTCCTCCGAGTCGGTCAACCCCGGCACGAGCACGAACCGCACCCAGATCTTCTTGCCGGCCTTCGCCAGCCGCCGTCCGAAGTCGATGGTGGGCTGCAGCAGCCCCCCGGTGACCTTGTGGTAGGTCTCCTCGTCGCCCGACTTGACGTCGAGCAGGCACAGGTCGATGTCGTCGATCATCTCGTCGGTGTAGTTGGTGTTGAGGAAGCCGGACGTGTCGAGGCAGGTGTGCACGCCCATCTCCTTGGCCGCGTGGAACACGCGCGAGACGAACGCCGGCTGCATCATCGACTCGCCGCCGGAGAACGTGATGCCGCCATGCGTGGCCTTGAACAGGTCCTTGTACCGGTCAACCTTCTTGATCATGGCGTCGAGGTATACGGGCTGCCCGTCGCGCATCTTCCACGTGTCGGGGTTCTGGCAGTACTGGCAGCGCAGGGGGCATCCGGACATGAAGACGGTCATGCGCGTGCCCGGGCCATCGACCGACGTGTTGATGTCCCACGAGTGGACGAAGCCGATGTCGCCGCTTTTGAGCGCGTGGATGCGGTCGCGCCTATCGAGGCCGATGGGCGATTCGAAGCCGGAAAGCCCTCCCATCAGGGTCTGCGAGGCGTATTCCTTCGACGCTTTGAGCATATGCGGCCGTGTGGTGCGGAATTGCGCGATATCAGACATCATCGTCCTCCTTGAAAGTACTTCCTGTATTCCATACTACAAACGTTTTGCGCGGCGTCCGCCCGCTATGGACTTCATGTCGTGTGAGGATCGTCACGCGGATTCCAAAGCGCGCCGTCCTGCCCGACCATATGAGAAGGGGACGAAGCCGGTCGGCCTCGCCCCCTTCATCGTCCGGTCGTCACCGTCTGTCAGTCGGTGACCGAACCCTGGTGGAAGGTACGGGAGATCACGTCGAGCTGCTGCTCCTTGGTGAGCTTGACAAAGTTCACCGCGTAGCCGGAGACGCGCACGGTCAGGTGCGGGTACTTCTCCGGGTGCTCGACGGCGTCCTCAAGCTGCTCCTTGCGCAGGACGTTGATGTTCGCGTGGTACAGGCCGTGGCCGTTGCCGGCGTCCAGGATGCCGACCAGGTTGCCGATGCGCTCATCCTCGTCGCGGCCCAGGCCGTCGGGGGTGATCGTGTTGGTCAGCGAGATGCCGTCCAGCGCGTCGTTGTAGTCGATCTTGCCGACCGAGAACATCGACGGCAGCATGCCGTGCGAGTCCATGCCGTTCTCCGGGTTGGCGCCCGGCGCGTACGGCGTGCCCTTCTTGTGGCGGGACGGGAAGGAACCGGTGTTCTTGCCGTACTCCACGTTGGAGGTGATGGTCAGGATGGACTGCGTCGGGACGGCGCCGCGGTACACGGGCAGGCGCTTGACCTGACCCATGACGGTGGAGACGACCCACTTGGCGATGTCGTCGGCGCGGTCGTCGTCGTTGCCGTAGATCGGGAAGTCGCCTTCGGTGCGGTAACCGACGATCAGGTCGTCATCGGCGCCCTCGACGTACTCGTACTCGTGGCCTTCAAGGTTCTTCGCGTCCTTGTTGTAGATCGGGTAGACCTTGGCATACTTGACGGCGGACAGGGAGTCGGCGGCGATGGACAGGCCGGACATGCCGCAACCGAGGGTGCGGTACACCTCCTTGTCGTGCAGCGCCATCTCGATGGACTCGTAGGCGTACTTATCGTGCATGTAGTGGATGATGTTCAGAGCCTTGACATACACTTCAGACAGCCAGTTCAGGGCCTTCTCGTAGTTGTTCTTGACCTTCTCGTAGTCGAGCGTGCCGTCGGCCTCGGGAGCGATGGGCTCGATGACGCCCTTGTCGATGACCTGCATGCCGGTCATCTCGTCACGACCGCCGTTGATCGCGTACAGCAGGGCCTTGGCGGAGTTCACGCGGGCCGCGAAGAACTGCATCTGCTTGCCGACGCGCATCGGGGACACGCAGCAGGCGATGGCCGCGTCGTCGCCCCAGTGGTTGCGGATCTCCTTGTCGGACTCGTACTGGATGGCCGAGGTGTCGATCGAGATCTTGGCGCAGAAGCGCTTGTAGCCTTCCGGCAGCTTCGGATCCCAAAAGATTGTGATGTTCGGCTCGGGGCCGGGTCCGAGGTGCTCCAGCGTCAGCGTGTTGAGCAGACGGAAGGAGGTCTTGGTTACCATCGGACGGCCGTCGTCGCCGAAGCCGGCGTCGGACCAGGTCGCCCAGTACGGGTCGCCGGAGAAGATCGCGTCGTAGTCCTTGGTGCGCAGGAAGCGCACGATGCGCAGCTTCATGACGATGTTGTCGATGATCTCCTGGGCGTCGGTCTCGGTGATCTTGCCGGACTGCAGGTCACGCTCGAAGTAGCAGTCGAAGAACGCAGAGTTGCGGCCGAAGGACATGGCGGCACCGTCCTGGCTCTTGACGGAGGCGAGGTAGCCCATGTAGGTCCACTGCACGGCCTCCTGCGCGGTCTGCGCCGGGCGGGTCAGGTCCAGGCCGTACTCGTTGCCGAGGTTGATGAGCTGCTTGAGGGCCTTGATCTGCTCGTCGTGCTCCTCGCGGAAGCGGATCCAGTGCTCGATCTCCGGCTCGGTGAAGTCGTTGCGGTACGGCACGGAATCCTTGTCGCGCTGCTTGAACTTGATCAGCGCGGCGACACCGTACAGGGCCACGCGGCGGTAGTCGCCGATGATGCGGCCGCGGCCGTAGGCGTCCGGCAGACCGGTGAGGATCTTGTTGTGGCGGGCGATCTTGATGTCCTTGGTGTAGACGCCGAAGACGCCGTCGTTGTGGGTCTTGCGGTACTTGGTGAAGATCTTCTTGATCTCCGGGTCCGGCTCCTTGCCGGCCTCCTTGATGGCCTGCTCGACCATGCGCCAGCCGCCGTTCGGCATCATCGCACGCTTGCAGGGGACGTCGGTCTGCAGGCCGACAACGACGTTGTCGACCTCGGGGGAATCGATGTAACCGGCCGGGAAGGCGTCGATGCTGGCCGGGATGTGGGTGTCGACATCGTAGACGCGCTGCTTGCGCTCGACCGCCAGGTAGTTGTCGTCGAGGTACTTCCACAGGTGCTTGGTCTTGTCGGTCGCGTCGGCCAGGAAGGACTCGTCACCGGTGTACGGGGTGTAGTTCTTCTGGATGAAGTCGCGAACGTCGATGTCCTTCTGCCAGTCGCCTTCGACGAAGCCGTCCCAGGCCTTGGCCTGAAGCTCTTCGGCAGTAAGAGCGGTCGCATCAACTGCTGTCATATTCACTCCTTGTGTCGTGCAACGCATCTTCACGTTGTTGTCAAGAAATGATTCTACTAGCCGGTCGATGTGAGCTGGCTGAGAGACGGCGTGACTTATCTCACATTCACGCCGTGTCGTCAGTCGTCGAAGCCGTCGTCGCGGCCACCCGAGGGCGTGTTCTCGCCCCATTTGCGCCACTTGCGATTGGCTTCCGCCCACAGCGCATTGCGCTCCTTGACGATCTTCCACGCCTCAAGGGCATCCTCGCGGGTCTTGTACGGCCCCATGCGGTGGGAGCTCGGCGAGAGCATGCCCAACTCGGGCTGCTCGTTCTTCGTGTTGAAATACCACTGCTTGTCGGTCATGGCGTCCTCCCCGCACCCATGGTAGCGCGCCGCGGCGCCCGGCACCGCGCCTATGCGGCGGCCGGGCGAGCGCTCCCCTACTCACGGAACGCGTTGGTGACGGGCAGACGCCGGTCGCGGCCGAACGCGAGCGCGGTGACCTTCGGCCCGAGCGGATACTGGCGGCGCTTCCACTCCGCGCGGTCCACCAGTCGCATCACCGTGTCGACGGTCTTCTCGTCGAAGCCGTCGGCCAGCAGGTCGGCGCGACCGTGCGCATGCTCGATGTATGCGGCGAGCACCTTGTCGAGCAGTTCATATTCGGGCAGCGAATCGGAATCCTTCTGCCCCGGGCGCAGCTCGGCGCTCGGCGCCTTCTCGATGCTGCTGACCGGAATCATCACGCCGCCGGGCAGCGGCGTTCCGGCATCGCCGTTCTCATTGCCGACGATGCGCAGCCCGCCGATGCCGACGCCTGCGGCAGCGGCCCGGTTGCGCCAGCGGGACAGTTCCCAGACACGGGTCTTGAGCAGGTCCTTGATCGGCGCGTATCCGCCGACGGCGTCGCCGTAGATGGTCGAATAGCCGCACGCCAGCTCGGACTTGTTGCCCGTGGCGACGGCGAGCAGACCGAGGCTGTTGGAGTACGCCATGACGATGACGCCGCGGATGCGGGCCTGCAGGTTCTCCGCGGCCACGCCTTCGAGCTTGAGCTGGCCCTGGTACACATTGAACATGGGCTCGATCGGCTGCACGTCGTAATGTGCGCCGATGTTGGCCGCCAGGTCGGCGGCGTCGTCCTTGGAACCGATGGAGGAATACATGCTCGGCATCGAGATGCCATGCACGTTGTGTCCGCCGCAGGCGTCGGCGGCCATCGCCGCCACCAGCGCGGAGTCGATGCCGCCGGACAGGCCCAGGCACACGCCGGAGAACCGGTTCTTCGCCATGTAGTCCTTCAGGCCCAGCACGCAGGCGGTGTACACCTCCTCGTCCGGGTCGGGAAGGTCCGCGATGTCGCCCGTCGTCTGATGCTCGGCGTCCGTGTCGAGATCGAAGAGTCCCAGATGCTCCATGAACATCGGGGAACGTTCCAGCAGCGTGCCGTCGCGGTCGACAACGAAGCTGCCGCCGTCGAACACCAGGTCATCCTGACCGCCGACCTGGTTCACGTAGATCATCGGGGCGCCGACCTCGGCCGCACGCCTGACCGCGAGGTCGTAACGCGTATGGGTCTTGCCCTCCTCGTACGGCGAGCCGTTCATCGTCATCAGCACGTCGATATGCTCGTCGGCGAGCCGGGCGACCGGCCCGCCGTCCTGCCAGATGTCCTCGCAGATCGCCACGCCGATGCGCACGCCGTCGATGTCGAGCACGACGGTGCGGTCGCCGGCCGCGAAGATGCGGAACTCGTCGAACACGCCGTAGTTCGGCAGGAAATGCTTGTCGTAGCCGGCCCAGACCATGCCGTCGTGCAGCACGACCATGCGGTTGCGAGGTTTGTCGGACGCGTGGTCGGTGCCGACCGTGCCGACGGCGACATACAGGTCGCCCAATCCGTCGGCCTCCAGCTCGGTCGCCAGCCAGTTCGCCTTGTCCCACGCCGCCTTGCGGAACGTGCGGCGCAACGCCAGATCCTCGATGGGGTATCCGGTCAGCGTCATTTCCGGGAAGACGACGACGTGGGCGCCTTCATGCGCGGCGAGATGCGCGTAGTGCATGATTTTGTCGGCGTTGCCGTCGAGGTCGCCGACGCAGGTGTCGATCTGGGCAAGGGCAAAACGAAGATGGGTCATAGTGCCCTATAGTACCCAGCCGAGATGACGGACGACAGGGGCGGCACATGCCGTCACGCGGGATGATCCGCCCCACCGCCCGTCAGCGAAGCTCGGCGAGCACCCGCAGCGAGGCGTTGACATAGAAGTCAACGGCGGGCCCGATCGCGCCGTCCACGCCGACGAAGTGCGGACTGTGCCAGTCGGCGCACCCCGGTTCCCCGTTCGAGCCGATGAACGCGAACACCAGACGGGCCCCGCATCCCGAGAACTCCACGAAATCCTCCCCCGCCATGCTGGGATGTATCGGCTTGAGCGCCGCGTAGGAGGGCACGTCGGCCGCGACCGCCTCGGACAGCTCCTCGTCGCCGACCAGCGGCACCTGGATGCAGTCCCAGTCCACGTCGGCCGCGATCCCGTACGCTTCGGCCGTGTGCTCGACCTCCGCCACGAAACGCCGGTGGACCAGCCGTTCGTCGTCCTGGTCGAAGAAGCGCACGGTGCCCTGGAATCCCGCTTCGGCGGGCACGACGTTCCACACGTGCCCGCCATGCACTTCGGTGATGGACAGCACCACGGCGTGGAACGGCGAGACGTTGCGGCTCACGATGGTCTGCAGGGCGAGGATCATCGAGGCGAGCGCCTCGATGGGACCGGTGCCCTTCTGCGGGTACCCGGCATGGGTGCCCTAGGCGTGCAGCGTGACCTTGAACTTCACGCAGCCGGCCATCATCGGCTGCGGGCCGATGGCGATCTGTCCGGGGGCGTAGTTCGGGTTGTTATGCGTGCCGATGATGGCCTTCACGTCATCCGTCGCGCCGGATTCCACGACCGTGCGGGCGCCCAGACCCACCTCCTCGGCCGGCTGGAAGACGATCTTCACGCTGCCTGCGATGCGGTCGCGGTGATCGGCCAGCCAGAACGCCGCGCCCAAAAGCCCGGTCATGTGCAGGTCATGGCCACAGCCGTGCATCACGCCGGGGTTCAGCGAGCTGAACGGCAGGCCGGTGTCCTCGGTGATCGGCAGGCCGTCGATGTCGGCGCGCAGCGCGATGCGCGGTCCCGGCACCTCTCCCTCGATGAGCGCGACGACACCGGTCTCCAACGTCGTGTCGAGCACGTCTATGCCATGCCCGCGCAGCAGACGGGCCAGATACGCGCTGGTCTCGACCTCCTTGAAGCTGCGTTCGGGATGCTGATGCAGATAATGCCGTATGCCGATCAGCTCGTCCGTGACCCCGACATGTTCGACCATGATTTACGTTCCTTCCCCGCGAGATGTCATGCCATGTTACCTCTGTCGCTTCAATATACGCTTGGCGATGGCGTTCGCGATGCCCTGCACGATCCGGACCAGCACGATCATGATGATCACGGCCATCCAGGTCACCGTCTGGTCGAATTTCCGATAACCGTCCAGTCGGTCTGGCGACCGGCGATGTCGTACGCATGGGACCAGGGACTCATCGCGTCTCCTCCTTGTCTGCCGCGGACGGCTGCGGCGATGGCGTCCTCGTAGCCTATGGGGTCCACCGCCGTGCCGAAGTCGATGACATCGCTGGAACGTGACGGCTCCCCGAGAAAGTCGCGCACCAGCGCATCGTCGCCCGAGAACTCGTAGGTGATCGAGCCGATGGCCGAACCGGATACCGTGTCGATGAACCGCTTGGTCACCGCCGGCTGGGGTGCCGCGAACACGTTGCACACATCTCCGCGCTCCACGACCCGGCCGGCGCCCATCACGGCGACCCGGTTCGCCACCTGCTGCACCACGTTCATCTGATGGGTGACGAGCACGATGGTCGCCTCGTCGGCCAGCAGTATCTCGGGATTGGTGGACAGCGCGGGTCGGTGGCTCCTACCACGCCGATTCTGACCGGGTTGGATTCGCTGCCCCTCGCCGCGGAGTCCTTGCCGTGGGCGACGGCCCTGTACCCGAAGAACCCGCCGATCGCCACCAAGGCCACCACGATGAGTGCGATGACGATGTTGCGCACTGTATGGTTGACGCGCACCGGCTCATTGTCGGGAGAGCCCGCCTGTTGTGTTGCTGCTGTCATGGTTCGCCCCCCTCTGATTGGTTGACAACGCCCACCATACGGCAGCGACGGCGGCAGTCGCAGGGCGGGTCTGATAACGCGTTACGGGATGCCATCCAGCGCTGTTCATACACTGGGGATGACCGAATTTCGTATCGCGGAGGTTGCGTACATGGCATCGGACGACATCATGACAGCGGGCGCCGGAGGCGCGACGGCCACCGTGCGAGCCGACATCAAGGCGGCGTTCTTCGACATCGACGGCACGCTGACGAGTTTCGTGACGCATGTGATCCCGCAGTCCTCCATCGACGCGCTGCACGAGCTGCAGGATCGCGGGGTGAAGGTGTTCATCTGCTCCGGTCGGGCGCCGTCGCACATGACCGTCGTGCTCGACATGATGCCGGTGCACTTCGACGGCATCATCGCGCTGAACGGGCAGTACTGCTTCGACGACCACGGGCTCCTGGAGAAGGAGTCGCTGCTGCCCGAGGACATCGTCACCATCACCCGCTGGCTTGACGAGCACCCCGACGTGGTGGCGAACTACTGCGAAAAGGATTACGTCTACTTCAACCAGATCACCGACGCGATGCAGGCCACGTGGCGCCAACTCGGCAAGACCGCACCGACCGTGAATATCGACGATCCGCACGAGAGGGCGCTGAAGTATGAGACGTTCCAGATCAGCCCGTACATCAGCTTTGAAGATGAAGCGAAGCTGTCCGGCATGTGTCGCAATGTCAGAGGCGTGCGCTGGCATCCGGACTTCACCGACCTGATTCCCGCCGACGGCGGCAAACCCGAGGGAATGAAGCGGTTCATGCGGCATTACGGCTGGACGCGCGAGCAGACCATCGCGTTCGGAGACGGCGGCAACGACGCCGACATGCTCGCCTTCGCCGGCATCGGCGTGGCAATGGGCAATGCGACCGAACCGGCGAAGGCCGCGGCCGACTACATCACCGATGACGTCGACCACGACGGCATCATGAACGCGCTCAAACACTTCAACGTCCTGTAGCTCCCTCCCCTCCCGCTGGCGGGAGGTGGCGCGCAGCGCCGGAGGGTGGTAACAGACCCGGCACGCATATGAAGAGCCCTGACCCGACGAGGGTTCAGGGCTCTTCCATGTGTATCGGAGCGTCGGCTTCGAATTGCCGCCGCGCTTACTTCACCACTTCGATGGACATGATGCCGGCAGGTTCGAGCGGCGCGTCGGAACGGTCGGTCGGCACGGCCTCAAGCTTGTCGACCACGGCCTTGGACTCGTCGTCGGCGACCTCGCCGAAGATCGTGTGGTGTCCGTCGAGCCACGGGGTCGGCACGGTGGTGATGAAGAACTGGGAGCCGTTGGTGCCATGCGCCTTGCCGTCGCGGCCGCGACGCAGGCCGGCGTTCGCCATGGCCAGCAGATACGGCCGGTCGAACGTGAGTTCGGGGACGATCTCGTCGTCGAAGTCGTAGCCGGGGCCGCCGGTGCCATTGCCCAGCGGGCAGCCGCCCTGGATCATGAAGTCCTTGATGATGCGGTGGAAGGTCAGGCCGTTGTAGAACGGCTCATGGGACGGCTGGCCGGTGAACGGGTCCGTCCATTCCTTCTCGCCGGTCGCCAGACCGAGGAAGTTCTTCACGGTCACGGGCGTCTGATCGTCGAACAGGTTGATGGTGATGTCACCTTCAGAGGTGCGCATGATGATGGTAGTCATGGTCTTAAGTGTCTCATGGGCTTGAGACCGGGCGGTGATGCCAATCAAGCGGAATGTATGCGAGCGGCTTGTGATGTGTGTCTATATTGCATATAATTTACATAATTATTATGTAACCTATTGAGGGGATGGGAGGCTGCTATGGCTGTGAAGGAACGGACGACCATTGCATTGGATCCGGAGGTCAAGCGCGAGGCGACGGACGTGCTTGAGCGGATGGGTTTGAGCTTGAGCTCGTTCACGGAGATCTGCCTGCGGCAGGCGGTCCGTGACAAGGGCATGCCGTTCACGCCGAGTCTGAGGCCGGTCCGATCCGACGGGTATCCGGTTCCTCCGGCTCACGACGCGTATCGTTTCGAGCGTTCGAAGAGCACGGGCAATATCGTGCTGCCTCAGGAGTGGGACGATCCGGCGGATGACATCTACGATCATGCGTGAGCCGGAAGTGTACGACGTGTGGCTGATGCGCGTCGAATTCCCCGATCATCCCGGCGTGGGCAAGGTCAGACCCGTCATCGTCACCAGGGTCGAGGAGGATCGGGTCTCGGGCATCGTCGTCAAGGTGACCAGCGTGACGACATGGAACGGTCCGGGTGACGTTCCGTTGCTTGACTGGCGTCACGAGGGTCTGTACAAGCCATCCGTGGCGAGATGCTCGTAGCGTTTCTGGTTCGGCAATGGTGACTTGCTGAAGTATTTCGGCAGGCTGTCGTTGCGTGACGCGAACGACCTTGATGCCGGTCTTGATGCTACGGGCGACGTCCCGCCCCACCGCCAGTCGCATTCATGATGATGGCGGGGTCAACGGTTTTTCTCCCTGGATATTATCTGCATGTCGATGTTTGTGTTCGATGAACGAAATGGATTGTTGGTTGTCGGCGTATTCTGCGCAACGCGTTTTCCGACGGTGTCGTCATGGGCGTGATGCCGCGCAATGCGAGGATGGTGGGTGATTCTGGGGACTGGCGAAGATGCCAGGCTCCGGCGGGGACGGTGGAGTGCTCCCGGATTATTTTCGAGTGCCTGTAGGTGCCTCGTGGGAAACGAGGCTGATCGGCAGGTTTCCCGAAATCGGAAAACCTTGGAATAGAGCCGAAAACGACCACGTGCGATTATCATGCGAGGTGCGCATGATGATGGTAGTCATGGTCCCAAGTGTCTCATGGGCTTGAGACCGGGCATTGCTGTTTGATTGCGGGGAATGGCGCACGGGCCCGTGGACTGGCCACGGCCGGTAGCCGGGCCGCCGGGCTATAACGTGGAACGTCATACGAATTGGTTCACTATGATCAGCGCACCGGCAGCGACAGCCATGAGCGGCTCCTGCTCTGTATTTTGATGCTCCTATACATTGTCAAGCGTTTGGACCCGTTGTTTGAGTTCGGGCAGGTTCCGTGCTCCGCGTTCGACTTCGTTGATGCGGCTTGACGGCACGTACAGCGCCTCGCCGACCTGCTGTTGAAGAAGGAGCTCGTGTAACCGGAACCGCTACACCACGATCGAGCGACTGAGGCGCGACCTCAACGACTACGTGTGGTAATTCGACGACCAGCGGCTCCGTTCCATCCTCGGATACCGGAGTGCGAAGGAATTCATCGAACGAGGATCGTCCTCTAAGGACCTATCCAACACGCTGTTGCCAATCCGATTGGCGTCATGGAGTTATAATTTTTCTGTGATTTAGGTATGTAATGTAGCCATAATCATAAGTTGTGAACGTCTTACTCGCGTATGTTCGTAGACACTGAAAGTCAACGGACATACTTATCCCAGTCCCTACGTGAACCAACTCCCGGGGAGATCAACATGACTCGATTCCGCAATACATACACAACCCTCACAACCTTCGTGTCGGCCGCTGTTCTCCTTATCTCGACCACTGTGCCGGCATCCGCATCGCCCATGGCAAGTGATCCATTGTCTTCGTCCACCACAACAGCCGTGCGTGCACAGGTAACAGCCCTTGGTGCAAATCGTACCTACACTTACGTTCCGACCAATAACACAAGCGTCGGCGACCCCATCGTCACAGCCTACTGGACTCCAGAACGCATGAAGAGTGCCATTCCCGCTGATACACCAACAAGCACGACCGAGGTAAACCGACAGATTGACGAGCTCGAACAGCCGGCTCTGGCAGACGAACCAGTTACTGACGGATCGTCCCCCGTGACGGCAATCTTGAACGCAATCACGCCACAGGCTGTGACGCCAGTCACGAATTTCTCAAAGACCAACGGAAAAGTTTTCTTCCGCAATCAGACCGACGGCAAGGATTACGTATGCTCTGGAGCCTCCGTCAATAGCCGTTCCAAACGTCTGGTCGTTACTGCTGGCCATTGTGTCCATGGCGGCCCAGGAAAAGATTGGCATACCAATTGGATATTCGCACCGGGTTACAGCAACGGTGCCACGTATGGCACTTACCAAGCTGCCACGCTCCGAACGCTCAATGACTGGATCAACTATGGTGAATCCGGGCGAGGATTCAATTCAGACGTTGCCTTTGTTACCACCTATAGTGGCAGCACTTCCGGGGATACTGTTGTAAACGCGGTTGGTGGTCACGGGTTTAGGTGGGGCGGAGGTACTGGTTTCGACGTCAGTATTTTCGGCTATCCAACGAACCTCAGCGGAGGCCAAAGCATGTGGGCCTGCTGGGGCTCTAGTCAAACTGGTTGGAATGGCCTTTACAAGTTCAACCATATTACTGGTTGCGATTTCGGCGGTGGTTCGTCCGGTGGACCTTGGCTCGACGAATACAGCAATACCACTGGTCTCGGATATGTACGCAGCGTAACCTCGAACGGCCCCGCAGACAATTCCTATCTTCGAGGCCCATACTTCGACAGCCGCGTCAACGACTTGTTCGTTGCAGCAAACAAGGACTGGTGAAACAACATCATGGCCAGTTGGATTCGCTTCCGCAGCCGTTTTGTTGCTGCGCTTCTGGTATTTGCTTTGACCAGTATCACGGTAATGGGATGCGCAACTAACGGGAGCGAATCCAGCCCCAGCTCACCAGGTACAGATGCAGGATACGATTCCGCAGCAAAGGCACCGGAGCAATCCTCCAACGACGTACAGCAACGAACCGACCTCAGCAACGAACATATATCCTCATGGAACCGATACGAAGTGGTCTCGGACACCTCCGTGCGCATTTTCTTCTCCATGGGAAATCCCAAATGTCATGGTGTACGGGCCACCGTCGACGAAGACTCCTCCGCAGTGCTAATCACCCTCTACGAAGGAACACTCCCCAACGCGCCAACCGAATGCGCCGCGATCGCAGTCAATGCATCCCTTCTGCTTACCACACGCAATCCCATCGGAACCCGTTCCGTCATTACCGGATAAATAGTCCAGACCTTTGGAGCTAAACACGTAATTCCACCGGCGTCGCCATACACATGCTTGAGACCGGTAAATTAGTGCAGCCCAAACAACCACGTAGATCGTTCGGGCATTAATCGAAATCAAACAACGGTATGTCGCCGCCGAACCGTCCGTGATCCTCGCGGTTTCTTTCATCGAACCGGCGTGCCGGACACCATCCACGAACGGCCACGTCGAGCAGATGGTTCTGCGCGACGGAGACATTGAAGGCCTCGTGCCCGGCGTGCCTGTTGTCCGACACGGAGACGTACTGCTGGGCGAATGCTTTTGGGCATCGCCCATGCTGAACATCATGAAACCACAAGGCGGATCGTTCTTTTTCCGTGCCGGTCGGCGAAGACGTTGAGCGCCGGCAGGACGGTGGAATGTCACCGGATTGTTCTCGCGTGCCTGTAGATGCCTCGGCGAAAACGAGGCTGATCGGCAGGCCTCCCAAAAAACGAAAACCTTGGAACAAAGCCGAAAACGACCACGTGCGATTATCATGCGAGGCACGCATGATAATCGTACTCATAGCGGTCAAGTCCTGCAGAACGCCCCGACGCGGCCGGCAGCATCGCCGCGCCCGTAAGCGGGGCACGTCACCGTCAGCGCGCGTACACCGTGGGAGAGCTGCTCAGACGCGACATCGCCGACTGGGGGATGTCATGGACACGCCCCAGAACGGCGTCCAACGTCGACGAGACGGCATGCGGCGCCCGGCGATCGCTGCAATCCGTCCAGGAGGGTCGTTCCATCGGGGACGTCATGGCCGTCCGACCATCCGCGCCGGCCTCCATGTCATACTCCCGGCGACCGTATCGCCAGAGAGTCGCATTGCTGTTGCGAACCACCCGCGCCAAAGCCGGGCGACGTCTACGCTGAAGGAAGAACATGCCTGCCTCGATCCCGTATGGGCGCCGTACCTCTGATGTCTGGCGCCGGTCGATATTCATCGTGTCACCATAGGCGATCCCGCCAATCGATGACACTATCGATTACACACCGGATCGTGCCGTCATGCCCTCGTCCGAAAGGGTGATTTTCCGCACGCCCGTCATCCCCGGGGCCGTCCGGCATTGCAAAGGTCACGCGGAACCGGCAGCGGACGGGCGGAAGACTTAGACGATCGCTGGAACGAACCCGGCTACTGCATCTTGCGCAGGCGTGGCACGGCGGAATCCTTCGCGCCGGTGACGCGGTACACGTCGAACACGCCGTCGATCTTGCGCACGGCAGCGAGCAGACGGTTCAGATGCTGCGGGTCGGCCATCTCGAAGCTGAACTGGCTGATCGCTACGCGATCGGAGCCGGTCGCCTGGGAGCCGGACAGGATGTTCACGCCGTGGTCGGCCAGCACACGGGTCACATCGGATAGCAGATGCTGGCGGTCCAGCGCCTCGACCTGAATCCTGACCATGAACAGGCCCTTGGTGCTGGTCCATGCCACATCCACGACGCGCTCGGGCTGACGTCGCTGCAGGTCGATCATGTTCTGACAGTCGGCGCGGTGCACCGACACGCCCTGATTGCGCGTGATGAAGCCGACGATCCTGTCGCCGGGAACCGGCATGCAGCAGCGCGCCAGCTTGACCCACACATCGTCTACGCCCTTGACGGACACGCCGAGGGAGCCGGTCTTCTTCTTGGCGTTCTCGACCGCGCGCAGCGGCAGCGCCTCCTGCTCAACCTCCTCATCGACCTCGTCGCTGCCCGCGTCCTTGACCAGATGCGCGATGACGTTCTGCGTGGAGATCTGCCCGTCGCCGATCGCCGCGAACACGGCGTCGGGGTTGGGGAAATTCAGCTCGTCGGCGACGCCGACCAGCGCCTGGGTGGTCAGCAGCGTGCCGATCGGCAGGTTACGCTTGCGCATCGCGCGGGTCAGCTCGTCGCGGCCCTCCTCGATGGCCTCGGTGCGGCGCTCCTTGGAGAACCACTGGCGGATCTTGTTGCGGGCCTTGGGGCTCTTGACGAAGCTCAGCCAGTCGCGGGAGGGGCCGGCGTTGTCGGATTTCGAGGTCAGCACCTCGACGGTGTCGCCGTTCTCAAGCTTGGTGTCGAGCGGCACCAGACGGCCGTTGACGCGCGCGCCCATCGTCCTGTGCCCGACTTCGGTGTGCACGGCGTAGGCGAAGTCCACCGGCGTGGCATTGGCCGGCAGCGAGACGATCTTGCCCTTCGGGGTGAACACGTAGACCTCGGCCGCGCCCAGATCCTCCTTGAGCGAGCCAAGGAACTCGTTCGAGTCCGGGGTCTCGCTGGTCCAATCGGCGAGCTGCTGGATCCATTTGAGGTTGTCGGTCTCGCTCAGCTCCTGGTTGTCGTCGGAACCGCGCTTGAGATCGGATTTGTCGGGCGCGCTCAGGGCGCGGCCTGCCTGCCCGTTCTCCTTGTACTTCCAGTGCGCGGCGATGCCGAATTCCGCGCGCCGGTGCATGTCCCAGGTGCGGATCTGGATCTCGACCGGCTTGCCGCCCGGCCCCACGACCGTCGTGTGCAACGACTGGTACATGTTGAGCTTGGGCATGGCGATGTAATCCTTGAAGCGCCCGGGCACGGGGCTCCAACGCGCGTGCACGGCGCCGAGCGCCGCATAGCAGTCGCGAATCGTGTCGACGATGATGCGCACGCCGACCAGATCGTAGATGTTGGCGAAATCATGGCCCCGCACGATCATCTTCTGATAGATCGAGAAGTAGTCCTTCGGGCGGCCGGTCACGTACGCCTTGATGTGCTGCGCGTCAAGATCCTCGTTGATCTCGGCGAGGATCTGCGCGAGATACACGTCGCGCTGGCCGGCACGCCGCGCGACCAGCACCACGATCTCGTTGTAGATCTTCGGGTACAGCACCTTGAAGCTCAGTTCCTCAAGCTCGGTCTTGATGGCGTTCATACCGAGCCTGTTGGCGAGCGGCGCGTACACGTCAAGGGTTTCGCGCGCCTTCTTCTGGGCGCTGGACGACTTGACGTACCGCCATGTGCGGGCATTGTGGACACGGTCGGACAACTTGACGACGAGCACGCGCACGTCGCGGCTCATCGCGACGACCATCTTGCGGATGGTCTCGGCCTGAGCGGAATCGCCGTATTCCATCTTGGAGAGCTTGGTGACACCGTCCACCAGACCGGTCACCGTGTCGCCGAATTCCGCGCGGCACTCGTCCAGCGTGTAGTCGGTGTCCTCGACGGTGTCGTGCAGCAGACCGGCGGCGACCACCAGCGGCCCCATGCCCAGGTCGGCGAGAATCTGCGCCACCGCAAGCGGGTGGATGATGTACGGCTCGCCGGATTTGCGGCGCTGTGAGGAATGCTGGATGACCGCCCGACGATAGGCACGCTCCAGAATGCTCAGATCCTCGTCGGGGTGATGGTTCCGGCACGCTTGCATGATCGGCAGCAGCGGGTTCAGCGGGTCGTCGCTGATCTCGCAGCCGAGCATGCGGGCGGCATTATGCTCGGCTTCATCGTTGGCCATGTCTGCCTCCCTCTCAGGTATTTGGTATCACATCCTACCCGCCGCGAATGAAAAAGCATACGCGGCATCTTCCGCCGTGAACGGTCTCCCGCATGCCTTGGCTTGCGGGCCGTGACGGCCGTGTTCGCACCGTCGGCCAGGATCGTCCGTCAGGATGACACGCCGGTGGAGCCGAAACCGCGTTCCGCACGGTCGGAACCCGGCAGGGTGCTCGCCGGGACAAACTTCGCCTCGACGTAACGCTGGATGACCAGCTGCGCGATGCGGTCTCCGCGATGGAACTCCATCGTATGCTCCGGATCGAGGTTGATCAGAGGGACCTTCACTTCGCCGCGGTACCCGGCGTCGATGGTGCCGGGCGCGTTCAGCACGGTCACGCCGTACTTGACGGCGAGTCCGGACCTCGGATGCACCAGCGCCACGTATCCGGCGGGCAGGGCGATCGCCATGCCGGTCGGCACCAGGGCGCGCTGGAACGGCTTGAGCGTCACGTCCTCGGCGGCGACCAGGTCGGCGCCCGCGTCTCCGGCGTGGGCGTACCGCAGCTCGACCGGATGGCCGGGATCAAGCGATTTGACCAGGACCTCGGTGTATTCGGGCTCGTCATATGTCTCGTCGAACGCCATCAGGCCGCGCATTCCTCGCACACCGGCTGGCCGTCGTCGGTGACGTATGCCAGCTGGCTGCGATGTTTGACCAGGAAGCACTCCGAGCAGATGAACTCGTCGTTCTGCATGGGGATGACAGTCACGGAGGCGTCCTCGTTGCTCAGATCGGCACCGGGCAGTTCGTAATCCTCGGCGATGGCGTTCTCGTCGTCGTCCATATCGGTTGAAGAGCTGCGCGAGCCCTTGCCCAACTCCTGCAGCGATTCCTCATCCTCGTCCTTATTGCGGGGGGAATCATAATCCTGAGCCATCTGAATCCTTTCATCATGGTGGCACGTTCTGCGCCATAGAATACATGACTTTTACTCGGCATAGGATACACGATTTGAAATACTCGTAAAATACGACACGTGGGGCACAATAGAAGAAGTTGTAATTTTCTGAGGAAAGTGGTGTGAACATGCCTGAGAACCCGCTCACACAAGCCCGGTTCGACCACGTCGACGACGCGGGTCGTCTCGTGTTCGCGTCAGGCGACGAGCGTTTCTTCGTCGATGTGGACGAAACGCTGGAACGCGCCATTCTGGAAGCGAAGCAGATCCGCGAGGAGTCCCGGTCGGCTCCCAGCGCATCCAGCTCGGCTACGCTACCGATCTCGCAGATTCAGGCGCTTATCCGGGCCGGCGCGGATCCCGCGCGGGTGGCGGAACGATACCGTCTCAGCGAGGCGCTGGTGCGGCGTTTCTCGTCCGCCGTCGAGGTCGAGAAGCAGTACGCCATCGAGCAGTTCCTCACCGTGCCGGCCCCCAAGGAGAGCCGTGGGCGGACCACCGCCGACGTGGTGGAACGCGCGCTGGCGCTGTCCGGCATCGGCATGGAATCGGTGACGTGGAAGGCGACACGCCGGGGACTCGAACCGTGGAAGATCACCGCGACGTTCGACGCCGCGGGGCGCACCGCCAGGGCGGAATGGTCCTGGAACATGCACGACAACGCGGTGGCATGTCTGAACTCCACGGCGAAGAAGCTACTGGGAACGGCGACAGGCGCGCGCGGCGACGGGACCGAGGGCACGCCCTCCGAGATGCTGCCCGCGACGCTGCCCGGGGATTCGGTACGCTCGGCGAGGATAGAGCGCACCGTGTCGGCGTGGAACACCCCTGCCCCGACACTGCCTGCGGCGCGCCCCGAAGCGCGGATGCCACGTTCGGCGTCCCCGTTGGACGTGCGCACCGAGCCTGCGCCATCCGAGGAAGGCCCCTCAATCGACATCCCGCGCACCGGCGCGCTTCCGGCGAAGGCCGGCGAGGCCGCGCTCGGCGCCGCCGAGTCGAAACTGCCGCGGCCGACACCGGATTCGGACGCGTCCGCTTCCGCGGCTCAGACGGCACCCGAGATCGAATCCGAATCCGGCAAGACGTCTGCCGAACGCTCCGACCGGCAGACGCCGCCTGCGAAACGCCGTTCGGGTCGCTCCGCCGTGCCCAGCTGGGACGAGATTCTCTTCGGCGAGTAGGATCGTCTGGCCCGCCGTCGCTGTCCAGCGAGACACGTCAATCCTTTTTTACGGAAAAACGCGACAGGCCGTCCGGATAATGAGACATCGGCGTGACACGTTCGGCATCGAAACGGTCACGCCACGTCAATCAGGCAGGGAATGTCCATTTCCAGCGCCGTCTGCGAGCCATGCACACCCGGCAGACGCGTCGCCTTGTCGGTCTGGATGCGCGAATCCACGAAGGTCGCCCTCCCGGCCGCCGATACCAGCACGTCACCGAGCATCGGCCTGACACGCGGCTCGACGACACCGAACATGCCCTGATCGATCGCCTCATCCCGGGTACGCACCAGGGCGGCGTCACCCAGCCGATCGCGCCATCGACGCGCGATGTCATTCGGGTCGCAATCCGGCTCGGCATACAGCATCAGAGACCTGGGCTCCCCGCCGACCAGGGCCACGCCCCGGGCGAGCTCGGGATTCTCGGCGACATCGACGCGCTGGTCCGGATCCGAACCGACCATGCCATGATCAGCCACGATGACGATGAGCGTGCCCCTCGGCGCAAGCCTGTGCAATTGCGCCAGCTGTTCGTCAACCCGCTCGAACACGGCCGTCCACTGCTCGGACTCCCAGCCGTAGGCGTGCCCCACCTTGTCGGCGTCGCGGATGTACAGGTACGTCAGCCCCGGCGTCTTCGAGGCCTCGCACGCGGCTCTCACGCGGCCGAGCGGCCGCATATCGCCCTTGTAGTCCGCACCGCGCAACGCGGCCTTCGTCAGCGGGGAGTCGGCGAACTTCGGCAGTCCGCAGCTGGTGACCCGCACGCCGGCGGCCCGCAGGGTCTCGAACACCGTGGGCTCCCTCTGCAGGTCCAGAGGTGCGATCGCGTTGTCGAACTGGATCAGCTGCGACAGCTCCCCCGTTTGGGTGTTGCGCTGCGTGTAGCCCGCCATCCCCGTCAGGCCCGGGCACGTGCCGGTGCCGAAAGCCGCCATCGCGGCGACGGTGGTGCTCGGCGCGCATGTGGCGATGGGCCTGTCGTTGGACTCGTCGCGCAGCAATGCGCGCAGATACGGACTGTGTCCGACGCGCATCCGAAGGTTCCAGTAACCAAGGCCGTCAACCAGCGCCACGATCACACTGTCGGCCTTGGGAACCCCCAGGGCGACGCGCAAGGCCTCCGGATCATGGTGGATCCGCGTGGCGACCGGATGCCCTATCGCCGCGCTGACCGCCGGCAGCACGGCGGACAGGTGCAGCGCCCCGCCGCGTACGGCGTCGCGCCGCCAGTCGCCATACCGAACGGTCGGTATCGTCTGCAGCAATTCGTCCATGCTCGCGATTTCAGCGTTCATGTTTTCCATTCAAGCACCGTCCGTCGGAAAAGGACACGGCTGGGCGGGATTCTTGGCATGATTGTTCGCTATCATGGACGATTGGATTTTTCAACGGCACCATTTCGGCCATTCGCGCCATGCGGATGGCCGAAGCACAGATTGGGGAATGGCACCTATGGCACATCGCACCACGACTCATCAGGCCTATGACCCGCGTCAGGTCCAAGAGCATATCGTGGAAACGCCGTTGAACGAGGAAATGAGCAAGTCGTTCCTCGAATACGCGTATTCGGTGATCTACGCGCGAGCCCTGCCTGACGCGCGCGACGGCCTCAAGCCCGTGCAGCGCCGCATCATCTACCAGATGGGCGAGATGAACCTGACGCCCGACCGCCCGTACATGAAATCGGCCCGCGTGGTGGGCGAGGTGATGGGCAAGCTCCACCCCCACGGCGATTCAGCCATCTACGAGGCGATGGTGCGTCTCGCGCAGCCGTTCGCGATGCGTCTCGCGCTGGTGGACGGCCATGGCAATTTCGGCTCGCTGGACGACGGCCCGGCCGCCTCCCGATACACCGAGGCCCGTCTGGCGCCCGCGGCGCTGGGCATGAACGCCGACATCGACGAGGACACCGTCGATTTCACGCCAAACTACGACAACAAGCTCAAGGAGCCGACCGTGCTGCCGGCCGCGATCCCCAACCTGCTGGTCAACGGCGGTTCGGGCATCGCTGTCGGCATGGCCACGAACATGGCGACCCACAATCTCGGCGAGGTCGTCGCGGCCGCGAAACACCTGATGGCGCATCCCGACGCCACGCTGGAGGAGCTCATGCGCTACGTGCCGGGCCCCGATTGGCCGGGTGGCGGCATCATCATCGGGCGAAACGGCATCCGCGAAGCGTACGAGACCGGCCGCGGCACACTCACCACGCGGTCGATGACGCATTTCGAGAACGTGACGGCGCGCAAGAAGGCCATCGTGGTCACCGAGCTGCCGTTCATGGTCGGCCCCGAACGGGTGCTGGAACGCATTTCCGAAGGGGTGAAGAACCGCAAGCTGGAGGGAATCTCCGGCGCCATCGACCTGACCGACCGCCATAACGGCACCAGGCTGGTCATCGAGATCAAGACCGGTTTCGACCCGAACGCCGTGCTCGCGCAGCTGTTCCGACACACGCCGCTGCAGGACAATTTCACGATGAACAACGTCGCGCTGGTGGATGGCCGACCCCACACCATGGGTCTCAAGGAGATGCTGCAGGTGTGGATCGACCACCGCCGCATCGTGGTGCGCCGGCGCAGCGAATTCCGCCGCCGGAAGGCGCTGGAGCGCCTGCACCTGGTCGAGGGCCTGCTGCTGGCCATGATCGACATCGACGAGGTCATCCAGGTCATCCGCACCTCGGATGACGCCGACGCCGCGAAGTCGCGGCTGATCGCGGTCTTCGACCTTGACGACGTGCAGGCGCAGTACATCCTTGACCTGCGCCTTCGCCGGCTCACACGCATGAGCCGCATCGAGCTGGAGGCGGAGCGCGACGACCTCAAGCGGCGTATCGAGGAGCTGGAGCGCATACTGGCCTCCGCGCAGGAACTGGACCGCGTGGTCGTCGACGAAATGGATCAGGCGGTTGCCGAATACGGGACGCCTCGCCGTACCGTGCTGCTGGACGAGGCCGAGGACGGCACGCTGACGCCGGTGACCCCTCATGGAGACGACAGCGTGAACGCGGCCGCGATGAAGGCCGCCGCAGCCGCGGCCACCCTGTCGTCGGCCGAAGCGGACGTGGCCGCCGCGGCCGCGGCCAGGAAGGCCGGCGAGGATGCCGCGGCAGTCGCGGCGCTGCAAATCGACGACGAGCCGTGCACGGTGATGCTCGGCGCGTCCGGCACGATAGCGCGTTCCACCCCGGCCGCATTGGATGCTTGGGAGTCGCGGTCGACGAGTGACGAACGTACGAAGGACGACCACATCGTGTCCATCTTCCGCACCACCACACGGTCCTCGTACGGACTGGTCACGTCCGCCGGGCGTCTGGTGCTGGCCCATGTGGTCGAATTGCCCGCGCTCGCCGCATCGCCGCAGACGAACGTCGCCGGAGGCATACCGGCCGACGAGCTGATCGGCATGACCAAAAGCACCGATCCGATTCCCGGCGAGCATGTCGTCGCCGCCATCCCCATGGATCAGCGCGACGACGGCGACCCGACCCCCGCTCCCCTGGCCATCGGCACACGGGCCGGCGTGGTGAAACGCTGGAACCGTGAGGCCCCCACCACGATGGACTCCTGGAGCGTCATCGACCTCAAGGACGGCGACTCCGTGCTGTTCGCCGCCGACGCGGCGGACGAAGACCGCCTCGTGTTCATCGCGTCCGACTCCTCGCTGCTGACGTTCGATGCCGGGAACGTGCGCCCGCAGGGTCGCACCGCCGGCGGCATGGCGGGAATCCGTCTGGCTGAGGGATGCACGGCGATCACGTTCAACGTGGTGCCCGCAGGCAAGATCGCGTGGACGTACGAAGAGGGCGACAACGGCATGTTCTCCGCGTCCGGAGCCGTCGTGCTGACGGTCGCCGGAGACAAGGACGCGCTGCCCGGCACCGAAAACGGCGCGGCCAAGGTGACGCCGTTGGAGATGTACCCGACCAAGGGTCGCGGCACCGGCGGAGTGAGGTCGCAGCGTTTCCTCAAGGGCCAGAACACCCTGATCTTCGCCCGCGTCGGCATGTACCCGCTGCACGCCTCCACCGAGGGAGGCTCGCCGGTGGAGCTGCCCAAGCCCGACATGCGCCGCGACGCATCCGGTGTCGATCTGGCCGCGCCTGTCGCCTTCTGTGGATGAGGCTGTTTCGGGGCCGGTGCCTTCAGCGAGCATCGCCCCCCCCTCACACACCTGTGGGGCGTAGGGGGGGGTGCCGTCCACGTTTCGGCAGACGCGCAGTTCCTGCAGGCGCGCAATATCAGATGGCACGCCGTGTCGGATGATGCGCAATGCCGGATGGCGTACCTCACGCGTAGATACGCCGGTGACCTGGCGCTGGCGGCGGAACATATCGGAGACCGGCGGCGGCTGTCAGCAGTAGAGCCTCATGCCTTGGGGTACGGGGACGAATCCCGCGACGTGCAGCATGCGCGACCACTCGCCTCGCACAGTCAATGGCTCGTCGTTGGCATCACAGAAGGTGACACCCCCGCGAATACCCCCGTCACGCAGGTTTCGCTGCAATGCGTAGGCGAGCTCGTTGCAGGCCTGCTGCAATGCGGGATCCGCATCCTGCGCGAGCAACAGATGATGGCTTCGGGGCACCGCGTATGCCAGCAATCGTCCACCCCGGAGCACGACCGATGCGCCGGAGCGCCGCGCCGGCCTGATCGAAAACCCGCCTATCGTTCGTGGCCATGCGATGACGCTTCCGTACAGGTTGGCGGGGTCGGTGGCGTCCAACACGACCGCGGAGGGTTCCGCCGCGCATGCCCGCAGCGCATCCACGGTCTGACGCGACGCGAACTGTGCGGCACCGCATCCGCTGACGAACATGCCGCGCATCAATGCGCCATGCTCTTCCATGCGTCTGAGCACCGGATACAGGCCCGAGAATCCGCCGTCCAGACGTTCCTTGTCGATCATGGGCGGAGCTATGACGCCGTAACGGTCCAGCAACGCCTCAATCCGCGCGATGGCGACCCGCTCCGCGGACGCCTCCTGCATATCTGCATGAGGCACGGCGGACCATAGTCCCGTCATGTTCGCCGGGACACTGACCCTGACCCGCACCCTGCGCCGTGATGCACGGGCTGGGGCCTTCACCGCATGGGATGACGCTCCGAGGGATCTCAGCGGATCGAACGAGCTGTTGGTGACCTTCCCTTGCCAGACCAGCGACCATAGGGCCTCCTCGAACTGGGAGTCGGACCATGGGTGGGGCAATATCTCGCCGGTGGATTCGTCCACGCATTCCGACGACGCGTCCCATGCCGCGCGCGTCAGCCCTGCGAGCTGATTCGCATGATATGCCCCGCCCGGTGCCAGCACGGCCATCACCGCATCCGGCAGCGTGACCGGCTCCCCGGGGGCTTCGCCGTTCTTCTCCCCATCCTGCACTGTCAGAAGCAGGGAGTCCGCCGGATGCAATGCGACGAGTCCTGGTTCCTTCGCCTTGCTGCCGGTGGTCTTGGAACCCACCCAGACGATCTCGCCGGAGGAGAGCAGGCCGTCGAGCATCGCCGGACGATAGTCGCGCACCCGTGCCGGCAATACGGACGATTCCCATACCGAGGGAGGCAGGGCGACGCCTTCCAGCTGCTCGATGACACGCATCACCCCGTCTTCGCCGTCATATCGTTCGCCGCCCACCGGCCCGACACCTTGCAGCCCGATAAGGAATGTCTGGTATTCGCTCAATTCGACGGGCTTGGTCTCGGCTCGGGCCTTGGCCAGCGACCTGGCCCGGATGCGTCGGAACACCTCCTTGTGCAGCCATGCCTTTCCTCCGTCCTCGGCGGCGATGCCGTCAAGGACCTCTCCTCGTGCTTTGAGCATGTCCAAGGCGTGCACCGCGCCGGCCGCGTCGATCGACAGGTCCGCCATCATCCGTTCGACGGTGAAAGGCCCGTGCGTCTTGGCGTATCTTGCGACCCGGCCATCGATGTCATCGTCCGGCAGCTCGTTCCAGAACGTCCTGCGCCCCAGCTCCTCCTCGACCTCATGCACGGCTCGAGGATCCATGATCGCCGAGAAATCGGCCTGCCCCAGCAGCCGTTCCAGCACATCGGGATCGATCGACAGCAGTTGCGCCGATCGTTCCGCCTGAGGCACGTCGTACTGGTACATGACGGTGCCCACATAGCCGAACAGCAGGTTCTCGGCGAATGGGGACGCAATGTCGGTCGTCACATCGACCAGACCGATGTTTCCCGACTGAATGTCCGTCATGATGCGACGCAACGCGGGCATGTCGTAATCGTCCTGCAGGCATTCGCGGGCGGTTTCCAGCAGCAGCGGGAAATTGCGTTTCAGCCGCGCGGCGTTCAACAGTTGCGCGGCACGCAGTCTCTGCTGCCATAGCGGCACGCGCCTGCCGGGATCGGTTCTGGGGAGGAACAGCGAGCGTGCGGCGCATTCCCTGAACCGGGCCGCGAACAGCACCGTCTCCCCCACCTGCGTCTCGATCATGCGCTGCATGTCGTCAGGGTCGAACCTGATGAGATCCGGGACATCGATGTCATGCTCCTGGGCGGGAAGCCTCAGGACGATGCCGTCATCGGCGGCGTATGCCTGGCCGTCGAATCCATAACGCTGCTTGAGACGCGCGGTGATTGCCATCGCCCATGGCTCATGCACGCGACGGCCATATCGGGAATGGATGATGACACGCCAGTCCCCCTCGTCGTCGGGGCAACGTTCGATCACCATGCGGCGGTCATCCGGCACGACGCCGGTGGCCTTCCTCTGCTCCGCCAGCAGTCGGGCGAGGTTTTCCACGGCGTTGTCATCCAGCCCGTCATCGTGCAGGCGGTCTGCCGTGGCGGTGTCGAACCGTGGATGGCACGCTTCTGCGGCATCCGTCAGCCCCGTGCAGACCTGCCGGATGAAAGCGCCTTCGGCCGTACCGAACCCGCAGTCCCTGCCGCTGCCGTCCCCATGCCAGAACGGCAGACGGGCCGTCCTGCCCGGTGCCGGGGTGACGATCACGCGGTCGCGGGTGATCTCCTGAATCTGCCATGTGGATGTACCCAGGGTGATGATGTCGCCGACACGGGACTCGTACACCATTTCCTCGTCGAGTTCCCCCACTCTTCGAGGCCCTTTGCCCCCATCCGTCTCGGGCAGCACCACGGTGTACAGTCCGCGATCTGGAATCGTGCCGCCGCTGGTCACGGCGAGCCGCTGCGCCCCGGGTCGGGCGGAGATCAGGTCCTCATCATGGTTCCACATCAGGCAGGGACGGAAGGCGGAGAAGTCCTCGCTGTCGTAGGCCCCCGTCAGCATGCCCATCACCGAGTCGAACGTGCCGCGGTCGAGGTCGCGGAAGGGTGCCGACCTGCATACCGTCGCATACCAGTCGTCCGGCCTGAGGTCCTCCATCGATGCGGCCGCGACGGTCTGTTGGGCGAGCACATCCAGCGGGTTGCGGATCACCGATATCGGTTCGATGTCGCCGGCACGCATGCTTTCCACGCTCGCCGCCGCCCCGATGATCTGCTCCCGGGTCAGAGGGTAGATCAGCGCATGGGACACCCCTCCGACACGATGATCCGCGCGTCCGACGCGCTGCAATCCTGACGATACCGACAACGGAGGCGATATCTGTATCACCAGATCCACCGACCCCATGTCGATGCCCAATTCCAGGCTGCTGGTGGCCACCACGCAACGCAGCAGGCCATGTTTGAGCTGTTCCTCGATCCGTTTGCGCCGCTCCTTGGACACCGACCCGTGATGGGCCATCGCGATGACGTCCCCGTCATCGTGAGACCGAACCAGCATCGTCGTGGAGCCGACCACGGGATCGTAATGCCGGGAAAACCCACTGCGCCCCTCCGGTGACTGCGCCTGCACGGCATCGGTGCCATGATCCTGTGCATACAGGTCGTTGAGCCTGGCGGTGAGCTTCTCCGCCAAGCCCCTCGAATTCACGAACACCAGCGTGGTGCGGTGGGAAAGCACCTGATCCAGCACGTCCCGCTCGATCACCGGCCATATGGATCCGCCCGCCCGATCCCCCGCGGCGCCGGTGATCGCCTGCGAATCGTATTGCGAATCCTCCGGCGACGACCGTCGATCCGGCGACACTGGCAGGCCACGCCGTTCGGCGAGCCGTCTCATGGCCGGGGTCACGCCGCTGATATGCGGGGCCGATGCCGCCGACGCGCCGACGCCTCCCGCACGGCCGGGCACATTGGCTGATTGGAGGTCCCTCATGTTCTCCAGCGGCTCGACGACGCGCAGATCCATCGCGGGCCTCTCCTGCGGATTGATGACGGTCACGGGATGGATCCCGCCGACGAATCTCGCGACCTCGTCGACAGGCCTTACCGTGGCGGACAACCCTATGCGCTGCGTCGCATGCCCGGCGAGCGCATCCAGCCGTTCCAGGCTCACGGCCAGGTGCGCGCCCCGTTTGGTGCCGGCGACGGCATGGACCTCATCGAGTATCACCGTTTCGACATCGCGCAGGATGACGCGCGCCTTGGACGTCAGCAGCAGATACAGCGATTCCGGCGTCGTGACGAGGATGTCCGGCGGATGGGAGGCGATGGCGCGTCTCTCCCGTGTCGTCGTGTCACCGCTGCGTATGGCGATGCCGATATCGGGAGCGGCAAGGCCGGACGCCTCGCATTCGGCGGCGATGCCGTCGAGCGGAGCGCGGAGGTTCTTCGCGACATCGACGGCCAGCGCCTTCAGCGGCGAGACGTACAGCACCTTGACACGCCGAGTCCGACGCCGCTCTCTGGAAACGTCAGCCGCGCCCTTCGGAGCGGTCATGGCACCGGAGCCGTTCAGACGATCTGTCTCTCCCGTCATCAGGCGGTCGATGGCCGAGAGGAACGCGCATAATGTCTTGCCCGAGCCGGTGGGCGCGACCACCAGAGCATTGCCCCCGGCATGGATGACCGGCCATGCCTGGCTCTGCGCCGCAGTAGGTACATCAAACGCATGTTTGAACCATGCCCTGGTAGGACCCGAGAACAGATTCAAACATTCGTACATATATTCGATTATGCGATGCAGCCTAGACCCACGACACACCGCTCGAAGACGGGCGACCTACTCCTCGACCCACTCCGGCACATCGCCCGGCTGGCACTCCAGCGCCTCGCAGATGCCGTCAAGCGTGGAGAAGCGTATGGCCTTGGCCCGCCCGTTCTTCAGCACCGAGACATTCGCCGGCGTGATGCCGACGCGTTCCGTCAGCTCCCCCACCGACATTTTGCGTTTGGCGAGCATCACGTCGAGGTTCACTCGGATCGCCATGTCAGATCACCGCCTCCAGCTCGTCTCGCTGGGCGATGGCGGCCAGCAGTGAGCGCATGACCAGCATCAGCAGCACGAACGCCGCGAGCAGCAGCAGGCCGACCGCGCCCAGCAGGACCACGCCCGGAGCCCCCAGCGCGACATCCACATAGGCACCCGACGCCGGGTCGCGGTATTCGGCATGGGCGAGACCTCCGTACAGCGTCACGAACAACACCAGCGCCGCCTCCACCGCCGCGCATGCGATGATCGCATCGACCCAGCGAACCGCGCGGCCGGAGAACACGTCAAGCCGGTCCACCAACGTCAGCAGATTCCACAGCGGCACCATCGCCGCCTCGACGCACGCCACGCCCAGTATGCCCGCGACGGCATACACCCAACGCGACGGAGCGAATTCCGGGTTGGCCTGCACGACGTCGCCCGACACCACGACCATGTCGCATTGCCCCGCCGCGGACGATCCCCCACATGCAGTGCAGCCAGTTCATGTGACGACTCGCGTAATGGATCGCCACACAGTTGTTCAGCGCCGCATCGACGCCGCCTGCGCCCAATCCGCAGGGGACAGCGAGCAGCAAATTGGCCATGATTCTCCCGGTATTATCCAGGGGTATGTACGTTCGCACACATGCTAGGCGAACCGCAGGATATCCGTTCTCGCAGGCCGAACGAGCGCGCCGGTCCGCCGCGCTCCGGACCCGTTCACGGACGCATGGTCATTCGCGCTCAGCGCAACCATAGCGTTTCTCGAATAAAAACGAGATGATTGACCCGGAAAACCTGAACGAGAAAAGGCGGCAACATGGTCGGCAATGACACGATACACACGGTCACGCGTAAGGAGCACGACTGCATCGGCTACATGGATGTGCCGAAAGACGTGTATTGGGGCATCCATACGCAGCGGGCGCTCGGTAACTTCACCGTCTCCCGAATCGCGGACTCCACCCATCCCCAGCTGATGCGGGCCTATGCGACCGTCAAACGCGCCTGTGCCGAAGCCAACGACGAGCTCGGACTGATCGACCACGACAAGGCACGGCTCATCGTCGCCGCATGCCGCGACGTCGAGAACGGCGAGCTCGCCGACCAGTTCCCGGTCGACGTGCTGCAAGGCGGCGCCGGCACATCGACGAACATGAACATGAACGAGGTCATCGCCAATCGGGCGTTGGAGCTCGGCGGGCATCCCAAAGGCGATTATGGGTTCATCCACCCGAACGACGACGTGAACCATTCGCAATCGACCAACGACACCTACCCCGCGGCCTGCAAGCTCGCGCTGATCGACGCCATCGGGCCGCTCGCGGAAGAGACGAAGAAACTCACGCGGGCGTTCCACGACCTCGCCGACAAGCACACGAACGACGTCACCATCGGACGCACCCAGCTGCAGGATGCGGTGCCGATGACCTACGGTCAGGAATTCCACGCATTCGCAAGCTTCCTGAAAAGCGACCTCCTGGCCCTCGAACACGTCGTCCCGCAACTGACCACGCTGAACCTCGGCGCCACCGCCATCGGCACCGGCATCTGCGCCGACCTGCGGTTCCGCACGACCGCCACACGCCATCTGGCCGCCATCACCGGGCTGCCCATCACCGCGGCGTCGGATCCCGTGGCGGCCATGACCGATATGAGCGGATACATCGCCACGTCGCAGACAGTCAAGAACCTCGCCATACACCTGAAAAAGGCCGCCGACGACCTGCGACTGCTCAATTCCGGCCCGCATACCGGATTCGACGACCTCAACGTGCCGGCACGGCAGGCGGGCAGCAGCATCATGCCCGGCAAGGTGAACCCGGTCATCCCCGAATGCGTGAACCAATGCTGCTTCATGGTGTTCGGCATGGACACGACCGTCACATGGGCCGCATCCGAAGGGCAATTGCAGCTCAACGCCTTCGACCCGGTGATCATCCACGAACTGCTCAACGGCATCGAGCTGCTGACCCGCGCGATGGCGATGTTCCGCGAGCGCTGCGTGTCCGGCATCACCATCAACGCCTCGACGGGGCGCCGCTACGCCGAATACTCCCCGTCGATCGCCGCCGCACTGAACGGCGCCATCGGATACGAACACGCGGCCGACATCGCCCAGGAAGCGGCCAACGACAATCGCACCGTGCGCGATGTCGCCGGCGAGCGCACCGACCTGCCCGCGTCGACGCTCGACGAGCTGCTCGACCCGATCTCCCTGTCGCGCCGTCTCGGCCAGACCTGCCGGGAGCATCAGTAGACGGATATCGGCTCGGGCCGCCGCCGGCCTGATACAAGCCGACGGCGGCCCGGGCAGTGCACAGCCGGCAGAAAGCCGGATCAGGTGTCGATCTTGGAGCGGTCGAAATCGTCGGCGTTGTCGACGATGAACGCCTTGCGCGGCGGCACATCGTCGCCCATGAGCAGGCTGAATATCTCGGACGCCTGTGCCGCATCCTCCATGCGGATGCGCCGCAGCATGCGCGTGCGCGGATCCATCGTCGTGTCCGCGAGCTGGTCGGCGTCCATCTCACCCAGACCCTTGTAGCGCTGGATGTCGGGATTGTACGAGATGTGTCGCCGTTCGAGATCCGCCAGACGGCCGGCGAGCTCGTCATCGGAGTACGTGTAGATGAACTCGCCCTTGTGCGAGCCGGCGAGCGCGATGCGATGCAGCGGCGGCACGGCGGCGTAGACGTACCCGTGCTCGATGAGCGGGCGCATGTACCGGTAGAACAGCGTGAGCAGCAGGATGCGGATATGGGCGCCGTCCACGTCGGCATCGGTCATCATGATGACCTTGTGGTAGCGGGACTGCTCGATGTCGAAACCGGCGCCGGATCCCGCACCGACCACCTGGATGATCGCGGCGCATTCCTTGTTGTTGAGCATCTGGCTCAACGATGCCTTCTGCACGTTGAGTATCTTGCCTCGGATCGGCAGCAGCGCCTGGAATCCGGAATTGCGCGCAGCCTTGGCCGTGCCGAGCGCGGAGTCGCCCTCGACGATGAACAGCTCGGCCACATCGTCGTTGCCCGGCTGGCAGTCGGACAGTTTCGACGGCATGGCGGCGGATTCGAGCGCGTTCTTGCGGCGCGTGACCTCCTTGGTCTTGCGCGCCTGGATGCGGGCGTGCATCTCGCCGACAATCTTCTCCAGCACACGACCGGACTGCTCCTTGTAGCCGCGTTTGGAGCCCGTGATCATCTCGCCGAACTGCTTGTCGGTCATCCTGGTGACGATGGGCTTGACGGGAGCGGTGCCGAGCACGTCCTTGGTCTGCCCCTGGAACTGCGGCTCGGCGATGCGCACGGTGACGACGGCCACGAGTCCGGCCAGGATGTCGTCGCGCTCGACGCGCATGTTCGAGTCCTTGAGGTTCACCTTGAGTTTGCGGGCGTTGTCTTCAACGGCCTTGCGGATCTGCTTGGTGAGCCCCATGAGGAAACCGTCGACGTGCATGCCGCCGCCGGGCGTCTCGACCACGTTGACGAAGCTGCGCATCGTCGTGTCGTACCCGTTGGTCCACCGCATCGCGATGTCGACGCCGCATTTGCGGGTGACTTTCTGGGCGTGCAGTTCGCCGCCCTCTCCGACCGCCTGGGTCTCCTCCTCGTAGGTGTCCTCGCCGGTGATGCGCCAGATGTCGGATACCGCCTCTCCCGCGGACAGGAAATCGACGAAGTCCTTGACACCGCCGGTGTGGCGGAATTCCTCGACGCGGGCGTGCGTGTGGCGGGCCGCGTCCACCTTCGCCGTCTCGACCGCGGCGGAGACTGCGGCAGGTCGCGCTTCGGCTTCACCCGCTTCAACGGTATCTTCGACGGCCATGTCGGCCGCAGAGGCGATGTCGGCAGCGTCCATCAGACCGGTTCCATCGTCGGCGGGCGTCTGTGCGGCGTCGACTTCCATCATCTCGTCGACGCTGTCGTCGCCGGTTTCCGGCACGTTCTCGTCGATGACGGTGATCCGCAGTCCCGGCACCAGGAAACTGGTCTGGCGCACACGATCGATGAGCTGCTCGTAGCTGAATTCGGCGGTGTCGTTGAAGATTTCGGGATCGGCCCAGTACCGGATGCGCGTGCCCGTGGTCTTCGGGCTGACCTTGCCGATGATCTCCAGCTCGGTCGGGCGGTTCTTGCGGGTGCGTTTGAACGGCGCGTCCGGGGACGGATGCTCGGGATCGGTGTCGGAATATACGCCGGGATGACCCTGGTGGAAGGCCATGTGATGGGTTTTGCCGTCGCGGTCGACCTCAACGTCCAGACGCGAGCTCAGCGCGTTGACGACGGACGAGCCGACGCCGTGCAGGCCGCCGGCCGCGTTATAGGACGCGTTGCCGAACTTCGCGCCGGCATGCAGCTTGGTCAGCACGACCTCGACGCCGGTGAGCTTGGTCTTCGGCTCGACGTCGACGGGGATGCCACGGCCGTTGTCGGCCACTTCCACGGAGCCGTCGTCGTGCAGGGTCACCGTGATATGGTCGCAGGCGCCCGCAAGCGCCTCGTCCACCGCGTTGTCGATGATCTCCCACAGGCAGTGCATCAGACCCTGGCTGTCGGTGGTGCCGATGTACATGCCGGGGCGCTTGCGCACCGCGTCCAAGCCTTCGAGCACGGTAAGGCTGTCGGCACCGTATTCCTGTTTGGGCATACAAATCCTATTTTCTGTATAACTCGCGGCTCTCCTCATCGAGGGGAGCTATCAACGGATGGCTCCGTCGGGGGGGGACAGTCCACTGGACCGCCCCTCCTCGCGTGATCGCGCTGCCGAGCGGCGCGATCACTGATCGAGGAAGTCGCGCAGGGTCTGGGAGCGCGACGGGTGGCGCAGCTTCGACATCGTCTTGGACTCTATCTGGCGGATACGCTCACGGGTCACGCCGTACACGCGGCCGATATCGTCCAGCGTCTTGGGCTGGCCGTCCTCCAAACCGTAACGCATCTTGATGACGCCGGCCTCGCGGGGGCTCAGAGTCTCCAGCACCTGCTTGAACTGCTCCTGCAGCAGCGAGAACGCGACCGCGTCGGACGGCGCGATGGCGTCGGTGTCCTCGATGAGGTCGCCGAACTCGGAATCGCCGTCCTCGCCCAGCGGCGTGTGCAGCGAGATCGGCTCGCGGCCGTACTTCTGCACCTCCTGCACCTTCTCGACCGGCATGTCGAGCTCGCGGGCCAGCTCGTCCGGCGTGGGCTCGCGGCCCAGGTCCTGCAGCATCTGGCGCTGAACGCGCGACAGCTTGTTGATGACCTCGACCATGTGCACGGGCACGCGGATGGTGCGTGCCTGATCGGCCATGGCGCGGGTGATGGCCTGACGGATCCACCACGTGGCATAGGTGGAGAACTTGAAGCCCTTCTTCCAGTCGAACTTCTCGACGGCTCGGATGAGGCCCAGGTTGCCTTCCTGAATCAGGTCAAGGAAGAGCATGCCACGGCCGGTGTAGCGCTTGGCCAGCGACACCACGAGTCGCAGGTTCGCCTCCAGCAGGTGGTCCTTGGCCTTCTTGCCATCGTTCGCCGCCCACTTGAGCTCGCGCTTGCGCTTGAAGTCCATGCCGTCGCTCTCGGTATCGAGCAGATGCTGGGCGTACAGGCCGGCCTCGATGCGCTCGGAGAGGTCCACCTCCTGCTCGGCGTTCAGCAGGCTGACACGGCCAATCTGCTTGAGATAGTCCTTGACCGGATCCGCTGTGGCGCCCGCAGCGATGACGCGGCGCTTCGGATTGCCCGACGGGGTCAGGTTCTCGTCGTCGTCATCGTCGCGCACCACGAACGCGCCCTTCTCCTTGGGCTGTTCAGGCTCCTTGCGCCCGGGTTCGGTCCCCTCGTCGTCCTCTTCGTCCTCGGGAACGTCGTCATCCTCACCAGATTCGTCATCGATGTCATCATCGTCGCCATCCAGACCGCCGTCATCGACGTCGTCGAGATCGTCGTCAAGGCTCTCCAGACCATCCTCATCGACCTGGACGTCGTCGAGATCGTCGTCAAGGCTCTCCAGACCATCCTCATCGACCTGGACGTCGTCGAGATCGTCCGAGGAATCCTCGTTGGCGAGTTCCTCGGTCTTCGCCATCTCCTCGGTCTCGTCCTTGACGGCCTTCGCCGACTTGGACGCGGCGCGCTTGCGGGTGGGCTTCGCGGGCGCGGCTGCCTTCGCCGAGGACTTGCGTGCCGTGGACTTGGACGCGGCGGACCTCGACGAGGTCTTCTTGCCCGCGGCGGATTTCCTGCCCGCTGCGGTCTTCTTGTCTGCCGTAGAGGCCGTACGCGCGGCGGTTCCCTTCTTCTCGGATTTCGTCTTGGCGTCCGTATCGTCCGGGACTGTCGTCGCCATCGTATCCTTCGTGGCCAAACTCATCCTCCTGCATCATCATGCCAAGCGTGCTTATACCACATCGGGCGCACTTCTGGCAAGAGCAAATCGTCAACTATGCGAGTTAACCATCTTCCAAGGACGATTATTCCCACGGCTTGTTGCGGCGTGGAACCGATGGTCTCCCGCGCGCCGTCATGCGGCGTCGTGATGCGGGCCGGCACCCATCCACGCCGGCATCACGCCGCGCTGGTACGCCGAGCACACGATCGCCGCCAGAGAACAGTCCTCATCCAGCATCAGGCAGCGCAACGCGAACGCCACCGCTCGACTGTCGCCCATCCACCACATCACATACGCCAGCACGGCCAGCGGCTGTACGCTGAAGCTCTCCGGAACGCGATCGGCCATGGCCACGAGCATGTCGGCGCCGGCCCGGCATCTCGGTTCGTCGGGCCGACGTCGCTCGTCGAAAAACGCGCCCTGCAGCTCCCTGCACATGCGGCTCTGCACATCCGGCGCATGCGAGCGCGACGCGAAATCCATCATCGTGCGCTTGTCGGCGCAGGTGTCCCCGGCCACCAATGACATGATCAGGGCATCCCTGATCGACAACGTCACCGTCATTCCCACCACCAGCGCGGCGATCGAGGCGTCATCGATGGCCCGCGGCTGCGCCGACAGGCCCGCCAGCCAATGGTCGAACGGCTCATCGGCCCATTGCGCGTCCGCCGCCACGGTGCCGCTGAGCTTGCGGCGCTCGCAGTATTCATCGCGCATACGTCTGAGATCGTCCTCGCGCAGCATGTCATCGTCCGCGACCGCCTCCGCATACCGGACGGCCTGCGTGTTCGGCTCCTGTCCCATATCGTGGTCCCCCTTACCGGTCTCATCCACCGCCGGCGCACGATGCCGGCGACCGCCGCCCCCGCGACGGGATACCATCAACTATGCCGTATCGGGCCGGTTTTCAGGGCGAAATCCAACCTATGTGGTCGAAGGCTTGTCAGGCTTGCAAATCCGCGGTTCTTGTATTCGTAAAACCCTGTGGATAACCTCTAGGTATGACTGTTTCATCTGATTTGGCCCTGATCGAGTCCCGCATCGCCGACGCGGTGGACCGTTTCATGGCGCTCGACGCCGACGACACCATCGAAGGCCCGTGCCTGACCATATCCCGCGAGGTCGCGCGTCAGGCCCTGGTCTCCAGCGAAGGCGGCAAGCGGCTCAGGGCGTTGCTGGCCCTCCACGCCTTCGACGCGACCGACCCGCAGGGGCATGACGACGATGACGCCCATGCCCGCGGACGCGACGCGGTGCTCGACCTGGCCTGCGCGATAGAGGTCTTCCAGACCGCCGCGCTCGTCCATGACGACATCATCGACGACTCCGACCTGCGACGGGGCAAACCAGCGGCCCACAAGGCGCTCGGCACGACGTCGCACAGCGCGTCGCTCGGTCGAGGACTGGGCATCATGCTGGGAGACCTGCTCGCCACCGCCAGCGTCGACATCGCCCATGCCGCGGCGCAACGGATGCCCCGGCCCGACATGATCGTCTCGACGTTCCTGCGCATGCACCGCGAGGTGGAGATCGGGCAGGTGCTCGACCTCGCAGTTGAGTTGTCTCCATTGGACGAGCCGGAACGGCTCGCACGGGAATCCATGAACGTGTTCCGATGGAAGACCGCCAGCTACACGACCATCGCGCCCCTCGAATTCGCGCTTCTCGCCTCCGGCCGAGACCCCAGGCGGGCACATGCCGACGCCATGGCCATCGGACTGCCGCTCGGCCAGGCGTTCCAGCTCGCCGACGACCTGCTGGACGTCATCGGATCCAGCAGATCCACCGGCAAGCCCGTGGGAGGCGACATCAGGGAGGGCAAGCGCACCGTGCTGCTCGCGGACGCGATCAGCGGCGCCGACCAGAGGCAGCGCCGCACACTGATCGACATGTTCTCGTCGCAGTCGCGGGGCGACGACGACGTACGCCGGTGCATCGAGCTGTTCGAAGGCACCGGCGCCATCGACCGATCCCGCCGGCGCATCCGCGCACTGTGGCAGGGCACGCTTCATGCCATAGGGGACCTGCGGCTCCCACCGCAGGACGAGCGCACGCTCACCGAGGCATGCATGAGGTTCATCCCGATCATCAAAGCGTAGAGTTTTCGCCAATGTATGTATTGGAAACGCCGTTTTTCAGCAGAAAGAACCTTACGATACAACCATGAGTGAAGTCGCAGCCACGTCGCAAGAGCCGCAGGGACGAATGATAGAGGGGCGATACCGCGTCATACGCAAAATCGCCGAAGGCGGCATGGCGACCGTGTACGAGGCGGAGGATACCAGGCTCGAACGCCGCGTCGCCATCAAGATCATGCACATGCAGCTGGCGCAGGGAGCGCACCGCGAGCAGTTCGTGGAACGGTTCCACCGCGAGGCCAAGTCCGCCGCGGCGATCGCGAACCCACATATCGTGCAGGTGTATGACACCGGCGAATTCAATGGGCTGGACTATCTGGTCATGGAATACGTGCATGGCGTGAACCTGCGTCACGACATGAACCTGCAGGGCACGTTCAGCGTGCGCGAGATGCTGCGCGTCATCTCCGAGACGCTGGACGGACTGGCAGCGGCGCACCGCGTGGGCGTCGTCCACCGCGACATCAAGCCCGAGAACATCCTGATCAACGACCGCGGGCACGTGCAGATCACCGATTTCGGCCTGGCGAAGGCCGCGTCGCAGACGACACTGTCGACCACCGGCATGCTGCTCGGCACCGCCGCGTATCTGGCGCCTGAAATGATCGAGGACAACAAGGCGACCATGCAGGGAGACCTGTATTCCGTGGGAATCATGGCTTGGGAGATGCTCGCCGGCGACGTGCCGTTCACGTCGGACAATCCCGTCACCATGGTGTTCAAGCACGTGCATGAGGACGTGCCGTCCCTGACCTCGACCTGCCCGGGCATCAACCAGCAGGTCGCCGATTTCGTCTCGCATTTGACCGCCCGCGCCGTCGAGGCACGGCCCGCCGACGCATCCGACGCCCTGCATGAGCTGCAACAGCTGACCGCGAACCTGCCGATGGACGCATGGCAGTACCGCAAGCCCGCCGACGTAGGCACCGGCGGCGATACCGAGGAGCCGACCGCCCCCGCGCTGGTGGGCGCCATCCCGGCCCCGCCCGCGCCGCCGCTGTTCGATTCGCGCACCGGCACCGCGCCGCAGACCGGCACCGACCCTGCCACGGCCCGTACTTCGGTGATGCCTGAAGGCACCGCACCCCAAGACGTCTCCGCCACCCAGGTAATCACGCCGCAGGATCCCACACTCACCATCGGGCTGATGGACGCGCGCCCGCTCGATGACCAAGGCTCGGAGCCCGCCAAGCGCAAGCGCTCGAAGAAACCCTTGATCATCATGCTCGTGGTGGTGCTCGTCGTGGCGCTCGTCGCCGGTGCAGGCGGCTCATGGTGGTATTTCCTCGGCCCGGGCAGCTACTGGACGCTGCCGCAGCCCACCGACATCTCCTGCAAGAAGAACACCGAATGCTCCATCGTCGGGGCGAAGTGGAGCGATTACCAGAGCACGCTGAACGTAGCGAACATCCCGTTCACCTCCTCCGAGGCGTACAGCGACACCGTCGCCAAGGGGAACATCATCTCCGCCGACCCGCAGAACGTCGGCGCCCATATCAGCAAGCGCCACAACGGACGCATCACGGTGACGGTGTCGCTTGGCGTCAAGCAGGCGACCATCCCCAGCGACATCGCGGATCCGACGTCGGCCGATGGCAAGGATCCGATCAAAGCGCTTGAGAACGCCGGATTCACCAACATCAAACGCGATGACTCCTCAGCCGAATATTCGATGACGCTGCCGGAGGGAGCCCTGCAAAGCATTTCCGAGACGCCCGGCTCGACCCTGGACCACAACGCCGAGATCACCGTGGTACTGTCCAAGGGACTCATGCCGGTCACCATGCCGGACATCGTCGGCAAGACCAAGGACGAGGCCATGACCGCCCTCGACAACGCGAAGCTCAAGACCACCGTTTCGGAGGAGTACAGCGACAGCGTCAAGTCCGGCAGTGTCATCTCCGCCTCGCCCGACTCCGGTACCGAACTGCATTGGGGCGACTCCGTGAAGCTGACCGTATCCAAGGGGCCCGAGACCGCGGACGTGCCGAACCTCGTCGGCAAGAGCAAGAGCGACGCCATCAAGACGCTGGAATCCCTCGGTTTCGAAGTCAAGACCGGCGGCTTGAACATCCTCGGCCTGGTGCAGCAGCAGAGCGCCACCGGCAAGACGAGGCTGCGCGACACGAACGGCAACAAGACCGTCATCACGCTCACCGTCGTGTGACGGCGGCGCGCCGGCATATACCGGCATATACGCGAAGCGGCTCCCCCTCTATCAGTTTGAGAGGGGGAGCCGCTTCGTTCGCGTTCGGAATCGTCGGTCAGCGGCCTTCGCCGGCGGTTGCGGCTTCGGCCTCCTGCCGGGCCTTGAGCTCCGCCTTGACCTTCTGGGCGTACTCATCCACGTATTCCTGTCCGCTGAGCTTTCGGATCTCGCTGACGAGATGGTCGGTGAGCGCCCGCACCTCCTCATGGGTGATCTCGTCGGCGTCCTTGCGATCCACCGGGATGGGCTTGCCGTATATCACCTTCGTCTTGCCCTTCGACGGGATGACCTGACCGGGATGCTGTATCTCGCGCGTTCCCACCAACGCGGTCGGCACCAGCGGGCAGCCGGTCTCCAGAGCAAGGCGCGCGGCACCGGTGTGGCCCCGGTACAGTCGCCCGTCAGGACTGCGCGTGCCCTCCACGTGGATGCCGAACAGGTGACCTTCCTCAAGGATCTCACGGGCGTGGGCCAACGCGCCCAGCGACTTCGAGCCGCCGGAACGGTCCACGGGGAACACTCCCACCGACGTGAACCACCATTTCTTGAACCGGCCCTTGATGCCCTTGCCTTCGAAATACTCGGCCTTGCCCATGAAATGCACCATGCGCGGGCAGGTGATGGGTATCAGCGCATCGTCGATGACCGCCAGATGGTTCGCGGCGATGATGGCACCGCCTTCACGCGGCACGTTCTCCAGTCCGATCGCCGTCGGTCCCATACGACGACGGGCAATCCAACCGAAACCTTTGACAAAGAACCAGTACAGCACGATGACACCTCCCAAGTTTGGCCGTCCGCCTGATTACAGTAGGACGGTATGACCGATCATCACGATAGCAACCACAACGATACCAACGCGGGTGAAGAACATCCAAACACCACGCCGCGCACCGGACATGACGGGTATGACACAGGCTCCAATGCCGGCGACGATCTCGACTGGGCCGCCTTCGCCGCGGAGCATGCCAACGACCTGCAGGACGTCGAGCGCTCACGCAACGCGCGGCGCTTCGAGAAGCATGCGCAGCGCAAGGAGAAGGAGGCGCTGCTGTCGGTCGACGATCTGGACGCCGGCACGTTCACCGATGACAAGGTGCCGCTGCACCAGCGCGGCCCTCGCGACCATGGCGGCCGCAGCTGGCTCGATACCGATGACGTCATGGACGAGTACGGCGATGACTTCGTGCCGCCGAACCCGAAAATCGGCCGCGTGAACGCCTCGAAACTGGTGTTCTGGATCCTGCTGGTCGCAGGCGTCGCGGGTATCATCGCATCCGTGTTCGTACCCGCCCTGGCGACGTTCCTGGGCTCCATATTCGGTCTGTGCGCGCTGGTCGGCGGCGCCGGCCTCATCCTCCAACACAAGGGGCACACCGAGACGCGCACCGACATGTTCGACGACGGCGCGCGGGTGTGACGACGGTGCCCGTCCTCATCGGACGGACACCGCAATGATCAGGCCTTGGACTTGGCGGTCTCGATCCACTTGCCGAACAGGGCCGCGGCCTTGCCGGAATCGACGGTGTTCTCGGCGAGCGCATACGCCTCACGGAACCGCTCGGCGAGTGTGCCGTCGCCGACCAGGTTGCCGTCTGCCACGATGGCGGACGCAGCGTTGAGCAACGCGGTGGTGCGTGACGGGATGTCCTTGCCGGCCAAGAAGTCCGTGAACGCGGCGGCGTTCACATCGGGTTCTCCGCCCTTGAGCTGCTCGACGGAGATCTTGGCAAGATCCAGATCCACGGTCGGGTCGAAATCGGTTTCGGTGACCTTGCCGTCGCGAATCTCCCACACGGAGATCGGGCCGGTGGGGGCAAGCTCGTCGAGGCCCTCGTGCGAGGTGTAGACCAGGCCGGACTGGCCGCGGCTGGCGTACACGGCGGCCATGATCGGACTCAGCTTGCGGTTGGCGCAGCCGATGGCCACGTGCGCCGGATTGGCCGGGTTGGTCAACGGTCCCAGGATGTTGAACACGCACGGGATGCCGAGCGCGGCGCGAATCGGGCCAACAAAGCGCATGGCCGGGTGGAAGGTGCGGGCGAACGCAAAGGTGATGCCTACCTCGTCGCCGATCTCCCCGACCGCCTCGGGCTTCAGATCCATCGGCAGGCCGAGATCCTCGAGCACGTCGGCGGCTCCGCACTTCGAGGAGGCGGCGCGGTTGCCATGCTTGACGATCTTCACGCCCGCCGCAGCTGCGGCCACGGAACCCATCGTGGATAGGTTCACGGTGGCGAAGCCGTCACCGCCGGTTCCGACGATGTCAGTGGTCTCACCGGACACGTTGAGCGGCACGGCGTGGGAGACCATGGCCTTTGCGGCGCCACACACCTCGTCGGCGGTCAGTCCCAGCTGCTCCTGCATGGCGAGCGCGGCACCCACGGCGGCCGGATCGGCGTTGCCCTGCATCAGGTCGTCGACGAACCACTCCGATTCCTCAGCGCTCAGGTGGTCTCCCCCGACCAGCTTGGTGAGAATCGACTTCCATGTGATCTCGGCCATGATGCCCTCCTTGGCGTTTCGTCACGCCGTGTGATATGTATTCGTCGCCTCATTGTAATGGCTTGTCGTTTCGTCGCCCGTAATCTTCCATATTGCAAAACATCATCGGCTCCCGTCAGCGGGAGCCACTTACTTGTCCGGCCCGGACAGCGTGCCGACAATCAGGGCAGGCAACGCGGCAGGCATCGCCGCGATGCCGCTACGGGAGTCCCGACTGAAACGTTATGCAGTATCCCAAGGCTTTGCCGGGCAATGGATCGGAATCGCTGCAGGGTCAATGAGATCGTCGCGTGCGTACCAGGCCTTTGCACTGATGGGCACCGAATATGGCGGACAACGCACGCATATATCGATTGATGCGCGCGTTGTCCTGAGACGATATCGGGAACCCCAGATAGCGGCATTTTACACAAACGGTAGAATTCCAACGATTTCGCGATTTGCGTCGTGGGATAACGCACGCGTCAACCGATTGATGCACGCGTTGTCCTGCGGTATCGCTGTACAACACGCGCGAATCCATCAAAATCGTGCGTTGTACAGCGAATGAGGCTCGGCGAACCTCGATTCCGCGGCCCCGCGAATAATCGACGGGCTCAACCCGCGGACAAGCCCTTCCTCTCCCCTGAAAACGCAAGTGGCTCCCCTCACATCGAGGGGAGCCACTTACTCGTCTAGTCCGGAGAGCCTATCTCACTCTTCGTTCTGGCCGTGGCACATCTTGTACTTGCGACCGGAACCACACGGGCACTGCGCGTTCTTGGACGTGCCGGGGAACGTACGGCCGTCGGACCACGGGGTCTTCAGCTCCTCGTTCTTCGGGCGCTTGTTGGCGGGCACCTTGCCTTCGGCATGGCTGATCGGAGCCGGGCCGGTGATCGGCGCAGTGGCCTCGCCTGCGGCGGATTCCTTGGCGGACTGGGCGATGGCGACCTTCTCGTCGGATTCCTCCGCAGTCTCAGCCTCACCGGCGTCCTCGGCCTTGTCGACTTCGGAGCTAGCGGCGCCGACGGCCTCTTCGGCCTCATCAACGACGGCGTCATCGGACTCGATGCCGGCTTCCTCGCTCCTGGACACCTGCTGCACGTCGACGTGGAAGAGCAGCTGGACGGACTCCTCCTTGATCGCCTCGATCATGGAGTTGTACATCTGGTAACCTTCGCGCTGGTACTCGACCAGCGGGTCGCGCTGACCCATGCCGCGCAGGCCGATGCCATCCTTGAGGTAGTCCATCTCGTACAGGTGCTCACGCCACTTGCGGTCAAGCACGGCGAGGACCACGCGGCGTTCCAGCTGGCGCAGGCCTTCCTCACCGACCTTCTCCTCAAGTTCGGCGTACTCCTCCCTGGCCTGATCGACGAGGGAGTCGCGCACGGCCGCAACGGCCTTGTCGCCCTTGAGCTTGTCGGCGGCGTTCTTGGCGGCGTCCTGGTCAAGCTCGAACGGGAACACGGTCTTGAGGGCCTTGAACAGGCCGTCCCAATCCCAGTCGGAGGGCTTGCTGGAACCCTTCTGGGCACCCTTGATGTAGCTGTCGATGGTATCGGCGATGAAGCGCTCGATATCACCGTGAATGTCCTCGCCCTTAAGCACCGCCTGACGCTCGGAGTAGATGACGGTACGTTGTTTGTTCATCACGTCGTCGTACTTGAGGACGTTCTTACGGATTTCGAAGTTGCGCGCCTCGACGGTCTTCTGTGCGGTGCGCACACCCTTCGACACGCTTTTCGCCTCGATCGGCTCGCCTTCCGGCATGCCCTTGGCCATGACGCGGGCGACGAGCTGCGTGTTGAACAGACGCATCAGGTCATCTTCCAACGACAGGTAGAAGCGGGACTCGCCAGGATCGCCCTGACGGCCGGAACGGCCGCGCAGCTGGTTGTCGATACGGCGGGATTCGTGGCGCTCGGTGCCGAGCACGTACAGACCGCCAAGCTCGACGACCTCCTCATGCTCGTCCTTGACCTGCTCCTTGACCTCGGCCAAGGTGCCCGGCCAGCGCTTCTCGTACTCGTCCGGCGTGTCCTCGGGGGAATAGCCCTCGGACTTGAGCTTCTGGTCGGCCAGGAACTCGACGTTGCCGCCGAGCATGATATCGGTACCACGACCGGCCATATTGGTGGCGACGGTGACGGCGCCCTTGCGGCCGGCGACCGCGACGACCTTGGCCTCGCTGGCGTGCTGCTTCGCGTTGAGCACCTGATGGTCGATGCCCGCCACGTCGAGCAGCGAGGAGACGACCTCGGAGGACTCGACGGATGCGGTACCCAGCAGCACCGGCTGGCCCTTGGCGTGGCGCTTGGCGACGTCCTTGACGATGGCGGCCAGCTTCTCCTTCTTGGTGCGGAAGATGAGGTCGTCCTGGTCCTTGCGGATCATCGGCTTGTTCGTCGGGATCGGCAGCACGCCCAGCTTGTAGGTGCCCATGAACTCGGCGGCCTCGGTCTCGGCGGTACCGGTCATGCCGGCGAGCTTGTCGTACATGCGGAAGTAGTTCTGCAGGGTGATCGTGGCGAAGGTCTGGTTCTCGGCCTTGATCTCCACGTTCTCCTTGGCTTCCAGCGCCTGGTGCAGACCCTCGTTGTAACGGCGGCCCGGCAGGATACGGCCGGTGTGCTCGTCGACGATCAGAACCTCGCCGTGGGTGACGACGTAGTCGCGGTCACGCAGGAAGAGTTCCTTGGCCTTGATGGCGTTGTTGAGGTAGCCGATGAGTGCGGTGTTGCTCGGCTCGTACAGGTTGTCGATGCCGAGGAAGTCCTCGACCTTGGTGATGCCCGGGTCGAGCACGCCGACGACCTTCTTCTTCTCGTCGACCTCATAGTCCTCGTCGCGGGTCAGCTTCGGCACGAGACGCGCGAACTGGCGGTACCAACGGGTCACGTCGCCCTCGGCCGGGCCGGAGATGATCAGAGGGGTACGGGCCTCATCGATGAGGATGGAGTCGACCTCATCGACGATAGCGTAATGGTGGCCGCGCTGCACCAGATCGGCCTTCTCCCACGCCATGTTGTCGCGCAGGTAGTCGAAGCCGAACTCGTTGTTGGTGCCGTAGGTGATGTCGGCGTTGTACTGCTTGCGGCGCTCCGCCGGCTTCTGGTCGGTGATGATGCAGCCGACGTTCATGCCGAGGAAGCGGTAGATACGACCCATCAGCTCGCTCTGGTAGCTTGCCAGGTAGTCGTTGACCGTGACCACGTGCACGCCCTTGCCTTCGAGTGCGTTCAGGTAGCTCGGGAGCGTCGCGACCAGGGTCTTGCCTTCACCGGTCTTCATTTCGGCGATATTGCCCCAGTGCAGGGCCGCGCCACCCATGAGCTGCACATCGAAGTGACGCTGTCCCAGAGTGCGCTTCGACACCTCACGGACGGTGGCGAACGCTTCGGGCATCAACTTGTCAAGGTTCTCACCGTTGTCCAGTCGCTGCTTGAACTTGGCGGTCTGGCCTTTGAGTTCCTCGTCGGACAGAGCGGAAATCTCGTCCTCAAGGGCATTCACGGCCTTGGCCACGTTCTCCAGTTTCTTGAGCTGGTGCCCTTCTCCCATGCGGAGGGCTTTGTCAACGATATCTACCACATTCGCTCCCTGTTTAAGCTTTCGTACGTCAACGAGCATAGCCTGATGCCCGACATCAGGCACAAACTCCATCCATGATATGCGAACACTCGGATTTTTGCCGTTCCGACCCGCTGGACACGCCCATCGATACTTGTTTCGTCGTGTGCCGACACGCAAATATGGCCTGCCTGGATATGCCGGGCAGGCCATGTATCACGTGGCGGAACACTTACTTGTTCTTGATGTTCTCCGGGGTGTCGATCTCGAACACGCCGTAGCTCCAACCGTGGCGGTGGTAGACGACGGACGGGCGGCCGGTCTCCTTGTTGACGAACAGGAAGAAGTCGTGACCGATCAGTTCCATCTCGTACAGCGCCTCGTCGATGCTCATCGGCTCGGCGATGTGCAGCTTGCGGCGAATCACGATCGGCGTGTCACCGACCTGGACCTCCACCGACTCGCCCGGACCGAGGTCGGAGGCGACGGCGGCTTCGGGGCTGTTGTTCGGCTCTTCCGGCTCCGGCTCCTCTTCCGGTTCCGGCGGAGCGACCGCTCCCAGATCGACGGGCGTCGGGTTGATGTACCCGCGGCGGTGATCCTTGCGGCGGTCACGGGTGCGGCGCAGGCGCAGCGTCAGCTTGTCGAGCGCCATGTCCAGAGCACTGAACTCATCGGTGCTGGAAGCCTCGGCGCGCACCACGGTGCTGCCTGCGATCACGGTGATCTCCACACGCTTCGCGGTGTCGGCCTGACGCGGATTCCCCTCATGCGTCAGCACGATCTGAGCTCGTTGCGCATCCGGCGCGATAGCGGTCACACGATTCATCTTGCTTTCGACGACATCACGGAACTTCTGCTTGACTTGCGTATGACGTCCGGTAACGACGATTTCCATGTGGACCTCCCTATACTCAAGCGGTGTCACCCGCTATATGTGTGCCGAATGGCGTCATCACCACCCGGGTAAGTTTCATTGTAGCCGAACAGAGGGTAAACGGCGGGGAACTCGCCCAGAGAAATACGTTTCTTTTTTCACAGGTTCCCGTAACGTTGCTGTGCTTATACTGTGCGGCTTACTTTCCTTGAAGGAAACTGTTATACTTTTTGGTCTGGCGACACAGATTGTTGCGCTGCTGGTATTGCTGGCGCTGGGCCGCAGCATCACATCAATGGAGGTCTTGTTCTGGATGGTCGTCATAGAGGTCGTGTGGGCCGTATACTTCGTCGTCACCGAACGCTGGCACGACAAGCTTGCCCGCAAGGCAATGCTGACGGTCTAAGACCATTCGGACAGAATCGAGCATGCAAGCAAGGACAGCGATATAACGGTATGGAATGTTCGGGAGGTGCCTGTGCCAGTCGAGCCACGATTCGATCCTGTGATCCATGAGCCGATGCGGCTGCGGATCTGCGGCATCCTGTCGACAGTGGACGAGATGCAGTTCGCCGCGCTGCGCGACACGCTGGACATCAGCGACGCGGCGTGCTCCAAACACCTGAAGGTGCTGGTCGACTGCGGCTATGCGACCGTGGAGAAACGGGAATCCGACTCCAGCCGGCACATGGTGCGCTGGTATGCGCTGACCTCGGCAGGGAGAGACGCCTTCTCCGGCCATATAGCGGAGCTCAACAGACTCGCCTCCGGACTGCTCTGACGAGCCCCCACGGCTGTCGGCAGCTGACTGTGGGGGTGGTCACCACCCGCATGACCACCCACCGGCGCCACGCGCCACCTCCCGCCAGCGGGAGGATGAGCACCCCCACCGACAACAATTCGGCATTCGGCGTTCATCGTCTCGCCCGGTGCGCCGGCCCACCCTGATTCTACTGCGTAAAATCCCTGGCCTGCCGTATAGTAGCTGATTCGAGACCCCCAGATGGCCGCGGCCGCGTCATTCATTTGGCAAGGCTGAGGAACTTCCGGGCTCCGCAGAGCACGATGGCGGATAACGTCCGCCCAGGGTGACCTGAGAGATAGCGCAGCAGAGAACAGACCGCCCGCGCAAGCGGGTAAGGGTGAAACGGCGGTGTAAGAGACCACCGGTCCGCTGGTAACAGTCGGTCGCATGGCAAGCCTCATCGGGAGCAAGGCCAAGCAGAAGACGGCAAGGGCTGCTCGCCCGTGTCTTCGGGTAGGCCGCTAGAGCCTGGCGGCAACGTCAGGTCGAGATGGATGGCCATCCGCGTGGCGACACGCGACAGAACCCGGGGTATCGGGGGTCTCGCTTTTCTTTGCCCCCCGAATCCGCATACCTCCCGCCAACACATTCCTCCCACCAATATGAGGGCGCGTGAACGAAACAACGCAATGCCGGCAGCCCCGTTCCCTCCCGCTGGCGGGAGATGGCGCGAAGCGTCGGAGGGTGTTCTCACGCCGGCAATGCGGTAAGACCACCGGATCGACAAACCACCGGGCCGGCAACCCGCCACCCCGCCAAGCCACCGGGGCATCTCCCCCGCTTGCCCCGCGCTGTATCTCATCTAAGAGATAGTTCATTGAGATAGTTCATTCTAATCAAATAGCTCATGGGCTACGGCACGCAGGGTTTCGGCGTCGTGCCCCTTGCGCCCGCCCGAGGACCAGAACCGGCGCTTGCGCACTTTCGGGTCCATGCCCTGTGTCTTGGCGGCGCTGCGCCGCCCCAACTCCCATGCGGCGTCCTCGAAGACACCGCTCATGCGGGCCTCGTCGCAGACCCGCTCCGCCAGCGGACGGTCGACCCCCTTGCGAGCCAGTTCCATAACCGCACCGCGGTATCCCATCAGACGGCCGACGCAGTAGCGCACGGCGGATTGCGCGTACGACTCATCATCGACCAGACCAACCTCGATCAGCCTGTCGACCACTGCGGCGACCGTCTCATCGTCATACCCTTTGTCGATCAGACGGTCTCGCAAGGCACCCGATGGACGATCCGCCGCATCCAGCAGGCGTAATGCGGACTCCCGACACGCATCGACATCGCAGGGATCCTCCGGCTCCCGCCCAGGCCGCAACATGCTCCGCGCGGAGCGCCGAGCCGGGCGGTTCCCACGTGACCATGTTCCGCGTCGCGGGGAGTCGACGCCCGGTTCGACAACCGGCGTCTCACATGTTCCATGAGCGGCGAGGAACGCTTCTGCGCTGATCATGCGGCAGGCGATGCGGCAGCAGCGGGCGCGCCATCCTCCGGCGCCGTTTCAGGGGCATCCCCGTCCGTCGCGGACTCACCGTCGGCCAGCTGATCGGGCACTTCGATGAGGCCGAATTCCGCCTTGACCTTGTTGCCGATCTCCTCGGTGATCTGCGGATTGTCCTTGAGGAACTTGCGCACGTTCTCACGGCCCTGGCCGAGCTGGTCCCCGTCATACGTGAACCATGAGCCGGACTTCTTGACCACGTTGCACTGCAATGCCATGTCCAGGACGGATCCCTCCTTGGAGATGCCCTCGCCATACAGCACATCGAACTCGGCGGACTTGAACGGCGGAGCCATCTTGTTCTTGACGACCTTGACCTTGGTGCGGTTGCCCACGGCCTCCTCGCCGTTCTTGATGGTCTGGATGCGGCGGATATCCAGACGCACCGACGCATAGAATTTCAGCGCCTTGCCACCGGTCGTGGTTTCGGGGTTGCCAAAGAACACGCCGATCTTCTCTCGCAGCTGGTTGATGAAGATGGCCGTGGTGCCGGCCTGTGCCAGAGCGCCGGTCATCTTCCTGAGCGCCTGGCTCATCAGACGGGCCTGCAGACCGACATGGCTGTCACCCATATCGCCTTCGATCTCCGCCTTGGGAACCAGGGCCGCGACCGAATCGATGACGATGACGTCAAGGGCACCCGACCGGATGAGCATGTCCGCGATCTCCAGCGCCTGCTCGCCGTTGTCCGGCTGCGAGACGATCAGGGAATCGGTGTCGACACCCAGATGCCGGGCATAGACCGGATCCAGCGCGTGCTCGGCATCGATGAATGCCGCCACCCCGCCGTTCTTCTGTGCGTTGGCGACCACATGTAGCGCCAGCGTCGTCTTGCCGGACGATTCAGGGCCATAGATCTCGACGATGCGCCCCTTCGGCAGACCGCCGATACCCAGGGCCAGATCCAACGCCAGCGATCCGGTGGGAATCACCTCGACGTTCTGCTCGGGCTTGTCGCCCAAGCGCATCGCGGATCCCTTGCCGAAGCTTTTCTCCACTTGCTCCAGAGCGGAGTCCAAAGCCGCCTTGCGTCGGGGATCGATGCCGTCCCCCACCGGCCCATTGCTTGCGGCCTCACGAACAGAGGCCTTCGATGCGGCCTTGCCCGCCCCACCCTTCGAGGTCGTACGCTGTGCCATGTCAATCTCCTTACGTTGTCATCCATATGCGCCATATGCCACATGCATCAACCGTACGGAACATACGAACACCGGCGCAAACGAATCCGGCCAATGTGGTCGAAGGCTCTCCGGCATCCATCGATCCGCACCGACTCCCCCTTACTGTCGCAAGGAATTCGTCGGCGTGTCGAACCGTGCGGCGCACTACGTCATATCATCGTGCACTGTGGATAACTATACCCCAATAGGCGAACACCTGTTCGATATCACCCGTTCCGCGTGTCTCGTCAGCGGACCGGCATCGGAGGCGCGTTGTGATCGGAGCCCCAACGCTGGGGATCGGGAACGTCCATATGGTCGCACAGCACGTTCCATACCACGCGCGGCTGCTCCCCAGCAGACAGCGCCTGCGCCGCGGTAAGTCCCGCGAGCGCGTCAAGATGCTGATCCTGGACCAGGCTCCGGCCATACCCATGACCGAACACCTCATCCACCAGTTCCCAGAATTCCCGTTCTCGCATGTCTCCCAGTCTAACCCGGCCCCGCCGCTGCGAATGCCGGCATACCAATCGACTCCACGCCCCCGAACACGACGAAACCGCCCGCCGGGCCTCAAGCCCATGCGGACGGTTCCTCTCATGCACCCGATACGACGATATGCATATGCACGCGGCATCCGGCGCCGCAAATCGCTATTCGCTGATCGAATCCAGATAATCGGCGACGAGCCGCAGCATCTGCGCGGTGCTTACACCCAGTGATCCCGCGATGGAGCTCAGCAGTTCGGAGCTTGCCTCCTTCTGCCCGCGCTCCACCTCGGACAGATAGCCCAGCGACACGCCGGCCTTCTCACTCACTTCACGCAACGTCTTGTTGTCGCGGGTGCGAAGATCGCGCAGCACATGGCCGATGGCCTCGCGCAGCGACACATCCTTTCCCTCGGGCAGCGTCTCGACGCCACGCGAGACCGCGCGCTGACGCGGTTCGGAGGAATCCTCCTCCATACGCATACGATTCAGTTCCGCCTGCCGTTCATCCTTGGCCTTCTTCGCCGCACGCGCCCGCAACACCTGCTGCTGGGCGAACAACACGGCACGCCGCTGCGCCGGCGTGAGATCACGCATCCTGGCCGTACCCGGCTGCACCTGCTTGACGGGGATGCCAGCCGTTTCCATCCGCTCGCCCGTTCGGGTCATCGTTTCCATGAGACCCTCCTTTCATATCGTCCAAGTGCTTCCACTGTGTTCAACACCGCCGGCGGCGGTTTATTCCTGCATATCTCCTGTGAAATGGCTCACGATTTGCACAAGGCTGAATACGGCACCGCGACGGACCTCCTCGCGCCCACCCGTCAGATGAAGCTCGTGGGCGGTCACGGACGGCACGCCGTCAGGGCTTATGGCGGCTGGAATCCGCACTCCCACATACACCAGTCCCGCGGGCTTGTCTCCATCCGGTCCGGGCCCCGCCACGCCGGTGGTCGACAATCCGATGACACGGTCAGCGTATTCGGGCTGCCCGTACAGCCCGGCGACCGACGCCGCCATCTGTCGGGCCACTTCGGGATGCACTGCCCCTTCGCGTTCCAACAAACCGCGGTCGACCCCCAGAATCGACGCCTTGGCACGAATGTCGTAGGTGACCGCCGACCCGAGAAACACGCGGGATGCGCCCGGCACGCGCACGAACGCATCGGCCAGCAGCCCGCCGGTCAACGACTCCGCCGCAACTATCTTCACGTCATGCGCCTCGCAAAACCGCAGAATCCGCGCGGCCATGTCGTCGCAACGGCACGAATCGGCATCATTCATCGCAATCCCCCTCCATCAAACGCCATCAAACAAAAACGCCGCCGTGCGCAGGCACGACGGCGTCCACTCGCTCAGTCCTTGTGGCTCCCGAACGTGTTGATCAGATATATCGCCCCCGAATACAGGCACAGCAGCAGCGCGATGTATATCAGGGCGTACGTCAGCGTGTAATATCCCGTCATCCACACCGGCGCGGTCTGGGCCGGATTGAACACCCACACGGGCAGCAGCAGCATCGACAGGCCGATGCACTGGAACAGCGTCTTGAGCTTGCCCGGCCAGGCGGCGGCGATCACCTTGCCGCCCTTGTCGATGACGAAGAAGCGCATGACGGTGATGCCCACCTCACGCAGCAGAAACAGCGCGACGATGATCCAGCCGAGCCAGACGGGACCGAGCTCGCCGAACACCGCGGCCACGATCAGCGTGGCGCAGGTGAGCAGCTTGTCGGCTATGGGATCCATCAGCTTGCCGAGTTCGGTGACCTGGTTGTACTTGCGGGCCATCCACCCGTCCACCTTGTCGGTGGACGCGGCGACGATGAACAGCACGGCCGCGGCCCATCGCATGGGGATGTTGTTCTCGCCCCACGAGCCTGCGGCGATGTACAGGCCGAGGAATATCACGACCAGCACGATGCGCGAATACGTGACGAGGTTCGGCGGTGCGTTCCAGCCGTCCAGCAGCGACTTCTTGGCGGTCGCCGAGCGTTCCGTTGTATCGTTTTGCATATCGTTTTCCATAGTGTTCACGATACCCCCACACTCCTACCTTGGATGAATATGCGGTTCGAGTTCTCTGGGAATCCCGTCAGATATGGCTGCATCATGGCCGGGGCAGGCCTGCCGGTCAGGCCGACTTGGCACCCACTACGCCAATTCGCCCTGCTGCGCGGCCGCGGCGGGCGCAGAGGCCTGCATCGCATCGGTCTCGCCACGAATGAACGCGAGCACCGCAGGCAGATCCTGGGGCTGGACGAGCACCTGACGGGCCTTCGAGCCTTCGGACGGGCCGACAACGCCACGCGACTCCAGCAAATCCATGAGTCGGCCGGCCTTGGCGAAGCCGACGCGCAGCTTGCGCTGCAGCATCGATGTGGAACCGAACTGCGTGGTGACCACCAGCTCGGCCGCCTGCAGCAACACGTCCATATCGTCGCCGATGTCCTCATCCGGCTCGACGGCCTTCTTCTCGGCCTCCTGCGCCATCTGCTCGATGTCCTCGCGGTAGTGCGGCTTGCGCTGTGTGCGCACGAACTCGACGGCCTTGCGGATCTCGGACTCGTTCACCCACGATCCCTGCACGCGGATGGGTTTCATCGAGCCCATAGGCAGGAACAGGGCGTCGCCCTGGCCGATCAGCGTCTCGGCGCCCACCGAATCGAGGATGACTCGCGAATCGGTGGCGGAGGATGTGGCGAATGCCAGTCGGGACGGGATGTTCGCCTTGATCAGGCCAGTGACCACGTCGACCGACGGGCGCTGCGTGGCGAGCACCAGGTGCACGCCCGCGGCACGCGCCAGCTGTGTGATGCGCTGGATCGAGCTTTCGACGTCGTTCTTGGCGACCATCATCAGGTCGGCCATCTCGTCTACGACGACGAGCAGGTACGGGTACGGGGCGACCTTGCGGTTCGAACCGGCTGGCGCATGCACCTTGCCCGCGCGCACGGCTTCGTTGAAGTCCTTGACGTGGCGGAATCCGAAGAACTGCAGGTCGTCGTAGCGCGCGTCCATCTCCTTGACCACCCATTCGAGCGCCTGTGCGGCCTTCTTCGGATCGGTGATGATCGGTGTGAGCAGGTGCGGGATGCCCGCATACGCGCTCAACTCCACACGCTTGGGATCGACCATGATCAGGCGCACCTGCTCGGGCGTGGAACGCATGATGATCGACATGAGCATCGAATTGATGAAGCTCGACTTTCCGGAGCCGGTGGCGCCCGCCACCAGCAGGTGCGGCATCTTGGTCAGGTCAGCGGTGACGAAATGGCCCTCCACGTCCTTGCCGACGCCGGCGAGCATGGGGTTCGGGTCGTTCATCGCCTTGTCGGAGCGCAGCACGTCGCCGAGGTGGACGATCTCGCGGTCATCGTTCGGGATTTCGATGCCGATCGCCGATTTTCCGGGGATCGGCGAGAGGATGCGCACATCGGAGCTGGCCACCGCGTAGGCGATGTTGCGCTGCAGGTTCGTGACCTTCTCGACCTTGACGCCCGCGCCGAGCTCGACCTCGTACTGGGTGACGGACGGGCCGCGCAGGAAGCCGACGACTTTCGCGTCGACGTTGAACTGCTGGAACGTGGAGGTCAACGCGCGGATCACGCGGTCATTGGCCGGCGTGCGCACGGCATGAGGCTGGCCGTGCGACAGCATGTTCAGGTCGGGCAGTTGGTACGGGGCGTCCGGCGCCGCAAGCGCAGGGTCGTCCACATTGGGATTCATGTTCTCGCCCGCACCGGCCGATGCGCCCGAGGAGGCATCCGGGGACATGGAGGGAATCGCACCGGCAGCGCCCACGGCGGGCATCGCCGCCCACGGATCGGACGTACCGGCAACCGTCGATGAGACCAACCTCGCACTCCCGGCCGCCCCGGCTCCCCCGTCGGGATCCGTCGCATACGCCGGTACGCCTGAGATACCGGAAGATGCGGCACCGGGGTGTGCGGCGGCCATGCCGGATGTCATCGTCGCGACGGCATCGGCGGCGTGGGCCGCCGCCACGCCCCCGGACATGGCGCCGGCAGCTGCTCCGGCCATCGCGCCCATGGTGGAGGACACCGTGCGGGGCATGACATTGCCGCGTGCGTCCAGTGATGTCTCGGCGGCCTGCCCATGCCGACTCGCCGCGTGGGAGAACGGGTCATCCCCCGCATACCGGTCAAGTGACGCGTCATCCGTCTTCTCCGCGGACTTGCGCCGGAACAGACGGGAGAACCATCCGCCCTTCACGTCCCCGGAGTCCGACTCAGTTTCGTCCGTACCGTCATGGGCGGGGACGCCCTCGGCGAACGCCAGAGTCTCATCGCCGTCACCCACACGCACCTCGTTGGGGAACTGATCCTGTTGCGCGGCCGAATCCGGCTCCTGCCGAGGATGCAGGGAACGCTGCGAGATCATGGCAGCGATGGTGCGGACGCGATCCGGCACCTGAGTGACATGGGTGCGGGTTATCATCAGCAGCGAGAACAAGCCGACCACCACGAAGACGATAACGGCGAACACCTTCGACAATCCCCATGCCAAAGGCGAGCCCAGCACGAAACCAAGCAGTCCGCCGGCCCTTTGCAGCAGGCCGATGTCGAACGAACGCGCGTCGGCGGCCACGACCACGTCGATGATCGAGCAGACGGACCACAACAGTATCGCCCAGCCGCTCACCACGCGGGGGTTGTCGGAATTCTTGCCGCTGTTGCGCATCAGACGGATGGCCACGATCACCAGCAGCACCGGCAACACGACGCTCATCACGCCCAGCACGCCGGCCGAGAACGCATGCAGCACCCGGCCGATGATCCCGTTCACGCGGAACCATTCGGAAGCGCAGAAGAATACGGCGAGCACGATCAGCAGGAAGCACAGGCCATCCCGGCGATACACGGGGTCGAATTCACCCACTCCGGCAACCGACCGAACCAGTGAGCCGAAGCCGCGCGGAACCGCGAGAATGATCCGCTTCCACAGCGGCTCCTCGACCGGGGTGCGGGCATCGTCCCCCATGCCGCCACGCCCGCCGGAAGCTCTCTTCCCGGTCTCGCCGCCGCGCGACGAAGCACGCTGCGTGCGGGTGCCACGCGGCGAGTCTTTGGAAGGACCATTGCCTGATGAGGATGTTGTTCGTGCCATAGCGTCTTCAGATTCTACCCATCACCCGTTATTTTCCCGATCAATTCGCGTCAAAACCCGCGCGAGGGGCATCGGCGCATGTACCATCTAACTATGACTCCAGCAGAACGTGCGAGCGCAGTCGCATTTGCACTCAAAAACTGCGCATTGGAAGCGATGACGCCGGGCGATGCGACGATGCGCGCCGCGGCGGGATACGAGCGGGGCGACAACGACGTATCCGCTCTGATCGACGCCGCGGACCGGGAGACCTCCGGGATCGTCAGCGGCAGGCTCGCCGACGGGAGCCTTGACGATCATGCCACCGACCACGCCAGCAGCGTGTTCGCCCGAACGGTGCTGTTGGCTGAACGCCGTTGGAATCCGAGCGGCGACCTTGCCGAGCTCATCGCCATCCACCGGGGACTGTTCGACGGCGTGTTCTCCGACGCCGGACAGCTGCGCACCTCGAACGTCACCCGCGAGGTCACCGACAAGCGGCATCAGGCCAAGAACCCTGAGGCGTTCTTTCCCGCGCAATTGATCGAGACCGGCGCCTTGAACATCTCGACCGAGCTTGCCGACAAGCGCAACCTGGACAACCTCGACCGGGGCGTGTTCGTCCGGGAGCTCGCCCACGTCTACGACGAACTGGGCTACCTGCACCCATTCAAGGGAGGCAACGCCATGACGCTTCGCATCTTCGCGTCCCGTCTCGCGCATGACGCCGGGTGGGATCTCGACTGGGGAGGCGTGACGCGCGAGTCATACAAGCAGGCGAAACACGCCGCATATCGAGGTGACATCAACGCCTTCAGCCAGATGTTCGCCGACATCGTGCGCCCCGCGAACCCCACGCGGGTCTTCCTGATCGCCGGCTGGGAGCAGGGGCCCGCTCACTGACCGAAGCCGCGGCGACTCTGTTGCCGGTCACCACGGGGTACCGGTCGCCACGGGCCGCTCTGCCATTACTGCAGGTCGCCCAGATGATGTTGCGTATACTCGTCCGCCTGCGCATCGATCGGGTCGTAATCGCCCGCGTCGGCATGGTCGATAACGGCCATCGCGTTATCCACCAGTCGCGGATTGAGCGCATGGAGCCAATGGATGCGCGGGTCACGCCCGAACCATCCCATCTGCTTGCGGGCGAGCCGTTTGGTCTTCTGTGCGATGTCTCGGAACGTGTCATCCAGATCGCACAGCCCGTCCAGGTAATCGATGACTTGCTGATAGCCCAGCGCCCGCCCGGCGGTCGCTCCCAGATGGGGGCGGATCCGCTCCACCTCTTCGATGAAACCACCCTCCAGCATCTGCTTGGTGCGGATGTCGATGCGCTGGTCCAGCTCCTCGCGGGGCAGGTCCAGACCGATCTGCGCTGAGGCGATGACGTACCGGTAGCGGGGCAGACTGGCGGAATACGGACGCCCGGTCACTTCGATGACCTCCAACGCGCGGATGGTACGACGCGGGTTGTGGGGGTCCATGCGCGACGCGGCCTGAGGGTCCTTCGCCCGCAACTCGTCGAACAGCGCTCCGGCCCCCTCGCTGCGCTCACGTTCCTCCAGTCGCCTGCGCACATCAGGATCGGTGCCGGGGAACGAGATGTCGTCGATGGCGGCCCGCGCATACAGGCCGGACCCGCCGACGAGAATGGGGCGGATTCCGCGTGATTGCAGGTCATGGATGGTGGCTCGCGCTACCTGCTGGAATCTGGCGACCGACATGGCCTCGTCCGGATCGATGATGTCGAGCAGATGATGCGGAACCGCCGCCTGCTCGTCCGCGGTCGGTTTGGCCGTGCCGATGTCCATGCCGCGGTACATCTGGTAGGCGTCCGCGTTCACTATCTCGGCCCGCTCCCCCCGTTCCGCCAGCGCCCGGGCGACGGCGATGCCGAGGCCGGTCTTGCCGGACGCGGTCGGCCCGACGATGCTGACGACCCTCGGCATCGCCACGGACGGGTTTGCTGACCGACCTTCGGAGCCTGACGAGGCCGGGCCGGTCACGTTCGACGCCATGTCATTATTCGTCAATTTATCGGTCATGGTCACATCGGTCATGGTCACATCGTTCATGGTCTCACTCATGATGTCGTCTCGCTTATATCGCGGTGTCTGTCCCGCTCACCGGCGGACCGCATACGTCTGGCCGGCGTTGACATCCGGGTCGGCGATGAGGTTGTGGCGACCGGCATGGGTGACGGTCGCGGTCACGAAATCACCGATCTGCGGCATCGGCTCACCGTCCGGCACGCCGATATGCACCAGCACGCCGGTCCGTTCACGACCGGTGACGCGATGTGTCGCGGAATCCTTCTTGCCTTGAGCCCCGGTAATCATCACTTCGACGTCACGGCCCTCGAACTTGGCGAGCTCCTCTTCCGTGATCTGCTCCTGAAGCTTCACCAGCCGGTCGAACCGTTCCTGCACGACCTCATGCGGGACCTGCTCCATTTCGGCCGCGGGGGTTCCGGGACGCGGCGAGTATTCGAATGTGAACGCCGACTGGAACCTCGCCTGACGCACCACATCCATCGTCGCCTCGAAATCCTCGTCCGTTTCGCCAGGGAATCCGACGATGACATCGGTGCTGATCTGCGCGTCCGGCATCGCCTCGCGCACCTTGCGCAGGATATCCAGGAACTTGGCGGAACGGTAGGAGCGACGCATCGCACGCAGGATCTTGTCGGAGCCCGACTGCAACGGCATGTGCAGCTGGTGCATGACGTTCGGCGTCTCGGCCATCGCCGCGATCACGTCATCGGTGAACGCCGCCGGGTGAGGCGACGTGAAACGCACACGCTCCAATCCCTCGATGTCTCCGCAGGCCCGCAGCAGCTTGGAGAACGCATACCGGTCGCCGATGCCGTAACCGAACGAGTTGACGTTCTGGCCGAGCAGCGTGACCTCCTTGGCGCCTTCATCCACGCATCGGCGAATCTCCGCGAGGATGTCGCCGGGACGGCGGTCATGCTCCTTGCCACGCGTGGTGGGCACGATACAGAACGTGCACGTGTTGTTGCAGCCGATCGAGATGGACACCCAGCTCGACACCTTCGAAGCGCGGGCGACCGGCAGCTGACTGGGGAAATAGTCCAGCTTGTCGGCCACTTCGACCTGGCAGGTCCCCGCCATGCGGGCCTGATCCAGCAGGCGCGGCAGCGAGCCGATGTTCTTCGTGCCGAACACCGCATCCACCCACGGCGCCTTCTGTGCGATCCTCTTGCGGTCAAGCTGGGCCATGCATCCGCCGATCGCGATCTGCATGTTCGGATGCGTGCGCTTGAGGTCCGCCCACAGGCCGATGGTGCCGTACATGCGTTCCGCGGCGTTCTCCCGCACCGCGCACGTGTTCATGACGATCAGGTCGACGTCCTTGTCCGCCGCCTGTTCCTCGGTCGCCGGGATGTATCCGTCATCTTCGAGCACACCGGCGATTCGCTCGGAATCATGCACGTTCATCTGGCATCCCAGCGTGTGCACGTAAAATACGCCCTTGCCGCGCCCCGTTGTGGCGCCAAGGGTCGGGTCCGTCAATGTGGAGGTGCGCTCCGACTCGGTCATCATGTCTTCGTTCATAGTCAACCATCGTAACGATTGCCCAAGCCAGCACCAGCGTGCTGCGATTTTTCAGTTCCTCCGCAAGAGTTCGGCTATGATAGTGAACCGTGATACTTGACCGACAAAGCCGCATCAACACGAATGACCTGAAAACCCGACTCGATGCCGTGGGCATGGACCGGGGGTCTTTTTCACCGGAAGAACTCACCGAATTCGTGAATCTCATGCAAGTCTACGAAGGCGCGATGTATGAGATAAGCACCAAACTGGAGATCCTTGATTCGGAGTTCCAGGTGCGGTTCTCGCATGATCCCATCCATCACATGGAACGCCGTCTCAAGTCGGTGAACTCGATCCTCGGCAAGCTCAAGCGCAAGACGCTGCCGGTGACCGTGTCGTCGATCAAGGACAACCTGTTCGATGTGGCAGGCATCCGCGTGATCTGCAACTACCGCGACGACGTGTACTCCGTGTCGAACTATCTGTCGGCGCAGAACGACATCTCCGTGCTGCGGGTCAAGGACTACATCAAGAACCCCAAACAGAACGGCTATCGGTCGCTGCACGTCATCTATGCGGTGCCCGTGTTCCTCTCATCCGGCGCCCACTACACCCCGGTGGAGGTCCAGTTCCGCACCATCGCGATGGATTACTGGGCGAGTCTGGAGCACGCCCTGCGCTACAAGACCGATCTGCCGGACGCAAAGCTCGCCGAGCACTCGCAGACGCTGCTTGATTGCGCGCGGAGCCTGCAGAACATCGAGACCCAGATGCAGAACATCCACCGCGACATCAACGGCGCGCCGCAGGTCGAGGAGACACCGAAAGCCGACTAAGCTGGTCGAATCGGCCCCCGTCACGCATCCTCCGCCCTCGCTGACGGGAACGGATCCGTCTGACGGCCGATCAGCGGGATTCTGTCTTTCTTGTTTTCCGGTCGCATTCCCCGATCGCGTTCACTGATCCCGTTTTCCGGTCTTGTTCACCGCCAATCGTCTGCGGCCGACACCGGGCGTCTGCGCGAGCACGATACCCGCGAAGATCAGCGCACAGCCGAGGTATCCGCGTACCGTCATCGTCTCGCCCAACAGCAATGCGCCGCCGATGACCGAGAACACCGATTCCAGCGACATGATGAGCGATGCGCGGGTCGGCGGCACCCACTGTTGGCCTACAGCCTGCAACGTGTAGGCGACGCCGACTGACCCGATTCCCGCATACAGCACGGCGATCCACGCCTGCCCTGCCCCGTTCCAGTCCATGGAGCCTTCGATCAGCGTGCCGGCCCAGCTGAGTGCCGCGGTCGTCACGAATTGGATGAATGACAGTGTCAGCGCGTCGACGCACGCTCCCAGCGTATCAATCGACAGGATATGAGCGGCGAACAGGACCGCGGTGAACAGCAGCAGGCAGTCGGCCAGCGTCAGGGAACCGAAGCCGTCCGTGATGCACAGCAGGTAGAATCCGGCCACGGCCACGCCCACCGCCATCCAAGTCATCATGCGCACTGCGCGGCGAAGGACGAGATACGCCAGCAACGGCACCATGACGATGTAGAGCGCGGTGATGAATCCGGCGCGGCCGGCCGAACAGCCGAACATGATGCCGTACTGCTGCAGCGTGCTCGCCGCGAACAGAAACACACCGCATATCATTCCGACGATGAGCGGGTTCGACAGTGCGCTGCCGACGATCATGTCATGTTCGTCATCGCCGGCCTCACGGTTCCCCGCGCCAACCGTCTTCCCCGATTCCCGGCATCGTCGCAAACGCTTCCACAGCAGCAACGGGATCAGCGAAATCGCCCCCAAGGTGAACCGCGTGGCGTTGAAGAACAACGGCGACATCGATGCCATGCCCTGCACCTGGGAGACGAACGCGAATCCCCAAATCAGCGAGGTCAATACAAGACATGCCATACCGGCCATTTCCTGCTGCTTCATGAGCATTCACGCTAGCGTATCGCCGTGACCGGTCCCGAACGATGATGGAATGGTCTCGCTGATTCGCGCGATGGGCATCTGAACGATGATGGCCCATCCCGCGGCTGCGGGATGGGCCATCGCATCTGCCGTCGTGACAATATCCGTATTGGCGGAATCGGCTATGACGGTACCGTTCCAGTGATATCAGTCTCGGCTGCCGAACAGTTGAAGGATGTACAGGAACATGTTCACGAAGTCGAGATACAGGTTCAGCGCGCAGATGATGGAGATCTTCTTGATCATCTCCGGCCCCTGAGCCTCATAGGCGCTGAACAGCGCACGGGTCTGCTGAGCGTCGTACAGGGTCATGCCGGCGAACAGTATCAGGCCGAAGGCGCAGATGATACGCATCCCGGTCGTGCTGCCCGGAACGAACATGAGCACGATCTGGGAGATGATCAGCACCACCAGGCCCACCATGAGGATGGGGCCGGCCTTGAGCATGTCGAATTTCGTGGTCAACGAGAACATGGTGAGCACGAAGAAGAACGCCGCGCACAGGACCAGGGCCACGCCGATGTCGGAGATGCTGTACACCAGGAAGATGGAGCTGAGAGTGAATCCCATCAGCGCCGCGTACACGTAGAACATGACACGGGCGGTCGATGCCTTGATCTTCATGATGCGGGCGCCCAGCGCCACGGCCAGCACAACCTGTACGATCGCGAATCCGAAGAAGCCGATCAGGCCGGTTGACTCGATGAAGGAGACGTATGCGCCGGTCATCTGCGCGACGACCGCGACGACGGCCGTGATGATAAGGCCGAGCGTCATCTCGCCGTATGCCCTGGTGACGGATGCCCGTTGGGCCGCCTGCACCTGCTCACGGCTGTAGATGGTCTGGGCGTTGATCGCCGCAGTGCCGTTGGGCGCGTATGAATACTGTGATTGTCCGTATTGCTGCTGCCCATATGCGGGCTGCTGCTGATTGCCGCCGTAATAGGGATCGCCGTTGCCTGGCTGCTGTCCAAATGTCATGCTGGCTCCTTTGTTTGCGTACGCTTCATCGTAACGGAGAAGGCTGAACAAATCATTAATGTTCAGCCTTGAGCATCACACCAGCAACGCCTGCCTATTCGTCTATTTCAGGTCGAACGTGTGCACGACCTTCCGGGAGTCATCGATGGAGAACAGGTCGGTCACGTCGACGGTGATGGTCGACTCGTCCTTCAACACGTATCCCAGGGTCACCTTTCCTGTCGCTCCGGGCTGGATCTCCGCCGTATATGAATTCATGTCATATCCGGTCGGCTGGTCAAGATAGACGGCGGTGTCCAGGGCCTGTCCGTTCTGGAACACCTGGGGATGCGCCAGCGCGGCGAAGGAGTTGTTCTTGCCTGAATTGTTCTTCCATTCGTACGTGACCATCACCGTAGGCTTGTCTTCATAGTCGTTGCCCGATTTCGCCGCGGAGACGATCGTGACATGGAGGTTCTTGAGATCACCCTCCTGGTCCTGCTCCCCCGATGCCTTGGTCGTATCGGTGGAGTCATTGTTCGTCGGATCGTTGTTCGCGGAACCGTCGTTGGAGGAATCGTCGCCGCTCTTTTTCGCGTCGGACGACTTGCTCTGTGACGTGCCGGAACCGTTAATGGCCTCATCAATGGCCTTGCTGGCTGCGGACTGCATGGCCAGAGTGATGACGATGGCGAGCACCGACAGCACCGCCGCGACGATGGAAAGTATCTTGCCCGCCTTCTTGCCGCGGAACGTCCCCACCATGGCGATGATCGCCAGCACCACGCCGATGGCGCCTAGGATGGCCGCTATATTGTTCACGATCGGGATAAAGCTGAGGACCAGCCCCAAAGCGCCAAAGACGACGCCTACGATACCGCAGATCGTGGTTCCTTTGGGGGTACCCTGTGCGGACGTCTCTCCCTTGATACCGTGCGACATAGCATTCTCCTTCTTGATCTCGGTGAGTTATGCACCATCCACGCTATTGGAGTTCGCACGTTTGCATCAGTGGACGAACGTTCATTTCCGATTGCCCTTTCGGGCAGATAAGAATGAACCCGCGTTCGATGGCGCGGAAAGACCTGACCCCGTAGAGTGGATGCCATGAATGATTTCTCGCCCCACCCCCGCGCGGGAGGATCGCTCCCGGCGACGACGTCCGACGAGGACACCGTCGCCGTGCGCACGCGCGTATGGTGCACCGCAGTGATGATCACCGTTTCCGCGTTCATGTGCCTGGTGCAGACTTCATTCGCAGCCACCCGGTACATCAATAATCCGGTCAACGCCATGTACGTCTGGTTCATCGCGAGTTCCCTACTGGCCTTCGCGTTCCCGTTCCTGCTGCTTGCACGCGACAAGCACCCGGAACCGGTGTTCTGGATCTGCTGCGCCGTCATATTGATCTTTCCCTATGATCCGATGCTGATGCTGATGGCGCTCACATCGCTGATCGCAAGACGCCGCGGCAGGCAGCGCATCATCCGCGCCATCGTCGCGGCGACGCTGGTCGGGGTCTGGGGGCAGATGCGCGACACGTTGCGCCCGTTCAACTCCTCGATGTGGCAATCGGCCATCTTCATCAAGCCGGATTCGGATGTCGCCTCGGGCCATGCCGCGATGCTTGAGGGGAGGCCGACCATCATAGCCACAGCCGTTGTGGTGGAGCTGATAGCCGTCCTCATCGCCATTCTGGCGGGACTGTATATCCGGTCACGAGTGCAATTGGACGAGGCCGCTACCAAGACCCAGGCCATCAGCGATTATGCGGTGAGCCTGCATAGCAATCTCACCGATCAGCAGCTGGCCGACGCCATCGCAGCCGAAGCCCACGACACGCTCGCTCATTCCTTGTCCCTCATCGCCTTGAACGCCAGTGCCCTGCAGGGCGAGGCACGGGCGTTCATCCAGCTTGCCGATGCGACGAACCCACATGAGACGGGGCAGATGCTGACCCCCGAATTGCGGAATCAGGCTTCGCTTATCGAGGAGAAATCCGAGGAGATTCGACGGCAATCCGCAGGAGCCTTGGATGAGGCGCATTCCATCATCGGCATGCTCCGTCACCCCCAACAGGCACGTCAGCAGCTCGCTCCCGCCCCGCAAACGTCAATGACACGCCCGTCATTGGACGCCCTGATCAACGATGCGCGCTCCGCCGGCATGCGCATCAACACCTGGATAGACATCCAGCAGCTCTCCGACCTCGATGAGGGCACAGGGAAAATCGCATACCGAGCCATCCAAGAGGGGCTGACCAATGCCCGCAGACACGCCGAGGGTGAGCCGGTGTCTGTGGAAGTCACGATGAACCCCGGCAACGGCATCCATATCCACATCAGCAATCCCATGAAGCGCGGTCTCTCCGCCCCGAACGAGCGCGAGGTCCCATCCGCAACGGACGGCAACGGACTTGCCGGCCTGACGGCACGGGTGCAGACGGCCGGCGGGACATGCCGATACGGGCACGACGACCACCATGTCTTCCATCTCGACGTGGCAATGCCGTGGATCGCCTGTCAAGCCGATAGAATGAAGCCGTGAACGATTCCGAACAGCACGTCATCACCGTGAGCGTCATAGACGACGATCCGCTGGTGTGCCAGGCGATGAGTATGATTCTCCGCGATTACTCGCAGGGGCGTGTCTCTGTCGTCTCCACATCAACCGACGGAGCCACCGCCGTGCGAAACGCCGACAGCGAACACCCGGACGTCGTTCTCATGGATGTGGCGATGCCCGGCATCGACGGCATCGAGACCACCCGTCGTCTTCGCGCGCTTCGCAATCCTCCTCACGTGCTGATCCTCACATCCTTGAACCCGTCCAACACGGTGGAACGCTCCGTGGAGGCCGGCGCCGAGGGATTCGTATCCAAGACCTATGCGCCGGAGGACATCATCCGCCGCATAGTCGGCATATGCGAGGGGACCCCGCAGTTCAATCCGGCCAGCCAGAGACAGCTCATCAATGATCTGAGCATGCAGCGGCCCCAGTCCAGGCGTGACGAGGCTCGGGCCCTGCTGGACACGCTGCCCTCCCGGGAGCGCGAAGCCGTGCTGCTCGCCGCCGAAGGCTGCACCAACGCCGAGATCGCAGGACGCATGTTCATATCGGAACGCACCGCGAAAGCGCATCTCTCCAGCGCCGCGGACAAACTCGACATGGGGCGCGTGCAGATGGCACGGCTTGTCGAACGAGCGGACCTGTAACGGCGCCGTCACGCAAGTCGCCGCCAGCGCATCCATACCGACCCGCTGGTACGCTGATGCTCAGCAGCTACCGATGAGGGGGCGTCATGGCAATCAACGCGACGGAAAAACCACTGGGCAAGGTGTTCACTCCGGACTATCAGTTGTCCATCCCATCCTTCCAGCGCGCCTATATCTGGAAACCGGAGAACATCCTGCAGCTCATCAGCGACCTTGAGGAGGCATGCAAATCACCGGAGACGCCGTATTTCCTCGGTTCTCTGATTCTCGTGCGGGAAGGCGACACCAGCTTCTCGGTCATCGACGGCCAGCAGCGTCTGGTCTCGCTGTCAATCATCACCGCCGCGCTGCGCGACCTCGAACATGACGAGGAATGGATGCGTCTGCTGGACGCTCTGATCGTCGAGCCCGGAGACAAGCTGCGCGGCATCACCTCGCAGCCCCGGCTGACGCTCCGTGAACGCGACGCCGCATTTTTCCGCGAATACGTTCAGGAAGGCAATCTGGAGGCGCTGTTCGACATGAACGATGAGGACTGCTCCTCGAACGCGCAGCGCAACATCATCGCCAACACAAAGCAGGCATACGATGCATTGGCACAGCTTGACGAGGAGGAACGCCACCGGTTCGCATCCTATCTGGTCAATTCGGTGACCTTGGTCATCGTCACCACCGATGACCTTGATGGAGCGCATCGTATTTTCGACGTCATGAACATGCGCGGCCTCCCCCTGACGCCATCGGATGTGTTCAAGGCCCGGGCGATGTCAGGACTGCCCGCCGCCGCGGCGGACGCGTACGCCTCCCGTTGGGATGACATCATGGATCCGCTGGGCGATGACGCCGCCCGCGTGGAGGAGTTCTTCCGGTATCTGCATCTCATCCTCACGCACAAGCCCGCGACGGGCAAACTGATCGAGGACTTCCTTTCCGACGTGCTGAACCAGTATCTCGCCGGTCATTCCATTGAGGCGTTCATCGACGGTGTTCTCGCCCCGTATGCCATGGCGTGGCGCATTCTTGAGCGCCCGTCGGATACCGTGCTGCCGGATGATGTCCGAGGCAGGCTGGAGGCGCTGAACGACTATCGGCATCATGAGTGGAAAGCCGTGGCGATGTGGGCGCTGACGCATTCGTTCAGGAACCTCGGCGACCCCGAGGTCTCGTTCTTCGCCCAACGTGGTTCGCATTCGGCACGGGACTGCGGCAGGACGGCCGACCCGTTGGGATCGCATGACCGACAGCGCTTGGGCGAGATTCTGTGCGCTTTGGAACAGGTGGCCGGTGTCGATATGCTGAATCGTCGGAGTGCCATTGACCGTCGTGGGCACACCGCAGCTGCGATCCGCGATCTGGATAAGGGATTCCCTGTTCGCTTGGTACGCGGACTGTCCGTCAGCGCCGCCGACCGGGCAGGTGCCCTGATCAGGCTGCATGGCGAGTTGCAGGGAGACCCTGATCTGGTGCGTCTGCTGTTGGTTCGGGCCAACGAGCAGCGTGCCGGGGCTCGCATTCCGCGCCCGCGTGCGCTGGCGGTCGTACCGATCATGCCTCTGGATATCGCGTCGGCGGCGTCGTTCTCTTCCTGGACGGCGGACCTGCATGACTATTGGATGTATCGTCTGGGCAATATGGTGCTGATGCAAGGCAAGGAGGGGCAGATCGACCGGCTCACGGAGTACGGGCGCCGTCGCGACCGCGTGCTGCTGCGTGCCGACTCCTGCCGTTTCCCGCTGACCAAGCAGATTGCCGACTTCAACGAATGCACGCCGGCGATGCTGGAATACCGGCAGAAGGAGACGATTCGCCTGCTTGCCGAATACTGGGACATCCGTTATGACGAGAGCCATGCCGATCTGACGAGCAAACCCCCGGAGCAGCTTTCCGGCGATGCAGGCTCCCGGCAGACGCGCGGTTCACAGCGTGTCACCATCAAGCAGGTCGTCGCCGCCGGTCTGCTGATTCCCGGCGAGACTTTGGTATGGGAGCGACCGCGCAAGGGCGAACGTTGGCTGGTGACCGTGACCCAAGAGGGACGCTTCCGTCTTGAGGACGGCTCGGAATATGCGTCGCCCACGGCCGCGGCACGCGCGGCAGGCGGTCGCAGCGCCGGATTGGATGTGTGGAAGCGTACGTCGAACGGCGAAAAACTCAGCGATATCTGGAAAGCCTACCGTCTGCGCACCCGCTAGACGCCTGGCTGCCAGTCCACGACCACGGCACTTCGACAAGTCCGCCATTCCCATATCCCTCACCCGGCCATGGTCCCACATCAGACGACATAAATGGGACTGTGGGCGGATGGAAGATGATGCGTATACCGAAAAAGTCCCATCGCAGTGCATGCGGATGGGACTCTGGCTGGATCAGGGGCGCATAAAACAGCGGCAACAACCAACGGCAACGGTCTGGCAGTCAGATGTGCCGCTCGGCGGTCACTCCGTGATGCCGTATTCGGAGGCGATGACCCGCCACAGGTCCTCCGCCGCCTTATCGACATCATCATTGACAATGGTGACGTCGAATTCGTTTTCGGCGGAGAGTTCGACATGAGCGGTTTCCAGACGCTTGGCGACTTCCTCGGGAGTTTCGGTGCCGCGTCCCTTGAGCCGGCGAACGAGCTCGTCGAAGCTGGGCGGGGCGATGAACACATAGACAACTTCGAGACCGAGCTCCTTGGCACGCTGCTTGACGCGTCGGGCACCTTGCAGGTCGATCTCAAGAATGGTGGGGACGCCTTCGGCGAGGTGTTCCTGAACGGGCTTGAGGGGCGTGCCGTAGCGGGCCAGGCCGTGGACCGTGGCGGTTTCGAGAAAATCGCCGGCCTCTTCCTTGTCGGTGAACTGCTGGTCGTCGAGGAACCAGTAGTTGACACCATTGACCTCGCCGGGCCGCGGCTTGCGGGTGGTGGCGGACACGGAGACCCAGACGCCGGGATGGTTCTTGCGCAGGATGTTCTCGACGGTTCCCTTGCCCACACCGGCGGGGCCGGTGAGGACGACGAGGCGCTTGCGAGGTGTGCCATCATCGTCGGGAGTGGCCGCTGGCTCGGCCGGGGTCTGCTGCAGTGATGCGGTAATGGTTCCCATACCGTCTTTCTCCTTGTCCTCGCCTTCTTTCATGGCTTCGTAGAGCGCCTGCCGGACGTCGATGGCGATGGCCTCGGTGGCTTGGGCAAGCGCGGAAATATCGGGCCCATGGGCGGCGATGAAACGGGATACGGTCACCAGAACGTTGCCCTTGGTGCCTTTGAAGACGGTTTTGAGGTCCTTGGCCTCGGCGCCCTGCCAGCCGTAGCCCGGGGAAAGGATGGGACCGGTGAATTTCGCCGGGTCGACACCGCTGTCGGCGATCCACTGGCCTATGGTGGCGCCGATGATGAGCCCGACCGAGCCCATACCGTCGATGTCGTCATTGAACTTCTGGGCAGTGCTGGCGATGCCGAACGCCACGGTTTTGCCCTTGAAGTCGCCGCTCTGGCGGATGGCCGTCTGCATGCTGGCGCCTTCCTGATTGGAGGTCAGGGAGGCGATGAAGACGCCGCGACCGTTGTTGAGGGCCTCATTGGTGAGGCCCCGCAGCGAGCGTGCGCCATAGTACGGCAGCAGGGTGATGGCGTCGGCCAGCAGAGGGGCGCCCGGCTTGAAGTATGCGTCCGCGATGGCGGAGATGGTGGTGGACAGGCCTCCATGGAGGCAGTCCACGATGGTGATGATGCCCATTTGACGAGCGGCGTAGAGCACTCGTTCGAGCGCCGCGAATCCCTTGGACCCGTAGCGCTCGAACATGGGCTCCTGGAATTTGACAGCGGCGGCGCGGTCTCGCATGGCCTGAAGCATGCGCATGGAGAACAGCTCCGCGCCTTCCGCGTCGACGTTATACCCCCAGTCAGTGAGGTTTTTCCTGTGCGGGTCGATGCCGACGCACAAGGGGCCGTACTGGGCCATCGAACTGCTGAGGCGCAGTCCGAAATCCGACCGCATGGCCTTGATTTCTTCCTCACTGCTGGCGTGTGTCATGATTGCTCCTGGCCTAACTTATTCCTGGCTCTCCAACTCGAACAGCTGCTTGGCGTGCTCCTGGATGCTCATGATCTGGTAATCGTTGTGCTTGACGGCTTCGATGGCCATCAGCACGGCGGAGAACTCGGTCATGGTGGTGAACTGGGGCAGGTCGGCCGCGATGGCCGCAGCGCGGATGGAATATCCGTCGGAACGCGATCCCCGGGAATTCGGCGTGTTGAGGATCATGTCGATCTTGCCTTCTTCGATGAGCTCGACCACGTTCTTTCCGATGCCACCGACGGCGTGCTCGACCTTGACGGCCGCATCCGGGTCAGAGTCGACGCGGGTGCTGATCTTGTCGACGATCTTCGAGTCGATGCCGTAACGGCGCAGCACGGACGCGGTGCCCTCCGTGGCCCAGATGGAGAATCCGAGCTCGACCAGACGGACGGCCATCAGCGGCAGCTGCCGCTTGTCGGTGTCGTTGACGGAGATGAAGACGTTGCCGCTGGTAGGCAGTCCGCCGTCGTATGCGGCGAGCTGGCTCTTGGCGAAGGCGTGCGGGAAGTCACGGTCGAAGCCCATGACCTCGCCGGTGGAGCGCATCTCGGGTCCGAGCAGGATGTCGACGGTCTTGCCGACGGGCGTGCGGAAGCGCTTGAACGGCAGCACGGACTCCTTGATGGCGACCTGCTGGCCACGGTGGATGTCACCGCCGTCACCCTTGGGCAGCAGCAGGCCGTTGGCCCGCTGATCGGCGATGGTCTCCCCTGCCATGATGCGGGCGGCCGCCTTGGCCAGGGCCACGCCGGTAGCCTTGGATGCGAACGGCACGGTGCGGGAGGCACGCGGGTTGGCTTCGATGACGTACAGCGTGTTGGCCATGAAGGCGTACTGCACGTTGATCAGGCCCTTGACACCGCAGCCCTTGGAGATGGCGTAGGTGCCTTCGCGAAGGCGACGGATCTGGTCGTCGGACAGCGTGCTCGGCGGCAGCGTGCATGCGGCGTCGCCGGAGTGCACGCCGGCCTCTTCGATGTGCTCCATGATGCCGCCGATGTACAGCTCTTCGCCGTCGAACAGGGCATCCACGTCGATTTCGATGGCGTCCTGCAGGAACTTGTCGATGAGCAGCGGGGAGGGCAGGCGTCCGGACACGACCGTGTCGGCCTTGGCCTCGTCGAGCGCACGGTTGACGTACTTGGTCAACTGGGCGTCGTCGTAGACGATTTCCATGCCGCGTCCGCCGAGGACGTAACTGGGGCGCACGAGCACCGGATAGCCGATGTTGTGGGCGGCCTCGCGGGCCTCTTCGAGCGACAGCGCGGTGCCGTAGCGCGGCGCGTTCATGTGCTCGCGGCGCAGCACCTCACCGAACAGCTCGCGGTTCTCGGCCAGGTCGATGGACTCCGGGGTGGTGCCCAGGATCGGCACGCCGGCGGCCTTGAGTCGCGCGGCCAGCGACAGCGGCGTCTGGCCGCCGAGCTGGACGATGACGCCCTTGACCGGGCCCATCTTCTTCTCGGCCTCATAGATCTCCAGCACGTCCTCGAAGGTGAGCGGCTCGAAGTACAGCCGGTTCGACATGTCGTAGTCGGTGGAGACGGTCTCGGGGTTGCAGTTGACCATGATCGTGTCATAGTCCTTGCCGAGCTCCTGCACCGCGTGCACGCAGGTGTAGTCGAACTCGATGCCCTGACCGATGCGGTTCGGGCCGGAGCCGAGGATGATGACAGCCTCGCGGTCGCGCTTGCGCAGCTCGGTCTCGTCGGCGTAGCAGGAGTAGTAGTACGGCGTGACCGCGTCGAACTCGGCGGCGCAGGTGTCGACGGTCTTGTAGACCGGGCGCAGGCCGTAGGTCCAGCGCAGCTCGCGAATCGTGTTCTCGCCCTCGTCACCGAGATTGCGCAGGTGGGCGATTTGCAGGTCGGACAGGCCGGCGAGCTTCGCCTTCTTCAGCAGCTTGGCGGTGAGTTTCTCGGCGTCGCGCACTTCCATCGCGGTCTGGTTGATGAGGGCCAGCTGCTTGACGAACCACGGGTCGATCTTGGTGGCGTCGAAGATCTGCCGTTCGGTGGCGCCGCCCCACAGAGCGCGCTGAATCTGCAGATAGCGGTGCTCGGTCGGCACGGTGATGGCCTTGAGCAGTTCGGCGACCTCGGCTTCGTCCGGCTTGTCACCATCCCAGCTGAAGCCCATGTGGCGCTTGTCGATGGAGCGCATGGCCTTGCCCAGCGACTCCTGGAAGTTGCCGCCGAGTGCCATGGCCTCGCCGACGGACTTCATCGACGTGGTCAGACGCGGGTCGGCGCCGGGGAACTTCTCGAACGCGAAGCGCGGCACCTTGGTGACCACGTAGTCGATGGTCGGCTCGAAGGAGGCCGGCGTGGACTGGGTGATGTCGTTGCGGATCTCGTCGAGGGTGTAGCCGAGCGCCAGCTTGGTGGCGATCTTGGCGATCGGGAAGCCGGTGGCCTTGGATGCCAGGGCGGAGGAACGGCTCACGCGCGGGTTCATCTCGATGACGATGATGCGGCCGGTGTCGGGGTGCACGGCGAACTGGATGTTGCAGCCGCCCGTGTCGACGCCCACGCCGCGGATGATGGCGATGCCGATGTCACGCAGCTTCTGGTATTCGCGATCGGTCAGGGTGAAGCAGGGGGCCACGGTGATGGAGTCACCGGTGTGTACGCCGACCGGGTCGACGTTCTCGATCGGGCAGACGACCACGACGTTGTCGTTGCGGTCGCGCATCAGTTCGAGCTCGAATTCCTTCCAGCCTTCGATGCCCTCCTCCAGCAGTACCTCGTCGGTCGGCGAGTAATGCAGGCCGGCGCCGGCGATGCGGTGCAGCTCCTCCTCGTCGTGCGCGATGCCGGAGCCGAGGCCTCCCATGGTGAAGCTCGGGCGCACCACCAACGGGTATCCGAGTTCGGCGGCGACGGCGTCCACTTCCTTCATGGAGTGGGCAACTTCGGAGCGCGCGGATTCGGCGCCAGCCTCGTCGACGACCTTCTTGAACAGCTCGCGGTCCTCGCCGCGGTCGATGGCGTCAAGGGAGGCGCCGATCAGCTCGACGTTGTACTTCTTGAGCACACCGGCCTCGCCGAGCGCCATCGCGGCGTTCAGCGCGGTCTGGCCACCTAGGGTGGGCAGCAGGGCGTCGGGGCGTTCCTTGGCGATGATCTGCTCAAGGATGGGCGTGGCGATCGGCTCGATGTAGGTGGCGTCGGCCATCTCCGGGTCGGTCATGATCGTGGCCGGGTTGGAGTTCACGAGGATGACGCGGATGCCCTCTTCGCGCAGCACGCGGCACGCCTGGGTGCCGGAGTAGTCGAACTCGGCCGCCTGCCCGATCACGATCGGGCCGGAGCCGATGACCATCACTGACTTGATGTCGGTGCGTTTAGGCATTGCGGTTTTCCTCCTTGGACGTCTTCATCAGATCGACGAAACGGTCAAACAGATATGCGGCGTCGTGCGGGCCGGCCGCCGCCTCGGGATGGTACTGCACGGAGAACGCGGGGATGTCCACGCACTGCAGGCCTTCGACCACGTCGTCGTTCAGATCGATGTGGCTGACGAACACCTTGCCGAAGTGCCCGTTGTCGAACGGGGCGTCGACGGTCTCGCCGATGGGCGCGTCAACCGCGAAGCCGTGGTTGTGCGCGGTGACCTCCACCTTGCCGGTGGTCAGGTCCTTGACGGGCTGGTTGATGCCGCGATGGCCGAACTTGAGCTTGTAGGTGCCGAAGCCGAGTGCGCGGCCGAGCAGCTGATTGCCGAAGCAGATGCCGAAGAACGGGTAGCCGGCGTCCAGGACCTTGCGCAGCAGCTCGACCTCGGGGTCGGCCTGCTCCGGGTCGCCGGGGCCGTTGGAGAAGAACACGCCGTCCGGGTTCAGCGCGGTGAGTTCCTCGAAAGTGATGGTGGACGGCACGACGTGCACGCGGCAGCCGCGCTCGGCCATGCGATGCGGGGTCATGCCCTTGACTCCGAGATCCACGGCGGCAACGGTGTAGAGCGGCTCCTTGCCCTCGTACTCGCCACACGGCTCGACCGTATACGTCTCCTTGGTGCTGACCTCGTCGTACAGGCTCAGACCCTTCATCTGCGGGGTGGCCTTGACCTCGTCGATGAGCGCGGCGACGGTCTTCAGGCGCCCTTCGTCGTCGAGCAGTGCGTCACCGGAGAAGATTCCGGCACGCATGACGCCCGCGGAGCGCAGATGGCGCACCAGCTTGCGGGTGTCGATGTGGCTGATGCCGACGATGTGCTCGGCGACGAGATCGTCGTCAAGGCTGCCCGTGGCCCGCCAGTTGCTGACGGTGGGGCTGGGATCGCGAACCACGTATCCGGCCACCCAGATACGGGAGGATTCCGGATCCTCCCGGTTGATTCCCGTGTCCCCGATGTGCGGGAACGTCTGCACCACGATCTGCCGATCGTAACTGGGATCGGTCAAAGTCTCCTGATAACCGGTCATGCCGGTCGCGAACACGATCTCGCCAGTGGTCTTGCCGATCGCGCCGTAAGAGTCACCCACATACACTTGCCCGTCCTCAAGTACAAGCACGGCGTCATCAGGGGCAAAACTCACGGTTTCGGAATCAATCTGGTTCACCAAAACCCCCTTATTTTCTCAGGATATTCGTACCAACCTTAACTGTCGGCGGGGACGCGCCCCACCGGCAATTCGGCTGGTTTCTCGTCATTTACTTGTGGACTCGCCGTCCTGCTGGCCGGCTTGTGGATCGGCCGTCTGCTCGGATGCAGCTTCGGCAACGTCATCGGATACATCGTCGAACGTCATGTCGTCGAAATCGACGCCGTCGGCGATGTCATCGTCCTCGGACGCTTCGGAATCGCCGGTTTCGGCTTCCGCATGCGACGCTTCGCCGGCAGGCTCACCAGGCTCTTGACCGTCGTCGCTCGGCTGTGCGTCGGGCTCGTCGTTTTCGGGGTGGAGAATGGCCTCGCGTCCTTCGGTGTCATCGCAAATCGCGCTGAGCAGGCCGTGGATGAACGCCGGGGAGTCGCCGTCGCTCAACGTCTTGGCCAGACCGAGCGCCTCGTCGATGGCCACGCGATCGGGCACGTCGTCGTTGAAGATGATCTCCCATGCGGCGATGCGCAGGATATTGCGATCCACGACGGCCATGCGGCGAACCTTCCACCCGGTGGAATGCTCGTTGAGCATGTAGTCGATCTCACGCCGGTGATCGGCGACGCCGCGCACGATCTCGATGGCGTAGTCGGGAAGCGGGGTCTGCGCACCAGGCTCTTCGATGCGCTCAGCAAGAAGGGACAGGAAATCCTGTCCCTTCTCGTCCGCCTCATACAACGTGTTCAGAGCCCTTTTGCGAGCGGTGGAACGTGCCATGGAAGCCTGTTGTCCTTACTCTCAGTTCTCGCGGCCGAGGTAGGAGCCGTCGCGGGTGTCGACCTTGACCTTCTCGCCTTCGCCCACGAACAGCGGGACCTGGATCTCGGCGCCGGTCTCGACGGTGGCGGGCTTAGTGCCGGCGTTGGAGCGGTTGCCCTGCAGGCCGGGCTCGGTGTGGGTGATGGTCAGGATCACGGAGGCCGGCAGTTCGACGCTCAGCGGGGTGCCGTCGTGGAACGACACGACGCAGTCGGTGCCTTCCAGCAGGAACTTGGCCTGATCGCCGACGAGGGTCTTGGGGATGTAGACCTGATCGTAGGTGGTCATGTCCATGAAGACGAAGTTGTCGCCGTCCTCGTAGGAGTACTGCAGGTTGCGGTTGTCAACGGTCTCGAACTCCATCTTCATGCCCGCGTTGAAGGTCTTGTCGACGATCTTGCCGCTCAGCACGTTCTTGATGGTGGTACGCACGAAAGCTGGGCCCTTGCCCGGCTTGACGTGCTGGAACTTCGTGACGGTCCACAGCTGGCCGTCCAGGTTCAGGACGGATCCGTTCTTGATGTCATTGGTAGTCTGTGCCACAGTAACTCACCTTTTCATGTTTTCAATTTCGGCAAAGCTCAAAAATAGCCTTGTCTATTATGCCATACCGTCTATACAGCGCGTCGCGGCCGAACAATCCCCCAATGGCATCTTCCGGCTGCATCAGCTGTTCCTCATGCAATTGAAACGGAACAAGCAATAGTGGAATTCACCTAATGACTTAGTAGCTGAATAACGAACATAATAATGACAATAACGACATGTCGGCTGAACCGATAGGAGACAACCGACATGACGCCATTCTCACGTAATCAATCGATGCAGTTTATAGTGTTGATGCAAAGAACGGAATCAAGCATGTGGTCTGAAACACGAACCTGCGGCGCGAAGATACGCGTCGCGCGCTCATTGACGTCTGGCAGTAATTCTATGCACAGGCAATGCTTCGCCTCAACATATCCTTCCTGCCTAGTCGACTTACTTGGTAACGTCTCGACTTCGGTATCCATAATCATTCGCCTCCTTTCACTAACAGTTGCCGCATTTATTACACCGCTGTGAACGATATATATATATGATTCGTTACATCAGCATCAGAGAGAAACATCTTCATTCCCTTTCTCGTTTATGGTAGGAGCTATTCACTATTTAGGAGGTGCTGCTCTTGTTGGTCAATTTAGAATCACATGGCACCAGATCCGTAGAAATCAAAGGGCATTTCGCCTTTGTCCATTTTTACAGACAACCAGTTTCCGGCCTTCTTCTGGAAGTTACATGTCTCGCTTCCTCCTCGCGACTACGAAAGACACATTCAATCAATAGTTGACTTCCTGGTGATGAGAAAAGTCGATTTCAAATTGCCGGATATGACGTTCCCTCAAATACTATTCAACAGCAATTGGAATCGTGCATACAATATCTGACGTTCAAAAGGGAAGCCCTCATCCCCTATGGGTGGAACGATACAGCAGAGCATCCTGTATATGGAGATGACGTCAACAGTCTCTTCGATGTAATCGAACTATTCATATCAACAGAAAGAAGAAAAAACCGTGACTGAAAAACGTCAGGAAGAAGAATCAACAATCTCACCATGGAGGGTGAGGGATTACCGGTCCTGGTTCGTGGCTGACACTGCGTCAGCACTGGGAACCACAATCGGCGGATTTGCGTTCACGCTGGTGGCATATGCGGTAAGCCATGATGTAACTACGGCAGGTATGGTCGGCACCGTGTTCGCACTGTGCGAAGGTTTGGGAACACTTCCAGGCGGGCACCTGTCGGATAGAATCGATCGCAAGAAACTCATGATTGTTTTCGGTCTTATATCGGCTGCAACACTGTGTGTGATGACATTGGCCCTGGTTGCGAAAATGATGTCGGCCCCTTTGCTATTCCTGTTTGCCATTGTACGGGGACTCACTTCCGGTGTGTTTTCCAATGTGTCCAATATCATCTTGCCTCAAATCGTCACCGGGAATCAGCTGGTGCAAGCCTATTCCGCGAATGAATCGCGCGATGCATGCATCCAATTGTTCTCCAAACCGCTGTCAGGGTTCCTGTACGGATTAGGCCCCGAGATTCCATTCCTGATCAGCGCCGTCCTGTATGCGCTGATGTCCGTTGCGACTCCGCTGATTCGTTCGGATCTACGGCCCAAGAACGACGCCTCCCCATCGGATTCCGATGATTCCACGAAGAAAACACCACGAAACCACATTGGCGGCAGTTCATCGCATTCATCGTTGATCGAAGGCTTTGCATGGTACACGCGATGGCCACAAGCAGTATCCATATTCAGCAGTGTGCTCTTGTTGAATTGTGTCCTCACCCTGATGGTCAGCATTGTGATTCTGAATCAACAGATGCTGAACATTCCCGGCTGGCAGATTGGGCTCATCTCAACCGGAAGCGGTGTCGGACTGCTGAGCGGGTCGTTTCTGACCACTCCCCTTGCCAACCGTCTGACGGGAGGCAGAACAGTACAAGTCTCCTTCATCATCATCATGGTAGGATGCGCTTTACAGCCATTCACCCAGAATACATATCTACTGGCCGGATGCATGGCGATCATGAATCTCATGGTCGTTCCCGCCAATTCCGTCCTTGGTGCCTACGCGTCGCTGATCATTCCGAATGGTTTGCGTGGCCGCGTGTTCTCAGTGTTCTCCTTGTTTAACATCACGCTTGCCTCATTGGCGTCCGGTATTGCGGGAATCATGCTTTCCTCTCTGGGGTACATGATTGCGGCGGCGACCACCGCCGCAATCATGACAGGTACCGTATTACTGGCCTTCATGAGTAACGGTATTCGTGAAATACCTGACAAGGCGGCTTTCTCGAACCTTGAACCGTGGCGCTGACTACTCTCGCGATATCCGCAGCCGCCTACCCGCAATGAGGACGAGCCCCGACGTGAGAGTCACAGCCGCGAGCATGAAGACCGCCGTCACGGCCGCGCCCGTGTGAGCCAGCCGGACGGTCGATCCGCCGAGACCCGCACCTGAAGGCCTCTGAATAGTTGCACCATGCTGCTGCCCATCGCCGTTGCTCGGGTCGGCGACAAACACTGACCGGTCGATCTGCACGTTGACGATTCGCGTCGTCTCTGTGGTGTCGAAGTTGTTGTCGGTGAGCAGGCTCAGATCGAGCCGGCCATTGTCGTCCGTATGGGTGATGACCAGATCCTCGAAGTTGTCAAGCAACGGGTTGGCGTCCATGTATTGCGCATTCGGCTTGAACTGGGCGCCAAGGGTCAGCTTGCCGCCGAAATCGGCGAGTTCCGTGACCGGCAGGAACGACGAGTCGGCGCTCTTCGACAGCGACGCGACATCGGAGACGTCCGGGGCGGCTGCGATGCCGTGCGCATACGCAAGCTTTATGCCGTACCCATGGGTCTGGTCCCAGGAGCGTTCCAGCACCAGGAATCCGTCCTCGCCAATCGCCGCGAACTCGGTGATGCCCATGTTCACGTCGGCGGCCTTGAACGCCACCTGCTTGACAAGCTTCCACTGTCCCTTGGCGCCTTTCACGTCGTCACGGTAGACCAGCGCGCGGCGGGCTGTGGTGGCGATGTCCTTGCCGCTGGGCGAATCGTTCTTGAGGGCGTACTCGTTGCCGACCACGATCTGATGGCCGGACGGCGATACCGTCAGCGCTTCCAGGCTCTTGTTGTGCACGGCCTGTCCCCTGCAGTTGATGTCGAACAGTTCAGGCACGGGCAACTCGTTCTTCTGACGGCCGTCGATGCCGAAGATACGGATCTTCGGCTGCTCATGCTCGCCTTCCGCCGCGTTCGGATGGCCTTCGGAGGTGAGCAGGAAGTCGCCGTTCGGCAGCACGCCGAGCCCCTCATCATCAGTGGTTTCGCCGTTGTATGGCGTACCGTTCTCATCGGTCAGGACGATGCTGCCGGTCGGAGCCGCCTTGTCGAGATCGTTGCCCAGCAGCCATAGGCGAGCGACATCGGTACCATGATTGTCCATTGCGGACACATATTGTCCGAGCTTCCTGTTGTACGCCGTCGAGGACAGTCCGCCGAACGCTATCGGCTCCGACGTGCCGGTGCCGTCGCTGAATCCGTTAGCCGACCAGTAGTCAAGGCGATCGTTTCTGCCGAGTGCCGTGACGTACTGTGACAGGCGACCGCTTGCCGAGTCGTCGAATCCTGCCGCCGTCTTCTGGAACGGTTCCGCTTCGACGTCGAGGATGCGCGTGGTCTGAGTGGCGCTGTAGTTGTCGTCGCTGATGATGGAGATAGCGGCCTTGTATTCGCCGTCACCGCGATGCCACGAGGCATCGGGAGTGGCGAGCTGGTCGAGGTTCGTGATGACGAGCCCTTCGTAGTTATCCATCAGAGGGTTCGCCTGATGAGCGCCGGGTTTCGCGGAGGCGCCCAGATCCGGCAGCTTGTCCAGCTCGCCGATCTGGCGGGATTTCACGAACTCGGATGCATTCTTCGGGTCGTTGAGGTTCGCCACACCGGAAACATCCGGCGCGCCATTCAGCCCGGAGACGTACGAGAGCGCCACCTTGTTGCCGGTCTCGCTGTTCCATGAACGTTGCAGGACGTACAGGGAATCTTCGGAATCGAGGACGATATCGGAGATGTTCAGTCCCGGTACCGTGTGGAAACCCACCTGTTTGACGAGCGTCCACTGGCCGGCCTTGCCCGTCACGTCGTCACGGTATACGAGGAAGCGCCGCACGTCGCTCCGGTTCTGGTAGACGTCAGACTTGAGCGTGCCTTCCATGGCCGATACGAGTTCGTGCCCTGTCGGAGACAGGCTCAATCCTTCCAGCGTAAGGTTATGCGACGCCTGACCCTTGGGCGTGTTGATGTCGAACAGCTGCGGAACCTCAAGCTCCCCCTTCTGCCGCCCATTGGCGTCGAAGATCCTGATTGTCGGGTGTTCGGCCTGATTCCTGCCCGCAGGGGGAATGCCTTCCGAGCTGATGGCGAAATCGCCGTCGGGCAGCACCGCTATGCCCTCGTTGTCCGTCGTGTTGCCGTTATAGGGCGTCCCATTAACATCGGTAAACGTCACCGGATCACGCGTGATGGACGGGTTGTGCAGGTCCTTGCCGAGGAACCACACCCGAGATTCGTCACTCCCATGGTTGTCGGATTGCGCCACATATGAATCCGCGGTTTTGTCCCACGTGAGACCCGACAGTCCCCCGACTCGAATCCCCTTGTAATCGAGCTTGTCCAGCGCATCGTTGTAGGCAACGGCCTTGACCTGATTCTGTGCGCCAATATCAGTCGTGCCCTCGGCTGATACCGCTGGAATCATGACGGATGCGAACAGCATGCATGTCGTCGCCGTCACCGCGGCTATTCTCTTGTTCATGGTTTTCCCTTCCGAACGTTACCGTTCACATGGCCATGCTGGCTCTGCAAGGTATCGGGAAGGGGAATAATCACGCGTCTGCAGATGAACGATACATGAAAAGACGGCGACATCGTTGTCCACCTGTATGGAATTCGCCTGTATGGGTCCCTGGAATACGAAAGTGGGTCCTGAAACCTCAAGCAAGGTTTCAGGACCCACTCAGAACGCTAGTTCAAGCGTGTCGAGTTCTTCGCTGATGGGAATCAGGCGAGGATCTTGGTGACACGGCCCGAGCCGACGGTGTGGCCGCCTTCACGCACAGCGAAGGTCAGGCCCTCCTCCATAGCGATGGGCTGAATCAGCTCAACGGTGAAGGTCGCGTGGTCGCCAGGCTGAACCATCTCGACGCCTTCCGGCAGCTCGATGACGCCGGTGACGTCGGTGGTGCGGAAGTAGAACTGCGGACGGTAGTTGGAGAAGAAGGGCGAGTGACGGCCGCCTTCGTCCTTGGTCAGCACGTAGACTTCGCCCTCGAACTTGGTGTGCGGGGTGACGGAGCCCGGCTTGGCCACAACCTGGCCACGCTCGACGTCCGTACGGTTG
>SKER01000083.1_pt1 | contig 127616 bp, 104 predicted proteins | sample 4826961 | NCBI WGS metagenome assembly SKER01 (sample SAMN11008804, study PRJNA524170) | human gut metagenome | biome: Human fecal sample; material: Feces; isolation source: fecal sample from pouch patient p47 | host: Homo sapiens | place: Israel: Tel-Aviv | collected 2016-11-16
AACACAAACGTGCACTCGCATTAACTGCCCGTAAATTTGTGCGCTTAGTCTTTCGACTGCTGAAAGACAATCGCCTATACTGTCCAGCAAAGTAGATTCCATCTACTTGCTGATGAGCTACGCCCTGCTCATTTTTAAAAATTTGAACGACAGGGCTTAGGTGGATGTTTTTTGTCTTCATGAGATATATACAAAAATATATGTTTTTTGTGTTATTTATCTCTTGACATCACACCGCTGGACTATTGTTTCCTTCAAGTCGTGACTGGCAGCGAATGTTAATAAATGAAATGCCTGGAAGTGTAATCCAGTGAAAGCCACTACGGTACACAATTCTATGGAAAAGCCTTGAAAATCAACTAATTAACAGCTGACCACTTTAAACTTCCGCTGTCACAATCGTTACGCAATTGCCATTCGTAAGGCATTCGACACCCACGGAATAAAAAGTAGAAAGCCGTTCCAGTGAATGTGAAGAAGGTGTTGGAAATAGTTAAGCGTCAAAATTATGCGTTGGGTTTTCGAAATTTGCCTGTTTGAGCCGAATGGCGAGTTGCAAATTTCGGAAGCCCGTTTTTAGCATAATTTTGACGCTTTAGTATTTCCCGCCGACGGAACCTGAACAGGAACGGCTTCCTACTTTTTATGCAGGTCCGGGTCGTCGTGCCTTTCTGAATTAAATCCCAATACACTTACATTGAAATCCACCCAAATGCATTTGCTACCGAACTGACCAGAATAATAATAGCAAAGATTGGGCACAGATACTTGAGCATTACGACAAATATCTTCTTTCTGCGGAATTTACTTTCCCCATGCCGGATTTCTTCTTCCATACGATCCACACCAACTACTTTAGATACAAATAAACTTGTCATCAACGCAGCAATCGGCATCATTACAGAATTGGTAAGGAAGTCAAAGAAGTCCAGGAACTGCATTCCGATAATCTTTACGAATGATAATGGTCCATATCCAAGGCATGACAATGTTCCGAGAACAATCATAATGAATCCCACAATAACTGTGGATTTCTTACGGCTCCATTTCAATTCGTCTTCTACTGTAGAAACTGCACTTTCTGTTAATGCGATAGAACTCGTAACAGCAGCAAATAATACAAGTAAAAAGAACAGGATTCCTGCAAACGTTCCAAATCCCATGCTGTTAAACACCTTTGGAATTGTAATAAACATTAATGACGGACCTGCCTGCAGCGTATCAGGATCTCCACCTGAGAATGCAAATACAGCCGGAATAATCATCAGACCAGCCATAATTGCAATTGCAGTATCAAATACTTCAACATTCCTTGTCGAATCTTCGATGGACGTGTCTTTTTTCATGTAAGAGCCAAATGTGACCAAAATACCCATAGCAATTGACAGAGAATAGAACATCTGTCCCATGGCTGTTACAACCGTCATCCATGAAAAGTTTTTAGGATTTGGTACAAGGAAGTATTTCACACCAGCCAGCGCACCCGGTCTTGTCACCGAATAGATTGCAATGATCACAGACAATACCACCAGTATCGGCATCATGAACTTGGAAACACGCTCAATTCCATTACGGACACCCGCATAGATAATGATCAATGTGAACATACAGAAAACAATAAAGCATATTTCCGTAGAAAGGCCATTGGATATAAATTTTGAAAAATATCCATCTTCTGCTAATTTTGCGCCATTCCCTTTCAGGTATTCCACAAAATATTTAATTACCCATCCTCCGATGACAGAATAATACGGTACGATTAAAACAGGAATGATTGCATTGATCCATCCACCGAACGACAACCATCCGGCCTTTTTGCCAAAGAATTTAAACGCACCAACCGGACTCTTTCTTGTCATACGTCCAAGAGCTGATTCCGCAACGATCATTGTATAACCAAATGTCAGCGCAAGCAGAATGTAGATCAGGAGGAATATACCTCCACCATATTTTGCGGCCAGATAGGGGAATCTCCAGATATTTCCCAGACCGACGGATGCGCCTGCCGCAGACAGAACGAATCCTATTTTTCCTGAAAAGGAACTTCTGTTATTTTTTTCTTTTTCCATTTCTCTTTCAGTTCCGATTTTCCATGATTACAATCAATCAGAACTTTCCCTCTTTCTTATCAGATTATATTATCAGACATTGATTATTCTTATATGCCAGACAATTTATTTTATCACATTTACGCAGTAAAGTCACTATTAATTTACAGATATCGCATTTGAAAAAGATCCCCGTCAAATGACGGAGATCTTTTTCAAATCATTTTATGTATTTTATTTATCGTATTCGTTCATCCACTTGATCAGTTCTACACAGTAGTCATCGTGTCTGTCTACGAATGTTGTATGTCTTGCTCTCTCCCAGAGGATCCATTTAGAATTCGGGATTTCATCTGCCATAGTCTTTGCAACTAATGGTGAGCACAGATCAGAGATACCACTCATGATCAGTGATGGAACTTTGATCTCGTGAAGTCTGTCGATGTACTCGAAGTCTTTCAGTGTACCAGATGGAACGAATTCGTTCGGTCCCCATCCATACAGGTAAGCTTCTCCACCGGATTTCTTAGGTCTTGTACAGCACTCTGGAAGATCTTCTCTCCAGTAATTACAGTATCTGTCCATATAGTTATCTACTGCTTTCAGATAAGCTTCTCCTGTGAAGTCATTGCGCTCCAGAGCATCGTTGATTGCTGCCTGATCCTCTTCAGACATCATCTTAATTCTACGCATACCTTCTCTTGCCCACAGGCTGCTGCTTGGATGTCCGGAAGAAATGATGAAGGATTTTACCCCGTCTGCTCCACGCTCGATGGCATATGCAATCTGCATCATTCCGCCCCATGACTGTCCGATAATGTGGCATTCTTTTAATCCAAGGTGTTCTCTTAAAGCATCTAATTCATCCAGCCAGAGATCCTGTGTCCACATCTCCGGATGTCCGTCAAGATAAGATTTACCACATCCTAACTGGTCGTACATAACGATCATACGATCATCATCATCTGCAACGTTATCCAGGACTTCATAATAGTTGTGTGTAGATCCAGGTCCACCGTGTAAGCAGATCAACGGAGCTTTTCCGTTATCTTTCTGTTCTCCAACGATTCTGTAATATGTCTGATAGCCATGGAAAGGCATATATCCTTCTGTAATTTTTGCCATTTTACCTATTCTCCTTTTCTTAAAAGACGCCGCAGACCGCTGGTCCGCGGCATTTTTTTATTATAATTTTCTGACACCCCTTGTCAGTTAAATTTTCTTATGAGTAAGTAAAGTTACTTACTTGCAGCTTTTTCTATGTACTTTAGAAGTATTAGATAGCTCTTGTGTATTCTTTCAGCCATTCTCTTTCTTCATCAGTCAGATATGGACCAACTTTCTCGTAGCAGGCTTTGTGATAATCATTCAGCCATTCTTTCTCTGATCTTGTCAGTTCTTCCGGATCGATACCATCAAGGTCGATTGGTACGAAGTTCAGAGTCTCAAAGTGCATGAACTGTCCATATTTATTCTTCTCACCGTTTACAGTAAGCAGGTTGTTCTCGATACGGATACCAAAATCTCCTTCTTCATAGATTCCCGGCTCATCTGTAATTACCATACCAGGCTCAAACTGATGATGTTCGTTCTTAGAAGGAACGATGTACCAGCGGAATCCTGTTGGCGGCTCGTGGATACTTCCAAGATATCCGAAACCATGTCCGGTTCCGCACTGGAAGTCTTTGTTCATATCCCAGATTGGCTGTCTTGCCAACACATCCAGAGACCATCCGTGGTTACCATAGAGGAAGTTTGCTGCGCTTAAGTGCTGCATTGCTCTGTATACAGCTGTGTAATATTTCTTCAGTTCCGGTGTGATATGTCCCAGTACTGTTGTTCTGGTAATATCAGTAGAACCTTCATAATATCCGCCGCCTGTATCGCTCAGAAGCATACCGCCTTCTTTTAATACAACGTCTGTCTCTTTAGACGGTGCATAATGCATCATTGCAGCGTGCTCACCGAAAGCCTGCAGAGGTTCGAATGAGTCACGGATATATCCTTCCTGTTCTGCACGCAGAGCTGTCAGTTTATCTGAAGCAGAAAGCTCTGTAATCTCCATCTTGTCATAATTTTTCTTAACCCAGTAAATGAACTTCGTCAGTGCAATACTGTCTTTCAATTCTGCATTTTTGATATTTTCAATCTCAACAGCATTCTTAATTGCTTTCATCAAGATAGTCGGATTAGCTCCTTCTACTACCTTACATGGAAGACTCTTATACAGTGCATAGTTCATCTTCATCGGGTCAATCAGTGCAACCTCATCTGCACCAATCTTCTTAGCATCTTCGTAAATGTCATTGTATGGATGAATGTTGACATTATTCTTTGCCATCTCTTCTCTGATGCGGTCATTCAGTTTGCTGTCATCGATATACAGATCTACACTGTCTTTACGTACGATCACATAGTCCAGTACCAATGGGAAGAAGTCAATATCATCTCCTCTGAAGTTCAGAAGCCATGCGTTATCATCCAGAGACGCAATCAAATGTACCGTTGCTCCGTATTCAGCCATCTTCTCACGAACTCGTTTCAGCTTGGATGCAACATTCTCTCCTGTGTATTTGTCTTCCAGGAAGAAACAAGGTTTCTTAGAAAGAGACGGGCGGTCTTCCCAGATCTGGTCGATCAGATCTACTTCATATTCGATCGTGATATTCTTTGCGCCCAATACTTCTTCATATTCCTGTCCTTCACCCATAGAAAGGACACGACCATCAAATGCGACCTTACCGCCTTCCGGGATCTTCTGGGCAAGCCATTCTGTTGTAGAAGGTGTATCATCAACGAACATCTTCATCAGACGTACTCCACTGCCTTCCATCTCTGTCAGTGCCTGTGTGAAATATCTTCCATCTGTCCACAGACCCGCATCATCTTTTGCGATTACGGCTGTTCCGTAGGAACCACTGAATCCAGTAATGAACTTTCTTGCTTTGAAATGCTCTCCTACATACTCACTTTGATGGAAATCTGCAGTCGGTACAACATATGCATCGATATTCTGCTCTGCCATCAGTGCGCGAAGCTTTTCAATACGCTTTGCTACTTCTGTCATTTTGTTTTCCTCCTTAGCTACGTAATCTTTCCTCTTCTGCCAGTAAAACAGATTTCTTTCCCCATCGGCATCTGATATATAGACTACGTTCTATATCTGGTTAAAATTATAACACTTTCGCGAAATGTTGCAACACTAAAAGCAATTATTTTATCTTTTTTTCGAAATTTTTCACAAAATTTATATACAGAAAACTTTAATGAAAAATATTTTCTGCATATTCAGATTGCATCTGCAGAACCTGCCAACGGTAGCTTCTTCCGAATGCATGACAAAAAAAGAGACAACCAAAACTGATTGTCTCTTTCTTATCATTTTTCAAAAATTAATCCTGAGCAATGATTTCTTTTTTGTTGTATGAACCACAAGCCTTGCATACTCTGTGAGGCATCATTAATTCGCCACACTTGCTGCATTTTACCAGGTTTGGTGCGCTCATTTTCCAGTTTGCTCTTCTTTTGTCTCTTCTTGCTTTAGAAGATTTATTCTTTGGACAAATTGACATAGGTTACACCTCCTTAAAATTCTTAAATACATCACGGATAACTGACATTCTAGGGTCGAGCCCCGTATCTTCACAGTTACAGGTACCTTTATTCAGGTTCTGACCACATACGTTGCAAATACCTTTACAGTCTTCGCTGCATAGAATTTTCGTCGGCCACCCTACCAATAACTCGTTGTAGACCAATTGTTCTACATCTAAGCTATATCCGTCAATATAGTTATTCTCGTCTAAATCTTCTGACTGATCATATGCATCTGACTCTGTATCAATCTTATGCTTGAAGTCAAGTGTCACCTTCACTTCTACATCTTCCAGACATCTGTCACATGATGCAACTGATGTAATCTCAGCTTTACCAGTCACTTCCAACTTGCGGTCACCTGCATATTCTACAGACAATTCAAGTGGTGTCTTCTCTGTAATTGCATAATCTCCCATCTCAGACTTGAAACAAGTCATTTCAATCGGAACAGATTCATGTATTGCTTTATGCTGCTCAGACAGAACGTCGGATAGGTTTAATATCATAGTATCGTCTCCTATTCACACACTAGACTATTATATCATGTAAAATTATTTTGTCAACAGAAATTTACATTCTTTTAGTCATTTAGTCTTAAACTAATTTTGCTGTTTCACGAGCAATAGCTAACTCTTCGTTTGTAGGAAGGACAATTACTTTTACTTTTGATTCTGGTGCAGAAATTACGGTTGTCTCTCCGTGAACATTCTCATTCTTTTCTTCGTCAAGCTCTACGCCAAGATATCCAAGGTAATCACAGATGTCTTTTCTGAGGTCCGGAGCATTCTCTCCAACACCGGCTGTAAATGTGATTGCATCTACACCGTTCATTGCTGCTGTATAAGATCCGATATATTTTGCAACACGGTATTTGTAAGTATCCATTGCAAGCTGTGCTCTTTCGTTTCCGTCAACAGCTGCCTGTCTTACATCACGGAAGTCAGAAGACACACCGCTGATTCCAAGAAGTCCTGACTTTTTGTTCAGGATATTCAGCATCTCATCTACGCTGATATCTTCATGATTGCAGATGAACTGAAGAACTGCAGGATCAACATCTCCACTACGTGTTCCCATAACAAGTCCTTCCAAAGGAGTAAGTCCCATACTTGTGTCTACGCATTTTCCACCGATAGATGCGGAGATACTTGCACCATTACCAATGTGGCATACAATAACCTTTGCATCTTCTTTTCCAAGAAGTTTTACAGTTTCACCAGATACGAACATATGGCTTGTTCCGTGGAAACCATATCTTCTGATGCTGTATTTCTCATAATATTCATATGGGATTGCATACATAGCTGCTTTCTTTGGAATATTCATACCAAATGCTGTATCGAATACTGCTACATTCGGTTTGCCAGGCATTGCTTTTTCGCAAGCTTCAATACCGATCAGGTTTGCAGGGTTATGAAGAGGTCCGAGGTCGAAGCAGTCACGAACAACTTTCTTCACGTCTTCTGTTACAAGTGTTGCATCACTGTAAATAGTACCTGCATGCAGTACACGGTGTCCGATTGCTGTAATCTCATCCGCACTTTCGATCACACCATGCTCTTTATCCTGTAAAGCATCCAGTACTAACTGTACTGCTACACCATGATCTGGCATTGCCTGCTCTACAACATATTTATCTTTTCCTGTTGGTTTGTGTGTTAATACAGATCCATCGGCTCCGATTCTTTCACAGATACCTTTTGCAAGAACGCTCTCGTTCTCCATGTCGATCAACTGATATTTTAAAGATGAACTTCCGCAGTTCATTACTAATACTTTCATATTATTTCTCCTCTTACTTTATCTCTTACTGATTCTGGCACTGAACTGCTGTGATTGCAACAACACCTTCAATATCCTTAGCACTGCATCCTCTTGAAAGGTCGTTAACAGGTGCTGCGATTCCCTGTGTCATTGGTCCGTAAGCTTCTGCTTTTGCAAGACGCTGAACAAGTTTGTATCCAATGTTACCTGCATCAAGGTTAGGGAAGATCAGAGTATTGGCTTTTCCTGCAACCTGGCTTCCTGGTGCTTTAGCTGCTCCAACAGAAGGAACAAGTGCTGCATCAAGCTGCATCTCTCCGTCTAACATAAGATCCGGATTCTCAGCTTTTGCGATCTTAACAGCTTCCTGTACTTTTGTTACGTCATCGTGTTTTGCACTTCCCATTGTTGAGTAAGAAAGCATAGCAACTCTTGGATCAGCACCAACGAGCTGTTTGAAGCTTTCTGCTGAAGACTGAGCGATTGCTGCAAGCTCTTCGGATGTAGGATTCTGGTTCAGTCCGCAGTCAGCGAATACAAATGTTCCGTTCTCTCCCATGTCGCAGTCAGGTACTACCATAACAAAGAATGCAGATACAAGCTTTGTTCCTGGTTTTGTCTTCAGGATCTGAAGGCATGGACGAAGTGTGTCAGCTGTAGAGTGGCATGCTCCGGATACCATTCCGTCTGCATCTTTCATCTTAACCATCATTACACCATAATATAAGTAATTAGTAAGAAGAATCTCTCTTGCCTGCTCTTCTGTCATTCCTTTTTTCTTTCTCAGTTCAACAAGTGTTGCTACATATTCGTCTGTCTTCTCATATGTAGCAGGGTCTACGATTGTAGCTCCTGTGATGTCGAAATCCCCTTTATTCTTAGCGATCTCTTCTTCGCTTCCGATCAGGATCAGGTTAGCTGTTCCTTCTTTTAAAATTGCCTCTGCTGCCTCATAAGTTCTGATGTCTTCGCTCTCTGGAAGAACGATTGTTTTTTTACAACTTTTTGCTTTTGCTTTGATTTCATCTATAAATCCCATGATAAATAGACTCCTTTCCAAATATTTTTCTCAGTATTTTCATTATAATACAAAGAACCCCTGTGGACAAGGGTTCTTCCTGTAATCTTATGTCTCTTTTTGCGTACAATGTACAATATCCGTTATATTTTGCTTCTGATATATTACATTTTCACGACATTATAATTGAAAAACGTGACTTACGATTGCAAAATACACACTGATCGTACTGATATCAACCAATGTAGAAATCAAAGGCGTTGCCATGATCGCCGGATCCAGCCCAATCTTTTTCGCAACCAATGGCAATGTACATCCAACCACTTTCGCAATCAGTACGGTACATGCCATAGTAAGTCCAATGGTAAACGCCATGGTGGCATCTCCCTGGCCCATCAGCATAATTCGGATTCCATTCACTACCGATAAGATAATGCTGATACAGAATGCAATTCGGATCTCTTTCCAGATCACCTTAAACAGATCAGAAAATTCAATCTCTCCAACTGCCAGCCCACGAATCACCAGTGTCGAGCTCTGTGATCCACAGTTTCCACCGGTTCCGGTAAGCATCGGAACAAATCCCGCAAGCTGCGGCATCAGTGCCAGTGCATTTTCATAGCTGTTCATGATCATCTGTGTTACGGTTGCAGACAGCATCAAAAACAGCAGCCACGGAATACGACTCTTTACATGTTCAAATATCGATGTCCCGAAATACGAATCTTCATTCGGATTGACACCAGCCATGATACTGATATCTTCCGTTGTCTCCTCCTGTAATACCTGCATGGCATCATCAACCGTTACGATACCCACCATGCAATTTTCATGATCCACGATTGGCAGTGCGATCAGTCCATACTTGGTAATGGTATTTGCCACATCTTCCTGATCGTCTGTTGTACGTGCATACAGCATATTGGTATCCATGATCTCTTCTATTGTCTTGGATTCACTGCTTGTCAGCAATTCTTTTACATCAACCTGACCGATCAGATGGCGCTGTTCTGTAACATAACAGGTATAGATTGTCTCACGGTTCAGCCCAACCTGGCGGATCTTCAGGATCGATTCTGCAACCGTCATTTCTCTGCGAAGCGCAATATAATCTACATTCATCACGCTTCCGGCACTGTCTTCCGGATATTGTAACAGTTGATTGATCTGTTGACGCTTTTCTTCATCTGTAACCATCAGAAGTCTGTCCACTACATTGGCAGGCATCTCTTCCAACACATCAACGGTATCATCCAGATACATTTCCTCCATGATCTCTTCAAGCTCGGAATCCGTCAGTGCATTGATCAGGTCCTCTCGCGTATCACTGTTCATATAAGAAAATGTCTCTGCAGCTTCTTCTTTTGCAAGCAAACGGAATACCAGCACCATATGCTTCTGATCAAACTCTTCCAGAATCTCCGCAAGGTCTACAGGATACATATTTGTTTCCAGTTCTTCTTTCAGTTCTTTATATTCTCTCGCATCCAGCATGTCTTTGATACGTTCTTCAGTCAGCTCTTCTCTGTCTTCTACGTAATCAATATCATCTTCTTCTCGCTGTCCGTCCTCCAGGGACTGCTCCTCATTCATCTTCTCTTCCATAACAATATGCATCCTCCTTTCTTCGAATTTTGCTGGGTAAACATCCCATTTGCGTACCCCACTATTGTATAGTATAATCAATTCCAGAATGTTATACAAGGAGATTCTTATGAAAACTGTTGGACTTATCACAGAATACAATCCATTTCACAATGGGCATCTTTATCATATAGAAAAAGCAAAAGAACTGACCGGTGCCGACCGGGTTATAGTCATCATGAGCGGCGACTATGTGCAACGTGGAACTCCCGCCGTTCTTTCCAAGCATTCAAGGGCACATATGGCCCTTTTAAACGGTGCATCTGTTGTGCTTGAACTTCCGGTCTGTTATTCCTGCGCAAGTGCAGAATTCTTTGCAAAGGGTGCAGTATCTGTCTTAGACGGTCTTGGCTGTATAGATGCGCTTTGTTTTGGGAGTGAATGTGGTAATCTGGAACATTTAACATCCATTGCACACCTTCTGTCTGCCGAACCAGAAACCTACCGTCACCATCTCCAAAGTTCATTAAAAAATGGCATGTCTTTTCCGGCAGCAAGATGTCACGCTCTCGAAAAAATGACTGGCAATGCCTATGCTTCACAGATTCTTTCTGATCCCAATAATATACTGGGAATTGAATATCTGAAAGCTCTTAAAGAACTGAACAGTCCGATTGTTCCATTTACCTTAAAAAGAGAATTTTCCGGATATCATGACACAGAACTTCATGACTGCTCCAGTTCTGCTTCTGCAATCCGAAAAGTCTTGATGAATATTCCGGCATCTCCGTACCTGCCGAAAAACATATCCGCACAGCTAAGCGAGCAATTACCACCCGGTTCTTTATCTATTATACAGAATGAATGGAACTTTTCCTGTCCTGTGGAAGCAGATGATTTTTCACTGTTGTTAAAATACCGCCTGCTGAGCGAACCCCATGAATCTCTTTGCAAATACCAGGATGTATCTGAAGAGCTTTCCAACCGGATCATCCGGAACCGGAATCAGTTTCGCTCTTTCGGACAATTCTGCACCCTTTTAAAAACAAAAGAACTGACTTACAGCCGTATCAGCAGAAGTTTACTGCATATTCTGCTATCCATAACCACAGAAGATATGCATGCATACCAGGACAATTCCTGTTCATATGCGCGTATTCTTGGTTTCCGAAAAGAACATACCGATGTCTTACGCGCGATGAAAGATCATGCTTCCATACCGATCATTACTAAACTAGGCAAATCAGCATCTCTTTTGTCACCGGAAGCTTCACGTATGTTGAACCAGACTTCTTTTGCTTCCGACCTGTACGAAAGTGTTATCTCCGATAAATTCGGCATACCGTTCACAAGCGAACAGCAAAAGCAGATTATACGTGTATAGTACTTCGACATATGATATTTTCTACGTTTCCCTTTGCATACTTTTGTATACAAAAACATGCGGCGTATGACGAAATATCTTCTTCCTGCGAATGGAAGCTGAACTTATTTCATCATGCGCCGCACATTTTATTATACATTACATGGATTTATTTTTAATTTTTGAAACTATGTACAGGAGCCGGAATTCTTCCTTTTCTATTTACAAATGCACTACAATCATATTCGTTAACAGGAATGATCGGAGCATATCCCAGCAGTCCGCCAAATTCGGCAGTCTCTCCTACATCTTTTCCGATAACCGGGATCAGACGTACAGCTGTTGTCTTCTGATTCACCATACCGATTGCCATCTCATCTGCAATAATTCCCGAAATAGTTGAAGCTGTTGTCTTACCTGGAATTGCAATCATGTCAAGTCCTACCGAACATACACATGTCATTGCTTCGAGTTTTTCGATCGTAAGAGCACCCATCTCTACTGCATCGATCATGCCTTTATCTTCACTGACAGGAATGAACGCACCACTTAAGCCGCCTACATAAGATGAAGCCATGACGCCGCCTTTTTTCACCTGATCATTCAGCATAGCAAGTGCTGCTGTTGTTCCCGGTGCTCCAACACGCTCCAGACCAATTTCTTCCAGGATCTCAGCCACACTGTCTCCTACTGCCGGAGTCGGTGCCAGTGACAGATCGATGATTCCGAACGGAATGCCAAGTCTCTTCGATGCCTCTCCCGCAACAAGCTGTCCCACACGAGTTACCTTAAAAGCAGTCTTTTTGATTGTTTCGCATAATTCTTCAAAACCTTTGCCACGTACCTGTTCAATTGCATGTTTTACAACTCCCGGTCCACTGACACCTACATTGATCACTGCATCTCCTTCTGTCACACCGAGGAACGCTCCCGCCATAAACGGATTATCATCCGGTGCATTACAGAATACCACAAGTTTTGCACATCCCAGAGAATCATTTTCTTTTGTTGCTTCTGCTGTTTCCTTAACAATCTCACCACACAGACGCACCGCATCCATATTGATTCCTGTCTTTGTAGAACCTACGTTGATGGAACTGCAGATTCGATCCGTACATGCGAGTGTCTGTGGTACAGAACGGATCAGATTCTCATCACTCTTTGTCATAGACTTTGACACCAGTGCCGAATATCCGCCGATAAAATTCACTCCGACTTCTTTTGCCGCTTTGTCCAATGTCTTTGCAATTGTCACAAAGTCTTCCGGACTCTTACATGCAGCACCGCCAATCAGCGCCACTGGTGTAATAGAAATTCGTTTGTTTACAATCGGAATACCGAATTCCTGTTCAATCTCTTCTCCGGTCTTTACAAGATCTTTTGCAACCGTAGTGATCTTGTTGTAAATATTTTCATTTAATTTATCAAGGTCTGCATCTATGCAATCCAACAGGCTGATTCCGAGAGTGATCGTACGTACATCCAGATTTTCCTCAGCAATCATCTGATTTGTCTCATATACTTCATATTTGTTTATCATGTATTTTTCCTGCCTTTCAGTGATTTTACTTATAATCTGTGCATTTTTTCAAATATTTCTTCTCTCTGGCAGTGAACAGCAACACCAATAGAAGTTCCGATCTCTTCCAGTTCTTTTGAAACTACGGCTACTTCTTTACTGCAATTTGTCACATCAACAATCATCATCATGTTAAAGTATCCATCCACGATGGTCTGCGAAATATCAAGGATATTAATGTTAGTTCCCGCAAGATATTCACATACTTTTGCAATAATACCTACGGTGTCTTTTCCTACAACTGTAATTACACATTTCTTCATGATTTGTTTTCCTCCTGTTGTCTTCACATCGTTTCTTACATTTTTGCTTCATTCTTATAACGTAATGATATCAGATACCTGATCTCGTTTGGCTACCATCATCGGAATATCATCTCCTTTATAAGGATTGTCACCGATACTGATCTCCAGTTTGACCGTTTCGTATGCCAGTTCTTCGTAATTGTTCTCTTTACTCAGATGTCCCAGAACTACATATTGCAGGTCATCATGTAATATATCGCAAAGAAGCTTTCCAGACAGTTCATTGGAAAGATGTCCCTTGTCGCCCATTACCCTTCGTTTCAATGGATATGGGTAAGGTCCTACTTCCAACATATGTATGTCATGGTTTGCTTCCAGAACGACCGCATTCAGATCGCTCAGATGTTCTACGGTATAATCATCATATACCCCGAGATCCGTTGCAACTGCAACAGATTTTTTTCCATTTTCAATTCTGTAACCAGACGGTTCATTTGCATCATGGGAAATTGCAAACGGATCTATATTCAATGTTCCAAGTGAAAATGGATGATCTATCTCTATCTCATGTAAAAGGCCTTCCGGAAGTTTTCCGAGACTTTTACAATTCCTGATTCCTTCAATGGTTCCGGGCGTTGCATAGATTGGAATCTCATACTTTCTGCTGAACACACCAAGTCCCTGAATATGATCTACATGTTCGTGTGTGATCAGTATTCCCTCCAGCTCATCCCCTTTTATCTCCAACTTTGATAATCCTTCTTCGATTCTTTTCTTGCTGATTCCTGTATCGACCAGAAGATGTGTCTGATCATCTCCTACATAAATACAATTTCCACTGCTTCCACTCGCAATGCTGCATAATCTCATACTAAATAATATCTGCCTTTCCTATAAATCTTCCACGATCTTATTCAGCTGGATCTTTGTCTCTTCAAACTGTCCGCTGTTATCGATCACCCGGTCACAATGACGCATGAACAGATCTTTCGGAAGCTGTGCTTCAAAAATCTGATCGACCTTGCTGTCTTCATATCCTCTTGCGTATTTTAAACGTTTTCTTCTGATGGAATCCTCTACATACACATACCAGAGTTCATCACAAATTTCCTCATAATGATCTTCTATCAGAAGTGCGCCTTCTATCAGCATCAGATTCGTATTCTTGCGTTCTTCTCTTGTGATCTTTTTCTGAATCTCTTCTTTTACCCTCGGATGTACAATTCCATTTAACACAGAAAGTTCAACTCTGTCGGCAAATACAATGTCAGAAAGCTTCGCACGATCCAATTCACCTTTTTCATCCAGGATTTCATTCCCGAAATGAGCCACAATTTCATCAAAGCATTCTGTTCCTTTTTTCTGTAGTTTCTTTCCTACTTCATCCGCCATACAAATAGTCGCACCATACTTATTATTCAGATATTCCAGAATCTGTGTCTTTCCTGCGCCTACTCCTCCGGTAATTCCTATAATCTTCATCTTTCACACCTCTTATTTTGCTTCGTACCAGTTATCTCCTGTATGCATATCTATCTCAAGCGGTACTTTTAATTCTGCCGCATGTTCCATTTCTTCTTTCAAGATATTCTGAACCTCATCCAGCTCCGGCTCATACGCCTCGATCAAAAGTTCATCATGTACCTGTAATACAAGTCTTGATTTCATCTTCTGGTCTTTCAGTCTCTGATTCACCCGGATCATTGCAATCTTGATGATATCAGCTGCTGCTCCCTGAATCGGTGAATTCATTGCCACACGCTCACCGAACGAACGCTGCATGAAGTTGCTGGAAGAAAGCTCTGGTACCGGTCTGCGTCTTCCAAAGAGCGTCACCACATAACCTTTTTCTTTGGCATGCGTTACTGCATGATCCAGAAATGTCTTAATTCCCGGGTAGGTTGCAAAATAATCATCAATATATTTTGCAGCTTCTTTACGTGTAATACTTAAATCCTGGCTTAATCCGAACGAACTGATTCCGTACACGATACCAAAATTTACAGCCTTTGCATTTCGCCTCTGCTGAGGAGTTACTTCATCAAACGGTATATGAAATACCTGTGATGCCGTAATCCGATGGATATCACTCTGTTCCTTGTATGCCTGGATCAGATGCTCATCTCCTGAGCAATGTGCCAGAACACGAAGTTCAATCTGCGAATAATCGGCATCCACAAATCGATATCCTTCTTCCGGAATAAATACTTTACGGATCAAACGTCCAAGTTCCATCCTTACCGGAATATTCTGAAGATTCGGTTCAGTACTGCTGATTCTTCCGGTCGCCGTAATCGTCTGGTTAAATTTTCCATGAATCCGCCCATCATCCTGAATATAATTTGCCAGCCCATCTGCATATGTGGACTTGAGTTTGGTATATTGACGATATTCCAGAATCTTTGCGACTACCGGATGTTCCGGTGCAAGCTTTTCCAGTACATCTGCCGCAGTCGAATAACCTGTCTTTGTCTTGCGCCCACCCGGGAGCTTCATATTTTCAAACAGTACAACTCCAAGCTGCTTTGGTGAATTAATATTAAATGTCTCACCTGCTTCTTCGTAAATTTCTTTTTCCAGTTCGGCAATTTTACCCGCGAGTTGATCGCCATACTGTTTCAAAGCATCCGCTTCTACACGGATTCCATTTTGTTCCATATCAAACAATGTGAATACCAACGGCATCTCAATATCCCGGAACAACGTATCCATCTTTGTATCCCGTAATTTCTGCCGCAGAACCTCTACCGACGCATAATTTACATAAGACTCATAGCAGGCTTTCATATCCTGATCGATCTTTTCATCAATCATCAGACCCAGATGTTCTCTTGCAACATCTTCCCATGTATAATTATTTTTAAGTGGATTCAAAAGATATGCAGCCACACTAACATCAAAGCAGTTTGCCTGATTCCGGATTGTTACCTGTTCCATAGACTCTTTTAAATGGAACATTGCATACGTTTCTGCCTTCTCAGCCACATCCGCAAGTTTTTTCAGTAACCATTCTCCGGTTATGTCTTTTTCAACTTTGATACAATAACTTTCCTCTTTTGAAAAGCACAGTCCGATACCTCCAAGTCCGGCCTGATCTGCAAACAACGGTAATACATTTTCCAGATCTTTGAAGATTACGGCGCCTATTGTACTTGCTTCTTCTGCCTGTACAAAGACTTTCTCCGCTTCTGATTTTGAAGTAATGATCTTAAATCCGTCCTCGACCTTGTTGGCCGGTGCCGAAACATCGAATCTGGAAAGAAGATTTTTAAATTCCAGTTTCTGGAAAAAGATATATGCTTCTTCCGTATATAGATTACCGAGCTTTGCTTCGGATAGTTCATACGGGAAATCAGCCTTTACATTGATCGTTGCCAGCTCTTTACTGAGCACCGCAAGATCCCAGTGTTCACTTAAAGCCTTGGATGCTCTTGGCGGTTTCAGCTCATCCACATGTTCATGCGCTTCTTCAATCGAATGATACTGTGTAATGATCTTTGTCGCTGTCTTCTCCCCGATGCTTGGAACTCCTGGAATATTATCTGCCGTATCTCCCATCAGTGCCTTCAGATCAATAAATTCTTTTGGCGTTACCTGATAACGTTCTTCAACATCTTTAGCGTAGTAATCTTCAATTTCTGTCTTGCCCTGCTTAGTCTTCGGAATTCGGATTTTTACATGCTCTGTCGCAAGCTGCAGCAGATCGCGGTCTCCGGAAATAACGGTAACTTCCATACCCTCATTCTCACATCGATTGGATAATGTTCCAATCAGATCATCTGCTTCCAGGCCGGCACATTCAATCGTCTTAACCCCCATTGCGTGAAGCACTTCTTTGATCACCGGAACCTGCTGCCTTAACTCATCAGCCATCGGCTTTCTTGTTCCTTTATATTCTGCATACATCTTGTGTCTGAAAGTCAGGGCGTGAACATCGAATGCCACCGTCAGATATTCTGGTTTTTCTTCTTCCAGAAGTTTAAACATAATCGTTAGAAATCCATATATTGCATTTGTATGAAGGCCCTCGGCATTCGTCAGATCCGGCAGCCCGTAAAAAGCCCGGTTAAGAATACTGTGGCCGTCAATCAGAACAATTTTACTGCTCATTTTGTCTCTCCACCTAAATAGTTCATTTCTTATAAAATCACTATCTTACTATACACCAATTTGTGCCTTTTTAAAAGGTTAATTTTTCTCACCGATTTTCTTTCTACGGTTTCTTTTCATTTTTAGAAAAAGGGGATTGACAGACATTACATTTATAGTTATAATTTATTTTGTTGTGTAAGCAACATATATGCGGATATGGCGGAATGGCAGACGCACAAGACTCAAAATCTTGCGGAGGTGACTTCGTGTGGGTTCAAGTCCCACTATCCGCATTCAAAAACCCAGTAAAATCAAGGAGTTTAGCGATTAGAGACATTTACTTTTCTTACTATTTTTGTTACTATGGTTTCGTAAGAAGTAAATGTTTCTTTTTTTATACTCTTCCGGCACATTCCATGAATTTGCTCTTTTCTTCCATGGAACTCACATCGTATGTATAATTTTCTTCATTTACTTTTTCCGTATGACCCAACAAAGACGCTGCTACTGTTCCAGATACACCGGCACATTTCATATTAGAATTCAATGTTCTTCTGATAGCATGGATACTTTTCTTGTTATGGAATTCTGCTGTTGTCGTGTTATTAACTGCACAGTCTGATATTCTTGAAGCATACACTCTTCCCCTGTCATCTTGAAAAACATACTCGCCTAACCAGCCATTCTTAAATTCAAACTCTTTTACTTTTCTTAATATCCTTGCCATATCATCTGTCAATGGAATAACTCTGATTTTATCATTTTTCGTAGAAGAAATATAACGTTCCTTTTTCAAACGGCTATTCTTTTCTGAACGACAGATTTTTATTGTTCGATGTTCATAGTTGATATCTTCCCATTTCAACGCTACAAGTTCACCTACTATTCAACTGTTTATTGAGATTTTTCAGGACGGATTTGTCCGAAATATTAAAAGAGTCCGCTAGCTGTTTCGTTATAGCGGACGTGTCAAGATCAGCTTCGACTTGAATTCTGAAATCTTCTGCCATTTAATTACTCCTTTTCTTCTGTAGCTTTATCCATAGCTTTTAACATTGTATTCGCAAGACTGCACACTCCTAATACTCCGGCAAGTGCCTTTCCTACATCATAAAATCAAAATAAGAAGATATTGTTTTTTCCATCATTCAGCATTTACCTATTATTCCAAACTTCTTAATGAACTGGACGAATGATTATCTGAGTCGGCGAATTGTCGAGTCAGAACATGAAACTGTCCGTCAGCAATGGAATAAAGCTTCTCTTAAAAAGAGTGTATCAGAAATTCACGAACGGCAGCAGGACAAAGAAAAGCACACCTAAAGGCGTTTCTCCCTTAAGTGTGCTTCTATTATTCCCGTTAATAGTCAAATATAAAAAGCATAATTACTTTTGGATGGGCGGTGTATCCATCATCTCAGGTACTCTTTTCAGAGTGCGTCGGGAACCATTTCCGACCTCAAAAATAACTATGCTTATTATCAATGTATGTTGTTTACATTTATACTATACTATTTATTTTCGTCATTGTCAATATTTGCGTTTTTTATTCTTCCACTGTACAAACGTCTACTTATCTTTGAATCTTGGATATCATACATCGAAGAAACATATAAATATTGACCATCTTTTTCCAACTTTACTCCAACCAATACATTCTTAGAATACTTTTTTATAAACTCAATACTTTTATCATTTTCATTAGGATTAACACCTACATAATCTGGATTTTCTATAATCTCCGGAAGATAATCAATATACTTTAAACAATTAAAATGTTTTCTTTTAACCATATGTGCTGGTAAACCTTTTGACCTAAATATGTCTAACTCTTCTATATCAATACTTAACAATTCATTATATCGCAAATCATATTTTCCAACTTTTATCAAGTCATTCTTTTCATCCATATTGGTATTTTCCGTTTCTATATATTATGTTTATTATAACATATATCCATTTATAGCACAATCTCTTCTGCCTTTACATTATTATAAAACGGCAACGCTCCCAACCAATACTCGAACTGATCTTTTGATTTAGGTAGAGAATTTGTCATACTGATTATTCTCTCAGTGTAGAGTTTATAACTCTAACGTCAATAAAGTTTATTCCTCTTAGACAAAATATCTTTGAGGTGAATTTCTATGGATTACAAAGAACGCATACGTGCATTACGTGAAGATAATGATTATACGCAATCCCGTATTGCAGGATTACTTAATATTGGACAGAACACCTATGCTGATTATGAACTTGGCAAAACACGAATCCCTGTAGAGTCACTTATTAAGTTGGCTCAGTTCTATGACGTAGATATGAATTATATCACTGATATCAGCAAGACCGTTCACAAATTTCCTAAAGGAAAACAGCAACTGGCAGCAGTCAATAAACGTAAAAAAATAGTCATACCAGAACACACTCTTCACTGCTGCCAGTTTTATCCCATCCAATTATCTAAACTGAATAGCCTCAATCCTAAGTTCCTGTCCTACAGTTCCAAGGGTTGCTACTCCGTCTGCTTTTGTCCAATCTGTCCATCCGAAACTCTGGATATGAACACGATATTCAAAGTCTCCTTCGAAGCATAAGCATTCGATACGTTTCTTTTCGCCTACGGTTCCGATAATCGTATCTTTGGTAATCATGCCGTAATCCACCCATCCTTTGCTCTGGATATGAACCTTTGCCTTAATGGTCTTTCCATATGGGTTGATCCGGATTGCCTCCAGACGTAATGCATGGCCGGTGATCCGGATCGCTTCCAGTCTTCTGTTCTGTCCGGTGGTTCCGATCAGTGTATCTTTGGTAATGTTCTTGTATTCTTTGTTTCCGATTCCTTTCATATGGACAACAACATCTGTTTCTCCGTCTGGCTTAATGTGGAGTGGCTTCAATCCTACGGTTCTGACCGGTAGAACCAACCATTAAGCCATCAGACTGCCAGTTACCCCATCCAAAGCCTCTCATGTGAGCCTGATATGAGATTGTACCAAACTTATCCGTCTTGCTCTGGAATACTCCACCGGACTTGATTTCTCCATCGACAGGTTCTGTCTTCTTGACTGATGCTACTAGCGCTGCAGATGTGATACCAAAAGCTTTAAGAATTTCTCTTGCGAGATCGTCAATCTGGGAATTAAATTTGTTTAAATCTTCATGATTTGAAATAAATCCGTTCTCCAGCAAACGATAACGGTAACCTTTTGTAGCTGCACGATTGACATTTGCAAGGTGTGCTCTGCCTACAACTTTATTGGCTCTGCCCGGGAAGAATGACCCGATGAAGTTAGCAAGTGCTGTATCATACTGATCCGGATTATATCCTTCTTTGATGATCACGTGACCACCTTTGGCTGTCACTTCCTCCGTATGCTATGATTCGTCTTGCAAGTACACGGACTCTCTCTTCCTCGGTGTAACCATATCCAACAGCTCCACTGTCACCGGCTCCATGTCCGGCTATTAAAAATAAATGTGCCATAATTGCTCCTTTCTGTGCGATGTCACATGTATTATATAATATGCAAGAGGACGATCACTCGCCCTCTACTTGCACCGTTACTTATATTGTACTTCCGGCAATAGCACACTAACGGAGACAAAAAATGTTCATATCCTTAGGTAGCAATAAAATATTTATCTGTTTCTTCTTTTATAAATTACAATTTCTGTTACCACTGCAATTCCAAACACACACAACATTACCAGCCATAAATCCATACGATTTTCATCACCTGTTTTTGGAGATTTTCGAACTTCCTTTGAATTATGCCCCGGCTTTTCTACAATTGTATTTTTCGGAATTTCCTGTTTTCTATACAAAACAGTCTGATCTGCATTTTCGATATCTTCTTCTTTTGCGATCAAGTGTTCTTCTTCATCATAAAGCCTTTCGAATACTACAACTGATTTTCCAGCCAACCTGCGTGCATCCAGTTCAAATGTCATCTCAATCGTTCCTTCTTCATTTTCTGGAACAAAAGATATCCCGGCAGTCACTCTTTTCCCATTTTCATCAAGTAATTCTTTTCCGGTTTCTTTATCCATCAAAACACCTTTCAAAACATAGGTTTCATCTGGCAACAGATTCTTATAAGTTATCTGATCTATGATTTTTTGCTTTTCCTTTGCCTCTCCTTCTTGTGTCTTTGAGTTCTCGTCTAACGCTTTTGTACCAATTTCCGGGAAATAAATGCTTTGTTCTTTCGCTTCCGGGTCTTTATGCTCTGCTATGCTCTTACCGTCTGCTTTGATTTCTTCATACACAACTATCGTTTTTCCGCACAGCTCATCGGCGCTGATTTCAAATCCAAGCTCTACACTTCCTTCTGATTTTTCTGGAACAAATTCTAATGTCCTTTCTTCACTCACCGGATTTCCCGTTTCTTTTTCTACGATCATTCCGTGCAATGTGTAATTTCTACCCGGCAGCAGATTCCTATATTTTACAGTATCAAGCAGTTCTACAGTTCCATCCGCCAGTGCATGATGCGTTTCTGTCTCTTTATTAAGCGCAACCGTTTCCACCTCTGGTACATACATAGTCTGTTCTTCATCTTCCAGATCCGCATGTGTACCATATAATTTCTCGCCATAATAAAGCTTTTCAAATGCCACCAGTATCTTCCCGCCGAGATTCGTTCCATCAAAATTAAATTTTACATCTACCGATCCATCCGTATCTTCCGCAACAAACTCCACACTCGATGTTATCTTCTCACCGTTTGCATCTTTTACTGCCTTTCCGGTATCTTTGTCCATTAAGATTCCTGTAATCTTATATTTCTTTCCTTTCTTTAAATTATGATATTCTACCGTATCGGTAATCTGCATATCCTTTTCAGACTTTATAATATGTATTCCCGTTTGATCGTCTTTCACAGAAGTCTTCAATTTCGGAAAATGTATCATCTGACTGACATCTTCAATATCTTTATGTACCGCGATCAGCTCCTTGTCCAGATAACACTCTTCAAACACTGTAATATTTTTTCCTGCTAATGTATTTCCATCGAAATTAAACTCTACTTCCACACTGCCTTTTGCTGTTTTAGGAATGAATTTCTGCAATCCGAATATTTTCTTCCCTTTTGAATCCAGAACAGGCTCCCCCGTTTTGTGATCCATCAGTGTTCCCTTCATGACGTATTCTTTTCCCTTTTTAAGGCCTGTATAAGTAACCGTATCTATCACCGTTACACTCTCATCTGCATTAGAATAATGAGTTCCTGTCTCTTCATCCTTCGCCACTGTAGAGATCACAAGATCAGGATTCATAATTGTTCCCAAGTCTAATATATAATTGTCACGGGAAATTTTAAATGTTCCTTTGTACAATGCTTTGTCCACATTTTGTCCACAGCGTAGTTCTTCCATTTTATAAGTATCATAAGGAAATGCACCATTATCATCATTTACTTCCGACATCTCTCCGCCGCTATTAAGCCCAAACCAAATTCCGCTTTCTGCCTGACCTGTATTGGTATTTTCACTGTGTTTTACATAATTGGAGGCCGATGAAAAATATCCATTCGCATCTGTCATAATCATGTGGCTCTCTCCCGTCGTTACAGATGTGATTCGAAACGGAATTCCTGCCATAGATTCTTGTGTTTCTTCATCTTTCTTCTGAAATTCTATATCTCCTCTGAATATACGATCCGCAATTTTATATGTATTGCCTCCCTGTATCTTCGCAAGATTTCCGTCCTGTATAATTTTAGTCAGATAATATGTGCCCTCTGTTTTCCCTTCTACACTTTCTATATACGCTCCGTCCAGTGAATATCCTTCCGGTGCTTTTGTCTCTTCAATACTGATCGTTCCAAGCGGAAGTACCGGAATCTTTCCATCTTCTGCATAATAAAAATCATCCCCGCTAATTTGATAATCTTTATTCAATCTGCTTTCATATCTATCTTTTTCTTTTTTCGATTTTAAGACCCAGGTTCTGTCCGGCGTTTTTGGAAGTGTAGCCTGATCATATATGCCTGCATAATAACATACGGTAAATTCGGCACCCTCCAGACTTCCTGCCCCATGTGATTTTCCTGCTTTATATTCCTGATCAATCTTTTCAAGAATAAGTTCCATATCCGAGTACACCGGCACATCCTTCACGTTTACAGAAACAGTCTGGCCGGAAACAACAGTCACAGGATAAACCGTTTCATCCAGCCGGTATCCTTTCGGCGCTTTCTTTTCTTTCACATAGTAAGTTCCCTCTTCAAGTTCTACAGTGTTAGAATTTCCTTCTTTATCCGTCGTAAATGTCGCTGCTTCATTGGTCGCCGACCGATCTTTGTAAATTCCATAGCATGCGTCTTCCAGAGAATACTGTGGATTCCCATTCGTAAGCATCGTCTGTGTTTTCCCCTTTTTTAATTTCGCATAGCCGCTGTAATTTCTGTAGATCAACGCAGAACCACTGATTCTCTGATATCCAATCAGTCTTCCGTCACTGTCTTTTGTTACGCCATCCGTCGATCCTGTAACACTGGTACAATACAGATTCCCCATCACTTCGCCGGTAACTTTATTAACTCCGGTAACCGTATATCTGTATGTATACTCCTGGCCAACATACGGAGCCGCAGCTGTGTGATCCGCACAGCCACCAGTAGCTGTTACTCCAGCCAGGATTCCGGTAAATCCGCCTATCGTTACACTATGTACGGTATGTCCATTTCCCCCATCTACAGCAGTGATTACACAATTTCCGGTAAACACATCCCCTGCTTCCGGTTTATTATAATTTCCGCGTGTCTGTCCTGTTCTTACTGCTCTTATTTTCTTATCTTCTTTACCGAAAGTAACTACAACTTTCTTCTCCAATTCCATAACAGTGACGTCTCGCCAGAAACATTTTCCCTGCACTTCTGATACATCTTCCAACTCATAATTTCCGTCTTTATCCAACACATGTACTGCAATATCCGTTTCTTTCGGGGATTCGGCCTGTACGCGCACACACATTCCCTTTGGTACTTCTATCACACTTCCGGATGTAATCTCCTGCGTTCTTTCTGCTGTATCTGTCACTGTTACTATTCCTTCTCCAACAACTTCAAAACTCATCTTTTTTGCAACTTCTCTGGCATCTGCAGAAGTCTTTGACACACCAAAAACAAACATCTGACACAATAAAATTCCTGCCATCAAAGAAGCTGCGGCCTTTTTGCCTCTATGCATCTTTGTCATATGTTTCCTCACTTTCTTTTTTCATTTATAATATTAATCCGACCGCTGTCACTACCTCCCTTCAAAAAACAACGTTCATTTTACCGGATTACTTTCTTACATATTTACAAATATAAATGGATTGTCTGGCAACATCATATAAGAATTCTGATCTGCCTTTTTTGAACATTTATTGATATTAAAGACTGAATAACTGAATGTCATTCAAGTATTTTCGTATATAATACAACACAGGTTCTAAGAATGTCAATCCCTAAAACCTGTATTATTAAATTATTATTTAGCAGTATATTACTTTTTAAAGTGAATCTTCCGGGAAAAGTGCATCGTCTACTGCTGTAAGATCTTTTTGTGGAATATAATAAGCTCCGTCTTTATCAACTTTTACATTGACAATTACAGTAGTCTTATCACCGTATGTCGGATTATTCATTTTTTCATCCATAAGTTCATACATCTTTTTCATGATCGCTTCATTCAGTTCTTCATCACTTGGGACATATTCGATATTTGAATATGTATCTGTTACCCAATTGTCAAGTTCTTCAGATACTGTGGAAAATGCTGTAAATGGCTGAACTTCTACGGATACCTTAAATTCATCATCTCCAGCTTCTTTTACCTCTCCAACCTTATAATTGGCAGATTTTAACATTTTTTCAAAAAGCTTACGATAATTAGCCTTCAATTCATCTGAAACACCTGTTTCATCAAATCCGGCTTCCTTCATACTGTTATCAAGATTTGTCTCGTATTCTTTCTTTGCCTCTTTTTCTGTGGAGTCTGTTATTTCTGCATATTCTTTAAATTCTGCCTTGTAACCGGCATCCAGTGCAGATTTTACATAATCCTTTGCTTCATCTGTCGTCATGCCTCCACATCCGCACAACACAAGCATTACTCCTGTCAGCATTGCTGCCAACACGCCCCGTTTCCTCATAAATTTATCCTCCTCTAAAAAGTGATAGTATCTTTCCATTATCAGAAAGATACTATCATTATACCAGATTTGTTCACACTGGAAACTATTCTTTTATCAGCTTTTTCCCAATATCAAAGCAATCAAATGTGGCAAAATAATCTGCCGGCGTCTCCGCTCTTCTGATCAGCTGTGTAGATCCATCTTCTTTCAGAAGAACCTCTGCGGATTTTAATTTCCCATTGTAATTGTAACCCATAGAGAAGCCATGTGCTCCCGTATCATGGATCACCAGTATATCTCCCATATCAATCTTCGGAAGCATACGATCGATTGCAAATTTATCATTATTCTCACACAAAGATCCTGTCACATCATATTTGTGATCGCAAGGTGTATCTTCTTTGCCCATTACTGTAATGTGATGGTAAGCTCCGTACATTGCCGGACGCATAAGGTTAACCGCACATGCATCTACACCAATGTATTCTTTATGTGTATGTTTCTCGTGGATTGCAGTTGTAACCAGGCATCCGTAAGGTCCCATCATGAAACGTCCCATCTCTGTATAGATTGCGACATCTCCCATACCTGCAGGTACCAGTACTTCTTCGTATACACGGCGGACACCATCACCGATCGCACGAATATCATTCGGCTCCTGATCTGGTTTGTAAGGAATACCTACACCACCGGACAGGTTGATGAATTTGATGTGTACACCTGTTTCCTTCTGAAGTTTTACCGCAACTTCAAACAGTACTTTCGCAAGCATCGGATAATATTCATTTGTTACGGTATTACTTGCAAGGAATGCATGGATACCAAATTCTTTTGCTCCTTTTGCTTTCAGAATTTTGAAAGCTTCAAATAGCTGTTCAGTTGTCATTCCGTATTTTGCATCTCCCGGATTATCCATGATATCATTACTGATCTTGAACATTCCGCCCGGATTGTAACGACAGCTGATAGTCTCCGGAATATGTCCGATTGCTTTTTCAAGAAAATCAATGTGTGTGATATCATCCAGGTTGATGATCGCATTCAGCTTATCTGCCAGTACGAATTCTTCTGCAGGTGTATCATTCGAAGAAAACATAATATCCTCTCCTGTTGCCCCGATCGCATCGGAAAGCATCAATTCTGTATAAGAAGAACAGTCACATCCGCATCCGTATTCTCTTAAAATATTGATCAGAAATGGATTCGGTGTTGCCTTTACTGCAAAATATTCTCTGTATCCCTTATTCCATGAAAACGCTTCTTTTAAGGCTTTCATATTCTCACGCATTCCTTTTTCATCATATAAATGAAATGGTGTCGGATATGTTTTGATTATCTCATCCAACTGTGCTTTTGTTACAAATGGTTCTTTTTTCATCAATCTCTGTTCTCCTCTCGTATCGATAATAATTTTATCTCATTCGCAAGTGCTGTCTTGTATAATTCCACAAAGTTTTTTTGTCCGGAATAAAGACACGTATTCATGCTTCCTTCTCCGTATTCACCTGTCAGTACATATTTGGAGTCAGCAATGACTCCGACCTGCATTCCTCTGCTCTCTCCGAGATATACTTTTGCATTGTGGAAAGTTGCCGGCTGATCCGTAATGATCACAACCTTTTTTCTCGCTTCCATCAGTGCATCCAGTTCCCGGATCAGAAGTAACAGATAATTTCTTGTACAGCTGATATAAACTCTCTGATCTACCTGCGATAACAGATTCTTTATCTTATTCAGTATATTCTCTGCGCCTTCGATCGTAATATATCCTTCTGCGTATGCTTTTTCCGATGGCATATGTTCCTGCAGCCATCTTGCGGATTCTTCCAGCTTGCGGACACGATTCTTGCAAAACTCGTTGAGCGGGACAGGCACATACTTCCTGGTACTTGCCTCTTCCACAAGATATGCCGCACCTTTCTCTGTCATACTTGCCAGAGAATTATATGCATTAGACCTGGATATTCCTGTCTGTTTTGCAACCTCATACCCTGTTACCTTTCCCTCTGTCAGCAGGCACTGATAAATGCTTGCCTCCTGTCTTGTAAGTCCGAATTCCATCAGGCGCTCTGTAAATGATGTCTGTTCCATCTTAATCATTCACCTCTGGGTTCATTAGTAGTTCTCTACAGGAACACTATAAGTGAATTTTCTCTGTATGTCAAGGAGAATCTTTCTCAAAAACAGCTGGAAAACAATCAAAAAAAGCAGAAAGCTTCAGACCCGAATATTTCAAGCCCCTTTGCTTTCTGTTTTTCTATACCAAAGTATGCAAGAGAAGTTGCCGGTGACAAGTTCTCTGTATTGCCATGCTCATTTATAATCTTCTATTTTCTGTCATCTACCATAGCGATTCTCATCATATTGCTTACGGTTCTGTTCTCAGATACATTCGTAGATGGAATTCCAAGTGTTAACACAACCATATCTCCTGCTTCTGCAAGCTGTTTTGCACAGATCAGATCGATCGCATTATCACAGATATCTTCTGTTGTGTATACTGCAACTGATTTCAGTGGTCTGACACCCCAGTTGATCTGCATTCTTCTCAGCGTTGCTTCATTTGGGCTGATACCGATAATACCTGTCTTTGGTTTGAACTTAGATACAACCCTTGCTGTAGCACCGGATACAGTAGGTGTTACGATACATTTTGCACGAAGGTTATTTGCTGTTGTTACCGTCGCATGTGCAAGTGCGCTGGATGCGCTCTTAAGTCTGTGTTCTCCAGCTTTTCTGAGGATCAGATCATAGTCCAGGTGTTCCTCTGTATTCTCAACAATGTGAACCATCATCTGCAGTGCTTCTAATGGATATTTACCCTGTGCGGTCTCTCCGGAAAGCATCACTGCATCTGTTCCGTCGTATACCGCATTGGCAACGTCTGTAACCTCTGCTCTTGTTGGACGCGGGTTACGCATCATTGAATCCAGCATCTGTGTAGCCGTGATAACCGGTTTGAAGTTATCGTTACATTTCTGGATAATTGTTTTCTGAAGGTATGGAACTTCTTCGGCAGGAATCTCAACACCAAGATCACCTCTGGCTACCATGATTCCGTCTGCACAGCGGATGATCTCATCGATATTCTTGATTGCCTCAAAGTTTTCAATCTTGGCAATAACCGGAATATATGGAGCTTTACATTCTCTTAAGAATGATTTGATCTCCAGGATACATTCTGCATTTCTTACGAAAGAAGCAGCGATAAAGTCTACGCCCTGTTCTACACCGAATTTCAGATCGTCACGGTCTTTGTCTGTGATAGCAGGAAGACGGATTGCTACGTTCGGTACATTAACACCCTTCTTCTCTCCAAGTTCACCGCCATTGACAACTTCACAGTTGATGTTATTGCCCTTTTTATCTTTTACCTTCAGCTCGATCAGACCGTCATCGATCAGGATTGTGCTTCCGGCTTTGACATCTTCTACCAGACCTTTATATGTAATAGATACAATCTTATTGTCTCCTACAATCTCATCTGTTGTCAGGGTAAATGTCTCGCCTGCTTCAAGCTGTACTTTCTTTCCGTCTTTTAATACACCTGTACGGATCTCAGGTCCTTTTGTATCCAGAAGGATCGCGATTGGTTTGTTCTCTTCCTCGCGGATCTTCTTTAACATATCCATACGACCTTTTTGCTCCTCATGATCACCATGAGAGAAGTTAAACCTTGCGATGTCCATTCCATTCTGGACTAACTTTCTCATCAGAGATTCATCGTTGGTATTTGGTCCCATTGTACAGATAATCTTTGTTTTTTTCATATTTTCCCTATTCCTCTCTTAGTTATTTAACATGTGTATGTGTGAACAAATGATCCTGGCAATATTCATAATTGCCATTACATTTTGAGCAATACCGGAATTCCAGATTCGGATCATCCATTTCTGTTCTTCCGCAGACTGCACATCTGTGTTTTGCTCCATTTGCATAGACATTCACCGGTCTTTCTGCCTGTCTCATCTTGCGCTTGAAATCATTCTTTCTCTTCATCTGGCCCGGTGAATACGGCTTCATATTCCGTGAACTTAAGAAAAAAATGATAAAGTTCAGGATCGAGATGAACGCAGCAAGTGCATTCGCCTTATAATATATGCCATAGACACCTCCGCCGTAGGCCGGAAGAAAAGCCTGTACGATCGCATACACAAAATACAGACCATCCAGCATCGCCAGCCATTTGATCTTGATCGGTATGACAAAGAACAATAACAGCTGGATATCTGGGTAGAGTGCCGCAAATGCAAAGAATAGCGACAGATTCAGATACCATGTATCCATCGGTAACACAGCGCCTGTCAGTAAATATGCCAGTATGGCTCCTATTACAATAAAGAGCATTCCCGAAAAGAAATACAGATTAAAACGAAAAGCCCCCCACGCTGCCTCTAACTGCTTCCCTATCATATAATAGAGATACAGTACGAATACAATAAAAATCAGGCTGTCAGATGGAGGCTGGATAATAAACGTAACGATTCTCCATATCTGCCCCTGAAGAATCTTACCGGCATCCAGGCTTAGGAACTGGCTATAGAACGTCGGATTGATCAGATTCAGCACAAATCCGGCTGCATATAATATTATAATATAAGTCATGAGATTTGGAATCGCATATCTGCTAAATTTCCGTTCAAGTTTGTCTAACCAATTGTTCATATAACTGCTCCTTTATGTTTATTCTCACACTGTAGATATTCTACCTTCCTGAAAGATATTTGTCAATTATGCCAAGTAAAGTTCATCTCTTTTTAACATATCTTCAACATTTGTTAATTGTCTTTTGGCCACTTTTGTCGTATAATGTTACAGGTCACAATTAAGCAAAATACATTTAATAAGAAGAAAGACATATATTTTAACATGATAAGGAGTTACATAATATGAATCAAAAGGAATTATACACACTTGGTATCGACATCGGTTCTACGACCGTAAAGATTGCCATATTAGATGAGAATAATGAAGTGGTATTTTCTGATTATGAGAGGCATTTCGCTAACATCCAGGAAACTCTTTCCGATTTGTTAGGAAGAGCGATACATAAATTAGGTCCTGTCCATGCATCACCGGTCATCACCGGTTCCGGCGGACTGACACTTGCGAAACACCTTGGAGTACCATTCGTACAGGAAGTTATCGCCGTATCAACTGCTCTTCAGGACTATGCACCTCAGACAGACGTTGCTATCGAGCTTGGCGGGGAAGATGCCAAGATCATCTACTTTGAAGGTGGTAATGTAGAGCAGCGTATGAACGGCGTCTGTGCCGGTGGTACAGGATCCTTCATCGACCAGATGGCTTCTCTTTTACAGACTGATGCCTCCGGACTGAATGAATATGCGAAAAATTATAAAGCCCTCTATACCATTGCCGCACGATGTGGTGTATTTGCCAAGACAGATATCCAGCCTCTGATTAACGACGGTGCTGCCAAAGAAGACCTTGCTGCTTCTATATTCCAGGCAGTTGTCAACCAGACGATTAGCGGACTGGCTTGTGGTAAACCGATTCGCGGACACGTCGCATTCCTCGGAGGACCGCTTCACTTTCTCTCTGAGCTGCGCGAAGCATTTATCCGTACACTGAAGCTGGACGATGAACACATCATCGCCCCGACACATTCCCATCTGTTTGCAGCAGTCGGATCTGCTCTGAATTCCAAGAAAGATCTGGACGTGGCACTCATCGATATGCAGCGCCGTCTGGAAGGAAAAATCAAGATGGAATTCGAAGTAGACCGTATGGAGCCGCTGTTTGCAACGGAAGCAGATTTTAAGGAATTTGAGGAGCGTCACGCAAAACATCAGGTGCCAGTCAAAGATCTTGCAACTTATCAGGGAAAAGCATTCCTCGGTATCGATGCAGGTTCTACAACAACCAAGGCAGCCCTGGTCGGCGAAGACGGTACTTTATTATATTCTTTCTATCATAATAACGATGGAGATCCGCTTGGTACAACGATTTCTGCAATTAAAGACATTTACAGCAAACTGCCGGAAGGCGTGGAAATTGTCCACTCCTGCTCTACCGGATATGGCGAGGCGCTGATCAAGGCCGCTCTCTTGTTGGACGAAGGAGAAGTCGAGACCGTCTCTCACTACTACGCCGCTTCTTTCTTTGAGCCAGACGTAGACTGTATCCTCGACATCGGCGGCCAGGATATGAAATGTATCAAGATCAAGAATCAGACTGTTGACAGCGTGCAGTTAAACGAAGCGTGTTCATCCGGATGCGGTTCTTTTATTGAAACATTTGCAAAATCACTGAATTATACCGTCGAAGACTTTGCTCACGAAGCATTATTTGCCAAGAATCCGATTGACCTTGGTACCCGTTGTACTGTTTTCATGAATTCAAAAGTAAAGCAGGCTCAGAAAGAGGGTGCGGAGGTTGCTGATATTTCAGCTGGTCTTGCTTATTCTGTAATCAAAAACGCATTATTTAAGGTTATCAAGGTATCCGATGCATCTGAACTCGGTAAACACATCGTTGTTCAGGGAGGAACCTTCTACAACAACGCCGTACTGCGAAGCTTTGAAAAGATTGCCAACTGCGAAGCAATTCGTCCGGACATTGCCGGTATCATGGGCGCATTCGGTGCTGCACTGATCGCACGTGAGCGTTACGTTGACTGCGAAGGCACGACCATGCTTTCCATTGAAGACATTGAAGCCATGGAATATTCTACTACCATGACCAAATGTAAGGGATGTACGAATAATTGCCGTCTGACGATCAATCATTTCAGCGGCGGACGTAAGTTCATCACAGGTAACCGTTGTGAGCGTGGTCTTGGAAAACAGAAAACAACAAACAAGCTTCCGAACTTATTTGAATATAAATTAAAACGATATTTTGATTATGAACCATTGGCAGAGGAAAATGCTCCTCGCGGACTCATTGGTATCCCTCGTGTACTGAACATGTACGAGAATTATCCGTTCTGGTTCACATTCTTTAATAAACTGGGATTCCGGGTTGTCCTTTCTCCTGTATCCAACCGCAAGGTATACGAACTGGGAATTGATTCCATCCCGAGTGAATCCGAGTGTTATCCGGCGAAGCTGGCACACGGACATGTACAATGGCTGATCAACAATGGCATTAAGACGATCTTCTATCCTAGTATTCCATATGAAAGGAATGAATTTGCCGAAGCCAACAACCATTACAACTGCCCGATCGTAACTTCCTACCCGGAAAATATCAAGAACAACATTGATGCGATCGTACACGGAGAGGTTGATTTCCTTCATCCGTTCATCTCATTTGCCAGTGAAGATACGATTTCTTACCGACTGGTTGAAGAATTATCCGAGAAGTTCCACATCCCGGCAGATGAGATCAAAAAAGCAACTCATACTGCATGGGAAGAACTCGCTGCATGCAGAAAAGACATGCAGAAAAAAGGTGAAGAGACGATCAAATTCTTAAATGAAACCGGCAACCGTGGTATCGTTCTCGCAGGACGTCCGTACCACATCGACCCGGAAGTAAACCATGGTATCCCGGAACTGATCAACTCTTATAATATTGCAGTTCTGACGGAAGATTCGATCTCCCACTTAAATCCTGCAGAGCATCCATTAAATGTTATGGATCAGTGGATGTATCATTCCCGTCTGTATGCTGCTGCAAACTATGTAAAGACTGTAGATAATCTGGATCTGATCCAGTTAAACTCTTTCGGATGTGGTCTGGATGCTGTTACAACCGATCAGGTTGCATCCATCCTGAACGATTCTGACAAGATCTACACCTCTCTTAAGATCGACGAGGTTAACAACTTAGGTGCCGCAAGAATCCGTGTAAGATCACTGCTTGCTGCGATCCGAGTCCGAGAAAAGCGCGGGGATAAACGTGAGATCAAATCCTCCGCAATCAAAAAGGTTGCATTTACTAAAGAGATGCGTAAGAATTACACGATTCTCTGCCCGCAGATGTCTCCGATCCATTTCGAGCTTCTGGAGCCTGCATTTAATGCATCCGGATATAACCTTCAGGTTCTGCCGAACGACAACAAACAGGCCGTTGACGTAGGACTGAAATATGTAAATAACGATGCCTGCTATCCGTCACTGATGGTAGTCGGCCAGATCATGGAAGCTATCCTTTCCGGTAAATATGACACACACAAGATTGCCGTGATCATCAGTCAGACCGGTGGTGGATGCCGTGCTTCCAACTACATCGGATTCATCCGCCGTGCCCTTAAGAAGGCCGGTTACGGATACATTCCGGTCATCTCCATCAACTTAAGTGGTCTGGAGGATAATCCAGGATTCAAACTGACTCCGAACCTGATCTTACGAGGTATCTATGGTGCAGTATTTGGTGACATCTTCATGAAGTGTGTATACCGTCTGCGTCCATATGAGGCTGTTCCAGGCTCTGTCAATGCAATGCACAGAAAATGGGTAAAGGTATGCCAGGACTTTGTATCAAACGGCTACCCGAGCAGACGTAAATTCAAACGTCTCTGCCGTGAGATCATTGAAGACTTTGACAATAACATCGAATTACTTGATATAAAGAAGCCTCGTGTTGGTGTCGTTGGAGAAATCCTTGTCAAATTCCTTCCGGCAGCCAACAACTACCTGGTAGATCTTCTGGAAAGCGAAGGAGCCGAGGCTGTTGTTCCGGATCTTCTGGACTTCCTGCTCTACTGCTTCTACAACCAGAACTTCAAGGTGGAAAAGCTTGGATTCGAAAAGAAAAAAGCCACAACAGCTAATCTTGGTATCAAAGCTCTGGAATGGTTCCGTGCTCCGGCAACCGAAGCATTTGCGGCCAGCAAGCACTTCACACCACCTGCTAAGATCCAGGATCTTGGAAAGATGGCTTCGCACATCGTATCTCTTGGTAACCAGACTGGTGAAGGATGGTTCCTTACAGGAGAAATGTTAGAGCTGATCCACAGTGGTGCACCAAATATCGTGTGTACACAGCCATTCGCCTGCCTGCCGAACCATGTCGTAGGTAAGGGAGTTATCAAAGAACTTCGCAGACGCTATCCGGAATCTAATATCGTAGCGATCGATTTCGATCCGGGTGCAAGTGAAGTTAACCAATTGAATCGGCTGAAGTTGATGCTTTCTACGGCGAATAAGAATTTGAATAAATAATTGGAGATTTAATACATCAGACGACGGTTACCCGGACCGGAATAAAAGTTAGGAATCCTTTCCAGTGAATGTAGAGGATTCCTAACTTTTATTCCGTGGGTATCGAATGCCTGAAGAATTAAATGGCGGAAGGTTACGAAAAACCCGAAAAAATGTAGCAAAAAAGAGGATGAATATCTGTCACTCAACTAAATGAGATTTGATATTTATCCTCTTTTTTCATCTAACAGTTGTCAAATGTATGCTGTCAAGCAATAGCCAAATAGTTCTATTTTTCATACTACTTTCAAGCATACCACAAAGCTTGATTTTAAGCCATTCCTTAGAATTTACCAGCCTGAGCTGCTTCTTCAACGGATACAGCAACTGCAACAGTCATACCAACCATCGGGTTGTTTCCTGCTCCGATCAGTCCCATCATTTCTACGTGAGCTGGTACTGATGAAGATCCTGCGAACTGTGCATCTGAGTGCATACGTCCAAGAGTATCTGTCATACCGTAAGAAGCTGGACCTGCAGCCATGTTATCTGGGTGAAGTGTACGTCCTGTACCACCGCCTGATGCTACTGAGAAGTACTTCTTGCCCTGCTCGATACATTCTTTCTTATATGTACCTGCAACTGGATGCTGGAAACGTGTCGGGTTTGTAGAGTTACCTGTGATAGATACGTCTACGCCTTCTTTGTGCATGATTGCAACACCTTCACGTACGTCGTTAGCACCGTAGCAGTTAACTTTAGAACGGAGTCCGTCAGAGTAAGAGATTCTCTGTACTTCTTTCAGTTCTCCTGTGTAGTAATCATATTCTGTCTGAACATATGTGAATCCGTTAATTCTTGAGATGATCTTTGCAGCATCTTTTCCAAGACCGTTCAGGATAACACGAAGAGGTTTCTTACGAACTTTGTTAGCCTTCTCTGCGATACCGATAGCACCCTCAGCAGCTGCGAATGATTCATGACCAGCCAGGAATGCGAAACACTCTGTATCTTCTTCCAGAAGCATCTTTCCTAAGTTACCATGTCCAAGACCTACTTTTCTCTGATCAGCAACTGATCCAGGAATACAGAAAGCCTGAAGTCCTTCTCCGATTGCTGCTGCAGCTTCTGCTGCTGTCTTACATCCTTTTTTGATTGCGATTGCTGCACCTACGATGTATGCCCAGCATGCATTTTCAAAACAGATTGGCTGAATACCTTTGATCTGATTGTATACATCAAGTCCGGCATCCTTTGTGATCTGCTGTGCTTCTTCGATAGAAGAAATACCATAACCAGCCAATACTTCATTGATTTTATCAATTCTTCTTTCATATGATTCAAATAAAGCCATTAATTTATCCTCCTGATTAAATTACCTTAAAATATTGAGATTACTCCTTACGTGGGTCGATGATCTTAACTGCATCTGCAACACGTCCGTACTGTCCTTTTGCTTTCTCCCAAGCTTCGTTTGGAGTGTCTCCAGCTTTTACGAAGTCTGTGAATTTTCCAAGGCTTACGAACTGATATCCGATGATCTCATCGTTCTCATCAAGAGCGATACCTGTTACATATCCTTCTGCCATTTCAAGGTAACGAGGACCTTTAGCTAATGTTCCGTACATTGTACCAACCTGTGAACGAAGTCCTTTTCCGAGGTCTTCCAGTCCGGCTCCGATAGCAAGTCCGTCTTCAGAGAATGCACTCTGAGTTCTTCCGTATACGATCTGCAGGAATAACTCACGCATTGCTGTATTGATAGCATCACAAACAAGGTCTGTGTTTAATGCCTCTAAAATAGTTTTTCCTGGAAGAATCTCAGAAGCCATAGCTGCTGAATGTGTCATTCCTGAGCATCCGATAGTCTCAACGAGAGCCTCCTGGATGATACCGTCTTTAACATTCAGTGTTAATTTACAGGCACCCTGCTGAGGAGCACACCAGCCTACACCATGTGTAAAACCAGAGATATCTTTAATTTCCTTAGCCTGAACCCATTTTGCTTCTTCCGGAATCGGAGCTGGTCCGTGGTTTGCACCCTGAGCTACCGGACACATCATTTCTACTTCCTGTGAATAAATCATTTTAAAACTCCTTTCAACTATGTAAGTTTGCTTATCGTAAGGTTTGTTATCTCTTTAACATCCATACTTGTATTTATTTTCTCATATATTTCGACATTCGTCAATTGATTTTTCTCTACATTTTTGTATGGAATTTTCTCTTTTTTTGGCACAATTTGCAAAAGGTTCTTCTCTGGGAAATACCATTCCCGAAGAAGAACCTTCTCATATCTCTTTCGACCTGTTTTCTTTCAAAAGAATCCTTATCTGCCTTTTTTACAAATTTCTTCTGAACCTACATACCGCCCTGTGTCAGTACCTGTACATTCTTTGCAATATAATCGATCAAAGATACGATTGTAAGTACCAGAGATACCCAGATCAGTACCTGTGCGATCATGTTAAATGCACCGCCAAGATCTGCGATCAGAAGGATCAGCATGAACATCTGGGATACCGTTTTGAATTTTCCCCAGTAGCTTGCAGCGATCACAATATCGTTGTCTGCTGCTACCAGACGGAATCCGCTGATGATAAATTCTCTTGCAATAATTACGATTACAAACCATGCCTGCAGTTTTCCAAGCGGGATCATGCAGATCATAGCCGAACATACAAGCAGTTTATCTGCCAGCGGATCCATAAACTTTCCGAAATTGGTTACAAGATTTCTGGCTCTGGCGATCTTTCCGTCCAACATATCTGTAAGACTTGCCACGCAGAAAATAATCAATGCGATCCATTTGTTTGCAGCTCCGCCCACGCCTGTCAGCATGAAAAATACAAAAAACGGAACCATGATTACTCTTAAAACAGTTAACTTATTTGGTAAATTCATTATATCAACTCTCCTATCAAATCATATTCTGCTGCTCCGGTAACTTTCACTTTTGCGAAATCACCAGTCATCAGTTCTTCATCGGTATTTACAAAAATCAGTCCGTCTACATTCGGTGCATCGCGGTAAGTTCTTCCGACATATGCATTCTCATCGGCAACTTTTCCTTCGATCATAACCAGTACTTCTTTTCCGATCATATCTTCTGCCTGATCGAATACAATCTCCTGCTGCAGCTCCATAATATCTGCCTGACGGTCTTCTTTTACTTCTTCGTCGATCTGATCCGGCATGGTCGCCGCCGGAGTATCTTCTTCCGGCGAATAAGTAAATACGCCCAGTCTTTCAAATTCCATCTCATCTATGAATTCCATTACTTCTTCATGCTGCTCCTGTGTCTCCCCTGGGAAACCGGTGATCAACGTTGTACGAAGTGCGATGTCCGGAATCTCTTTTCTCAGTTTTGTGATCGTATCGATCAGCTGCTGCTTGGAAGTTCTTCTTCCCATTCTCTTTAAGATCGCATCGCTTGCATGCTGGATTGGGAGATCCAGATAATGGCAGATCTTCGGTTCTTCTTTCATTACCTGTATCAGATTGTCATCAATCTCTTCTGGATAACAGTACAGAAGGCGGATCCAGCGGATTCCTTTGATCTGACATAACTCTTTCAGAAGCTTATGCAGGGATTTTTCACCGTAAATATCCTGTCCATATACCGTTGTCTCCTGTGCAACCAGGATCAGTTCTTTTACGCCCTGGTCAGCCAGTTCCTGTGTTTCTTTGATCAGACGCTCCATCGGTACACTACGGTAACTTCCACGGACTTTCGGGATAATACAGTATGTACAGTGTTTGTCACAGCCTTCTGCAATCTTCAGATATGCATAGTGACCTCCGGTCGTCACAAGTCTCTTTGTCTCCGGAAGCGGCAGCGCATCGATATCGGCAAGTTCTACTTCTGATTTACCTTCCAGTGCTTCTTCTACTGCTTCTACAATCTTATCATACGAAGTCGTTCCAAGCACTACATCAACTTCCGGGATCTCATCAATAATCTCCTGTTTATATCTCTGTGCCAGACATCCGGTTACAACCAATGCCTTTAATCTTCCTTCTTCTTTATATCTTGCCATATCCAGAATCGTCTGGATACTTTCTTCTTTTGCGTCATGAATAAAACAACAGGTATTAATCACCATAACATCTGCCTGTGTCTCATCATCAACAATCTGGTATCCTTTCGCATCCAGAAGTCCAAGCATGACCTCTGAATCTACCAGGTTCTTATCACAGCCAAGTGATACGAAAAATATATTCATTCGGTTCTCCTTTTTATTTATTTCTGATTTTTGCAGTATGCATTCTATTCGGCACACGTCTTTGCTATCTTGCTATATCCAGTTCAAGAAAGGCAGACACCTTGCGGCATCTGCCTTTTGTATCTCAGTCAGCAATGTGTCTGAAAGAATCCGTCTGCAACGGATCCTTAAGGTGTCAGATTTTATTCTTCTTCCTCTTCATCCTGTGCAATAATCGTCATCTTTCCCTGATTCATCTCATCAATTGCAATAGAAAGCGGCTTTTCGCCAACCTTTGCATCAACGAGCGGCATAGATCCGTCAATAATCTCTCTTGCTCTTTTTGCTGTAGCCATAACGATGGAATAACGGCTGTTAACTACCTTTGTTTCGCCCTCTTCAACGTCTTTATTTACTACTTTCATTAAGTCTGTGTAAGATGGATGTAACATACACTTATTCTCCTTTCAATTCTTCTTTCATATGCTCTATAAATTCAGCGTTACGGAAACTTCTTCTGTGCTCACCCTGGATGATCTGATGCATCTCTTCTACGCATTCCTGCAAGTCATCATTTATGATCAGATAATCATATTGATCCATCTCCAGTGCTTCTTCTTTCGCACGGTTCATGCGGAATTCGATCACGTCCATTGTCTCTGTTCCACGGCCCACCAGACGGCTCTTAAGTTCCTCTGCGCTCGGCGGTGTTACAAACAAAAGCAGTGTATCCGGGAATTTTTCTTTTACTTTCAACGCTCCCTGAATTTCTATCTCAAGAATCACATCTTTTCCTGCCTCTAACTGCTCCTCTACATATGCACGCGGCGTTCCATAGTAATTATCCACGTACCTAGCATACTCTATCAGTTCTTCTTTCGCAATCATTTTTTCAAAATCTTCTACAGTTTTGAAGAAATATTCCCGTCCGTCTTCTTCTCCCGGACGCGGATTTCTGGTGGTGGCGGAAATAGATAATGCATAATTATCATACTGTTTTAACAGCTCTTTCATAATGGTTCCCTTACCGGAACCTGAAAAACCTGATACAACGATCAGAATCCCTTTTTCTCTCATTTCGATACCCTCTTTTAATCTTCTTAACAATCTGATTTATTCAATATTCTGTATCTGCTCTCTGACTTTCTCAATCTCTGTCTTAAGTTCGATTCCGATATTGGAAGTCTCCAGATCATTCGCCTTCGAAAGAATCGTATTCGCTTCACGGTTCATCTCCTGTGCAATGAAATCAAGCTTACGTCCGATTCCACTGTCATCAGACTGAAGAGTTGCCTTCATATGTTCCACATGACTTCTCAGACGTACCACTTCTTCATCGGTACAGATCTTGTCCGCAAAGATCACGATCTCTGATGCGATCCGTCCCTCATCGATCTGTGTGTCCTCCAGAAGTTCTTTTACTTTTCCTTCTAGCTTTTCTCTGTACTCCGCAATGATCTTCGGTGCACGTTCTTCAATCTGTCCGACCAGTTCAAGCATACCGTCCAGCTTCGCGATCAGATCCTTCTTCAGATTCTCTCCCTCTACGGTTCTAGTCTGTACGAACTGTGCGATCGCACCATCCATTGCTTTCTTAAGTCCTTTCCACAGTTCTTCTTCATCATCCATCTTCTCTTCCATTGTGAGGACTTCCGGATAACGGGACAATGTGGATACACGGATGTCATTCTCCAGTGAGAATTTTTCTTCCATCATTTTAAACTTTTCCAGATATTCTGCTGCCAGTGTCTCATTGTATTTTAAAGAGACCTGACTCTCTGAAAAGTCTTCATATGTAATAAAGATGTCCACCTTTCCACGATGAACACTTTCCTTTAAAAGGCTTCGAATGGCACTTTCAAAAAAATTAAGCTTCTTCGGCATACGGATATTGGCATCCAGATAACGATGATTCACTCCCTTCATCTCAACCGTGAATTTACGTTCCTCATCAGCCGCTTCGCAGCGTCCGAATCCTGTCATACTCTTAATCATGATATGATCCTCTTCTTATTCATTATTTAAAATAAATCAGCATTTATTATAAGACATTTGGCAAAGTTCGTCAACTATGCTATACTAGACAAATATGAAATTCTGTAAGGAAAGGAAGGTCTTTTTATGGCTTTTGACGGAATCACAGTCGCAGCAGTCGTTCAGGAATTAGAACATACTCTGGTCGGCGGACGTATCTCCAAGATCGCCCAGCCAGAAAATGATGAGCTGCTTTTAACAATAAAAGGAAATGAAGGACAAAAAAGGCTCTATATCTCTGCCAGTGCTTCTCTTCCGCTTATCTATTTAACCAACGAGAACAAACCAAGTCCGATGACAGCTCCTGGATTCTGCATGCTTCTGCGCAAGCATATCGGAGGCGGACGGATCACCGCAGTCTCCCAGCCATCACTCGAGCGTATCATCCACCTGGATATTGAGCATCTGGATGAGATGGGTGACTTGTGCCGAAAAAAACTGATCATCGAGCTCATGGGAAAACACAGCAACATTATTTTCTGTGATCTGAACGGACGCATCATCGACAGTATCAAGCACGTCTCTGCACAGATGAGTTCGGTACGTGAAGTATTGCCGGGACGCGATTACTTTATTCCGGATACGATGTCGAAAAAGAATCCGATGACGGCTACGCAGGAAGAATTCATTTCGGCAATCCTTGCAAAACCGATGCCGGTATCCAAAGCAATCTATTCCAGCATGACAGGTATCAGCCCAGTCATTGCCGAAGAGATCTGTTATCTTGCAGGTGTGGACTCTTCCATGACGGCGCATGATCTTTCCGAAGATGTACTGACACATCTGTACCGTCAGTTTACCTATTATATGGAGGACGTAAGACAGGGAAATTTCCATCCTTCTATTTATTATAATGGAAATGCACCAAAGGAATTCAGTGCCCTTCCGGTCACACATTTTAACGAATATACAAAAAAAGAGTTCTTTTCCATCTCGGAAGTCCTCTATACGTATTATTCCACACGTAACACACTGACCAGAATCCATCAGAAAAGTGCAGATCTCCGGCACGTTGTCCAGACAGCACTGGAACGGAACCGCAAAAAATACGATCTTCAGTCCAAGCAGTTAAAGGGAACGGAAAAGCGTGACAAATATAAAGTTTACGGAGAACTGATCAATACTTACGGCTATAATCTGGAACCGGGATCAAAAGAACTGACTGCCCTGAATTATTATACCAACGAAGAGATTACTATCCCGCTTGATCCGACACAGACTCCGGGCGAGAATGCACAACGTTATTTTGCAAAATACAACAAACAGAAGCGTACATTTGAAGCATTGACGGAGCTGATCCAGGAAACTGCCGATGATATCCAGTATCTGGAATCTATCAGCAACGCACTTGACATTGCTCTGAGCGAAGCGGATCTTGCCCAGATCAAAGAGGAACTGATGCAGAGCGGCTATATCCGCAGAAAACATACGAAGAAAAAAGTTAAACTGACCAGCAAACCAATGCATTACATTTCCAGTGATGGTTATGATATGTACGTTGGAAAGAACAACCTGCAAAATGAAGAACTTACTTTTTCTTTTGCCAATGGCAATGACTGGTGGTTCCATGCAAAGGGTGCTCCGGGATCTCACGTTATCGTCAAAAGCGGCGGGGATGAACTTCCGGACCGTACCTTTGAAGAAGCAGGTCGTCTGGCCGCTTACTATTCTAAGAATCGTGGTGCTGACAAAGTAGAGATCGACTACATTCAGAAAAAGCACGTTAAGAAACCAAACGGTGCAAAACCGGGATTCGTCGTTTACTATACAAACTATTCACTCGTCATCGATTCTGATATATCGAATATAAAAAATGTGCAGGATTAATTCCTGCACATTTTTGCCTTCTTATTCATATATTGCAAATAGACATATCCTGTCACGTCTGCCAGGAACCATCCAATCGGAATTGACCACCAGATTGCAATCACTCCAATCGACTTTATCGTTGCCAGTGTATAAGAAAGCAGCACTCTCGTTCCAAGCGAGATCACCGTCAGCACCACCGACATTTCCGGTCTTCCGACCGCTCTGTAATACCCATACCACAAGAACAGAATACCGATTCCACAGTAAAATGCTCCTTCGATATGCAGATACTGTATCCCGATGCGGATGATCTCATGCTCACTGCCGTCGATAAATGCCAGCATCAGATATCTGGCTCCAAAGTAGATCAGCACCGACACACAGATACAGAATTCCGCTGATACCGTTACTGCACTACGGACACCTTTCTGTACTCTTTTTTCCTTTCCGGCTCCCCGGTTCTGGGAAATGAAGATAGAAAATGCATTTGCAAATTCCTGCGCCGGCATATAAGCAAATGAATCAATCTTCACAGCCGCTGCGAATGCCGCCATGACTGCGGTTCCAAAGCTGTTGACCAGACCCTGTATCATCAGGATTCCAAAATTCATCACTGACTGCTGGATACTTGACGCAGCCGAATAGCGCACCACTTCTCCCATTACACTTTGGCTTTCCTTTATTCTTTCCGGCCGCAGGGAAAAACGTAATTCCGGCATTTTCATCCATGTATAAATACAGATTCCAATCCCGGATACAATCTGGGATATGACTGTCGCGATCGCCGCGCCTTTGATTCCCATACGGATTCCATACACCAGTGCAAGATCCAGCACAATATTCAGTCCCGAAGAAATTCCCAGGAATACCAGTGACACCACCGAATCTCCCGCCGCTCTTAGCAGAAACGAAAAGTAATTATAAAGAAAAACAAAAAAGATGCCCCAGAATATATACCATACATATTCCTGCATCATTCCATAAATGTCCTCCGGTATCTGAAGAATATTCAGGATCGGTTTCATACACACAAACACAACAATGTTCATCACGATCGTCACGATTCCAATAAAGGAAAATGATGCCGTCATTTCATATTGCAGCCGCGCCGTATCCCGTTTTCCGATTGAATAAGAAAATAATGATCCGCTTCCCATACACATTCCGATCAGCACCGAAGTCAGAAATGTCATCAGACTGTATGCCGAACCTACTGCCGCCAGAGCCCCCGCCCCAAGCGCCCTTCCGACAATCAGCATGTCCACAATATTATAACACTGCTGCAGCAGGTTTCCCAAGATCATAGGACCTGCAAACAGCAGCATTGTCTTTGTCACATTTCCGATTGTAAGATCTTTTTTCAAATCTTATCTGGTTCCTGCCAGGTAATCGATAAACTGCTGGGCGGTTCTTCCGGATAATCCTCCGTGGCTTAATTCCCACTTGTTTGCTTCCAGCAATAATTCATCATCCAGCATATCAATTCCGTTCTTCTTTGCCAGTTCACGTACGATCTCCTGGAACTGCTTCTTATCCGGTTTTCCAAAGTAGATCGTAACACCGAATCTTGCCACCAGGGACAGCTTCTCCTGAACAGTATCATTTGTATGAAGTTCTTCATCTCTGTCTTCTTTATCTTTGAATGTCTCACGGATCAGGTGTCTTCTGTTCGAAGTTGCATAGATTAGTACGTTATCTGGCTTCTTCTCGAGTCCGCCTTCGATCACTGCCTTCAGATATTTATATTCGATCTCAAACTCTTCAAAAGAAAGATCGTCCATGTAAATGATGAATTTGTAATTACGGTGCTTGATCTGTGCGATCACATCATTCAGATCCTTAAACTGGTGCTTGTATACTTCGATCATACGAAGTCCCTGATCGTAATACTGATTCAGGATTGCTTTGATGGAAGACGATTTTCCTGTTCCGGCATCACCAAATAACAGACAGTTATTGGCTTTCTTGCCTTCTACAAATGCTTTTGTATTATCGATCAGCTTTTTCTTGGCAATCTCATATCCGACCAGATCATCCAAATGTACGTGTGCGATCTTCGTAATCGGCTCGATCAATGCCCCTTCTTCTGTATGTGCGATACGGAACGCTTTGTGAAGTCCTAGCTTTCCTACACCGAATTCCTTGTAGAACTGTGTCATGATATCCTTGAATTCTACCGCAGTCTCAGTTTCTGCAAGTGCTTTGCTCAGATCACAGATACGGTCGCGGATTCTCTGATTGAACACACTTCCGTGTCCGCTGGTTCCGACATAATCATGTAACATAGAGATACAGTCCACACCCATCACATTCTCCAGATCTGCAAAGTCATAATCAAATAATTCTTTGAAGATTTCAAAATCATGCAGTGCAACCTGGTTGATACTTCCGTCAACCGGTCCTACGATCTCACAGGAGGTACTGTAAGCATTCTCATGACTTGCCATCAGGTAAGTCAGATAATTATGCCAGAGATCTCCCTCGAATCCGTGGCTTACAGCCATCTCCAGAATCTCGTTGACCGCATCATATAACAATCCCTTCATATCTTCCATGTTATAGTAATCATTCTGATAATTCTCCATTAAGAATGTCATATCCTGAAGGATCTGTCCTTCCTCCATATGTTTATATAACATCAACTCATTTGTTCTCATTTGTCATTCCTCCAATTTTATATCCGACCTGCTATGCCTAGTAATTTCCAAGAATTCTTAAATTTCTTCCCTCTTCACGAAGTCCCCTGATTGCATTTTTCACCGCGGGATCCGCAAGATTTCCCTCGAAATCAATAAAGAAGCGGTATTCCCAGCTTTTTCCTTCCATTGGCCGGGATTCAATTTTTGTCATATTCAGATCATTATACGCAAAATGTGAAAGCAGATGATAAAGAGAACTGCTTTCATGAGGGAGCTCCAGACAAATGCTTATCTTCTTCGCATCTTTTAAGAATACTTTCTGGTTTGTGATAACGATGAATCTGGTCGAATTATTCTTTTCATCATTGATACTATCTGCAAGCACAGAAAGTCCGTATACGGATGCCGCATAAGCACTGCATACAGCCGCCTGATGTTTATCCTGGTCTTCAAGTATCTTCTTTGCAGCAAGTGCGGTATTCGCTACACTGATCTGCTGCCAGTCTCCGTGTTCTCCCAGAAAATGCGATGCCTGCATAAGTGCTTCCGCCTTGGAATATACACGTTCAATCTCAGATATATCTGTTCCCGGTAATCCTGACAATGTATTTTTGATCGGGATGATCGTCTCTCCGACAATATAATTTTCAAATTCTACCAAAAGGTCATAGATTTCATTCACTGCTCCCGCTGTTGAATTTTCAATCGGAAGTACTGCATAATCTGCCGCGCCTTCTTCAATTGCCTCCATTGCCTCCCGGAATGTATGTACATGATAGCTGTTACATCCTTTTCCAAAATAATGTTCCATTGCCGCCTGACTGTAAGCCCCTTCTGTTCCCTGGAATACTACCCTTGCTGTATCCTTATCCAGTGAATCAATGCCGATAAACGGAAGTCTTCCAAGTGCACCTGCTTCTACAAGCTGCTTGTACTGTAATTTTCTACTAATCGCAAGAAGCAGTTCATATACTTCTCCGATTCCTTTTTTATTAAAGTCTGATGAAACTTTTCCCATCACTTCTGCTATTTTATTCTTTTCACGCTGACGGTCAAATGTTTTATAACCATTTTTAATCTTACAGGTCCCGAGATCCTCACAAATCTTCATTCGCTTTTCATAAAGATCCGTAATCTGATCATCAACATCACTTAACTGCGTTCTAAGTTCTTCCAATGATGTCATTTACTCTCTCCTTTGTGTATATTATGCAGGAAATCTGCGTATTTATTAAATTATAATACATTCCAAAAATAAAATCTACCCATCCTGATTTAAAAAAATCATCGAAAAAATTTTCAAGACATTGAAAATCATCGTTAAATATTATATGATGTATGAAAGATTTGAAAACGGAGGTAAAACCATGAATACTTTAGAATGTATCAAAACAAGAAGAAGCATTCGCAAATTCAAGCCTGATCCTGTAGATCACGCAACTTTAGAATCCCTGATCGGTGCAGCATCTTATTCTCCTTCCTGGAAGAACACTCAGATCACTCGATATATCGCAATCGAAGATTCTTCTATTCTTGATAAAATCGTTACTGATTACACCCCAGATTTCAACGCAAAAATCATAAAGCAGGCACCAATGCTTATTGCAGTTACTTTCAAAAAAGGGCGCTGCGGTTTTGAATGCGACGGTTCCTACAGCACCAAAAAAGAAGACCGCTGGCAGATGTTCGATGTCGGTGTTGCAAGTCAGACACTTTGCCTTGCCGCTCACGAAGCAGGTCTTGGAACTGTAATCATGGGCATCTGGGATGAAGACGGCATCACCGATCTTTTACATATTCCGGAAGATCAGGAGCTTGCTGCTCTCATCGCCATCGGATATCCTGATATTGATCCTGATGCACCTAAGAGAAAATCTGTCGATGATTTATTAACTTATTTATAAAACAGGAGGTTTTGACATGAGACACTTATTAAGTCCACTGGATTTTTCTGTGGAAGAACTTGACAATTTAATGGATCTTGCAAAAGATATCGAGGCAAATCCGAAAAAATATGCACACGCATGTGAAGGCAAAAAGCTTGCCACTCTTTTCTATGAACCGAGCACACGTACCAGATTAAGCCATGAAGCAGCTATGATCAATCTGGGTGGCAGCGTTCTTGGTTTCTCATCCGCAGATTCAAGTTCTGCTTCCAAAGGGGAAAGTGTAGCAGATACGATTCGTGTAATTTCCTGCTTTGCAGATATCTGTGCAATGCGCCATCCAAAAGAGGGTGCCGCTATGGTTGCAAGCCAGCATGCCACAATTCCGGTGATCAATGCCGGTGACGGTGGACACCAGCATCCGACCCAGACACTTACAGATCTGCTTACAATCCGTTCTTTAAAAGGTCGACTCGATAATATGACAATCGGATTATGCGGCGATCTGAAATTCGGCCGTACCGTACACTCTCTGATCCATGCACTGGTACGTTATCTGGGGATCCGTTTTGTTCTGATCTCACCGGAAGAATTAAAGCTTCCAAGCTATATCAAGAACGATGTATTAGACCGTCAGAATATTCCTTACGAAGAGGTAGTACGACTGGAAGATGCCCTTCCTGATCTGGACATTCTTTACATGACCCGTGTTCAGAAAGAACGTTTCTTCAACGAAGAAGATTATGTACGTATGAAAGACTTCTACATCCTGGACAACAAGAAAATGGAGCTTGCGAAAGATGATATGTATATTCTCCATCCACTCCCAAGGGTAAATGAAATCGCCACAGAAGTAGACAATGACCCAAGAGCTGCTTATTTCAAACAGGTACAATATGGTGTTTACATCCGTATGGCACTGATACTTACACTTTTGGGAATTGAAGTTTAGGAGGAAGATAACAATGGTAAAAAATACATTAACTGTCGGACGTATTGAAGAAGGATTTGTTCTGGATCATATCCAGGCAGGGCGAAGCATGGATATCTATAAATACCTGCATCTGGATAAACTGGACTGCTGCGTTGCAATCATAAAAAATGCAAAGAGTAATAAAATGGGAAAGAAAGATATCATGAAAATTGAGTGTCCGATCGACTTTATGGATCTGGACATCCTCGGTTTTATTGATCATAATATTACCGTAAATATTATAAAAAATTCTGAGATCGTAGACAAAAAAACTCTCCATCTGCCTCACGAAATCCGCAACGTGATTCACTGCAAGAATCCTCGCTGCATCACCTCGATCGAGCAGGGACTGGATCATGTCTTCGTACTTACAGATCCGGAAAAAGAAGTCTACCGCTGTAAATACTGCGAAGAAAAATATGACGGAAGACGCAAATAAAGCAAAAAATACCGCCTGATAATTAATATCAGACGGTATTTTTATATTCATTCAAATTGCAAGCAAAACGATAAGCCGGGTTATGTCGTTGGGTAATCATCTTTCTAGACCCATCGTTACCAATGGGTTCAAGCAACCTACCTAAGACGTGACGGGCCGCCACATTGTCTTTATCCGGTCTTGCTTCGAATGGGGTTTACATATGCCCCTGCTGTTACCAGCAAGGCGGTAGTCTCTTACACTGCCCTTCCACCCTTACCAGAATTATATTCTGGCGGTATATTTCTGTTGCACTATCCTTGGAGTCGCCTCCACCGGACGTTATCCGGCATCCTGCCCTGTGAAGCCCGGACTTTCCTCACCTGCTGCCTTTCGGCATCTGCAGCTGCGATTACCTGTCTTACTTACACTTTTCAAAAGCGTTTATTATTATAGCACTATTTATTCAAAATAACAAACCTTTTTTCCGATTTCATAATCAGACAATTTCTTTCAGACTTATGGCAATTCGAATACCTGTCCTGGTACCTTTACATGCATTACATGTTCTTTATAGGATTCTGCTTGCGGATTATTAATAAGTTTCTCATAAACTTCATAGTGTCCCCACATATGCATCGGAAAGACCAGTTCTGTATCTGTATGCTTCATGAAATAATCCAGTCCCCAGTAATATTGCTCTTCCTGTCTTGGATCTAACGGAACAAATGCTACATCAATCCGTATATTTTTTAATTTATGGATTTCTTTCTGATAATCCATCCGCATCTGTTCGTTATAATATTCACTTTCTTCTTCCCAATGCCACCAGTTCAGATCTCCTGCGTGATAAATAATCCTATCATCTACATACACAAGAAATGCTACACCCGCATCCGTAGAATGAAGTGTCTGTACTTTCAGATTACCAATCCGATATTCTTTGTCGGCAATAACAAACCATACCTTTGAAGGGACCGGCTTTTCTGTAATATCTGCCGACAGTACATATCTTACGTTCGGATATATGTTCTCCAGCTCAAATATTTTCCGGTCAAAATGATCATAATGTGAATGGCTGGAAAATACATAAATTTCTTTTTCCGAATCAAATTCAGGAAGTTTACCTTTATACCAGTCGAAGATCAATACATATTTTTTGTATTCTACAGCAAAACCGCTGTGATCCAGGTACGTGATCTTCATTCTTTATGCCTCTCCCTTGATAACCTTTACAGCATGCACAAGTTCCGGAAGTAAGAATCTGAGACTTTCTTTTACTGCCTGTGCTTTTCCCGGAAGGTTTACAATCAGTGTATCTCCACTGATTCCGGCCACACTTCTGTTCAGCATACTGCGTCTTGTCAGTTTCATAGTATGCGCTCTCATTGCTTCAGGAATCCCCGGTACCGGTCTGTCTACAATATTCATTGTTGCTTCTGGTGTACAGTCACCTGGATTACATCCCGCACCGCCTGTTGTAAGGATCAGATCTGCTGTTTTTCCATCTGTCATGCGCTTCATAACAGTTGACAATACTTCTCTGTCCAGTGGAAGTGCACGCATAAAGACAACTTCAAGTCCAGCTTCTTCTGCCACAAGCTTCACTGCTTCCCCGCTTTCATTCGCTTTCGTTCCTTTGTATATATCTGTATTTGCCGTAATAATTGCTACTCTCATATCGTACCTCCAACGTTCATTTGTGATAGTCATATACTTTTATATTTTAACCCTTTTATGAAAATAATGCAATCTTACACTTACAGAATCAATAAAATATCATACTATAAAGCTTTGCGGTACAACATCTCCACATCCTTTAATGTTGTCTGTCTTGGATTAGCCGCAATATTTCCACTCTTCATCGCATCTGCAGCCATCTGTGGAATCTTATCTTCGGTTACACCGACCTCGGAAAGTGTTTTTGGAATTCCCAGAGATGCATTCAGTTTCTTGATTTCTTCTACCAGCATTTCCGGTTTAAAATCTTTCACCGGCTCTTTTTCTTCGCTGATATAATTGTATATCTTTTCGTAACGTCCATGATCTGCCAGCGCATTATATTCTACAATTACCGGAAGAAGGATTGAATTGGCCACTCCATGCTGTACACCAAAGAATGCGCTGACCGGATGTGACATGGCATGTACATCTCCAAGTCTTGCCCAAGCAAATGCAATTCCCGCAAACATACTTCCTGACATCATTGCACATGCAGCTTCCTCGTCCTTTCTGTTTGCCACAAATCTACGGATATTACCGCCGATCAGTTCCATTGCTTTTTCTGCCATTGCATCAGAAAACGGTGAAGCGCCAAGTGATGTATATGCTTCCCATGCATGGATCAGTGCATCAATTCCACATGAAGCCGCAACCATCGGTGGTACAGACATGATCATCTCCGGATCTAACAGTGCGTATTTTGGAAGTAATTCATAGCTGAAAACCGTTAATTTATAATTTCTGGAGGTATCTGTAATAACGGAGAACGCCGTAACTTCACTTCCGGTACCTGCTGTAGTAGGGATTGCTATGATTGGTTCGATCGGTCCCGGAACAAGATGTGCACCTTCATACTCTGTAATGGATCCGCCGTATCTTGCCAGAACACCTACTGCCTTGGCAACATCCATCGGGCTTCCTCCTCCAAGTGCAACTATACTTGTCGCTCCTGATTCCTTATATACCTTTGTCGCCGCATTTACCATATCTACTGTAGGGTTTGGAAGAATATCAAGGAAACTTACTGTTTCTATACCTTCTGCCTCCACAATATCCAGCACTTTCTGTACGACTCCTAATTTCTCCAGTCCTCTGTCTGATACTACCATCATCTTTTTAGATCCGCTTTTTTCAAGAAGCTCCGGCAGTCTTTTTAAAGAGCCTACACCAAATACAATATCCTGCGGTACTTTGAACGTGTAATCTTTCATTTTTATCATCCTCCAGATTCTTATTGTCTATTATGGTAAAAAAAAGAGACCACACCCTGACGAGTATGGCCCCTTTACCAATTCCTAATTCATATTATAGACACATTCTATTCTATATTTCAAGTGTTTTTTGAATTTTAAGTCATAATTCTAAATAATGATACACACCATGCCTCCATTACTGTCATTCACAACCTTTTGCATAGTATCCTGAAGTTTTTCCTGGCTTTCGTCATTAATAACTGCCATTTTATTCTTCATCCCGTCCATGACAAGTTCTTCTACTGTCTTTCCGAATATACTGGTTTTCCAGATACCTCCTTCCATTTTTTCCTCATTTTTAATATACTGGATCAAATCTTTCGCCTGCTGCTCATTTCCAACAATCGGGGCTATCTCCGTCTCTATATTAGCACGGATCAAATGAATGGACGGCGCCTGCGAATGAATTTTCACCCCATATTTATTTCCCTGTCTGATAATCTCTGGTTCATCCAGTACGATCTCTTCTTTTGTCGGACTGACTACTCCATACCCTTTCATCCGGACTGCAGTAAATGCATCTTCTACATTTTCATATTCATTCTTTAAGATTGAAAGTTTCTGCATCGTCTTTATCAGATCATACTGGCCTGTGATCGTAGTTCCTGTCATCTCACTTAACATTTCATAATAATATTTTTCATACATGTGGATCTGAATGATAACACAGCCTGTATCCATCTGTATCTGTTCTACATACCAGTCTTTTATGTATGGACTTTCCGGTCTTCCGGTTAAAGCTGCCGCATCTCTGATCTCTTCCAGGTGTTCGAGGATTTTTTGTATATGTTCCAGAAGGTCCTGTTTGATCTTGTGTGTAACCGGAAGCATTTCCACCCATTTCGGTATATAAAACTGTACCTCAGATATCGGGAATTCATACAAAACGGCCTCCAGAATCCGATAAATATCTTCTTCCTTTATTTGTTCACAATTTACGGTCATTGCTTTAACTCCATATGTATCTTCCAGTTTTTTTGCCTTCTCCTTAGCCTCCTGGCCATGTGGTTTTTTTGAATTCACCAGTACTACAAATGGTTTTCGGATAGACTGAAGTTCTCTTATAGTCCGTGCCTCCGCATCTTCATAATTTTCCGGCAGAATATCTGTAATCGTTCCATCGGTTGTTACCACGATTCCTATCGTTGCATGTTCATGAATCACTTTTTGTGTACCGATCACCGCTGCCTTGGTAAATGGTATTTCTTCCTGATACCACGGAGTCTTTACCATACGTTCATGCCCGGCCTCCTCGTGTCCCGAAGCACCCTTTACCATATATCCGACACAGTCAATCAGACGGATCCTTACTTCAACATCCTGGTTCAGACGTATCACTGCAGCATCTTTCGGTACAAATTTGGGCTCTGTTGTCATAATCGTCTTGCCTGCCGCAGACTGAGGAAGTTCGTCTCTTGTCCGCTCTTTCTTATGTTCATCTTCCATTCTTGGCAACACCATTACATCCATAAAGCGTTTGATAAATGTCGATTTTCCTGTTCTTACCGGTCCGACAACGCCGATATAGATTTCCCCGTTTGTTCTCGCTTTTATATCTTTATATAACTGTTCTGTGTCCACTTTCCCTGCTCCTTCCCGTTGTGCTGTTAAAGTATATGCAGTTCTTTATTCCTTATAGAACTTGTCCCGTAAATCAATAGTCAATTTCTATCATTTCCGTATCTGTTTAGCATTTGATTATACATCCGCAATTTGTTAAAATATAGGCAAACATAAAGATGATTTTTATTACAAAAAGGAGATTCTTATTATGGAAAGACATCAGATTACCGGACACACCGAATTAATCGGTCTTCTGGCTTATCCTATCCGTCACTCACAGTCACCGGCAACACATAATGCAGCTTACGAAAAGCTTGGTGTTGACATTGTAAATCTTGCATTTGAAGTAGATGCACCTGAACTTGAAGATGCAATCAAGGGCTTACGCGCACTGAAGATGCGTGGTGCCAATGTTTCTATGCCAAATAAGACAATCGTACATCAGTATCTGGATGAAATCTCTCCGGCTGCCAAACTCTGTGGTGCGGTAAATACCATCGTCAATAAAGACGGCTACCTGGTCGGACACATCACAGACGGTATCGGTTATGTACAGTCTTTAAAGGACAATGACATTGACCCTACCGGAAAGAAAGTAACAATTGTAGGTTCCGGCGGAGCTGCTACTGCTGTTGAGATCCAGGCTGCACTGGATGGTGTTGCTGAGATGTCTATCTTCGCAAGAGATGACAAGTTCAAACAGAATGCACTCGATACGGTAAAGAAAATTAACGAAAATACCAATTGTAAAGCAACATTCTACCCTCTGGAAGATCTGGATAAATTAAAAGAAGAGATGCATTCTTCTTATCTTTTCACAAATGCCACAGGCGTTGGAATGAAGCCACTCGAAGGAATCACTTATATTCCTGATCCTTCTTTCTTCCGTCCTGATCTTATCGTCACAGACGTTGTCTACGCCCCACACGAAACAGCAATGTTGAAAATGGCAAGACACGCCGGATGTAAAACAATGAACGGACAGGGCATGATGCTCTTCCAGGCAATTGCAGCTATCGAACTGATCCTCGGCAAGCGTGTGGACAGTGAATACATGAAAGAAAAACTGGGAATTTCCTACGTTTATGAAGATTAAGGAGAATTTTTCTATGAACACTGTAAAAGTAAGAAATCTGGAACTCGGAAATGGAATTCCGGCAATCTGCATTCCTAATGTCGGAAAGGCAAAAGAAGACATCCTTTCCCTTACCCGTACATATCTTGGCATGCATATGGATCTGATGGAATGGCGGATGGACTGGTACGAAGATGTTGAAGATATTGCAAAAGTCACAGAACTCGTCAAAGAACTTCGTGATGTAATGGGCGATACTCCTCTTCTCTGTACCTTCCGTACAGACAAAGAAGGCGGCGTACATCCAATGTCCACAGAAAAATATGCCGAACTTAACAAAGCAGTTGCAGCAACCGGCAATGCTGATATTATTGACGTAGAGATCTTTACAGGAGATGACATTGTACGGGAGATGATTGATGCAATCCACGCTTCCGGTGCAAAGGTCATTGCCTCTAATCATGATTTTGACAAAACACCTGCCAAATCTGATCTCATTTACCGTCTCCGCAAAATGCAGGATATGGGGGCCGATATTCCTAAAATGGCTGTTATGCCACAGACCAAAAAAGATGTTCTGACCCTTCTTTCTGCTACTGAAGAGATGGCATCAGACTATGCCGACAGACCGATCATCACCATGGCTATGGCTGGACTTGGAAGTATCAGCCGTATTGCCTGCGAGGCATTTGGTTCCTGTCTGACATTTGGTTCCGGAGCACAGGCTTCTGCACCTGGACAGATCGGAGCAGAAAAATTACATCAGGCACTTCAGATTGTGCACGATGCATTGTAAAAAACGAAAAAAGAGAGAGGGCCCATGGATATTCCCACAGGCCCTCATTTTATGTTTATTACATTTATTTTAATATATTATCCTGCCACACAACATAACACAGGCACATATTTCTTATCCCTGTTTTTTCTGTGTAAGAAGCCTCTGCGCTTCTTCATCTCTTTTGGCATCTACCTGATCCAGTTCCTCTGTTGTAAGCACTCCCAGTTTTTTCTTCTGGAAATCCATATTAGAAAGTAACAGGTTCATTGCAAAGCCGACGAGCAATGCCCATCCGGATCCTTTGAACGCCAATACCGCTGCCATAACACCTGCAATACTCTTATCTGTGTTAGACTGACAGTATTCCATACCAATTCTGGCACAGACATAAGCCTGGAACAATAATGTAATTGCTGATCCGACTCCCATGATTGGTTTCATGAAAGATACGATCGGTACCAGGATAACACTGATAAATGTCGCCATACGGAAAGAACTCATTCCACCAATCAATGATTTCATTGCTTTCTTTCCTTCTTTGTAACGCATCGCTACTGATACGGTCATTCCAACCCATAACGGTCCTGCCAGCGGTGGGAATGGTGCAAAAATTGCAAGGATCAGGTTTCTTAAGCCACTGATCAGATTAGATCTGCTTGAGTTAAAGTCGATATATTCATCGCTTCTGCTCTCCTGCGCTTCCTCTACCAGCGTCTTCGATGTAACAAAATCTCCAAACGCCAGTACATAACAGATCAAAGCCAGAGGTATGGCACTGATAAATTTCGAAAGCGGCGGAAAACCTACCGCAAAGATACTGACTGTACGGAATATATTACTGAAATCAGGAATTCTGATGACTGTTCCAAGTTCTAATACAGGTTTTGATAATTCTCCAAGCGCAACTCCTGCCACCATAGCGATCAGATATGGGAACAAGTTGCCGTATTTTGCCATAATATCTAATATCTTATATTTACTTCTGTTCTTTTCACAGAACGGTGAAAAGCTTAAAAATGCAAGTAATAATGTACCGGCAAGCGTTGCTACCGGTGCCGTCATAAGCTGGCTTCCATCTGATAATTGTCCCTGCAATACCGTAATCGGTGCTGCGATCAGGATACCACCTTTAATTGAATTTGGCACACCATTTACAAATTTGTCTGCCAGTTTCGTAATTCCCATAAATATAAATACAAATGCGACCAGAAGCTGCAATGCGATCATCGCCTGGATTCTGTCTGGTCCTTTTTCAAACCCATTTAAATACGCCAGGGTAAATGGAAGTGTCGGAGTAATCCATCCCGGGACTACCGGATCTCCTAACCATCCATGAAGCATATACATAAATACTTCAATGATGACACAGCTCCATGCAAGTTCATATGGAAGTCCAAGATTATCAGTCAGGTACGGAATGGAACTTAAAGCTGTAGCGCCAAGGATCAGACCCTGAAAAAATTCCACATATTCTACTCTGTAATGGATTCCAGGAATTCTCCACTGAAATGGTCCAAGAGGAATATAAGGAAGTTCATTAGCTCTTTTTGCTTTTTTCGGACTCATCTTTGAGCGTCCTCCTTCGTTTTAATAATTTTTACATACATTTTTTCGTATGCTTCAGGTATCAAAAATTTACTATAACATAATATCAGTTATTTTATAAAAAATATCTATGGAATAGCCTGTATTTCCATCTATTTCTTCGATATTTTCTATGAATGTCTTTTTTTTAACAATACCATGTTAAAAGAAAGGGACTGTCTATCCGTCATTATTCGGAACAACAGTCCCTTTTTATACCAAATATACAAGAAAAGTTGCCGGTGGCAGGTTTTCTGTATTCTTGATTATATTTTACAATGCACTCTTTCCGAAGATTTTCTTGTGCTGTGCTACTAAGTAGAGGGAACTTAAAATAGCAAGGATTGCAAATACTAATAACATGATCATAAGGCTGTATACTGCATTTGCCTCACCAGATGCTTTTGTAAGCTGTGCTGCTACTACCGGAATCAGGTAGCTTGCTGCACCCATAAATGTGTAATAAATACCTGTGTTTCTTCCCCTTGGTCCCGGGTTGAATAACTGAACCACTGCAAGACCAGTCTGAAGAGCACCACCTGCTGCAAAGAATCCTAACATTGCAATTGCAATGTAGATAATTGCTACCTGATGAATAAACAGAACACCTGCAAGTGCTACTGCAGTACAGATAGAATCAATCAAGACAACTTTCAGCGGGCTCCATTTTAATTTAGCCATCATGAATGCCCAGAAAAGTACTGCACAGATAGAACCAATCGTATAGATAGAAGTCATACCTGCTGCCTGCATCTCAGAAAGTCCACATACGGATAATCCGAACGCTTTTGTATACTGCTGAGCACCATACATGATTGCCATGCAAAGGAATGCATAAAACATTACCAGAAATACTACAAATTTTCCTGGCTTTGTAAGCATTGCTGCTTTCGCTGCATCGATCTCTGCCTGCACTGCATCTTTTGATTTGCCATCAGTTCCTTCTGATGCCTTCTTCTGATCATCATATACGAATGGTGCGATAATTGCAAGTACCAGACAGATAATTGACATAACTACCGGAATCATAACATTTAATTTCCAGTTTCCGCTGTTTGCGTTATGTACAACCAGAAGTGGATATACCATACCTGACAGTGAAACGAAGAATTTGATTCCTACAAGTGCTGATCCAGGTGCTGCCGGATAAGCTTCCTGTACTGCAGGATATCCTGAAGCATCCCAGAATCCAGAAGTTGCAACTCCAGATGCAAAACCGCATACAGAAGCAACCAGTGCACTCTTAGTAAATAAGAATCCAAGGAAGCAGATAATATATAATGCTGCTCCACCGATCATCAGTTTCTTACGTCCGACACGGTCTGAGATCTCTCCACCGATCCATACGCTTACGAATTTACCAAATCCAGTCCATGCTACTGCGGTACTTACTGCTGCAAGTCCTGCTGCATATGCTGCCGACTGCGGATCTGACATATTGAATCCCCACTGTTTTGCGAAATTCACATTATTCTGGCTTAAAATGATTGCCTGAATACCATGTGTCAGATAGCAAAAATATACACAGATGATAGACCATAAATATTTCTTTGCTTTCATTCCCTCATTCTCCTTTATCAAGTTGTTTTATTTTGCCTGTGCTTTCTGAAATTCCTGATACTCAGCAAGCGGCATTTCTTTTCCTACGAACAGCCCATAGTTTACTGCTCCCTGCTGCTGAAGCATTCCTACTCCGCCGATTGCCTTGCATCCTGCTTCTTCTGCTTCCAGGATCATCTTTGTTTTTTCCGGGCTGTATACAGTATCTGCAACAACCAGATCCTTACGGAATAATGATTTATCTACCAGTGTTACATCCTGGTGTGGTTTCATTCCCATAATTGTAGCATTTACAAGAATATCACATGCTTTGATTGCTTCTTCCAGTTTTGCCTTGTCGTCAAAGTCGTCTACTGTAACTACACACTCTGGGCACTTTTCAGCTAATTTGGCCTTTGTTCCTTCTGCTCTTTCGAAGAATTTATCTTTAATATTGAAGATATTTACTTCTTTTGCTCCGTCCAGTGCCAGCTGAACCTGAATTGCTGTAGCAGCTCCGCCTGCTCCAAGAACAACAACCTTTTTGTCTTTTACAGGTACTCCGTTGAGTTCCAGATTCTTAACAAATCCGACACCATCTGTAATGTGTCCTGTGATCACTCCGTCATCGTTAACAAATACATTGCAGGCTCCGATAATCTCAGCTGCAGGTGACAGCTTATCTACCAGCTGTGCTGCGATGTTCTTGCATGGCATAGTGAAGTTACCACCACGCATATTTAATAAACGAATAGACTCGAATACTTTTGGCATTTCCTCTTCTGTTACATCAAATGCCATATAAGCATAATCTAAGCCATCATGCTGGAAGCTGAAGTTGTACATTGCAGGAGATCCTGAATGTCCAACTGGTGTTCCAAATAATGCCATTAAGCCTGTATGTCCGGAAATTCTTTTTTCCATGATCTTAACCCTCCTGGTTTTCTTTTATTCATAACAGCCCGCATACTACGAGCTGTCACATACACATTTCTTACAATTTCTATATATAATGATTAAAGTTTTAATGCCACATCATAAGCTTCTTTTGTAGCATCCAGTGCACGACGTGCTCTTACTGCATCACCTACTACATGAACTTCCGGAACGATGTCCTTTAATTCATCAGCGAAGTCATATACAACATTCTGACCATCGCGGTGTGTATAACGGGAGCTGAATCCCATAGAAAGAACTACAGTATCAAATCCTCTTGCTTCATAGATAGTCTCATCAGACTTATCAGCTGCATTCTTGTAGCTTACTCCATCTGAGAAGATTTCAGATACAGCAGCGCTTGTAATCTGCTCGATTCCGTATTTTTCGAAGGCTTCCATAAGGAAGATACGATGCTCGTGGATTACGTCTGGTCCGATCGCATCTCTCATCTCGATAACAGATACTTCATGTCCCTGTTCAGCAAGGAAATCTGCTGTCTCGGCACCTACCATACCTCCACCTACAACTAAAACTTTATGTCCTACCGGACGTGTTCCTTCCAGGCAGTCCACACCATATACGATATCAGGATTATGGATACCTTTGATAAATGGAAGAACTAATGTTTCAGATCCTGTTGCGAGGATAACAGCATCCGGTGTATCTTCTTTTAACATCTGAGCTGTTACTTTTGTGTTCATCTTGATATTTACACCGGCTTTTTCGCATTTTACGATATAGCTTCTGATCATACCTGTGATGTCACCTTTTCCCGGCGGGTAAGCAGCCAGTCTCATGTTTCCGCCAAGTTTATCTGTTGCTTCAAATAATGTTACATCATGTCCACGTCTCTTAGCTGTGAATGCTGCACACATACCTGCTACACCGCCACCGATAACGTATACTTTCTTTGCTTTTTCCGCTTTCGGAAGTCCCTCAACTTCACGTCCAAGTACTGGGTTTACCAGACAGCAAAGAGGTTTACCTGCATACATGTTGGCAACGCATCCCTGCAGACATGCGATACAAGGTGTCATATCTTCCAGTCTTTCTTCCTGAGCCTTTTTCGGAGTATGAGGATCAGCCAGTGACTGACGTCCGAATGCTACCAGATCCGCTTTTCCAAGTTTTACCATCTGTTCAGCGAACTGTGGCTCTGTGTAACGTCCGACTGTGATAACCGGAACGGATACACAATTTTTGATATTTGCTACAAGCTCTGCAGAGAATCCGCCATGAATTCCTGTTGGAGCCCACATATATTCATCTTTCAGATGCACTGCACGTGATACGTGAAGTCCATCGACTCCACAGTCTTCAAGATAAGAAGCGATTGCACACATATCGTGATTATCCAGACCGCCAAACATATCTTCTGTACTGTTAATACGTGCAAGAACTGCCATTTTACCTTCTGTTCTCTTCTTTACTTCTTCAACGATCAGACGGGAAAATCTCATTCTGTTTTCGAAGTTTCCACCAAATTCGTCTACACGTTTGTTCGTTCTTGGTGACATAAAAGAATTCACAAGATAACCATGTGCCATGTGAATTTCTACTGCATCGGCTCCGCCCTTCATTGCGCGGACTGCTGCATCTCCGTATCCTTTAATGAGCTCATATACCTGCTCTGTAGGAACTGCTTCCGGAATATCTCTTCCATCAGCTGCTGCAATAGATGTTGCCGCCTGGATTGGTGCTCCTGCATTCTTAGCATTTCCTTCCGGACCTGCATTCTGAAGCTGAATAGAAATCTTAGCACCTTCTGCATGACAGGCATCGGTAATCTTCTTCAGGCTCTCGATGCTGTTATCATCATACAGACAAGGTTTTCTTGGGCCGCCCTTTGCACCTTTATGAACTACTGTTGCTTCAATTGTGATCAGACCGAACTGACCTTTTGCACGTTCAGCATAGTATGCAACAGACTCATCGCTCCATGTTCCATCTGTTTTTGCAAAGTTGTTTCCCATTGGTGGTACTACGAAACGGTTCTTTACTGTCATTGGTCCGATCTGAATCGGAGAAAACATATGTTTGAACTTCATTATTTTTTTACCTCTCTCTTTTGATCAAATGTGTTTTCTAAATTAGTCAACCATTTCTGGCCAAGCTTCTTTTAATACTTTTTCTGTATTTTCATATGTATAAGCAGCTGCTTCTTTAAGTCCTCTTCCAAGGATCTCATCAGAAATTACTTCTACACCGATAACCTTTGGATCAACTCCGGCATCTTTGATCATCTTAACAAATCCGGCTGTGTCTTTTGCTCCTGTTCCAGGTGCAAGACGATCATGCATTGACTCATCTCTTAAGATTGAATCTGCGTATGGTCTCTCATAAGCATCGTTGATCTGGATAGAAATAACTTTCTTAGCGATTTCCGGTGTCAGGATGTCATATGGCTGATTAGCTCTTACCCAGTGCCATGTATCAAGGATAAGCATTGCATTCTCACATCCAGAAACTTTTACAACTTCCCAGCCTTTCTGAAGGTTTGGAATACCACTGTATGGCATTGGCTCAACACCGATGATATATTTTCCAGCTCTCTGGCAGAGTTCTTTTAATTTCTGAGCTGTATATTCTACTGAGTAGTTTTCCATCAGTCCACAGTTGATATGGCCAACTCCGAAGAGTTCACACATATGGAAGCACATCTGCTCTTTGTATTTCTGCTCGTATGAACGATGTTCTTCACACCACTGAACGATGTACTCAACTTCTGTTACTTTCATGTCATGTTTGTCAAGAATTGCAAGAATGTCTTCATCATGAAGTCCTTCATTCAAAGCATCAACATAAGTCTCTGCACGAAGACCGATTCCTTCGTATCCTGCTTCTTTTGCAGCGATAACACGATCTTCAAATTTGCACTGATCTCCAAGTGTCCATGAACTTACTGTGATTGGATTCTTTTTTGACATAATTCTACCTCCATTGTTAAAATTGAACAGATTCCCTTTTTTCTTAATGTTCAATCTAGTAATATTTGCTATGGTTTGATTATATATCCTTGTTAAATAAAAAACAAATTAGTTATTTTATTTTAATTTATAGATTTTATTCATAGGTTTTTACCTTCCGTTCATGATAAGATATAGACATATATAAATATAACGAAAGAAAGGGGGCCGGCTTTATGAATCTGTATCATCTAAGATATTTTGCCACACTGGCCCATCTGGAGCATTACACAAAAGCCGCTGAAATTCTTGCCATCACTCAGCCAAGTCTGAGTCATGCTATTGCATCTCTTGAAAAGGAACTAGGGGTAAAACTTTTCGAGAAGGAGGGCCGTAATGTAGCACTTACCAAATGTGGACAGGCTTTTCTTATTGATGTTGAACAGGCTTTGGATATGATTGATTCCAGCGTTAACAAGCTTCAGATGACAGGTCGTGGCGAAGGTCGTATCGATATCGTGGAACTTCGTGCTCTAAGCAGTACCGTTGTTCCCAATTTCGTAAAAGGATTTCTGGATTCTACGCCGGATAAAAAAATTGATTTCTATTTTCATAGTTCCACAGGTCTTACTTCTGATATGATTCAGGGATTAAAAGACCGGAAATATGACATCGCATTTTGCTCTATGATGGACAATGAGCCGCTGATTGAATTCACACCTGTCGCAAAGCAGGAACTGGTGTTGATCGTACCCAAAGGTCATCCACTGGAAGGACGCAGCTCTATTGATCTGAAAGATACACTTGCTTATCCGCAAATTGCATTTTCCAAGCGAAGCGGCTTAAGACATGTCATTGACAAATTGTTTAAAAAATGCGGAGGTTATCCGCAAATTGCCTACTCTATGGAAGAAGACCAGGGAGTTGCCGGTCTTGTCGGTGCAGGCTTCGGTATCGCAGTTGTTCCAAAGATGCCGGTTCTTTCCTATATGCCTGTATCCATTATCGAAATCGAAAAGCCTTCCTGGGAAAGGCTCTTTTATATGGCTACTTTAAAGAATGTTTATCAGGCGCCTGTTATCATGGACTTTAAAAAATACGTAACCGAACACGCAGACCTGTAAAAAATAACAGAGACGAAAAATTGTTAAAAACTTTCGTCTCTGTTATTTTTATATCATATCTGCTTAATCTTTTTATTATTCCCACGGAAGAGCTGTGTGTTCTGCTTTTCCGACACGTAGCATCAGTTCATTTACCGCTTCTTTCGGACTCTTATCTTCAAACAGTACCTTATTTACTTCCTCAATAATCGGAAGTGATACATTGTATTTCTTTCCGAGCTTTGCCGCTGCCTTTGCAGAATATACGCCTTCTACCACCATCTTAACTTCATCCATGGCTTCCTTCATAGTTTTACCCTGTCCCATCAGATATCCGGCTTTGCGGTTACGGCTGTGTACACTTGCACAGGTTACAATAAGATCTCCGATACCTGCCAGACCGCCAAATGTCTCAGCCGCACCTCCCATCTTTACACCAAGTCTTGATATCTCGGCAATTCCACGGGTAATTAATGCTGCTTTGGTATTATCTCCGTATCCCATGCCATCTGCAACTCCTGCCGCAAGTGCAATAACATTCTTAAGCGATCCACCAAGCTCAATTCCCAGAATATCCGGACTAATATATACACGGAACACTTCATTCATAAAGAGCTGCTGTAAATACTTTGCAGTCGCCTCTGTATGTGCTCCAATGCAGACCGTCGTGGGAAGGCCTCTTCCTACTTCCTCGGCATGACTTGGTCCGGAAAGGACCGCCACATCTGCCTGCGGTATCTCTTCTTCAATTTGCTGAGACAGAGTCATCAGCGTATCTTCTTCTATTCCTTTTGCTACATCCACTAAGATCTGTCCATCTTTTACATATGGATTGATCTTTTTTGCGGTATTTCTTACATGGATTGACGGTACTGCAAGTACAACTACATCCTTTTCTTCTACTGCCTCTTTTATATCCGCGGTAAAGAATATTCCCTCTGGAATCTTTACTCCAGGAAGCTTACTCACATGTTCTCTCTTCTCACTCAGCATGCGGACTTCTTCTTCCTGATATGACCAGACTGTCACATCATGTCCGTTTTTATATAAAAGCAGTGCCAGCGCTGTTCCCCAGCTTCCGGCTCCGATCACACTTACTTTTGCCATAAGAGCCTGTCCTTTCTTTTATCGTCTCTGACTATTTTTTATCTTTTCCCCCGACACTGATCTTATTTTCCGTGCCGCTTAAAAGTCTCTTTATATTCGCTCTGTGTCTCCAGAATGCCAGTATCATCAAAAATGCTGCAATCCCATACATCTCACGCAGATACGCTACATTTTCCACATGAAATCCTCCGTGTTGACCATATACAATCACACTGATCAGATAAATCGTAACAACTGTCATAGATCCAAGTGATACATATCTTGTTGTTGCGACGATTGCAATAAATGCTGCAAGACAGATCAGTACGATCCATATATTTGTTGTACTGATGATAAGTCCTGCCGTTGCCGCAATTCCCTTTCCACCTTTGAAATTCAGATAAAATGGATAGTTATGTCCAAGAACCACGCCCATTCCTGCATACATAGAAAGTAACGGCATCATATCCGTATGAGTCTTCCCATAGATCATGTGTACAACCACTACTGCCGCAACACATTTAAAACAGTCTCCCAGCAGCGTAACTCCTCCGGCTTTCCATCCCATAGTACGGAGTGCATTTGTTGTTCCCGCATTTCCGCTTCCTTTTTTTCTTAAGTCAACACCATTCTTTTTCCCGTATAGATATCCGGTCTGAATCAGTCCGAACACATATCCGACAAGCACACATATCAACCGTTCCATGATTACTGATCCTTTTCCTTTCTTTCCCTGATGAAGAATTTCAAAGCTGTACCACGGAATCCAAAGGCCTCACGAATCTTATTCTCCAGATATCTGGTATAAGAAAAGTGCATCAGTTCTTTATTATTTACAAAAATTACGAATGATGGCGGTTTTACCGCTACCTGTGTAATGTAATACAGTTTCAATCTCTTTCCTTTATCTGACGGTGGCTGCTGCATCGCAACTGCTTCTGTCATAATCTCGTTCAGGACACCGGTCGCAACACGCAGTGTCTGATTCTCGATCACCATATCGATCATATCATATAATTTGTTCAAACGCTGTCCTGTCTCTGCTGACACATACATAATCTCTGCATATGGCATGAATGAAAGCACACGACGTACGTTATTCTCATACTCTCTCATGGTCTTGTCATTCTTTTCAATGGCATCCCATTTATTTACAACAATAATGATACCTTTTCCTCTTTCATGTGCAATACCTGCAATCTTGGCATCCTGTTCGGTGACACCTTCTGTCGCATCGATCACGACCAGTACTACATCTGCACGTTCTACCGCCGTTACAGTACGGATGATACTGTAACGTTCCAGTTCTTCTTTAATTTTGCTCTTTCTTCGAAGTCCGGCAGTATCAATGAAGACATAATCTTTTCCGTTATACTTAACGTTTGTATCAATTGCATCTCTGGTCGTTCCGGCTACGTCAGATACGATCACACGCTGCTTTCCTGTCAACTTGTTAATGATAGAAGATTTTCCTACGTTCGGTTTTCCTACGATTGCCACTCTCGGACGTTCATCTTCTTTTTCTTCCGCTTCATGTTCCGGGAAATGTGCGATCACTGCATCTAATATATCACCGATTCCCAGTCTGGAAGCAGCCGATACCGGCACCGGATCACCAATTCCCAGATTATAGAATTCATATACATCCGGCATGAACTTATCAAAATTGTCAACTTTATTCACAGCCAGTACAACTGGTTTCCCGGATCTTCGAAGCATATCCGCAACCTTGGAATCTGCATCTACAAGCCCCTGTCTTACATCTGTGATAAAAATAATCACATCTGCAGTATCAATGGCAATCTGTGCCTGCTCTCTCATCTGAGAAAGGATAATGTCCTTGCTCTCCGGTTCAATACCCCCTGTGTCGATCATAGTAAATTCTTTATCCAGCCATGTAACATCGGCATAGATACGGTCTCTTGTTACTCCAGGCGTATCTTTGACGATCGAAATCATCTCTCCCGCCAGTACATTAAAAAGGGTCGACTTACCGACATTTGGTCTTCCCACAATAGCAACTACTGGTTTACTCATCTTAACTCTCCTCTATATTTCATTCTATATTTGTCACTTAACGATACTATTATACATTACCTTTGTCAAATAGTCCAATCAGTAGTTGACCTTTTTATAGAAAAAGTGATATAAATAATTAGGAGTAACTTATCATATAAAATACACAGGAGTTTTTATTATGCCAAATATTAAATTAATGGAAAGCGGTCTTCCTGTTGCACCACTTAAAATCGGTGCTCTGGAATCATGCCGCGAACTTGGTGAAAAGGTAAATGATTACATTGTACAGTTCAGAAAAAGCACAATGAACGAGAACATGGACTCACCATTATATTATAATTACCTGCGTGACAATTACCTGATTGATTGTCCGTGTCCACGTTTTGGAAGTGGAGAAGCCAAAGGACTTCTGACAGAATCTATCCGTGGGGCAGATCTTTTCCTCATGGTAGATGTCTGCAATCATAGTCTTACTTATTCTGTAAATGGTCATTTAAATCATATGTCACCGGACGACCATTTTCAGGATTTAAAAAGAATCATTGCTGCTGCTAACGGAAAAGCACGCCGTGTCAACGTTGTAATGCCTTTCCTCTATGAAAGCCGTCAGCACAAGCGTACCAAACGTGAGTCTCTGGACAGTGCCCTCGCACTTCAGGAACTGATCGATATGGGTGTATCTAATATCTTTACATTTGATGCCCACGATCCACGTGTTCAGAATTCCATTCCACTTCACGGATTTGACAGTTTCAATCCTCCGTATCAGTTCATGAAAGCATTGTTAAAAGCTGAGCCGGATCTTAAAGTAGACAAAGAACACTTAATGATCATCAGTCCGGACGAAGGAGCTATGCAGCGTGCTGTATACTTCTCTAACGTTTTGGGCGTGAATATGGGTATGTTCTACAAACGTCGTGACTATTCAACGGTTGTAAATGGTAAAAACCCGATCGTCGCTCACGAATTTTTAGGTGAACATCTTGATGGAAAAGATGCGATCATCATTGATGATATGATTTCTTCCGGTGAAAGTATGCTCGATGTTGCAAAACAGATTAAAGACCGTGGAGCAAACCGCGTATTTGTCTGCACTACATTCGGACTTTTTACAGATGGATTCGAGAAATTCGATGAATATTATGAAAAAGGATATATCGACCGTGTGATTACTACCAATCTTACTTATCTTCCTGCCGAGTCAAAGGAAAAACCTTATTTCCTGATTGCAGACATGAGTAAATTCATTGCATTGATCATTGATTCTATGAATCATGACATCAGTATCGGAAAAGTTATGGATCCAACTGAGAAGATTCACCGTCTTCTTGAGAAACACAACGGTACTTTGTAAAAATACAGAGAACTTGCCACCGGCGACTTCTCTTGCATACTGTGATAACAAAAGAACCTGCCATTGGCAGGTTCTTTTGTTTAATTTGTAAAATCACTGTAAGCCGTTCCGTCTTTCAGATCTTGTTTTTTTGCCGCAGCCATTTCCGAAACCGTTACAAGCTGATAACCTTCTTCTTCAAGTTTCGGGATAAGTTCCAGTGCTGCGTCAATCGTCTGACTATGAATATCATGCATCAGTACAATATCCCCATCTTTCAGATTCTTCATTACACTGTCAATCGTGCTCTGCGTGTTCCTTGTCTTCCAGTCCAGTGTATCTACATTCCAGAGAATCATTGGCATGCCCACATTCAACTTTACCGTATCATTGATTGCACCATACGGAGGTCTGAGCAGCGTTGCCGGACTTCCACAAATGTTTTTTATATTCCGGTTCGTATCATCAACTTCTTTTTTTACTGCCGCACCATCAACCTTTGTCAGCTGCTGGTGATCATATGAATGATTTCCCAGTTCATTTCCGTCTTTCAGCATCTGCTTTACAGCATCAGGATATAATTTCACATTTTTTCCAAGCATAAAAAATGTCGCATGCGCATTATACTTTTTCAACTGATTCAGAAGTTCTGACGTTCTTGGACCCGGACCGTCATCAAAAGTAAGTGCGATCATTGGCTTTTTCGGATCTATTGCTACTTTTTCTTTCGAAATCAGCTCACCCTTTTCGTTGAATTTGCATTTCTCAAGTCCGATCTTTACCTCTCCCGTTGCTACAATCCCTTTGGAATCAAAATAATATTCTTTTTCATTGATTGTCTGCCAGCCGGTCAGTGCTTTTCCTTCATCTGTCAGATAAGCCTTTCCATCATCTTTGGCCACCCAGCCGGACCTCTGCATAATTCCTTTATTATCAAAGCAATAAAGTGCACCTTCTATCATCTGCCAGCCGATTACTTTCTCTCCATCCGAATCAAAATAATATGTATTTCCTTTTGATACCACAAAATCCGATGTTATATATGTTCCATCGTATTTTTTAAATTTATTTCCTTCCCATACACCAGTCGGATTCTTTACCTTACATGTTCCGTTCTTTATTGTAACCTGTACCTTCTTTTTCCAGTCTCCTTCCAGATTTTTTTTAATATTGGAATTTAATTTCGCAATGATCACATACGTTCCTTCTGTATTCGCATCCGCTTTGCTTAAAAATGTAATATTCTTTCCTTTTTTCAGATCTTTAGCGAAATCTTCTGCTGTATAATCTTTTGTTAATTTGTTTCTATCTTTATCCCGGATCTTTATGTCCGCCGAATAAGCCGGAAGCTGTTCTCCCTGCTTAATCTCTACATCCGCCACCTGTATGGTTATCTGCGCCGGTTTTCGCAGGATTCCTCTTACTACCGGTATTGCAATCGCAACTATACAAATAGTAAAAAGAGTAAGACCCACCCGAATGTTTCTTACTCTTCTCCGATTCCTTCGTCTTCTTCGAATTTCTGTATTATCCATCCCTAGTATCCCCCCCAGATTTCATATCATTGCATAATCCTAGGATACTCTAATTCGACATATTTCGCAATTAAGGGATTCTTACAAATTTATTAAGTTTTGTTTAACATATGACACGTACACGTAACACTTCACCAATCTGTTTTAATTCCTCTACAACACCATCCGGCACCTCAGAATCTACATCGATCATCGTATATGCATATTTTCCCTTACTCTTATTTGTAAGGTCTGCGATGTTCATATTGTCTTTGGCAAGGATCGCTGATATCTGACCGATCATATTCGGCACATTGTGATGCAATAGCAGAATACGCGTCTTATCGCCTCTCAGTCCCATATCACAGTCCGGATAGTTCACGGAATGTTTGATATTACCATTTTCCAGATAATCCATCACTTCTTTGACTGCCATCTTCGCACAATTATCTTCGGACTCTTCTGTAGAAGCTCCGAGATGAGGAATTACAATCGCGCCTTTGACACCTGCGATTTCCGGTGTCGGGAAGTCTGTGACATAATGTTTTACTTTTCCAGCTACAAGTGCATCTACCATTGCCTCGGAATCTACCAGTACATCCCTTGCAAAGTTCAGCACGATCACTCCTTCTTTCATAAGACCCAGTGCATCTTTTCCGATCATGCCCTTCGTACTGTCAAGTGCCGGTACATGCACCGTGATATAATCACAGTTTTCATAAATTTCATCTACATTTGTTGTATGATGGATACTTCTTGACAGTCTCCATGCAGAATCTACGGATACATACGGATCATATCCATATACATCCATACCAAGATGTGTTGCCGCATTTGCAACCAGAACTCCAATTGCACCAAGACCGATCACACCAAGCTTTTTGCCTTCCAGCTCCTGTCCGGCAAATGCTTTCTTGGCTTTTTCTGCATCTTTGGCAATGTTCCCGTCTTCTTCGTTCTCCTGTACCCAGTTGATACCGCCGATGATATCTCTGGAAGCAAGAAGCATACCGGCAATTACCAGTTCCTTTACGCCATTCGCATTGGCTCCCGGTGTGTTAAATACAACGATTCCCTGTTCTGCACATTTCTCAAGCGGAATATTGTTCACACCCGCACCGGCTCTTGCAATAGCTTTCAGATCCGGTGCAAATTCCATCTCGTGCATTGCCGCACTTCTTACCAGGATCGCATCTGCTGTTTCTGGTGTGCTTACAGGTGCATAGTCTTTTGTGAATTCATCCAGTCCTACCTGTGAAATTGGGTTCAGATTATGATACTTATACATGATTACAGATTCTCCTTTTCAAATGCTTTCATAAATTCTACCAGTTTCTCTACCCCTTCGATCGGCATCGCATTGTAGATACTTGCACGCATACCGCCGACACTTCTGTGTCCTTTCAGGTTCTCGAATCCGGCTTTTTTTGCCTCTTTCACGAATTTTGCATCCAGATCCTTATCACCTGTTACAAACGGAACATTCATAAGCGAACGGTCTTTTGGAACAACCGTGCCCTTGAACAGTTTGCTTTCATCCAGATAATCATAGAGAATCTTTGCTTTCTTTTCATTGCGCTCTTTGATTGCTTCCAGTCCGCCCTGTTTTTTCAGCCATTTAAACACTTTACCACAGATATAGATTCCATATGCCGGTGGTGTATTGTATAAAGACTTGGCATCTGCATGCGTCTTATACTTCAACATAGTCGGTGTACCTTCTAATACATCATCTGTGATCAGATCCTCACGGATAATTGCGATCACAACACCTGCAGGTCCGACATTTTTCTGAACACCGCCGTAGATCACGCCGTATTTTGACACATCTACCGGTTCAGACAGGAAGCAGGATGATACATCTGCCACCAGTGTCTTTCCTTTGGTATTCGGAAGCTCTTTGAACTTCGTACCATAAATCGTATTATTCTCGCAAATATATACATAATCTGCATCTTCAGAGATATCGAGGTCTGAGCAGTCCGGAATATAAGAAAATGTCTTATCTTCGGAAGATGCGATCACATGGACCTCTCCGTATTTTTCTGCTTCTTTGGCTGCCTTTTTCGCCCACTGTCCGGTTACGATATAGTCAGCCACTTTATTCTTCATCAGATTCATAGGAATCATGGCAAATTGCTGAGATGCTCCGCCCTGTAAAAATAATACTTTATAGTTATCCGGGATATGCATCAGTTCACGGATATCGGCTTCTGCTGTCTCAATAATCTCCTGGAACACCGATGAACGGTGACTCATTTCCATAACCGACATTCCACAGCCCTGATAGTCTAACATCTCTGCTGCTGCTTCTTTTAATACTTCTTCCGGCAATACGGCCGGGCCTGCTGAAAAATTGTACACTCTGCTCATTGTTGTTCCTCCACTTTCCTTTACTTTTTTCTTTTTCTATTCTGCATTTTTTGCTTCCAGGTCTTTTTCATCAAAAGCTTCATTGATCGGGGCGCCAGGGGCAACCATCGGCCATACCTTGTCATCACTGTCAATCTGGCAGTCGATCACCACCGGATGTCCGCTCTTTAACGCGTTCGCAAATGCTTCTTTGAATTCTTCCTGGGTTGCCACACGTACTCCTTCTGCTCCCATAGCTTCTGCAAGTTTTACAAAATCTACGGCATCATTGAGTACAGTAGCCGAGTAACGCTGTCCGTAGAACAGGTTCTGCCACTGGCGGACCATACCAAGTACATGGTTGTTAATCACTACCTGGATCACCGGAATATTATGGCGTGCCGCGGTAGCGATCTCATTCATATTCATACGGAAACATCCGTCACCTGCAATATTGACAACGGTCTTTTCCGGTCTTCCGACCTTGGCTCCAAGTGAAGCTCCAAGACCATATCCCATGGTTCCAAGTCCTCCTGAGGTAAGGAGTGTTCTTGGCTCTGTATATTTATAATACTGTGCTGCCCACATCTGGTGCTGTCCGACTTCTGTCGAAATGATTGCTTCACCATTTGTCTGACGGTAGATCTCTTCTACAACAAACGGTCCGCTGAGCACATCCGGATGATAGGTCATCGGATATTTCTCTTTGTAAGACATGATTTGTTCTACCCATGCCTTGTGATCCTGCTGTTCCAGACGCTCATTCATCTTCTGAAGAACGACTTTCAGATCACCGACCACACCTTCTGTGATCAGAATATTTTTATTCATCTCTGCAGCATCTACATCAAACTGTAAGATTTTTGCATTCTGGGCAAATTTCTTTGCATTTCCTGTTACACGGTCACTGAATCTTGCTCCTGCGACGATCAGAAGATCACATTCACTGACTCCGTAGTTGGATGCCTTTGTTCCATGCATTCCGAGCATTCCGGTATATAACGGATCTGTTCCCGGGAATGCTCCTTTTCCCATCAGGGAATCGGTAACCGGAGCATCTACCTTCTTTACGAATTCATATAATTCTTTGCTGGCTTCTGATAATACCGCTCCGCCACCGACAAATATGTATGGTTTCTCAGACTCCCGGATCATACGTACTGCACTTTCCAGATCTTTTTCACAGATATCTTCGGATGGTTTTACAACCTTTGGTTCCTGTGCTGTAAATTCTGCTTTGTTCGCAGTTACATCTTTCGGGATATCGATCAGGACCGGTCCCGGTCTTCCTTCTTTGGCTATCACGAATGCCTTACGTATCGTATCCGCCAGATTATTGACATCTTTTACAATATAGTTATGCTTGGTGATTGGCATTGTAACACCTGCAATATCGATCTCCTGGAAACTGTCTTTTCCCAGAAGTGATACTCCTACATTACAGGTAATTGCAACGACCGGAATCGAATCCATGTATGCGGTTGCAATTCCGGTTACAAGGTTTGTTGCACCCGGTCCGCTGGTTGCAAGACATACACCGACTTTTCCTGTCGCTCTTGCATATCCGTCTGCCGCATGAGCAGCACCCTGCTCATGTGACGTAAGGATATGTGTAATCTCATCTTTATGTTTATATAATTCATCGTATACGTTCAAAATCGCTCCGCCCGGATAACCGAATACGGTATCGACGCCCTGCTCTTTCAAACACTCAATTACGATCTGTGATCCTGTTAACTGCATACCATTCATTCCCCTGTCATGATTTATTTTGCTTTTGGAACTTCGAGAATTGCTCCTCTGTTTCCAGAAGTAACCATTGCCGCATATCTTGCAAGATATCCGGTTGTAACTTTTGGTTCTCTCGGAGTCCAGTTTGCTTTTCTCTTCGCAAGTTCTTCATCGGATACATCCAGATGAATAGAAAGGTTCGGAATATCGATCTGGATCAGGTCTCCTTCTTCTACCAGTGCGATCGGTCCACCAACAGCTGCTTCCGGAGATACGTGTCCGATAGATGCCCCTCTGGATGCACCACTGAAACGTCCGTCTGTGATCAGCGCTACACTTGAGCCAAGTCCCATACCTGCGATTGCAGATGTAGGATTTAACATTTCACGCATTCCAGGTCCTCCCTTTGGTCCTTCGTAACGGATAACGACAACGTCACCGGCAACGATCTTACCACCTTTGATCGCTGCAATTGCATCTTCTTCACAGTCAAATACTCTTGCAGGTCCTTCGTGTACCAGCATCTCGTCTACAACAGCGGAACGTTTTACAACGCTTCCATCCGGCGCAAGATTTCCTTTTAATACTGCAAGCCCGCCTGTTGGTGTGTATGGATTATCAATTGGACGGATTACTTCCGGATCTTTGTTGACCACGTCTTCGATATTCTCTCCAACGGTCTTTCCTGTAACTGTCATACATTCTGTATGCAGAAGGCCTTTCTTATTCAGCTCTGCCATAACTGCATATACACCGCCGGCTTCGTTCAGATCTTCCATGTATGTCGGGCCTGCCGGTGCAAGGTGGCAGAGGTTCGGTGTCTTTTCGCTGATTCCATTTGCAAAATCAATCTCGAAATCCATTCCTACTTCGTGTGCGATTGCAGGGAGGTGAAGCATACTGTTGGTAGAGCATCCAAGTGCCATGTCAACCGTAAGTGCATTCAGGATTGCTTCTTTTGTCATGATATCTCTTGGACGGATATTCTTCTCAAGAAGTTCCATAACCTTCATACCTGCATGCTTTGCAAGACGGATTCTTTCTGAATAAACTGCCGGAATTGTTCCATTTCCACGAAGTCCCATACCAAGTACTTCTGTCAGACAGTTCATACTGTTCGCTGTGTACATTCCGGAACATGATCCGCATGTCGGACATACTTTGTTCTCGAATTCGCACAGATCTGCATCTGACATCGTTCCTGCAGCGTTTGCTCCTACTGCCTCGAACATGCTGGAAAGACTTCTCTTCTGTCCTTTTACATGTCCTGCAAGCATCGGTCCTCCGCTGACGAATACAGTTGGAACATTGATTCTTGCTGCAGCCATCAAAAGTCCCGGTACGTTCTTATCACAATTCGGGATCATAACAAGCGCATCAAACTGATGTGCCATTGCCATTGCCTCTGTAGAATCTGCGATCAAGTCTCTGGTTACCAGAGAATACTTCATTCCGATATGTCCCATTGCGATTCCGTCACAGACTGCTATTGCAGGGAACATGATCGGTGTACCGCCTGCCATGGCAACTCCCTGTTTTACTGCATTTGCGATCTTATCCAGATTCATATGTCCAGGTACGATCTCATTGTATGAACATACGATACCGACCAGTGGTCTGTTCATCTCTTCCTCGGTAAGTCCGAGTGCATTGAACAGCGAGCGGTGAGGCGCCTGCTGTTTTCCTTTTGTTACTGTATCACTTCTCATTCTTTTTTATCCTCCTGTTGTCTTTCTATTCAATTTCTTCTATATATAACTCTGTAAATCCGTAATTCTATGCATCAGACAATTACTGAATGTTTGCTGCGATCAGACTTCCCATCTCTTCTGTACCAATCTGAGTCTTTCCGTCCGACATAATATCAATCGTACGATATCCGTCTTTTAATACTTTTGAAACAGCTGCTTCGATCGCATCTGCTTCTTTGTCCAGATCAAAGCTGAAACGGAGCATCATTGCTGCTGAAAGGATGGTTGCGATCGGATTCGCGATTCCTTTTCCTGCAATATCCGGTGCAGATCCACCGCTTGGTTCATACAAGCCGAATTTTGTCTCATTTAAGCTGGCACTTGCAAGCATTCCGATCGATCCTGTCACCATACTTGCTTCATCTGAAAGAATGTCTCCGAACATGTTCTCTGTAAGGATAACGTCAAACTGTTTCGGATCTTTTACAAGCTGCATTGCACAGTTGTCTACCAACATATTTTCAACTGTTACTTCCGGATAATCCTTTGAAACTTCTTCTACTACTTTTCTCCATAATCTGGAAGAATCCAGTACATTCGCTTTATCTACACTTGTGACTTTCTTACGGCGTTTCATTGCAATATCAAATCCGCGTTTTGCAATTCGTCTAATCTCTTCTTCATTATATGTAAGAGAATCCTGTGCTGTCATTACACCATTTACTTCTTCTGTCTTTCTCTCTCCAAAGTACAGACCGCCGGTCAGCTCTCTCATGATCATCATGTCAAATCCGCCTTCTGTAATCTCTTCTTTCAGCGGGCATGCACCTTTCAGTTCATCATAAAGCACTGCAGGTCTTAAGTTTGCAAAAAGATTCAGCGCTTTTCTGATCTTTAAAAGTCCTGCTTCCGGTCTCTTGGATGGCTCTAACTTGTACCATGGAGATGTCTTTGCATCTCCTCCGATGGAACCCATCAGAACTGCATCACATGCTTTTGCCTCGGCGATCGTCTCATCTGTAAGCGGTACTCCGTGAACATCAATGGATGCTCCCCCCATGAGTAACTGTGTATAATCACAGGTATGTCCATATACTTCTGCAACTTTATTCAGAACTTTCATTGCCTCCGTTACAATCTCCGGGCCAATTCCGTCTCCCTTAATCACACCAATTTTAAGATTCATAGTTCTTCTTCCTTCCTTCGGTAAAAATCTATAAAAATAATATTATCGTATTTTTATGCATGTTTCAAGACTTTAATTGGCTAAATTGACAAATTGCTACATTTTACATACTAAAAAAGACTTTTTATCATATTTCTTGTACACTTTGTTGATTTCTATCCACTCTATACATTCTTGCAATCTCTTTGATAACCAGAAGCTTTTTACAATTGCATGATACAGAGAACTTGCCACTGGCAACTTCTCTTGCATACTTTGGTATAACAAAAAAATTACGGAACACATATTTCTATGTGCTCCGTAATTTTTATTGCCATGCATTCGCAAGGAGCTGCCAGTGGCAGGTCCTGTAGATACCAAAGTATACAACTGCCAGCGGCAGATTCTATGCATGATATTTCGCTGTTTCAAGAATCCGGTTCGCATTTTCCACACGCTCTTTCGATGGCGGATCAATGCCTTCCAGCTGATACGGGATTCCCAGTTCTTTCCATTTATATACACCAAGTGTATGATATGGAAGAACCTCAACTTTCTCTACGTTATCAAGTGTTTCTATAAAGTCATGAAGTCTGTGCAGATACTCGTCTTTATCGCTTCTTTCCGGAACCAGGACGTGACGGATCCAGACTGGTTTTCCGGTATCAGAAAGATACCTTGCCATATCAAGAATATTCTTATTCGTCTGTCCGGTAAGGATCTTATGCTGCTCGTCATCAATATGCTTGATATCTAGCATCACAAGATCTGTCACCTTCATAAGTTCCTGGAATTTACTGAAGAATGGCTCTTCTCTTGTAAATGGATTCCCGCAGGTATCCAGTGTCGTGTTGATTCCTCTTTCTTTGGCTTTCTGGAACAACTCCAGCAGAAAATCGATCTGCAGAAGCGGTTCGCCTCCACTGACGGTAATACCGCCCTTACTTCCCCAGTAAGTGCGGTATTTCCAGGCTTTATCAATCAGTTCATCTGCTGTGTAGAGAGTCCCTGAATTCATGTTCCATGTGTCCGGGTTATGACAGAACTGGCAGCGCATTGCACAGCCGGTCGTAAATATCAGATACCGGACACCTGGACCGTCAACGGAGCCGAAACTTTCCAGAGAATGAATATATCCTTTGGTCATAGTTTTGCTCCTTTTCTTATTTATTACATGTAATTCGCCATGTACTCCGCCATGCGCAGCTCGATTCCGCTTTGCTTCATCTCGCTGACGGCTGTCGCCGTATATCATCTGATCCAGATATCATAATTCAAGCAAGCTTGATTATAACATCTGTCTCATCTGATGCATGGCTCATAGCTTTTACATATGATCGTGGCAAGTTCTTGCGATAACGTCTAACTGCTGTTCGCGAGTCAGGTCGATGAACTTAACTGCGTATCCAGATACACGGATTGTGAAGTTAGCGTATTCTGGTTTCTCTGGGTGTTCCATAGCGTCAACCAGTTTGTCTGTACCAAATACGTTAACGTTCAGGTGATGTGCTCCCTGATCGAAGTATCCGTCCATTACACGTGCAAGATTTTCTTTACGCTCGTCATCTGTGTGTCCAAGTGCACTTGGGCTGATTGTCTGAGTATTAGAAATACCATCCAGAGCCAGCTCGTATGGCAGCTTAGCAACAGAGTTAAGAGATGCAAGAAGTCCGCTCTTTTCTGCACCGTAAGATGGGTTAGCACCTGGTGAAAGTGGTTCTCCTGCTTTTCTTCCATCTGGAAGAGATCCTGTAGCCTTACCATATACTACGTTAGAAGTAATTGTAAGGATCGATGTTGTAGGTACAGAATTTCTGTATGTGTGGCACTTGTTCAGTTTGTGCATGAATGTTTTCAGAAGCCAGATAGCCATGTCATCTGCACGATCATCATCGTTACCGTATCTTGGGAAGTCTCCTTCGATTTCGAAATCTGTTGTGATTCCGTCTTCGTCACGAATAGCTTTAACCTTAGCGTATTTGATAGCGCAAAGTGAATCTACTACGTGAGAGAATCCAGCGATACCTGTTGCGAATGAACGCTTAACATCTGTGTCGATCAGTGACATCTGAGCTGCTTCATAGTAGTATTTGTCATGCATATAGTGGATCATGTTCAGTGTATCAACATACAGTTTGCTTAACCATTCCATCATAGCATCGTATTTTTCCATTACTTCATCGAAGTCAAGGTACTCAGATGTGATTGGTCTGTAAGCAGGTCCAACCTGAACTTTGTTCTTTTCATCAATACCACCGTTGATAGCGTATAACAGACACTTAGCAAGGTTTGCACGAGCTCCGAAGAACTGCATCTCTTTACCTGTCTCTGTAGCAGATACGCAGCAGCAGATTGAATAGTCATCGCCCCATACCGGACGCATAACATCATCGTTCTCATACTGGATTGAGCTTGTTTCTACCGAAATCAGAGCTGCGAACTTCTTGAAGTTCTCTGGCAGTCTTGAAGAGTAAAGTACTGTAAGGTTTGGTTCTGGTGAAGGTCCCATGTTCTTCAGTGTGTGAAGGAAACGATAGTCGTTCTTTGTTACCATAGAACGTCCGTCCTGTCCAAGTCCACCAACTTCCAGTGTTGCCCATGTAGGGTCTCCTGAGAACAGTTCGTTGTATGATGGGATTCTTGCGAACTTAACCATACGGAATTTCATTACCATGTGGTCGATTAATTCCTGAGCTTCTTTTTCTGTGATCTTTCCAGCTTTTAAGTCTCTTTCAATATAGATATCAAGGAATGTAGAGATACGTCCAACACTCATTGCAGCTCCGTTCTGAGTCTTGATTGCTGCAAGATATCCGAAGTACAGCCACTGTACTGCTTCGTGAGCATCTTTAGCCGGCTGTGAAATGTCATAGCCATATACAGCTGCCATTTCTTTCATTTCTTTCAGAGCTTTGATCTGATCTGCAAGCTCTTCACGAAGACGGAAGTCTGTTCCCTTCATTCCGTGTCTTGCATAACGCTCAAAGTCATACTGTTTTTTCTCGATCAGGAAGTCGATACCATAAAGAGCTACACGACGGTAGTCACCAACGATACGTCCTCTTCCGTATGTATCCGGAAGACCTGTGATGATCTTGTTGTGTCTTGCTTTCTTCATTTCAGGTGTGTAAATATCAAATACTCCCTGGTTGTGTGTTTTATGATATTTTGTAAAGATCTTATGAAGTTCTTCGCTTGGCTGATAACCGTAAGTTGTACAAGCCTGCTCAGCCATCTTAATTCCACCGTATGGCATAAAAGCTCTCTTCAGAGGTTTGTCTGTCTGAAGACCAACAACCTTCTCAAGATCCTTTGTCTCTTCACTGATGTATCCTGGGCCATATGCTGTAAGACCAGATACTACTTCAGTTTCCATATCAAGAACGCCGCCCTTTGCACGCTCTTCTTTCTGAAGTTCCTGAAGCTTACCCCATAATGTATCGGTTGCTTCTGTTGGGCCTTCCAGGAAGGATTCGTCTCCTTCATATGGTGTATAGTTCTCCTGGATAAAGCTGCGAACGTCAACTGAGTTCACCCATTCTTTTCCTTTAAAACCAGCCCACTGCTCAAAATGTGCCATCTTTTTGTTCCCCTTTCCTATCTTTCATTTTCTTTTGCGTCGTCAGTATACCATTTCGTGAAGAAAATATCAAGGCTTATTCTGATAATCGTTTTCAAAATCGCCCTTGTATGCAATTTTGTGCAATTTGTGTATATTTATACGAACAATATCGCTTTATTTTGCATTTTTCCAGGCACAATTTTACCTTTTGAGCACTAAAAGATGTGGAGGAACTGACGTCGGCATTCTGATCCCTCTTACATATTTTTGTATAAAAAAGAAGAACCTGCACATTATGCAGATTCTCCATTCTTTTGCATTTTATTCTGCAGATGCTTTTTCAACCTGTGCGATTGCTGCTTTCTGCATTGGAATACGGCAGTTCTTGTTGCTTCCGAATTCTACGATTACATCTTCATCACTGATGTCGATCAGTACACCGTAAAATCCGCTTGTTGTCAGTACTGTATCTCCGACTTCCATCTCGTTGATCATTGCCTGAACTCTCTTCTGTTCTTTCTTCTGAGGTCTCATGAAGATCATGTAGAATCCTCCGAAAATAACTGCATATACAACAATTAAAATAACCCAGCTTGTACCGCTGGAGCTCTGTGCTGCTAATGAAAACATCTCTTTTCCTCCTACTCATCTTTAAACACTATTGCTATCATACACAAAAACCTCGCATTCAGCAAGGTTTTTTATGCTTTTTTCATTATTTTATTCATTCTTGCCCGTTACAGCGGCAATTTTTCTCTCTTTATACTCTTTATAACAGTCATGATCGATCGCATCACGGATCTCTTCCATCATTGTATTATAGAAATACAGATTATGAAGCACACACAGACGCATTCCCAGCATTTCTTTTGCTTTTAACAGATGTCTGATATATGCTCTTGAATAATTGCGGCATGCCGGACACTGGCATCCTTCTTCAATCGGTCTGTCATCCAGCTCAAATTTGGCATTGAACAGATTAAGTTTTCCATGATTCGTGTACACATGTCCATGTCTTCCATTTCTGCTTGGGTACACACAGTCAAAGAAATCTACGCCTCTGTCAACTGCTTCCAGAATATTCACCGGAGTTCCGACTCCCATCAGATAAGTCGGTTTATGATCTGGAAGATGGGGAACAACTGCATCCAGGATCCGGTACATCTCTTCATGAGATTCACCGACTGCCAGTCCGCCAACCGCATATCCATCCAGATCCAGTTTTGAAATCTCATCCGCATGTTTGATACGGATATCTTCATATACTCCGCCCTGATTGATTCCAAAAAGCATCTGATGCTTATTAATTGTATCCGGAAGCGAATTCAGGCGCTCCATTTCTTTTTTACATCGTACAAGCCATCTGGTCGTACGCGCCACAGATTTTTCTATATATTCCCTGTCAGCTACACTCGACGGGCACTCATCAAATGCCATCGCTATCGTAGATGCCAGATTCGACTGAATCCGCATACTCTCTTCCGGCCCCATAAATATTTTATGTCCGTCAATATGGGAATTGAAATACACTCCCTCTTCTTTGATTCTGCGCAGTCCCGCAAGTGAAAACACCTGAAATCCGCCCGAATCGGTAAGAATCGGCTTGTCCCAATTCATAAATTTGTGAAGTCCGCCCAATTTTTTTACCACTTCGTCTCCCGGACGCACATGTAAATGATAAGTATTTGATAATTCTACCTGCGTCTTTATCTCCTGCAAATCCGTAGTTGCCACAGCCCCTTTAATTGCAGCTGCCGTACCGACATTCATAAACACGGGGGTCTCGATGCCCCCATGTACCGTATGCAGCCGTCCTCTTTTTGCAAGGCCGTCTTTTTTGATTAATTCATACATGATTATATTTCCTTTTTCTCTAATTATGTACTACCACCGGTGTTCCTGCCGAAATAAGTTCGAATAATTTTCCGGCCATCTCAGGCGGCATGTTTACACATCCATGTGATCCATTTGTCTGATACCTGCTGCCTCCAAATGTAGGCTGCCATGATGCATCATGGAAACCGACACCTCCGTTAAACGGCATCCAGTATTTTACAGGCGTCTCATACTCATAAGTACCATCTGCCTTTTTCGTTCCCCTAAGCGTCTGATCTTTTGCTTTATATGCAAGCGAATAGACACCGGTCGGAGTTGCATTTCCTTTATTTGGATTTCCCGTTACAACATCTGTCTCCAGAGCAATATGCCCATCTTTTACATAATACATATGCTGTGTTGTCAGATTAACCTCTGCGTAAGTATTTCCCACATCATTTCCATCATGACTTGCTGCACGGCTTGAATAATTGGGCTCTCTTGTTACTGTTTCCGCTTTTTGAATATTCGCGATCAGCGCATTGTACTCTGCTTCCTGATCAATCTTCCATCCATAACTTCCACCCGAAACCGTAACAGTATTACCGCTTGCTGATGTAAATGTTCTTTCTTTTCCCTTTGTATCATACTTTGCTGCAAGTGACTGAACGTATTCTTTCACAGCACTTTCATCGAATGTTACATTCATATCATCGTCAACTTTAACCCACTTAGATATCATAGAAGAATCGACAACCTCTGTATTCGGTTTGAAATCATAGGTAACCGTTGCTCCAAGATATTTGTTCATTGCATCACAGGCTTCTGTTACCTTTTTGGAATCTGATGTGTAAGCCGGCTTTTCATAGCAGCCTGTTTTTAAAAGATCAAGCTTTTCATTTGCCCCGTTCACTGCGGTTATTACTGCCTTACGGAACTCTTCAGTCTTGATCGTTGTACCATCCGTCTCCGGTACAACCACAAATTTGTCCGTCTTGAATTCCGGATGAGCATTAACCGGTGCAATCTGATTCTCTTCTTTCATGCATTCCAGATTTGCAATCTGCGTTTTTAATGCGCTTTCATCATACTCTACCCCGATCTTTGCCTTCATATTGCGGCCTTTCCATAACGACTCGATCCACAGGAACGGATTCTGTCCTTTTATCAGTTTTTCTACCTGTTTTCCGGGTACATACTCTAATGATATGTCTTTTCCTTCAATTACTTCTGTTTTATTATCGGCTTCAAGTAATGTCAGTTTATAATCTGCAACTTCTTTCTCCAGATATTCCTCTACCTGTTTTACATTCTTATTCGAACAGTCTATTCCATTAATGACAGTCTTTGAAAAGAAATGTGTACTGTAAAATACTGCCGTACCCACATAACCAATTGCAATGACCGAAACGATCAACGAAAGTACAATTGCTATCTTATTACGCAATTTCCAGTTTTTTCTTCTGTTTTTTCTTTGTTGTCTTCTTTCTTGTTTCATTACTTTCTGTGTTTCAGGTCTCTGATCCTCTTCATCAATTTCTGAAAATCCCTCATCCGCATACATTTCTTTCTCTAATATTTCTTCCATTTTATCTGTATGTTTTTCTCTAATGCTCATTAATTCTAACTCCTCTACAATGAAATTTACCTGCTTATAATAAAGTTCATGCTTTCTAATTATAATATGCATATATAGAAAAGTACAGATAAAATCCAAATTTTTTCACAAGATATTTTATAAATAATTTATGATTGCGGCTTCGATGTTTTTTTTATATAATATATTTTATATAATAACACAATCTTTTATGACCGAATACATACAAACTAAGGAGACACAGATATGGCAGGATCAACTTTTGGAACTTTATTCAGGATCACAACCTGGGGTGAATCCCATGGACCGGCTCTCGGAGTCGTCGTAGACGGATGTCCCGCCGGGATTCCTCTCACTACTGATTATATACAGGCATTTCTTGACCGCAGAAAACCTGGTCAAAGTAAATTCACTACTGCCCGCAGAGAATCGGATACAGTCGAGATTCTTTCCGGCGTTTTTGAAGAGTATACGACCGGAACACCTATTTCTCTCGTAGTCCGTAATAACGATCAGCGTTCTCATGATTACAGCAATATCAAAGACTGCTATCGTCCGGGGCATGCCGATTATACATTTGATAAAAAATACGGATTACGTGACTATCGCGGCGGCGGACGTACTTCCGGAAGAGAAACTATTGGACGCGTTGCCGGCGGAGCCGTCGCTTCCCGCATTCTTGAATGTCTTGGAATAAAACTTACTACCTATACCAAAGCAATCGGTCCTGTATCCATTCCTTCCGATGCCTATGATTATTCTGTAATTAATGAAAACCGCCTTTATATGCCAAATTCGGAATACGCACAGCAGGCAGCTGCCTATTTGGAACAATGTATTTCTGATCAGGATTCGTCCGGCGGTCTGATTGAATGTATTATTGAAGGTATGCCCGCAGGTGTCGGGGAGCCCGTTTTTGACAAACTGGATGCTTCCCTCGCCAAAGCCGTTATGTCAATCGGGGCTGTCAAAGGTGTAGAAATCGGTGATGGATTCTCTGTTACATCTTCCAAAGGAAGTATCAATAATGATTCTTTCATCTCCGAAAACGGACAAGTTTTGAAGCAGACCAACCATAGTGGGGGGATTCTCGGCGGTATCAGCGATGGAAGTTCCATTATATTACGCGCAGCCATCAAACCGACACCATCTATTTCCCAACCACAGAAAACAGTAAACACTGCCGGAGAAAACATAGAAATTGCTATTTCTGGACGACATGATCCGGTTATCGTTCCACGTGCGGTTGTTGTAGTGGAATCCATGGCTGCAATTACACTTACAGATCTCCTGATGCAGAATATGACTTCGCGTATTGAATATCTCAAAAATATTTATCTTTAATAGGTGACTGCTTCTTCCGAACGCATGTTGATACATAGAACTTGTCACCGGCAACTTCTCTTGCATACTTTGTTATACCAAAAAATGCAAAAGAAGCTGACGATGACAGGTTCTTTTGCATTTATACTTTATACATTATACATGGAAACATCCGCCACCGATAAACTCCCTTAAAAGTGAATTTGCCGGCACATTCTCGCTTCCGATCCCTACAAAATAATCCAGGAACTTTAACAAACGTTTCGCTTCCAGATATTCCGGACACTCTCTTTCAATTCCAAAAAGCTGTGCTTCTACATATGGTTTCAATACTGCCAGTTCATAAATCAATGCAGAATTGAACATCACATCCGCTTCCTCCTGATATGGGAATATATTACACTCCTCACCTTTTCGTACAGACGGCCACATACGGATAGTTTCTTTTGCAGAAGTTCCTCTCGTTCTCGCATCTCGGACAATTCTGCGGATCAGACGCCCATCTGTTGTCGGAATCCGATTATGTTCATCAATATTCAGCTGCGTGAGTGCACTGATATATATTTTAAACTTGTTCTCATCCGGAAGATTTCTGGTTAATTCCGGATTCAGGCAATGAATTCCTTCTATTACAAGCACTTCATTTTCCTTTAACTTTTTCGGTCTGCCCTTATATTCTTTGTGTCCCGTGACAAAATTAAATTCTGGTATTACCACTTCTTTTCCATCAAGAAGTTCCTGAAGCTGACGATTAAACAGTTCTACATCTACCGCTCCCAGCCCCTCAAAGTCATAATTGCCATTCTCATCTTTCGGAGTCTCTTCACGTTCTTTAAAATAATTGTCCACTGCAATTGGATACGGGCACAGTCCATTCGCCCTGAGCTGTACAGACAAACGATGAGAAAACGTTGTCTTACTGGAGGAAGACGGCCCCGCGATCAGTACAAACCGAACATCCGAACGTACTCTGACCTGTTCCGCAATCTGCGCTATTTTTTCTTCCTGAAGCGCTTCCTGTACCAGTACCAGTTCATTCACATCACTTCTGGTAATTTTATCGTTCAAATCACCTACCGTTTCTATTCCCTGAGCATCTCCCCATTTCGTTGATTCCTGTAACACATGAAACAGCTGGTTCTGTGGTTCAAACGGAGGTACTTTTTCCGGCTCACCCTGGGTCGGCATCTGAATTACAAACCCTTCATCATACAAATATAATTTGAAATATTTTAAATATCCGGCACTCGGAACCATATATCCATAATAATAATCTTCAAATTCATTCATACTGTAAATATTCACACGTGATACCCTTCGATAATGAAACAATCGTTCTTTGTCATGCATCCCATGCTCTCCAAACATTGCAATCGCATCGTCTGTATGCACACTTTTTTTCTGAATCGGCAGATTCTTTTCTACCATTGTCCTCATCCGTCTCTCTACCTTATCCAGAAACTCTTGTGTGAGTTCTATATTGCCTTCTATCGTACAATAATACCCTTTACTTACAGAATAATGAATACGGACTTTATCGATATTCTTATGTTCTGCCACATCATATACCGCTTTTACGAGCATCAGGCTCATACTTCTGCGATACGCTTTATATCCAAGCGAATCTGCAGTCGTCACAAACTCAAGTTTACAGTCTTTTTTTAATGTTTTAAATAATTCCTGTAACCTTCCATCAACAAATACTAATACTATATCGTGCTCATATTCATGCTGATATTCTTTTGCAATATCCAGATATGTTGTTCCTTCCCGAAACTTTCTGTCACAGTTCCCTACCTGAACTGTATAAAAAACTTCATTCATACCTGCACCTCATTTCTTCTCTCCGGGTTATGTATGGAATCAGACGATCAGGAACGGATGACTGATCGGTGCCGCAACAATCTCAACCTCACTGAGATGTTTTTCAAGATACTGTCTCATATCTTCAATAAAGATATGTTCAATCCCATAATGTCCGCCATCGATGATTGCCAGTCCCTGGGCTACCGCATCAATTCCTTCATGATGTCCGATATCTCCTGTGATCAGAACATCCGCATTCTTATCCAGCGCCGCCTGAATCACACTTTTACCGGAACCCGGACAGATTGCTATTCTTTTTACTTTTTCTTCCAGATTACCGAATACCTTTACTGCCCCCAGATGAAATGCAGACTTCACATCTTCACAGCATTCTCTGAGAGTCATCGGTGTCTCAAGATCAGATACTCTTCCGATCCCTTCGGGTTCATCTTCTTTTCCTATATCCCCTTCTGCAGTTACTTCCAGAATTTCTGCATTCTTCATATTCATCTTATCCCCGGAAAGGTCTGCCATTCCCAGTACATCATAATTCGTATGCATAGCATAATAAGAAATATCGTTCTGTATCAGTTTTAAGATACGTTCTCCGACAAAATCCAGATTATGGATTCTCTTAATCGGTGAAAATATCATCGGATGATGTGTAATCAACATATCTGCTCCTGTCCTGACAGCTTCATCTATTACTTCATCTGTGGCATCTAATGCAATATAAATCCTTTTTACTTCCTTATCATCTCTTCCCACCAGAAGTCCTACATTGTCCCACGACAGCGCATAATTAAGCGGATATTCTTTCTCAATCTCATACATTACATCTTTACACAACATCTTACATACTCCCTTTCTTCTACTCGTAATACTTTAAAGCCTCTTGTGTCAGTATGATTTCCTGTTTCAGTTCTTCCATTCTCTCGGCAGCACTTGCACTGTTCTGATGTTTAAAAAGTTGTTGAAATACACTCTCTTTAATCTGCATCTCTCTGTCCAGATATTTTTTCAGGACAGGATGCTGTTCCAAAAGCAGACGTTTGCCATATGTATATTCACATATTGTATATTCTTCTTTTTTCCCGTGTATGACTTTCATCATTGGATAAAATTTTCCATCTTCCTCAACCATATTTTCCTCGGTAATCTGAAGATTATGTTCATTTAAAAATCTTCTCACCTTACCAATCTCAGATTGCGGCTGCAGGATCATTGTATCCAAAATTTCTACTACCGGATATCCTTCTGTCAGAATTTTAATCACCAGTCCTCCACCCATGCCTGCAGCGATCATTGTATCCACTTCTCCCGGAAGCACTTTTTCAAGTCCGTCCGAAAGTCTTGTCTCTATTTTCCCTTTCAGTCCATGTCCGACCACATGCATTCTGGCTCTCTCCAACGGGCCTCTGTTAATATCGAGTGCGATCACCTTTCCGGCTATATTGTGTTCTATAAGATAAATAGGAATATAACCATGATCTGTACCGATATCTGCAACAGAAGCGCCCTCTGTCACCAGATCTGCAACTGCCTGCAGTCTCTTTGATAGTTCCATAGGCGCCTCTTTTCTTAATCTAAATAATCTCTTAATTTTCTGCTGCGGCTCGGATGACGGAGCTTTCTGAGCGCTTTCGCCTCAATCTGACGGATACGTTCACGGGTAACGTCAAATTCTTTTCCAACTTCTTCCAGTGTGCGTGCACGTCCATCGTTCATACCGAATCTTAATCGCAATACCTTCTGTTCTCTTTCTGTCAGAGTATCCAGAACCTCGTCAAGCTGTTCTTTTAGAAGTGTCTGGGCTGCCGCTTCTGCCGGTACCGGTACATTATCATCTTGAATAAAATCTCCAAGATGACTGTCCTCTTCTTCACCGATCGGTGTTTCCAGAGAAACAGGTTCCTGAGAAATCTTAAGGATTTCTCTTACTCTTTCTACCGGCATATCAAGTTCAGCTGCAATCTCTTCCGGCGCAGGTTCACGTCCAAGTTCCTGCAGTAACTGTCTGGATACGCGGATCAGTTTATTAATTGTCTCAACCATATGAACCGGAATACGGATTGTCCTTGCCTGATCTGCAATTGCTCTTGTAATAGCCTGTCTGATCCACCACGTAGCATAAGTACTGAATTTAAATCCTTTATGATAATCAAACTTTTCTACTGCCTTAATCAGTCCCAGATTTCCCTCCTGGATCAGGTCAAGGAACAGCATGCCACGACCAACATATCGTTTTGCAATACTTACTACCAGACGCAAGTTTGCTTCTGCCAGTCTCTTCTTTGCCTCCTCGTCCCCATCTGCCATTCTTTTGGCCAGTTCAACTTCTTCTTCTGCCGACAAAAGCGGCACCTTTCCAATTTCCTTCAGATACATACGTACCGGATCTTCAATACTGATTCCATCTGGTACCGAAAGATCAATCTTCTCTACATCAATATCATCTTCGTCTGACATTACGATATCATCCGGAATATCATCATCGTCATTACTGATTCTGAGCACATCAACGTTGTTTGCTTCCAGGTAATCAAATACCTTCTCCATCTGATCTGAATCCAGTTCCATATCAGAGAAGAAATCATTAATTTCCTGAATCTCCAGGATTCCCTTTTTCTTTTTTCCAAGTGATACAAGTTCTCTTAATTTTTCCTGGAATTTTACAATATTTTCGTCCATGTAATGTCCATCCTCTCATTGCTTGTTTATATTTTATCCTTAATTAATGGAAATATGCAGTGTCCGAAGATCCTGCATCTTTCTTTTTTCATTCATCAGGCGCTGCAATCCCTGAATATCTGTAGGATCCAGATTCTTTGTTGCTTCTTCAATGCTGTGTTCCTTGACTCTCAGAATTGTCTCCTGCAGTGCCTTTTCCTGCTCCTTCACCGTTGTCAGTTCTTTGATCTTCGTGTGGAACAGTCCTGCCACTTCCCGATGTTCCTCTTCATCTGTAAAATGATTCATAATCTGCGCCGGATTGGCTTCATGTTTTTCATACTGTTCATATAAAAGTTCTGCCACTTTTCTGAAAAGTCCTTCCGAAAAATCTTCCGGTGTAATATACTTTTCAATCTGGTGAAAAATCTCTTCACTTTCAATCAGCCATGTAAGCAGCACCTTCTGGGATACTAAAATTCCGTCTTCTTTTTTATTCTTCCTGTTATTTTGTATCTCCCTCGGTCTTTCTGCAGGCTTTGCAAGTCCTGTCTGTACCGCCATCTTACCGACCAGTTTTCGAAGCTCTTCAAATCCGACATGATAGGCCTTTGCCACTGCTTCTATGTAATTATTACGTTCAATTTCTTCTTCAAACTGTGTAAGCCTTCTTGCCGTCTCCTTCATGAACTCCGTCTTTCCTTCCGGTGAATTCATATCATAGTCTTTCTCCAGGACTTCCAGACTGTACATGAATACATTTCTCGCACTTGCGATTCGCTCTTCAAATGCTTCTGCGCCCAGATTCTTAATAAATTCATCCGGATCCTTATACGGTTCCATTCTTATGATCTTTGCTGTGATTCCGGCATCTCTCAGGATTGGCATCGCTCTTAATGCCGCCCTTGTACCGGCCCCGTCACTGTCATAAGTCAGATACACTTCCTGTACATACCTGTGAATCAGTGCAGCATGTCCCGGTGTCAGTGCTGTACCCAGTGATGCAACCGCATTGGTAAATCCTGCCTGATGCAATGATATCACGTCCATATAGCCCTCACACAAAAGGAAATATGGCTTTTTGGTACGCCTTGCCCGGTTCAGGCCATACAGATTCCGGCTTTTATCAAAGATCATTGTCTCCGGGGAGTTCAGGTATTTTGGCTTTGCATCGCCCATAACACGGCCGCCGAATCCGATCACCCGGCTGTTGACATCCATGATCGGAAACATCACACGATTCCAGAACTTGTCATACACCCCGTTCTTTTCATCAATGCTGATCAATCCCGCCTTGGCAATCATATCATCTTTATACCCTTTGGACTTCAGATACCGATACAGGTCATCGCTGTACTTATTCGAATAACCCAGACCGAACGCCTTAATGGTCTCATCACTAAGCTTACGCTTTTTAAAATATTCCAGTCCGACCGCACCCCGGCTGCTCTTAAGCTGTATATAATAATACTGTGCTGCAGCTTTGTTGATCTCCAGAAGTATCGCTCTGGTATCCGCACGTTCTTTTGCTTCTCTGGAATACTCTTCCTCCGGAAGTTCCACTCCTGCCCGGTCTGCCAGATATTTCAACGCTTCAACAAATGTATAATTCTCATACTCCATCAGAAATGTAAATACATTTCCTCCTGCCCCGCATCCAAAGCAATAATACATCTGCTTCTGTCTGCTGACAGAAAAAGAAGGAGACTTTTCATTATGAAACGGGCACAGGCCAAAATATGAGCTTCCTTTTTTCTGCAGTTTTACATAAGTAGATATCACATCTACGATATCATTTCTTGATCTTACTTCTTCAATAATCTCATCAGAATAATACATTTTGAATCTCCTCATTATTATTATTCGACAAAACTTTTTGCTTTCCTTTAATTTTTTTCTTTTTTTATTGACTTTTTCGTGTATAATGATATATTGGGGTATTATGGATATAGAAGCAAAAAAGAACTTCCATATAAATGAAAGTCCTTTTCTAATGATGAATGCGGAAGATGGGACTTGAACCCACACAAGCGCAATGCTTACAAGATCCTTAGTCTTGCTCGTCTGCCAGTTCCGACACTTCCGCGCATTCATTATGTAATTTTCACCTTTCTATCAGGAAAGGTAACTGCGGAAGATGGGACTTGAACCCACACAAGCGCAATGCTTACAAGATCCTTAGTCTTGCTCGTCTGCCAGTTCCGACACTTCCGCATTCATCTTTGCTCTCTCGCGAAGACAAGATATATAATACATGAGAATTGTTATTCTGTCAACAGTTTTTTTGAAATTTTTTAATTTTTTTGAACTATTGCATAAACTGTTAATATTTCTTCTGTTTCAGCAGTACATGCTTAATGTATGAAAAAGTTTTTTCTTCTCCTTCTTCGGCCAGCATCTCTAACAATTCATGCAAAAGTTTTGCCGTATCCGGATGAATCATTTTTCCAAGTCTTGCCGCACCCTTTTCGTAATATTCCAATGGATGCCAGTTTCTGTATGCTTCTCCCTGGTAAGTCTTTGAAGCTGCAATACGATCCATGAACATCTCTACCACGTACCGAAGCGGCATTTTCAAACCAACCATGCCTTCTCCCGGTGTCACACTATAATCAATCCAGTATTCATAATGATGCTTATTCCGTCCTTTATGATGAAGCCATGCCCAGGAATATCCGGTTGCTTCTCTTTCCGCATTATTCGGACTTCGATTTCCCTGATAGTACTTACATCCCACAAGGAACTCCGTCGGAGAATATTTTGACATATCATGAAGAATGCCCTGCTTATAAAGTCCTACTTCAAAACATTCTTTCATAACAAGATATTTATGATGATTGATCGTCTGTAAGTGTTGTAATGCTTTCATTTTTCTTCGTCTCAACCTCCACAATCCGGTCCGCCGTAAACACCGCGATCGACCTCTCTTTTAACTCTGCTTTTCTCTGGTCTTTTAAAAGTTCCGGGTAATTCAGAATTCCACGATCTGTCGTTGCTCTTACATACCACCCATATCCCTTAGGCAACGCCGGCAGCGCAAATACGTGCTCCAGCCAGTGCATATTATATGCCACATAGCAATCCGCATTCTTCGTCCGGGCTCCACTGTAATATACTCCAAGCTGTCTGCTTGATACTTCTTTCGGCACCTGCCAAGCTTCCTCGCCATGATACGATACATCAGGAACGCCACAGCAACTCAGATCAATCCCCTGAAGTTCCCTCTCGGGTGTCAGAAGATCATGCTCTTTTCTAAATAAAATCAGTTTTTTAACAAAATCATGTAACGTCTTTTTCTTTTCCAGCCCCCGCCAGTCCGTCCATCCGACAGAATTGTCCTGGCAGTAAACATTATTATTGCCCTTTTGGGTGTTACCGAATTCATCTCCTGCCAGTATACATGGTGTTCCTTGTGAAAGAAGTAACAGGAAAAACGCATTATAAATCTGATGTTTTCGAAGTTCTGTAACAGCTTTTTTCCTGCTTGGCCCTTCCGCCCCGCAGTTCCAGCTGTAATTATAATCCGGTCCGTCCTGATTCTTTTCTCCATTTTCCTCATTGTGTTTTGAGTCATAGGATACAAGATCATTTAAAGTAAAACCGTTCTGATCTGTAATACAATTAAATATTCCCTGTTTCTCTGAATGATGCTTAAGCCAGTAAATCACATCCGGAATCATGCCTTCATCGCCTTTAAGGAAACGACGCATCACTGTCTGGAATCCCAGTTCGTGTTCCATTATCTTTGTTTTTTTCAAAACCGGATCTGCATGAACACTTTCTATCGGAATGACCAATGGGTTCAGTATAAAACCATCTATATGATATTCCATCACATAATACCGCAGGCATTCCAGCATCATCATCTTATCTGCACCTGTACAGAACGGCATTTCAAGCACAACCTCTATTCCGGCTTTATGGCATGCTTTGACCATATCCTTAAGTCCTCTGGCCCCATCACCATCCGAAGAATATGCACTCTTAGGAGCAAAATAGAACCCTTCTCCATATCCCCAGTAATTTCTATATGTCTGGCATTCCTCAAATTCATACACCGGCATACAATGGATCTGATTAATTCCAAGATCTGTAAGATAATCTATCTTTTCTATAATCCCCTGAAACGTTCCTTTCGACTTTACCTTCGACGAAGCATGTCTTGTAAATCCCCTTACATGCAGACTGTAGGCAATTACCTGATGATAAGGGATCTGTAAAGTGTGGTCTCCCTCCCAGTCATACTCCTGTGACAGAAAACGGCCTCTGATTTCATGTCTGGCGGTCTCTTTTTTTACACCCCAATGCTCTCTTCCAGCCAGCGCCTGCACATAAGGATCCACAACAACCTCACCATCAATCAAATAATTATACTCATACTCTGCCGGTTCGATATCCGTAAGTGCAATACAGCGTACTTCTCCCACTGCCGTCTCCATCTCAAATTGTCTGTACAGTCGTTTTCTTCCTGCACGATATATTAACAGCTGACATTTTTTCTCTGTCGGAACTGCAATCGAAAAATTTATTTTGTTCTCACTGATCTGAACCCCCAGCGGTAACGGATATCCCTGAACCTCTCTCATATTATTTCCTTCCCATTGTCTGCTAACGCCTATTGCCATCCATCTGCGCCATACATTTCAACATTCTCTTTATTGATCATAAATACATCTACGGATGTCTCTTTTTCAAAATCTTTCCCCTCCAGAATATCCAATGCAATATCAACCGCTTTCTTTCCGATGTTGACCGGCGACTGTGCAACGGTTCCTGCAATCTGACCATCTGCCTTTTTTAATTCTTTTTTTATATCCGGAGAGCCGTCTATACTGTATACAACCGTCTGATCATTTCCAGCAAGATTCAATGCAGTCTTAGCTGCCACGGCCATCTGATCATTTCCACACATAATCGCAGTAATATCCGGCTGTTCATTCAGAATCTTTTTTGCAGCTTCCAGTGCACTGTCGAACGTTCCGTTGGTATCTTCTCTTGCTACGACTTCAAATCCTTTTTCCGCTTTGGCAATTGTCTGCTCAAATCCCGTAATACGGTCATTGATCGAATTCTGCTTTGTTGCCTCCAGAATCGCCACTGTCCCGCCATCCGGATACTTTTCAATCAGGTCATTACCACAGAGCTTACCCGCTTCGCTGTTATTAGAACCGACATAGGCATCTATATAGTCTGTATCTTTCACCTGTGAATCTATATTGATGATCTTCACACCAGCCTCCTGCAAAGCCTGTAATGACGGAGTAATCTTTTCCCAGTCTACCGGGCAAAGAAAGATTGCATTAATCCCCTCATCGATCATCTCCTGTATCTGCTCCGCCTGCGTATCCACATCCGATGACGGGTCTTTTACTACCATTGTGCACTCTTCTTTGTCCACGACCTGCTGTACGGCCTCTTCAAGTGTTATAAAATACGGATTCTGCATATCAATTACAGAAAAGCCAAATTTGTACTTTCCTGCATCATCTGTCTGATCTGTATCCTCCGAATCATCTGTTGTATCCTCACTGACTGCATTATCCACTGGTTTTCCTGCTTCCTTTTTGCATGCGGATAATGCGAAAATGCATACGAGTAATACTGCGATCACTCCTAACATTCTCTTCTTCATCATGTTGTTATTCCTCCTTATTATTGCGTTACATACAGCTACATTTTACAACATTTTTGTCTGTTTGACTACTATCATCTTGCTTTTTATCGCTTTCTTTGTTAAAGTTAAGATAAGTTTTAAAGTTAGTAAAGGAGACTATGATATGAGCGACACAAAGGAAACAGAAGGCTACACCACAGTAGAGCTTACACTTGACAATGACGAAGTCATCGAATGTGCAATCCTCACAGTATATGAAGCTGCAGGCAAGGAATACATTGCCCTGCTGCCTCTGGACGAAAATCTTGAGCCGAATGAAGCTGGTGATGTTTATCTTTATCAGTATAATGAAACCGAGGACGGCGAACCTGACCTCGGCAACATTGAAGACGATGAAGAATATGAAATTGCAGCGGATGCATTTGATGAATGGATGGATTCTCAGGAATTCGACGAATCAGACATTGAGGAGTAATTCGGATACAAAACGGGAAGGGAGAAGATCTTTCCCGTTTTTTTCTTTTGCATAACTGATAACCAGCTTTCTCTTCGCTCTTGTCATCGCCACATAAAAAAGCCGGCGTTCTTCTTCTATTTCTTCGTCGGTAGTTGCTTTCTTGTATGGGCAGCTTCCCTCATTTGCTTCAATCACAAATACGGTATCAAACTCAAGTCCCTTTGCAGCATGCATTGTCATCAGGTTTACCCCTTCTTTTTCTCCGTTTTTCTTATTCTGTTCTTTCAGCATTTTTCCATAACTTTCAATATGTTCAAACCATTCTTTTATGGTGCCATACCCCTTAGAGTTCTGCCAGATTTCTTCGAGCACTGCAAAAAGATCTTCCGAAGAAATCTTTCTGTATGCTGCATATTCCTTCAGAAACTCATCATATCCCATGCGTTTCCGTATATATTGAATGGCTGCATACGGTGTCTTGTCACAGATCATCTTCATGTCCCATTCCAGCTGATCGATTCTGTCAACCATCCAGTCTTTATCCCGGTAATATCTCCGGAGTGATTCATAAGAAACATTTCCTGTCTTCATACTCTCTCTTGTAAGATAGCGGTTTGGCCGGTTCGCAATCTGGAGAAAATATTTTCTGTCATATTCTCCCTGTGACAAACGGAGATAACTGATCATATCAAGCGCTATAAAATGCTCATAAATGTTATTCAGATGTTCTTTCATCACAAACGGGATCTGATACTCCGTCATCAGTTCTGACATTGCCCTTGCATCCACATTTGTCCTGTACAATACAGCCATTTCCGTATACGATACACCTTTTTCCCGGTATTCGCGAATCTTTTCCAACACATATTCCGCTTCCTGCACCGGATCTTTTACTTCCTGAACATGAACTGTCTCATCTGGTTTCCTGAATGCCTCTATCTTTTTTTCAAACCGGATTTTATTATTTCCGATCACACGCAGAGCCCCTTTTACAATATATCCGCTGCTGCGATAATTGACATCCAGAAGGATCTGTCTGGCCTTTGGATAATCCTTCATAAATTCCATCATGATTCCCGGCTTTGCCCCTCTGAATCCATACACTGACTGATCATCATCCCCTACCACAAACAGATTGTCCTGAGGCGCCGCCAGCATCCGTACCACATCATATTGTGCCTGATTCACATCCTGAAATTCATCTACAAGAATATACTGAAATTTTTCCTGCCATTTTTTCAGGATATCCGGCCGTTTCATAAAAAGATCTCTGCACTGTATCAGCATATCCTCAAAATCAATTTTACGATATTTCTTTTTTGTCTCCTCATAGGTTCTGTACAGTTTGCGGAATTTCTCTGTCGTATATTTCACCGGCTCATATTCTTCAATATCCATACAGTTATTTTTTACATTTCCTATCTCGATCGCCAGTTCCTGCAGATAATCTTTTTCTTCATCTGCCTCCGGTTCCTGATCCCAGTCAATTCCGGGTAAAATTTCTCTTAATATCCTGTACTTTTCTTCATCCGATAAAAGATTCGACTGATTCAGGCGATACGCCCATTTCAAAATTCCATAATATATTCCATGAAATGTGCCGAATGTTACTGCATAAGAAGAAGGACCACATATATTTCGGGTCCTGTTTTTCATCTCCCAAGCCGCATACTTAGTAAAGGTAATGACCAGAATTTCTTCTGGTCTTACCTTATGCTTCATGATCAGATATTCTATTCTCTTTGCAATGGTTAGAGTTTTCCCTGAACCGGGACCGGCAAGGACCATACATGGTCCTTTATTATGGGCGACTGCCTCTGTCTGAGCATGATTTAAACTCATAGAATCCCCTTACTTGCTTAATAATTCAATTCCGTCTTTAATACGTTTTACAGATTCTTCTTTTCCAAGAATTTCCATAATCTCTGTTGCACCACCCGGCGTGCTCTGTTTTCCGGAAACTGCAGTACGGATTGGCCACATTACATATCCTACTTTCACGCCCTTCTCATCAACATACTTTTTAAGAAGTGCAAATAATGCATCATTGCTGTAATCTTCCTGAGCTTCCAGCAGCGGCAGAACTTCTTTTAATACTTCCAGTGAATTTTCTTCATTCGTTTTCATCTTTTTATGGCAGTACATAGCTGTATCATATTCCGGTACTGCTTCAAAGAAATCAATCTGTTCCTCGATATCCGGGAAAATCTCAATTCTTGATTTTACCAGTGCTGCAATCTTCTTCAGATCATAATCTTTTGTAATAACATCGCGGACATACTTCTCGGCTCTTTCATAAAACTTATCGAAGTCCATAGCCTTGATATATTCCCCATTCATCCACTTCAGTTTTCCAAGATCGAATACAGCCGGTGACTTGTTCATTCGATGGAAATCAAATGCTTTTACCAGTTCTTCCAGTGAGAAGATCTCCTGATTTCCTTCCGGTGACCATCCAAGAAGTGCTACGTAGTTTACAACTGCCTCTGTCACAAATCCCTGCTCAATCAGATCTTCGTAAGAAGAGTGTCCGCAACGTTTACTCAGTTTCTTATGGTTCTCATCTGTAATAAGCGGACAATGAACATATACCGGTACATCCCATCCAAAAGCTTCATAGATCTTATTATACTTCGGTGCAGATGACAGATATTCATTACCGCGCACTACATGTGTGATTCCCATCAGGTGATCATCGACAACATTGGCAAAATTATATGTCGGATATCCGTCTGACTTGATCAGGATCAGATCGTCCAGTTCCTCATTCGGCACTGTAATATCTCCGTAAATCTCATCATGGAATGTTGTTGTGCCTTCTGTAGGCATGTTAAACCGGATAACATGTGGTTTTCCCGCTGCGAGATTCGCCTCAACCTCTTCTTTACTTAAATGCAGGCAGTGCTTGTCATATACAACAATCTCTGTTCCGCCATCTTCATCTGAAACTTTACTCTTCAGCGATTCCAGACGCTCTTTATCGCAGAAACAATAATAAGCATCCCCCTGTTCAATCAGCTGTTTTGCATATTTCAGATAAATTCCCTGTGCATTACGTTCACTCTGTACATATGGACCTACTCCTCCATCTTTATCCGGACCTTCGTCGTGAACCAGTCCTGTTTCTTTCAGAGTATGATAAATAATATCCAGTGCTCCTTCCACAAAACGTTCCTGATCTGTATCCTCAATTCGGAGAATAAAATCTCCGCCTTCATGCTTTGCGATCAAATAAGTATACAACGCTGTTCTTAAGTTTCCTACATGCATTCTTCCTGTAGGACTTGGTGCAAATCTTGTTCTTACCTTACTCATAACTATCATTATCTCCTGTTTCTTATTGTTTTTAAATGTATGAAATCTATGTATTACTACATACATTAGAACACTATTCGTCCATTCATTGTAGCACAAGTCTGTAACTGACAGCAACCTTTTCTATCATATCTTTCCTTTTTGCTGTTTTTTGAGTTTTCTCTCGATCCAATATTCTTTCTGGAAAACTTCTCTCGGAATAGACACGATACACACAATTCCAAGCACGATTGCAAAAGCCACTTTTACCGCTCCCAATCCTTTTACCGCTGCCATAGCAAGCTGATTGGTCACCAGATAATATGCCGTAAAATATATTCCGGCACCCGGTACTAACGTGATAATTCCCGAAATCAGGAAAATTGTAATAGGACACTTAAGCCGTACCGTCAACATTCTTGCCACCAGCACAGTACACACTGTTCCAATAAATGATGCTACCGCAACAGAACAATATACAGAAGCGAGCTTATATATCATCCAGCCCACCGATCCCGTAATTCCACATCCTATATAAAATCTTCTGGGCACCTGGAACATGACCGCATATGCTATCGTCCCAATAAACGAACACGCCAGATTTGCTACAATTTTTATGACCATCACAAAACGCCTCCCAACACATGATGATAAACCGTCAGAGCTGCCCCGACTCCGATTGCAATATATACAAATACCATGACCGCATCAATCATCTTCACTGTACCCGCCAGATAATCACTGTCCGCCAGATCACGGATTGCATTTACAAAAGCAAGTCCCGGTACCAATGGCATGATTCCGCCTGTTACAATTCCTTCCATCCGCAGATTTCCAAATGCCGGTATCTGCATTGCTGCCAACGCCATCGAAGCAATAATAATTCCTCCTACAATGTGAACCAGAATTTTGGAAATTCCGTGTTTTCCTGCAAACAATGACCACGCAAACACGGCACAGCCAACAAAAATCGCCACAAACGCCTCCATCGGTGTTCCTCCCAACAGATATCCCAGTCCCCCAGCACTCAAACCTGCGGCTGCAATCTGATAGGATATCCTTTTTGTCGGCATTTTATTTATCTGTTTTAATTTTTTCCAGGCCTCTTCTATCCCTACATGCCCTGCAGCAATTTCTCTGGAAAGATCGTTTACTTCCGCTACGATCCCCAGATGTGTAGAAGAAAGCGGTACTTGTTTAACTTTTGTATATAATTTTTCTTTATCAGTTCCTGCACAAATAAAGAGTCCGTGACTCAATGTGAATAAATCTACATATTTCACTCCAAATCTATGACAGATCCGCATCATCGTCTCTTCCACACGAAAAATTTCTCCTCCGTTTTTCAGAAGCATCCGTCCTGCTTCCATCGCGAGATTAATCACACGTTTTGTATCAATCTCAGACATCAGTTCTTTTTTCAGATATTTCTCATCTTCATCGGAAAATCCGCATTTTTCGCAAAATTCCATGATGTCCAGGCAACGTTCCTTCTTCATATATACCCAGTCATACTGCGCACAGTAATGTTCACATATATAATGTATCATATATCTGCCGTAACCTTTTCCCTGATCCTTTTTTATGGTTACGATATTCTTAATCTCACATTTCTTTTCTTCTGAAAATATCACTATACAAAGTGTGCGGAGCTTTCCGTGTTCTTCCAATAAGAACAGTTCTCCTTTTTCCAGCAATTTTCGAATTCTGGATTCATCCGGGTCACCAGCTCGAAGTAATTCTATATAATCTTCTTTCCCGTCTGTCACCTGTCGAATATTCATTTTTCGTTCTGCTCCTTTTTTGATTCTTGACCCTGCCTATTATAACACCTGTCATTCTAAAATCCTAGAGCATTTTTCCGCAAAAAAGATGTGCTTTTCGCACACCCTTTTTACCCAAATTATATCATCTTCCATTCGGCCGGCTTATAAGTTCTCCTCCCTTGTTGTAAAGCATCCCATCCCGGCTTTCATACACCGGATTATCCGGTGCAACTTCAATATACATAAGTCCGCCTATCTTCTCCAATACTCCTGGTGCAACAAAAGTAATATTCGCCGGAATATAGACTTCTACCGCATCCGGAATTCCATCCAGTGCATGTTCTCCTATTCCGCTGCATCTTTCATCTGCCGGAAAGATGATCATCCCATCACACAGAATCAGATCCAGATTCTCATATCCTTCTATCACGCCTTCTGAATTCACCTTAAAGCCTTCCAGATTCAACAATTCTTCTGTCATTGGTTCTCCTGCAGGTTCTTCTGTTATTTTTCCTGTTATAGATTCCGGGACACTCTTATCCGTAACTGTTTCCTGCGTTATGGTCTCTGTTTTCGCGGAGTCCATATTTGCCCATGCAGCTTTCCCGTCTTTTGCTTCCGGAACACCTTTTACTTCCGAAATTATTTCTTCTTTTTCCGTCGGTCTTATTACATCCTGCATCGTTTTCTTTATCGTCACAGACTTACATACACTTTTCGCAGTTTTCTTTACATCCAAAACCTTCTGAGTTCCTAATTCAAAACAATCTTTTACCATATCCACGCCATGACTTTCCGATACTGCTTTGCAGAATTCTTCACCGGATCCTGTATAAGCATCCATCTTCTCCACATTCATTATTCCTGCGACAAGACGGGTACAAATTGCCAATATAATCAACATAGCCACATCCATTCGGATCCGTCTGTCCATGTTATTACGTTTTAATATAAATGTATCTGCTTTTACACCGGCACTCTTTTGTATATTCATTCCCATCTATCCACCTTCTTCCCTGACATTTCACTTATAGTTTATATATATGATTATAAAGCACGTACTTAAGAAAAGAAAGTGGCATCTCGCCACACTCGAGATACCACTTTCTTTTTAGCAGTTTCTTTATATCTTTTATACGTTGATTTCCGCTGTTACGCCAAGGATTTCCTTATTTGCTTCCAACATCGGATTTACCACATTATTCAGATATGCCTCCACCTGTACCGGTGCACGTCCTACATATTTGGCAGGATCCATTGTCTTCTGCAATTCTTCCAGTGAAAGGTTGAATGCCGGATCTGCTGCGATCAGTTCAAGCAGGTTATTATCCAGCCCTTTTTCTTTTACATTACGTCCTGCTTCCATAGATAATTCACGGATTCTCTCATGAAGTTCCTGTCTGTCTCCACCGGCTTTTACAGCGTCCATCATGATGTTCTCTGTAGCCATGAACGGAAGTTCTGACATAAGTCTCTTTTCAATAACTTTCGGATATACAACCAGTCCGTCTACTACATTCAGACACAAGTCCAGAATACCGTCAATTGCAAGGAATCCTTCTGGTACGCTGAGACGTTTGTTTGCTGAATCATCCAGTGTTCTTTCAAACCACTGTGTCGCAGAAGTGATTGCCGGGTTCATGGCATCCACCATCACATATCTGGAAAGTGAAGCAATTCTTTCACTTCTCATCGGGTTTCTCTTATATGCCATTGCAGAAGATCCAATCTGTGTCTTCTCAAACGGTTCTTCAATCTCTTTCAGATGCTGAAGGAGACGGATATCATTGGACATCTTATGGGCACTTGCTGCGATACCTGCAAGTACATTCACAACCCTGGTATCTACCTTACGTGAATAAGTCTGTCCTGATACCGGATAGCAGGTCTCAAATCCCATCTTCTTGGCGATCATCGGATCAATCTTATCAATCGTCTCCTGATCTCCGTCAAAGAGTTCCAGGAAACTTGCCTGTGTTCCTGTCGTTCCCTTAGATCCAAGAAGTTTTAAGCTTCCCTTCACATATTCCAGATCTTCAAGATCCATCATAAATTCCTGCATCCAAAGCGTTGCTCTCTTACCTACTGTAGTAGGCTGTGCAGGCTGGAAATGTGTAAATGCCAGTGTCGGAAGATTCTTGTGTTCATCTGCGAACTTTGCAAGTTCGGCGATCACATTGATCAGTTTCTTTCTGACGATCTCCAGTGCTTCTGACATCAGGATGATATCTGTATTATCACCTACATAGCAGGAAGTTGCTCCAAGATGGATGATTCCTTTTGCCTTCGGACACTGTTTTCCATATGCGTATACATGAGACATTACATCATGGCGGACTACTTTTTCTCTTTCTTTTGCCACATCATAATTGATGTCATCTGCATGTGCTTTTAATTCCTCAATCTGTTCATCTGTAATATCAAGTCCCAGTTCTTTTTCCGTCTCCGCAAGAGCGATCCAGAGTTTTCTCCATGTGCGGAACTTCTTATTCGGCGAAAAAATGTACTGCATCTCTTTGCTTGCATATCTTTCTGAAAGTGGACTTGTATATCTGTCGTTACTCATACTCATAATCTCCTTCATCAATTCTTCTACCTGACTATTTTAACCTGTTTTTTATTCAAACGCCAGTGAAATATCTCTTCCCGGTACTTCCATCGGGTAATTTCCCGTGAAGCATGCATCACAGAATGCCAGATCTCCAACCATATCTTTCAGCTTTTCAACTTCCATATATCCAAGCGAATCTGCCCCGATCATCTCACGGATCTGTTCCGTTGTATGAGAATGTGCGATCAACTGTTCATTTGAAGGCACATCTGTTCCGAAATAACATGGATGTAAGAACGGTGGGGAACTGATTCTTACATGCACTTCCTTTGCTCCGGCCTTCTTAAGCATCTTAATAATATTCGCACAAGTTGTTCCACGTACAATAGAATCATCCACCATAACAATGCGTTTTCCTTTTACAACCTCTTCAATTACATTCAGCTTAATCTTTACACTGCTTTCTCTCTGGCTTTGTTTTGGCTTAATAAATGTTCTTCCGACGTAACTGTTCTTATGGAATGCCATTCCATAAGGGATACCAGACTGTTCCGAATATCCTTTTGCCGCAACCAGTCCGGAATCCGGCACGCCAACAACCAGATCAGCGTCTACCGGATACGACTCTGCCAGTGCCTTTCCCGCAACAATTCTTGCATGATAGACATTAACATTATCAATCACACTGTCCATTCTTGCGAAATATATATATTCAAAAATACATCTTGCCTGCTTCTTCGGATCGATCGCCATGGATTTATCCGATTTCATTCCATGTTTTGTGAAGCTTACAATTTCTCCAGGCTCTACATCTCTTACGAATTCTCCGCCAACAGCAGCAATCGCACAGCTTTCGGAAGCAAGGAAATATGTATTATCTCTCTTTCCGATACAGAGCGGTTTCAGTCCGAATGGATCTCTTGCTCCGATCAATTTTCTCGGCGAGGTAACAACCAGCGCATATGCACCTTTGATCTTCTTCATCGCATTTTTCACCGCGTCTTCTGCCTTCTTTACATTCAGACGTTCTCTGGCAATATGATATGCAATCACTTCAGAATCAATCGTTGTCTGGAAAATTGCGCCTGTGTACTCCAGTTCATGGCGAAGCTCGATTGCATTGGTCAGGTTACCATTATGTGCGATCGCAAGAATTCCTTTCACATAATTAATAACCAGCGGCATCGCATTTTCTGCTCTGGAACCGCCCGCCGTCGAATATCTGACATGTCCGACACCAAGATTCCCCTTCAGTTCCTGAAGCGACTCTTCATCGAATACTTCATTTACCAGTCCAAGGCCTTTCTTGGAATGTACTTTTCTCTCTCCATATGTATCCGTCACCGCAATACCACAGCTTTCCTGTCCTCTGTGCTGCAATGCAAAAAGTCCATAATAAACGGATGGTGCAATATCTCCGCCATCCATATCATAGGCTCCAAACACACCGCATTCTTCACCCAGTCCTGTTGTTACTTTTTCAAATTCACTCATAAATGCAGACTCCATTCTTTTCAAATTTTTCATTTGTCAAAACTGTCTTTAAAAAGCATTTTGCTATATTAGTATAATACAAGGCAGAAGGAAAAGCAATATTTCCACCTGCCTTGTACTCGTACCGATACATTATTTATAGCGCACCTTTTAATAAGTTCTACTTATAATTGTGTTTTATTCATTAGAATTTTAACATACAATCTCTTTTGAACGCATGACGATTAATCATTGAATTTCCCCAGAAATTCTTTCATTCTTTCATTCGATGAATCAAATACTTCCTCCGGAGTTCCTTCCACTGCGATCACTCCCCCGTCCATAAAAATCACATGATCAGATACATTTCTCGCAAAATTCATCTCATGGGTGACAATTACCATCGTCATATGTTCCATTGCAAGTTCACGAATGACCTTCAGAATCTCTGCAGTAAGTTCCGGATCTAATGCCGACGTCGGCTCATCAAAGAACAGAATGTCCGGATTCAGCGCAAGTGCTCTCGCAATCGATACACGCTGCTGTTGTCCGCCCGATAACTGACATGGATATGCATTTTCCTTATCGGAAAGTCCCATCTTCTTTAAAAGCTCTCTTGCTTCTTTATAAACCTCTTCTTTCTTACGCTTCTGCACTTTTATCGGCGCATCTGTAATATTCTTCATCACCGAATAATGTGGGAACAGATTAAAGTTCTGAAATACGAGTCCGAATGTTCCTTCGTAATGAATCTCTCCCGCATCCGCAGTCTCAAGTCCTGTCGCACACCGAAGAAGTGTCGATTTACCGGAACCCGACGGGCCGATAATACCCAGAACTTCTCCCTTTTCTACCTTTAGAGAAATGTCTTTCAGAACTTCTACTCCATTAAAGCTTTTTTTAATATTTTTCATTTCAAGCAGACTCATGGTCTATTCCTCCTAATGGTAATAATTCAATTTTTCTTCAATCTTCTCCATGATCATCGCAACCAGCAGGTTGAACACATAATAGAAGATACCGGCCGCAATATATGGAACCATAGAGGTCTGTGCCGCTGCGATTTGCTTTGCCATAGTAAACATCTCAGTTACCGCCAATACAAATGCAAGTGAAGTATCTTTTACCAATGTAATGATCTCATTCGTCACGGCAGGCAGAATATGTTTACACACCTGTGGAAATACAATACGGAAAAATGTCTGACCTTTCGAATACCCAAGCACCTTTGCCGCTTCATACTGTCCCACCGGAATTGCTTCAATTCCGCCTCTGTAAATTTCTGCAAAATATGCCGCATAATTAATTGCAAAACCAATCAGTACTGCTGTCATACGATATCCTGTGGAAATTCGCATTCCAAACAGATAATAAGGTCCGAAATACACCACCATAAGCTGCAACATCAGCGGTGTTCCTCTCATAATTGATATGTATAATTTTGAAATCCATCTGACCGGTGCGATCTTCGACATTCTGCCAAATGCAACTACTAGTCCAAGAGGCAGCGAAAAGAGTAATGTCAGGATAAATATCTCTGCCGAAATCCACATTCCTCCACCAAGCTCTCTTATCAGTGTTCCTATCTCCATCTGTTACATCCTCCAGTTCTTTCAAGCGAGTAAAAAAGAGCCAATCCCCTCCGGGGTTGGCCCCTTCATTTTACTTAGCGTTCTTTCCTATACAAAGAGCTCCCGGAACTCCGTAATCTGCATATTTTTCTGCAATCTTATCCACTGTTCCGTCTTCTGCCATTTCATCCAGTGTCTTCTGGACTTTATCTTTCAGCTCTGTATTTCCTTTTTTGAATCCAACCGCATACTGTTCAGATGAAATTTCTTTATCCAGGATCTTATAATCATCAGGATTTTTTCTTGAATTCACCTGATAGTTCGCAACTCCGATATCCATTGCAATTGCATCGCATGCACCAGATTCCAGATCCATGAATGCTGTATTATATTCAGCAACCTGATTCAGATCTGCAAATGTTGCCGCCAGATCTTTCTGATCCCCTTCCAGTGCCGCAAGTGCGGAAGAATCCGTCTGTACTTCCACATGCTTTCCCTTCAGCCCGGCAAAATCATCAATACCGGAATCACTTCTGACTACTACAACCTGCTTGTTATCAATATATGGATCTGACCACGTGTAATCATCTTCACGACCGTTCATAGTAAATCCATTCCAGATACAGTCTATCGTCCCGGAATTCAGTTCCGCGTCCTTGGAATCCCAGTCAATTGGCTGTTTTACCAGTTTCCAGTTGTTTCTGTCACATACCTCCTGTGCAAGATCGAGGTCGAATCCAACATATTCTCCGCTGTCGTCTTTATATCCATATGGCGGGAAAGAAGCATCAAATCCAACGATCAATGTATCATCATCATTCTCTACCTTTGCTTCTTTTGACGATTTCTTCCCATTATCAGATGAACCGGAATCTTTACTTCCACATCCTGCCAATACCGTTGTAGCTGCCATTGCCGTAACAAGGAGCAGTACTAATCTCTTTTTCATTACATATATCCTCCTGTATTCCTTTTACGTGTGCCAAACAGCCACTACACTCTTTTACCAGTTTAGCAGTTGATTACTTTATCACACTAAAATCTTTGGATATATTATCATATTCTGCGGTGTTTGTCAATCCTGCGGTATTCCTTTTTCCATTCTTCCAGCTTTTCTTCCGGAATATCCAGACCAATTTCTTTTTTAGTCTGGTCTATTTCATTCTGTATCACAGTATCAAGACTTAGAAGCACCGGATTCCCCGACAACAACTTAATATATTCTTCATGAGGAAGCGCTCTGTAGCAGCTATAGAGATATGCTTTTAACATATCCGGCTGTTCACATATCTTATACGCTTCCTGATAAGCTTTTGCAGCCTCTTTATACAAAAACTGATGCCCGTATGCTGCCCCCATACTCGCATATACACGCCCATAAAACTTCTTATCTACCGATTCATCCCAATCTCTGTTAATAATAGACTGATATACAAGAATCGCCGATTCATATTCTTTACTGTTCTGTAAGCTGTCCGCCTTATATTTTTCTTTTTCTACATCTCTCTGTGACTGCAGCTGCTCCAGAACACTTTGCATTTTGTGGATCTCAGCTGCCGCATATATATTAGATTCTTTCAGAATCGTAAGTACAAATTCTTCCATGGAACCATTTTCCCGGAGAAGTCTTCGAAGTTCGGATGACAATTCCGGAAGTTCCAGTTCATCACCGATCCATCTGCATAATCGTTCGTTCACAATTGTATAATCAATCAGATACAGATTATTGCAGATGTAATAGCACAATTCTTCGATTGTATAAATCCGCATGTGCACCCTGGATATTTCGAAAGGTCTTTTGGCCCGTTTTTTATGACAAAGAATTAAACTGCCCATTGATACCTCCTAAATGTAATTCCTTTTCTACAAAGAAGTCTGATGCCGGATAGAACTCGCCAAATCCCACATCTTTGAAACGAAGTCTGCACGTACGCTCATCCAGAAACATCACTTCTATCTGAAGCCTCAACGAATAATCCGTACGTTCCGGAAGTCCTTCCAAAGAAACAGTTTCCACTTTAAGATCTTCTCCATCCAGTGACTCTATATGAATCTCAATATCAGATGTATCTTCCAGTATTACTTCCCACTGTCCATCAGCTTCATACCAATGTGTTCCCCATGCAACGATCGGATACCAGCCTTCCTGCCCCGCAATACGCATGCGCAGACAAATCTGTTCTGTCATCTTCGTCCCATCAAGATAAATCGGTCCATCGTCATAAGGGTCTGCATAACGCATGGACGAATAGCAGGCACCTTTACTGTAAAGATTATTTCCGAGAAAGGCCCTTCTTCCGTTACATAACACCTTCAGAGAATTCGGATACCAGTTATTTTCAAACCCCTCCCCTGTCAGATAAACCGACGATACTACTTTTTTATCAAACACATTCTGAATAAATGATTTAAAGCTTTGATCGGCATCCTTCGCCTTGTCCACATTCAGCACAGGATAAATAGCCTCAAGTTCCCTCATATGTGCATTGGCAACTTCTTCTACTGTTACGAACATGTCTCTGCTTTTTGTGCTCACTGTATTCAGACGTCTGAGCATATATGCACGTATCTCCTGTGCATCGCAGTAGAATAACGCCGATTCATACTGCCACAGTTCTTTTGGCTGATAGAACATATACTGGCAAAAGCTTTCCTTATAATCCTGTACGAACACACACTCTCCGGGCACACCTATATGTTTACCGATCCCCTTTAACATCTTTGACATATCCACATTCGTATATGGAACAGAAAATGTAATATAATCAATCTTTTCAAACTTTTTCAGCATCAGACTGACAAATTTGGCAAGGAGCCATACTCCGTCATGTATCTTTTCTCCTACACGTACTTTTTTTCTTTTCACGGCCTTCCGGAACAGATGTGTGACAATGTCTCCTTCTCCTGCTTCTTTTAACCGTTTTGCTTCCTGTCCGTAAACCCATCGGTCTTTATAATATCCCAGTATCAGAGGAATCTGATAATTGTCTACTGCTGCCTCCATCGTTTCCGGCTCTTCTTTATTCTCATCATAATAGCTGATCTGACAGCTTTTTTCATTCAGATCAACTCCCAGAATACTTCCTTTTTTCATTATCATCTCCTCCTTTCTTCATTAATATATCTTAAATATCTGATTCGCCATCTGTTCTTCTTCCTCGAATTCCAGCATAGCTTTTTTGCGTTCTGCCTCAGAGTCCATACCTGTCATTTCATTCAACTGCTGATATTTTCCCGCGTAAATGCGTTCTTTATCAGTTTCCAGTGTCTTCTTATCTGTAGTGATCAGTTCTCCATTTCCGGACTCCTGGAAATAATAGCTTACAGACTCATCATCATAAAGTACAAACTGCTTTACATAAAGATTCTCATATACAGGCATCATGGCTTCTGCTCTGTATCCAAGTTCTTCTCTTTCTTTTTGCTTCATCTTATAGTACAGCCTTACCTTTCCTCCCGGCTTACAACGATATGCTGCCATAACCTTATTATAAAGCTGTACTTCTCTTAACCATTCTTCCGGATATTTCAGGTAATATGGGAATACCAGCTGTTTTTCACACATTTCTCTTATTACCTGATGAAGGACCGCCGCCATTTCCTCAGAATATTCTTTATCTGAATAATACTTCAAGAGTGCAATCTTACATACATCCGGCAGATCTTCTTTCTCTTCACATTCGTTTGCAATTATTTCAAATACACATTTTTCCAGATTACGTCCGTATACGATATATTCTCTGGATACATATGCAAGATATGCCTGCTTCAGACGGAAATATACATTATCCGACAGATAATAATCTTCAAATATATGCTCTTCTTTATATAACGTCTCTGCAAATACCATCTGAGTGATAATTCTTTCGCTGACCTTATATGATGGCACACCATACTGCTTCAGCACTTTCCACAGCCGTTTCATATCACCGATTGCGCCGCAATAATACTCCGCCAGATATGTCAGTGTCACTTTATCATACTGGCCGCGTCTGAACATCTCAAACGCAAGATAACTTAGAAAATCATCTTCTGTATAATTTTCTTCTCTGATCCTCCGGCTGCATACCAGAAATACATCTTTATCATCAAATGCATCGATTCCTTTTGCCAGAATCTTATCATAATCTGGTTTTTCTTTTTCCGGCTCCTGATTCCAGAATCCCGTAGATGCCGCATACTTTCGGCACATATCTACAAAACGTGGTTCATAGAACAGACGCTTGGTCTCATACGGAATCGAATCCGTATAGTGTCTTCCCTCCACAGACTCCCAGACAATTCTTGATTCCTTGTCATACAGATATATAATTGCCCCATTCTTCTCGTCATAAGGAATACGCTGACGGACAGAGCCGTCCTTTTCAATAACCAGAACGCACTTCATACCACGTACTTTAGTTCTTACTTCATAGGAATAACAAATGTCACGCATCGCCTCCATACGCTCCGCAGACATCTCATCTTCTTTACAGAAGCGTTTATATAAAGTGCGCAGTGATTCTGTAATATGGCGCTTCATCAATTGTTCCCATGTAAATGCTACCATCTGTTCCCGGTAATTCAGATACAGATCTCCGGCCTGTTCCTCATGAATCACAAGACTTGCATAGAGATATGCCGCTTTTTTATAATCCAGTGCATTTCCATGCATAAAATACAATACCAGTGATTTTGGAAGCGGTCCGTGTGCACTGTCCTCATCAATTGTCATCATATAGTATTCATAAAGCTGTGCGATCTTAAGATCCGAATCTACTGCCTTCTGATACCAGAAGAAATACTTTTTCTCTGTTTTATTTCCTTTGATCAGAAGTGTACAGATTGTATTAAGGATCATCGGTTCATCGTACATCTTATAGATTCTTTCCAGGATTCTGAAAAGATTATCACTGTATTTCTTCTGCTGGCTGGCAAAATTTGAAATATAAAGGGCCAGTTCTTTTGTCATCATCCGGTATTTTGTAGCAAAATTCAACACCTGTATCTCGAATGTTCCGAGCTTTTTAAGAAGCGTTGGCTTTTCCTGATAACACAGATATGCTTCCAGATAGAACATAACCGAATGAATTCCATATTCAAACTGTTGTTCCAGAACTTCCAGACGTTTGTACGGATTTTTATAGCGTGTATCCAGATTCAGGATCATATAAAGCAGCCACCAGGAATCCTGATGACGCATATATGTCTTTCCAACCTCATCCAGTACCCGTTCTTCATAATTCACGTCTCCACGGATTTTTGCAGTCAGGTAAAGATAATAACAGTTTGTCAGTGGATCTTTCCCGATCGCAAACCGGTTATAATTATAATTCTCCAGAATCCATTTGGCTTCTTCTATCTTCTCTCCAAGCAGATAAATATTAGCCAGCATGAGCTGGTATACCTCATTGAGTGGTTCTAATTTGCGAAGTGTAACCATCTTCTCGATCGCACTGTCCACCCAATGATCTCTGCTTACTCTTCCTGCCATATAGCCTACATATTCTTTTATGATCTGTGCCATCAGAAGTTCCGGCATCCTGTGATCTTCGTCATATTCCTGATTCTGCAGTACTTCCACTTCATATGTCAGTGTCTCATACGGTGTCACAAATTTCAGTGCTCCGTAATTACGTCCTCCATGAAGCTTCTCTGCTCTTACCACATATTCTATCTCATGTGCATTTCCCACAAAATCTTCTGTACTGATTTCCGGTCTTGATACCCGGATAAAATCTCCTACTGTCTCAATCTTGATCGGCATATATCCCCAGGTATTCTTCATCAGAGTCAAAGTTCCTTTCGTTGACTCAGTCAGATCTTCAAACAGCATTCCTTCTCCCTGCAATGTCAGGAAAATGCATTCTTTCTGCTTGATTCCCACCATGAATTCTTCCATCGCCTGCTCACCGAGAGACCATTTACGCATATTGTCATAAAGATAGAAAGTACGTTCATTTTCATATTTTAAAATCTCATAGAATTCTTTAGACCGGAATAATCTTCCTGCTTCCGAAAAATCTTTAATCGCAAGTTTTCGGAAATCATCTGTGCTTTGTACTTTTCCATACGTTGTCATCACATATGGTTTTTCTATAATAGCTGTAAACGACAGTTCATATTCACCACCGCTGCATACGATCGTAAATTTACCTTCTTCTACATGTCCCGGACGAAGCCCACGTCCGTCATATGTAAACTCAACCCTCGACGGATTTCCCTCGAATCCCTGGTCCTTAAAATGAACACGAAAAGAAGACGAGTAAACGAGTCCTCGTATTCTGCCTTCATTATTCGCCCTCATTGTAAAACTTCCCCTGTATACTTCCCCTTCACCTATAATGAGCACCAGATTCGTCTCATCAAATATAACATCAGGTCGTATCAACTGAAAGTCGCCTTTTGAAAATTTTTGGATTTTATTTTTCAAGTCCTACACCTGCTTCTTTCGTTGCTTTTTTCTTAAAACATACTATAATAAATTATAGCATTGTTTGTCAACGAATGGCAATGCCGGAAAGTGAAAATATCAAAATTGTGTCGATAGGATGGAAAATTATGAAAAAAAAACCAGAATTTCACGGAAGCGATCTGGAAAAGATCGCAGATTATTATCACCTTGATAAGAAAAAGATTGTTTTGTTCGGTGCCAATGTAAACCCGCTCGGATTATCCGGACAGGTAAAAAAAGATCTCGCAGAACATCTGGATATCATCAGCAGTTATCCAGACAGAGATTATACAGATCTGAAAAAAACAATTGCTGCATATACCAATACCTCGCCGGAACATATTGTTGTCGGAAATGGTTCTACGGAGCTTATCTCACTTCTGATCAGCCAGCGCGCACCAAAAAGAGCGCTGCTTCTGGGACCGACCTATTCCGAATATGCAAGAGAGCTGAATCTGGTCGGCGGCACACTGGAATATTATAATCTGAAAGAAGAACAGGATTTCAGACTGGATATTTCCGATCTGACCGATACACTGAAAAGTGATATTGATCTTCTGATCATCTGTAATCCGAACAACCCGACCTCTTCAGCCATCAGTACCGCTGATATGAAAAAGCTGTTAACCGCATGCCGGTCACTTGGTATCTTCGTTATGATCGATGAGACTTATATCGAATTCGCACCGGAAGGCACTTCCCTCTCTGCAGTTTCTCTTGTACCGGAATTCGACAACTTCATGGTCATCCGCGGTGTATCCAAGTTCTTCGCCGCACCTGGACTTCGCTTTGGTTATGGTCTCACCAGTAATCAGGCATTTCTTCAGACACTTCTTACCCACCAGAATCCGTGGAGCCTGAACAGTATCGGGGCTTACGCCGGTGAACGGATGTTGAAAGATACCGATTATATTCAGAAAACCTGGTCTCTCATTGATTCTGAGCGCACCAGAATGTGCACAGAGCTTTCCGGACTGGATACCGTAAAGATTTACCCAGCTTATGCCAACTTTGTTCTTGTAAAGATCTTAAAAGAAGGACTCACTTCTTTCGATGTCTTTGAAAAAGCGATTCACCAGAATCTCATGATCCGGGACTGTTCTTCTTTCGAAAGCCTGAACGGAGAATATGTACGGTTCTGCATTATGAATCCAGAGGATAATGACCGGCTGCTGGATGTATTCCGTTCATTATAATCAATGCAGAGAACCTGCCACCGGCAGCTTCTTCCGAATGCATGGCAATACAAACACCTGTCTGCGGCCCGGTATCATTCCTGAAATGATCCAAGTTACAGACAGGTGTTTTTCATATTTTCCAATATTATTTTTTTAAGATCAATGCCATAAAGGTAAGTTCTTCATCACCGGTGTTCTTAATTCCATGTGCATCTCCGTCTTTACACAGGAACAGATCGCCAGGATTTGCCGGCTGTTTTTCGCCGTTATCGTCATAAGTTCCGTGTCCGGTCAGAATGAAGTAAGACTCCGTCTCACCATGATGATAATGGTATCCTACTTCACATCCCGGATCCAGATGAATCTTGGCATACATCTTACAGGCTTCTCCAACTTCTTCCGAAGTAACCATTGCTTCTCTTACAATATAACCGTCTCCGCCATTTACATGTTCCACTTTTACCAGTTCTCTTTCGCCTTCTCTTGTCATTTTTAAGTTCCTCCTTGATTCGTAAAACATTCTAAAACAACAATACAACCTGAAAGATACAAAGTCAATGGTAAACCCTTAATCTTAATTTACGATCCGGTAATATTCTTTCGCGGTTATACTGTAAACGATGATATAGAATACCGCAAACACCGCTATCGTAATGATTGTGCATACCGCAAACAACGATACATTCGTAAAATTTAATACTCCCAGAATTTTTGTCATTACTTTAAAGGCTACTGCAACATGGATCACTGCTACAACCAACGGCAGGAAGAATACGCTTAAGACCTGGCTTCTGATGGAACGCTTCACTTCTTTTTTACTCATGCCAACCTTCTGCATGATCTGGTAACGCTCCCTGTCATCATAGCCTTCCGATATCTGCTTATAATAAATGATCAGTACCGTTGCCATAATAAACATACTTCCCAGATAGATTCCAATAAAGAACAGTCCGCCGTACAATTTATAAAAAGAAGAACGGCTTAACATACGGCTTTCCATCGTTCCATCCGGAAACTTTTCATAAAATTCGTTCTGTATCTGTTCCAGTGCCTCTTTTTGTTTTCCGTCATCTCCCTTCAGGTTGAATTTATCTGCATAAGAAAATGACTCGATACGTTCAATCTGCTCTGCATTTGCAAATACAATGTATAATGTCTTATACATTTCTGCCGTGCTCTTCGGCTGGCTCGTCATCTCGGACAGTTCTTTTTTCACCTGATAGTTCTGTCCTGCAATGTTTATCTGTTTTTTTCCACATTTTCCGTTCGTGGTATAGGTCAGTATCTCCTGTTCCTTTAACGAAACATTCTGTTTTTCTATCCGGTTATACTCTTCCTGTGTGATCATCTCTACATAGTAAAAATGATTGTCCGGATAGTACTGCTCTACCTTTTCCAGATTATTTCCTTTCAAAACCGCATTCATACTGCCATATCTGTACCGGACTCTGTCTGTTATTTTTACCCCTGCTTTCTCACATTGTTCTTTTATCAGTCTCTGAAGAGTCTCTTCATTATTTGTATCGGCTTCATTGCAGACAATTGAAACATCTCTCGGAAAACGTAAGTCCAGGATATCTTCCATTCCCGCATACAAAGATACCGTTGTGGATACCATAACCAGCACCATCGTACTTAACACACAGATGTTCGCAAGTCCCGCTCCGTTTTGTTTCATACGATAGATCATGCCTGATACACTGGTAAAATGCTTTGGATTATAATAATAAGCTTTATTTTTCCGGAGTATTTTCAATACCACAATGCTTCCGGCAATAAAAAGTGCATAAGTTCCAATAATCACACAGACCACTGCAACAAAGAATTTCAAAAGTGCTTCTAACGGTGCCTCTGTTGTAAGTGCAATCCAGTAACCATTGCCAAGTGCCGCCACACCGACGATCACAAGCAGCCATCTGCTCTTCGGCTCTTTCTCCCCCTGATTGCCTCCGTGCAGAAGTTCCACCGGATTCACCAGCTGTATCTGTAAAATGTTATATAAATACGTCAGAAGAAAAATTCCTGCAAATAATATGACAGTCTGTACAATTGCAGTCCCATTGACCGAAAACTGCATATCTACGCTATTGTGCAGAATCTTAAGGAGCAGCAGATACATCAGTTTCCCAAATATTATTCCAAACACCAGACCGCCAAGAATACTGATTCCCGCCGTCAGGATCGTCTCAACTGCCATCATTCGTGCAATATGCCGCTTTCCCATTCCAAGAATATTGTATACTCCGATCTCTTTCTTTCGTCGTTTGATCAGGAAACTATTCGTATAGAACAGAAAAATCACTGCAAATACAATGATCACACCCGTTGCATACTGAAGACATATCTTCAATGTATTCTGGGTAATACCTTCCCCCTTGCTCAGTGCGTCAATGATATAGAACATCATGACGGTCAGAACACCTGTAAAGATATAGGGTACATAGGTCTTACGGTTATTCTTAAGATTGGTCACAGCAAGTTTTTCATAGATGAAATTATTCATCCTCCTCACCTCCTGTGGTAAGAATCTTCAGCGTATCTGAAATTCTTTCATACATTTCTTCGTTCGTAAGATTCCCCCTGTAAAGCTGATGGAATACTTTTCCGTCCTTGATAAAAAGCACCCTTTTCGCACTACTCGCCGCTTTCACACTATGTGTCACCATAACAATCGTCTGACCTTCCTGGTTAATCGTTGTAAAAAGATTCATCAGACTGTCTGCCGCTTTCGAATCCAGTGCTCCCGAAGGTTCATCGGCAAGAATCAGCTGTGGTTTCGTGATCAGAGCTCTTGCAATTGCAGCTCTTTGTTTCTGCCCACCGGACACCTCATATGGATATTTCTCCAGTAGTTTTTCAATTCCAAGTTTTTCTGCAATCGGTTTTAATCTCTTTTCCATCTCCGGATATTTCTTTCCGGATAATACCAGTGGCAGGAATATATTATCCTTTAATGAAAATGTATCTAACAGGTTAAAATCCTGAAATACAAAGCCGAGATTCTGACGTCTGAACGTTGCGATCTCTTTTTCTTTTAATTTCCCCAGATCCCTGTCTTTTAAATAAACCTTTCCTCCTGTCGGTTTATCAAGTGCCGCCAGAATATTCAGCAAAGTCGTCTTTCCCGATCCAGACTCTCCCATGATTGCAACATATTCCCCGCGTTCTACCGTAAAATTCACATCTCTTAAAGCCTCTACCTGATTGCTCCCAAAACGAGTCGTATATATCTTCTTCACATTTTTTACTTCCAGTAATGACATAAGTTTTTCTTCCTTTCTTTTTAAGATTTCTTCTTTACGGTATCTATTATAAAAAAAGAGGAAATATCCTGCCATCGAAGCATGTGACATTTCCCCTGTTTAATCTTACATTCCTGTAAGGTTTTTCCCTTTTTGTCTGATCGTTATTCCGGATTCCATTCTTTCCTTGTCAGTTCCAGATATACACGGGTTCCTTTTCCCACCTCTGAATCAATCCATATCTTATGTCCCATCTTATCCATGATCTTTTTGCAAAGATACAGTCCAATCCCGGTAGACTTCTTATCTGCTCTTCCATTATATCCGGTAAACCCTTTTTCAAATACTCTAGGAAGATCTTCTGCCTGAATACCGATTCCATTATCCTCGATCACCAGACACTCCCGTCCTCTTTTTTCTTCCAGACAGATTCTGATCTCGCCGCCATTCTTTGTGTATTTCAAAGCATTAGACAGAATCTGTTCTGTCACAAACTCCAGCCATTTTTCATCTGTAAGAACTATTCGTTCCACCGGCCGGTAATCCAGACGGATCTTCTGAAGAATAAACATCTGAGAATATTTCCGGACAGATTGTTTCAGAATCTTATCTAAAGATACCTTCTCAAACTGCAGATCCCCGGACATATCTTCCATGCGGAGATACGTCAGCACCATCTCCACATACTGTTCCATTTTAAAAAGTTCCATCTTCATCTCTTTTAATTCCGGCAGTGCCGGGTTTTCATCTTCCACCGATTGCAGCAATATGTGCATCGCAGCGATAGGTGTCTTGATCTGATGCACCCACATACCATAATAATCACTTAAGTCCTGGCCTTTGATTCTTGCCTCTGATTTCAACTCCAGAATCTTTTCGTCAAAGATCCCCAGTAATTCCTGATAATCCAGTTCCAGAAGATTCCTACACTCTGGAAGTTCTTTTGTGCACTCCTGCGTGCTCTTCTTAAACCGTTCCAGCAGAAGATGCTTCTTCCGGAAGCGATGATATTCCGTTATTACATAAAGGAGCAGCCACAATATCACCAGCAGCAGTGCATATTTCAACGCATCCATCCTGATATTATAAAGAAATGCTACAACAATAAATATTCCGACCGTTCCGGCATAAAGGCTGATCTCTCTTGTTTTATCTTTAAAAAATGCTATTAACAGTTTCATGCCTCCACCATATATCCTATTCCTTTTTTTGTGATGATCTTTCCGCCAAGGCCAATCTGTTCCATTTTTTTACGAAGTCTTGCCACATTGACCGTCAGTGTATTGTCATCAATAAATTCATTGCTGTCCCAGAGTCTCGTCATAATACTTTCTCGGCTTACGATCTTCCCTGTATTTTCCAGAAGTATCTGCAGAATCTTGAATTCGTTCTTGCTCAGTTCCAGTTTCTGGTCCTGATACAGAACTGTGGCATCTGCCAGATTCAGGATCGCACCGTTCCACTCCATGACATCTGCCGTTCCACGGAATTCATAGGTTCTTCTTAACACGGCCTGCACCTTTGCCGTTACCACATTCAGGTCAAACGGTTTCTCGATGAATTCGTCGCCGCCCATATTCATTGCCATCACAATATTCATATTGTCATTTGCCGATGACAGGAAGATGATCGGCACCTTCGATATCTTCCGGATCTCCTGACACCAGTGAAATCCATTAAAAAATGGAAGCACAATGTCCAATAACACAAGCTGCGGCTCAAATTCCACGAATTTTCCCATTACGTCTTTAAAATCTGTCATACATTCTGCCTGATAATTCCATTTTCCCAAATGGTTTTTCAGTCCGCCTGCTATTGTTTCATCATCTTCCACGATTAAAATCTTATACAATCTTTCTTCTCCCCATACTTCAAACTCTGTCCTTATCTGCGTAAGTTACCATCGTCATCTTTTCTAATGTGCGGTGACAAAAAGGACAAAAGTTTAACACTTTTGCCCTCTTATCGTAATACATTTGTCATGCAATTGTCAATTCTGGCTTTCTTAAGATTTCTTTCGAATTTCTGAAGAACTCCGGCTCCATTCCATATGCATTTCTTTCTATATTATTTCTACAAATGTTAATGGAAATAATGTGCCCCGATCTTCATTCCGGCACCGCCTTGATCAAAATACAGACAGTTTCCAATCGGATTCGAGCCATTCAACGCATCTACAGCAGCCTGCAGAGCTGTCTGTGAATATCCCTTTGAACTTCTCACTCTGTTCAGCCATCCGGTCGCTGCCGGTCCGAACTGCCCGGACTGATAGATGACTTCTTCGATGGAATTCGGATAACTTCCACTCTTTACACGGTTCATGATCACCGCACCGACGGCAACCTGTCCTTCATACGGCTGGTTTCCTGCTTCGCAGTAGATGATGGATGCAAGCAGTTCCTGATTGGCTCTTACGTATGCTTCTCTTGCTTCGCGTTCTGCTTTTTCTTTTGCTTCCTGCTCTGCCTTTTCTCTTGCGAGGCGTTCTTCCTCTTCTTTTTTCGCTATATTGTCTGCAATTACCTGCTGGCTTGCATCCGTCATTTCCTGCGCAGATGCCACGATATACTGTGATATCGCCTGTACAGCAGTGTGTGTATTCGTATTTTCCCCTTTTGTTTCTGTGATTGTTGTTACTTCCGGCTGTTCAGAGGCTGCCTGACTGGTAAAACCAGTTGCCATTACTGCGCATGCTGAATACAGCACGAACATCGATTTCAGTCTCTTCGCTTTTAACATAATATAAATACCCTCCTGATTTTGTTGCAATGATTTACATTTCTTTTAATAAAGTATATTCATTTTTTGCAACTTTATTACAAATATTACAAATTTGTTACAAGCAACGATTGGTATCATATCATGTATGTCTCGTTTTGTCAACTTTTTTATTTACTTTTTTAAAGTCCGCAGATTATGCTACTCTTTTTTCTTATTTTTAGCGTTCATTTTTCTCCGTTATTTCTCTGCTCCTTAAGCTTCTCTTTTACAATAGCTTACTACTGTTACAATTAAAAATACCGGGATACAGATTACTGCCGCAATCATGATAATATACGGTGTCCAGTAATATCCACTGCCGATTTTCACAAAATTTCTTGCAAGTAATTCTTGCTCCAGACTGTTCATGAATGCCAGTCCACTGGTCTTTACAGGTAGGCAACAAAAAAGCAGCATACTGCAAAATAATCATGCTGTATGCCACTTTTTATTTATGTTTTTACAAACATTACAAATATTAATTTTTCAAATTCTGTTACATAAAATTCATTTACGCAAAATCCGATTGTCCAAACTCTATTTGATCTTAGCAATGTCGATCAGTGTCAGTTTCTGGATATCTGTATTCTCAAGACTGGTGATCAGAGCTTTTGCTGTATCGATCGCTGTCAGTACATTGACACCTGTCTCGATCGCATTTCTACGGATCACGAATCCGTCTCTTGAGTGATCAGCTCCCTGCGGAGGTGTGTCGATAACCAGGTCGATCTTATGTCCGAGGATCAGATCCATAAGGTTCGGAGATTCCTGCTCAATCTTATTGACTGTCATCGCTTTCACGCCTGCATCTGTCAGGACCTTGGCAGTTCCTTCTGTAGCAAAGATCTTGTAACCGATCTTCTCGAATCTGCGTCCGATCTCTACTGCTTCTTCCTTATCTTCATCACGAACTGTCATAATCATGTTCTTGTGTTTTGGAAGTTTGACTCCGGCACCGATGAATGCTTTATAAAGAGCCTCATCAAATGTCTTGGCAATTCCCAGACACTCTCCGGTAGACTTCATCTCAGGTCCAAGGCTGATATCAGCACCGCGGATCTTCTCAAATGAGAATACCGGCATCTTGATTGCAAAATAATCTGCTTCCGGCTGTAATCCAGGTGTATAACCAAGTTCTTTGATCTTGTGTCCGATGATCACTTTTGTTGCAAGTGGTACGATCGGAATACCTGTTACCTTACTGATGTATGGAACAGTACGGCTGGAACGAGGGTTAACTTCGATTACATATACATCTTCTCCACATACGATGAACTGGATGTTAATCAGTCCGATTACATGTAAGGATTTTGCAAGTCTTCTTGTATATTCAGCAATCGTCTCTTTTGTCTTCTGAGAGATGCTCTGTGCAGGATATACAGAGATACTGTCTCCGGAATGGATTCCGGCACGCTCGATATGCTCCATGATACCTGGAATCAGGATATCTTCACCGTCGCATACGGCATCTACCTCAATCTCTTTACCCTGTAAATATTTATCAACCAAGATTGGATGATCCTGTGCGATACGGTTGATGATTCCGATGAATTCATCAATATCATGATCGTTGATCGCAATCTGCATTCCCTGTCCGCCAAGTACGTAAGAAGGTCTTACCAGTACCGGATATCCCAGTCTGTTTGCAACTTTCTTCGCTTCTTCAGCTGTAAATACAGTTCCACCTGTCGGTCTTGGGATCTCGCACTGCTCAAGGATCTCGTCGAACAGCTCACGGTCTTCGGCTGCATCTACATTTTCCGCAGATGTTCCAAGAATCGGAACTCCCATCTTCATCAGAGACTCTGTCAACTTAATCGCTGTCTGTCCACCGAACTGTACAACTGCTCCGTCCGGTTTTTCCAGATCTACGATGCTTTCTACATCTTCCGGTGTCAGAGGCTCGAAATACAGCTTGTCTGCGATATCGAAGTCTGTACTTACGGTCTCAGGGTTGTTATTTACAATAATTGTTTCGTATCCTTCTTTGGCAAATGCCCATGTACAATGTACAGAACAGAAGTCGAACTCGATACCCTGTCCGATACGGATCGGTCCGGAACCAAGTACCAGAACTTTCTTCTTGCCGGAAGTCTCGATCACTTCATTCTCACTTCCGAATACAGAATAGTAATATGGTGTCTCTGCCGCAAACTCAGCCGCACAGGTATCAACCATCTTATAAGAAGCTGTAATGCCATTGTCATGTCGAAGATCGTGGATCTCACGCTCTGTCTTGCCTGTCAGTTCTGCGATCACATTATCCGGGAACTCTAAGCGTTTTGCTTCTTTTAATGTCTCCGGTGTTAATTCTTCTGTCTTTAATTTCTGCTCCATCTCTACAAGAATTGCGATCTTGTCGATGAACCAGTTGTCAATCTTTGTAATTCTGTGAATATCTTCGTAGCTGATTCCCTGACGAATTGCTTCTGCAATCTTCCAGATACGACGGTCATCTACGACTTTCAGTTCTTCTAACAGTTCATCTCCTTTTAAGTAAGAGAAATCATAAGACATAAGACTGTCTACATGCTGTTCCAGAGAACGGATGGCTTTCATAAGTGCTCCTTCGAAGTTATCACAGATACTCATAACTTCTCCGGTCGCTTTCATCTGTGTTGTCAGTGTACGTTTTGCACTGATAAACTTATCAAATGGAAGTCTTGGGATCTTAACAACACAGTAGTCAAGCATAGGCTCGAAACTTGCGTATGTCTTCTTTGTTACTGCATTCTTGATCTCGTCCAGTGTATATCCAAGAGCGATCTTTGCTGCAACCTTGGCGATCGGGTATCCGGTTGCCTTAGATGCAAGTGCTGAAGAACGGCTTACACGAGGGTTAACTTCGATTACACAGTATTCAAATGAATCCGGATTCAGCGCATACTGTACGTTACATCCACCAGTGATATTCAGTTCGCTGATGATGTTCAGTGCAGATGTACGAAGCATCTGATATTCTTTGTCGCTCAGTGTCTGGGAAGGTGCTACTACGATACTGTCTCCTGTATGAACACCAACCGGGTCAAGGTTCTCCATATTACATACGGTAATGCAGTTACCATTGCTGTCACGCATTACTTCGTACTCGATCTCTTTCCATCCTGCGATGCAACGTTCTACCAGAACTTCCCCAACACGTGAAAGACGAAGTCCGTTTTCCAGGATCTCTACGAGTTCTGTTCTGTTATCTGCGATTCCGCCGCCGCTTCCACCAAGTGTGTAAGCCGGACGAAGTACAACCGGATATCCGATACTTTCAGCAAATTCGATACCAGCCTGTACATCCTTTACGACTTTAGAAGCTGCACAAGGCTCGCCGATTTTTTCCATTGTCATCTTGAATTCCAGACGGTCTTCGGCCTTTTTGATCGTCTCAGAAGTAGTACCGATCAGACGTACGTTGTTTCTTTCAAGGAATCCATTCTCATCCAGCTCCATAGCCAGATTCAGTGCTGCCTGTCCACCCAGTGTAGGAAGGACACTGTCTGGTTTTTCCTTTAAGATCAGCTGTTCTACCACCTCAACTGTCAGAGGCTCGATGTATACGCGGTCTGCGATATCTTTATCTGTCATGATCGTAGCCGGGTTAGAGTTCAAAAGGACTACTTCCAGACCTTCTTCTTTTAATGAACGGCAGGCCTGTGTACCTGCATAGTCAAACTCCGCTGCCTGTCCAATGATAATAGGACCAGAGCCAATTACTAACACTTTCTTAATATCTTTAATTCTAGGCATTATTTTGCTCCTTTCATCATATCCATAAATCTATCAAACAGGTATCCGGAATCCTGTGGTCCAGGACAAGCCTCCGGGTGGAACTGAACTGTGAAAATATTCTTTCCTTCGTATGCAAGTCCTTCGTTGGTTCCGTCATTTACATTGATAAATGCTTCTTTTGCGATAGCCGGATCAATGGTTGTACCATCAACTGCATAACCATGGTTCTGTGAAGAAATGTATACTCTGTTATTTGTCAGATCCTTCACCGGATGATTACCGCCGCGGTGTCCATATTTCAACTTATAAGTCTTTGCACCATTTGCAAGTGCCATAAGCTGATGTCCGAGACAAATTGCAAAAATAGGAATATCAGTATTGTATAACTTCTTGATCTCTTCGATAATAGATACGCATGTTTCCGGATCTCCAGGCCCGTTAGACAACATAATGCCGTCCGGATTAGCAGCAATGATTTCTTCTGCTTTTGTTCCTGCCGGATAAACTGTAACTTCACAGCCGCGTTCATTTAAAGACTTGGCAATGTTCTTCTTTGCACCGAAGTCCATAAGAGCAACCTTCGGTCCATTGCCTTCTAAGACATATTTTTCATCACATGTTACTTTTGATACCACATCACCAACTGTATATGCTTTCAGTTTTGGAAGAATCTCATCTAAGTTGTAATTCTCGTTCGTGGTGATCATTCCGTTCATGGTTCCCTTTTCACGAAGAATCTTCGTAAGGGCACGTGTATCAATTCCTGCAATTCCTGGAATATCCTGTTCTTTCAGGAAATCCTGAATTGTTCCTTCACAACGGAAGTTGCTTGGCATTCTGGAAAGTTCTCTTACAATATATCCATCCGGCCATGCCTTCCTTGACTCCATATCCGGTGTGATGCCATAATTTCCAATCAATGGATAGGTCATTACTACGGCCTGTCCCGCATAAGAAGGGTCGGTTAATACCTCCAGATAACCTGTCATTGAAGTATTAAACACTATCTCGCTAATCATGTCTTTTGTCGAACCGATACTGGTTCCGGTAAAGACAGTCCCGTCTTCTAATATAAGAAATGCTTTCATATATTCACCTTTTCCCTTCTGTGTTTCTTTTTCTTTTTTCATGAATCCATACCGCCGTTCCTTAGATCTGTTTTCTATATTTGGGCAAAAAAAATTCGTTGTAACAAGGAATTTTTTCTTAAAAATACAGAATAAAAGGCAGTTTGTGCAAGCACAAAACCGCCTTGTTTTTCATCCATCGGTACCAGACAATTTATGTCTTCACAAATTGTAAAAATTATACTACATAATCTGAGGATTTTCAACGGATATTTTTGTTTTTTTATGAATACTGCCAAAATATTACTATCTTGTGTAATCTCGGGTCATCGATGTACTGGTACTTCACCTGCGATAATCCGTAGTAATCTGCCAGATTCTGTGCCGCTTTTGCAAGCTCTTTCTGAAAAATGTCGTCGTGTGCCTGCTGATATGTTTCTGTATCCGGAAATTTAAAAGTTGTAGAACTTTCCTTCGCCCAGATGGTCTGATTCATTGCTCCCAGTGCCTTTTCTGCATCATACTGTACATAATACATTTCATTTACTACATAATAATTACAGTCCATCTTTCCACACTGTGGCATCGGCATATCTTTATCCGGGATATGCGTCTGGAATAATTGCGTATCATCACAACACATGTAATCATAGCTAATATTTGTCCTATTATACGAAGGATCTGACTCTTTTGACGTATCTTCTCCTTCTTCCTGTTGGAATACCGGATCTCCCCACGTTGTATCGACATAATAATAATCACCGTTACATTTTACCAGATTCCATGCATGACTTCCGCCCTCTGTCGTCTTTCCTGTCACATAAGTACAGAAAACGCCCAATTTTTCTAGTAGATACTGGGTTGCCTTCGAATATCCGGCACATACAGATTTCCGATTAACAAATACACTGTAAATATTCTGATTATCCGGCGCACTCTCGTCATAGTCTACTTCATCTACAATTTTTTCATACACATAGAGAATTTTATGGTAATCATCTGCGTCAGCATCCAGATCTGCCAGCCACTTTTCTGCTGCCTGCGTAATCTCTGTCTGCATCGTCTGACTTTCCTCTGCCGTGTAAAAATATTTCGGTTTTAAGACCGTATAACTTTCTGTACTCTTGTGCGTTGTTGCCGTCGCCGTTCCGTCACACCAGAAGATATCCGGCTGGTCTTTCATCAGCTTCTGGAATATCTGATTCGTCTCATCCGCATCTGCATCATGGACATAAATATCTTCTGTGTGATTTCTGACTCCTTCCAGAATCTCCAGATAGACCTGCCTTTGTTCTTCCGTCAGCTGCTGATAATAATATTTTTCTGTATTTTCTTCCTCTGTCTTTGATACTTTCTGATAAGGAACTTCCTCCTGCTTCTTTGATATGATCTGTTCCAGATCTAAGTAACCCATCCGTTCTGCTGCCGCGGTTCCCAGAAGCACGATACATACCAGAATAAGCACCATCATTTTTTTCTTTCTTCTCTTTCTATATACACGCAGTCTTCTTTTCATGCTCTGCTAAAACTCCTTCACATTTTTTCTTCTTCTGCATATTCTGTCAGTAACAGAGTCTTAAAAGAGGTCCTATTCATGAACGGAACCACAACCAACCCTCAGGATACTCCTGACAAAGGCCGCCTGCAAATTAACCTCGTATCCGACATCACCGCATTTCCCATTGCGAATGCACAGATCTCCATTTCCTACACAGGCATTCCCGAAGATCAGATAGAACAGCTTACCACTGACAGCTCCGGACAGACCGATACCATCGATCTTGCCGCGCCGCCTCTGGAATACAGTCTGGATCCGGAAAATGAGATCCAGCCTTATTCCGAATATACCTTACAAATATCTGCTGCCGGATTCGAGCCTGTCAGCATTGCCGGAACTGAGATCCTGGCTGATGTAACTGCCATACAGAATGTCAGCCTGAAGCCGGTCGATAATCCAGAGGAAAATGAAGCTACATTCGTCATACCGGCTCATACATTATATGCCACCTATCCACCTAAGATTCCCGAGGACGAGATCAAGCCAACCAACGAATCCGGTGAGATCGTCTTAAGCCGTGTTGTCGTTCCCGAATACATCGTCGTCCACGATGGAAGCCCAAGGGATTCTACTGCAAGAAATTATTACGTAAAGTATAAAGACTACATCAAAAATGTGGCTTCCAGCGAGATCTATGCTACCTGGCCGGAAGATACGATCCGGGCAAATGTCCTGGCGATTATGTCCTTTACACTGAACCGTGTGTATACGGAATGGTACCGGAACAAGGGATATGATTTCACGATCACTTCTTCTACCGCCTTTGATCACAAGTGGATTCCGGAGCGGAATATCTATGATACAATCTCTGTGATCGTGGATGAACTATTCGCCGATTATCTCTCCAGACCGAATGTGAAGCAGCCGATACTGACGCAGTATTGTGACGGGCGGCAGGTGCAGTGTCCGAATTGGATGACGCAATGGGGGAGCAAGTCCTTAGGCGACCAGGGCTACTCCCCGATCGAAATTCTCCGTTACTATTACGGTAACGATATGTACATCAATACCGCCGAAGCCATCTCCGGCATCCCATCTTCCTGGCCTGGTTACACTCTGGAGATTGGTTCCTCCGGTAACAAAGTCCGGCAGATGCAGGAACAGCTGAATGTGATTGCAGGCGCTTATCCGGCTATCCCGAAGATAACTGCCGATGGTATCTATGGACCGGCAACTGCTGAATCTGTCCGGGTATTCCAGAAAGTCTTCGGGCTTCCTCAGACCGGAGAGGTTGATTATACGACGTGGTATAAGATATCGGAGATTTATGTCGGGGTGTCGCGGATTGCGGAATTGTCCTGAGGGATTCTTTATACGTTATTACAATAAGGTCAACCAAATCGGGATTGAAAAATCGGAAAGAAATCTTTTTGTTTTCTTTCCGATTTTCATGCTCTTACAAATAGCGTTTAAATACATCTCGCATCAAAGCTGTTCTATCAATAACCGTATTCATTAATTCTGGATAATTACTTTTATCATCAAAATTTAACCCTTGAATTTGCGATTTGATTCTTGCCGCCTTTTTGTTATCTAATCTATCCCATTCCATTTCAAATCCAAGTTCTCCTTCAATTTCATCTTTTTTTGCATAAAGTTCATCAAAAAGATTCTTATCGTCATTGATATAAACCCCAACACCAATATGTCCTTCTTTATTAACTAATGTTATTTCAATATGAATTCCAGATTTTCCTAACGCAATATCATACCAGTGATCAGTAGTCGCTTTTCGTACATTAAAAGGTTTCCCTTTATTTATCAATACATCATTAAAGTCCGACCAAAATGCAAAACATTCTGATTTTGCTCTGCTTATTTCCCCACCATTTCCTTTTGTATTCTTATTACTTTTTATGAAATCGTTTGGTCGTTCTATCACTTTAAACATTGGCGCGGGATCAGAATTTCCAATTTTATATGCATGTATCTCTATCAAAAAGAAATTACATTCATCACTCGTAACATTATTTAACCATTCAACAGCACTACAATGCTCCTCCCTTGCCTCTTTCACAATCCATACAATAACCGATGCATTTAAACCCGATGCATAAGTAATAATCTTTCCCAAGTGATCATGATTCGTCGGTTCCAGCTGATTTTCAATAATAACCGTTGTATTTGTAGTCTCATCTTTTGCCACAAGATCACAACGATAACCACCAACATAAACTTCCTTGTCTCGTATAATATCTTTTAGATACATAAATACATGTATCCTGATTAATAAGTTACTAAATAAATATTGTTCAATAGGCTTAGCAAAGCCCATGATATAATTGTCCTAGTGTCAATCAGGTAATAGTTC